>Ga0209902_100017_pt1 | contig 413839 bp, 376 predicted proteins | sample FECB27metaG_FD_188304 | JGI IMG/M metagenome (GOLD analysis project Ga0209902, IMG submission 188304) | Cyanobacterial communities from the Joint Genome Institute, California, USA - FECB-27 (SPAdes) (version 2) | ecosystem: Environmental > Aquatic > Thermal springs > Hot (42-90C) > Microbial...
GATCATGAGAGCCACTGGAGTGGCGCGCTCCAATGAGTCATCGCTGGGGCGCGCGACTCCGGTCGCGCATTCTTCGGGGCTCGAGAGCAAGGATCCCTCGCTACGCTCGGGATGACACCATTTTTGTCATCCCGAGCGTAGCGAGGGATCCTTCGGCTGAAGACGCACGAAGCTTACCGGCCGGTCGAAGCCCTTGAGTGCGACTTCCTCGTCGCGCTTCGACAGGTCGGCGATGACGGTCTGGACGGCGGGATCGTCGGCCACGGCACGGCTCAGCACCACGTCGCCGCCATCGCTCTGGCCCTGCAGCCGCGCGGCCATGTTCACGGTAGAGCCGAAATAGTCGAGCCGGTCGTTCAGGGTCACGACCACGCTCGGGCCCATGTGGACGCCGAGCTTGAGGGACAGATCCTGGTCGGCGATGCGGGCCTGCATCGAAAGTGCCGCGCGCACCGCGTCGGCGGGATCGCCGAACGAGGCCATGACCGCGTCGCCGATGGTCTTCACCACCGCGCCGTCATGGTCGCGCACGATGGCGGCCAGCAGCGCGAAATGCTCGCGCACGACATTGTAGGCCGCGCCGTCGCCCATGCGTTCGTAGAGCGCCGTCGAGCCGCGCAGGTCGGAGAAGAGCAGCGCCACCTGGCTCACCCCCGCCTCGTCGCCCGGCCGCAGGGTCGCGGCGGCGAAGAGATCGCGGAAGGCTTGCAGCGAGATCACCTCCGGCACGGTCAGCGCGTCGCGCGTCCAGGTCCGGTCCTCGATCAGCGCCGCCAGCTCGAAGCCCGCCTCGTTCACGAACTCGATGGTTCCCGCCTCCGGGCCCGCCTCGCCCCCCGCGCCTTCCGGCCCCGGCGGCAAGGCCTCGACGCCCGACGCCGTCACCCTAAGGCCGGGAAACGGCCCGCCCTCGTGCTCGACCTCGACCGTCCCGCCGGGATGGAGCGTGCGCAGCCGGTAGCGGCCCGGCGGCAGATCGACCGCCACCCGCCGCCGCTCCCCCGGCGCCAGCAGCAGCTGGACCGCGACATGCGGCGTCGCCATCGGGCCGGAGAGGCAGAACCCGCCCTCCATCAGCGGCCGTACCGCCGGCGCGGGCGCAAAGGAGAGCTCGACGTTCTTCTCGAAGTCGCGGTCGTAGTCGATGTTGCAGGAGGGACAGTGCGCGCCGCGCGGAAGCTCGGAGAGCGCCGAGGCGCTGAGCTTGGGCCCGCGGCAGTTGGTGCAGAGCAGGTCCCAGCTCATGGTCAGCAGCCCGGCCCGCACCGCGGCGAGACAGGCCTCGATGGCGGCGCGCGGCGCCACGCCGATCTGGCGCGCCAGCCGCTTGGGCTTGAGATGGGCGAGGTCGCTCGCCATGCCGCCCAGCACCGTGCCGGTCAGCACCCGGCCGAGCCCGTTGCCGTAGGGGCTGCGGTCGATCTCGGCCGTCATAGCCGCCGCCCGCTCGAAGGCGCCCTCCGGCAGCGCCGGCTTCGGCAGCTCGAACGGCGTCTCGCGCTCGCCCCGGGCGAAGGCCACGGCCTCGACGACGCGCTTGCCCACGGCGGTACCGGCCTGCTCGGCCAGCCGCCGGCCGAACAGGCGGCCCATCAGGGTGAGCGGCTCCCATTCGAGCGCGTAGCTGACCCGCGAGCCGCCCTTGCCGTCGGAGGAGAGATCGAACACCGGCCCGAAGCGGCGGAACGGCCCCTTGGAGAAGACCCGCGACACGTTGAAATGGCGGCCCAGGATCCACTCGTAGGGCTTCTCCTCCCATTCGAGCGTGAACCCCGCCGCCTTGCCCCGGCCACGGCGCAGCACCGTGCCGTTGGGCTGGGGCGTCTCCTCCAGTGCATAGGGCGGCAGGCCCATCGCCTCGTTGAACCGGTTGGTGTCGGCCAGAACCGGCCACAGCTCGCCCGGCGGCAGATCGAAAGTCCAGGTCCAGGTGCGGCGGGAGAGCGGTGGCATAGGGTTGGTACTGTAGCACGCGGGCGGATGGATCAGGCGCGGGGGATCACGGGTGGGTGAGAGTGCCCAGCGGAAAATGCCGGACAGCCTCCCCAAAACTGCTGGCGCGCGCAAAGCCGGTATGGCCAAGTGGCAGCGAGCCCAGTGCGGAGAACTAGTCCTTTACACAAATGACTCCCGCGAAATAGGCTCGGATGCTCGCAAAAGTAGAACAATGCGAGCCCCGACCGTCAAGGAGCACAACTTGCGAGCCTTTCTTTCTCACAGCAGCAAGGACAAAGCATTCGTTCGCCAAGTTGCCGAAACTCTAGGCCCACTTTTAGTGGAGTATGATGAACGCACTTTTGCGTACACGTTTAACGTCCAGGCAATAAGAGAGGCGCTGCATCGCTGTGATGTTTTTGTCTATTTCTTGTCATCTTCCTCCTGCACCTCAACCTTTGTAGAGGAAGAGCAAAAAGCTGCCCTCGAAGCTCGCGGAAAAGGGCTTCTGAAGAAAATCATCATTTTCACACTGGACGAGACTTCCTACCGCGCCCTTCCGAAATGGATGCAGGAAATCAACATTGTCCAGAAGGTTAGCTCCCCCCGCGCTTGCGCCCAGCGTGTGCAATCCGCAATGCTGGAAGTTGCAACGACTGAAGATATTGGGCTTGGCCTCTACCTTGGGCGAGACACGGAAGAGTCCGACCTCAGAAAGGCACTAACTGCGCCTCGATCGAAGGTGCCAACAGCGCTGCACGCAGTCGGCCACTTCGGCATTGGGCGCAGAACATATATAAAGAACTCGCTACGCAAATTCTTTCCACGATACTATGACTTTTTCGCAGAGATCACTATTGGGGCAAATCAAGGCGTGGAGGAATTCTATAGATACCTCTACAGCTTGCACAAAGTGGCGCCAATCAGCAAAGCCGCATCAGACTTTTCGGCTTTTCAACAACTCACGCTGCCACTTCAGGTTGCTGAAATTGCGGCTATCATTCGCGAAATGAATGAGCAAGGAGAGTTGGTTCTTGTTGTCGACGACTCTGGCGTCTACACCGACGAAGGAGATTACCAACCATTCCTGAGTTCATTGATTAAAGAACTTAGCACTGAAGGAAGGCCCTCAATCGCCTTCATCCAAAATAGGATGATGCCTTTCAGCCTTCGAAGCAATCACCCGAACTCCTTTCATCAATTTCTAAAGCCACTGTCGGACAGTGACGTATCTGAACTCCTTAGTCTTACACTTAATGAACTTAAGATTGACTTTCATCCAGATCAAATTCGGCAACTTGTTGAGCATCTCGATGGGCACCCTTACAATGTTCAATTTGCCGTCCAGTTTATTTTAACCTATGGGATTCAGTCACTAATAGATGACCCTCGCGACCTCATCGAGTGGAAGAACAGAAGAGCGGAAGATTTTCTTTCTCGAATACAATTCACGGATATTGAGAACGAGGCGCTATCTATTCTGTCTGAATACCGGTATTTGGCATCCGGCACGATGGTTGAGGTGCTTGGCGCAGATACTGAGACCGTTGCTCAGACTCTTCGTAAACTTCAGGAGACGTGCTGTATTGAGCGTAGGGGAAACTACTTTCACATTACCCCTCCCATTAGAGATGGCTTAAGACGTGACAAGCGATTCAACCGCAGCGACGCATGGAAGCAGAGTGTCGCGACCAAGATCTGCGACGTCATCGCAACTTACACCGATGAAGATCAAGTTCCGTTGGCGATACTTGATAGCGCAGTCGAAGCTGCTGCACGATCAGGAACCCCTCACGCGTTCCTAAGCAACTTTATCTTGCCCTCGCACTTGCTTCGAATTGCGAGAGACTACTACGACGACAACAAGCGCGGACTCTGCATGGAGTTTTGCGCTCGCGCCTTTGCGATGAAAGATCGACTTACCGTCGACGGTCAAGTTGAACTCTTGCGGCTGTGGGGCCTATCCGCCGCCCGTTCAAGTGAGAGGGCTCCATTTGACAAGGCACTGGCTGAGCTCAAGAAGATTGATACGCGCATTGCACAAAGGGTCAGGCTCTTCTTGGAAGGATTCGACCTTCGGCAGCGTCGCCACCTAGATGAGGCAGAAGAGAAATTCAAAGCGGCTTGGAAACTCGGAAAGTCAAATCAAAGCATTAACCGCGAGCTCGCAAAACTCTACTGTCGCCAAAAGAGATATGTTGACGCTGAACTCCACGCGCGGGCCGCGTACGATATTGCTCCGACCAATCCTTACATTATCGACATACTTGCCGAAACACTCTTGGGAAAATGGCAAAGCGGCCTACCGATAGACTTACGGGAACTAGATCGAATAATGGAGCAGCTCAGCATATACGGTGATGCGCCGGGATCCTCATTCTTCCTTGTGCGAAAGGCTCATCAGTCATTGCGCGCAGGTCAGAATGGCGAGGCACTTCGGGCAATAAATACGGCGATTGAGCGGACGCCAGCTCTGTTAGGTGCGTATTTCTTGAGGGCCGACATTTACCTAGCGATGCCTGATGTAGTAGGCGCGGAAGCAGATGTTAAACAGATCGAGAAGCTTCTCACTGCTGCTGGCGGCTTTTCCGAAGGTGAAGAAGCGCAGCTTCAAGAGCTTGAGGCGAGGTTGTTGATAGAAAAGCGCCAGTATCAAGCTGCTAAGGATCATATCCAAACGGCTGCATTCTTGCCTCATCGAGTGCAGACGCGCCTATACGACCAGTTGGTTCGGGCTGTTGGATTTGATCCAGAAGCTGCTCCGAAGAATCTGCAAGAATGGGCAAAAAGCTATAGAGGCCGTCCGAATCAGAATACCGTTCGTGCCAGTATAAGAGCTCCCAATCAGCGACCGAAGCGGCGTTGAGCCGCCCTCAAGGCAACGTCACCTTCACCAGCTTCCCGCCCCGCACGTCCACCCGCTTCATCATCGAGCCGCCCTCGACGCTGTTGTTGGGGCCGTCCCACTTCACGGCGGTCGTGACGTACCAGACGCCGTCGGGGACGCGGGCGAAGGAGAAGGTGCCGGAGGCGTCGCAGGTGGAGCGGCGCATGGTGGAGACGTAGAGCGGGTCGGTGTTCTCGAACTTCACCGGGTTCTGGGCGGCGGCGCGGGTGCCCCTGGTGTCGTTGCCGAAGATCGCCGTCATGCGCGCGCTGGCGTAGGCGCTGGCGGGGATGAGGTTGGCGCCCTCGCCGGCGCAGGTGTGGGTGGTGCCGCCCGTCTTCACGCTGGCCATGCCGCTCACCGTGTTGTTGCCGTTCTTCCTCGACCACTCGACCTCGGCGGCCGGGATCGGCGCCTGCAGCGCGCTGGGCGGCGGCGGGGCGAGGGCCTGGTCGAACTGGGCGCAGCCGGCGGCGGCGAGGGTGGCGAAAGCGGCGGCCAGCGCGAGGGCCGGGCGAACGGTCTTCATGGGAGTGGCTGTCTCCAGTTCGTGAGGCGAAAAAGCTAGACGACAACGCGGGTTGCCGGCCTGTGTTCCTTTGGTGGTTCGGCTAGGCTGGCCGCCATGACCCAAGCCCCCGCCTTCCAGCGCTTCCCCCTCCCCGCCGGCAGCGCCGACTGCCACGTCCATGTCTACGGTCCCTACGACCGCTTTCCCGCCGTGCAGGGCGGCAAGTTCTCGCCGCTGCAGGCGACGCCGGTCGAGACGCTGCTGGCGCTGTGGGACCGGATGGGCATCGCGCGCGGCGTGATCGTCCATGCGCTGGCGGCCGGCGGCGACAACGAGGTGACGCTCGACGCGCTGCGCCGCCATCGCGACCGGCTGCGCGGCGTGGCGATCCTGAAGCCCGAGGTGAGCGAGCGCCGGCTCGACGAGCTGAGCGAGGCAGGATTTCGGGGCGTGCGCATCAACCTGCTGCGCCAGGACGGCAAGCCGGTCTCCTCGGGCGGCATGAGCCTCGACGACCTTCTGGCGCTGGCGCCGCGCCTGCACGCGCGCGGCTGGCACGTGCAGCTCTGGGTCGAGACCGGCGATCTCAAGGAACTGGCGCCGACGCTCGAGAAGATGCCGTTCGACTTCGTGATCGACCATATGGGACGCACCATGGCCGACAAGGGCGTCGACACGCCCGGCTTCCGCGATTTCTGCGAGAAGCTCAAGACCGGCCGCTACTGGTGCAAGCTCTCGGGCGCCGACCGCAACACGCGCCAGGGCGCCGGGCCGGGCGCGGCCTATGCCGATACGGCGCCGTTCATGCAGGCGCTGGTCGCGGCCAATCCCGACCGGCTGGTCTGGGGCAGCGACTGGCCGCATGTCGGCCACGGCGCGGAGGCGATCCCGCAGGAGGAGGACCTGCTCGGGCTCTTCTTCCGGTGTGTGCCGGACGAGGCGGTGCGGAAGAAGATCCTCGTCGACAATCCGAAGGCGCTGTACGGGTTTTGATCCCTCCTCCGTCGTCTCGGCCGGAAGGATGTCGAGCTATTTTGCTTGCACCCTCCGTCGTCTCGACCGGAGCCTCGCGCAGCGAGGCGTAGCGGAGAGACCTTCTCTCTACGATTTGATGGCTATTGGTGGAGAGAAGGTCTCTCCGCTCCGCGCTGCGCGCTCCGGTCGAGACGACGGAATGTTTTCTTAACCTGCTGTGGTCGTCGCCAGCTCGCCGCCCGCCAGCACGACGATCTCGCCCTCGGCGAGCGGCCGCCAGTGGCCGGCGGTGACCGGGACGCTGGCGAGCAGCGACAGGTCCTGGGCGTCGTCCGTGGGATGGAGGGCAACGCCCGCTTCGGTTTCGTGCGCACCATGCTCGGCGCGATGCCGATGCCGGAACCACAGGCCCGGCCCCATCGTCCCGTCGGCCGCGCGGCGGCGATGGCCGTGGCCGAACACGAAATCGCCGTCGCTGTAGAGGAAGTTGAAGGTGCCGAGCGGCCGCATCGCGGCGGCGAAGTCGGCGATGGTTTCGAGCCGCAGCCCGAGCGGCGGGACGCGGCGGTGCCACAGCGGCGCGAGCCGTTCCAGCAGCAGGCAGAAGGCGCTTTCCGAATCGGTCTGGCCGACGGGATGGAAGCGATGCGCCGGATCGGCGGCGCGCGTCACGACGTCCTTCAGGTCGCCGTTGTGCGCGAAGAGATGCGTGCGCCCGCCCAACTCGCGCACGAAGGGCTGGGTGTTGGCCAGGCTGTTGCCGCCCTGCGTCGCGCGGCGAATGTGCGAGACGAGCTGGCGCGTCGGCAGCGTGTGGCGCTCGATGAAGTCGAGCCACGGGCTGTGGCTCGCCGGCTCGGGCTCCTTGTAGAGCCGCACCTCGTGGCCTTCATGGAACGCCACGCCCCAGCCGTCGACATTGCCCGTGCTCGCCCCGCCATAGCCCGCGAACCGGCGCAGCGAGAAGCTGGCGCGCGTCGGCTTGCGGGCGGAGAGGCAGAAGAGTTCGCACATGAGGAAAGGTCCTTCGCTGCGCTCAGGATGACAACGTTGTTGGGGGTGACGCAATGCGCCAATACAAACACCCATTGTCATCCCGAGCGCAGCGAGGGACCTTTGCTCAGACCTGTCATCAACGAAAGGCGTCACGTGACTCACCACGACAACTGGGGCTGGCGGGCCCGCATCGGGCTGTTCATCGTCGGCAGCGAGGCGGTGCCGGAAGCCGAATGGTGGGCGATGGCGCCGCCCGGCGTGTCGGTGCATGCCGCGCGGGTGACGGCGCCGACACCGTGGGCCAGGTGGCGCGCCGACAAAAGCGGCGTCGATCTCGCCGACGATCTGGCGCGCGGCGCCCGGCAGTTCTCGACCATGCGCCTGCAGGCCGTCGTCTTCGCCCACACGTCGAGCAGCGTCGTGGGCGGCAAGGGCTGGGACGAGGCCACCGTCGACGCGCTGTCGGCGATCGTGTCGAGCGGCATTGCGGGCGTCGAGGCGAAGGTCACGACCAACGGGCTCGATACGCTCGCGGCCCTTCGGCACTCGGGCGTGAAGCGGCCGTTCCTCGTCGTGCCGCCGTGGTTTCCCGACGACACGGTGGGCGCGGCGCTGCGCTACTACGGCGATCACGGGATCGCGCCGGTGGGACACCTGCGCCTCGATCCCGGCCGCAAATGGCGGGACGTGCCGCCGCAGGATCTCTATCCGCAGGGCATGGGCTTCGAACAGGAGATCGAGCCGCTCTACGCGCAGATCCGCAAGGCGTGTCCGGCCGACGCCGACGGCGTGCTGATCGGCGGCACGGGCTTCCGCTGCGTCGGCATCATCGACACGCTGGAACGCGACCTGGGCCGTCCGGTGATCACCGCCAACCAGGCGAGCCTGTGGCACTGCCTGCAGATGAGCGGCATCCATACGCCGATCGAAGGGTACGGGGCGCTGTTGCGGTCCTGATCGAAGAGAAGCAAAAGGTCCCTCGCTACGCTCGGGATGACAACGATTCTGTCATCGGCGCACTGCGCCAACCCCATCAACATTGTCATCCCGAGCGTAGCGAGGGACCTTTGGTTCCTTACGTCGCCAGCAAATTCAGCTTCTTCAGCAGCTCCCGCTCCGCCAACCAGGCGAGCCTGTGGCATTGCCGGCGGATGAGCGGCATCCATACGCCGATCGAAGGGTATGGGGCGTTGCTACGCTCGTAACAAACAACCCGTCGTCCCGAGCGGAGCGCAGCGCAGTCGAGGGACCTCTTTTCGTCTCGACACACCGTGCGCCGGAAAAGAGGTCCCTCGGCTTCGCTCGGGACGACGGGCTTTTGTTGCTACTACGTCGCCAGCAGATTGAGCTTCTTCAGCAGCTCCCGCTCCTGCTCCATCGTCTTCGCCATCTGGTCGCGATAGGCGGGGCCGTCGAGCAGCAGCAGCGGCTGGTCCATGTTGTCGAGGAACTCGAGATGCTTGGGCTCGCCGGCGGCTTCGCGGAAGGCGTCGGCGAGGATCTTCACCACGGCGGGGTCCATGCCCTTCGGCCCGACCAGGCCGCCCGGACTGTCGACGGCGATCTCGAGGCCGAGTTCCTTGACCGTCGGCACCTCGGGGAAGCGCTTGGCGCGGTTGGCGGTGAAGACCGCGAGCAGGCGCAGCTTGCCGGACATGACCAGCGGCGCCCAGCCCGAGGACTCCGAGGCGAAGTCGATCTCGCCGCCCATCAGCGCGCGCAGCGTGTCGGCGGTGCCGCGATAGGGCGCGTGCGTCCAGGTGAGGCCCTGCTTGAGGCCGAGGCTTTCCATGGCGAGATGCTGCGTCGAGCCGGCGCCCAGCGTGCCCCAGTTCAGCTTGCCGGGATTGGCCTTCGCATAGGCCAGCAGCTCGGGCAGCGTCTTCCACGGCGCGTCGGGGCGCACGACGACGCCCATCACGAAGCCGGTGATCTGCAGGATGTAGGTCAGGTCCTTGATCGGATCGTATTTGAGCGACGCATTCAGCATCGGCTGGCGCAGCACGCTCATGTGCATCTGGCTGATCGTGTAGCCGTCGGGCTTGGCGTCCTGCAGAGCGAGCGCGCCCAGCACGCCGGCCGCACCGCCCTTGTTCTCGACGACGACGGGCTGGCCGAGCTTCTTCGCTGCCGACTCCGCCAGAATACGAAAGCCGGCATCGGCCGGACCGCCGGCGGCCCACGGGATGATCAGCCGGATCGGGCGATCGGGAAACTTCGCCTGCGCGCGCGATGGCGCCGCGGCGGCGAGCGGCAGCAGTGCGGCGCCCGCGAGGGCTGCCCTTCGTGTCAGGCGAGTCATATGTTTCCTTCCCTTCCCCAGCGACAGGCTATCCGAGCAAAGACCGGGCCGCACAAAGAAAATCGGCCGGCTTGAGGCCGGCCGATTCTGCTTTTCAGGAGATCAAGGCGCCGATCAGGTGTGCTGGATCGCCGAGACGATCCAGTTGCCGCCCTGGCTGCGCAGGAAGGTCCAGATTTCCGTGGCCTCGGTGCGGACCTGCTCGTTGCCTTCGACCACGCGGCCGTCGGCGACGTTGCGGGTGACGTCGATCATGCTGAAGCGCATCGCCACCGTCGCATAGTCGAGCGGGCCCTCGCTCCAGGCCTCGGACAGGTCACCCTGCTCGAGCTTCACGTCCGTCACCTTGTTCTCGACGCCACGGCTCGCGTTGGCCGCCAGGTCCTGAGACAAGTAGCCCAGCATCTCCGGAGTCACGAGGCTGCGCAGCTTCGCAAGGTCGCCCGCGCTGTAGGCCGCCTGCACGTCCTTCAGCAGGCCCTCGAAGGCATTGTAGTCAGCCTCGACGATGGCGAGCTGCGGCGTGGCGAAGCCCGACGCGGCGCCGGCACCGCTGCCGCCCAGCATCGACTGCAGACCGGAGCGGGCCATCGGCGTCGCTTCCGGAAGAGCAGGACGCGGCGGCTGCGGATTGCCACCACCCGCACCCGCGCCCGCGAAGGCCGCCTGCGGGGCACCGTTGCGCGACTTCCACCAGCGGACGGCGAAGTAGACGATGCCGCCGATCAGCGCGATCTGCAGAAGGAAGCCCAGCATGCCGGCCATGCTGCCGAGGCCGGCGCCGAAGCCGCCGCCCATCAGCATGCCGATGAGGCCGGCGCCCAGCATGCCGCCCAACAGGCCCGACATGAACGGATTGCGCTGCATGAAGCCCGGCTTTGCGCCGGCGGCGGCCGCGCTGGCCGGATTGGCCGACGGGCTCTGCTGCTGCGGCGTGGCGCTGCGCTCGACCGGCTTGGAGGTCGGCGCGGTCTGGGTCGGGGCCGGCGCCTGGCCGGACTTGCTGCCACGGCTGCCACCACCGCCCGCCCGCGCGTCGGCAGGCGACGGTGCCAGCGACGGCACCGCAATGATCAAAGCCGCGAGGATCGCGAGCCAACGAAACCTGGTCATCTGGACATCCCTGTTGCCGCCGGGTTCATCCCGGCATTTTGCACTCGATATGTTAGGGGGAATGGCCGACATTTCAAGGGCGCAACCGCGGCTCGGGACCAGCCGTTCCGCTTTCATGCACAGACGATTTCCCGCCGCGCTCGCGGCCCTCCTGATGGCCCTCGCTCCCGGCCTCGCCGCCGCCGAGGGCTGCCTCGACCAGGTGCGCGAGCTGGCCCGCAGCCAGAACATCTCCACCGATCCGCCGACCGCCTCGCCCGACAAGGCGCCGGGCGCTCCCGGCCAGGGCACCGGTCCGGGCTTGACCTCGCGCGATCTCGGCCGGTCCGGCGGCGTGATCGAGCCGCCCGCGACCTCCGACCGCTCGGTCATCGCGCCACCCGCCACCACCGACAGCCGCATGCCGACGATGCCGGATGTCACGCCCAGGCAGGCGGTGCCGTCCACTCCCGAGACGGCCAGGAAAGAAGCCGGCAAGGAGCAGGCGGCCGACCGGACGGCGCTACAGGCGGTGCTGGTCGCGGCGCGCGCCGAAGCCGAGCGTGGCCAGGAGGCCGGCTGCCTCGACGCGCTCAAAAAGGCCCGGCAGCTCCTCGAGCGCGCGGAAAAGTGACGCGATCCAGCTCACATCCTCGAGGTCGATCGGCCCAAAGGCAAAGAAGAGACCGAGACACGCGACCGCCACCGTCGCTGCGACCATGACACGACGCGCCGAAGCCTTCGGGCGAGCCGGCACCACCCGATAGAGGACGCGACCGCCGCGCAGCTCTACCCGTTGCGCGACACGACGGCGCCGTCGCGGCTCTGGTTCACGGGGCAGCGGGACCTGCCGCACGGACACCGCATCGGGGGCAGTCTTCTTCACCCAGGCGTCGGCCGCATCGGTGCGGGCGCTTTCCAGCGCCGTCAACGGATCGGGCGCACGCTGCTTCTCCTCGCCTTTCCAGGCATGCGGCAACGCCACGGCCAGCCGCAGCATGGTCAAGACCAGCCACGCCGTCGCGAGCGGCAGGCCGAGGCGAAAGGCCAGATGCGTGTCGGGCGTCGTCCAGGCCCAGACGCTCGTCGCGCCACCGGCGAGCGTCATCACGATGCCGGCGACGACGACGGCCACCGCCGTGACGCGGAAAAGAACAAGCGACGACATGCGATCAGCTAAAGCGGCGCGGCTTCAGCGCGTCAACAACAACAGGATCGCGGCATAGTGGATAGAAGCCGCGACCAGCACCGAGGCATGCCACAGCGCCTGCTGGTACGGCAGCCGGCTGGACAGGTGGAAGATCGTGCCCAGCGAATAGACCACGCCGCCTGCGAGAAGCAGAACAAGAGTCGTCGGTTCGACCGAGGCCAGCAGTTCGTCGAGCGCGAACAGGCCGATCCAGCCCATCAGGAGGTAGAGCACGACCGACAGCGATTCGATGCGACGCGGCTGCAGCAGTTTCGCCGCGATGCCGATGGCCGCCGCCGTCCACATCACCGCCGTGAGCCCGCTCGACCACGGCTCGCGCAGCTTCAGCATCGTGAGCGGCGTGTAGGTGCCGGCGATCATCACGAAGATCGCGGCATGGTCGAACCGGCGCAGCCATTCGCGGCGCGGGCTGGCGATCCGCAGGTTGTAGGCCGCCGAGCAACCCAGCATCGCCAGCAAGCCGGCGACATAGACGAGGACCGGCACCATCTGCCCGCGCCCCGGCGACTGCGCAGCCACGATAACCATCGCGACCGCGCCGACGACGCCCAGCAGCAGACCGAGCGCATGCACCGCCGCATCGGCGCGCAGATGGCGATCGAAGGTCGGCTCCGGCATGGCGCCACGATGCGGTCGCGCGCGACCTGCCGCAACGGCTAGAATGGCCGCAACAGTTCCGGAGGAAACCGAAGATGAGCGCATCCGACATCGCCTACACGCCGATCCTGCCCGAAGGCTGGCCGCGCCCGCGCGGCTTCTCGCATGCCATCGTGGCGACCGGCACACGCAGCGTGCGCATTGCCGGCCAGATCGGGCGCGAGCCCGGCCAGGCCAGCATTCCCGCCGACGCCGATGCCGGTGCGCAATGGCGCATCGCGCTGGGCAATGTCGTCACCGTCCTGAAGGCGGCGGGCGGCGAGCCGCAGCACCTCGTGGCGCTGCGCGCCTACGTGACCGACATCGCCGAGTTCAACGCCGCCGGCGCGGCCGTCGGCGCCGCCTGGGGAGCCACGCTCGGCCGGCATTTCCCGGCCATGACCCTGGTGCAGGTGTCGGCCCTGATCGATCCCAACGCCAAGGTCGAGATCGAGGCCGAGGCGATCCTGCCCTGACCCGCGCGTTCGAAATCGAACGGTCGGGCGCTTGTGCACAGACGGAAATGCAGGCAACGGCTTCCTGACACATGCCGATCTCCAGTCGCTTCGTCGTCACGTCAACGATCCTGCTGCTCGGCATCGGGCTGCTGACGCTGCTGGGCATCGTCGGCACGACGATCTGGCTGGGCCAGCGCGCGCAGGTCTATTTCGTGCTGGTGAGCGAGGCGCGGACCAATCGCGCCGCGGCGGTCGAGCTGCGCAGTGCGCTGCAGACCGCGGAATCGAGCCAGCGCGGCTTTCTGGTGAGCGGCAACGAGATCTATCTCGCGCCCTATGACAGCGCCAAAGGGCAGGCCGAGCGGCAGCTCGACACGCTGCGACAGGCGCTGGCCGGCGACAGGACATGGGAGCCCCTAATCCGGCGGCTCTCCGTCATCGTCGCCGAAAAGATTCGTGAGATGGACGAGACGATCGCGCTGCGCGCCAACCTGCGCGACGCCGAGGCGATGGCCCTGTTGCGAACCAACCGCGGCAAGGCGCTGATGGACGAGGCCAACGTCTTCCTCTCGGGCATCATGCGGGCTGCCGAGGAACGGCTGTCGGAGGGCATCGCCGAGCAGCGCGAGAATGCCGTGATGCTGCGCTGGGTCTCGATCGTCGGCGGCCTCGTCATCGTCCTGGTCGTCGCCGGGGTGGCGATCACGGTGATTCGCTACGCGCAGGAGATCGCACAGGCGCGCGACGAGGTGCGCCTCGTCAATGCCACGCTGGAAGATCGCGTCGCGCGCCGCACCGCCGATCTCGCCCAGGCGCGCGACCGCGCCGAAGTGCTGCTCGCGGAAGTGAACCATCGCGTGGCCAACAGCCTCACGCTCGTGGCCTCGCTGGTGCGGCTGCAGGCCAATGCGCTGACCGATCGCGCAGCACGCGCCGCGCTGGACGAGACCCAGGCACGCATCCTGGCCATCTCGCTGGTCCACAAGCGCCTCTACAGTTCCGGCGACGTGCGCTTCGTCGAGCTCAACGAGTATCTGTCGAGCCTGATCGAGCATCTGGAAACCTCGATGCGCGCCGAGGGCCGCGGCGGCATCGCGGTCCGCCACGAGCTGGAGCCGCTGCAGCTCCGCACCGACGCCAGCGTCAACCTGGGCGTCGTGGTGGCCGAATGGCTGACCAACGCCTTCAAGTATGCCTATCCGGAAGGCGCCGGCGAGGTCCGCGTAAAGTTGAGGCGCCTGCACGACGGACGGGCGGAGCTGATCGTCGAGGACGATGGCGTGGGACGCAAAGAAGGCGGCGCGCCCAAGGGCACCGGCCTCGGAACGCGCGTCGTGAAGGGCATCGCCCAGACCATGCGCGCCGAGGTCCACTACCTGCCGCGCGAACCCGGCATGGCCGCCCAACTGATCTTTCCGCTTTCGATGGACTGACATAAAGTCGAGGTTGCGGGCGCGCCGTCAGGGGAAGGCGCGACCCTGCGCGAGGATTCGGGGGCAGATGATTTCGGGGCGGACTCTGGCGGGCGTTTTGGCTGCGTACCTGCTTGCCGCGAGCCCGGTGGCGCACGCCCAGAGTCCCACACCTCCTGGACCGCAGGGCATCGTGGTGCCGACCGTGTTCCCGCCGTTCAACGCCAACGCCCCGGCCTGCACACCGCCGCCGGGGTTGCGCAAGGTGCTGGGCTTCGCGCAGGACAACGAGCGCGAGTTCATGCAAGGGGTCGCCCGCGGCCTTGCGCTGGCGGCACGCGATCGCGGCCTCGAATACCGGATCGCGCTCGCCCGCAACGACGCGGCCCTGATGATCGAACAGGTACAGCAGTTCCGCAGCGCCGGCGTCGGCGCCGTGGTCACCGCCCCCGTCGATCCGGCGTCCCTGGCGCCCAGCCTTCAGCAGCTCATCTGGGGCGGCGCCTATGTCGGCGCGGTGGTGCCGCCGCCCGCGACCGAGATCCTGAACGCGCCGCAATATCTCACCGGCAAGGTGTTGGGCGATGCCGCCGCTGCCTATATCCGCGACCGGTTGCGCGGCCGTGCCAGGGTCGTGCTTCTCACCCATGACAGCCTGCAGTTCCTGGCACCGCGCTTCGTGGCCATGCGCGATTCGCTGAAGAACATGCCCGGCGTGACCATCGTGGCCGACCTCTCGCCGCAGACCGTGAACAAGGACGGCGGCAACGCCGCGATGCGCACCATCCTGCTGGCCCATCCCACGGTCGATGTGGTGCTGGGCGCCGATACCGTCGTGCTGGGCGCGCTCGACGCCCTGCGAGCAGCCGGCAAGGCGCGGAACGACCAGTTCCTGGGCGGCATCGACGGCGAGCCCGAGGCCGTCGCCGAGATCAAGAAGGGCGGCCCCTACAAGGCCAGCATCAGCCTCGCCTCACCGATCTTCGCCTATGCGCTGGGCCAGCATGCCGCCGACTGGCTGGAGGGCAAGAGCGTGCCGCAGGCGATGGACATCCTGCCTAGCGCCCTGTCGCTTGCAAACATCGCGCGCTACGAGGCCGACGTCGCCGACCCCGGCAGCGTCTATCGCGATCCCGCGCGACGCGCCGAGTATCTCAGGATGTACGGCAACATCTGCTACGACACGCGCGACCAGTACGTGAACTTCCCCTGGTCGTCGGAGCGACGGCCTTAGCCGCCGTTGCCGGGACTGGAGCCACCGCCCGTGTTGCCCCCGGTTCCGGGGCCCGTGTTGCCGCCGGTTTGCGAACCGGCGGGCGCGCCGCTGGGCTGGGCGGGCGCGCCACCGCCGATCGGCCGCGACGCGTTGGTCGTCGTGACGGCCTGTGTCGCGACGAGCTGCAGGTAGGCGAGCCACGGTGCCAGCCTCGACGAGGGATCGGCATAGGGGAGCGCCTGGGCGTTCAGCGTCTTCACCGCCGCCTCGATCAGCACCTTGTCGCCCGGGCCGATGACGTTGCCCGTCGCCTGCGTCTGCTCGAACAGCGCCAGATAGGCCTGCAGCGTGTTGGGCGGCAGGATCACCGGTTCGAGCGGCGCGCCGCCGCCGGCCGGCACGAAGATCTGCGAGCCATAGCGCACGGCGCGCTGCGTGCCCGCGGCATTGCTCGCGGTCATGCGGTCGCCGAACAGGAAGGTCGCGGTGGTCGAGCCGTCGGCGCTCACGGTCACGGTCGCGATGCCGCCGCGCACGCCGATATGGGCGCTCGGCGTGCGGATGATGACGTCGCTCTTCTTGCTGATCGCGCCGCCCACGAACCGGAACGCGCCCTTGGTCACGCTGACCGTGAGGTCGCCGGCCGTGCGATTGGGATCGTAGACGAATTTGTCGATCACCAGTTCGCTGTTGGCGCCGACCGTGAGACCGGAGCCATCGAGGAAGACGAGATGCGCGCGATCGGCCGCACCGGTGGTCACCCGTTCGTTGCCGACCACGTCGATGCCGACGCGCAGCGTGCGGGTCGGCAGCGACGGTGGCGTACCGCGCGGATCGCCGCTCGCCGCGGTGGTGACTCCCACGTTCTGCGCCGAAGCGGGCGTGAAGATCGCCGTGGAAAAAGCCAGAGGTAACAGGACCGACAGAAAGACAGCGCGTGATTGCCGCGAGGACATTTGACGCTCCCTCAGAATCGCCAGCCGATGCCCAGAAGGCTGCTGAACGAGTTGAAGCTGTAGTTGTTGATTGAGGCGGAACGTTGGAAGTACGTGGTCTGTCCCACCAGGGTCAGCCGGTCGTCCAACGGAACCGACAGAAGCAAACCGAGATTGACGTCCGTTTGGCTTCGAACGGTGCCGGGCTGGATGAACGGATCCGGTTGGTCGTAGGTCGCGAAGGCCAGGGCCGCATTGCCCGCCAGGGTCCATTTGCGGCCGTTGATGCCGACCGGATCCTCGAAGCGCCACGTCAGCGAGCCGCCGACGCCGGCCTCGCCATAGCTCTGGAAGCCGGTTATCGCGATGTAGCGCGTGTAGTTGCCCCCGAAGGACGCCTCGAGACTGGTTGTCAGCTCCGCGCGAAGGTTGGCGGCCACCGTTCCGTTGTTGCCCGAGTTCTGGGAATTGAACGGCACGGCGGCGTTGTCCACGAAGTCGCGCCGCTGCCCCAGCACCACGAGCGAGGCACGCACCTTGTCGGCCACCGGCACCGAGGCTTCGAGTCCGGCGCCCCACGCCCAGTAGGTCGGCAGGTTGCCCACGGTGATGTAGCGGCCGCTGACGAACGGCTTGAGCTGCACGCCGCTCAGCGGGCCGTCGATCAACTCCATGCGCGGTCCGATGCCGAGGTCCAGCAGCATCACATCGGCAGCGGTCACCTGGAACTGCTTGGCCGTGTAGAAGGAGAAATCGGTTTCCAGCGTGCCGCTGTCCTGCCGCCCGAAATCGTAGCGGTGGCTGAGCGACGCCGCGCCGATGAAGGCGAAGTCGCCTCGCCGCTGGAAGGTCGGATTGGGCACGACCGTCGCGCCATAGGATTGCAGCGTGCCGGTGGGCAGGCTGGCAGGATTGTCGGAGTAGCGGATGCCGGCCACGAACTCACCGGTGAGGCGCGACGGGCCCCAGCGCCGGTCGATGTCGCGGATGAATTCCGACGAGCGTTCGGCGACTTCCGGGCCGGCCTTGCCCGAAGTACGGGCCTGGTCGAAGTAGGTGCGCGCCGCGTCGTAGGATTTGAGCTTGTAGTAGAGCACGCCCAACTCGAACTTCACGCGGGGCTGGTCGGCGTCGATGACGAGGAAGCGCTCGTAGGCGGTGATCGCGCCTTCATAGTCCTCGGCCGCGGCGGCGGCCTGAGCGTACTTCAACAGGATCTCGGCGTTGTCGGGCTGCCGCAGTGTCTCCTCGAAGGCTGCGCGATACGAGGCGCGCTTCGCATCGGTGACCTGCGCGAAGGATGGGGCTGAAAGAGCCAGTATCGTCGAAAGGACTGACACGAACGCGGGACGGCGCATCGACAACAGCGATACTCCAACGAGTATCCCTCTCCCCGCTTGCATTGTGGACGGTGTGGCGGTGGAGCGGAAGCCCGAAGCATCGATCCTTCTGCACAACGAACGCCGCACAGGCACCCGTATCGATTCCTTGCAGGAGGACCGTCGGGACCCAACTGGAAACCTGCTAGGATTTTCACCGGAATCCACGCACTCGGGGAGGGACGAGAATGCCGGACCAGAGCGGCTATTGGGATCGCGGTGCCGGCAAGACCTTCACCCACCCGCTGAATGCCGACTTCCTGGGGGCGCTACGGACCGGCGACCGTCTCCTCGACTATGGCTGTGGCTACGGCCGCAGCCTGGCGCAACTTGCGGACCTCGGCTTCGGAAATTCGGTCGGCGTCGACTTCTCCGGCGAGATGATCGCGCGGGGCCGCCGGCAGCATCCTGACCTCGACCTGCGCCATATCACGCAGACGGTCGTCGACGAGCCCGACGCAAGCTTCGACGCCGCGATGATCCTGGCGGTTCTCACCTGCATCGTCGGCGACGATCAGCAGGAAGCGGTGCTGCGGGAAATCCGCCGGCTACTGCGTCCCGGCGGCATGCTGTTCATCAGCGACATGCCGCTGCAGGACGACGACCGCAATCGCACACGCTACGCCGCAGGTGTCGCACTTGGCCCCTACGGCACATTCGCCACCGGAGACGGCGGCACGGTGCGCCATCACAGCGAAGATCACATGCAAAGTTGGCTGAACGGCTTCGAGCCGATCAGCAGCAGGCGCATCGACCTGACGACCATGCACGGCAATCCCGCCACGGGCGTTCAGCTCGTTGCCCGCCGGCTCATGTCATCCTGAGCGCAGCGAAGGATCTCACGTCTGCCAAGGAGTCTTCTGGTCGCTCCGCAAGGTCCTCCGCTGTGCTCAGGACGATATTGCCTAGATGACCTTGCGCGCGCGCAGGTCGGCCAAGGCGGCCGCGTCGTAACCCAGCGCGCCCAGCACCGCGTCATTGTGTTCGCCCAACTCCGGCGCGATGCCGGGCCTGGCCGGGGTCTCGGAGAACTTCCACGGCGTGCCGTGCACCTTCAGCTTCTTGCCGAGCTTGGGATACTCGACCTCGGTGACATAGCCGTTGGCCACGACGTCGGGATCGTTCGACGCTTCGAGCAGCGTGTTGATCGGCGCCGAGACGATGTCGGCGCCGCGCAGCCGCGCCACCCAGTCGTCGCGCGTGCCGGTGGCGAACAGGCCGTCGAGCGTGGCGAGCAGTTCGATGCGCTTGGCGTCGTTGTCGATGATCACGCCGAGATCGGCGAAACCCGCCTTCTCGAGATGCCCGTAGAAGCCGAGCGACGTCATCGCGTCCTTCCAGTTGTCCGGGCCGGTAAGCTGGAAGACCAGCGGCTTGCCGTCGCGATCGTCGAAGCTCGCGCTGATGCCCGGCCGCTCGCGCGTGCCGGTGACCCTCGCCTGGCCGGTGACGGGATTCTGGTCGCGCCACATCGCCGTCTGCAACGTCCAGCCCATCAGCCGGATCTGGCCGCCGAGCAGCGAAAGGTCGATCTTCTGACCGACGCCGGTCGTACGCGCATGCGTCAACGCCGCCAGCGCGCCGCCGAAGGCGAGGATCGCGCAGGTCTCGTCGGCGACCGACACCACGCCGGTCTTCATCTTCTGTCCCGCCGTGGAATAGGCCTCGGCGATGCCGCCGAGCGCCTGCGCCATCGAATCGGTGCCCGGCAGATGGGCATGCGGACCGTTGGGGCCGTAACCGGAGATCGAGACGTAGACGAGCTTGGGATTGACCTTGCGCAGCTCCTCCCAGCCGAAACCGTTCTTCTCGGCCGCACCCGGACGGAAGTTCTGGCCGAAGATGTCGGCTTCGGCGACCAGCTTGCGCAGGATCTCCCGCCCCTCCTCGCTCTTGAGATTGAGCGTCACGCTCTTCACGCCGCGATTGTTGGCCTCGAAGAAGGTGCTGCCCTTGCCCGGCAACACGGTCATGCGGCGCGACGGGTCGCCGCCCTGGGGCGATTCGATCTTGATCACGTCGGCGCCGAGATCGGCCATGAGCATCCAGGGAACGGTGCCCGCCTGCGCGGTGGAGCAGGAGACGACCTTGACGCCCTGCAGCGGGCCGTGGGGAACAGACATTGACGCGGGGCTCCTCTATGAGGCGCCCACGCTAGAGCAAGATCAGGCGGGCGTCTCCCGTCGCGCCACGTCGCAGAACCGAACGAGGCGGCCCGAGGCTTCGTCCCACAGTGTCAGGCGTGGCGCGGCGAGGCCGGCACGCAGGCCGAGCGGCGGAACGGCACGCACGGCCCGGGCCGCTTCGTGAGCCTCGGCCAGCCGGTAGTTGGGAATGCGCTGGTTGAGATGGTGGACGTGATGGAAGCCGATATTGCCGGTGAACCACCGCAGCACGATCGGCAGATCGAACCAGGACGATCCGTCCATCGCGGCATCGACATATCGCCAGGCACCGCGACCGGTCCACTGTGCCCCCGGAAAGCGATGCTGCAAGGTGAACAGCCATACGCCGAGGATCGACGCGACGACCATGATCGACAAATGGACGAGCAACACGTCACGCCAGCCCAGCAACAGCACGAGCGTCGCAAACAGGGCAACGAGGCTCGCATTGGTGAATAGGACCGAGCGGCGCTCACGCACCCACGCGCGCGGGGTGTCGAATGGCAGGCGGTAGAGCAGTACGAAAACCAGAGGCGGTAGCAGGAAGTTGGCGATCAGCGGATGACGCACGAGCCGGTGCGCGAACCTCCGCCAGGGCGACAAAGCGAGGTACGCGCGTACGGTGAGGCACGAGGAATAGATGTCGCTGCCGCGATCGCCGCGATCGAGATTGTTCCATTCGGCATGATGCTGCGCATGCTGGCGTCGCCAGCTCGCGAAGGGCGTGAAGGTGCACAGGCTGCACAGCCGGCCGACGATCGTGTTGGCGCGGCTGGAAGCGAAGAACGAGCCGTGTCCACAATCGTGCTGCACGATGAACACGCGCACCATGAACGCGCCGGTCGGTATGGCGAACGCGAGGGCGAGCCACGGGGAAAAAGCGCAGGCGACATACATCGCCGCGCAGCCCGCGAGGAAGGGAACGAATGAGGTAACGAGCTGCAGCAGGCTTCTTGCAGCTGAAGGCCGCGAGAACGAGGCCGCGACCGCACGCAGCTTTGCATCGATGGAATCGGCAGTGGAACGAGGCTCCATGAACACCTCCATCCTTCGGCGCAATGGAAGGACCAGCCATATTTGGTCCTTGATAGTGCTGGAACAAGGGACCATATGAGACTCGTCGATACACGGACATCTGATTTGGTCCGCGCCCGCCGACATCGTTCAGCGGTCCGCTCCACGACACGTGATCCCGAAAATTAGTGCAATTTCGACGGGTTCCATCGCGCTTCCGCGTGTTCAATCGCGGAGGGAGCGCATGGCCTCGCATATCCAAGGTAAAAAGGGTTTCTCCCATGACGACGACCACGGGAACCGTTAAGTGGTTCAATATCCAAAAGGGCTTCGGCTTCATTCAGCCGGACAATGGCGGCACCGACGCCTTCGTGCACATCAGCGCCGTTGAGCGCGCTGGCATGAGCATGCTGAGCGAGGGCCAGAAGCTCGAATTCGAGCTGGTCGCAGATCGCCGGAGCGGCAAGATGGCGGCGGAAAACCTCAAGGCCGTTTCCTGACCACCGGCCGCCGGTAACGGCGGCCGCCCTCCTCTCTGCGCGCCACCACGGATGTACTGGGGCGCGCGCACAGGAGCGGCAACGCGACATGGCCCCGTACCTGAAAAGGTGCGGGGCCTTTCGTTTGAGCCCTCGATCCAGGTCCCGCCCATCATCGCGGCTCCGCAGCAAGCCCTGGTCCCGGCCCGAACTCGAAATCTCAAGGGCCTGCAAGGATCTGCTGGGTGAGACCGGCGCAGGGCACGTCCTTGGCATTGCCGAAGACGGGTGTGGGAATGGGGATCACGCGGCCGAGCGAAAAGTGCGGCGAGCGCAGCTTGCCCTGGACCATGACGGCACCATGAAGGTTGAGCAGATCGAAGCTCTTGGGATCGGAATCGATCTCCGCATTCACCGCCTGGCTCTTGAGCGAGAGTTGGCCCTTGACGTGAAGGACGGACTTCTGGGTATCGAGCAGCGTCCTGTCGAACGAGACGTTGCCTTGCTGGAAGTTGAGACGGCTCACGGCGCACTTGATCGGAATGCGATTGTCGCCCGTCACGTAGAGCACCAAAGCGTCGAAGATCTGCAGGCCCGCCAGACTGACCATCAGGCTGCTGACCGAGCCGCCGCCGAGGGCAAAGGCCATGTGTCCGTTGGCCGTGCCCATGACATGGGCGAGCGACCGGCCATTGCCGGCGAGTTGTACGCGGCCCTGGATCTTGCCCTGCGTGGTGTCGAAATAGCGCGACTCGCGGAAGAAGTTCTTCAGCTCGATATCGGTCAGCCTGAGACTGGTCCGCACCTTGGGATCGTCGGTACGCGCATCGATGCCCAGTTCGCCCGCGATCGAACCGCCGCCCAGCACCGACAGCGTAAGCGGCTTCACCGTCGCGTTGCCGTCCTGGATCAGGACACGGAACGAAAGCGCCTGCACCGGGAGCCAGGGCGGCGCGATCACCCGCTTCGCGTCGAGCGTCACGTCCATGTTCATGGCGCGAAGTTTTTCGACGTGCAGCGGCACGTTGGGAAAGAGATCGCCGCTCGCCTCGAGCTGGGCCTGCGTCTGCGCCTGCTTGGGCGACACGTTGCTCTTGCGTGCCGGTGTCGCGCCGACCAGCGGCGCCAGGTCCTCGAACACGAGCTTCTGCGAGACGAGCTTCGCCGTCAGGAATGCAGGCTTCCGCCGCTCGTCGATCGTCACTTCGCCCGTGAGATCGCTCTCGCCGACGCGCCATTTGGACTGGACGAACTTCCAGAGACCGGGCTCGCGTTCCAGTTTTCCGACGATCGTGTACGGCGGCGTCGGCGGCCCAGGGATGCCGAGCAACGGATAGATGTCGGAGAGATTGGGACCGGAAAGCGTGAGATCGACGTTGGCGCCGGTCCATTTGAACGGGTCCTGCACCGTGCCCTTCATCTTCAGCTTAGTCGCGCCGAAGCTGACATTGAGGTCGAGCGGATAAGGCTGTTCGGTGTCCCGCAGCATCAGTACCGAGCCGCCGATGAAACGCATTTCCAGCGGCTGCCCTTCGAGCTTGCCCTTGAGCGACAGTTCGGCCTCGGGCCCCTCGCCCGCCTTGCCGGCGGCAGTCGATACCGTGCCGTCGAGTTCCAGCTTGCGCTTGGAATCGCGGTACCCGAGCTTGCCTTCGGTCACCTCGAATTTTCCGATGAGCGGAGCGTCGAAACGGTTGTCGGGTTGCAGCGCCTTGGCGGCGCCCGTCACGACAGGCGTCTCGCCCATGCTCCAATTGAGCTGTTCCTTGTCGCCGACCTCGACCTGGACCTCGGGCTTGCGCAGGATGAGGCGGGGCAAGACGAGATTACCGCCGAGCAACGGCCACAGGCGGATGTCGAAATCGACCTGATCCACCTTCAGCATAAAGGGCGCCTTGCCCCACTTGGCGTTGGCGACCTCCACGCCCTCCAGTTTCACGTTGGAGGTCCAGCCCCAGCCGATATCGACCTTGGCGATGCTGGTCTTGCGGCCCGTGATATCGCTGGCCCGCCCTTCGAGCTGGCCGCGCAGATAGTCGGAGGTCGCGATGAAATAAACTGCGCCCGCGGCGATCAACAAGAGGCCGAGGGCGATTCCGGCCGTCCATCCGAGGATCTTGGCGGCGCGTTTCATGAAAGCGAAACGTCACCGACCGGCAGCGGTTGCGTGTCCTAGCCGGACGCCAGGCGGGACTGCCAGAAGCAGAGGAGCGGTGTCACGCCCAGCTCCATCACCAGGGCGCCGACGACCGAAGGCGACAGCGGATCGCCGAGGAGCACGCCCAGCAGCCGGCAAGCGCCGCCAATGACAACGACCGCCGTCAGCACGCGAATCCACGTCGTCCGCCGCTCGATGTCCGCGATCGCGGCCCAGAAAGCGAGGCCGATGGCGAGCAGCAGGCCCGACAGGTAGCGGCCATGGTTCAACAGCGAACCCACCGAACCCACGAAAGGATGGAGGACGCCCCAAAGGCCAGCAACGACCGGCACGATGCCGGCCACGGCAAAGCTCACTTGAGCAGCGCGCTTCCCGACGGAAGAAGCGGCGACCATACGACCCATCCCTTCCCCGGCAACGAGCCGGTTCCTGAGCCTGATACGCAGGAACCGGCTGGACCGATCAACAGGGCTAATCGCCCGCCGAGATGTTTCGTTCCTTTGCGATCCCGGCAAAAGTGTCGACCGTTCCGTCGAACAGCTTCGCGAACTCCTTGCCATCGAGGCCGACCGGATCGAAGCCCAGCTCGCCGAGCCGGTCCGCCACCGCCTTGTCCTTGAGCACCGTCGCGAGCGCGGTATGGATGCGCGCCTGGGCAACGGCCGGCGTTCCCTTGGGCGCCAGCAATCCCTGCCAGGTTTCCTGCACGAAGCCAGGCGCGATGGTTTCGCCGGCCGTCGGAACATTCGGGAAAGTCGGGAACCGCTTCGCGCCGGTCGCGGCGAGCGCCACGAGCTGCCCCGCGCGCGCCTGCTGGGCGCCGGCCGCAAAGGTGACGACGATGCCGTCGATGTTCCCGGCGATCAGGTCCTGCAGCGCAGGCCCACCGCCGCGATAGGGCACATGCGTGACGCGCAGGTCACCCGCGGCGCGCAGCAAAAGTTCGCTGGTGAGATGCTGGCTGCTGCCGAGGCCGGGCACGCCGATGTTGAGTTTCCCGGGATGGGCCTTCGCCGCCGCCGCGAAGGCCTGCGCGGTCGGGAGGCCCGAACGCGGATGGGTGAACAGGCCTTGCGGGCCGGAGATGGCCAGCGACACCGGCACGAAGGATGGATAGAGCGCAGGCGAGCCCTGGATCGGCAGGGCCTCGGTCGCCGCAAAGGTGTCGTTGACCAATGCGAACGTGTAGCCGTCGGGCTGGGCGCGCGATGCGGCGAGCGTGCCGACGCGCCCCGAGCCGCCGCCGATATTCTCGACGATGACGGTCTGCCCGAGTTGCGCGCCCAGCGGCGCCTGGACCACGCGAGCGAAGAGATCGACGCCGCCGCCCGGCGGCCAGGGCACGATGATCTTCACCGGGCGGTTGGGATAGGCCTCCTGCGCGCGAACGACAAAGGGAGCGGCAAGGGTGGCGCCGGCAAGACCGGCCATCAGGGTACGTCGCTTGAACATGACTTCTCCGTTCGCCGCCGCATGAAAGCGGGGCGTTGGGCTCTTTGGGTTGTAGTGAGATCAGCGTGTGTCGCGCGTCAGCGTCGACAGGATCGGCGGAGCAAGGATGGATCGATCATGCGTCGAAAGTGACGGTGCAACGCTTCAGGGTCAATGAAACGGGCTCGTCGATTTGGCACGCGCGCACGAACGAAACTTCTGCGCGGGCACCGTCTCGCGCGAAGGCTTGCGCGACGCTGCTACTTTGGGCCGGAAGCGTTCACCAGCACCGGCGTCGGTCGGGATTGCGCCGCGAACAGGCGCTTCAGGTTTTCCACCTTGGGCCGGTCGTGAATGTAGATGTACGGCTGGTTGGGATGCAGCGTCGCGTAGTCCTGATGATAGGCCTCGGCAGGATAGAAGGCGGCAAGGTCGTCGACCCGCGTGACGATCCGCTTTCTGAAGACGCCGGCCTTGTCGAGCTGCGCGATGTAGGCCTCGGCGACCCGGCGCTGTTCGGCGTCGGCTGCGAAGATTGCCGACCGGTAGTGCGGACCGACATCGGGTCCCTGCCGGTCGAGTTGCGTCGGGTCGTGCGCCACGGAGAAATAGATCTGCAGGATTGTGCCGTAGCTCACCACGGAAGGATCGAACGTCACCTCGACGACCTCGGCATGGCCGGTCCGCCCGGCACTCACCAGCGGGTAGGTGGCACTGTCCTTCGTGCCGCCCGAGTAGCCGGAGACGGCGCGGCTCACGCCCTTCACATGCTGGAACACCGCCTGGACGCCCCAGAAACAACCGCCGGCCAGCACGGCGGTCTCGCTCGCGCCGCCCTGCGCCGCCGGCCGATCGAGAACCGGCGCGGGAATGACGACGGCCTGCCCGGCTCTCGCCGGGGCGCCCATCAGCAGGAAGCCGAGTGGGACGAGCAAGAGGGACAGCAGCTGTCGAAGCATCGCTCTCTCCGCCAATAGATCGTCAGTCCGGCACGACGGTCCGGCCCAGCACGACGTCTTCGTAGACGTGCAGCGACGGCAAGCCGCCGGTATGGATGAACAGCACCTTGGCGTTGGGCTTGAAGTGGCCCTGGCGCGCGAGGCCGATCAGGCCGGCCATGATCTTCCCGGTATAGACCGGGTCGAGCAGGATGCCTTCGGTACGGGCCAGCATCTGCACCGCCTCGATCATCTTCTTGTTCGGCACCGAGTATTTCGGCTGCCAGTAGCCGCCGAAGCTCTTCACCGCCGAGGCCGGCACCTTGATGTCGAGGCCCAGCAGGTCGACGACGGCCTGCGCTTCCTTCAGCACCAGCGGTTCCTGGTCGGCGGGATCGCGGCTGACGCCGACGCCGATCAGCGGGACCTTGATGTTGTTGCCGAGGAAGCCCGCGACCATGCCGCCATGCGTGCCGGAGCTGCCCGAGCCCACCACCACGGCGTCGGGCGAGAAGCCCATGTCGAGCCACTGGACCTGCATCTCCTGCACGCAGGCGACGTAGCCCAGACCGCCGATGGCGTTGGAGCCTCCGCCGGGAATCACATAGGCCTTGCGGCCGAGCGAAGCCACTTCCTGGGCCACGCGCGACATCGCCTCGCCCATGTTGGTGCCGCCGGGAACGACCGTGATCGCCTCGACGCCCATCAGCTCGAACATGAAGTTGTTGCCGCCGGCTTCCTTCTTGTAGCTGCCGGGTACGCGCTCCTCGATCACGAAGCGGCACTTCAGCCCTTCCTTGACCGCGGCCGAAAGCGTGATGCGGCAATGGTTGGACTGCGGCGCGCCGCAGGTGACGAGCGTGTCGCAGCCCTGGGCGATCGCATCGCCCGCGAGGAACTCGAGCTTGCGGGTCTTATTGCCGCCGGGGAACAGACCCAGCATGTCGTCGCGCTTGATCCAGACCTCGGGCCCAACGCCGCCGGGGCAGCTCGCGGCGAGGGCCTTGGAGAAATGCGGCAGGGGTTCGATGGGCGTGGGCGCGTTGGTGTAGATGCGACGCGGAAAACGAGACAGGTCCATTCAATCAGCTCCAGATAGGAAAACGCGCCCTCGCCCGCCGCGGCGGACGAAGTCTCGGGTCACTCCGTGATGACGCCGCAGACGATGCGGTCGCCGGCATTGCCGGTCGGGTCGGTTTTGTAGTCGTCCGGCCCGGCATGAATGATGATCGCCGAGCCGTCGGCATCGAACACCGAATTGGGCTGTCCCTTGACCAGCGAGATCATGTGGTTGGCGACGTCGATCCTCAGTTCGCCATTGGCCGGGATGAAGAGGTTGGGCATGTCGCCGGCATGCGCGCCTTCGGCGGCTTCCATGCCGTGCTTCTTGGAGGCCGGGTTGAAGTGGCCACCGGCGCTGGTGAAGGGCGCCTCGCACTTGCCGACAGCATGGACGTGGAAGGCGTGCTCACCCGGTGCCACGCCCTTCAGGGACATCCTGAGCAGGACGCCGTGCGGCGTCTGGACGAGCTGGACCGTGCCGACATCCTTGCCCGCGGCGTCCTTCAGCGCGGCCTTTGCCGTCGGGCTCTGCGCCTGGGCCGAAAGGGAGACAGCCATGCCGGCCATTGCGATCAGGCTGCACATCACGGGGGCGATACGCATCTTTCTCTCCTTTGTGGGTGTTTCGGGGGCGCTACCCTACTCCAGGACCTTCGGCGGCCGGTAGAGCGGAAAGCCGTTGAAGGGCCTGGATTTGTCGTGATCGGGCACCTGGTAGAAATTCGATTTGCCGGCGTTGTGCAATCCGCCGTCCACACGCAACGCGATGCCCGTCACATAGGCTGCCGCGTCGCTCAGCAAATAGACGATGGCCGCCGCGATCTCCGACTCCGTGCCGTGCCGCTTGGCGGGAATGCGATCCTTTACCGAACGCAGCGCCTCATGCGCCCGCTCGGGATATCGGTCGAGCCCCGAGGAGGCGATGAAGCCCGGCAGCACCGAGTTCACGCGGACACCGGCATGCGCCCATTCGATCGACGCGGTGTAGGTGAAGTTGGTCTGACCAGCCCGGGCGGCGCCGTTATGGCCCATGCCGGGATTGCCCATCTCGAAGTCGGCGCCGACATTCACGATGGCACCGCCCCCAGCCTCCATCGAGGCGAGATAGACCGCCTTGGACACGAGGAAGGTCGCGGTCATGTTGTTGGCGACGACCGCATTCCAGCCATTGAGCGAGATGTCCTTGAGCTGGGCCGGGAACTGGCCACCGGCATTGTTCACCAGCCCGTCGATCCGGCCGCCGCTCCAGTCGACGACGCCCGCGATCGCCTCCTTGACCTCGTCCTCGCGGCGCAGGTCGGCGGAATGGATGAAGGTGTCGGGATCGCCAAGTTCCTCCTTCACCCGCTCAAGCTTCTCCCGCGTGCGGCCGAGCAGCGCGATCCGGGCGCCGAGCGACTTCAGCTCGTGTGCCGTGCAGCGGCCGAGGCCCGAGCCGCCGCCCGTGACGATGACGGTCCTGCCGGCGAACAGGCCGGGGCGAAACACCGAATCGTAAGGCATGCTAGCCGTCATAACGTTACCTGAACTCGTTTGCCCCTCACGCTTCTCGGCTCACGACCGGCTGCGCATGTTGGACGGAGCCTACACTCTATCGCGCCTCCAATCTTGTGGCGCTGCCCAAAGACTGATTGCAAGGAACCTCCGGATTGTTCCTCGCAATGAGTGCTTCGAATAAGAGCAAAGTGGGCGCTGCACTCAAGCAAAGACGCCTTGCCCGGCCTTTTCATTCTGCGAGGTTGCAGGACCGCCATTTTCAACGACGAGTTTGTTAATCCATTTATCGTTGTAGGTGTAGTCACGATGGGCCACGTGATAAATACAGTACTCACGGTTCGTCTTATCTGGCGCGCCCGAGCCCTTCGACGGTCGTACCTTATGCTTCTGCCACGCAGCAGTGTGATGATGAAGGGAAAATGGCTTTCCACTGGCTCGCCGCACTATTTTGACGACGTCGCCGGGTTTGTACTTATAGAGTTCGTCAGCGATCTTGAATTTCTGAAGCACGTTATGGACGGTTTTTCCTTCCTCGGACTCGGGACTGAGAAAGTGAATGTGCGCCTTACCCTTTGACGCGCTATCGAACGTGTACACCACACGGAACTGGTACTCTAAATCTTCCAGTTCCGATTCATTCATATCCTTCTTGAGTGCGGCATCAAGGGCCGTAATATGTGGAGGTATATCGTAGGCTGTTATCTGCGCAGCTTGCTCCAAATCCAATTTGCTGAACTGCAGCGTCACACCCAAGTCGTGTTGCAATGTAGTTCGCGATCCAAACCATTCGACAATTGTTTTGTCGAAATTCAAACAGCAAGCCTGAAACAGCGACAGCCATTTGACGTCACTTCTGGCAAACAGCCGATGCTCCACCTCATCACGAATGACCTTGAGATCAGCAAGATTCTTTTTGCACCCTTTGGACAAAGCAGGACAATCAGGACGGCTGAGCATGTGACTGAGCGCGAAGGTTGTGCCGTCAGCATTTACGGGCGCAATGCCGTTGCGGGCATAACGCTCATGAAGCAAATAAGTCCACGCGATATTGGCCAACACAGAGAACAACTCTGTCTTGAACCGATATCCACCGCTATTGAAGATCGTGACCGCCAGTATCATCGCTTCGCGAGCGCGGATTAGACGTTCATCAATATAAGTGTTTAAGCCGGTAACAGGATCGAAGCTGGCCTTTTTCCGCCGAAAGAAGGCAACCTCTTCTGCTGTAGCTGGGGTTATCTTCTGGTTCTTCTTTACGCCCGTTATTCGCCCGAAGTTAACGGTTACTGGGCGTTCGTAATTGATAAGAGCGTGAATATCCTGGTTACGCACCCCTTGAGATATCAGCGCTTTCACTACGCGCTTTTCTTCATCGGTAAGCGCGGTTGGTTTTGGCATGGTCCAGTGCCCCCATCGCTGGTCCTATCACGAGCTATTACGGGTAGTATGCTGAAGGCTGGTACACCTCTCAAGATAGTATCACCGGGCGCCGGACCAGTGAGTTATGTTCAGCCCCCGACGGCGCATTCAGCGAGATGTCCTTGAGTGGCGCGCCCGTAACGATGACCGTCCTGCCGGCGAACAGACCGGGGCGAAACACCGAATCGTAAGGCACGCGACTACTCGACCTTGATGTTGGCCGCCTTCACGACCTCGGCCCACTTCTTCATCTCCGAGCGCAGGAAGGCGGCCAGTTCGTCGGGCGTCGAGCCGATCGCGTCGGCGCCGAGATCGGCGAACTTCGCCTTCATTTCCTCGGCACGCATGATCTTCGCGATCTCCGTGTGCAGGCGCGCGATCACCGCCGGCGGCGTGCCGGCCGGCGCGATCAGCGCGTTCCATTCGGAGATCTCGCAATCGGGCACACCGGCCTCGGTCAGCGTGGGCACATCGGGTGCGGCGGGGGATCGCGACGGGCTGGTGACGGCAAGCGGCCGCACGCGACCGCCGCGCGCTTGAGGCAGGGCGGCGCTCATGTTGCCGAAATAGAACGGCACATGCCCCGCCGCGACGTCGGCCACTGCGAGAGCACCACCCTTGTAGGGCACGTGCTGGATGTCGGTGCCGGTACGCATCTTGAAGAGTTCGGCCGCAAGATGCTGGGCGCTGCCATTGCCCGACGATGCATAAGAGAGTTTGCCCGGCTGCGCCTTGGCCAGCGCCACGAGCTCGGCCACGGTCTTCGCCGGGTGCGAAGGGGTGATGACCATCAGTTCCGGCACCGTCACCAGCAGCGAGACCGGCGCGAAATCCTCGGGCGTGCGAAACGGCATCTTTGGAAACAGCGCCGGGTTCACCGCGTGGGCAAAGGCGCCGATCAGCAGAGTGTGACCGTCGGGCGCTGCCTTGGCCACGATCTCGTCGCCGATCATGCCGCCGGCACCGGGCTTGTTCTCGACGACGACCGTCTGGCCGAGCGCCTCCTGCAGCCTGGGCGCGATCAGCCGCGCCGTGGTGTCGGCACCGCCGCCAGCCGAATAGGGAACGATCAGGCGGATCGGCTTGGATGGATAGGCCTGGGCCCATGCCAGATCTGGAGCAAGGGCCAGGGCCGCCGCTGCGCCCAGGGTGCGCCGCCGTGAAAGATTCATTCGTTTCCTCCCGCACTTTCTTGGGAGGGAGACTACCCCTGGCGGGTGCGCAACGCGAGGCGCCCGAGATGGCGCTGAAGCAGCCGCATCAGCGCGAAACCGGCCTGCAGGGTGATGCCGAAGCAGAGGATACCGATGGCGAACAGGACCATCTTGTCGCCCAGTGTCGGCATCAGCTCCGCCTCGCGCAGGATGACGGCGATGCCCTCCGGCACGCCGATCGCCGCGCCGGCGCTCGACGACATGACCAGCACGAAAAAGGCGCGCGTCACATTGGGCAGGAACAGGAGCGCGCCGAGCGGCGAGCCGTCGCGCAACTGGCGAAGCGCCTCGCCGCCATTGTCGGCGACGTAGGCGGCGGCATAGGGCACCAGCGAGAGGGCCACCGTCATGATGCCCGACGGTGCGACGGGAATCCCGAACAGGGTCGCATCCGACGGGATGATGTTCAGCAGGAAGAACATGACGACGAAGGTCGGCGCCGCCCGCATCAGGCCGATCAGCGTCGTGGCGACCGCGCCGCGGATGCCACCCGCCAGTTTTGCCAGGGTGAGCAGGCCGCCGACGGCAAGTCCGATCAGCAGCGCGATGGCGGCGATCTGGAAGTTGACCACCATGCCCGCGAGGAGCTGCGGCACGAAGTCGGGCGAAATCCTGCTCATGCCGTCACCATCTGCCGGCGCTCGAGCCAGACCCGGAGCTTGTCGCACAGCCAGACCACGACGATCACCACGCAGACATAGAAGACCAGCAGCAGCGAATAGGTGGTGGCCCGGCCGCTGGCGAAGGAGGTGATGTCGGTCAGCGCGCTCAGGAGTTCCGGCGCGCCGATGAAGCTGGCGATCGGCGTGCCCTTGGCGGCGTTGACCAGGAAGGACACGATCTGCGTCGCCGAACGGCTGACGGCACGGCCGAACAGTTCGGTGGTGGGCGCGGGCGGCCCTCCCTGCTCAGTCCGGAGCGTATGCATCGCCTCGGCGATGGCCTGGCCGGCATTGGCGCCGTTCATGAGGCCGAGCGCCACGATCGCCGCGCCGATGGCAACGGCCGAGGAATAGGGAAACAGCGCCAGCGCCACGGCGGCGGAGATGACCAGCGTCAGCACAACCGGCGAGGACTGCAGGACGATCGTCAGCGCCCGCGCCGGCCAGCGCAGCAGGAACGAGCGCGAACTCTGCAACGCACCGAGAACGAGCGCGAAGAGCAGCGTGGCCGCCAGCGCGCCGGCCACGAGCACCAGCGAGTTGATGATGCCCGCCTTGAACAGCAACCAGGCCGGCATGGTCTTGAACATCGGAAGCTGCAAGGCGATGCCGGTATGCTTCTCGATCCAGCTCTCGAAAGCGGCAACCTGTCGGGCAAACGGTGTCGGCTCCAGCACGGTGCTGAGCGGTGGCAGGACGCAGGCGGGATTGCTGGCGCCGGCATCGGTATTGCACTCGGGCCTATTCCATACCGCGCGCTGGCGCTGCAGGAAGCCGAGGCCGATGCGGTTCTCCTTCGCGATGTCGAGAAAGATCCCGTCGCGGTGAAAGATCTGGCTCGTGAGATCGAGAGCCTTGGCCAGCCTGTCGCTGCCGCTCAACGCCACTGCCATGCCCCAGGGCAGCTGCGCGAAGCCGAACTTCTTGTCGTAGTTGCCGGCGAAGGCCGGGTCGGTGAAGTAGTAGTCGAAGAAGCTGTCGTCCTGGGCGGCCAGCGTACAGGTCTCGTCGCGCAGTTTGTCCGGCAGCACGCCCGCCTCGTCGAACAGCATCAGGCGGGCATTGTGCGAGACGATCTGCGCGTTGGAGCCGTTGCCGATCGTGACGCAGATCGTGCGGCTGGCGACGTCGGGCCAGTCCCTGATCGTGAGGCCCTTCGGCCCGACGATGATCGTCTCCGACTGGTAATAGTGCGGACGGATGAAGCGCACCTGGCCGTCGCGCTGGGCGTTGTGGCCCATGGTAGCGATGGTCAGGTCGATCTTGTCGTCGGCGAGAAGCGGGATACGGCTCGCGGCGTTCACCCGCGTGAAGATCGGCTCGACACCGAGATGCTTTGCCAACCCGCGGGCCACGTCGACATCGTAGCCCGAGCGCACGCTGCCCTCGCGCGTTCCGAACAGGGGATAGTATTCGCGGACGCCGACACGGATCTTGCCTTCGCAGAAGATGCGGGCGAGACGGTCGAGGCCCGGTTGCGCGCACGCCCCCGGCACGGAAGCCGCCGCCTTCGCCTCGTCGAGCAGCTTCGCCAGCGCGGCATCGGGCGTTTCGGCGCGCGCCGGCAGGGTGGTGAAGGCAGCGAGCGACGCCAGGATGACGAACAGGATGCGCTGCAGGAACATCATCCGTGCGCCCCGGCCCCGGCGATCTCGACGATATGCATGTCGGCGAAGACATGAGGACCGTAACGATGGATCGAACGTCCCTCTTCCGCTGCGAGGATCGAGGGCGTCATCAGATCGATCTTCTCCTTGGCGACATGGACCAGCACCGTCCTCACGATATGCATCGCAAGCCCGTGCCGGCGAAGGAGCTGACGCGAACGCTCGACGTCAACGAAAGCGTTGTGGGTGATGAGGGCGCGTCCGTTGGCGGTGAAGTGATCCGGCAGGCCCTCGAGGAAGGGATCGAGCAACTCCCGCCCGTCGATGCCACCGGAACTCCAGGTCGGGAGCCGCCCGGCCACCTCGAAGTGATCCATCGGAAAGTGCGGGAGATTGGCGACGATGAGGTCGAAGCGCCGGCCGGCGACCGGCTGCCACATGTCGCCCTGGTGGATCTCGGCGTCGTGACCGAGTTCGCCCAGCAGCGACCGGCCCGTCGCAATGGCGTCCTTCTCGATGTCGACGCCGCAGAGAGAGACCGCGCCGAGGTCGCCCAGCACGGCCAGCACGACGCCGCTGCCGCACCCGATCTCCAGCACCCGCGCGCCGCGCACCCGCGACGGTTCGGAGCGAATCACCTGGACCAGCGCCGCCGTGTACTCGCTCGGCCGCAGTGCCGCGACGGCCGGAGAAGGCTTCCTGACACCCAGCATGGATCAGCGCGACATCTGAAGCGGCACGAGGTGCGACGGGTCGACGGCGGAAAGGCGCTTCGCCATCTCCGACGCCACCGGGTCGTCGGGATATTCGGCGACGATCGCCTGATAGAGCGACAGGGCGAGCGCATGGTCCTCGGCCACCATCGCCGAATAGGCTGTCCGGGTGAGCTGGCAAAGCCGCAGCGTCGCCTCGTCCGGCTCGAACTCCGGGCCCATGCCGTAGGCGCCGACCAACTCATAGATCGGTATCTTGGAGCGGCGGCCCTTCACCGTGACGTCATCGATCGGCCGCACGCACAGCTTCTCCCCGGCCTCCTTGAACACGGCATGGCTGATGCAGAGCCGCGTGCCGTACTCCTTGTTCACGCCCTCGAGGCGCGCCGCGATGTTCACGCCGTCGCCCATGACGGTATAGCTCATGCGCTCCTTGGAGCCGATGTTGCCGACCAGCACGGCATCGCTATGGATTCCGATGCGGATGTTGAGCGGCTTGGTCCCCTGCGCTTCCCAGCCCGCGTTCAGCACCTTCATGCCTTCGCGGATTCGCAGCGCCGCGAAACAGGCCTTCTTCGCATGGTCGTCGAGCAGTGCGGGTGCGCCCCAGAAAGCCATGACGCCGTCGCCGATGAACTTGTCGATCGTGCCGTGTTCCTCGTTCACCGCGCGCGTCACGACGGAGAGATAGGCGGAGACACGCAGCAGCAGCTCCTGCGACGGCACTTCCTCCGACAGGGTCGAGAAGGCCTCGAGATCGGAGAAGAAGATCGTGAGGAACCGGCTATGTCCGCCCAGCTCCAGTTTCTGGTCGGATTCGAGAAGTTCGCGCACGAGGCCCACGGGCACGAAGGCGGCGAAGGACTTCACCGCCGCGTCGAGCGTTTCGATCGCCTTGGACAGGACGGCGACCTCGCGGATCGGCGACTGCAGGGGCGGGAGATTGTCGCTACCGAGGTCCTGGATCTTGCTCACCTTGAGCGCAAGCTTCTCCAGCGGCGAGGAGATGACGCTCGACAGGTAGTAGATGATGCAGATCTGCAGCAGGATGGCGATCACGCCGAACAGGGCCAGCCGCTTGTTCTGCTCGTCGAAGGCGCTGGTGAAATCGGAAAGCGGCGTGATGACGAAGAGCTGCCACTTCTTGCCGAAGGCGGCCGGCAGCGTCGTCAGGCTCGCGACATAGTCCTGACCGGCATGCTTGAACGAGAACATCCTGTCGTTGTCGCGCGGCCGGTTGCCGAAGGCGATGGCCGGCAGCTCGTTGCCGATCGAGGTGATGTGCTGCAGCTCGACCTTGCCACCCTGGGCGGCGTAGGTCTTGGCGCGTTCGGAATTAGCGATCACCCGGCCCTGATGGTCGAGGATGTAGGACAGCGTGCCGGGGCTGATCTTGCGCTCGGAGAGATAGTCGGAAAGCCCATCCAGCGTGATGTCCGCAGCGGCGACGCCGCGCAGCTCGCCATCGACGTAGTAGGGTGCGCCGACCGTGAACCCCACGAGGCCCAGCGCCGCGAAGACATCGACGTCGCTCACCGAGAGCTGGCCGCTCTGCTGCGCGGTGCGATACCAGAGCCGCGAGCGCGGGTCGTAGGAGGTGGTCTGCTCGGAGCTGCCGAGCTCCTTCCGCTCCTTGTCGAGGAAAAGGTAGTGGTCGACCGGTGCCGACCCGCGCCGCGGCGTGATCCAGCGGTCGGCATAGGCCGTGCCGACCGGCGGCAGCTTGCCCTGGATCTCGACATTGGGATCGATCTGCCGGGCCTGGCGGAACGAGCCGTCGGTCAGCCCGACATAGATGCTGATGATGCGGTCGCTGTGCTGCAGGATGCTGAAGAGATACTTCAGCGAGCGGTGGCTCTCGTAGAAATCGGGCTGCTCGCTGCCGATCGCCGCGGCGCTGCGCACCAGCGATTTGATCGGATCGAACAGGTACTGGATGTTCTCGATCGCCTCGACGCTGAACCGGCCAACCAGCTCGTCGGCATTGTCGCGCGCGATCTTCTCGTTCGACACGAAATTGACGGCGACGATCGCCAGGAAGACCGGCACCGTCAGCAGAACGAACATCGTCAGGATGCTCGGGCGCAGCCGCATGTTTTTCGCGAAGAGGCTTGGCATTTGCGCGACGAGGGACGTCCTGGAGGGCGGTCCCGACACTATAAATGACTGGCGATTCAGCGTCCACGCTCTCCCCGCCGCCGTCGGGGGCTGATTCCCGAGTCTTTCCGATCCAGCCAAAGCAAACAACCACCTCATCCTGAGGAGCCGCGTCTTGCGCGGCGTCTCGAAGGATGGGCAACAAACGTGGTGCTCGTGCCCATGCTTCGAGACGGCTGCTCCGCAGCCTCCTCAGCATGAGGTCGGGGTAGTAGTTGCCTGGAAAGCCCCTAAAGCGGCGGGCGCTTCAGATGCCAGTCCGTCTGCTGCTGATAGGCGTGTCCCGCCGCGAGAATGGGACCTTCATCGAAGGCTTTGGCGACGATCTGGAAGCCCACGGGCACACCATCTGCGGTCATCCCTCCGGGCAGGGTCAATGTGGGGTGGCCGCTGAGATCGAACGGCGCCGTGTAGCGCAGGCGGCCCGCGACAGCTTCGGGATCGCGACCCGCCGACAGCAAGGCCTCGGTTGACCACACGGCCCTGGCCATCACCGGCATGAGAAGCAGATCGACCGACGCCAGCAGCTTGTTGAGTTCGCCGGTCAATGCCGCGCGTCGAAGCTGCATCTTCGCGAGGTCGGTCGCGGAGAGGCGGAGGCCCTGGTCGAGCAGGCCGGACAGGACGGGACCGTACTCGCCCGCACGTGACGGATAGGTGGCTTCGTGCGCCACCGCGGCCTCGATGCCACAGAGCGGCACCCAGTCGCGCGAGCCCTGATCGAAGTTGGCTGGCAGCTCAACGTCGACGATGGTGGCGCCCGCCTTCCTGAACGCCGCAACGGCGCCGTCGAGCGCGCGCTGCGCATCCGCGTCGATCCCGTGCATGTTGGCGGCGAGACCGATCCGCTTGCCACGCACGCCGACGTCGATACCGGCGACATAATCGGGCACCGGCAGGCCGACCGCTGTCGGATCCGCCTCATCCGCGCCCGCGATCACGCCCAGCACGATCGCCGCGTCGAGCGCGCTGCGCGTCATCGGTCCGATATGGTCGAGCGATTCGGCGAGCGGAAAGACGCCGGCACGACTCACCCGCCCCCAGGTCGGCTTGAGGCCCGACAGGCCGTTCATGGTCGAGGGGAAGCGGATCGAGCCGCCGGTATCGGACCCCAGCGACGCGAAGCAGAGTCCTGCTGCCGTTGCCGCACCGGAGCCCGACGACGAGGAGCCCGTCCAGTAGGCGGCATTCCACGGGTTGAGCGGTGCCGGAATGGTCGGATGATGGGCGCCGTAAGCGCCTTCGGTCATCTGCAGCTTGCCGAGGATGACGGCACCCGCCTGCTTGAGCCGCGTCACGACGGTGGCGTCGGCAGACGGCACGTTGGCGCGATGGATCGCCATGCCGGCCGCGGTGGCCACGCCGTCGGTGTTGCAGAGGTCCTTCACCGCAATGGGCACGCCATGAAGCGGGCCGCGCGAAGTGCCCGCGGCGGTCTCGGCGTCGAGACGCTTGGCATCCGCCAGCGCGCGGTCGGCGGTCACGGTCGCATAGCTCTTGAGGTTGGGATCGATCCTGCCGATTCGGTCCAGCATCGACCCGGTCAGTTCGACGGACGACAGCTTGCGCGCCTTCAGGCGCCGCGCGACCTCGTCAAGTGACAGATAATGCAGATCGGATGGCATGCGGATTCCCTCACAGCGACTTGTCCATGACCTGGATAATCTCGCCGCGATAGTCGCGCTGCTCAAGCGCCCTCCAGCCCAATCCCGCATAAAGGGTGGGGGCGGTGCTGGTGAAGAGATAGAGACGGTCGTAGCCGATGCGCCGCGCGGCATCCTCGACGGTGCAGACCAGCGCCGAGGCGATGCCCTTCTTGCGGTGTTCGGCGGGGACGAAGACGCTGGCGAGCCAGGGATTGCGCGGATCGCCTTCGAGATCGTCGAATATCAGCGAGGCCGTACCGACGATACCGTCATCGTCACCGATTGCGACAAATACGATCGGCGCGTGATCGACATTCATCGAACCCTGAATTTCGGCCCGACGCAGATCGAGCGTCTGGCCGGGATTGAGATGCCCCCACTCGTCGAATCCCCAGACCGTAACCTGCTCGGCAAGATCGGGGCGTTCGACGAGGGGGACGATTCTCATGTGTCTAGTCGGCAGCCTTGAGATTGACCGCGGCCGACCGGCCACGCTCGGTGGCGATTTCGTAGTCGATCTTCTGGCCTTCGTTAAGCCCGTTCATGCCCGAGCGCTCCACCGCGCTGATGTGGACGAACACGTCCTTGCCGCCGTCGCTCGGCTGGATGAACCCGAAACCCTTCGTGGCATTGAACCACTTGACCGTACCTGTAGCCATGTCTCTCTCCTGGGCAGTTTAACGAGCAAGCAAATGCGCGCTGGCGGAGCGCTCGCTGCTCCCGCCTTCGACAACCGGGAATTTGGGTAAAAGCTCGGGGGAAAGTCCGTGGCCGCTGTGGGCTGGGCCGCCAAAGCAAGGCCAAGTTCGTGAGTCGTAGGATCGCATATGAGGAACGAAACGCCGCCACCTCAAAATGGCTGCGCGCGATCCTTCACATTGTTGCGCCTATCTTCCACGGCTCGAACTCGTCGTCCCCGATTCCCAAAACTTCCGATTTGGTTTTCTGGCCCGAGGCCGTGGCAAGAATAAGGTCGAAGATGCGGCGGCCGTTTTCCTGGATCGTCTCCTCGCCGTCGACGATCGTTCCACAGTTGATGTCCATGTCGTCCGTCATGCGCCGATAGAGCGAGGTATTCGTCGCAAGCTTGAGCGAGGGCGTCGGCTTGCAGCCGAAGACACTGCCGCGGCCGGTCGTGAAACACAGGACATTGGCGCCACCGGCGACCTGCCCGGTCGCCGACACCGGGTCGTAGCCCGGCGAATCCATGTAGACGAAGCCCTTAGCCGTGATCGCCTCGGCATATTTGTAGACGTCGACGAGATTCGTCGTGCCGCCCTTCGCAACTGCACCCAACGATTTTTCGAGAATCGTCGTGAGGCCGCCGGCCTTGTTGCCGGGCGACGGGTTGTTGTTCATTTCACCGCCGGTGCGGGCACAATGATCTTCCCACCAGCCAATCCGCTCGACGATCTTCTCGCCAACTTCCTTGCTGACGGCGCGCCGCGTCAGCAGATGTTCCGCTCCGTAAATCTCCGGCGTCTCCGACAGCACGGCCGTGCCGCCGTTGCGCACCAGCAGATCGACGGCTGCGCCCAGCGCCGGATTCGCGGAGATGCCGGAATAGCCGTCCGAGCCGCCGCACTGCAGCGCGAGGATCAGTTCGCTCGCCGGAATCGGCCCGCGCTTCACGTCGTTCGCCTCGGGCAGGATTTCCTTCAGGAACCCGACGGCGCGCATCACGGTCTTCGAAACACCGCCCTCGTCCTGGATCGCCATCGGGATGAGCTTCGGCCCTTCCTTGAGGCCCTCTGCATTCATCAGCCCGGAAATCTGGTTTGTCTCGCAGCCGAGGCCCAGCACCACGACCGCCGCCATGTTGGGATGCTTCGTGTAACCCGCGAGCGTGCGGCGCAGCACATCCATCTCGAGGCCCGACGCGGCCATGCCGCAGCCGCCGCCATGCGTCAGCGGAACGATGCCGTCGATGTTCGGGAATTCCTCGAGCAGCGGCGCGAGGCGCGCGGCAATCATGCGGCTGGTCGCCGCCGAGCAGTTCACTGTCGTCACGATGCCGATGTAGTTGCGCGTCGCGGCGCGGCCGTCGGCCCGGCGATAACCCTGGAAGGTGGCGGGCGGCACGATGAAGTCCGTCGGATGCGCGTCGGCACAGAACGCATAGTCGCGCTCGAAGTCGCCCATGATGCAGTTGTGCGTATGGATATGCGTACCGGGGCCAAGATCCTCGGTCGCGAAGCCGATGATCTGGTTGTACTTGCGCAGCGGCTCGCCCTTCTTCACCGACCTGGTGAGGATCTTGTGGCCGGGCGGCACGCGCGTCGCGGCCGCGACCTCACCCTCGACCTTGGTGCCGGGCAGGATGTCCATGCGCGCCACGACGACGTTGTCGGAGGGGTGCAGGCGAATGGTGAGCGGGGCCGTCATTTTCGTTTCCTCCTGGGTCGTCGCGCCGGGCAACATTCCCCTGCACGACATTCCTCGGAAGACCTTAGTACGCCGCCAGCCAGCGGCAACTGCTTCCTTCTCAGACAAAGACCAGAACTGAAAACGGGGCGCCGAAGCGCCCCGTTTCCGTGATGCCTGCCGACCTACTGATGGCGGCGGTTGTTGTTGATCGGGTCGACGGCGTTGGGAATGCCGTCGCGATCCTTGTCGCCCCAAGCCTGGTTGGGGCGGTTGTCGTAGCGGTCGACATGGTTGGGAATACCGTCGCGATCCTTGTCACCCCAAGCCTGGTTGGGGCGGTTGTCGTGGCGGTCGACGCGATTGGGAACGCCGTCGCCATCGCTATCCCATCGGCTGGCCTGATAGCGCCAGCGCTCGCGGCCGTTGTCGGTGTAGCGCTCCCAGCGATCGGGAACGTAGCGATATCCCGGACGCGCCTGCTGCCACGTCCCGGGCGTCCAGACGTACCGGTCGTTGACCAGCCTGTAGGCGCCGGGCGCCCAGACGTAGCCGGGTCGGGGAGCGGGCACGGCCTCATAGGGCGGCGGCGGTGGTGCCGAACCGAAGGTGATAGTCACCTGGGCGTTGGCGGGCTGAAAGGGAGCCATCGCCACTGTCGCGGTGGCGAGCGTCGCAGCCGCGGCGAGAGTCGTGAGAGCAATTCGCTTCAACATTTTCTGCCTCCGTTCCGCGCGGCATAGCCCGCGCCACGGTTGGTACTACGCAGCCGGCCGTTGCGCCGTTGCCTTTACACTCAGGGAGTTCCGGCGCGCATTCGGCCGCTTTTTCGTCACCAAGTCAGGTTCCGCCGAGAAGCAGAAGAATCACGCCGGCGACACTCACCATGATTCCCAGCAAACCGATGGCGTGGAGCTGTTCGCCGCGCAGGAATATCCAGCTCAGCACCACACCGATGAGGGGAAAGAGCGCGACCAGCGGCGCGACGACCGTGATCGAGCCCAGCCCGAGCGCCGCATAGAGAAGGAAGGTCGCGCTGCCGTTGGCGAAGCCGACACCCACGAACCACAGCACGCCGCTACGCATCGCCGGTCCTTCCCTCAGGGCACGGCGACCGACAAGCGAGAAGATCACCACCGTCGACAGAGCGTAGCCGATCGCCGCGGCGGCCAGCGGCTCGGGCCACAGGGCGAGTCCCGTCTTGATCGCCGGCTGGATCGCGCCGCGCACCAGGGCCGCGGCAAGCGGCAGGCCCAGAACCCACACGGACCAGTGGCGCCCGCCGGTGCCGCCGCGCAACGCCAGCAGCGCCACGCCGCCCACCACCATCGCGAGACCCGCGAGTTGCAGAAGCCCGAGATGCTCGCCCAGGAACAGCACCGCGCCCAGCACGGCGAAGATCGGCGTCACGTTGCCGACCGCGCCCGCGACCGCCGGCCCCAGCCGCTCGTTCGAGCGCACCGAAAGGATCGAGACCACGACGGGGAAGATGCAGCCGACGCCCGCGAATATCAGCGCCGCATCGAGATTGAAGGTGCTCCAGTCGACGAACACGAAAGCGGCCAGCCAGGCCACCACCACCGCGCCTCCGATCGAATAGAGCGGCGAGCGCCACGACGGCATCGTCCGCAGCCCGAACTGGGTCAGGATCAGCGCCAGGGCGAAGCAGAATGCCGCACCCAGCGCCAGGACCGTGGGGGCGAGGTTGGCCGTGCCGCTCATCGTCTGCTATGTCCGCCCGCTTCGAGGACGGACGAGGGAAAAATGGACACGCTCACCTACTGGAACGGCACGTGGCACGAGGGCAACCCGGCAATCCTGGGCCCGCGCGATCACGCCTTCTGGCTGGGCTCCATGGTATTCGACGGCGGGCGGGCGTTCGAGGGCTGCGGCCCCGACCTCGACCTCCATGCGGAACGCGTCGTCCGTTCGGCCCGCGCCATCGGCCTCAACCCGACCCAGAAGCCGGAAGAGATCCTGAAGCTGATGCACGAGAGCGTGCGTCGCTTCGGCCCCAAGGCCGAACTCTACGTCCGGCCGATGTTCTGGGCGGGCAAGGGCGGCGCCGGTCCGATCTCGGTCGATCCCGACTCCGCGCAGTTCCTGCTCTGCACCTATATCTCGCCGATGCGCGCCGGCACGCCTCTCACCCTGGGCCTCTGCCGCTCGATCCGCCGGCCCGCGCCCGAGACCGCGCCGACCGACGCCAAGGCGAGCTGCCTCTATCCCAATTCCTCGCGCGGCGTCGCGGAGATGCTGAAGCGCGGCTTCAACAACGGCGTGGTGCTCGATCCGCTGGGCAACGTGGCGGAGACCTGCAGTTCCAACATCTTCCTCGCCCGCAATGGCGTCGTCGCGACGCCGGTGCCGAACGGCAGCTTCCTGGCCGGCATCACGCGGCTGCGCACGGTGAAGCTGCTGCGCTCCGCCGGCATCACGGTCGAGGAACGCACCATCGCGCCGGCCGAACTGGACGATGCCGACGAGATCTTTACCACCGGCAATGCCGGCAAGGTCCAGCCGGTCAGCCGTTACGAGAGCCGCGACCTGCAGCCCGGCCCGATCGCCGCCCGCGCCCACGACCTCTACATGGCCTACGCGCGCACCCAGCGCGTCATCTAGGAAGACGCAGGGGGGCTGCGCTTGCGGGATTGTCTCGAATCGATGACTGTCTCGCGATGAACTCCGCGGAGCGCGACCCTGATTTCCTTGCCGGCGGCGGCGAGATGGGCGCGTTGATGCGTGCCCATGACTGGTCGTCCTCGCCGCTCGGCCCGCCCGAAGGCTGGCCCCAGTCGCTGCGCACGGCGGTCCGGTTGATGCTGAACTGCGGCCACCCGATGTACATCTGGTGGGGACCGGAGCTGCTCTGCTTCTACAACGACGCCTACCGCCAATCGATCGGCCCGGAACGGCACCCTTCCTCGCTCGGCCGGCCGGGACGCGCGGTATGGGAAGAGATCTGGCCCATCATCGGTCCGCAGATCAATCAGGTCATGGCGGGCCGCGGCGCCACCTGGCACGAGAACCACCTCGTGCCCATCACCCGCAACGGCCGACGCGAGGACGTCTACTGGACCTACAGCTACAGCCCGATCGACGACCCCGACGCACCCAACGGAGTGGGCGGCGTGCTGGTGGTGTGCAGCGAGACCACGAAGAAGGTCCTGACCGAGCAGCGACTCATGGCCGAGATCGAGCGCCAGCGCCGCATGTTCCAGAAGGCACCCGGCTTCATCGCCGTGCTGACCGGCCCCGATCATGTCTATGAATACGTGAACGAAGCCTATCTCGCGATCGCCGGCCAGCGCGACTTCATCGGCCGCGGCGTGCGCGAGGCGCTGCCCGAACTCGAGGGCCAGGGCTTCTACGAACTGCTCGACAACGTCTACGGCACCGGCGAGCGATTCATCGCGCGGGCCATGCCCGTTCGCCTCACCTCCGATGCCAGCACGCGCTACATCGATTTCGTCTATGAGCCGATGCGCGACGAGACCGGCGCCGTCTACGGCATCTTCGTCGGCGGCAACGACATCACGGCCCACAAGGAAGCCGAACGGCAATCCCTCCTCAACGAGGAATCGCTGCGGCTCACCACCGAAGCCGCCGAGATCGGGATCTGGGATGTCGATTTCGTCACCAACACGCTGAACTGGTCCCCCCGCACGAAAGCGATGTTCGGTTTCTCGCCCGACGCGGTCTGCACACTGGACGATTTTTACGCGGGCCTTCACCCCGAGGACCGGGACGCCACGACCCGGGCATTCGGTGCAGCCCTCGATCCCGCCGTTCGCGCGACCTACGACGTCCAGTACCGTACCGTCGGGCACGACGATGGCGTGGTGCGCTGGATCGCGGCCAAGGGCAAGGGGCTGTTCGACGCCGAGGGCAAATGCTACCGCGCGGTCGGCACCGCCATCGACATCAGCGCAGCCAAGCTCGCCGACGCCCGTCATGCCTTCATGCTCGAACTGAGCGACGCGCTGCGCGGCAGCGACACCGATGCCGCCCTCAACAAAGCCTGCGCCCTGATGGGCCGGTTCTTTGGCGTATCGCGCGTGGGATACGGCCATCTCGACCCGGTCGAGGACGTGTTCGACTACTCGGTGTGCTGGACCGACGGACGCGCCCAGCCCCTGCTCGGCCGCGTCCCGGCCCGCGCCTTCGGCATCAAGATCGTGAACAGGCTCGGCGCTGGCCAGACCGTGGTGGTTGACGATCTCCAGACCGACCCGCTGAGCGACGAAGAGGAGACGCGCACCACCGCCCGCGCCGTCGACACGCGCGCCATCCTGGTCGTTCCCTTCGTGCGGGCTGGCCGCCTGCGCACCATCGTCTATCTCAACGACCGCCCGGTTCGTCACTGGCAACCGGGCGAGATCGCCTTCATGGAAGAGGTCGCCGAGCGCACCCGCCAGGTGATCGAGCGCGGCGAGGCCGAGGCCGCCTTGCGCGCTCTGAACGCCACGCTGGAAGCGCGGGTCGAGGCCCGCACGGCCGAGCTGCGCGCAGCCGAAGACGCGCTGCGCCAGTCGCAGAAGATGGAGGCGATCGGCCAGCTCACCGGCGGCATCGCACACGATTTCAACAACCTGCTGCAGGGCATCACCGGCAGCCTCGACCTCGTGCAGCGCCGCATCGGCCAGGGGCGGCTGGGCGATCTCGACCGTTTCATCAGCGGCGCCATCGGTTCGGCCAACCGCGCCGCCGCCCTCACCCACCGGCTTCTCGCCTTCTCACGCCGCCAGCCGCTCGATCCGCGACCCGTGCGGGTCAATCCGCTGATCGGCTCGATGGAGGAGCTGCTGCGGCGAACCCTCGGCGAGCGCATCGATCTCAACCTCGCCCTCGCCGACGGGCTTTGGCTCACACGCTGCGACGCCAACCAGCTCGAATCGGCCATCCTCAATCTCGCGATCAACGCGCGCGACGCCATGCCGGCCGGCGGCCGGCTGGCGATCGAGACGCGGAACCGGCACATCGGCGAGGCCGAAGCCACGGCGCACGCCGATCGGCCGGCCGGCGACCATGTCGACATTTCCGTCGTCGATACCGGCACCGGCATGGATGCCGAGACGATCGCCCGCGCCTTCGAACCGTTCTTCACCACCAAGCCGATGGGCCAGGGCACTGGCCTCGGCCTCTCGATGATCTACGGCTTCGCGCGCCAGTCCGGAGGCTATGCCTGGATCGACAGCGCCGTGGGTCGCGGCACGACCGTGCATCTCTGCCTGCCCCGCTTCGATGGCGAGGCCGATGCCGAGGATGCCTCGGGCGAAGCGGCCAAGGACGCCGCCGTCGAAACCGGCGAGACCGTCCTGGTGATCGAGGACGAGCCGGTGGTACGCAATCTCGTCGTCGAGGTGCTGGAGGATCTCGGCTACCGCGCCATCGAAGCGGTGGACGGGCCGAGCGGCCTCGAGATCGTGCAGTCGGCGCAGCGCATCGACCTGCTGATCACCGATGTCGGACTGCCGGGACTGAACGGCCGCCAGGTGGCCGACGCCGCCCGCGCGCTGCGGCCCGATCTGAAAGTCCTGTTCATGACCGGCTATGCCGAGAATGCCGCGCTGGTCTTCGGCGCGCTCGATGCCGGCATGACCGTCATTACCAAGCCCTTCACCATGGACGCGCTGGCGACGCGCGTCCGCGAGATCATCGAGGCGTAGCACATGGACGAATCACGAGTTTCGGCGGCTGAGCTCCCGCTCGCCCGCTTCCTGGCGCGCTGCCATGCCGAGTATTCCCGGGACCAGAGCGGCGAGGTCGCCGCGTACATTCCCGAGCTCGCGCTCGCCAACCCGGCGCACTTCGGCATCGCCGTCACGACGGTCGACGGCTACGTCTACGAGATCGGCGACAGCACGGTCGAGTTCACGATCCAGTCGATCTCCAAGGCGTTCGTGTTCGCCCTCGCGCTGGAGACGGTCGGCGCCGAACGGGTCGAGTCGATCGTGGGCGTCGAGCCGAGTGGCGACGCCTTCAACTCCATCCGGCTGGGCTCGGACAACCGGCCGTTCAATCCCATGGTCAATGCCGGCGCGATCGCCTGCACCGGCCTGATCTGCGAACGCGAGCAGGATGGCGCCTTCGACTGGCTGCTGCAGGCGCTGAGCCGCTTTGCCGGACGGCGGTTGGAGGTCGACGAGCCCACCTTCCGCTCCGAGCGCGAGTCCGGCGACCGGAACCGGGCGATCGCCTATCTGCTGCGCAACCACGGTGTCCTGCAGGGCGACGTCGACCAGGTTCTCGACGTCTACTTCCGCCAGTGCGCGCTGCGCGTCTCGGCGCGGGACCTGTCCGTCATGGCGGCGACGCTCGCGCACAAGGGCCGCAATCCCCTGACCGGCGAGCAGGTCGTCTCTTCATACGCCGTGGCGCGCACGCTCTCGGTCATGACCAGCTCGGGCATGTACGATTCGGCTGGCCGCTGGGTCTATCGCGTCGGCATTCCGGCCAAGAGCGGCGTCGGCGGCGGCATCGTGGCCTCCCTGCCCTCGCAGCTCGGCCTCGGGACCTTCTCACCGCTGATCGACGACCAGGGCAACAGCATCCGCGGTCTTCGGACCTGCGAGGCGCTGTCCACCCATTTCGGGCTGCACATGCTCAACCGCGTCGGCGACGTGCGGACCTGCATCGCCGCCAGCTACGATGTCGGCAGCGTCTCGTCGCGCCGCAGCCGGCCACCGAGCGAGCAGGCCATCCTGGAAGCCCACCATGGCGAGGGGGCGATCCTCGAACTGACCGGCGCGCTCAGCTTCGGCAACATCGAGTATCTCTCGCGGCGCATCCGCAACCTTCGCTCGGGCCTCCGCTATCTCATCCTCGACTTCCGCCGCGTGCCGTCCGTCAGCGAGGCGTCGCTGCGGCTGCTGGCCGATGTGCTCGACGATCTCGCGCAGGGGCACGTTCAGGTGGTGTTCAGCGGCATTGCCCGCGGAACGCCCATCGAGCAGTCGCTGTCCGAGTGGCTCCCCGACCGCCCCGGCGTGCGCCGGATCGGGCTCCTCGACGAAGCCATCGAGTGGGCGGAGGACAGCATCATCCACAGCGAGACCGGCGATCTCGAGCTGGGGACGTCGACCGATCTTCATGAGCAGGAACTGCTGAGCGGATTGGAAGACGACGAGCTTTCCGCGCTCGAGGCACTGCTGGTCCAGCGCGAATATCGGACCGGCGAGCGGCTGATCTCGGCCGGGGAACCGGCATCGTCGCTGATGTTCGTGACGAGCGGCATCGTCAGTGTCCGGCTGCAGAGCGGCGTGCGCCTCGCCACCCTGTCCGCGGGCATGGCGGTCGGCGAGATGGCCCTGCTCGAGACGGCGCGATCGGCGGATGTCTGGGCCGATACCAAGGTGGTCTGCCTCGAACTGGCGCTCGACGCCTTTGCCCGCTTCCGCGCCAGCCATCCGCGCGCCGGCGAGAGCATCATGGCCAACCTCGCCCGCCTGCTCGCCAAGCGCCTGATCGTCGCCAACAACAAGATCGAGGTGCTGGCCTCCTACTGAGGCGCGAGGGCCGCCGCCTCGGCCCGGATGCGGATCCACATCATCGCCGCATTGAGAACCGTGAAGATGAGACCGAAGGCTGAAAGGCCGAAGACAAGAGGCAGGACGAGCATCTCGCCCGCCACCACCCAGTAGTTCGGGTGCGAAACGAAGCGATAGGGTCCGCGCCTCACCAGGGGTTCGCCCGGCAGGACGACGATGCGCGTGGTCCAGCGGCCGCCCAGCGAGGCGATCACCCAGACTCTCCCGAGCTGCAGGACGACGAAGACGCCGAGCCACGCGAGGTTCACCTCCTGTCCGCCGGGCGCCCGAAGGGCGGCCAGGTACCAGAGGCCCAGCAGCCACGCGGCATGCATGGCCACGATCAGCGGATAGTGCGCCGCTCCGACCTCGCGCCCGCCGCGGGCCAGCAGCCGCTTCGTATTGCGGCGCGCCAGCACGAGTTCACCCAGACGCTGCGCCGTGACCAATGCCAGGATGACGGCCGCCCAGCTCATCGCCTTGCGCTCACGCCACGCGGACCAGGGACAGGCAACTGCAGGTGAAGCCGGGGCCCAGCGCCGTCAGCACCGTGCGCTTCGGAAGCCCGGCGGCGACGAGCCGTTCCAGGACGAAGAGCACGGTGGGTGCCGACATGTTTCCATACTGGCGCAGCACCTCACGCTCGTGATCGAGCGCCCCCGGCGCGAGCCGCAACGTGGTCTCCAGCGCCGTGATCACCTTGGCGCCGCCTGGATGGCAGGCGAAGCGATCGACCGAGGCGCGCGCCACGCCGAGACGGGACAGGATACCGTCGACCGCTGGACCGACTTGCTGCTCGGCGAAGGGCGGGATCGAGCGGTCGAACACGACGCCCAGCCCGGTCGGATCGACCTTCCAGCCCATGATGTCGAGCGTGTCCGGCCACAGATGCTCGCCCGCGCCTTCGATGCGCGCGATACCCGCTTCGCCCGCACCGGCGCGCACCACGCAGGCCGCGGCGCCGTCGCCGAACAGAGCGGTTGCTACCATGTTGGCCGGCGTCAGCTGATCCATCCGGAACGCCGCGGTACAGATCTCGATCGCCACGAACAGGACGGTCGAGCCCGGACGCGCGGACGCCAGGCGACCGGCGAGCGCCAGCCCGGAGACGCCCCCCGCGCATCCCAGGCCGAACACCGGCACGCGCTCGACATCGGGGCGGAACCCCATGCGGCGCGCCGCGCGCGCTTCGAGACTGGGCGTGGCGACACCGGTCGAGGAGATGGTGACGATCGTGTCGACATCGGACGCAGCACATCCCGCCGACGCAAGCGCACGAGTCGCGGCCTCGACGAACAGGTCGTGGGCGCCCTCGAGATAGGCCGCATTGCGCTCCGGCCAGCCCAGTGTCGAGAGATACCAGTCGAGCGGCATCACCGTGTGCCGCGCTTCGATGCCCGAAGTGGTGAAGACCGGCGCCATCCGCTCGAAAGCGGCGTAGCGGTGCGCGAAGATCCCGCGCGCTGCCTCCGCCGCCTCGGTCTGCAGGAGGCGGTGCGGCGGCAACGCGTGGGCAACGGACAGCAGGGCGACGGCAGGGGGCAATGGGTGATCCTTTCCTGCATAACACCCCCGGCAGGCCGAAGTTCAAAGTCACGTTTTCCTGACGGCGGATCGATGCTAGGCAGCGAAGACGATTTTCGACCGACGCCACGCCGGAGGATGCCATGGCCGCCTCATACGATCTGATCGTGCGCAACGGCACCGTGATCGACGGAACCGGCGCCGAGCCATGCGGAGCGGATGTCGCAATCCAGGACGGGCGCATCGCCGCCATCGGCCGTATCGACGGCAGCGGCCGCGAGGAGATCGATGCCCGAGGACTGACGGTAACGCCGGGGTTCGTCGACATCCATACCCACTATGACGGCCAGGTCACCTGGGACGACCGCTTCTCGCCTTCGTCCGGCCACGGCGTGACGACGGTGCTGATGGGCAATTGCGGCGTCGGCTTCGCGCCCTGCCGGCCGCAGGACCGCGACACGCTGATGAACGTCATGGAAGGCGTCGAGGACATTCCCGAGCTGGTCATGCGCGAGGGCGTGCCGTGGAACTGGCAGAGCTTTCCCGACTATCTCGAGGCGTTGTCGAAGCGGCAGTGCGACATCGACTTCGCGACCCAGGTGCCGCATGCGCCGCTGCGCGTCTTCGTGATGGGCCGCCGCGGCGTCGACCGCGAGCCCGCGACGGCGGCGGACATGGCGGAGATGGCCAGGCTGGTGGAGGAAGGGCTCGACGCCGGTGCGCTGGGCTTCTCGACATCGCGCTCGCTGTTCCATCGCACGCCCGACGGCGCGCTGACGCCGACCATCACCGCGGGCGAGGAAGAGCTAGCGGCGATCGCGCGCGGCATGCGCCGGGCCGGCAAGGGCGTCATCCAGCTCCTCGACGACTTCCAGGACACCACGGCCGAAGGCGCCACCGAGTTCGCCATGCTGCGCCGGCTGGTCGAACTGTCGGGACGTCCGCTCTCCTTCACCCTGCTCGACATCTCGCTCTATCCCGGACGCTGGCAGACGCTGCTGCGGGAGATCGAGCGCGCCCATCGCGACGGGCTGACGATCCGCGGTCAGGTCGCGGCGCGTCCGGTGGCCGTCCTCTACGGGCTCGAACTCTCGTTCCACCCCTTCTCGACCTGCCCCAGCTATCGCGAGGTCGAGGGCCTGCCGCTCGTGGCCAAGCTGGCGAAGCTGCGCGATCCGGCGATGAAGGCGAAGCTGCTGCAGGAGCAGCCCTCCTATCGCAATCCGCAGATGCTGGCCTTCATGCGCAGCGTCGCCAACATGTTCGTACTGGGCGATCCGCCCGACTACACGCCGCCGGCCGACCAGCGACTGGACGCCCGCGCCGCTGCACTCGGGATCACGCCGCTCGAACTCGCCTACGATCTTCTGGTGAGCGGCGACGGCCGCACCATCCTGTTCCATCCCGGTGCGAATTACACCGACTGTTCCGACGCCAACATGGCCAGCATGTTGCGCCACGACCATACGGTGATGGCGCTGGGCGACGGCGGCGCGCATTACGGGCTGATCTGCGATGCGAGCTACACGACGCACGCCCTCACCTACTGGACGCGCGACCGCAAGGGCGAGCGCTGGCCGCTGCCCTGGGCGATCCAGCAACTCACCGACGTGCCGGCCCGCGCGGTCGGCCTCGGCGATCGCGGCCGACTGCAGGTTGGCTATAAGGCAGACATCAACATGATCGATCTCGACCGGCTGAAAGTCTCCGCGCCGCATCCGGTCCACAATCTGCCGGGTGGCGGCCGTCGCCTGGAACAGAAGGCCGAGGGCTACCGCGCCACGATCGTGAACGGCGAGGTGACCTATCGCGACGGCGAATTCACCGGCACAAAACCGGGCCGGCTGGTGCGCGGCGCCCGTTAGAAATTCTTGTCATCCTGAGGCGAAGCCGAAGGATCCTTCGCTTCGCTCAGGATGACAATTTGAACCCTTCGTACCCGTTCGCCGCGATCTCCTCGCACTTCTGGCGATACTTCGGTGCGCCGCCGGCATAGGCCATGAAGGTCCGCTTGAGGCGGCCGGGGACGTTCTTGTTCACGCCGGTCATCCACGAATCGACCTTGGTGAGCAGCAGGCGCGATCCCGTGTCGTAGACATGGGCGGTCCACGCCGTCTCGGCCTCCGGCGTCGCCTCGATGCGGGTGAGGCCCTTGTCGCGCATGTAGCCCAGCAGGTCGGACACGAACTCGACATTCTGCTCGATGCAGCGCGGCAGGTTGCAGAAGGTCGCTGCATTATGCGGGCCGACCAGGGTCAGCATGTTGGGGAAGCCCGCGACGTTGAGGCCGAGATAGGTATGCGGCCCGTCGGCCCACTTGGTCCGCAGCTTCGCGCCATCGCGGCCCTGGAAGTCGATGCGATCGAAGGCGCCGGTGATGGCGTCGAAGCCGGTCGCGTAGATGATCATGTCGAACTCGTAGTCTTCGCCGCCGACGCGGAGGCCCGTCTCGGTGACCCGCTCGATCGGCGTCTCGCGGATGTCGACCAGCTTCACGTTGGGCTGGTTGTAGACCTCGAAGTAGCCGCTCTCCAGCGGGACGCGGCGTGTGCCGTAGCCGTGGTTGGTCGGGATCAATTTATCGGCGATCTTCGGATCCTTCACGCGGGCGCGGATCTTTCTGATCACGAACTCGGTCAGCGCGTCGTTGGCCGCCTGATCCATCAGCACGTCGCGGAAATTGCCCTGCCAGAAGGCGAAGCCCGGCATCGCATAGAGCTTCTCGAAGAAAGCCTCGCGCTCCTCCGGCGTTACGTCGGTCGAATGGCGCGGATCGGCGGTGTGGACGAAGCAGCCCCAGTTCTCGCGGCACTGCGCGAAGATCTTGTCGTAGCGCGAACGGATGTCGGCCATCGTCTCGGGCTCGATCTTGCTGTTGCGCAGCGGCGTGCACCAGTTGGGCGTGCGCTGGAACACGGTGAGCTCGCCCACGGTCTTGGCGATCTCGGTGATCGCCTGCACGCCCGAGGCGCCGGTGCCGATCACCGCGACGCGCTTGCCCGCGAAGCTGACGGGATGATGCGGCCACAGGCCGGTGTGCCAGGACTCGCCCTTGAAATCCTCGATGCCGGAAATCGTCGGCATGGTCGGCGACGACAGCGGCCCGATCGCGGTGATGAGGAAGCGCGCGCGGGCGCGGCCGCCGGTCTCGAACGTCACTTCCCATTCGTTGGCGGCCTCGTCCCAGTGCGCGGCCTTCACCCGGGTGTTGAAGGTGATGTCGCGGCGCAGGTCGAACTTGTCGGCGAGGAACTCGCAGTAGCGCAGGTTCTCGGGCTGGCCGGAGAAATGCTCCTTCCAGTCCCATTCCTTCAGCACCTCGGGCGAGAAGGAGAAGCCGTAGGTCCAGCTCTCCGAATCGAAGCGCGCGCCGGGGTAGCGGTTCCAGTACCAGGTGCCGCCGACGCCGCCGCCCGCCTCGTAGACGCGGGCCTTGAAGCCCATCTGGCGCAGCTTCAGAAGCTGGTACATGCCCGACAGGCCGGCGCCGATGACGATGGCGTCCCAGTGCTCGGCCACATCCTGGATCTCATGCGCGCGTGTCGCTTCAGCCGCGATGCTCATGGCGTTCCCCATCTGACTTTGGCGAATAGTATAGCGCGGCCGACGGTATTGCGACGATGCGCAGAGCGAGATCGAAGGCCATTAACGCGGATGCTTCGGCGAGCCGTACATGTTGGCCAGCCGCGCGATCAGGAAGGCGACGTACATGACGCCCAAGACCTGCTCGATCACGATCAGCGATCGGGCCATGGGCGTCGCCGGCGTGATCTCGCCGAATCCGGTCGAGGTCAGGACGGTGAAGGAAAAGTACATCAGATCCGACCAGTTGAGCTTGCCGTCAGGTCCATGCGCGATCGTGGCGGTGAAGGCGTGGGGCTGGAACACCTGCAGGAAGCCGAACAGGCTGGCAAAGGACAGGGCGATCAGGATGTAGGCCGCGACGGCGCCGAACACCTTGTCGGTGGTGATCGGCCGGCGGTCGAGCACATAGCGCAGCAACGCAATGGTGATGGCGCCGACGAAGATCGCCGTCGACCCCAGTGCGATGGGACGCAGCCCGCTGTAGCCCATGCGATCGGCGATCAGCGTATCGACGGTGATGAAGCCGAATATGCCCAGCCCCCAGAGGACCGGACGTCCGAGGCGCAGCGCCCAGACGGCCAGCACGAGCACCGTGAAAAGCGCCACGCCCAGCACCGAGCCGCCGATCGCGGAGCCGGCGAGCAGCGGATTGAGCATCGTGAAAAGACAAAGGACGGCCACGAGGGCGCTGCAGCGGTTGCGGCGCACATAGGCGATGCGGCGCAGCATGCGATGTCGGGTCATTTCTCAGCCATGGGCCCCCGCCCCAGTTTTCCCCAATCCTAGCCGGAGAAGACGCCGAACGCGGCAACCAAAAGCCAAAGGCCGGCGTTCCTCTGGCAATTGGAGGAATTTGCCATGTTCCGCAGGGTTCTAGCGTCCCTCGGTCTTCTCGTCCTGGTCCTGACCGCCTGCGATCAGCAGGTCCTGATTGCCGCTCCGTCGCAGGATCCGAGCCACTACGAGGTCGTGGGGCTGGTGGCCGAATGATCGCGGGGACCTAGCCCCGCGATAGCGTCGCCACGACGCCGACCACCAGTCCCAGGACCAACAGGCCGACACAAGCCATCATGGCGATTTGCGCCCGCTTGAAGTGATGGCGGTGGTGATCCGTCATCTCACGCTCGTGAATTCGCCGGTTGAAGTGGCCGAAATGCCAGAGCGAACCCAGCGCCGCAAAGATGCCGAGCAGCCAGAACGGCGCGAACAGCATCCAGATTTCCACGTCGTTAGCCACGCGATCTCCCCTGATGTTGCCTCTCTCTTAGGCCGGATCGGCTAACGGGCAAACCACGGATTGAAGGGCGACCGGCGCCAGCGCCGGTCGTCGAACAGAGTGAGGAAGAGTTGGGTGAACATCTGGCCCAACCTTGGATCCTCCGGCCCACTGGCCTGCGTCCAGGCCGTGGTCTGCGACAGCGCAAGGTCGTTGCGGCAATAGATTCCGAACACATAGACACGGCCGGGCGTGCGCGGCTCGGTCGGACTCTTGAGGAAGATCTGGCCGGCACAGACACGCGCGGCGGTGAGGTCGTTCGCCGGATCGAACACCAGCACCAGGCGATAGTCAGGACGCAATTCCTCGGGCGGCTGCTGGTACGTGAAGGTGAGCGCCGGCCGCGGCTTGTTGGCCTGCATGACCGGCAGCATTCGCTGCTTGGCCTCCTCGACCGGCATCTGCGGAAAGGGATTGCCCGCGACGATCACGCGGAAGAAGCGGCCGTCGGTCGCCGCCCAGAACTCGGAGAAATCGTATTGCGGCGCGTAGTCAAAGCCGCCGACCGTCTGCGAGCGGGCTTCCGGCAGGCTGCCCAGCAGCATCATGGTCACGAGGAGAACACACCGCAGCACGGCCATTTATGGGAGCTTTTCGCCAGTGGAAGACGTTTGTGCGCCCTTCGAACGCGACCCTGCGGGATTGCGTTCCGAGCCGCAACTGGAGCTGAACAGATGATGAAGGTGATCGCCGTTTCCGCTCTCGCGCTCAGCCTCGCCGCCTGCGGCGAAACCTGGGGCCAGCGCGCCGTGACGGGCGGAGGCATTGGCGCCGGCACGGGCGCCCTGATCGGCGCCCTGACACCGATCGGCCTGCTGCCCGGCGCCCTTGTGGGCGGCGCGGTGGGCGCGGGCGTCGGCGCGGCGACGACGCCCCGGCGCTGACGCGCCGTCGCTTCCCGCGGCGTCAGCGCATCCGGACGCGGCGATGCTCCGCGAGGTCGGCCGGCGGTTCGCCGGTGATGGCCGCCTTGGCGAGCTTGAAGATCTGCACGGCCTTGTTGGCCTTCACGTCCCAGTAGTCCGCCTCGGCCACCAGGATCGCGACCAGCGCCAGATCGGGGTCCTCAACCCCGCCCGGAAACCAGGCTTCGGCCGCCGTGGTCCACAGTTCCTTCTTCTTCACAGGGTCCTCGACGAGCCGCGCGGCGCCGCTCACCGACACGTATTTGTCCGAGTCGGGATCGGCATAGGCCACGTTCACATCGGGCGCCGCCGTGAGGTCGGCGACCGGCTGCCCCGAGCGCGACATGAAAAACCAGATGACTCCGCCATGGTCGGCCTCGCCGTTCTGCGTCGTCATCGGCCGCGAATAGAGACGCCCGTCCGCACCCCGGACGGTCAGCATGCCGAAGCGGATGTCCTTGATCATGTCCCAGAGCTTGCTGGTATCCACGGTCTGCGCGGTCATGGCTGGTCTCTCCTTCCCTCGAGGCATTCCCGATACAACGACCGCACGCGATGCCAGTTCCGCAGCGACCGTGAAGGCTCTACCTTCGCCACATGAAAATCTGCCTCTACGGCGCCGGCTCGATCGGCGGAATCATCGGCGCCCACCTCGCCCGCGTGAAAGGTGTCGAGGTCAGCCTGGTCGCGCGCGGCGCCCATCTCGACGCCATCCGCCGGAACGGGTTGCGCCTGATATCGCCGCATGAGGACTTTACCGTGAAGGTGAACGCGACGGACGATCCGGCCCAGCTCGGGCCGCAGGACGTCGTGTTCATCACCCTCAAGACGCATCAGTATCTCGCGGTACTCGACAAGGTCTCGCCACTGCTGGGACCGCAGACGGCGCTGATCCCGCCGACCACCGGGGCGCCGTACTGGTTCTTCCACAAGCTCGGCGGCCCGTTCGAGGGCAGCCGGCTGAAGCGGATGGATCCCGGCGGCCGGCAATGGTCGATGTTCGGGCCCGAGCGGGCGCTGGGCTGCGCCTACTGGGCGGGCGGCGTCGTGCCCGCGCCCGGCGTCGCGCATCTCGAGAACGAGGTCTGCTACCTGCCGCTCGGCGAGCCCGACGGCTCGGCCTCGCCGCGCGTGACGGCGCTCAGCGCCGCGATGAACGAGGCTGGCCTCAAGGCGCCGGTGAAATCCGACATCCGCGCCGAGATCTGGAGCAAGATGATCAACAGCCTCACCTGGAATCCGATCGCGGTGCTGACGCTGGCCGACAATGGCGGGATCGGCCGCAGTCCCGGCGCCGTCGAGATCGCGCGACGCATGATGACCGAGGCCGAGGCGGTCGCAGCGAAGTTCGGCGCGACCATGGCGACGCCGATGGAGAAGCGCATCGAGTTCACGGTCGGCCTGGGCGACCACAAGATGTCGATGCTGACCGACCTTCAGGCCGGCAAGCCGCTCGAGATCGACGCGCTCGCCGACTCCATCGCCGACCTCAGCGAGCTGGCGGGTGTCGCAACGCCGACGATCGACATGATGCTGGCGCTGCTCAAGCTGCGCGCGGTGCAGGTCTGAGTCACTCCAGCGTATCGAGTGGCAAACTAAGGATCCTTCGCTGCGCTCCAGGGCGGGGGTTCCCCCGCCCGCGATGACACCATTGCTGAAGTCAGCGCGGTGCGTCACATCGGAAACCGGTGTCCTCCTGAGCGCAGCGAAGGATCCTTGTTTGCCTCAACAGATCACCACGTTTCCTTCCACGGCCTGATGTCCATCTCGAACGTCCAGGCGCTGCGCTTCTGGCGGTGGAGCTGCCAGTAGGTCTCGGCGATGTCGTCGGGGTTGAGGATGGCGTCGGGGCCGGCATTGTAGCGGTCGGGGAAGTTGGCCTTGATCCACTCTGTGTCGATGGCGCCGTCGACGATGACGTGCGCGACATGGATGTTCTGCGGCCCCAGCTCGCGCGCCATCGACTGCGCCAGCGCCCGCACCGCATGCTTGCCGCCGGCGAAAGCCGAGAAACCGCGGCCGCCGCGGATCGAGGCGGTGGCGCCGGTGAAGATCATCGTGCCCCGCTCGCGCGGCACCATCGCCTTCGCCGCCTCGCGCGCCGTCAGGAAGCCGGCGAAGGCCGTCATCTCCCAGACCTTGCGATAGACGCGCGGAGTCGTGTCGCGGATGTCGAAGCGGACGTTGCCGCCGATGTTGAAGACGAAGACCTCGATCTCGCCGATCTCGGTCTCGATCTGGCGAAACAGCCGCTCGACCTCGGCCTCGTCGCGGGCGTCGGACCCGAAGGGATGGACCTTGCCACCCTCCTCGACGATACGGGCCACCAGCGACTGCAGCTTGTCGGCGCTGCGGCGCGTGACGACGGCGGTGTAGCCCTCGCGCGCGAAGCGGCGGGCGATCGCGCCGCCCGTCGCATCGCCCGCACCGATCACGACGCAGACCTTGTCCTTCGCCATGGCGTTTCTCCTTCGCGGTCCAATCTGTCGGGCGCGATCGGACGGCTCAAGGGAGATTACGTCATGGCCATGTTAGACAGCTTGCGCAGTTCGGCGGTCGTGAGACCCGACCCGTCCGGTCGCCAGCCCGGCGGGCCAAACAGGAACATCCAGGCCTCGCGAAGTGACCGCGCAGACGCGAGATCCCTTGCCAGGCCCACCCATGGCATGAAGTTCAGGACGAGCGGATTGTTCGACGACTTCAGCGGTGAGACCAGACCGAAGTCGCACTTCACCTCGTCTCGCTCGGCGATGTAGGTGCCGAACAGGCGGTCGAACACGATCAGTACACCGCCGAAATTGGCGTCGAGGTACTCCGGGTTCCGCGCATGGTGCACCCGATGGGCCGACGGCGTGTTGAGCACGTATTCCAGCCATCCGAGCTTCGGGATCCAGTCGGCATGGATCCAGAACTGGTAGAGCAGGTTCAGGAACAGAGCCGTCAGGACCGTCTGCGGCGTGAAGCCCAGCAACACCAGCGGCAGGAAGAAGAACGACGTGCCGGTGAAACGGCCGATCCAGCCCAGCCGGTAGGCCATGGCGAAGTTGAACTGGTTGGGCGAGTGATGGACCGAGTGCGACGACCAGAACCAGCGCACCGTGTGGCTGGCGCGATGGAACCAGTAATAGAAGAACTCGAGCCCGACGAAGAGCAGCAGCACCGACCCGACGCTGTCGAGCGACTGGGTGAACAGCCGGTACTCGTACATCCAGTCGAGCCACGGCGCGGCCAGCGTGTAGGGAATGAACGCCAGCAGGCGGCGACCGGCGAGGTCGGCGATCGAGCAGGCCCAGGACTTCCAGTCATAGGCTTCGGCGCGGGTCCGCGACTGCCAGATGCCTTCGATCAGCGCCGCGGCCAGCACGAGCGGCAGGATGACGAGATAGAGAGTGGCGAATGCCTGCACGACAGCCTCCTAGTTTGCCGCCGTCGAATATATGAGCGATGCTCATGTTCTCTTACTCGCCTTCCGCTGCCCGGTGCCGTCATGTCCGCTCGTCGCCAAACCATTGAATCCAAAAGAAGAATGCCGCGTCAGGCGCGCGCGGCGCAGACCGTCGCGTCGATCGTCGAGGCGGCGGCTCAGATTCTGGAAAGGGGCGGCTTGGCCGCCTTCACCACCAACGCGGTGGCCGAACGAGCGGGCGTCAGCATCGGTACGCTCTACCAGTATTTCGCCGACAAGAACGCGCTCGTGATGGCGCTGGCCCGCAGGGAGATGGAAACCGCTCTCACAGACGTCGCGCGTGCGCTGCAGGGCGAGATCGATCCCTCGGTCGAAGGACGCGTCCGCGCCATGGTGCGGGCAATCGTCCATGCGTTCCGCGGCCGGCAACGGGCGCGCAAGGCGGTGATCCAGGCGATCCTCTCGCAGGACGGCGGCATCGCCCTGATGGCACCCGTCGCGGCCTTCATCGCCCGCGCCGGCGAAACCGTCGGGCGCGGCCCGAACTCGCTGCTGGGCCCGCTCACCCGAGAGCAGGTGTTCGTGGTGTCGCGCAGCCTCATGGGCGTCGTGCGCGCCGCGGTGCTGGAGGAACAGCCGTTCCTGGCCAGTCGCAGCTTCGAGGACGAGATCGTGCGGATGATCGTGGCCTATCTCGATACGATCAGGGTCGATCACGATCGGAATCGAACCACAGCTTGAGCCGGTCGAGCAGGGCAAACAGGACGCGCTGATCCTTCTCGGACCAGTCGGTGAAAGCGCGCGCCAACCCGGGCGTGAGGACGGCAACGGCGGCGCGATGCTTGGCAAGGCCTGCGGGTGTCAGGACGAGGAGCTTGGACCGGCCGTCGTCGCCGTGGACGCGCTCGCGCAGCCAGCCCTTGGCCACCAGCTTCTGGACGTTCTTGGTCACGCCTGGCTGCGGTTGCTGCAGAGCGCGGGCAATGCCGGTCACTGTCCTCGCCTCGTCAGGCCGGCGGCTGAAGTGATTGAGCAGCACGAAGAGCGGCAGCGGCAGCCCCAGCGGCTTCAGCAGTCGGTTGCCCTCGGTGGTGGTCAACTGATCGATGATGGCGATCCAGTTGATGATGCGGAAAGAAAGCGCCGGCTCGGTCACACCGCTACGAAACTCTTCAGCGCCCGCCGGGGTGACGGGCCAGGGTCGCCAGCATAGCCCAAACGGAAGAACATCTGCAGCGTCGCGCCCGAGGGAGTTCCGGTTTCCCCCAGCATGGCTACCCGCAGTTCCTTCATCTCGGGGTATTCCTGCAGGGTCTGGCTGTGCGGTTGCATCGCGACGCCGAGTGCGGTGGCCGCCAGTTGCAGGCGGACATAGGCGCGGCCGACGGCGATCTGGGTAGCGCGCGTGTTGTCGCTGCTGGCGATCCAGCCAAAGGCGCGGGCGCTGGCGTAGCCGGACAGGGCATAGTCGCGGCCGCCATTCCAGGCCAGCGTCCCGGGAGTCATGGCCTTCTCCGGCGTCATCTGCCCGGTGTTGCGCAGCGCCCAGATCATTGGTCCCTTCAGGGAGATACCGTCGCGGTGGGCGGCGATCTCCGCAGCGCCAATACGCGCCACGGCGATGCTTTCCTTGTGGGTATGGGCCGTATTCATTTCCAGTTCCGAGCCAGCGATGGCCAATGCGCGCAGGCGGTCGACCTTGGCCGCCTCGTCGGTAATGGCGAGGGACAACGCCGCCGCGCGGTAGCCGGCGATCAGCGCCGCCTTGTGAGCGGGATCGAGCGCACGGGCCTCGAACCGGCCCTTGACGGTACGTCGCCGGGGTACCTCGCCGAACAGCGGATCGATCGCAATGTCCGCTTGCCTCTTGAGCACGACCCGCGCCACCGGCGTGTCCGGCGTCCAATTGCCGTCGGGAAAGAGTTCCACATCGGCACGATAGCCGTCGGCCGCGGCCGCCATCGCCAGGATTTCAAGGAAGCAGCCATGGCCAATCATGATCTGGCGCGAAAACGGATCGGTCTGGGGTAGGAGCCGGGCAGCATCGACCTGGAGAAGGATCGTGTCGGGACGAGAGAGATCGACCGTCCAGGACTGGAGGTTGTGAGGGCTGGGGGCCAGCAGTGCCCAGGCGAGCGCCCGCCGACGCGGATCGGTTTCCTCGGGTCCAGGACCGCGCCATCCTTCGACAGCGGTGGCCGGCATGGCGTCGAGCCGCGGCACCGCGACGGCGGTGCCGGCTGCGACCACGAGGCCGCCGCCCAAAACTCGGAGAAACGTCTTGCGTGAGATGGCCATTACATCCTCATAACGATTCTCTGGAATGTATATATATTCTTAAGAATATTTAGTGCAAGACAAAAACATTCTCCGGAATGCTAATTTGAAATGCGAGACGCCCCCTCTGTAACGAGCGGCCGCCAGCCCTGAGCCGTCGTGCGCGCGAACTCCGCGACCTCGTCCTGCCATTCCCGGCGGTTGGAGTCAGCCGAACTCGCCGTCCTCCTGCCGGAGAAATCGAGATGCACGCCGCTATCCTGCGGGAACAGTCGTCCGGTCAGCAGCCGTGCGTAGGTCTCGGCCGAGCGGCGCGGCGTGCTGGCGCCGGGCATCGCCCGCGCCAGTACCGGCAGGACGGTCGACCAGGCCCAGCGTTCGAGGGCGGGACGGTCGCGCGCCAGACCCGTGCCCGGCATCAGGCCGGGATCGAAGGCGAACCAGCGTGGACCTCCGGCCGGCGTGCCGCGTGCAAGCGCATAGACATGCAGGATGGCGACGAGCTTCGACGTGGCATAGCGGTCCATGCCCTGCTGCTTTGCGGACACGCTGTCGTCGAGGTCGCCGCGGACCACCCGCTCGATTCCGGGATAGAGACCGCCCCGGAAGCCGAACAGACGGGCGCCGGTATCGGCGGGATCGTGCGTGCCGCTCGCGGTGAAGACGACCGGCGCGCCCGGTTCGAGGAACGGCAGCAGCCGGTCGATCAGCAACGCGTGCGCCAGCCAGTTCGCCTGCAGGGTCTCTTCGTAGCCGTCGACCGTCATTCGCCGGGCACCCACGTTCTGGACGCCGGCATTGGCGGCGAGGGAGGCGATACGGCGTCCCGCAAGACGGGCCGTCACCGCTTCGGCGAACGCGGCCGTCGAGGCGAGCGAGCAGAGATCGAGCGGCAGGATGTCGAGGCGATCTTCATCCGCGACACCGCGCAGCGCCGAGGCTTCCGCGGGCCGGCGGGCGCCCGCGATGACATGGCTCGCCGGTTCGGCGAGCAGCAGGCGCACGAGTTCGAGGCCGATCCCCGACGTGGCTCCGGTGACGAGATGGATGACGGTCATTTCTTTGACTCCGGCTGACGTCCATTGAAAATGGAAACCAGCCTGCCGACCGTCCATTCGCATCGGAGCCGCGCCGTGCCGACCGCCCTGAAACCTCGCAAGAAGCCCATCCAGACGCGCTCGACCGTGACGGTGGACGCCATCGTCGAGGCGACCATTCGCATTCTGCGGCAGGACGGATGGGCCGCGTGCACGACGACGCGGATCGCGGCGCTGGCCGGTGTCTCGGTCGGCTCGCTCTACCAGTACTTCCCCAACCGCAACGCCATCGCCGTCGAGATCATCCGCCAGCGCACCCGCACCTACCTGGCCGCGGTCCTCGCCGCCGACCTGACGGGCGCCGCAACGCCCGGTGAGGCCGTCGATCGCGCGATCGCCGCGTTCGTGATCGAAAAGCGCAAAGGACTCGACGTCTCGCTGGCGCTGCGCGACGCGCTGCCGGAAGTGCAGGGTCGCCAGACGATCATCGAGGAAGCGCGCCGGTTCGTTCCGGCCCTTCAGGCCAAGCTCGCGGCCGCTGGCACGGGAATCGCCGAACCCATGCGGCTCGCCGTGGCTCTTGCCGCCGTGGAAGGCGCCGTGTGGGAAATGATCGAGCAGGACAATGCCGCGATCGAGCGGCCCGAGGCGATCGCGTCGCTGGCGAGCGTGTTCAAGGCCGCGGCGGGCTTCAGCCCAGCGGCAGCGGGACGTTGAGCAGCACGCCGAACTCGCGCGCAAGGTCACAGCTCACGCGCGCATGAACCTTGCCCTGCTTGTCGAAGAAACGGCCGGTCTCGTGCACCGGGAACACGCCTTCGTGCCAGATGCCGGGATGGATGTAGATGCCGACGCTGCCGTCCGACCAGAAGGCCTTGAAGGTCTCGGGCTCGAGATCGTCGCCCGGCAGCGCCACCGGCACGACGAACGGCTTGCCGTCGAGCGGCCAGAAGAGCTGGCCGCCGTCAGGATGATAGTTGCAATGCCACAGCAGCACGCGGCCCTTGCTGAGCTTCACGCCGGGCTGGGCCTTCTCCGGCAGGTCGCGGAAACCGATCACGTAATGACCGCCGACCGCCTCGTTGCGGCCGATGAGTTCGTTGCCGCGCCATTCGCAGGCGAAGATGCCCTCCGTCGTGCCGCCCTCGATGCCGGTGCCGGCATCGAGCTTGCGCGAGCCGTTGAGCGGCCACGGCACGATCTCGATCTTCTGCTTCTTCGGGTCGCGCACGACCTCGCCGTAGCCCTTGATCGTGTCGCGATTGGCCCTGATCAGCGGCACGTCGAGAAGCCGCAGTCCGGGCGGGATATCTGGGTTGAGGTAGTCGAAGACAACGCCGTCGCTCATAACGCCAATCCTACGCTGCCTTGCCCAGATCCTCGCCGGCCAGCGCGCGTTCGATCAGCTTCACGACGTTGTCGCGACCGTAGAGCTTGATGAAGGCGCCCATGCGCGGCCCCTGCTCGCTGCCGAGCAGCACCTCGTAGAGCGTCTTGAACCACTGGCGCAGCTCTTCCTTGGCGAAGTGACGCTTGCCGGCCTCATAGACCTCTTCCTGGATGGCCTCGGCGGTGGCGTCCTCGGACATGCCGCGCAGCGTATCGAGCAGGTCCTGCAGCGCCGGACGCTCGCGATCGGTGGGCAGGCGGAACTTCTTCGAGGACTTCACGAAGTCCTGGTAGTAGGCGACCGCGCCCGCGAGCAGGCGGTCGAGATAGGGTGCGTTTTCCGGCGTGGCGCCGGGCACGTAGCGGCGCAGATACTGCCAGAGGACGTCCTTGTCCTCGGTGTTGGCGACGCCCGCGAGGTTCAGCAGCATGCCGAAGGTGACGCCGGCCGCCGAGTTGGCGGGCGCCGTGCCGTCGTGGATGTGCCAGGCCGGATTCTCCAGCGCGCGCGCCGGCTCTTCCTTGGGCAGCTTCTCGACCAGAGAGAGATAATCGTCGATGGCGCGCGGGATCACGTCGAAGTGCAGGCGCTTCGCGCGCCGCGGCTGCTGGTGCATGTAGAGCGCCAGAGATTCGGGCGAGGCGTAGCGCAGCCATTCCTCGACCGAGAGGCCGTTGCCCTTCGACTTCGAGATCTTCTTGCCTTCCTCGTCGAGGAAGAGCTCGTAGTTGAAACCCTCCGGCGGCTTGCCGCCCAGGATGCGCACGATCTTGGCGGAGAGTTCGGCCGACGGGATGAGATCCTTGCCGTACATCTCGTAGTCGACGTCGAGCGCGAACCAGCGGCCGGCCCAGTCGGCCTTCCACTGCAGCTTGACGTTGCCGCCGGTGACCGGCGTCTCGACCATCGAGCCGTCCTCGTCGCGATAGACGATCGTGCCGGCGTCGGCGTCGGTCTTGATGACGGGGACCTGCAGCACGCGGCCAGTCTTCGGCGAGATCGGCAGGAAGATCGAATAGGTCGCGCGGCGCTCCTCGCCGAGCGTCGGCAGCATCACCGACTGGACCTCGTCGTAGTGGCGCAGCATGGCGAGCAGCATCGTGTCGAACCGGCCGGACTTGTACCACTCGGTCGCCGACTGGAACTCGTACTCGAAGCCGAACGAATCGAGGAAGGCGCGCAGGCGGGCGTTGTTGGCCGCGCCGAAGCTTGGATGCTCGTTGCTGAAGGGATCGGGCACCGCGGTCAGCGGCTTGCCGAGATGGGCCGCCAGCATCTCCTTGTTCGGGACGTTGTCCGGCACCTTGCGCAGGCCGTCCATGTCGTCGGAGAAGCAGAACAGGCGCGCCGGCACATCCGACAGGCGGCGGAACGCCTGCCGCACCATCGTCGTGCGCACGACTTCGCCGAACGTGCCGATGTGCGGCAGGCCCGACGGGCCGTAGCCGGTCTCGAACAGCACATAGCCTTTGCCCGGCGCTTTGCCGCCAGTGCGGGCGACGAGCTTGCGGGCTTCTTCAAATGGCCACGCGCGTGCGGCCTCGGCAAGTGTGCGATCGATTTGGGACATGAACCGGCGAAACTAGGTGCGAGGGCGATTTGCGTCAATTGCACCAACGTCCCAAAGTGCCGCGCCTGCCATGCACAGAAGCCCTCTCCTGCTCAGTCTCGGTGGCCTGCTGGCGATGGCTGCGGCCATGGGCGTCGGACGCTTCGTCTACACGCCCATCCTGCCGCCGATGGTCGAGGCCATCCCGCTCACCAAGTCGCAGGCCGGCCTGATCGCCTCGGCGAACTTCGTGGGCTATCTCGCCGGCGCGGTGCTGGCGGCGGTGCGCCTGCCGGGCAGCCGTCGGTTCTGGCTGCTGTCTTCGCTCGCGGCCACTGCGATTTGTCTCTTCGGCATGGGCTTCGCCACCGCGATGCCGGCTTTCCTCGCCCTGCGGTTCCTGGCGGGCGCCGCCAGCGCCTTCGCGCTGATCTTCAGCTCGGCGCTGGTGATCGACCGGCTGACCGCGACCGGAAACGGCGCGCTCTCGGCCGTGCATTTCGCGGGTGTCGGCGTCGGTATCGCCGCCGCCGCGGCGGTCGTGGCACTTCTCCTGAAAGAGGGCGCCGCCTGGACGACGCTGTGGTTCGCGAGTGCAGCCCTCGCCGCCGCCGCGAGCCTCGCCGTCGCCTGGCTGGTGCCACGCGACGAGCCGACCGCGCAGCCCGCGCAAAAGCCGGACGGTGCGCGCCTGACACCGGACTTTGCGGCGCTGCTGGGCGCTTACGGGCTGTTCGGCTTCGGCTACGTCATCACCGCCACCTTCATCGTCGACATGGTGCGCGGGACGTCGTCGCTCGCCCATCTCGAACCGTACATCTGGGTCCTGTTCGGCCTCTGCGCCGCGCCGTCGGTGGTGCTGTGGACGGCACTTGGCCGGCGCTGGGGCGTCCTGCGCATCTATGCCGTGGCCTGCGTGGTCGAGGCGATGGGCGTCGCGGCCAGTGCGCTGTGGCTGCATCCGGCGAGCATCCTGATCTCGGCGGTGTTCGTGGGCGGCACCTTCGTCAGCCTGACGGCGCTCGGCCTCGTCGCGACCCGTTCGGGCGGCGGCGACCCGCGCGGTCGCATCGCCCTGATGACGGTCTCGTTCAGCGTCGGCCAGATCCTGGGGCCGGCCTTCGCCGGATACGTCTATGAGGCGACAGGCAGCCTTGCGACGCCGCTGCTGGCCGCCGTTGCCGCTCTCGTCCTTGCCGCCCTCCTGTCGCTGGCCGCCGACGCCAGGCGGCGAGCCTTCAGCCCTTCCACGTGAAGGGGAAGAGCTGCTGGCGCACGAAGCCGTTGGGCATGTAATCGCCCAGCACGCCATATTTGCCGGGGAAGCGCCGGTCGGACTTCACCGCCGTGCCGAAGATGTAGTCGATGAAGGCGAAGTGGGCGGCGTAGTTGCGATCGATCGCCTCGCGCTCCGAACTGTGATGCCAGTGATGGAAGTCCGGCGTCACGATCAGCCACTTGAGCGGCGCCTTGCCGAAGATCGCCGGCAGCCGGACGTTGGCGTGATTGAACACCGCCTGGAACCCCACGATCACGATGTAAACGTCGGTCACGGCCTGGCTGAAGCCCAGCACGTAGAGCACGCCCAGGATCGACACGCGCGTCGTCAGCAGCTCGAACAGATGCAGCCGCGAGCCGGCCATCCAGTCCATGTACTCGGCGCTGTGGTGCACGGCATGGAAGCGCCACAGGAACGGGATCTCGTGATAGGCGCGATGCGTCCAGTACTGGACGAGGTCGGCGACCAGCAGCACCAGGAAAAGTGCTGCAAAGAACGGCAGGCCGCCTACCCACTTCTGCAAGGGCGGCCAGACCAGCCAGCCGAACAGGCTGTGGATCGCGAAGTTCACGATCAGCAGCGCCAGCCCGACCAGCAGATGGTTCACGATGAAATGCGTGAAGTCGGTCTGCCAGCCCGGCCTGAACACCGGCTGGTCGCGATGCAGCGGCACCAGCTTCTCGATCAGGATGAAGATCATGCTCGAGCCGAGCAGATCGAGGATGAACCAGTCGAGGCCGATATAGGGCGTGTTGTCGGGGAAGTCCGACACCGGCACGCGATGGCCGCCCATCACGGCCGCCAGCGCGATCAGCGCCAGCGCCGTCGCGTTCAGCCAGCGATTGCGCCGCTGGACCAGGTTGGCGATCGCCATGCCGCCCGCGATCACCATGCCGACCAGCAGCACCTGGCGCAGCAGGCCCACGTCGTACTTCTTGCGCAGGTCCGGCGTCGTCAAATACTCGGGGAAATGGAAGGCCAGCACCGCCAGCACGGCGAGCCCGCCCAGGGTGAGTGCGATGATGCCAGTGATCTTGCCCCTGCCCACCTGCAGGGCCCCGGACTGGTGAAACACGGCGGTGGTCTTCTTGACGACGGGCGGTGGTTTCATGGCGCCTGATTTTAAGGGCAACCGACGGTCGCTGCACCGGACAATTGGCCTGTGCTATTCACCGACCGGTGACGATTCCCGCGACCTCTTCCTGGCCCGCTCTGGTCGCGACTTCGCGCGGTGCTCTTTGGCGCGCGGCTGACGGAACGGTCGAGCGCCTGTCAGGCGCCGATGCGAGCCTGCGGGCCGCCGGCCACCTGCCGCTGGTCTGTCACGCGCCCGCCGTCGCGGCGCGGCTCGGCCTGGAAGATCTTCCGGCATACGACCTGCTCGAACTCTTCGCCTTCGTGCGACCGGCACGCTTCTGTCTGCCGACCGTGCGCGGTCTTTGCGAAGCCCTCGATCTCGCCGTGCCGTCGACGCAGGAGGACGAACTGGCCGCCCTGCCCCGGATCGCCAGCGCCTTGATCGACGAACTCGACGACATGGCGGCCCTCGCCTCGCCCGAGATGAAGGACACGGCGCTCGCCATGGCGCGTGGCCAATGGAACTGGGGCGACGCGGTTCTGGCAGCGCTCGGCATCGATGCGGGCGCGAAGAAGGCACGACCGGGAGCCGGCCTCGACGTCTGGAAGACCTTGCCCGTCTGGGAGGAGCCGCCGCCCGCGCCACCGCCCGGCAGCCAGCCGGTCGAACCGCGCGAGGCGCGGCTGCGGCTGGCGCAGCTCATTTCGGCGGGCGCCAACATGGCCGAGGCGCGGCCGACCCAGAGCGACTATGCCTCGGCCGCCAGCGCCGCCTTCGCGCCGCGCGAGGAAGAGGACAAGCCGCATGTCGTGCTGGTCGAGGCCGGCACCGGCGTCGGCAAGACGCTGGGCTATGTCGCACCGGCCAGCCTGTGGGCCGAGAAGAACGGCGCGCCGGTGTGGATCTCGACCTACACCCGCAACCTGCAGCGCCAGATCGACACCGAACTCGACCGGCTGCATCGCGATTCGGCGGAGAAGCGGCGGCGCGTCGTCATCCGCAAGGGCCGCGAGAACTATCTCTGCCTGCTGAACTTCCAGGAAGCGGTGATGCGCACCGGCCTGGTGCCGGAGAACGCGGTCGGCCTCGGCCTGCTGGCGCGCTGGACGCTGGCCAGCCGCGACGGCGACATGATCGGCGGCGACCTGCCGGCCTGGCTGCTCGACCTTGTGGGACGCAGCCGCGTGCAACGTCTGGCCGACCGGCGTGGCGAATGCATCTATTCGGCGTGCGAACACTATCGGAAGTGCTTCGTCGAACGCACGATCCGCCGCGCGCGCCAGGCCGACATCGTCATCGCCAACCACGCGCTGGTGATGATGCAGGCGGCGATGGGCGGCCTCGACGACGCCACGCGACCGCTGCGCTACGTGTTCGACGAGGGCCATCACCTGTTCGACGCCGCCGACGGCGCATTCGGCGCGCATCTGAGCGGCGTCGAGGCCTCGGACATGCGGCGCTGGCTGCTGGGCGCCGAGGGACGGCGCGGCAGCCGTGCGCGTGGACTGGAACGTCGCCTCAGCGACCTTATCGGCGAGGATGTCGAAGCACAGAACGCGCTGCGCCGCCTGCTCGATCTCGCGCAGCAACTTCCTTCCACCAACTGGCAGACGCGGCTGGCCGACGGCACGGTGCTTGGCCCGGCGGAGGAGTTCCTGGCGCTGGTGCGCCAGCAGGTGCGCGCGCGGGCCGCCACCGACGGCCAGGGTTTCGGCCAGGAATGCGACGTGCGGCCGCTCAATCCAGGGCTGATCGAAGCGGCCGACCAGCTCGCCGAGACGCTGGAGAAGATGCTGCAGCCGGTGCGACGGCTGCGCCAGGCGCTGCGCGCCAGGCTCGAGGGCGAGGCCGACAAGCTCGACTCCAGCCAGCGCTCGCGGATCGAAGGCTTGGCGCGGTCGCTCACCAACCGCTGCGAACTCACGCTCGAATCCTGGCGCGCCATGTTGCGCGGCCTACACAACGATGCCGATCCCGCCTTCGTCGACTGGTTCGGCGTGGAACGCGTGCAGAGCCGCGAATACGACGTCGGCATGTACCGCCATTATCTCGACCCCGCCGAGCCGTTCGTGAATGCGGTGATCCGCCCCGCCCACGGCGCGGTCATCACATCGGCCACGCTGCGCGATTCGCTCGGTGTTCCGCCGCCCGCCAACGACGAGGATGCCACGCGCCAGGCCGACTGGACCGTCGCCGAGGAGCGCACCGGCACGAAGCATCTCGCCATGCCGGCCATCCGCGCCGCGATGGCCTCGCCGTTCGACTATGCCAGCGCGACCAAGGTGCTGATCGTGAACGACGTGAAGCGCGACGACGCCGACCAGGTGGCGGCGGCCTATCGCGAGTTGTTTCTCGCGTCGGGCGGCGGCGCGCTGGGTCTGTTCACCGCGATCGGCCGCTTGCGCTCCGTCCACCAGCGCATCGCGACAACGCTCGAGGAAGCCGGGCTGCCGCTCTACGCCCAGCATGTCGGCGGCATGGACGCCGCCACGCTGGTCGACATCTTCCGGGCCGAAGAACATTCCTGCCTGCTCGGCACCGACGCGGTACGCGACGGCGTCGACGTACCGGGACGTTCGCTGCGCCTCATCGTGTTCGATCGCGTACCCTGGCCGCGCCCCGACATCCTCCACCGCGCACGCAAGGCACACTGGAAGGCTGCCGGTGCGGGCGCGACCGGATACGACGACATGCTGGCGCGGCTCCGTCTGAAACAGGCCTATGGCCGTCTCATTCGCCGCAGCGACGATCGCGGCGTGTTCGTGATGCTCGATTCGCGATTGCCCAGCCGTTTGCTCAGCGCTTTTCCGCCCGGTGTCGTCGTCGAGCGCATCGGTCTTGCCGATGCAGTGTCCGAAACGCGGCGATTTCTGGAAAGCTGAGATCGCTGCAACGATCATCTTGGCGGGCAGTTTCTCCTGTATCGAACCCATCAAGGAGGAACTCATGAAGAAGCTCATTGCGATAACCGCGGCGACCCTTCTCATCGGCGGCTCGGCCATGGCGCAGAGCGCCGGTGGTGGCGCCAGCGCGGGCGGCAGCGCCGGCACGAGCGGTGGCGCGACCAGCGGCGGCGCCTCGATCGGTGGCGGCGCGACGACGACCACGACACCGGGCGGCGGCTCGGTCGGTGCCGGCGTGGGCGCAACCGGCAGCGGCACGGCCCCGGCGCCGGGCGGCAGCACCAGCTCGATGGGCGTCGGCGCCGGCACCACCGGCGGCGGCTCGGTGAACCAGGGCATGGCGCCCTCGCCGTCCGGATCGGGTGGCGTATCGGGCGGCGCGACCGGCACCACGCGCTAACACGGCAAGCCTCGAAGGCGGCCCGCTCCAGCAAGAGCGGGCCGTTCGCTTTGCTCCTTGGCCATCAGCCTTGAGCTCGCCCATAATCCGGCGGAAGGAGCACCCCAGTGGCGCAATCGAGGATCAAGAGCGGTGTCGTACGCCCAGCCGCGCATCACGCTGCGGATGTCGTTGGCATCCAGGTCCCCGCAGGCCGCATCCACGCCCAGGGACAGCACTGGCAAACAGTGCTCGAAGCGGGTTCGAGCCCCATGATCTATCGCGTGTACAACGCGCCCCCGCGCACGCTTGCCGATCCCGGCAATACGATGCTGGTGGAAGTCGATGGGGCGAAGCTCTTGCTGAAGGTGGGAGTCGGCACGTCGCTCGACGTGCGCGCCAAGAGAATCCGAGTAAAGGCCGGTACCGGCGGCGCGGCTTCATCCGTCGAGGGCTGGTACGTCCTCGTATCCTGAGGGCGGCGGCAATTCCGGTCCCGCCCCGGGCCGCAATGGCGCGTCCGGGATTGCATCTGGTACAACCATCTGACTTGAAACGGCTTTTCCAGCCCAGGCCCGGGACGACATGCGCCTTTCGACCAAGCTCCTGCTCACCGCCGCGGCCTTCGTTGTCGGCGGCGCCGGCATCTACGCCTTCGCCTATCACCTCTATCCGCCCCCTGCGGCGCGCCAGGCGGCCACACCCGCCCCTCCGGCTGCGCCCGCGGCCCCGGCAGGCCCCTCGGTGGCACAGCTCTTCGACGAGTGCGTGCGCGGCGCCTGGCCCACCATCAAGGATGCGGAGGCCCGGAACGTTGCCTGCTCCAAGGCACTGCAGACCCGTCAGCTGAAGCCCCCGGAGATCGGTCTGGCGCGACTCACCCGCGGCGTCGCGAGGACCATGCTCGGCGAAAAGGTGCTGGCGGCCGAGGACTATTCGGAAGCGTTGAAGCATTATGACGGCGTGGTCGATCCGATGAACCCGGACGCCCTCAACCTCTACCGGCGGGCGACCTCGCTGCACGCGGTCGGCGAAACCGATCGCGCCCTCAGCGACTACAGCGACGCCATCCGCATCGACCCGAACAATTCGTTGGGCTATCTCGGCCGCGGAGTGCTGCTGGCCACCCGCAAGCGCGCGTACAATCGCGCCATCGAGGACTTCGACAAGGTACTGGTGCTGGAGCCGGACAATGTCGACGCGCTGATCGCCCGCGGCAACGCCTACAGCCAGCTTGGCGACAACGGCCGGGCGCTGGCGGACCTCGACCGGGCCATCATATTGGCTCCTGACGATCCGCAAGCCTATGTCGTGCGGGGTCTCGCCAACAATCGCCGCGGTCTGCCGCAGCTTGCGATGCAGGACTACAACACCGCCCTCCAGAAGGCGCCGCGTTATCCGCAGGCGCTCGCCAACCGGGCCGCGCTGCTTTCGGCCGAGGGCAACTACAACCAGGCGCTGGCCGATCTCGACCAATCCATCGCGGCCGATTCCGACAATCCCGTCGCCTACTACAATCGCGGTTTCGTCTATTTCGCCAAGCGCGAATACGACAAGGCGCTCGCCGACTACGACAGCGCCATCAAGCTCGATCCGACGATGGGGGTGGCCTACAACAACCGCTGCCTGATCCGTGCCATTACCGGCAAGGACCTGGTCGCCGGCCTGCAGGACTGCGACACCGCCCAGAAGCTGATGCCGCTCAACATCGACGTCCGGATAACGCGCGGCTTCATCTACCTGAAGCTCGGCGACCCACGTCTGGCCATCAGGGAATACGATTCGGCGCTCGACGTCGATCCCAATCGCCCCCTCGCCCTCTATGGTCGCGGCATCGCACGCATCATGAGCGGCGAGACACGCGAAGGCGAGGGCGACAAGGCTGCGGCGGCGACGCTCGATCCGGAGGTCGCCGAGCAGTTCGGGATCTACGGGCTCAAGTGACGATCAATCCGCCGCTTCAGTAGCCGGCCGTCCGGTCCACCACTTCCCTGAGCGGCTCGCCGTCGAGAAACCGCTTCAGGTTCTCGACGAACAGCCGCGCGACGAAGCGGTCGCGTTGCGGGTGCGGGCCGCCGATATGCGGCAGCACGACGATGCCCGGAGCCGTCCAGAAGGGATGTTCCGACGGGAGCGGCTCCTGCCGGAACACGTCGAGCAGGGCGCCGGCGATCTTCTTGTCCTTCGTTGCGGCCATGAGATCGGCGTCGTTGACGATCTGGCCGCGACCGAAGTTCAGCAGCCAGGCCGACGGCTTCATCTTCGCCAGCCGCTTTGCGTCGATGAAGTTCTCGGTCTCCGGCGTGGCCGGCAGCAACAGCAGCACGAAGTCGGAGTGCGCGAGCACTTCGTCGGTCTGCGACGGCGGCAGCACTTCGGCCACGTTGGGGATGCGCGTCGGACGCCGCTTGGTGCCGATGACATGCATGCCCAGAGCGACGGCGATGCGCGCCACCTCCTGCCCGATGACGCCGAGGCCCAGGATGCCGAGCGTCTTGCCGGTCAGCGGCTGGGCCACCGTATGGACCCACTTGCCCTGCTTCTGGTACTCGGCGACCTGCGCATAGGGCTTCGCGACGTGGAACAGCGCGCCGATGATGTTCTCCGGCATCGACTCGGTGTGCGTGCCGCGCGCGCAGGTGAGCGTGAGGCCGGGCGGAAGGTCGGGCAGCGCCAGCCAGTTGTCGACGCCCGCGCTCATTGCCTGCGCCCAGCGCAGCCTCGGCATGGCCGGCAGCAGGCCGGCGGGCACCGCGCCCGCCATCAGCGCCTCGGTGCGCGCGAGTTGCTCGGGCGACGGTTTCTCCTTGCGCGGCAGCGTGTCGACCGCGACGCGATCGGCCAGGCCCGCCGCCTGGATCGCGTCGAGATAGGCTGCGGCGGAATCCGTCCAGAGCAGGAGGTGGGCGCGGTTGGTGGATGACATCTGTCCTAGAGCCCCTGCCCGCCGGCCACGGCGATGGTCTGCCCGGTCACCCAGGAGGCAAACGGCGAGGCAAGGAACAGCGCCACGTTCGCGACCTCCTCGGCGTGTCCCATGCGCCCGAACGGGATCGAGGCCAGCGTGCCGTTGTAGAGCGCGGGATTGTCGGTCTTGCGCTTGTCCCAGACGCCGCCGGGAAACTCGATCGAACCCGGTGCGATGCAGTTCACGCGAATGCGGTCCTTGGCATACATCGCCGCCTGCGTGACCGTGTAGTGGATCACCGCCGCCTTGATGGCGCCGTAGGGCGGCTGCCGTGCCGCCGGATGATGCGCGGAGATCGACGAGATGTTGACGACGTTGCCCTGCGACTTCTTCAGCTCCGGCAGCGCCTCCTGCGTGGCGTGCACGATCGAGAGCATGTCGACCGCGAGGTTGGCGGTCCAACCCTTGTCGTCGTCGGACGAGCCAAAGGCGGAGGCGTTGTTCACCAGGAAGTCGACGCCGCCCAGCGCCGAGATGGCGTCGCGCACATATCCTCGCACGGCATCACCCTTGGCGAGGTCGGCGCTGGCGGCATGCGTCTTGTGGCCATGCTTGGCGAGTTCGGCGCGAGTCTCTTCGAGGGTCCTGGCGTCACGCGCGCAGATCGACACGTCGCCACCACAGGCGGCGAAGCCCATGGCGATCGCCTTGCCGATGCCGCGGCTGCCGCCGCAAACGATCGCCTTCTTGCCCGTGAAATCCAGCTTCATCGCATCTTCTCCCTACGGCCCGGCGCAAGACGGCGCCTCGGCATGAACAGCGGGCCACGGTGGCGGTCGCGGTTCCTCAAATCAAGCCGGGCATCCCGGTGTCCGGAACAAGCCTCGGTTTTCCCGCTCACGTTGGAGTGACGAAATTTTCATGGAGAACGCATGCGTTCCCCTACATCATGGCGAAAAGCTGCCCTGGGCGGCGAACAGGGAGACTTGGCAAGGTGCGGACACTTTGGGCGCTCATGGCGCCGGTACTCCTGCACCTCTTTTTCGCCGCCGCGGCGCTCGCCAGCGAGCCTGTCACCGGCGTCGACATCCTCATCCGCAGCAAGTCGGACGGCAGGATCATTGTCCAGACCATTACCGACAACCGCGGCGCCATCGTCATCAAGGAGATGCGACCCGGCTCCTACAGCGTCGAGGCCGGCAGCAAACTCCCGATGGCGCTCATCAAGCGCAGCGGCTCCTGGGGCATCGCCCTGATCCCCGTCGCCGCCAAGACCGCCAAGCCCCAGAGCCATCGCGCCAAGCCCTCGGCGCAGGGCATGCAGGTCGACATCGTCGTCCCCGAAGGAGTCCCTATCAGTTACACGGTTATCGTCACCTACTGACGCCGGAGCCGAGGGCTTCGTATTTGAACGGCGGAACGAGTCCGTTAGACTGCCTCCCAATAAAGAAATCACAGGAGGCTACGTTCAAAATGACCAGGATTGCGATTCCGCGCCGACGCGCGCTGATACTCTCCGGCGGCGCAATTGCCGCTCCCATGATCGCGTCGGGCATCGCCCGCGCGCAAAGCGACTGGCCCAACCGGCCGGTGAAGTACATCGTGGTGTTTCCGGCCGGTGGCCCGACCGACACCCTCTCCCGCATCGTCTGCCAGGAACTGTCCGAGCTGACGGGCCAGCAGTTCATCATCGAGAACCGCGCGGGCTCCGGCGGAAACATCGGCGCCGACATCATCGCCAAGTCTGCGCCCGACGGCTACACGATCGGCCTCTACACGATCGCCGCGCATGCCATCGCGCCGACGCTCTACGCCAAGCTGCCGTTCGACGCGGGCAAGGACTTCACCGGCATCGCGACGCTGTGGGCGGTGCCCAACATGCTGATGACCCGGCTCGACTTCCCGGCGAACACGATCCCCGAGCTGATCGCACTGGCGAAGGCCAATCCGGGCAAATACTCCTTCGCGTCGTCGGGCGCAGGCACCAGCCCTCACCTGACCGGCGAGATGTTCAAGCAGATGGCCGGCGTCAACCTGCTGCACGTTCCCTACAAGGGCAGCGCGCCCGCCCATCAGGACATCCTGGCGGGCCAGGTCGACATGATGTTCGACAACATTCCCGGCCCGCTCGGCCTGATGAAGGGCGGCAAGGTGAAGGGCTTCGCGGTTACGTCGAAGGAGCGCCATCCCGCGGTGCCGGACAAGCCGACCTTCGCGGAGTTCCTGCCGGGCTTCGAGATCACCTCGTGGGGCGGCATCTGCGCGCCGGCCGGCGTGCCGCCGGCAATGGTCGAGAAGCTCTCCGCCCTCACCAAGCAGGCGCTGGAGAAGCCCAGCGTCAAGGCCGCCTTCGACCAGCAGGGCGCTGCCCAGACCTGGAGGACGCCGAGCGATACGATGGCTTTCCGGGCCGCCGAGGAGAAGAAACTCGCACCGGTGATCAAGGCATCCGGCGCCAAGGTGGAGTAGCTTCGTCACCCTGAGCTATCCCGCCGAGGGTGACGATGCCATCGAAGAAAGTCCTGGTCGCCGGGGCCACCGGCCTCGTCGGCTATGCCGCCATGAAGCACTTCGCGGCCACCGAAGGCTGCGAGGTGATCGCCGTGTCGCGGCGCCGCCCCGATGAAACCTACGGCGCGCGCTGGCTGCCGCTCGATCTCACCGACCGGGCCGCCTGCGAGGCGTTGGCGCCCGACCTCGCGGGCGTGACGCACCTCGCCTATGCCGCGCTCTACGAACGGCCCGGGCTGGTCGCGGGATGGCAGGAAGCGGAGCAGATTCGCACCAACGACCTGATGCTGCGCAACCTGATGGCGCCGCTCGAACGCGCCGCCCCCGGATTGCGCCACGTCGCCCTGCTGCAGGGCACCAAGGCCTATGGCGTCCATGTCCGCCCGCTCGCGGTGCCGGCGCGCGAGAACCGCTCGGAGATGCACGAGCAGCCGAACTTCTACTGGAACCAGGAACGCTTCCTGCGCGAGCGCCAGGCCGGCAAAGCCTGGAGCTGGTCGATCCTGCGGCCGGTGCTGATCGTGGGCGATTCGGTGGGCAGCGCCATGAACGTGATTCCGGCGCTCGGCGTCTATGCCGCCTTCATGCGCCGCGCCGGCAAGACCAAGCTCGACTATCCCGGCGGGGTCGGCCGGGTCGCGCAGGCGGTCGACGCAGACCTGCTGGCGCGCGCCATTGCCTGGTCGGGCGAGGCGGCGACCGCACGCAACGAGATCTTCAACGTCACCAACGGCGACGTCTTCGTCTGGCCCAACGTCTGGCCGGCCATTGCCGATGCGCTGGGCTTCGAGGCCGGCAGCCACGTTCCGCTGGCGCTCGACCGCGAGATCCGGCCACGCGAGGCCGAATGGGCGGAGATTCGCGGTGTCCACGGGCTCGCGTCCGGCACCCTCCGGGATTTCGTCGGCCTGTCGTTCGAATATGCCGACTACACGATGGGCTTCGGCCGCACCGAGCCGGGGCCGCCGGCCATCGTATCGACCATCAAGCTGATGCAGGCGGGTTTCACCGAGGTGATGGATACCGAGGCGATGTTCCGGAAATGCTTTGCCGCGATGCAGGCAAAAAGGCTCCTGCCGCGCCCGTGAAACCGCAACGGCCGCTCGCCAGGCGGCTGTCGTCAAATTGTCATACGGCCCCCTCACCTTCCCCGGCCATTGGAACGGCGTGGAGGGCTGAATGAATAGCGATCTGGATCGCGAGACGCTGGAGGAGCGAATTCGTCGCGAGCTCGCGGACGGCATCGACGAGGAGCTGGAGCTCGAACTGGGCGACGAGATGCTGGCGCGGATGAGCGAGCCGGGCCGGAAACCGTCACCGCAGGACGGGATCGACCGTAAGCTCTATTTCACCGAGCTGCTGCGGCTGCAGCGCGAGCTGATCAAGCTCCAGGCCTGGGTGGTCGACCAGAAACTCAAGCTCGTCGTCCTGTTCGAGGGCCGCGACGCGGCCGGCAAGGGCGGGGTGATCAAGCGCGTCGCGCAGCGGCTCAACCCGCGCATCTGCCGGACGGTGGCCCTCTCTGCGCCCTCCGAGCGCGAGCGCACCCAGTGGTATTTCCAGCGCTATGCCGCCCACCTGCCGGCGGCCGGCGAAATCGTTCTGTTCGACCGGAGCTGGTACAATCGGGCCGGCGTCGAGCGGGTCATGGGCTTCTGCAGCGAGAGCGACGTCCAGGATTTCTTCCAGACGGTGCCGGAGTTCGAGCGCATGCTGGTCCGCTCGGGCATCGTCCTGCTCAAATACTGGTTCTCGATCTCCGACGAGGAGCAGAACCTGCGCTTCCTTATGCGCATCCACGATCCCATGAAGCAGTGGAAGCTTTCGCCGATGGACCTCGAGTCCCGCCGGCGCTGGGAGGAATACACCAAGGCCAAGGAGGAAATGCTGGCGCGGACCCACATCCCGGAGGCGCCGTGGTGGGTGGTCGAGGGCAACAACAAGCGCCGCGCCCGCCTCAACTGCATCCACCACCTTTTGCAACAAGTGCCGTATAAGGATGTTGAACAGCAACCGGTCGTCCTGCCGAAGCGCGAGCACAAGCCCGACTACGCCCGAACGCCGGTCGCTCCCGAACTCTATGTCCCGGCGGTCTATTGATGGATTTCTTCAGGCGCTTCACTTTCCTCGTCTGCGCTCCGGCCTTCGACGCCGACGATCTCGAAGGCCACAGGCTCGGCGAGATCACGGTCTCGATCGAGAAGATGGGCTTCCAGGTCGTGCGCGCCCGCCGCATCGAGGATGCCGAGATGGTGGTCCAGACCGATGCCGCGGTCGGCTGCATGGTCGTGGACTGGGGCAAGAAGGGCCTCGACGGCAAGGCCGCCGCGATGATCAACATGATGCGGCGGCGCGGGCTGGAGATGCCGATCGTCATCCTCGTGCGCCGCAAGCGCCTGCAGGACATCCCCGTCGAGGTGATGGATTACATCGACGGCTACATCTTCCTCTCCGAGGAGACGCCGGAGTTCATCGCCAAGAACCTGGTGAGCCGCCTCAAGCAGTATGCCGAGACGCTGAAGACGCCGTTCTTCGGCGAGCTGGTCGACTATGCCGAGGAAGGCAACCAGCTCTGGACCTGCCCCGGTCACAATGGCGGCATCTTCTACAACAGGAGCCCGATCGGCCGAATCTTCGTCGAGCATCTGGGCGAGGCGGTGTTCCGCGACGACCTCGACAACTCCGTGCTCGACCTCGGCGACCTGCTGGTCCACGAGGGCCCGGCGCTGAAGGCGCAGAAGGAAGCCGCCGTCATCTTCGGCGCGGAGAAGACCTACTTCGTGCTGAACGGCACCTCGTCTTCCAACAAGATCGTGCTGCAGGCGCTGATCGCCGAGGGCGATCTCGTGCTGTTCGACCGCAACAACCACAAGGCCGCCCATCACGGCGCGCTGTTCCTGGGCAACGGCATCCCGATCTACCTCGAGACCGATCGCAACGCGCACGGCCTGATCGGCCCGATCTTCCATGAGGCGCTCGACGAGATCGCCATCCGCGAGAAGATCCGCACCAACCCGCTGGTCAAGGACAAGGACGCGTGGAAGCGCGAGCGGCCGTTCCGCGTCGCCGTCATCGAGCAGTGCACCTATGACGGCACGATCAACGACGCCCGCCTGATCGTCGAGAAGATCGGCCATCTCTGCGACTACATCCTGTTCGACGAGGCCTGGGCGGGCTTCATGAAGTTCCATCCGCTCTATGCCGGCCGCTTCGCCATGGGCCTGACCGATCTTGGTCCCGACAGTCCCGGCATCATCGCCACGCAGTCGGCGCACAAGCAGCTCGCGAGCTTCAGCCAGGCCTCGCAGATCCACGTCCGCGATCGCCACATCAAGGGCCAGCAGCGGCGCATCGAACATCGCCGCTTCAACGAATTCTTCATGCTGCACGCCTCGACCTCGCCCTTCTATCCGATCTTCGCCTCGCTCGACGTCGGCGCGCAGATGATGAAGGGGCGGTCGGGCGAAGTGCTGTGGGACGACACGATCCGGCTCGGCATCGAGATCCGCAAGAAGATGCGCGCCATTCGCCGCGAGTTCGAGGACAAGGAGCGCGATCTCGCGCGCCGCTGGTTCTTCGAACCCTTCGTGCCAAACCGCGTGAACGTCGGCGGTCGCGAGCAGGCCTGGGAGGAGGTGCCGACCGACGACCTCGCCGTCGATGCGCGCTACTGGGAGCTGGCGCCGGAGGCGCGCTGGCACGGCTTCACGCATGTGGCGCCGGGCTATGCGATCACCGACCCCAACAAGCTGATCGTGCTGACGCCGGGCTTCGACCGCGAGACGGGACGCTACGCCGACCACGGCATTCCAGCCCCGGTCGTGGCCCAGTATCTGCGCGAGAACCAGATCGTGCCGGAAAAGAACGATCTCAATTCACTGCTGTTCCTGATGACTCCCGGCGTGGAGTCGAGCAAGGCGGGCACGCTGCTGAGCGCGATGGTGATCTTCAAGCGCCTGCACGATGAGAATGCGCGCCTCGAGGATGTGATCAGCGAGTTCGTGCGACGCCGGCCCGCCCGCTACGGTGGCTTGCGCCTGCGCGACCTCTGCGCGGAGATGCATGCCTTCTTCCGTGAGGCCAACGTGAGCTTCCTGCAGCGCGCACAGTTCGCGCCGCAGCACCTGCCCGATCCGGCGATGCCGCCGCACGAAGCGGTGCGCCAGCTCGTGCGCAACAATGTCGATTACGTGCCGATCGACCAGGCAGCCGGGCGCATCGCCACGACCATGTTCGTCGTGTATCCGCCGGGCATCGCCAGCATCGTGCCGGGCGAACGGCTCGACGAGCGGGCCAAGCCGATGCTCAACTATCTGCGGATGTTCGAGAAGTCGGCCAACCTGTTCCCCGGCTTCGACGTGGAGATCCAGGGAATCTATCGCGAGATCGACAAGAACGGCGTCGTGCGCTTCTACACCTACGTGGTGCGCGAGTAGGCGATCTCGACCGGCGGCGTCGTGGTGCCCGCGCCGATGGCGCGCTGCATCAGGACGCTGTCGGCCCACTTGCCGTACTTGAAGCCGACGCCCTGCAGCAAGCCGGCGCGACGGAAACCGTGGGCCTCGTGGAGGCTGAGCGACGCGACATTGTCGGCGTCGATATAGGCGAACATCTGGCGATAGCCCGCACTTGCGCAGGCTTCGATCAGCGCCGGCAGCAGCCGGCGGCCGATCCCGGTCCCGACATGCCCGGGATGGACATAGATCGAATGCTTCACCGCATAGCGATAGGCAGGGCGCTTGCGGAATGGCACCGCATAGGCGTAACCCACGATCACGCCGTCGCGTTCGGCGGCGAGATGCGGCAGCCGGCGCCGCAGCATGTTCTTGCGCCGGCGCTTGATGTCGTCGGCCTGCGTCGGCTCGATGTCGACATCGCCCAGGCCACGCGTGATGTGGTGCGTGTAGATCGCGATCATGGCCGCCACGTCGTTCTCCGTCGACGGACGGACCACGAGGCCGCCCTGCGGCTTTTCGAGCACGGACTCGCTCGCTGCTGCCATCACCCGATCCTCCTTCGAGACGCCCGGATCAAACACGTCTCCATGACCGTTTCATGTCGGCACAAAAAGAGGGCCCGGAGAGTTTGCACTCTCCAGGCCCCCAGACGCCCCCTCTAAACTCGTCCCTCAAAACTCGGTGGCGCCGCGGCGATCTCTCGAACCGCGTCACTCCATGCCCGCGAAGATACGGGCGGACGCGCCATCGGCACAGGGGGCGCTTGGTATCAATTGTTGTGGTTTCGTGACCGCCCGGAAAAGCTCGCCCGCACGTGATCGGCCAGGTCGCGCGCCGCCGGCCCCAGGCCCGGCGGTGCGTAGAGATTGATGCGGAATTCAGGCAGCGCCGGCAGCTTCGCCTCGCGGCCCAGGATGACGAAACGCTCAGGCACGGAGGAGCGCAGCAGCGGTGCCACGGCCAGCCCTGCTTCCAGCACGGCATAGACCGGCTCCAGCCGGCTCACCTCGCAGACCGCACGCCAGTCGCGCCGCGCCTTGCCCAGAGCCTCGACCGCGACGGGACGAAACACGCAGGTCGGCGCGCCGAGCGAGACCGGCAGCGGATCCTTGAGATGGGCGTCGCCATCGGCCGCACCGACCCAGACGAGACGGTCGGTGCGCAGGGTCTCGCCGTGCCGGCCGCACTCGGTCTCGGTCGTCATGGCGAGATCGACGCCGCCCGACTTCAGTTCCTCTCGAATGACGCGCGAGTCCTCGCAGACCAGGCTCACGCGAACGCGCGGCTGGGCCTTGGCGAAACGCCGCAGGATCGCCGGCACGAAGCTGCCGATGATGTCGTAGGGAACACCGAAGCGGACCTCGCCCTCGAACTGCGGCGCGCGCATCGAAGACCACACCTCGTCGTTCATGGCCACGAGGCGTCGCGCCTGTTCGAGCAGCCGCTCGCCCGCCGGCGCCAGCGCGAGCCCGCGGCCCTGGCGCACGAACAGACGGCAGTCGAGCGCCTCCTCCAGCCGTTTGATCTGCTGGCTGGCGGCGGCCTGGCTCATGCCGAGCGCCGTGGCCGCGCGGGTGACACCGCCGGCTTCGACGACGGTGAGAAAGGCGCGCACCAGCGCCAAGTCGAGATCCTTGCGCATCTCCACATATAATCATTTACGAACGATCCCATCAAAAACATTCGTTTTTGTTATTCGTTGAATCGCCCTAGCGTGGCGCCATGACCACGAAGATCGCCACTACGAAGATTTCTGGCCTCTGGCTCCCGCTCATCACGCCGTTCAAGGATGGCGCCATCGACTTCGCGAGCTACGACCGGCTGGTGAACCACTACATCGCCAAGGGCGTCGACGGCCTGCTGCCGCTCGGCACGACGGGCGAATCGCCGGCGCTCGACGAGGATGAGATCGCCGCCGTGATCGAGCGCACGCTCGCCGTCGCCGACGGTCGCGTGCCGGTGTTCGCGGGCGTCGGCGGCAACGCCACGGCCAAAGTCGAGAAGGAGCTGAAGCGGCTGCGCCACCTGCCGATCGCCGGCATCCTTTCCGTCTGCCCCTACTACAACCGGCCGAGCCAGGACGGTCTGATCGCGCACTTCCGGCGCATCGCCGCGGCCACCGACCGCGACGTCGTGATCTACAACATCCCCTACCGGACGGCGGTGAACCTCTCCAACGACTCGCTGCTGGAGCTCGCCGAGCTGCCGAACATCGTGGGCGTGAAGGACAGTTCCGGCAGCGTCGAACAGTCGCTCGAACTGCTGCGCCGCAAGCCGTCGGACTTCGCCGTGCTCACCGGCGAGGACGCGCTGTTCTTCACGATGCGCGCCAACGGCGCCGAGGGCGGCATCCTGGCGGCCAGCCACGTGATGACCGAAGGCTTCGTCGAGGTCGAGCGCTGCTTCCGCGCCAACGATCTTTCAGGCGCGCGCAAGGCCTGGGCGCCGCTGGCCGGCTTCGTCCCGATGCTGTTCGCCGAAGCCAACCCGATGCCGATCAAGCATCTGCTGTGGCGGCAGGGGCTGATCGCCTCGCCGGAATGCCGGCTGCCGCTCACCAAAATCTCCGACGGCCTTGCCCGCCGGCTCGACGCAGTGTTCGCCGAGAAGAAGGCGGCGGCCTAGCCGCTCATTGGAGCGCGCCACTCCAGTGGCGCTCATGTCATGCCTTTCGACAAGGCTTGAGCGCAACTGGAGTTGCGCGCTCCGTTGACAGACCGCGCGTAACCCCTAGCCGCGGGCCTTCAGGAGATCGCGGATTTCCGTGAGAAGTTCCTGCTCCTTGGTTGGCGGCGCGGGCGGCGCGGGAGCCGCTTCTTCCTGCTTGATCACGCGGTTCATGCCCTTGATCACCATGAACAGGACCCAGGCGATGATCAGGAAGTTGACCGTGACCGTGAGGAAGGTCCCGTAGCCCAGGGTGGCGCCGGCCTTCTTGGCGGCGTCGTAGGTCGCGGCCTGGCTGGCGGCCGGGGTCAGGCCGATGAAGTAGTTGGTGAAGTCGAGCCCGCCGGCGATGCGGCCGATGATCGGCATGATGATGTCGCCGACCAGCGAGTCGATGATCTTGCTGAAGGCCGCGCCGATGATCACGCCGATGGCGAGATCCACGACGTTTCCGCGCATCGCGAACTTCTTGAATTCCTGGAGCATCGACTTTCTCCCCTTGTCGTCGTCAGGTCACGCGCAGCCATACCAGCAAAGCAGAAACCGTGACGACCGAGAAGGCCGTCGTGAGCAGCACGGATGCGGTGTTCTGCTCGACCGAGATGTTGAACTGCTTGGCCAGTACGAAGGCGTTGGCCGCCGTCGGCAGCGAAGCCATCAGCAGCGCCACCTTGCCGGCAATCGAGTCGATCGGCACGAAGAACGGCAGGATCAACAGCGCCGCCAGCGGCTGCAACAGCAGCTTGATGAGCGTCGCGAGCCCCGCTTCGGCCAGCCCGCTCTTGATCGACTTGTCGGACAGGAACAACCCGATGGCGAACAGCGCACAGGGCGCAGCCGCGGCGCCCATCAGGTCGAGCCACTTCTCGACCGGTACCGGGATCGGCAAGCCGATCCACGAGGCCACGATGCCCAGGGCGATCGAGACCGGCAGGGGATTGCGCGCCACGTTGAAGGCGGCCCGCAGGAAAGTGCGAACGGGGCCATGGCCCGCGGCGACCTCGAGTTCGATCAACATGACGCCGAACACCATCGAGACGACGGCGGTGACGATCACGGTCAGCATGGCGGGCGGCAATCCCTGCTCGCCGAAAGCCGCAAGGCAAAGCGGCACGCCCATGTAGCCGACATTCCCCCAGGAGGCGGCGATGCCCTGCAGGCTCATCGCGGCGAGGCCGCCTCGCGAAACCAGGCGCGTCGTCACCATGCCGACGATGAAGGTCGCGACCACGGCGATGGTGAAGCCGGTCATCAGGGCAGGATCGAGCACGGCGGCGACCGGCGTCCGCGCCAGCGTCCCGAAGAACAGCACCGGCAGGGCGAAATAGCTCACGAAGGCATTCAGTGCCGTCGTCGCCTCGGGACCCAGGATACGCCAGCGGCCGGCCAGATAGCCCGCCAGGATGACGCCGAAGATCGGAAAGGCGACGTTGAGGATGGCCTGCACGGGCTTCCGATTGCAGTTGGTCTAATCCATTAAGAATTTGACATAAACCACACAAATCACATAGCATTTTAAGAACATAGCGAGGCCGCTCTCGTCCCCTCACCGCAAGCGGCCCGGGAGATAATCATGCGTCTTTTGATCGCCAGCATGGCCGCCCTGGCTGCGGTCGCCTTTGCCGCCCCGTCCTTCGCGCAGGACGAGACGATGCCCGCCCCCACGTCTTCGCCGACGGCGAAGCCCAAGGCCGGCACCACCGCCGCGTCCTGCAACAAGATCAAGAGCAGCTCGCAGCGCAGCGCCTGCCTGAAGAAGGTCCAGGTCGCCAAGGCGCAGCCGGCGAAGAAGACCAAGAAGCCCGCGGCCACGACGTCGGCGCCGAAGTCGCCCGACGTCGGCCAGCTCAATGCGCCCGCCGCTCCGACCGCCGCCGCGCCGTCCTCCGGCCCGGTCAGCGTTCCGCCGCTGCCGTCGAAGACGATTTAACGCGCCTCTCCCGAGAACCGCGCTAGTCTCCGCTCTCCCCAACCCCGGGAGAGCGACATGGCCCATTCGGCCAACCTGATCTCGACAGACGACCTAGCACGCCAGCTCGGCGCTCCGGCCCTGCGCGTGTTCGACTGCACCACCTATCTCAAGCCCGGACCCGACGGGCGCTACATCGCCGAGAGCGGTCGCGCCAACTACGACAAGGGCCACATTCCGGGCGCGGCCTATCTCGACCTCCAGGCCGACCTCTCCGACAAGACATCGAAGCTGCGCTTCACCCTGCCGTCGCTGGAGGACCTCACGAAGGCCTTCGCGGCAAAGGGCGTGGGCCATGGCACCTTCGTCGTCCTCTACAGCCATGCCTCGCCCGTGTGGGCGAGCCGCATCTGGTGGATGCTGCGCGCCGTCGGCTTTGACGAGGTGGCGATCCTCGATGGCGGCCTCGACAAATGGAAAGCGGAAGGCCGTCCGCTCTCGACCGAGCCCACGACGCATCCGCCGGCTACCCTGTCGCTGCGCGGCCGTCCCGAGATCTTCGTCGACAAGGACAAGATGAAGGGTGCGATCGGCGATGCCTCGACCCTGACCCTCAATGCGCTCAGCCACGATCAGCACAACGGCGCGGGCGGCGTGGTCTATGGTCGCCCCGGTCGCATCGCGGGCTCCTCCTGCGTGCCGGCCGCCAGCCTGTTCGGGCCGGACAAGGCACTGAAGCCGATCGCCGACCTGCGCGCGGCCTTCGAGGGCGTCGGAGCGGCGCCCGACAAGCGCGTGCTGGTCTATTGCGGCGGCGGCATTGCCGCCACGCTCGACGCGTTCGTGCTGACGGCACTCTTGGGTCACAGGAACGTCTCGGTGTACGACAATTCCATGCAGGAATGGGCCAACGATCCGGCCCTGCCCATGGAAGTCGGCTAACGAGAGACGCCAATCGCATATGAGGTAAGGATCCCTCACTGCATTCGGGATGACACCGTTTTAGGGATCGGCGCACTGCGCATTTCCCAACGAAATTGTCATCCCGAACGCAGTGAGGGATCCTTCACTCTCTTGAAATCGCCGAGGGTTCCGTTTTAGCCCATATGCGATTGCCGCAGCTGACGAGGGAGGAAGAAATGACGGCCTATATCATCGTCGAGATCGACACCAGGGACGAAGAGCTGATGGCGGAGTACCGCAAGCACACGCCCGGGCTGGTCTCCAAGTTCGGCGGCAAGTTCATCGTGCGCGGCGGCAACTGCACGAGCCTCGAAGGTGGCTGGACGCCGGCGCGCGTCGTCGTGCTGGAGTTCCCCGACCGCGCCAAGGCGGAGCGCTTCTATCATTCGGAGGAGTACAAGCCGGTCCTCGCAATGCGCCTTAAAGCCGGTCACTCCAAGGCGATCCTGATCGACGGTCACAATGGCTGAGGCGGCCGCCTACAGGGCGGTCGGTACGCTCTACAACGCGCTGATGACCGGCCTGGTCATCAGCCTCGTGTCGCGGCGCGGCACCGATACCGCGCGTGAATACGTCTTCCGCCATTTCCGCCGGCAGCATCTAGAGAAGTTCCTGCCCGGCCTGCAGAAGCTCGGCATCGATGGCGAGAAGGACGCGCCGGCCTGCGCGCTCTACCACTATCACTCCAACGCGCTGGGCGGCGTGAAGACGGGCTACCTGCGCGAGAGCGACACCAAGGCGTGGGTGCGCTATCCGCCGCCGCGCTGGATGTGGAAAGGCACCGCCATCGCCGCCGTGCCGCATGAAGTATCGGCGGCCTTCCTGCACGGCTGGCACGGCCACAACGGCATCTCGCTGAAGAACCCGGGCCTCGGCTTCGTCTGCACCGGCATGACGGTCGACGGCAAGCCCGGCCTCGAAGGCTACTATTACGATTACGGCCGGCCGCTGAAGGAGGAGGAGCGCGTGCGCTTCGCCTACGACGAGGAGATGCCGCGCATCGACTGGAAGACGCAGCCGAAGCTGGAGACCGCCAACTGGCCCGAGGAGCGCCGCCTGCGCACCTTTCGCTCCTACGCGATGGGCTACGTGCAGACCATGCTGCCGGTGCTGCAGGATCTTTTGGGCCCGAAGGACGCCCAGACCGAGATGGGCCGTGTCGCGCGCCTGGTGGGGCTGCAGTTCCACGAGGAGACGGCGCGCGACCTCGATCTGCCAACCGACGTCGAGACCGGCGATCTCGAGAGCGCGCGCCTGTTTGCACGCTGGCTGGCCGCGATCCTCGCCGCCGAGGGTGAGGAAATCGTCACAGAGGAGAAAGACGGCGCCGTGGTCGTGCGGATGGAAGGCTGGAAGCTCGCGCGCGAACTTCAACTCGCCGACCCGCTGGCCGGCTTCGACGGCTGGAACGAATTGTGGCTCGGCGCGGCCGGCGCGCACGACCGTTTCCTGAAGGTCGAGACCAGCCGCTTCTATGGCGACAGAGGCTGGCAGGCGGCCTGGCGGATCGCGCCGAGATAGCCTGCGGGGAGCAGACGGCCGGCAATCCGTTCGCCGAGTTCGTCGAGTCCGACCCAGCTTGCTTCGTGATGCTCATGACTGAGGGCAATCGCGCCCTCGGTCGCGAGCGTGCAGGCATAGGCGACGATGCGCACGAAGCGCTGCGGCAACACCTCGAATAGGTGCTCGTTAACAAGACTGCCGACCTCGACGGCAAGTCCCGTTTCCTCACGCATCTCGCGGATGAGCGCCGCACGATGATCCTCACCCGGATCGGGTCGTCCCCCCGGCAGGTCCCATTCGTCCCGCTCATTCAGGAGCAGCAGAACGCGGTCATCGTGGATGAGCACGCCTTTGATGGAAATCGGGTAGTTCAAGCTCATGGGAGCGCGCCACTCCAGTAGCGCTCATGATGCGCCACTGGAGTGGCGCGCTCCAATGAGAAAAGGCCGGGGATCGCTCCCCGGCCTTTCCGCAATCTTTGAGAAGAATGGACTTTAGAAGTCCATGCCGCCCATGCCGCCGTCGCCACCCGGCGGCATCATCGGGGCCTTCTTCTCCGGCTTCTCGGCGATCATGGCTTCCGTCGTGACCAGCAGGCCGGCCACCGAAGCGGCGTCCTGAAGGGCGGTACGGACGACCTTGACCGGGTCGATGATGCCGGACTTGATCATGTCGACATAGTCGCCCTTCTGGGCGTCGAAGCCGAAGTTCGTGTCCTTCTGCTCGAGCATCTTGCCCGCAACGACGGCGCCGTCGTAGCCGGCGTTCTCGGCGATCTGGCGGACGGGCGCCTGCAGCGCGCGACGCACGATCTCGATGCCGACCTTCTGGTCGTCGTTGGAGGTGCGGACCTTGTCCAGCGCGCGGATCGCGTAGAGCAGGGCCGAACCGCCGCCGGCGACGACACCCTCTTCCACCGCAGCCTTGGTGGCGTGCATGGCGTCGTCAACGCGGTCCTTCTTCTCCTTCACTTCGACTTCGGTGGCGCCGCCGACCTTGATGATCGCAACACCGCCGGCGAGCTTGGCCAGGCGCTCCTGGAGCTTCTCGCGGTCGTAGTCCGAAGTGGTCTCCTCGATCTGCGCGCGGATCTGGCTGATGCGGGCCTGGAGGTCCGCCTTCTTGCCCGAGCCGTCGACGATCGTGGTGTTTTCCTTCTCGACGATGACTTTCTTGGCCTTGCCAAGCATGTCGAGCGTGACGTTCTCGAGCTTGATGCCGAGGTCCTCGGAGATCAGCTGACCGCCGGTCAGGATCGCCATGTCCTCGAGCATCGCCTTACGACGGTCACCGAAGCCCGGCGCCTTGACGGCGGCGATCTTCAGGCCACCACGCAGCTTGTTCACGACCAGGGTCGCCAGGGCTTCGCCCTCGACGTCCTCGGCGATGATCAGCAGCGGCTTGCCCGACTGCACGACCGCCTCGAGCACCGGCAGCATCGCCTGCAGGCCCGACAGCTTCTTCTCGAACAGCAGGATGTACGGCGAGTCGAGCTCGGCGATCATCTTGTCGGCGTTCGTGATGAAGTACGGCGAGAGATAGCCGCGGTCGAACTGCATGCCCTCGACGACGTCCAGCTCGGTGTCCAGGCTCTTGGCCTCTTCCACCGTGATGACGCCCTCGTTGCCGACCTTCTTCATGGCTTCGGCGATCATCTTGCCGATCGACTTGTCGCCGTTGGCCGAGATGGTGCCGACCTGGGCGACTTCGTCCGTGCCCGTGATCTTCTTGGCGCGCGCCTTGATGTCCTCGACGGCCGCGTCGACCGCGAGGTCGATGCCGCGCTTGAGGTCCATCGGGTTCATGCCGGCCGCGACCGACTTCACGCCCTCGCGCACGATCGCCTGGGCGAGAACGGTCGCAGTCGTCGTGCCGTCGCCGGCGATGTCGTTGGTCTTCGAGGCCACTTCGCGCACCATCTGGGCGCCCATGTTCTCGAACTTGTCGGAGAGCTCGATCTCCTTGGCGACGGTGACGCCGTCCTTGGTGATGCGCGGCGCGCCGAACGACTTGTCGATGACGACGTTACGGCCCTTCGGGCCGAGCGTGACCTTCACCGCGTCGGCGAGAATGTCGACGCCGCGCAGCATGCGCTGGCGGGCATCGGCGCTAAAACGGACTTCCTTGGCTGCCATTTTCTATTCCTCTCGAATGTTGTGATTGATTCGGGTGCGAAGCGGCGCCTTAGGCGGCCTTCTTCATCGAAGCCGAGGCTTCGATGATGCCCATGATGTCGGATTCCTTCATGATCAGGAGATCCTGGCCGTCGATCTTGATCTCGGTGCCCGACCACTTGCCGAACAGGACGCGGTCGCCCTTCTTGACGTCCAGCGCAACCAGGTTGCCCTTCTCGTCACGGGCGCCCGGACCGACGGCGACGATCTCGCCTTCCATCGGCTTTTCCTTGGCGGTGTCGGGAATGATGATCCCGCCCTTGGTCTTGCCTTCTTCTTCTACGCGCTTGACCACGACTCGGTCGTGAAGCGGACGGAACTTCATGGTTCTTCCTCCAGTGGACTGTTGACCCTGCGCAACCTGACGGCTGCGGCGAATACATTGCTGTCAGCACTCTCGGACAGTGAGTGCCAATGGCGCAGGGGATTTAGGGTCGTCACCTGCATGAGTCAAGGCGGCTCGCAAAAGGTTCCCAAAGTCGCTTCGCACTGGCAGCAATCGACGAGGATTGCTGCTAAGTATTTGATGTGGAACGATTTTTGCTGATTTTCAGGTGAGGTTGCGTGACTATTCCCGCAGCCGCACCAAGTCAAGGAGAGGCTAGAATGGACAGCAGTTTCGTTGCGCAGCTTAAGGATTACCGCATCACGACCGCCGAAATTCTCTACTGGATGCCCGACCACCAGCACGTCCTGCAGAGTTTCGTCTGGCAGAATCTCGATCTGGCTCCGCGTTTCCCCGCCCTCACCAAGTTCCTGGATTTCTGGGAGAACAATCTCGACGGCAAGGTTCACCGGGTTCGCGTGGCCAACGCCCAGCTCGTGAAACCGGCCGAATTCCGCTTCTCCTGCGGCCTATACGCCCTGCATTGACCGGCGCGCGGCGTCGTACTCGGCGGCGGTGCGCTCCACCAGCGCCGCCACCGAGGGGATGTCGCGAACCCCGGAAACCGAGTGGCCGGCACTCCAGATGTCCTTCCAGCGCTTGGCATCCGGCCGGTCCCGCTCGGCGGCGTTGATGTCCTTCGAGATGTCGATCTTGCCGCGCACCGGCAGATTGTCGGGATCGAGGCCGGCCGCCGCAATCGAGGGGCGCAACATGTTGGTTTCGAGCCCGGTAAAGGCCCGCGTCAGCAGCACGTCGTCGAGCCGGCTCGATACGAGCATTTCCTTGTAGGCGTCCTTGGCCAGGCTCTCGCGCGTGGCGATGAACCGGGTGCCCATGTAGGCGAGATCGCAGCCCAAGGCCTGGGCAGCGGCCACCGCATGCCCGTCGGCCATGCCGCCCGCCATCACCACGATGCCGTCCCAGAACTGCCGCACCGCGCGCACGAAGGCGAAGGGATTGGCCCAGCCGGTCTGCCCGCCGGCGCCGGCCGTCAGCAGCACCAGCCCGTCGACCCCGGCCGCCACTGCCTTCTCGGCGTGACGCACCGAGGCGACGTCGGCCAGCACCAGGCAGCCCGCGTCCTTCAGAGGCTTCATCACCGGCTCCGGCGAGCCGACCGAGGTGATGACGATCTCGGCCTTGTGACGCAGCACGGCCGCGAGGTCGTCGGGCACGCGCGGGTTGGAGCGATGCACGATCAGGTTGGGACACCAGGGCGCCGTCGCACGCCCGTCCGAGTCCGCGGCGCGCTTCGAATCGTCGGCCATGCCCGCCAGCCAGACGTCGAGTTCCTCGACCGTGCGGCAGTTGGCGGTCGGGAAAGAGCCCACGACACCGGCGCGGCAGGCCGCCGTCACGAGGGCGGGGCCGGAGACGAGGAACATCGGCGCCGCGATCAACGGCAGGCGGAGGCGGTCACGCAGGGAGGCGGGCAAGGACATGGCGCGAGCTTAGCTCAGCGCGGGGCGACACCGAAGATGCGCCATCGGACCGCCACGCGAACGCGGCGGTCCATGGATCGCAACCGGGATCAGGCAGCGGCCGTGAGGCCTTCCTGCTCCAGCACGCGCTTCACGGCCGGGCGGGCCTTCATGCGCTCGTAGTGGGCGGCGACGTTCTTGGGCAGCGGCATCTTCATGCGGGCCGCGGCCCAGAAGCTGACGTAGAACAGGGCGGCATCGGCCACCGAGAACTTGCCGGCGAGGTACTCCTTGCCTTCGAGCGCCTTGTCCATCAGCGCCAGGCCCTTCTCCATGATCTCCTTGCCGCGCGCCTTCACCTTGTCGTGGTCGGCCTCGGTCGGCGCGAAGTTGGCCGGACGGAACATGCGGCTGAAGCCCTGCATGTGCATGGTCGACACGGCATAATCCATCGCTTCGAGCGCCGCGGCCTCGCCATCGGCGTCGGACGGCAGCAGGCCGGCTTCAGGATTCTTGCGGGCGAGCCACACGGCGATCGCGGGAAACTCGGTCAGCACCGAACCGTCGTCGCGCTGCAGGGTCGGGACCTTCGACTTCGGATTGAGCTTCACGAAATCCGGGCCGTACTGCTCCTGCTTGGCGCCATCGACCTTGTGCACGTCGTAGGGCTTGCCGATCTCTTCCAGCAGTACATGGATGCCGATCGAGCAGGCGCCGGGCATGTAATAGAGCTTCATGTTTCTCTCCCTAAAGCAGGTGATTGTCGGGGACGGTCCACGCTAGCATCGCGCTCCATTTGGGGGAAATGACAATGGCAATCGATGGGGCAAGCGACGGACTCAGGGCACTCGTCGGCACCAAGCCCACGAAGATCGGCACCTTCCTGTTCGAGTTCGCCACGCCGGGGATCGGCCAGATATTGAAGGCGGCCGGTGCGGATTTCGCCGTGCTCGACATGGAGCATACCGGTTTTGGCTTCGATACCGTCCGCCAGGTCGTGCGTTACATGCAGGCCGCGAACCTGCCGATCGTCGTGCGCGTGCCCTCGCAGTCGCGTCATCACATCTCGCGCGCGCTCGACACCGGTGCCGACGGCGTGATGGTGCCGATCGTCTCGTCGGTCGAGCAGGCCAAGGCCGTCCTCGACGCGGCGAAGTACTGGCCGGACGGCACGCGCGGCGTGGCACTGGGCCTTGCGCACGAGCGCTTCGCGATGCGCTCCGAACCGCTGCTGCCGCGCTTCGCCGAACAGAACGCCCGCACCGCCATCATCCTGCAGGTCGAGGATCCACGCGGTGCCGCGGCGGCCGACGAGATCGCCTCGATGCCAGGCGTCGACATGCTGTGGCTCGGCCACAACGACCTCAGCGTCGCGATGGGCGAACCCGGCGCCTTCGACCATCCCGACTTCCTCACCGCCGAGCAGGCGACGATCGCAGCGGCGAAGAAGCACGGCAAGTCGGCCGGCCGCCTCGCCGTCGATGCGAAACAGGCCGCCCAGTTCGTGAAGCTCGGCTACGACTTCGTCTCGATCGCCGGCGACGTATGGTTGCTGCAGCAGGCGTTTGCGGCGGGCGTGGAGACGGTTCGCGGTTCTTCCTGATCGGAGCGTCTCAACGGAGCGCGCCACTCCAGTGGCGCTTCATGTACTTGAGCGCCACTGGAGTGGCGCGCTCCATTGGGACTTTCAGTTCCTGATCCGCACCGGCAGCGAGCGGATGCCGCGGATGAAATTGGAATAGAGGCGCACCGGCGGCGCGACGACCTCGATCTCGAGATCGCGCTTCAGCAGCTCTTCCCACAGGATCCGGATCTGCATCTCGGCGAGGCGGTCGCCGACGCAGCGATGGATGCCAGCGCCGAACGACAGATGATGCCGTGCCTTCGGCCGGCCGACGACGAAGCGCTCGGGCTCGTCGATCGCCGTCTCGTCGCGATTGCCCGAGACGTACCACATCACCACCTTGTCGCCGGCGCGGATCTGCTTGCCCCCCAGCTCGCAATCCTTGCGCGCGGTGCGGCGCATGTGGATCACGGGCGTCGCCCACCGGATCGTCTCCGATACCAGGCTCGGCATCAGCCCGGGATCGGCCTTCACCTTCTCGACCTCCCGCGGATTGTCCAGCATCGCCATCAGGCCCGAACTCATCGAGTTGCGGGTCGTGTCGTTGCCGCCGACGATCAGCAGCGCGAAGTTCCCGATGAACTCGCGCGTCGGCATGTTCTTCGTTGCCTCGCTGTGCGCCATCATCGAGATCAGGTCGAAGGTCGGCGGCTTCGCCACCCGCTCCTGCCAGAGCGCCGCCATGGTCTCGGCCATGTTCTTGAGCTCGGCCATGCGCGCTTCGTTGGTCCTGACGATCGCGTCCTCGGCCTCGATGTTGCAAATCGCCACGTCGGACCAGAAGGTCAGCTTGCGACGGTCCGCCTGCGGGAAGTCGAACAGGGTCGCCAGCATCATGGCGGTGAGTTCGGTCGAGACGCGGTCGGCCCAGTCGAATGTCTCGCCGCGCGGCAGCCCGTCCAGCACCTGGGCTGTGCGCTGGCGGATCAGCCCCTCCATGTTGGCGAGGTTTGACGGGGCCACGATCGGCGCCACGGTCTTGCGCTGGGCCGTGTGGCGCGGCGGATCCATGCGGATGAAGTTCGGCAGTTCCTCGCCCTGGGGCTGGTCGGTGATCTGGATGCCGCCCAGCTCTGACGCCGAGGAGAAGGTGGTCGGGTCGAGTTCGACCTTGTTGATGTCGGCATACCGGGTGATCGACCAATAAGGGCCGAACGGGCTCTCAGGATGGAAATGAACCGGGTCTTCCCGCCTCAAACGGGCGAAGTGCGGCCCCCAGCTATCCTCGCGGTAAAGCCGGGGCTGGCTGACATCGGCATGTTCTTGCATGGGGCATCTCCCTGTTCCCAAGGCCGCCCGGGGGGCCCGGCCAAGTCAAGCGCTTTCGTCGCAACGGTGCCTTATTTGGCTCGTTGACAGCGCCGAAGGCGGAGCGCAAACCCTCGCCGCGCCGCCGTCCAGGCGGCGTTCGATATCATGGCACCAGCCGAAACCAGCCAGTCCTCCTCCCCCGAGCCCGCAACCAGCACCCCGCACGCGCCGCATCCCGCAGGCGCCGCGTTGGTTGTCGGTGCGCTCGGGGTCGTGTTCGGCGACATCGGCACCAGCCCGCTCTACGCACTGCGCGAGACGTTTCTCCACGGCTCCGGAATGGCGCCGACGCCGGAGCATGTGCTGGGCGTGCTGTCGATGCTGTTCTGGGCGGTCACGCTCACCGTCACCATCAAGTACGTCGTGCTGATCATGCGCGCCGACAACAAGGGCGAAGGCGGCGTGCTCGCGCTGGCGACCCTGGCGACAAGGGGCCTGAGCGGCAAGGCACGCAAGACCCGCCGGGCCATCCTGGTGCTCGCCGTGATCGGCCTGGCGCTGTTCTACGGCGACGCGATGATTACCCCGGCTGTCTCGGTGATGAGCGCCGTCGAGGGCCTGTCGGCGGCCGAGCCTGCGCTCACGCCCTTCGTTCTGCCGCTGGTGCTGATCATTCTGATCGCCCTGTTCTTGCTGCAGGCCCGCGGCACCGCCGATGTCGGCCGGCTGTTCGGCCCGGTCATGCTGGTCTGGTTCGTCGTGCTGGGCGTGTTGGGAGCGTGGCAGGTCGCCAAGAACCCCTCGGTGCTCGAGGCCATCAACCCGATGTACGCCTACGATCTCGTCACCGACCAGGGTTTCGGCATCTTCTGGGCTTTCGGCTCCATCGTCCTGGCCGTGACCGGCGCGGAAGCGCTGTATGCGGACATGGGCCATTTCGGCCGCAAGCCCATCCGGATCGGCTGGGTGGGCCTGGTGATGCCGGGCCTGCTGCTGAACTATTTCGGCCAGGGCGCGCTCATCATCGAGAATCCCGAGGTCGTCCGGCAGGTCTTCTTCGAGCTCGTTCCCAAGGACTACATCATCGTCCTGGTCATCCTCTCGACAGCGGCGGCCGTCATCGCCTCGCAGGCGGTCATCACCGGTGTCTTCTCGCTGACCCGCCAGGCCATCCAGCTCGGCTACCTGCCGCGCATGGAGATCCACCACACGTCCGATACCGCGATCGGCCAGATCTACATTCCGCGCGTGAACTGGCTGCTGATGTCGTGCGTCGTGGCCCTGGTCGTGGGCTTCGGCTCGTCGGGCGCGCTCGCCGGCGCGTACGGCCTGGCGGTGACGGGCGCCATGCTCGTCGACGCCGCGCTCGCCATGGCCGTGGCAATCCTGGTCTGGCGCTGGTCCTGGCCGCTCGCCGCGGCGGTCTTCGGCTTCCTGGCCATTCCCGACCTCGCCTTCTTCATCGCCAACGCGCTGAAGATCCCCGATGGCGGCTGGCTGCCGATGATCGTGGCCGCGCTGATCTACTTCACCATCATGACCTGGCGGCGCGGCCGTCGACTGGTCGCCACGGAACTCAGCGAAGGCTCGCTGCCGCTGAAGCAGTTCCTCGAGCGCATGGAGCGCGCGCCCGACCGCGTCGCCGGCACGGCCGTCTTCCTGACCGCCGACGCCGGCCACACGCCGGCCGCCTTCCTGCACAATCTCAAGCACAACAAGGTCCTGCACGAGCGCATCATCATCCTGCAGGTCGACACGATGGACGTGCCCGTGGTGTCGGAGGCCAACAGGGTCGAGGTCGAGCGGCTGGGCAAGGGCTTCCACACCGTGATCGCCCATTACGGCTTCACCGAACAGCCCGACATCCCCGAGGCGCTGCGCGCCTGCCGGCCGCATGGCATCGCCTACGACGAGATGGAGACCTCGTTCTTCCTGGGCCGCGAGACCCTGGTGCCGTCGCAGCATTCCAAGCTCGGCCGCTGGCGCCGCGACTGGTTCATCTCGCTCTCCCATTCGGCTTCGGCCACCAAGACCTTCTTCCGTATCCCGCCCAACCGCGCTATCGAACTCGGCAACCAGATCCAGATCTGAGGCCGTACGCCATGCCGCGTTCTCCGCTCGTCCTGCTGCCGGGCCTGCTCAACACACGCCGTGTCTACGACCACCAGGTCGAGGCACTGGCCGACATCGCCGACTTCACCATCCCCGAACTCTGGCACCACGACACGATGGCGGCGATGGCCGAGGCGACGCTTGCCCTGGCGCCACCGACCTTCGCGCTCTGCGGCTTCTCGATGGGCGGCTACGTTGCCTTCGAGATCTTCCGCCGCGCACCTGAACGGGTCGAACGCATCGCCCTGATGGACACCCAGGCCGGCCCCGATTCGCCCGAGACGGCGGCGCGCCGGCGCGGCTTCATCGAGCAGACCCGTATCGGCCGCTTCCACGGCGTGCATCCGACCTTGCTGCCGCAGCTCGTTCACCCCTCGCGCGTCGCCGACACGGCCGTCACGCAGCCCCTGCTCGACATGGCGACCGAGGTGGGCGGCGACGGGTTCGTGCGCGAGCAGCAGGCGATCCTGGGCCGCGCCGACAGCCGCCCGCTGCTGGTCGACATCGAGATGCCGGCGCTGGTTGTCGTCGGCCGCCAGGACCTGGTGACGCCGGTCGCGCGCGCCGAGGAGATGGCCACCGACATCGCCAATGCCCGCCTCGTGGTGATCGAGGAATGCGGACACATGACGCCGCTGGAGAAACCGGCCGAGGTCTCGGCCGCCTTGAGGAGATGGTTGACGCAATGAACACGATCTACGCCCGCGAGGACAATCTCGGCGCCGACGAATACATCGACGTGGTCGCCAAGTCGGGCCTGAACCGCCCGATCGGCGATCTTCCTCGCATCGAGCAGATGCTGAAGCAGGCCAACCTGATCCTGACCGCGCGCCAGGACGGCAAGCTGGTGGGCTTCGCACGCTCGCTCACCGACTTCTGCTTCTGCTGCTATCTCTCCGACCTCGCCGTCGACAAGGCCTGCCAGGGCCAGGGCATCGGAAAGCGCCTGATCGAGATGACCCGCACCGAGGCGGGCGGCGCCAACACCACGACGCTGCTGCTCTCGGCGCCGACGGCGATGACCTATTACGAAGGCATCAAGATGCCCAAGGCCGACAACTGCTTCCTGTACCGCCGCCAGCAGTAACGCCGGCTATCGCGTCGATACGCCGGCTTCCGTGACGATGGCGTCCATCGGCACGTCGTAGGTCTGCGGATAGATGGTGCGGAGGGCGAGGCGCTCGTAGCCCACGCCCAGGATGCGCGGGCGGCGCGGCAAGGCGGCCAGCGTGCGGTCGTAGAAACCGCCGCCATGTCCCAGCCGGTAGCAGGCCGCGTCGTAGCCGACGACGGGCGCGATCACGACATCGGGCGTCACGACCGTTCCCCCGGCCGGCACCGGAATGTTCCAGACACCGGGCCGGAGCGGCTCGCCGCGGCTCCACGTGCGGAACTCCAAGGGCGAGCGCGGGGCGACGACCACCGGCAGCGCCGCGGTCGCGCCGCGTAACGACAGTCCCTCGATCCAGAAGCGCAGGTCGGGCTCGCCCCGGAAGGGCAGGTAGGCGGCGACGGTCTTGCCGGACAGGTCGCCGAGCAACCGGTCGAGTTCACGCGCGATCCGATCCGAGAGCCCGCGCCTCTCCTCGGCGGGTATGGCCAGCCGCAGCGCGATCAACCTTTCGCGCTCGACGGTGCGCCAGCGCTTCAGATCCTGCTGCTGGCGGGGATCCTCGTCGGACAACGCGCCTGACGCTGGATCGACGAGATGCATCATGCAGGCCGGCGAGCCGTCGTCTTCGTCCGGCCCGTCGCGTCCTGCATCGTTGTCGTGGGCGATCATGCGATCACCGCGTTGGCGAGCCTGAGATTGCCCGCGTGGGAGGAAAGCTTGTGCGCCGGGTCGTCATGGCCCTGCCGTGAAAGGCGCGGTCCCTGTCAGGGACCGCGTTGGGCGGCAAGCGCCCTCTGCAACTGGGCGTCGAAGCCGCTCAGCGTCTGGTCGAAGGGCCCGGCCTCCGTTCCCTGCAACTGGAGCTGCACCGTGATCCGGCGACCCGTGCGCATCTGCTGCAGCAACTGGCCCGACTTGTAGTCATCGAACTGGCAGATGCCCTGGCCGCAAATGCTGGTCGAAATGAAGGGGTTGGAATCGACCTGAACGCTGGCCCGCACGCCCTGCCCATCGCCGACGACCGAGATCTTGTTGTAGGCGGCCGAATAGCGCATCACGAGGAACTGGCCGAGCAGGCTGTTGCCGTCGATCGTGGCCTGCACGCCGCAATCCTTGCCGCCCTCCATGGTGCAGGACGTCACCCACTTGTCGGGCGGCTGGTCCTGCGCGACGGCGGCCGGCGAAAGGCTCAATGCGGCGGCCGCGACACCGGCGGCCACGAATACGGATCGCATCATCTTTCGCCCAGCTCCTGCGTTTGCCAATATTTCAGGGGCCACCTATGTAGCGCTGCAACCACACGCTGACAAAGGAACCCTTCGCATGTCCGAGACCCTGAAACTCGTCGCGTTCTGCGGCAGCCTGCGCAAGGCATCGTTCAACCGCCTTTCCCTGCAGGCCTTCGTCGATCGACTCCCCGCCGGCACGTCCTGCGAGACGATCGAGATCGGCGACTGGCCGCTCTACGACGCCGACGTCCAGGCCAAGGGCTTCCCCGACAAGGTGCAGGCCGCGCAGAAGGCCATGCTGGAGGCGGACGGCATCGTGCTGGTCAGCCCGGAGTACAATTACGGCATCTCGGGCGTCCTGAAGAACGCCATCGACTGGCTGTCGCGCATGACCCCGCAGCCCTTCGCCGCCAAGCCGGTCGCGCTGTTCGGCGCCTCGATGGGCGTGCTCGGCACCGCGCGCGCGCAGTACCAGCTTCGCCAGACGCTGGTGTTCCTCGACGGCCGTCCCGTCAACAAGCCCGAGGTCATGATTGCCCAGGCGCAGAACAAGTTCGCCGACGGCAAGCTGACCGATGAGGCAACGGGCAAGTTGCTCGGCGATCTCGGTGCCGCGCTGGCGCTCGCCTGCCGGCAGGCGAAGGCGGCCGCCGCCGTCAAGTAAGGCCATGACGCAGAACATCTACGACACTGCCGAATTCTTCGCGGGCTACAGCCGCCTTCCACGCTCCGTGGACGGTCTGGCCGCCGCACCGGAATGGCCGGTCCTGCAGGCGATGCTTCCCGCCATGCAGGGTCTGCGGGTCGTGGACCTGGGCTGCGGCTTCGGCTGGTTCTGCCGCTGGGCGCTCGAGGCCGGTGCTGTGTCGGTGCTGGGCCTCGACGTCTCGGAGAACATGCTGGCGCGGGCGCGCGAGACGACGCCCGACGCCTCGGTCGCCTACGCGCGTCGCGATCTCGAAAAACTCGACCTCGACGAAGGGGCGTTCGACGTCGCCTACAGTTCGCTGGCGCTGCACTACATCGAGAACCTGAGCGGCCTGTTCGAACAGGTGCATCGCGGTCTCGTGCCCGGCGGCCGCTTCGTCTTCTCGGTCGAGCATCCGATGTACACCGCGCCCGACAAGCCCGGTTGGACGCGCGATCCCGACAACCGCCTGTCCTGGCCGGTCAACCGTTATCCCGACGAGGGCGCGCGGTCGACCGACTGGCTGGCCAAGGGCGTGATCAAGCAGCACCGCACGCTCGCAACTTACATCAATCTTCTGATCGAGACGGGCTTCACACTGACGCGCCTCGAGGAATGGTGCTCCAGCGCCGAGCAGATCGCCGCACATCCCGACTGGGCCGGCACCGAGGAGCGGCCGTCCTTCCTGCTGGTCTCGGCGCAGCGATGACGAGGAAATAAAGCCCGTCGTCTCGACCGAAGCCTCGCGTAGCGAGGCGTAGCGGAGAGACCTTCTCTCGACGAATAGCCGGCTATTGGCTGAAGCAAGGTCTCTCCGCTACGCGGCGGAGCCTGCCCCGAGGGCTTCCGAGGGGGCGCTTCGGTCGAGACGACGGAGACTAATCCTTCGGTCCGGACCGAAGGAACGTCGGGCCTGGTCGTGGTAGCAACCAGGGCAATGTCGTCGAGAGCGCTCCTCCTCATTCTGCTGATCGCCGTCACCTGCCTCAGCCAGTTCTATCGCGTGTCGAACAGCGTGATCGCGCCCGAGCTCGTGCGCGACCTCGATCTCAGCGCGCGCCAGCTCGGCTGGGCGGGCAGCGCCTTCTTCTTCGCCCTGTTCGCGGTGCAGGTGCCGGTCGGCCTTTGGTTCGATCGCTTCGGCGCGCGGCGCACGGTGGCGGCCCTGTCGCTGCTGGCCATGCTGGGCTCGATCTGGATCGCGCGCGCCACGGACGCCGCCGATCTCATCGCCGGCCGCACCATCGTGGGCGTGGGCTGCGCCGCCTCGTTCATGTCCGTGGTCTTCCTGTGCTCTCGCTGGTTCGAGCAGGCCAAGCTCGCCACGCGGCTCTCCTGGGTGTTCGCGGCCTCCAACATCGGCACCCTGGCGGCAGCGACACCGCTCGCCTGGATCGCCGCCACGGTCGGATGGCGCGCGGGCTTCCTGGGCCTCGCCGCGATCACGCTGCTGGTGGCGGTGGGCTTCCTCGTCTTCGTGCGCGACCGACCGCCGGAGTATCGCGGCGCCGAAGCGGCCAAGGAATCGCCCGGGCAGATCCTGCGCGGGCTCTGGGAGGTCTGGCGGACGCCCGGCCTCGGCCCCGTGCTGTCGATGCACTTCTTCGCCTATGCCACGATGCTCACCGTGCTCGGCGTGTGGGGCGGGCCCTATCTCTACGACGTGCACAAGCTCGACGGCGTGGCGCGCGGCAACGTGCTGCTCGCCATGGGTGTCGCTCAGATCCTGGGCATCCTGGCCTATGGGCCGATGGACCGCGTGCTGCGCTCGCGCAAGCGCGTGGTGTTCGGCGGCGCGGCGATCTCGATGGTGTTGCTGGCGATCCTGGCGGCGCTCCCCAACCCGCCGCTCTGGCTCGCCGTGACGCTGCTGATCGCCTTCTGCTTCTTCTGCGCCTACGGCACCGTGATCGTGGCGCAGGGCCGCGCGCTGTTCCCCGACCGCCTGGCCGGCCGCGGCGTCACCACCGTGAACATGGCGCAGTGCCTCGGCCTCGCCGTGCTGCCGGCCCTCGCCGGCTACATCGTCGAGGCCTTCGGCGCCGGCGACACCGCCTATCGCTGGGTGTTCGGCATGCTCGCCGCCGGCCTCGTGCTCGGTTCGATCGCCTACGTGCGGGCGCGCGACAGCTTCACCGCGCGCGCGTAGAGTCGCCACCCCACGGAGGCACTCATGCTCGCATCGATGCTTCGCGTCGCCGCCCTCGTTTTTGCACTGCTCGGCATCGCGGCTGGCAGCGCGATGGCGCAGAACCAGCCGCAACCGTCGCCACCGCAACGCGTGCCGGCGCCCGATCGTCACGACGCGACGGGACTTAACTTTCCGCCGCAGATCGCCGACGCCACCAAATTCGGTTCGACGGATTTCGGCAAGACGGCGGGCAAACCGGAGCTCGGCTATGGCTGGAACTACCGCGTCGGCGACCAGCTCATTGCGACGGTCTATGTCTACGACCTCGCCATCAGGTCGATTCCCGACGGCCCGTCGAGTCCCGTCGTGCAGCAGCAGTTCGAGACGTCGCTGCAGGAGATCTACCAGCTGGCGAAATACAATCGCTACGAAGACATCAGAACGGCAAGGGAACCGACCGACTGCACGATCGGTCGCCTGGTCTTTCGCTGCATAACCCTCGCGGCGATCCGCAGCGCCGACCGCAAACACATCTATTCGGCGCTGATGCTGACCGGCTACCGCAACAACTTCGTAAAGCTGCGCCTCGACTGGCTGGAAGGTTCGGCCACCAGCCAGTCGAAGGTCGACCAGTTCACGGAGACGCTGGTCGGCGCGATGACTCGCTGACTACTTCGTTGCTTCCTTGAGGTAGGCGACGAGGTCGGCGAGCTGGCCAGCATTCTTGACGCCGTTATAGAGCATCTTGGTGCCCGGCACCTTGCCCTTGGGATCGCGGCTGTATTCGGCGATGGTCGTATCGTCCCAGACGATGCCCGATTTCTTCATGGCGTCGGAAGACTCGTAGCCACCGCCGGTGCCGGCCTTGCGGCCGTACAGGCCGTGCAGGTTGGGGCCGGTGTGGCTCGTGCCGTCCTTCTCGACGGTGTGACAGGCCTTGCACTGGGTGTTGAAGACGCGCTGGCCCTTCGATGCCTCTCCGGATTGCGCCGCGGCGGGGCCGCCCGCGGTCGCCATGCCGGCGACGATCACAGCGGCGGCAGTGATCCAATTCCTCATCACGCTACTCCTGATGTTCCGCCAGAGGATGCCCTATATCTGGCCGATGAGACTGAGCCTGTTCGACGCAGATGGCGGAACGGAGGCGCTGGGGCCTGGCGCTACGGTGTTTCGAGGATTCGCACAAAAGCGTGATCTAGAGCTGCTGGCGGCGATCGAGGAGATCGCAGCCCGAGCGCCGTTCAGGCGCATGGTGACGCCCGGCGGCTTCGAGATGTCGGTGGCGATGACCAATTGCGGCGCGGCCGGCTGGGTCACCGACCGGTCGGGCTATCGCTACCAAGCGCATGACCCGCAAGGCGGCGCGCCGTGGCCCGCGCTGCCGCCGGCATTTCTCGCGCTCGCCGACGAAGCCGCGAGTGCCGCGGGGTTCGCGAACTTCGTGCCCGATGCCTGCCTGATCAACCGCTATGAGCCCCGTGCGAAGCTGTCGCTGCATCAGGACAAGGACGAGGCCGACTATGCCCACCCCATCGTGTCGGTGTCGCTGGGCCTGCCCGCCACCTTCCAGTTCGGCGGCCCCAAGCGTTCCGATCCGGTGCGTCGCGTGGCGCTCGGGCATGGCGACGTCGTGGTGTGGGGCGGTCCGTCACGCCTCTTCCATCACGGCGTGCTCACCTTGAAAAACGGCGAGCATCCGATGACCGGAGCCCGCCGTTTCAATCTCACGCTGCGAAGAGCGCTTTAGAGAAGCGCTCGACCAATTCATCCACCTCACCCTGAGGAGCGCCCATAGGGCGCGTCTCGAAGGGTCGGCTACAGCCTTGGTGTTGCCCACCCTTCGAGACGCCTCACTTTGCGAGGCGTCTCGAAGGGTGAGGTCTGTAGATTGCCATGGGGCTGACGCCCTACTCCGGCTTGATGTTCTGTTCCTTGATCAGGGTCGTCCAGCGCTTCTCCTCCTTGCCGAGGAAGGTCTTGAACTCGGCCGGCGTGGAGGAGCGGATCTCGACGCCCTGCGGCTTGAAGCGCTCGATCATCTCTGGCTCGGCGGCGATCTTGGCGATCGCCTTCTGCAGCTTGTCGACGATCGCCACCGGCGTGCCGGCCGGCACGACCATGCCCTGCCAGAACACCGCTTCGAAGTCGGGCAGTCCGGCCGCCTCGACGACGGTCGGGATGTCGGGGAACGCGGGCGAGCGCTTCAGGCTCGAGATGGCGATGGCCCTGGTGCGGCCTGTCGCCAGCACCGGCTTGGCCTCGAGGGCCGCCGAGAACATCATCTGCGCCTGGCCCGAGGCCACGTCCTGGCCGGCCTGCGCGCCGCCCTTGTAGGGAACGTGCGTGATGTTGAGTCCGGCCTGCGCCTTCAGCAGTTCGGCGGCGAGGTGGTTGGTCGCGCCGATACCCGAGCTAGCAATATTGAACTTGCCCGGGTTGGCTTTCACGTAGGCGATCAGCTCGGCCATGTTCTTGGCCGGGAACTCCGAGTTAACGTGCAGGATGAAGGGCGTGAACGACATCAGCGACACGAGCTCGAAGCTCTTGTTCGGGTCGTACTGCACCTGGCCCGTGAGCGTCGGATTGATGATCAGCGACGTGCCGGCGGCGTAGATCGTGTAACCGTCGGGCGCCGCCTTGGCGACGAAGTTGGACGCCACGGTGGTGGCGGCCCCGGCGCGGTTGTCGACGATGAACGGCTTGCCCAGTTCCGCCGAGAGCTTCTCGGCATAGACGCGGGCCACGGCGTCGTTCACGCCGCCCGGCGGATAGGGCACGACCAGGGAGACCGGCTTCTGCGGCCAGTCGGTCTGAGCCACGGCGGCAAACGGCAGTACAAGCGCGGCCAGGGCCGACGCCACGAAAACAGAACGCTTCATGATTTTTCCTCCCAGGATTTCCTATTCGGCGACGAAAACGGGCAGCGTCACCTCTTTATTGACCGGCTCAAAGCCGAGCTTCACACGCAGCCCGATCTTCAGCGCCGCCTCGGGAACGCCGTGCAACTGCGCATTGACGCGCACGCCGGCATCCATGTCGACCAGCGCCACGATGTAGGGCGCCGATGCCTTGAAGAAGAAGTTGAACGGATGGTGGCACACCGTCCAGGCATGGAGGCTGCCGCCCAGCGGCGCCTCCTTGAATTCGCTCTCCATCGAGAAGCAGTGAGAGCAGACGGGCCGCGGATAATGCCGGACCTTGCCGCAGGACGAGCAGTGCTGCAGCAGGAAGCGGCCCTCGCGCATACCGTCCCAGAAGGGCTGGCTCTCGCGCGTCGGCGTCGGGAGCGGACGTTCCGGCGCGGGCGCGACCGGTGTGGGAGCCTGGCTCATGCCGCCCTCTTCAAAATGGCGATCGAGCCGTCGCCCATGTCGCCGTAGCCGGTGACGAGCCCCAGCTCGGCATCCTTCACCTGTGCCTTGCCGGCCTCGCGGCGCAGCTGGCGCGTCAGCTCGATCACATGGTTGAGACCCACCACATGACCCTGGCTCAGGAGTCCGCCATGGGTGTTGATCGGAAGTTCGCCGCCCAGCGCGATGCGGCCGTCCATTACGAACGGGCCACCTTCGCCCGGTTTGCAGAAGCCCAGGATCTCGAGCTGGCGGATCACCGTGAAGGTGAAGCAGTCGTAGATCTCGGCAACGTCGATGTCCTTCGGTCCGACACCGGCCATGGCGAAGGCGCGCGGTGCGGATTTGACGAGGCCGAAGTCCAGGATATCGGGACGCTGCGCGATCGAGGCCGGCGAATCGGGATGGCCCTCGGCCGTGCCCGCGATGGTGACCAGCGGCTTCTTGAGATCCTTCGCGCGCTCCGTGGCGCTGATGACCACCGCCGCGCCGCCGTCGCTCTCCAGGCTGCAGTCGAACAGCCGGAACGGATCGGAGATCATGCGCGAGGCGTGATGGTCCTCGACGGTGAGCGGCTTGTTCATCACCACGTTGCCGTTGAGGATCGCATGCTGGCGCGTGACGACCGCCACTTCCGCCATCTGGCGTGCCGTCGTGCCGTAGAGTTCCATGTGACGGCGCGCGCCCTGGGCGTAGAGCTGCGCCGGCGCGAACATGCCGATCGGCGCCTCGAACTCGGCGGCTTGGGCGAACACCGGAAACTGCTGCAGGCGCGTCGAGACGCGCTGGCCGGAGTAGCCCGTACGGCCGACCGAGATCAGCACGTGCTTGCAGACGCCCGTCGTCACCGCCATCGCCGCCATCTGGATGGCGGCCACGCAGGTGGCGCCGCCCATCGGGATGAAAGCCGAGAGCGTGAGATCCTTCAGACCGAGATTGGCGATGAAGTCCTCGGCGATGGCGCCGCCCGGAAAATACGGAATGACTCCGTCGACATCGCGCGGATCGATGCCGGCATCGTCGAGCGCCCTGAGACTGGCTTCCAGTTGCAGCGCGAGCCCGCTTTTGGACGTGCCGCGCGTGTACGCGGTCTCGCCAATGCCGCTCACCGCCGCCTTGTCGCGAAGCGGATGCACCATTTGATTTCCTCCGGCGCGCATTGTGCCGGAAGCCGCGCCTCAGGCAATCAGTCTGCGCGGATATTTCCCGCCTTGATCACCTCGCGCCAGCGCGGCAGCTCCGCCGCGATGAGCGCCGTATAGCCCTGCGATCCCAAGGTGCCGGGCCGGATACCGAGCTTGTCGAAACGCTCCTTGATCTCCGCGCTTTGCAAGGCCGCGGCGATCTCCGTCTCCCATCGCTTGGCGATCTCGGGCGGGATGCCGGCCGGCGCGGAGAAACCGAACCAGTTCGTCGCCACGACGTCGGGAAATCCCGCTTCGCGAAAGGTCGGCACATCCGGCAGGGTCGGCGCGCGCCGATCCTCGCTCACCGCCAGCGGCTTCATGCGCCCGGAGGTGAAGTATCCCGTCGCCGTCGGCAGACTCTCCATCAGCGCGGTGATCTGGCCACCCATCAGGTCGTTCATCGCCGGTGCCGAGCCGCGATAGGGAATGTGCGTGAGCTGCGTCTTGGTCGAGAGCGCGAGCAACTGGCCGACCAGGTGGTTCATCGTGCCGTTGCCGCCCGAGCCGTAGGTGATCTCGCCCGGCTTGGCGCGCGCCATGTCGATCAGCTCCTTCGCCGAGGTGATGGGCGAGGTGCCGTTGACGGCCAGCACGGTCGGGAAGGTGCCGACCAGATGGATGTGCGTGAAGTCGGCCAGCGGATCGTAGGGCACGTCCTTGTAGAGGACGGGTCCGATCCCGTGCGAGGCCGCGCTGGAGATCATCACGATGTGGGCATCGCCGCGCGCCTTGGCGACGATATCCGCACCCAGCATGCCGCCGGCGCCGGGCTTGTTCTCGACGACGATCGGCTGGCCGAGCTTCGTCCCGAAATACTCCGCCAGCGCTCGCGACATGATGTCGGCCGCGCCCGCGGGCGGGAAGTTGACGATCCAGCGGATCGGCTTGGTCGGCCACGGCCCAGGAGCCGCGGTCTGGCCGGCGGCCAGGCTCGGAGACAGGGCGGCGGCGGCGCCGGCGAGCAGGAGATGACGTCGGGAAAGCATGGTTCTTGCTGAGCCTCCGGGGCCGTCGGACTGTTATTGGCCGACGGCATGGTGCAACATGCGTGCCGGCCGCCGCCGGCGACTGGAGTGATGATGGATTTCGACCTTGTCCTGCGCGACGTGCGGCTCGCCGACAGCGCTGCCGATCAACCGACCACCGATATCGGCGTAAACCAGGGTCGCATCGCCGCGATTGCCCCCAGGCTCGGCGGCAGCGCCCGGGAAGAATACAAAGGTCATGGCCGGCTGGTCTGTTCGGGCTTCGTCGACACCCACATCCATCTCGACAAGGCCTGCATCCTCGGCCGCTGCGAGCACAATACCAGGCGCATGCCGCACCTCGCGATGGAGCGCGTGTCGGCGGTGAAGCACACGATGACCGTCGAGGACGTGATCGAGCGTGCGTCGGCGACCATCGAGAAGTGCATCAGCCACGGCGCCACCCGCATGCGCCCCCATTGCGAGGTCGATCCCAAGATCGGGATGCGCGGCTTCGAGGGCGTGAAGGCCCTGGTCGACAAGTACAAGTGGGCGATCGACATCGAGCTCTGCGTCATGCCGCAGGAAGGCCTGACCAACAATCCGGGCACCGACGAGTTGATGGTCGAGGCGCTCCGCAACGGCGCGAGGGTCGTCGGCGCGGCGCCGAGCTACGACAGCGACAGCGCGGCCCAGATCCATCGCGTCTTCGAGCTGGCGCGCGAATTCGATGCCGACATCGACATGCATGTCGACAGCGGCCCAACCGCCGAGCATCTCGACACGCTGCTGGTCTGCGATCTCGCCGAGAAATACAAATGGGGCGGCAGGGTCGCCGTCGGCCATGTCGGCAAGCTCGCGACCATGCCGTTCAAGGATCTCGACAAGGTCGCCCGGCGCATGGCCGATACCGGCGTCGCTGCGACGGTGCTGACCGCCACCGATCTCTATCTCGGCGGACGGCACACCGACCACAACGTGCCGCGCAACGTACTCGACCTGAATTTCCTCACCGAGCGCGGCGTCACCTGCTCGGTTGCCTCCAACAACATTCTCAATCCGTTCACGCCGTTCGGCGACGGCCAGCTGCTGCGCCAGGTCAACATGCACGCCATCGTCACCCAGCGCGCCAACGACGACGAGGTGAAGGCGCTGTGGGACATGACGACCTCATCGGCGGCAAAGCTGATGCGCAAGGACGATTACGGCATCGCCGTCGGCGGTCCCGCGGACCTCGTCGTGCTCGACGCGCCGGATGCGGTCATGGCTCTCAGGACCATCGCGCCCGTGCTGGCCGCCTACAAGAACGGCCGCCGCACCGTCACCCGCACGCCGGTCGAGTTGCACCGGCCCTGACTTTCATCCAGTGATCTGAAGCGTTTCTGAAAAGGGGAAATGATGTCCAAGAACGAGCTGGTCTCGCTGTCGTCGGTCGAGATGCGCCGCCGTATCGGCACCAAGGAGATTTCACCGGTCGAGCTGCTCGACGCCTGCCTCGAGCGCATCGAGGAGGTGAACCCCGCCGTCAACGCCGTGACCGCGATGTGCGTCGACCGCGCGCGCAAGGAAGCCAAGGCCGCCGAGGCCGCGGTGCGCCGCGGCGACGACCTGCCGCTGCTGCACGGCCTGCCGACCGGCATCAAGGATCTCGAGGAAACGAAGGACCTGCTCACAACCTACGGCTCGCCGCTCTATCGCGACTACGTGCCTGCCTACGACAACGTCATGGTGGGCCGCGTGCGCGCCGCCGGCGCCGTCATCGTCGGCAAGACCAACGTGCCGGAGTTCGGCGCGGGCTCGAACAGCCGCAATCCGGTCTGGGGCGCCACCGGCAATCCATTCAACCCCATGCTGAATGCCGGCGGCTCGTCTGGCGGCTCGGCGGCGGCTCTGGCTACCGACATGCTCCCGGTCTGCACCGGCTCCGACACCGGCGGCAGCCTGCGCAATCCGGCGGCCTTCTGCGGCATCGTGGGCTTCCGCCCCTCGCCCGGCATGGTCGCGGTCGAGCGCCGCGCCATGGGCTGGACGCCGATCTCGGTGCTGGGGCCGATGGGCCGCAACGTCGCCGACGTCTGCCTGCTGTTCGCGACACAGGTCGGCCAGCACGACAGCGATCCGCTCAGCTTCCCGCTGGAGCCGGAAGCCTATGCCGAGCCGTGGCCGGTCGACCTCGGCAGCCTCCGCGTCGCCTACACCGAGGATTTCGGCGGCGCGCCGGTCGACAAGTCGATTCGCCAGACCTTCCGCGAGAAGATCAAGGCGATGAAGCCGATGTTCCGCAGCCTCGACAAGGTGGACGTAGATTATGGCGGCGCCGACCGCTGCTTCGACGTGATCCGCGCGGTGAGCTTCCTGTCGCGCTACCAGGACGCCTACACCAACAATCGCAAGATGCTGGGCCCGAACATCATCGCCAACTACGAACTGGGTGCGAAGCTCACCCTGGCCGATTTCGCCTGGGCGCACGGCGAGCAGACCCGCATCTTCCGGGCCTTCCAGGAGATCTACAAGGAATACGACCTGGTGATCGGCCCGACCGTCGGCTTCTCGCCCTTCCCCTGGAAGCAGCTCTACATCGACGAGATGGACGGCAAGAAGCTCGGCACCTACTACCACTGGATGGCGACGAAGTACTTCGTCACCCTCACCACCAACCCCGCCGTCTCGCTGCCCTGCGGCGTCGACGGCCAGAAGATGCCGTTCGGCCTGCAGGTCATCGGGCGCTTCCGCGGCGACGGCGAGGTGCTGGGCGCCGCCCACGCGATGGAGCAGGCGTTCAAGACCAACCCGGTGCTGGCGCGGCCGCTGCCCAACATCGCCAGGCTGCGCAAGCCGGTGCCGGCCCTGAAGTCGATCGTCACCCATCCGCCCAAGCTCAACGCCAAGGTGGCGCGCGGCCCGGCGCCGGGAGCGCTCTAGGCGGAAAGAGGGCAGCAACGTCCGGCGACCTCCATCGGTTGCCGGACGGGTGGTCTTTACAGAACTTCATCTTTTCGCCCGAGCGATGCCACTTCGGGCGACGTACCTCGTTCTAGTGGGACTGTTCCCGTCGCAAGACAGGGTTCGACCCCAAACGGAGGTAGCGATGAACAAGCTGAAGTTCGTGATGGCGGCGGGCCTTCTGGCCGCGACGGCCGCCTGTACGCAGACCGGCTACGACAACTCGTATGCCTACAATAGCGGCTACAATACCCGCCCCGTCTACAACAACGGGTATTACGCCCAGAACAGCAACGGCTATTACAACAGCCGTCCGGCCTACAACAGCGGCTACTACGCGCAGAACAACAACGCCCGCTACGGCTATCAGAATCGTCGCGGACCCAACGGCGACTATGACGGCGACGGTGTTCCCAACCGTCGCGACATCGACGCCAACGGCGACCAGATTCCGGACGCCTTCCAGCGCTAGCTGAAGCTCCACCCGACACGATTGACCGGCTCCCGAATTCCTTCGGGAGCCGGTTTTGATTCTCCGGTCACCAGTCGATCACCGCCCGCCTTCAACAAATCTCTATTGCGCCAACGCGGCGACACCGTCGCCGGCGAATCTCCTTCCGTGGGATCGTCCCGCTCGCGAACGGCGGGCTTCCCGGTGGAGGGAAAGAATGCGCTGCGTCAGTTGGCTCGCCGCCGCGGGCCTTGTGATCGTGACGGCGGGGTGTGTCGAACAGTCGGGCTATCCGACCACCTCCGGCTACAGCCCGGGCTACGGTTCTTCGAACTACGGGTACTCCGGCTACTCCAACAACTATGCGAGCCAGCCCAGCTACTACCGGCCGGCCCCGAGCTACTCCTACTACTCACCACCGCCGCCCCGGCCGCAGGTGGTCACCCAGACCCGCTACGTGCCGGTCCCGGTCTCGCCGCCTCAGCGGTCGTACAACCGATCGATGCGCGACAGCGACCGGGATGGCATCCCGAACCGCTACGACCGCGACAAGAACGGAGACGGCGTTCCTGACAAGTACCAGCGCTCACGTTGGTAAGAGTAGCCAGACGGCGCGACCTACGGGTCGCGCCGTTCCGGCTTCTTGGTGGCGCGCTTGCCGCGGATCTCCGCATCGTGCTGCCCCAGCGTCGGCGCCGCCCGGCGGACGCCGCCCGGCGTCGCCGAGAGCTTGAGCGGCACACCCAGCGTCTTCTGCTTGCCGGCTTTCGCATGCTCGACCTCGGCCACCATGCCGCGCGCCAGGATCTGCGGATCGGCGAAGACCTCGTCGTGGTGCAGAACCGGGCCGGCCGGAATGCCTTCCTTCTCCAGCGCCGCCATCCAGTCGTCGGTCGTGCGCTTGGCGATCTCGGCCTGCAGGATGGCGACGATCTGCTCGTTGTTCCTGACCCGGTCGGCATTGGCCTTGAAGCGCGGATCGTCGGCGAGTTCCGGCTTGCCGATCATGGCGCAGAGCTTGCGGAAGAAGTTCTGCTGGGCCCCGCCGATGGTCAGCCAGCCGTCGGCGGTCTGGAAAACCTGATAGGGCGAGGAGCCGCGATGGCCCTGGCCGAGCTTCTCCGGCCGCAGGCCGTTGGCGAAGTAGTTGGCCGCCTCGTACACGCCCAGCGACACGGTGGCCTCCAGCAGCGAAGTCTCGACCCACTGGCCCTCGCCCGTCCGGTGCCGCGCCTGCAGCGCGCTCAGCACGCCGATGGTGAGGTAGAGCCCTGCGCCGACATCGGAGATGGCCAGCGGAATGCGGTAGGGCGGTCCGTCCTTGGGGCCGGTCACCGACATCAGCCCGGACATGGCCTGGATGATCAGATCGAAGCCGCCGCGCCCGGCATAGGGACCGGTCTGGCCGAAACCCGAGATCGAGCCCAGCACCAGCCGCTTGTTGCGCGCGTGCAGCGCGTCCCAGCCCAGCCCCAGCCGCTTCATCACGCCGGGACGGAAATTCTCCAGCACAACGTCGGCGCCGTCGACCAGCTCCCAGAAGACCTTGAGATCGTCCTCGTTCTTGAGATCGAGCTTCAGACCGCGCTTGTTCCTGTTCCACAGCATGAACGGCGCGGACTCGCCCTCGAGGAACGGCGGCGCGCCGCGCATCGAATCACCCTGGGGACTCTCGATCTTGATGACGTCGGCGCCCATGTCGGCGAGCTGCATGCCGCAGAACGGGCCGGAGAGATGGGTCGTGAGGTCGAGGACGACCAGACCGTCGAGAGCGCCTGCCATGTTTCTATCCCAGAAGTTTGCGGAGATCGTCGAGCGTGTTGGTCCATTTGCTGACGCCGAGATGGTTCGACACCAGCCTGCCGGCCTGCACGATCAGGAAGCGCGGTGCGCCGCTCTTGCGCGGAATCTGCTTCAGGATCGGCGCCAGATCGCCCGGCCAGTACTGCTCCTGATAGACCTCGCGGAAGCGGGCGGCCTCGACCTCTTCCCAGATGACCTGCCGGAACTCCGGCGAGGCGGTCCAGGTTTCGAGGTACTCGCGCTTCCAGCGCACGCAGGGCGGACAATCGGGGCCGCCAACCAGGATGACCCTGATCTCCGCCGGAGCGGCCCCCGCCGGCGCGGACCCGACCGGCGCGGCTGCCGCCGCTGCGACGGCAAGACCGGCGAAAAGAAGCGCGCGGCGATTCATATCCGGTAATGTAGGCCCGCATGGCGCGACCGACCAAACCCTCCCTCGTCACCCTGGGCGATTTCTTCAAGTTCGCGGTCGCGCGTTTCCGCGCCGCGAGGCTGGCCTATGGCCACGGCACGACCAACGCCGTGGATGAGGCGGCCTTCATGGTGCTGGAGGCGCTGCGGCTTCCGATCAACCGGATCGACCCGTGGCTGGACCTCGTGCCGACGCCGGCCGAGAAGGCACGCCTGATCACATTGATCGAAGCGCGGGTTACGCTGCGTATGCCGGCGCCCTACCTGCTGGAAGCCGCCTATATGCAGGGCGTGCGCTTCCACATCGACCGGCGCGCGCTGATCCCACGTTCCTTCATCGGCGACCTTCTCGCGGGCGGCGCGCTGCCGACCGCTAGGCCGCGTCGCATCCTCGATCTCTGCTGCGGCTCGGGCTGCCTCGCCATCCTGGCGGCGCTGGCCTTCCCGCGCGCGAAGGTCGATGCCGTGGACCTGTCGGCCGGCGCGCTGGCGCTCGCCCGGCGCAACGTCGCGACGCACCGGCTGGGCGACCGTATCACCGTGCATCGCGGCGATCTCTTCAAGCCGCTGCAGGGCCAGCGCTACGACCTGATCATCAGCAACCCGCCCTATGTCGATGCCGGCGGCATGGCGAAGCTGCCGCCCGAGTTCCGGCACGAACCGCGCATGGCGCTGGCGGCGGGCGACGACGGGCTCGACCTGGTGCATCGCATCCTGGCCGATGCGCCGAAGCACCTTACCAGAAGCGGCGGCCTCGTCTGCGAGATCGGCCGCGGCCGCGCCCCGCTGGAAGCCGCCTATCCCAGGCTCCCTTTCCTGTGGCTCGACACCGAACTCAGCGAAGGCGAGGTCTTCTGGTTGTCGCGGAGCGATCTGGCTTGAGCTTTCAAACTCCTGTCCCCCTATCGGGGGAGAGGGACATGAAAGAGCGATCCTAAGCCGCGTCTCCCAGGCAGATCCCCAGCGCCCGCGCCGTGCGGATCAGCGTGCCGTCGGGATCGACCGTCCGCGACCGGCCGACGACTTTCGACAGCGGCACGTCGATCACCTGCCGGTTCCACCAGGCCACCATGTGATCGCCCTTGCCCTCGGCCAGAAGGTCGACGGCGCGGACGCCCAGCGCGGACGCGAGCAGTCGATCTTCGGCGGTCGGCATGGCACCGCGCTGGACATGACCCAGCACCGTGGCGCGGGCTTCCGCACCGGTCGCCCGGGCCAGCCGCTTGGCCAGCCAGTCGCCGACGCCATGGTCGGGCGCATCGGCCGATGGATCGGCGGCTTCGTCCGACTGGCCAGCCGCTTCCGCCACGACGACCAAGGCCGACGTGCGCCCCACAGCACGCAGGCGCGCAATGTGCGCGACGACGTTCTCCAGCTTCCAGCGGACTTCGGGGATGAGCACGACGTCGGCGCCGCCGGCGATCGCCGACGCGATGGCGATATGACCGGCGTCGCGGCCCATCACCTCGAGGACCATGGTGCGCTCGTGACTGGTGCCGGTCGGCTGCAGCCGGTCGAGCGCCTCGGTGGCGATCGCCACGGCGGTCGAATAGCCGACGGCCCGCTCGGTATGGCCGACATCGTTGTCGATGGTCTTGGGGATGCCAACGAAGGGGATGCCCGAGGGCGCCAGCAGCTTGCGCAGGATGGCGAGGCTGCCGTCGCCGCCGACGCCGATCAGCCCCTCGAGGCCGAGCTGCTTCAGCCCCTCGACCATTTCACCCGAGCGATCCTTGCGGCTGCCGTCGGGCATCGGAAAGGCGAAGGGATCGCCGCGATTGGTGCTGCCGAGGAACGTACCGCCCTGTCGCGCCAGCGCCGCACTCAGCCGGTCGGGATCGAGCGGCACCGCCTCAACCGGCCGCTCGAGCAGGCCGAGCGTGCCGTAACGCACGCCGACGGTCGTCCAGCCGTGGCCATGATGCGCGCGCAACGCAACGGCCCGGATGGTGGCGTTGAGGCCGGCGCAATCGCCGCCGCTGGTCAGGATGCCGATTCGTCTCGTCATCTGCTTACTCCGGACAATCCAGGGGCCGACAGGTTGACCCTGCCAATCAATCTTGAAACCGCAAGGCGGCGGTGCAGGATGAAGGCATGAAGAAGCATTATGTCACCTTCGCGGGCTACAATGCCTGGGCTAATCGCCGGCTCTACGACGCGGCCGCCCGGCTCGGCGACCCGGCGTATCGCGCCGACCGGGGCGCCTTCTTCAAGTCGATGCATGGCACCCTCAATCATCTGCTCGCGACCGATCGCATCTGGATGAAACGCTTCACCGGAGCGGGCGATGCACCGGAACGTCTCGACGCGATCCTGCATGAAGACTTCGCCGGTCTGCGCACAGCGCGCGAAGCCGAAGATCGCCGCATCGTCGCGTGGATCGACAGTCTGGACGAGGCACGGCTTGCGGGCGTCATCCGCTACCGCCGCGTCTCGACGCCGGACGAATTCGTGCAGGAGCTGATGCCGGCCCTGGACCATTGGTTCAACCATCAGACCCATCACCGCGGTCAGGCGCACATGATCCTGACCAGCCTCGGCCAGGAGGCGCCGGAACTCGACCTGCTCTTCTATCAGCGCGAGGTCGCCGCCGGCCGGGCGTGAGCGATCGACGGACTGCGCGCAGGCATCACTTCAGTTCGCAAATCGAACGCTGCCGCCCCGGCCCCGGCCAGCGCGAATCGCAGATCGCCAGCGTCTCGCCCTCGATGCCGTAGAGCACGCTGCTCCAGGTCCCGTCCTCGACGGGCCGCACGATCATCGCCGCGAAGTCGCGCAGGCCCACGACATAGGCCGGGCCCCTGTCCAAGCCATCGACGCGGACCGGCGCTTTGGGGTTCTCCGGCGAAGGTGGCGGTTGCACATGCGACAGCTCCATGCCGCCGGTGCCGACGGCAAGATGCGGCGGATGCGGCCCGTCGAAGCCGATCGCCTGGAACCGGTGCATGTGTCCGGCAATGACGGCCGTGACGTGACGCGGCAGGCTTCCGCGGAATACGCGATGGATCGCTTCGCGCTGCGTCTCGTTGATGAAGCCGTACGGTGTGAGTCCGATCGGCCCGCCTTTGTCGCGCCTGACCACGGCCCAGACGGGCCGGTGCGTCACCAGCCAGGTCGGCGTCGGATCATCGGCCAGCATCCTCGCCACCTCGCGATACTGCGTGAGGTAGGTCTCGAGATTGTAGAGCACGGCATCGGCGGCATTGGCCGAATCGACGGCGATGATGTTGAGCCTGCCGAGCTTCAGCCGAAACGGCGCGTCGGACACGATCGGGAACGGCTGGCCGGCGAAAGGCAGCGCGGGCGGCTTGGGCCATGCACCGGGCCGCCAGTCGGCCGGCAGCTGGGGCGGACACTCCTTCTGCTGGCGGCCGGGCCCGAGCAAGGGTGAATTCACATCAAGCAGATAGAACCAGCCGGGACCGCCACGGCTGCAGAGTTCGTGATTGCCGCGGCTGAAGAGCCACGGCGCGGCGACCAGCAGCCGGGCGGCCGGACGGAAGAAATCGTCGCGCCAGTTGGTCCACCGGTCCGGATTCGGACTGCCCTCGATGTTCTGGCTCCAGTAGGCGGCGCCGATCGGCAGGCTGGGCTCGTCCTCGTCGTCGAGGTCGCCCGTGTCGTACACGCTCACCTTGAGTGGCGCGGCATAGCCGGTGAGGCTCGTGGGAAGCACGAGGCCACGCTCGGTGCCGCGATAATTGTAGTCGCCGACATGCACGATCAGATCGGGACGCTTGTGCGCCTCCTCCTCCGACAGGATGCCGAACGGCCAGACCTTGGCGAAGCCGTCGCCGCCGCAATATTGCGGCTTGGCCAGCGTCTCGCCGCGACAGCCGCTGTCGCCGATCAGCACCACGCGGCGCGGCGTGGCGAGTGAAACGGTCGGCAGGTCGATACGCCGGTCGCCCAGGAAGACGCTGGCCGCCTCACCGACCGGATAGCGGGCTTCGCAAACCCTCACGGCGTCGAAGTGACCGCCCGGCGGACGGCGGCGCGGACTCATCGTCGTCGATCCCCCGCCCGCCGACGTGCGCAGGACCGGACAGGCCGTGGCGCCTTCGGCGACGCTGCGAACCATCGGCAGGGGCTGGCCATCGCTCCCCTCGCCGAACAGGACGAAAGCGAAGAAATCCGGCCCCCGGGACTGCGCCTGCGCGCCGAAGCACGCGAACACGAGGCAGAGGAAGGGCACGAAGGCGACAGGACGCATGGCTGAACTCCGGAGGCGCCCCACTCTAGCAAACGGGAGCAGCGAAAAGCCCTCCGCAATCAAGAGCGTGTCTCGAATCGCCTCCCGCTGGTTCGCTCCCAGATCCGCCGGGCGTGGCGCAGCAGGGCCAGCGTCAGCGCCAGGAGAGCGCAGGCGAGTGCGACCATCAGGACATCGTCCCAATGCATCGCGCCGAAGCCGAAGAGGCGCCGGACCGGCGGCACGGTCACGGTGGCAGTCAGAAACGCGATCGTGAGCACCTGTATGCCGAGCAGCACCCGATTGCCGCCGGCCAGGAAATCGAAGGGCTGCCCGCTAAAGGAGCGGTTCGCGACGATCAATCCGAGATTGGAAAGCACCAGGGTGAAGAAGGTGAGCGTGCGGACTTCTTCCTCCGGCATTCCGCGCTGGACGGCAAGCAGGTAGACGGCCGCGGTTACCGACAGCGCGGCAACGCCCTGCAGGACGCTTACGGCGAGCATCGATGCCGAGAACAGCCGGGCATCGGGCGCGCGCGGCGGCCGGGTCATCACGTCGGGCTCCTCGTGCTCGGCCTCGAAGGCGACCGAACAGGCCGGATCGATGATCATCTCGAGGAAGGCGATATGCACGGGCAGGAGGATGAGCGGCAGCCCCGTCAGGAGCGGCAGCAGCGCGATGCCCGCGATCGGCACATGGACGGCCACGATATAGCCCATGGCCTTGCGCAGATTGTCGTAGATGCGGCGCCCCAGCCGCACGGTCCGCACGACCGAGCCGAAATCGTCGTCGAGCAGGACGATCGAGGAAGCCTCGCGCGCCACGTCGGTGCCGCGCCCGCCCATGGCGATACCGATGTCGGCGCGCTTGAGACTCGGCGCATCGTTGACGCCGTCGCCGGTCATCGCCACGACCTCGCCTCGCGCCTGCAGCGCTTCGACGATGCGCAGCTTCTGCTCCGGCAGGATGCGCGCAAACACGCCGACGCTGGCGACTCGCTCCCGCAACGCGGCGTCGGAAAGATCGGACAGTTCCCGACCGGTCACCACCGTATCCGCCGGAAGCCCGGCCTCTCGCGCAATCGCCTGGGCCGTGGTTGGGTGATCGCCGGTGATCATCACCACGCGGATGCCTGCGGCGAGGCACTCGGCGATGGCGCCTGGCACTTCCGGCCGAAGCGGATCGGCGAGCCCCACGAGGCCGGCCCATTGGAACGTGTAGCCACGCGGCGAGTCGGGCAGCGGGCCCTCGCCGGATACGCCGTGAGCGACCCCGAGGACACGCACGCCGCGCGTACCGAGTGCCTCGACCGTATCGCGGATCGCACGCGCTGCGTCCGGCGCGAGTCGGCACAGGTCGATGATCGCCTCCGGTGCGCCCTTGGCGGCCACCGCGAGCCGCGCTTCACCGGGCAGCCGCCAGACCTGGGTCACCGCCAGCAGGTCGGCCGACAGGGCATAGCCGCGCACGAGCGAGCGGCCCTCCGCCTGAACCGACGCCGCCTGCACGATGGCGCGATCCATCGGGTCGAAGGCCTCCGGCACGCAGGCCAGCTCGGCCCATCGCAGGAGCTGCGCGCGGTCCGACCCGTCCGCGGCAACGCACTCCTGGACCGTCATCTGGTTGCGCGTGAGGGTGCCGGTCTTGTCGGTGCACAGGACCGTCGCGGCTCCCAGCGTCTCGATGGCGGTGGCCCGGCGGGTCAACACGCGGGCCTGCGAGATTCGCCACGCGCCCATGGTCATGAAGACCGCGAGCACGAGGGGAAACTCCTCCGGCAACATCGCCATGCCCACCGCGATGCCCGCCAGCGCCGCGTCGAGCCACGATCCGCGCAAGAGCCCGTACGTCACGATCACGGCCACGCTCGCCAGCAGGCCGCCCACGGCGAACAGCCTCACCAGCCGCCGCGTCTCCAGCGCCAGGCGCGGCGTGGCGGCATCGATCGAGGCCAGCGACTTGCCGATCCGACCGATCTCCGTTGCCGCGCCGGTAGCCTGGATGAGAACGACGCCGGTTCCCCGCACGACCAGCGAGCCCGAGAAGACGGCGGGGATATTCTCGCCCCCAGGCCGCATGCTCGCGCCCTCGGCATCGGAGGCGCGGGCGCGCTTGGCCACGGCGACCGATTCGCCCGTCAGCATGGACTCGTCGACCAGCAACTCGCGCGCTTCCAGCAGCACGCCGTCGGCCGGAATGCGGTTGCCCTCGGCGACCAGCACGACATCGCCGCGGACGACCTCCCGCCCCGGTATGCGCCGGGACCGGCCGTCCCGGATCACCAGGGCGCGCGGGCTCGTCATCGCGCGCAGGGCATCGAGAACCTTCTCGCTGCGGATCTCCTGCACGATCGAGATCGACACCGACAAGGAGGCGAAGGCGAGCAGCACCATTCCGCTCACCAGGTCGCCGAGGGCGGCGTAGACCGCCCCGCCCGCCAGCAACAGGCCGAACATCGGCTCGCGCAGTATCTCCAAGGCAATCTGCCAGAGGCGACGCGGACCGGCGGCCGGAAGCTCGTTCGGGCCATCGGCCGCGAGGCGCCGCCCGGCCTCCTGCTCCGTGAGGCCGGCGGAGGCCGGTGTCATGACGGGCCGATGCGCGGGCGAAGGAGCGTCGCCATGGCTCTAGTCATCATCCGAATCGCGCGCATGAGACTCTCCCTGGCGAACGGAGGCATTTGATCACGCAACGCCGTCGCGACATTGCGCCAGATCAAGAGCTGCCGGAAGCCCGGCCTAGAGGTCGATCTTGTCGATTCCCCAGTCCACGCCCGGCAGGTTGGGGAGCTCGCGCCCGTCATCCTTGCCGATCTCGGCCTTGATGATCGCCTCGAGCTTGCCGTTCATGGCGACCAGCAGCTCGGCGTTGGCCTTGCGGTCGACCGCCAGGTTGTTGGTCTCCGACGGATCGCTCGACAGGTCGAACAGTTCGACGTCGTTCCACCTGAACAGGTCGTCGAGCGTCCTGGGGCTGTTGTGGTCGAGCGGCGAGAAGTAGCGCGTGAAGCGATGGCGGCCGTCGAAGGCCGATCGGACATGGCCGCGCTTGCGGAGATCGGGCTTGAACCCCTGACGCTTCGCCTCTTCCTTCGGATCCTTCCCGGCGAGGAAGGCCTTGGCTGCGAAGTCGAAGACGGCGGCGTCGTTGCTGGCCAGCCCGCTGTAGGTGAACAGGGTGGCGGACCGCACCGCGTCGAGCGGCTGGCTGCCGGGATTGGAGAGCACGGCAGAGAGGTCGCGCCCCGGCAGTTCGCGCCCGGCGAATTCGCTGGCCTGGTCCTTCTTGACGCCGGCCATCGACAGCAGCGTCGGCACGATATCGATATGGCTCGACAGGGAGCGGCACTGCTGGCCGCCCTTCACGTCGGGATGGACGACCTGGAACGGCAGGTGATTGGTCTCGCGATAGGTGAAGGGTCCCTTGCCGCGCAGGCCGTGCGCGCCGGCCATCTCGCCATGGTCGGCCGTGAAGACGATGACGGTGTTGTCGGCCAGGCCCAGCGACTCCAGTTCGATGAAGAGGGCCTCCATCGAGCGATCCACGTTGCGGATGCAGTTGATGTAGTAGTCGTTGAAGCGCTTCCAGCGCGTGTCCTCGAGCGGCACGTTGCCCAGGATGTAGTCCCAGATCCGGTCGAACTCGCGATGCGCCGGCGGGCGGCCGGGAGCGTCGAACGGCTGGCGCAAAGTGGCCGGCACGGGGGTGTCCCAGGTCGACTTGTACAGCGCATGTTCGGGCGCGCGCGCCGCGTGCAGGCGCAGCTTCCCGGTGTCCTGCACGCTCTCGCCCGGCGCGTCGGTGTTGAAGTACATGACGTCGTGCGGATTGACGAAGCTCACCGTCATGCACCAGGGCTTGCCCTCGTCGGAAAGCGGCCGCCCCGACGTGCGCAGCCAGTTGATGGCGCTGCCGGCGGTCAGGTGGTCGAAGCCGTAGCCGCCCAGCGTGTGGCCGATCAGGTCGCCGGGCGAGAAGTTGTCGGCGAAGCCGTACTTCTCCATCTCGGCCGTCATGAACGAGCCGATCTCGCGCGTGTCGGTCGCCTTGCTGAGGTGCCACTTGCCCTTGTAGGCAGTGTAGTAGCCCGCCTTGCGCAGCAGATGGCCGAGTGTGGGATGCGCGAGCGGCAGGTCCCCCATCCACGGCACGTCGAGATTCTCGAACATGCCATTGTCGGGAGTCTGCAGGCCCGTCATCATGACCGAGCGCGACGACGTGCACATCGTCGCGGGACACTGGTGGTTCGTGAACGTCACTCCCCGCTTCTGCAGGCGCTCATGCCCGGGCAAGGACAGGCCCTGGGGCCATTGCGCGTGGTAGCGTTCCTGGTCGGTGAAGACGAACAGGATGTTCGGCCGCGCGTTCCGGTTGCTCGCGGGAACAATGGCGGGCGCCGCCGGTGTCTGGGCGCGCGCGTTGCGGGCGAGGGATGGCGCGAGGAACGAGGCGAGCGCGGCACCGGATGCCGCCGTGAGGAAGGCGCGCCGCGCCGGGTCGGGCCTGGATTGTTTACGCTGCGTCATGACAATACCCGTGTCGAAAGCTCTCCCCGCGAAAATTGTATGACCCATATAAAATTGAACGACAAGTGCAATTGAGAGCCGGTATGGAGCGCCTTCCCGACATCCTGCAGCCTGCAAGTTCCGGCGAACGGCTTTCCAAGCGCCAGCGCACGCGCCGGCAGCTCGTGGCCGCGGCGATCCAGGTGTTCTCGGCGCGCGGCGTCGCGTCGACCGCCCTGCCCGAGATCGCGGCGGCCGCCGGCGTCACCATCGGCACCGTCTACAATCACTTCCGCAGCAAGGCCGATCTCGTCGACGCGGTCGCGCTGGACATCGCCGAGACGATCCGCGCGCGCAGCGCACCGGGCCGCGCGCAACTGGAGACGGCGGCGGAGCAGATGGCCGCCGGCTGCCGGCGTTACCTGGGTCTGGCGACGGACAGTCCGAGCTGGGCGCTGCTGGTCCTCGACGTCGCCTCGATCGATCCGGCGTTCCGCAAGACCATTACGGGGTTCGTGGCGACGGAGCTGCGCAAGGGCGTGAAGTCGGGCGAGTTCACCGTCGACAGCGAGGCCGCGGCCCTCGACCTGGTGATCGGCACCACGATGGAAGGCATGCGCAACATCGCGTTGGGGGCGGCGCGCAAGGGACATGCGACGGAGGTCACGGCGGCGATCCTGCGCGCCCTCGGCGTTCGCCCGGCCCGGGCGCGACAGGTCGCCTCGAAGCCGCTGCCCCTCTTCTGAGAGCGCTCAGCAGCCGTGCGAGTTGAACGCAAAAGTTGGACGTTCAACTTCGTTCTCTTCCCGTTTGCCGGGGAGCGATCCGCTAACCTGTTGAAATGATTGACCGGGCTTGGTGGGCGCACCAGGGCTCGAACCTGGGACAAGCTGATTAAGAGTCAGCTGCTCTACCAACTGAGCTATGCGCCCCCACTGCCTAGCAGGGTCATTGCCCGGAAGGCGGCGGCTATACCAAGGCTGTTCCGCCTTGTCGATAGCCCCGTTCGAAGGAATTTTTTACCGGGTCCGCGGCAGTTGCGCATCGCGGTAGACGTTGACCCCGATCAGCAGCCCGCAGGCGAACATGACCGACAGCAGCGCGGTGCCGCCGTTGCTGACCAGCGGCAGCGGGACGCCCACGACGGGCAGCATGCCCATCACCATGGCGGTGTTGATGAACACGTAGAGGAACAGCATCGCCGTGACGCCCAGCGCCAGCAGGCGGCCGAAATGGTGCTGACTGCGGAACGCGATGGAGAAGCCCCAGACCACCACGAGGGCAAACAGGCCGAGCAGCACGAGCGCACCGGCCATGCCCCATTCCTCGACGAAAGTCGTGAAGATGAAATCGGTCTGCTTCTCGGGCAGAAAGTTCAGCGAGGATTGCGTGCCCTTCAGGAATCCCTTGCCGAACATGCCGCCCGAGCCGATGGCGATCTTCGACTGGGTGATGTGGTAGCCGGCGCCCAGCGGGTCGCGGTCGGGATCGAGGAAGGTGAGCACGCGCCGCTTCTGGTAGTCGTGCATCAGCGACCAGGCGATGGGCAGGCAGGCCACCGCGCCGATGCCGGCCGCCAGGAACATCCAGATGCGCACACCTGCCACGAACAGGAGCGCGCCGCCGCCCATCAGCACCATCATCGCGGTGCCGAGATCGGGCTGGACCATGACCAGGCCGACCACCACCAGGATCATCATGAGCGGCGGCAGGGTGTAGAGGAACTGCGAGGCCTGCTCCCGGCGCAGCCCGTGATAGTAGCGCGCGATCACCAGGATCACCGCGACCTTGGCGATCTCGGAGGGCTGGATCTGCATCGGGCCGATCACCAGCCAGCGCTGGGCGCCCATGCCGATCTTGCCGATAACGTCGACCGCCACCAGCATCAGCACCGACACGATGTAGATCGGCCAGGCCAGCGACAGCCAGACCTTGGGATGGATCAGGGCCACCACCAGCATCAGCACGAAGGCCGAGCCGTAGCGCACCGCATGACGCGCCGCCCACGGCTCGAATCTTCCGCCGGCCGCCGAGTAGAGCGCCAGCACGCCGATGCCGGCGATCGCCGTCAGCACCAGCACGAGGCCCCAGTTGATGCGCCAGATCTTCTCGGCGAAACCGACCGGCGCCGGCGCGTCGAGCGCCGCGCTGCTGCCCATGGCGGCCAGGCTCATCGCGACGCCATCTTCTTGAAGCGGTCGGTACGACGCGACGGATCGCGCTTCATCGTCTCGACCAGCACGTCGCGGCCGATCGGACCCGCGGTGGCGCCGCCGGCCTGGCCATGCTCGACGATGACAGCGCAGGCATAGCGCGGATTGTCGACCGGGCCATAGCAGACGAACAGCGCATGATGGCGCAGATGCCAGGGCAGCGAGGCCTGGGTGATGCCCATCTCGCGCTCGCGCTCGGTGATGCGCTTGACCTGGGCGGTACCGGTCTTGCCGGCATAGGTGAATTCGGGTTGCTTGACGCGCAGCGCGTTGGCCGTGCCCTGGCTGGTGTTGACCACGTCCGACATGCCCTGCCGCACGATCGCCAGATGCTGCGGGTTCAGTCGCAGCGAGGGCGCCGCCGGCTTGGTGCGCGGCGGCGGCGGCACCAGCTCCTCGCGCGGCGTCGCCTTGGCCAGCAGCAGGTTGGGCTGGACCTCGTAGCCGCCATTGGCGATGCGCGCCGTCATGATGGCGAGCTGCAGCGGCGTCGCGGTCATGTAGCCCTGGCCGATGCCGAGGTTGAACGTGTCGCCGTGCTGCCACGGCTTGCCGATCTTCTCCTGTTTCCAGGCGCGCGTCGGCTGGTTGGCGGCGGATTCGCCCGGCAGGCCGAGTTCGCTCACCTTGCCGAAGCCCAGGCGCTGGGCCATGTCGCTCATCCGGTCGATGCCGGCCCGGCGCGCCGCCTCGTAGAAGAAGCAGTCGCACGACATGGCGATGGCTTCGCTGACGTTGGTCGAGCCGTGGCCGCCCTTCAGCCAGCAATGGAACTTGATGTTGCCGAGTTCGAGGAAGCCGGGACACGGCAGGCGCGTCCACGGGTCGATCACCTTGGCCTCGAGGGCGGCTAGAGCCGTCACCATCTTGTAGGTCGAGCCCGGCGGATAGACGCCGGCGATCGCCTTGTTGTGCAGGGGCCGCTCGGGATTATCGAGCAGGTCGCGCCATTCGGTCTGCGTGATGCCGCGCGCGAAGGTCGAGGGATCGAAGCCGGGCGTCGAGACCATGGCGATCACGTCGCCGGTGACGACGTCGAGCACGACGACGGAGCCGCTCTTGTGCTCCTTCATCTTCTCCATGGCGAAGCGCTGGATGTCGAGGTCGATGGTCAGCAGCGCGTTGGCGCCGGGCTGGCCCTCCGTCCGGTCGAGTTCGCGAACGACGCGACCGACGGCGTTGACCTCGACCTGGACGGCGCCGGCTCGACCCCGCAGATTGTCCTCGAGCGAGCGCTCGACGCCCTTCTTGCCGAACCGCATGGTGGCGAGCTGCAGCACCGGATCGTCGCGGCCGGCGAGATCCTCGTCGGCGACGCGGCCCGTGTAGCCCACGATGTGGCTCATCAGCTCGCCCTCGGGATAGTCGCGCGACTGGCCGAGATCGATGAACACGCCGGGCAGGTCGGGGGCGTTGAATTCGAGCCGCGCCACCTCTTCCCAGCCGAGATTCTCACGCACCACGATGGGCTGGGCGCTGCGGCTGCGGCGCAGCTCGCGCAGCAGGCGGACCTTTTCGGCTTCGCCGAGACTGAAGATCTGGTCGAGACGCTCGACCAGCAGGTCGGCGCCGCGGCCACGGTCCGACGTCGCCATGGCGCGGAAATTGTTGCGGTTGACCGCCAAAGGCACGCCGCTGCGATCGAAGATCTGGCCGCGCGACGGCGCCAGCAGCCGCATGTTGATGCGGTTCTCCTCGGCCATCGTGGCGAAACGGTCGGTCTCGACGACCTGAAGCTGGTAGAGGCGGCCGGCCAGCGCCGTCATCAGCACCGCCTGTGCCCCGCCGAGCACCAGCGCACGGCGCGTGAACAGCCCGCTGCGCTCGCCGTCGCCCTTGCGGAAATTCTTCATAGCGCCGTCTCCCCCGTTCGCGCGCCGCCGCGCGACAGTTCGGGGATGTTCAACGGGTCGCGGGCGCGCACGCGCGCGAGCAGCGGGGCCAGCAGCGGGTAGATCACGATCACCACCACATACTGCAGCATCGCGGGCACCGGATCGATGGCCGCCCAGGTCCAGAGGGTGGTGAAGGACCAGACCAGCGCCACGAAGCCCCAGCAGACGATGCAGAAGCCGATCCACTGGAACAGGAACGGAACGCCCACGAGATAGCGGCGGTTGGCCACGACGGCGGCGCGGATCAGCACGAAGCCCAGCGCGCTGACGCCGACGGGCGCGCCCGGTCCCCCCAGCAGCAGGTCGAGCAGGACGCCCAGGGCCAGCAGCAGCGGCCCCGGCAGGCGCTCGGGCGTCGCCAGGCTGAACTGGAAGACCACCAGCGCCGGCAGCAGCGGCAGCGCATCCGAAAGATAGGGTGCGCGCAGCGGCGCCAGGGTCAGCAGCACGAAGAACAGCAGGACCGTGCCGGGAAGCGCGGCCCGGCCCCAGCGATCCAGGAGAGCGAGCGTGCCGTCGGTCCGCATGTCAGCGAGACCGCACGGCCGTGCCGCCCGGCGGGGCGGGCGGCGGAGGGGCGCCAGCCCCGACGAGGCCGGTCACGCCGTAATCGACGACGCGCACGAATTCGAGGCGGGAGAAATCCGTGAAGGGCCGCACGCGGACGCTGCCTTCGCTGGTCTCGACGACCTCGCCGACGGGGATGCCCACCGGAAAGCTGCCGCCATGGCCGGAGGTCACGATTCGGTCCCCGGTCTGAACGCCGGCGACGCCCTGCAGCAGGGCGAGGCGAAGCCGGGGTGAATTGTCGCCGGCCAGGATGGCCCGCTCGCGCGTGCGCTCGACCAGAACCGGCAGGCGTGAGTTGACGTCGGTCACGAAGAGGACGCGCGAGCTGTTCTCACCCACTTCGGCGATGCGGCCGGCCAGGCCCTCGCCGGTCACGACGGCCTGACCCGGCGCCACGCCGACCCGGCGACCGACATTCAGCAGCGCGCCGCGCATGTAGGCGCTGACGCTGTCGCCGACGAGACGGGCGGTGATGAAGGAGGCCTCGGGTCCCTCTCGGAACCTGGCAAGGCTGCGCAGGCCCTCGTTCTCGTTCTCGAGACGCCGCGCGGCGGTCTGCCAGGCGAGCAGCCGGGCATTCTCCTCGCGCAGGCGGGCGTTCTCGTCGCGCAGCGAGGCGAATTCGCGAAGATCGGCGATGGCCCGGTTGGCGTAGGCGGCGGGCCGGGCGATGGCCTCCAGGACGGGGCTTGCGACGTCGAGCGCCAGCACGCGGGCATGTTCGACCAGGACGGTATCGGCCTTGCCGACCAGCATGATGCCGAAGGCGGCGATCACGAGCAGGCCGAGGGCAAAGCGCTGCACCACCGTGCGCACCTGGCCCGCGACTACCTCGAAGTCGTCCCGAATCGCCATTTCCTGCCCATTCTAACCCAAGCGGGCGGCGGCGCGGCCTGTTAGTACATCGAAGAAAGGACGCCGCGAAGACGCACGATGTTCTCGACAGCATGGCCCGTGCCAAGCGCCACGCAGAGCAGCGGATCCTCGGCCACCGAGACCGGCAGGCCGGTGGCCTGGCGCAGCACGGTGTCCATGTTGGCCAGCAACGCGCCGCCGCCCGTCAGCACGATGCCCTTGTCGACGATGTCGGCGGCCAGTTCCGGCGCGGTGTTCTCCAGCGCGACCTTCACGGCCTCGACGATGGCGCTCACCGGCTCCTGAAGGCTCTCGGCGATCTGCCGCTCGGTGATCACCAGTTCCTTGGGGACGCCGTTCATCAGGTCGCGGCCCTTGATCTCCATCGTACGGCCCTCGCCGTCGTCGGGCGGGCAGGCGGAGGCGATGGTCTTCTTGATGCGCTCGGCCGAGCTCTCGCCGACCAGGAGATTATGGTTGCGGCGGATGTAGGCGATGATCGCCTCGTCCATCTTGTCGCCGCCGACGCGCACCGAGCGCGGATAGACGATGCCGCCCAGCGACAGCACGGCCACCTCGGTGGTGCCGCCGCCGATGTCGACGACCATCGAGCCGGTCGGCTCGGTGACCGGCAGGCCGGCGCCGATTGCCGCTGCCATCGGCTCCTCGATCAGCCAGACCTTGCGGGCGCCGGCGCTCTCGGCCGATTCCTGGATGGCGCGACGCTCGACAGCGGTGGAGCCTGAAGGCACGCAGACCACGATCTGCGGATGGGCGAAGCTGCGGCGATTGTGCACCTTCGAGATGAAGTGCTTGATCATCGCCTCGGCGACTTCGAAGTCGGCGATGACGCCGTCGCGCAGGGGGCGAATCGCCTGGATGTTGCCGGGCGTACGACCCAGCATCATCTTGGCCTCTTCGCCGACCGCGAGGACCTGACGCTTGCCGCTCTGCGTGGTGAGGGCCACGACGGACGGTTCATTGAGAACGATGCCCCGACCCTTCACGTAGACCAACGTATTGGCCGTACCGAGGTCGATGCCCATGTCCGCCGAAAATAGCCCGATGACGCGCGACAGCATTGAGTTAAGTCTCTGTAATTACGGCGAAATCTTGATTTAAAGGCGCCATTCCGAGGTCCAGCGCCGGGGTGCGACCGGGTTTAGACCGGCAAGGCAATGCTCGCAAGGCGATTCAAACGGCCGCACCGATGGTCACCGTTTGTGCTCGTTGGTGATTCGTCACGACTGAAAAGTTGCGCGCTGCAGGTGGGTCAGGCGTTCGCCAGCCGCCGCTCCTGCCGTTCGAGCCAGGCGACGACATCGGCACGACGGCCCGTCTCGATATGCGCCCATTGATGAGACTTCAGTTCCTCGCCGGTTCCCGAGCGCCAGTATTCCTTCACCACGAGCATCGTCCACGGCGCGGCGCCGGTCGCGCGTCCCGTGGTTACCTCGACGGTGAAGCCGTGGCTGGCGCCGGCATAGCTGTGCCGTTCGCGCTGCCATTCGACGCCGTCGATGCTCCACGACGTCTTCAGCGCGCGCGTCGTCCCCGGTTCGAGCAGGCGATCGACGATGCGAAAGAACGACGCGTCGCCGATCTTGCGCACTAAGACACGCTCACAAGCAAACGACCGGCCTCACCCTGAGGAGCGACCCGCAGGGGCGCGTCTCGAAGGGTGCGCAACACGCACATCGTCGTTGAAGTCACCCTTCGAGACGGCGCCGCGCGCCTCCTCAGGGTGAGGATCGCGCCGATCTTGCGCACTAGAGGCCCATCATCTTGGCGATGGTGTTGCGCTGGATGTCGTTGGTGCCGCCGCCGATCGAGCCGACGCGGACGTCGCGGAACAGGCGCTGGATGTCGTGCGCCATCGTGTAGCCGGCGCCGCCCATGATCTCCATGGCGAGATGGGCGCATTTGAACTCGCCGTCGGTGCCCTGGATCTTGGCGATCGCCGTCTCCTCGACGGGATCGAGGCCGGCATCGAGCATGTCGGCGAGGCGATAGGTCAGCGCCTGCGTCGTGCGCAGCGCGATGCGCATGTCGGCGAACTTGTGCTGGATCGCCTGGAACTTCGAGATCGGCTGGCCGAACTGGATGCGCTCCTGGGCGAAGCGCTTGGCGTACTCGATGGCGAAATGCATGTTGCCGCAGGCCTGCGCCGCGAGACACAGGCGTTCGAGGTTCAGTCCCTTCATCAGACCGGACCAGCCGCGATTCTCCTCGCCGATCACATGGTCGGCCGGCACGAACACGCCGTCGAAGAAGATCTCGTTGGCGTGCGTCGTGCGACGCCCCAACGTGGGCAGCGGCTGCATGGTGAGGCCGGCTGCGCGCGCATCGACCCAGAACAGGGTGACGCCCTTGTGCCGCGCCTCGCTGTCGGTCTTGGCCACCACCATGAGGTAATCCGCGACGTGCGCGGCGCTGATGTAGAGCTTCTGCCCGGTGATCCGATAGCCGTTGCCGTCGCGCACCGCGCGCGTCTTGATGCCCGACGCATCCGAGCCGGTGTCGGGCTCGGACAGCGCGAAGGCCGACTTGAGTTTGCCGGCACAGATCTCCGGCAGGTAGCGCCGCCGCAGATGCTCGCCCGCCGTGAGCTGCAGGTGCATGCCGCCATACACGACGGTCGGCAGGTAGAGCGAGGACGCGCCGCTGTAGTGACGCGCCAGCGCCTCGACCAGCACGACGAGATCCTTGCGGCTGCCGCCCATGCCTCCATAGGCGGGATCGTAGGGCAGCGCCATGTAGCCCGCCGCCGCCAGCGCATCGAAGGCGGCGTGCGGGAACGCCGACTCCTCGTCGAGCTTGCGGATGTCTTCCGCCGGCAGCACGCGGGCCAGCAGTTCGGCGACGTTGCGCCGGATCAGGACCTGCTCGTCGGTCAGGCCGAACTCGTCGAGGGTGCTCATTTCACTTGGGCTTCGTGTCCTGGCGGTACAGGTAGTAGGCCCAGCCGCCGACGCCGGCGAGCGCCACGAAGACGAGGATTTCGTAGAGGGACATGATCAGTCGAACACCACGACGCCGCGCGCGACTTCGCCCGCCATCATGCGCTTGAAGCCCTCGTTGATCTCCGAAAGCTTGTAGGTGCGGCTGATCAGACCGTCGATGTTCAGGCGCTTATTCATGTAGTGGTCGACCAGCACCGGGAAATCGAGGTCGGGTCGCACCGAGCCATAGAAGGTACCGCTCATCGTCTTCTCGCCGAACACCATCATCATTGGCGAATACTGAGCCTTCACCGTGGCCGCCGAGATGCCGACCGCGACGCCGTGGCCGCCCGGTGCCAGCGCGTCGAAGGCCAGCGCCTGCGTGGTGCCGACTGACACAGCGTCGAAGGAGTAGTCGACGCCCAGCCCGCCGGTGATCTCCTTCACCTTCTTGACCGGGTCGTTGTCGGTCGCGGTGTTGATCGTGTGGGTCGCGCCGAATGTCTTCGCCATCTCGAGCTTGTTGTCGAGGATGTCGGCCGCGATGATCTTGCTGGCGCCCGAGAGCATCGCGCCCTGCACCGCATTGAGCCCGACGCCACCGCAGCCGATCACCAGCACGGTCGAGCCCGCCTCGATCTTGGCATGGCGCGTCACCGCGCCGACGCCGGTCGCCACGCAGCAGCCGACCAGGGCGGCCTGCGGCCACGGCATGTCCTTGCGGATCGGCACCACCATCTCCTCCGGCACTACGACTTCCTCGGCGAAGGTGCCGATGCGGGCCATCTGGTTGATGCCCTCGCCCTTGTGCTTCAGGCGCAGCGTGCCGTCATGCTGCGCGCCCGGCGGCACCGAAGCGCGGCCGATGCAGAGAACCGTGCGGCCCTGCGAGCAGTAACGGCAGCGTCCGCAATGGGGGCGGAACGAGAAGATGACGTGGTCGCCCGGCTTCACCGTGGTGACGCCCGGGCCGCATTCCAGGATCTCGCCCGCCGCCTCGTGGCCCGGCACGATCGGCATCGGCGACGGCCAGTCGCCGTTCATGATGTGCCAGTCGCTCTGGCAGACACCCGACGCCTTCATCTTCACGCGCACTTCCTGCGCCTTGGGCGGGTCGAGCTCGCACTCCACGACCTGCAACGGCTCGTTGGGCTTGAACAGAACGGCGGCCTTCATGCTTTTTCCTCCCGAAGCGTTGCCGACACTATATCATCGCGCCATGAGCAAAACCCTCTTGATCACCGGCGGCGCCTCCGGCATCGGCGCCGAGACCGCCCGCCAGGCCGCGACGCGCGGTTACGCCATCGCCATCAACTATCGAACCCGCGACACGCAGGCCAAACAGGTCGTGGCCGACATCGAGGCCAAGGGCGGCAAGGCGATCGCCCTGCCCGGCGACATGGCGCGCGAGGCCGACATCGTGCGGCTGTTCGAGGAAACCGAGAAGGCGCTGGGGCCGATCACCCATCTGGTGAACAGCGCGGGCACCAACGGAAAGCGCGGCCGGGTCGACGAATACGACGCCGCGGTGCTGGCCAACCTGTTCGCCACCAACGTCACCGGCCTGATGCTGTGCTGCCGCGAGGCGGCGCGGCGCATGTCGACCAGACACGGCGGCAAGGGCGGCGCGATCGTCAACGTCTCGTCGATGGCGGCGACGCTCGGCGGACGGTTGGGCTCCTCGGCCTATGCCGCCAGCAAAGGCGCGGTCGACGCCTTCACCAAGGGCTTCGCCCGCGAGGTGGCATCCGAAGGCATCCGGGTGAACTCGCTGCGGCCGGGCATGGTGCTGACCGAGATGACCGAGGGCCGGCTGAAGGACGCCGCTTTCCGCGCCAACATCGAGAAGTCGATTCCCATGGGCCGGGTCGGCACGTCGGCCGAGATCGCCGCGGCGGTGCTGTGGCTACTGTCGGACGAGTCGTCTTTCATCACCGGCGCGATGCTCGATGCGTCGGGTGGGGGTTACATAATTTAAGCGGCACTTCGAGGGGGCGCACTCGCTCCGCCACCACATCCGTGTCATCCCGAGAACCGTGTCATCCCGAGCTTAGCGAGGGATCCTTGCTCTTGTCGTCCGCCGCGAAGGATCCCTCGCTACGCTCGGGATGACACACAAAAAAACGGGCCCCAATGGGGCCCGTTCTTATCTATTCTGGACCGTGCGGGTCGGCGCTGCTTACAGCGCCTTACTCGCGCTTGATTACAAGCGCTGCCGCCCGCCGGTGTACAAGCCGCGCTTAGTTGCGCGCCTTGTCCACCAAGGCCTTCTCCTTGATCCACGGCATCATGGCGCGGAGCTTCTCGCCGACTTCTTCGATCGGGTGCTCCGACATGCGCTTGCGCGTGGCCTTGAACGAGGCCTGGTTGACCTTGTTCTCCAGCATCCAGTCGCGGGCGAAGCGGCCCGACTGGATGTCTTCGAGGACGCGCTTCATCTCCGCCTTGGTCTCGGCGGTCACGATGCGCGGGCCGGTCTTGTACTCGCCGTACTCGGCGGTGTTGGAGATCGAGTAGTTCATGTTGGCGATGCCGCCCTCGAAGATGAGGTCGACGATCAGCTTCACCTCGTGCAGGCACTCGAAGTACGCCATCTCCGGCGCGTAGCCCGCCTCGACCAGCGTCTCGTAGCCGGCCTTGATCAGCTCGACGAGGCCGCCGCACAGGACGACCTGCTCGCCGAACAGGTCGGTCTCGCACTCTTCCTTGAACGAGGTCTCGATGGTGCCGGCGCGACCGCCGCCCACCGCCGACGAGTAGCTGAGCGCGATCTCGAGCGCGTTGCCCGAGGAGTTCGCCGCCACCGCCACGAGACAGGGCACGCCGCCGCCGCGCACATACTCGGAGCGCACGGTGTGGCCGGGGCCCTTCGGCGCGATCATGAACACGTCGAGGTCGGGGCGCGGCGTCAGCAGGTTGAAGTGGACGTTGAGGCCGTGGGCGAAGGCCAGCGCCGCACCCTGCTTCATGTTGCCGGCAAGGTCGGCGTTGTAGATGTCCGACTGCAGCTCGTCCGGGGTCAGCATCATCACGATGTCGGCCCACTTGGCGCCGTCGGCCGGGCTCATCACGGTGAAGCCGGCGCCCTCGGCCTTCTTGATCGTGGCCGAGCCGGGCTTCAGCGCAATGCGCACGTCCTTGACGCCCGAATCGCGGAGGTTCATGGCGTGGGCATGGCCCTGGCTGCCGTACCCGACGACAAGGACCTTCTTGCCCTTGATCAGGTTCACGTCGGCATCACGATCGTAGTAGACACGCATTGGCGCCATTCCTCCTGGCTGACTTCTCGCAAAGAACGGGGGTTAGTAGACAAACCGGCCCCTAAAAACCAGCCTCGAATCCCGCCTTATCGCATGTCCCATCTGCGCTTCTACATATGGTATGCGTGGCTCCAGGCAACCAAGCCCCGTAGACCCGAGGAAAGCCCGCTATGTCGTCTCTTCGCTCCCTGTCCGTTCTAGCGCCCCTGGCACTCGCGCTGGTTGCCTGTTCGCAGCCCTCCGACGCGCCGACCAACCCGGCCGTCGCCATGCCGGGGATCGACTACGCCGTGGAGAACTCGACGCTGCACGGGGCCGCCCGGGCGATGCGCAACCACACCTGGCTGTGGACCCGCGGCAACGGCCCGGCCCAGATCCACTATTCGACGGCGGACGGGCGGGACTTCGTCTGGATGGTCGGCCAGCGCCGCATCTTCCAGGGCCAGTGGATGGTCGAGAACACCAGCGATTCCAGCGGCCAGCCGATCACCCAGATCTGCCTGCGCTATCCCGGGGTCAATTTCGGCGGGCTGAGCGCCACCCCGACCTGCCGTCCGGCCGGCACTTTCCTGGGGGAGATGCAGCAGCGCGAGGGCGGCGACGCCCTGCAGATGAACGGGCGCACCCAGGCGCTGTTCGTCATCGAAAAGACGCCGGCCAACCTGGCCGAGATCGAGGGCCGCGTCGCCTCGATCAAGGGCCTGTCGAACTACTAGCGGTCGAAGGCCAGCTTCAGGCCGAGAAGCGCCAGCGCGCCGCCCATGAACCGGTCGAGCCAGAGCTTGGTTCGCCGGTAGAAGGCGCGCGCCGTCTGGCCCGAGAAGAGCAGCGTCAGCAGGGCGAACCAGCTGAACTCGTTGACCGCCACGATGGCCAGCACCGTGGCCTCCATCCAGGACGGCATCTGGGCGGGCAGCAGCGAGACGAAGATGCTGCCCATGAAGACCATGACCTTGGGGTTGCTGAGCTGCAGCAACAGCGCCTTCAGGAAGCCCTGCCATGCCCCTCCCCGTCCTGCTGACGGATCGGCCTCGGGCAGCGGGGCGCCGGCATGGCGCAGCAGCATCCAGGCGAGATAGAGCAGGTAGAGCGCGCCGCCGATGCGGAAGGCGACGTAGAGCCATTCGAAGCGCGCGAACAGGATCTGCAGGCCATAGAGCGCGGCGGCCGCCCAGGCGACCGCGCCCAGCATCATGGCGAAGGCCGCCAGGAGTCCGGCGCGGCGGCCCGCGACCGCCGCCGTCTGGATGACCAGCACCGTCGACGGGCCGGGGCTCGCCACGGCAAGCAGGTGGACGACCGCGAGCCCGGCAAGGGCCGCGACGTACTCCATGCCTAGAGCGCCTCGCCGCCGCGCGACATGGCAACGATGCCGGTGCGGCCGACATCGACCAGGCCCAGCGTCTCCATCAGGCCGATGAAGGTCTGCACCTTGTCGCTGTTGCCCGTGACCTCGAACACGAAGGAATCGGACTTGGCGTCGATCACCTTGGCGCGGAACACGTCGGCCAGCCGCAGCGCCTCGACGCGCTTCTCGCCGACGCCCTTCACCTTCACCAGCGCCAGCTCGCGCTCGATGTGCGGGCCTTCGACCGTGAGGTCGCGCACGCGATAGACCGGCACGAGACGGTCGAGCTGCGCCTTGATCTGCTCGATGATCATGGGCGTGCCCTTGGTCACGATGGTGATGCGCGACTGGCTTTCCTTCGCGTTTGTCTCGGCGACGGTCAGGCTCTCGATGTTGTAGCCACGGCCCGAGAACAGGCCGACCACGCGCGCGAGGATGCCCGGCTCGTTGGCCACCAGGACGGAGATGGTATGGGCGACAATCGTATCCTTGCTCACACCAGCACCATGCCTTCTTCCGACACCGTCGTGGACTGCTTGTCGTCCGGACCCAGCAGCATCTCGTTGTGCGCCGCGCCCGAGGGGATCATCGGGAAGCAGTTCTCCTTCTCGTCGACGATGACGTCGACGATGACGGGATGCTTCAGCGCGATCATCTCCTTGATCGTGTCGTCGAGCTTGTCCGGGTCCTCGCAGCGCAGGCCCTTGGCGCCGAACGCCTCGGCGACCTTCACGAAGTCGGGCAGCGACTCCGAATAGCTCTCCGAATAGCGGCCGCCGTGCAGCAGCTCCTGCCACTGCCGGACCATGCCCATGTAGTGGTTGTTCAGCACGAAGATCTTCACCGGCAGGCGATACTGCGCCGCCGTCGAGAGCTCCTGGATGTTCATCAGGATCGAGGCCTCGCCCGCCACGTCGATCACCAGCGCCTCGGGATGCGCGATCTGCACGCCCAGCGCCGCCGGGAAGCCGTAGCCCATCGTGCCGAGGCCGCCCGAGGTCATCCAGCGGTTGGGCTGCTCGAACTTCAGGAACTGCGCCGCCCACATCTGGTGCTGGCCCACTTCGGTGGTGATGTAGTGGTCCTTGTCCTTGATGTGGTGATAGAGCCGCTCCAGCGCGTATTGCGGCTTGATCACCTTGTTGTTTGGCTTGTAGGCGAGGCAATTGCGCGCGCGCCACGTCTCGATCTCGGCCCACCACGCCTTCAGCGCCTTCTGGTCGACCTTGGGCTGCTTGGCCTTCCAGGCCTTGAGCAGCTCCTCGAGCACGATGCCGGCATCGCCCACGATCGCGAGGTCGACGCGGACGTTCTTGTTGATCGACGACGGATCGATGTCGACGTGGATCTTCTTCGAGTTCGGCGAGAACTTCGTCAGGTTGCCGGTGATGCGATCGTCGAAGCGCGCGCCGATGTTGATCATCACGTCGCAGCCGTGCATCGCCAGATTGGCTTCGTAGGTGCCGTGCATGCCCAGCATGCCGAGGAACTGCTTGTCCGACGCCGGGAAGGCGCCGAGGCCCATCAGCGTGTTGGTGACCGGATAGCCCGTGAGATGCACGAACTGCGTCAGCAGCTTCGAGGCCTTGGGGCCGGAGTTGATGATGCCGCCGCCGGCGTAGAACACCGGACGCTTGGCATTGGCGATCATCTCGATCGCCTGCTCGATCTTCTTCGGGTCCGGCTGGGTCTGCGGCCGGTAGCTCTTGTGCGTCACCGCGACCTTGGGCGGCGGCGCGTACTCGTGCTTGTTCATCAGCACGTCCTTGGGCAGGTCGATGACGACCGGGCCCGGACGGCCAGAGCGCGCCACGTAGAAGGCCTCGTGGACCGTGCGGGCGAGATCGCCCACCGCTTTAACGAGATAATTATGCTTGGTGCAGGGACGCGTGATGCCGGTCGTGTCGGCTTCCTGGAAGGCGTCGTTGCCGATCAGGTGGGTCGGCACCTGGCCCGTCAGGCAGACGATCGGAATCGAATCCATCAGCGCATCGGTGAGGCCGGTCACGGCATTGGTCGCGCCGGGGCCCGAGGTCACCAGCACCACGCCGACCTTGCCGGTCGAGCGGGCATAGCCCTCGGCGGCATGCACGGCCGCCTGCTCGTGGCGAACGAGGATGTGGCGCAGCCGGTTCTGCTTGAAGAGCGAATCGTAGATCGGAAGGACGGCACCGCCGGGATAGCCGAAGACGACCTCGACTTCCTCGTCGATCAGGGCTTTCACCAACAGATCGGCGCCGGTCGTGGCGGACTCCTCGGGCTTCGTCACAGTGCTCTCCTTCTGACAAATGTGCCGCAAAACGGGGGTTTTGCGGCGCGGCGGAACATAGTGGCCGGGTCGGGACCGGTCAATCCAAAAAGATCGAAACGCAAAGTTTCAGGTGTCTGGATTGTCCAAATATTTCTCAATCGTGCCCAGAGTTTGCTCAGCCCTCGGGTCGAACACCAAATCTGGTGTCATCTGATGCCTGAACCACGTCATCTGGCGCTTCGCGTATTGCCGCGTATGGTCGATGGCGACCCGCCGGACCTCTTCCAACGACATCTGGCCCCGGAAATGGTGAAACAACTCGGGCGCCCCGTGGGCCTTGAGACCGGGCCAGGCAGGGTCGGGATGGCGGTCGAAGACGGCGCGAACCTCCGCCACGACGCCTTCGCCCAGCATGACGTCGAAGCGGCGTTCGATGCGTTGGCGCAGCCAGGCCCGATCGGGGGCCAGAAGGACCGTCATGAACTGCCAGGGTGCGGCCGAGGCTTCGCCCTCCTGCCAGGCACTCAGGGGGCGGCCCGTGGCCTGCCAGACTTCCCAGGCGCGGACATGGCGCTGCCGATCTCCCGGCTTAAGCCGACCGACGAGGACGGGGTCGTGCTCGGCCAGCCGGGCGCGGAAGGCTTCCGGACCCAGCGCGGCCCAATCGGCATTGGCCTGTTCCCGAAGTTCGGGCGGCGCGTCGGGTATCGGCGCGATGCCCTTCATCAAAGTGCGCAGGTAGAGGCCCGAGCCGCCGCACAGGATGGGCACGCGGCCGGCGGCCCGCGCCCGCTCGATCTCTTCCGTGGCGAGCGTGCGCCAGCGCGCGGCCGACACGGTCTCGCCGAGGGGCAGCACGCCGTAGAGCGCGTGCGGCGCCCGCGACTGCTCCTCCGGCGTCGGCTGCGCCGTCAGGATTGGGAAGGCGTCGTAGGTCTGCATCGCGTCGGCGTTGATCACCGTGCCGCCGCGACGCTCGGCGAGGTCGAGCGCCAGCGCCGACTTGCCGCTGGCGGTCGGGCCGGTGACGACGATGACGGGGGTCTGTGCCTGCGAAACCATGAGCCGGCGCACTGTTTGCAAATCCGCGACCCCGCCGCTAGAGCCGGGGCGTGAAAAACGTCCTCGTCCTCATCGCCAATCCCGCCCGTCCCGTCCTCAGCGACGCCGTCGTGGCGACTGCCGCCGAAGTGCTGAAGCGCGCCGGCGCCACCGTCGGCCAACCCGACTGGCTGGCCCCCGGCATCGCCTGCGACCTGCCGTTCGACGGCACCGCCGCGCCGCCCGCCATTCCCGATGTCGACGCCGTCGTCCTCGCCTCGCAGGGCCGGCGCAAGAAGCTGCTCGTCGCGGACATGGAATCGACCATGATCCACAACGAGATGCTCGACGAGCTGGCCGACTTCCTCGGCCTGCGCGAGACGATCGCCGGGATCACGGCGCGTGCCATGAACGGCGAGATCGATTTTGCCGGTGCGCTCGAGGAGCGGGTCGGGCTGTTGAAGGGACTGCCGGTCGGTCGCCTCGACGAGGCCGCGACCCGCATCCGCTACATGCCGGGTGGCGCCACGCTGGTCGCGACCATGAAGAAGCACGGCGCCTATTGCGCGCTGGTCTCGGGCGGCTTCACCTACTTCACCGCCATGGTTCGCAAGGCACTGGGCTTCGATCTCGATGCCGCCAACGTGCTGGAACATGACGGCACCTCACTGGCCGGTACGGTCGGCCGCCCGATCCTCGGCAAGGAAGCCAAGCTCACGACCCTGCAGCGGCTGGCCGGCGAGCGCGGCATCACCATCGCCGATGCCGTGACTGTCGGCGACGGCGCCAACGACCTGCCGATGCTGAAGGCCGCCGGCCTCGGCGTCGCCTTCCATGCCAAGCCCGCCGTGGCGGCCGAGGTGCCGGCCGGCATCAACCACGGCGACCTGAGCGCCCTGCTCTACCTGCAGGGCTATCGCCTGAGCGACTTCGAAGAGAGGAAAGACCCATGACCGAGATCCAGCAGATCGTCCTCGCCAAGCGTCCCGAGGGCGACGTCACCGCCGATTGCTTCCGCGCCGAGACCGTCGCGCTCCCTGCTTTGGCCGACGGCCAGATCCTGGTGGCGCAGCGCTTCCTGTCGCTCGATCCCTACATGCGGCCGCGCATGACCGAGCTGCGCTCCTACACTCCGCCCTTCGAACTCGAAAAGCCGCTGACCGGCGGCTCGGTCGGCGAGGTCGTCGAATCGCAGAATCCGCGCTATGCCAAGGGCGACATCGTGATGGGCATGCTGAACTGGGCCACCCATACGGTCCATGACGGCAAGGGCCTGCGCAAGATCGATGCCGCCGGCCTGCCGCTGTCGGCCTATCTCGGCGTGCTGGGCATGCCGAGCTTCACCGCCTGGTACGGCATCAAGCACATCTGCAAGCCGAAGGCCGGCGAGACGGTGTTCGTCTCCGCCGCGACCGGTGCGGTCGGCCAGGTCGCCGGCCAGCTCGCTAAGCTCGCGGGCGCCCGCGTCGTGGGCTGCGCCGGCGACGAGCAGAAGTGCCAGTGGGCGGTGCGCGAGGCGGGCTACGATGCCTGCTTCAACCACAAGACCGAGCGCGACGTGGGCGCGGTGCTCGACAAGCTCTGCCCGCAGGGCATCGACGCCGATTTCGAGAATGTCGGCGGCAGGATCTTCCACGCCGTCTTCGCGCGCCTGAACAATTTCGGTCGCGTGGCCTTCTGCGGTGCCATCTCGGAGTATCAGGACGCCACACCGATCGCCGGCCCGGAGAAGATGTTCACCATCGTCCAGCGCCGCCTCACGCTGCAGGGCTTCATCGTCTCCGACCATGTGGCCCTGATGGGAGAGTTCGTGAACGAGGTCGGCGGGCTGGTCGCGTCGGGCAAGCTCAAGAGCCGCGAGACGGTGATCGACGGGCTCGCCAAGGCACCCGACGCGTTCATGGGCCTGCTGAAGGGCGAGAACTTCGGCAAGCTGGTGGTGAAAGTCGGCTAGGCTCTATTGGAGCGCGCCACTCCAGTGGCGCTCATGATCATGACTGCGCCACTGGAGTGGCGCGCTCCAATGAAAAAAGGCCGCGCAGTGCGCGGCCTTTTCGTTTGTCTGGAGGCGAAACCTACTTCTGCAGCCGCAACGCCGCGAACCTGGGATCGCCCTGGCGTTCGACGAACAGAAGCACGGAGCGCTTCTTCTGCTGCTGCAGCTTGGTCACGAGATCGGTGACCTCCTGCGGCGTCGTTACCGGCTTCTGGTCGACCTCGAGGATGACGTCGCCCGCCTGGAGCTGCTTCTCGGCGGCCGGGCTGTTGGGCGCCACCTTGGTGATGATCACGCCCTTCACCTGGTCCGAGAGGCCATAGCGCTCGCGCAGCTGGTCCGTGACCTTCTGCAGCGAAAGGCCCAGCTGCTCGATGGTCGAGGTCACCGGCTGGTCGGGCTCGGCCGGCTTCTTCGTTCCCTGGGCCGAGGTGTTCTGCTTCTCGGCCTCTTCCTGCTCGCCGACGCGCAGCTTCAGCGGCACTTCCTTGCCCCCGCGCCAGACGACGACGTCGACCGTGTTGCCCACCCGGGCGTTGGCGACGATCTTCGGGAAGCGGCGCAGGTCGAGGACGTCCTGGCCACCGAACGAGATGATGATGTCGTTGCGCTTCAGGCCGGCCTTGGCGGCCGGGCCGTCGGCCGTGACATTGGCAACCAGCACGCCGCGCGCACGATCTAGACCGAACGAATCGGCGATGTCGTCGGTGACGCTCTGGTAGCTGACGCCGATCCAGCCGCGCTTGACCTTGCCGAATTCGCGCAGCTGGTCGGCGACCTGCTTCACGAGGTTCGACGGGATCGAGAAGGCGAGACCCGCATTGGTGCCGGAGGGCGAATAGATGGCGGTGTTGACGCCGACCACCTCGCCATCGGTGTTGAACAGCGGACCGCCCGAGTTGCCCTTGTTGATGGCGGCGTCGGTCTGCAGGTAGTCGTCGAGCGAGTCGTTCAACGAACGGCCACGCGCCGAGATGATGCCGGCCGTCACCGAATGGCCCATGCCGAACGGATTGCCGATGGCGATCACCCAGTCGCCGACGCGCGACTTGTCGGAATCGCCCCACTTCACCGCCGGCAGCGGCTTCTTGTTCGGCGGCTCGACCTTAAGCAACGCCAGGTCGATGCGGCTGTCGGAGCCGATCAGCTTGGCCTTGAGCTGGGTGTCGTCGCGGAAGATGACCGTGATGTCCTCGGCGCCCTGGATGACGTGGTTGTTGGTGACGATGTAGCCGTCGCCATCGATCACGAAACCCGAGCCCAGCGACGTGCCACGGCGCTTCTGCTGCTCCTCGCCGCCACGCTTGTCGAAGAACTCCTTGAAGAGTTCCTCGAAGGGCGAGCCGGGCGGAAGCTGCGGCATGTCGCGCAGGCGCGGACCCTGCTGGGGCACGTTCTGCGTCGTCGTGATGTTGACGACGGTCGGCATCAGTTTGTCGACCAGCTCGGAAAAGCTTTCCGTCGGCTGGCGAGCCCAGGCCGGCTCTGTCGCCACGAGCCCGAACGACGCGATGGCCGCGAGAGCGGCTCCTCTGAAGTAGCCTTGAAAATCAGCTAGAATCACGACCGACCTCCAACGGCGCTCAAGGCCAAACGGTCGGTACGGCCGGCGCCGCGCGTTAGAGTTCCTGTCTACCTGCGGCCCGATTGTGGCGCAAATAAAGAGGCCGTTATCAGGCCCGTATTTGCTGGGTTTTTCACGTGTCTCCAAAAAGAAACCGGCGGCGTGGCAGGAGTGCCACAGCCGCCGGTCCGGTACGGTTCTTGCCGGGCTCTACTTCTTCAGAGCCGGTATTCCGGACGGGTCGTTGAAGTAGCGGAAGAAGTCGTTGTCCGGGCTGAGCAGCATGGTCGAGCCGCCCGAACCGAACGCCTGCTTGTAGGCCTCCATGCGCCGGTAGAAGGCGTAGAAGTCCTTATCCTTGCTGAAGGCCTTGGCGTAGATCTCGGTCGCGGCGGCATCCGCCTCGCCCTTCAGGATCTGGCCCTTCAGCCCGGCGTCGGCCTTGATGACCGCAACCTCGCGGTCGGCCGTCGCCTTGATGCGGGCATTCTCCTCGTCGCCCTCGGCGCGGAGCTGGCCGGCCTCGCGCTCGCGGTCGGTCTTCATGCGGTTATAGACCGACTGGGAGTTGGCCTGGGGAAGGTCGGCGCGCTTGATACGCACGTCGACCGTCTGGACACCCAGTTCCATGGTCTTGCCGTTCACCCGCTTGGTGATCTCGTCCATCAGGTTGGCACGCTGGTCGGTCAGCACCGCATGCAGCGGCACCGACGACAGGACGCCACGGATTTCCGAGTTGATCAGCGAGTCGAGCAGGCCGCGCAGGGTCGTCTCGCCTCCCGGCACGGTCTGCGCATAAAGTTTGGCCGCGACGATCTTGTAGCGGGCATAGGCATCGACCACGAGGCGCTTCTGGTCGCCCGCGATGATCTCGAACTCCTCGGCTTCGTAGTCGAGAAGCCGCCGGTCGATCCGCTGGATGTCCTGGATCAACGGGATCTTGGCGTAAAGGCCAGGTTGCGTCTTCGGTTCGCCGACGATGGCGCCGAACTGCCGGACCAGGACCTGCTTGGTCGGGTCGACCGTGTAGAAGGTCTGGGTCACGAGGAAACCCAGGACCGCGAGCGCGATCAGCGCGATTATCGAACGGTTGCTCATCGCGTGGCTCCCGGCAGAGGCTGCGGCGCCGGTCGTGGTTGCGGGCCGACTCCCGGCGTCTGACCCGAGCGCAGCTCGGGCAGCGGCAGGTAGGGCAGCACGCCGCCATTGTTGGTCGTTCCCTTGTCGACCAGCACCTTGTTCACGTTGCGCAGAACCTCTTCCATCGTGTCGAGATACAGTCGCTCCGTGGTGATGTCCTTGGCCTTGGCCCACTGCTCGTAGACCTGGTCGAAGCGCTGCGCGTCGCCGCTGGCGCGAGCGACGATCTCGGCCTTGTAGGCCTCGGAGCGCTGGACGATCGACTCGGCTTCACCCTTGGCCCGCGGAAGCTGCTGGTTGCGGTAGGTATTGCCTTCGTTGATCAGCTTCTCCTTGTCGGCACGCGCCGCCTGGACGTCGCGGAACGCCGCGATGACCTCCTGCGGGGGGTCGACGCGCAGAAGCTGGATCTGCGAAATGCGGACGCCCAGCCCGTATTCGTCGAGGATGCCCTGCAGCAGATCCTTGGTGTCCTGCTCGATGCGGCTGCGGCCCTCGGTTTGGGCGTATTGCAGGTTCGACTTGCCGATGACCTCGCGCATCGCGGCTTCGGCGCCGGAGCGGACGTTCTCCTCCGGATTGCGCACGTCGAATGCGTACTTGAACACGTCCTTGATCTGCCAGAGCACGGCGAACTCGATGTCGACGATGTTCTCGTCGCCAGTCAGCATTAGGTTTTCGGTCGAAGTCGGACGCGGACCGCGCGTGTAAGGAGTCGAAGCCTGGGCGCCGCGGGAGCCGAGGACGGTGCGCCGCTGATCCTGCACGTTCACGACCACGACGTTTCCGATCGGTGCGGGCAGATTGTAGTGCAGGCCAGGCTCGACGGGCTTGCCATAGGGCTTGCCGAACACGAGCTGGATCGCCTGCTGGTTGGGCTGCACGCGGAAGAAGCCGGTCGCCAGCCAGATCACCAGCGCACCGAGCACCACGAGGGCAATGCCCTTGTAGGTGCCGAAGCCGCCGGGCATGAGGTTCTTGAGCCGCTCCTGGCCCTTGCGGATGACATCTTCCATGTCGGGGGGACGCCTCGAGCCGAAGGGGCCGCCACCGCCGCCCCCACCGCCACGGTTGCCGCCACCGCCACCGCCGCCACCCCAGGGACCACCGCCGCCCCCAGAACCGCCGCCGCCGCCACCGCCTCCACCGCCGCCCCAGGGGCCGCCGCCGTTGTTATTCCACGCCATCGTTCACCTCAGGGCCCCTGCTTGCCGCGCGCTTCGCGCGTTGTCGCTTTTGATTTCCATACGCGCTGCATATATGTGACGACAGGCCCACCTTCAATCAAGCGGCGGACGTGAAATTGCGCCGCAGTGGAAGCATCAGAACATGGCGGAAATCAGCGAATCGGCCATCCGGAAGGTTCTCGAAACCGTCATGGATCCCGTGACCGGCCGCAGCGTCGCCGCACTCGGCATGGTGAGCGGCATCGCCACGCGCTCCGGTCATGTCGCGGTCACGCTCGATGTCGACCCCGCCCGCGGGACCGCCCTGGAGCCGCTGCGCCAGGCCTGCGAACAGGCGATCCGCGCCATGCCGGGCGTCCTTTCCGCCACGGCGGTGATGACGGCCGAGCGCACGGCACCGCCGCCGCCCCCCGCACCGGGCGGCCACGGTCATTCCCATGCGGGCCACAGCCACGGTCACAACCAAGGCGCACCCGCCGGGAAGACCACGGGCGGGGGCGGCCGCATCGACGTGCCGGGCGTGAAGCACATCATCGCCGTCGCCTCGGGCAAGGGCGGCGTCGGCAAGTCGACGACCGCGGTCAACCTGGCGCTCGGCCTCGCGGCCAACGGCCTCGCGACCGGGCTGCTCGACGCCGACATCTACGGCCCCTCGATGCCGCGCATGCTGGGCGTGACCGAGAAGCCGGAATCGGCCGACGGCAAGATGTTGAAGCCGATCGAGAAGTACGGCCTCAAGACCATGTCGATCGGCTACATCGTGGCCGAAGACACGCCGATGATCTGGCGCGGGCCCATGGTGTCGAGCGCGCTCGAGCAGATGCTGCGCGACGTGACTTGGGGCGACCTCGACGTGCTGGTGGTGGACATGCCGCCGGGCACCGGCGACGCCCAGCTCACCCTCGCGCAGCGCGTCGCCCTGGCCGGCGCCGTCATCGTCTCGACGCCGCAGGACATCGCGCTGGTCGATGCGCGCAAGGGCCTCAACATGTTCCGCAAGGTCGCCGTGCCGGTGCTCGGCATCGTCGAGAACATGAGCTACTTCCTCTGCCCCAAGTGCGGCGAGCGCTCGGAAATCTTCGGCCACGGCGGCGCCCGCGAGGAAGCCGACAAGCTCGGCGTGCCTTTCCTCGGCGAGATCCCGCTGCATCTAGACATCCGCACCACGTCCGACAGCGGCCATCCCATCGTCGTCTCGAAGCCCGACAGCGCCCACGCGCAGGCCTACAAGAACATCGCTGGCCGCATGTGGAAGCAGCTGAGCGCCAACCAGCGCGGCGCCCGCAAGGCCCCGAACATCGTGGTGCAGTAGCTCGAGATTGCCTTCCCATTCACCTGGGGAGGTGGCGCCGTCTCACGGCTTGTAACCAAGCCGCTGAGGCGACGGAGGGGTCATGACCCCATCGCCCTCGTAAGACGAGGGCACTTCCCCATCTGAATGGGGAAGGGCTTACTTCTTCGTCTTGCGCCTGCTCGGCCGCCAGCCCATGCGCCATTTGCCGATCATGCCGTGCACGCCGATCATCGAGCCGGCGACGAGTTCGAGGGCGAGGAAGCGGCGGTCCTCGACCCAGCCGGGGAGCTGGATGTTCAGTGCGAGATCGCGCCGGAAGCCGAACTGATTGTAGTACTCGGGATCGCCGACCAGGATGATGCGGCTGTGGCCCAGCATGCGCGACTGCGCCATCGAGTGCCACATCAGCGCCTTGCCGTAGCCCAGGCCCCGAAGTTCCGGCGAGATGGCGAGCGGGCCCAGCATGATGGCGGGCCACTTCTCGTTGATCAGGATCGGCCAGTTGCGGATCGACGCCACCATGCGGTCCTTCTGGTCGATCGCCACGAAGCACAGTTCGCGGATCGGCTTCACGCCCTCGCGCAGCCGGTAGACGGTCTTTTGCTGGCGATCGGGCCCGAAGGCCGCCTCGTTCATCTCCTCGACCGCCGTGTTGTCGCGCGGCCGCTCGCGCAGCAGCCGCAGCCGGCCGGGATCGCGGATCACGTCGCCTGACCGAGCGCGGCCATCAGCTCGCGCCATTCGCGGGCGCTCAAGCCGCTCGACTTCTGGTCGACCTTCTCGCCCGCCAGCATGCGCTTCACGATGGCGAGGCCGGTCTTGGAGAGGTGCGTGCCGCCCAGGCGGTATTCGACGAAGGCGTCGTGGCTGATCGGACACCAGCGCTTCAGCGTGTCGAGCATGGTCTCGGCATAGACGCGGATCTCGTACTGCGCATGGGCGTCGGCACGCAGCGACAGGAAGTGCATGAGATTGTGGAGGTTGGTCTTCCAGTACCACTGCGTATAGAAGCCGAGTGACAGGTTCATGCGGGCCAGTTCGCGCGCGAGGCCCGATCGCTCGGGATCGAGCGGCGCACCGGCCTCGCCCTCGTTCAGCATCTCGAGATAGTGCTCGTAGACCAGCTCGGCGTCTTTCTTCAGCAGATCGAAGACGCGCTCGGCCTCCTTGCCCGCCAGCACGGCGTCGCGGCCCTGCCGGTTCATCGCGCTCTGGGCCGCGAGATGCTCGGGCTTCGGCACATAGAACTCGTTGTCGAGGATCGAATAGCGCGCGGAATATTCGTTCACGTTGGCGGTGCGATGGCGGATCCACTGGCGCGCCACGAAGATCGGCAGCTTCACGTGGTACTTGATCTCGCACATCTCGAACGGCGTCGTGTGCCGGTGCCGCATCAGGTAGTTGATGAGACCGCGATCCTCGCTGACCTTCTTGGTGCCGCGGCCGTAGCTCACGCGCGCGGCCTGCACCACGGCGGCATCGTCGCCCATGTAATCGACCACACGGACGAAGCCGTGATCGAGCACGGGCAGCGCCTGGTAGAGGATCTCCTCCAGCGCCGGAGCCACGGGGCGCAGGGTCGGCTGGGCGCCGGCCCGGGCCTGGTCGATTTCTGCCTGCTGGTCGCTGGAGAGGGGCATCGGTTCATTGTCCTCGTTTGCGCCGGACTTTATGGGCGCGGGGCACCCCCGGCCATGGGGAAATATCCGTTGATCACCCGCCTTCAAAATGCCGGCCGATGCGCCTATATAGGCGATGTCGGGAAACCGACTATGGCGATAAACGCCGCGTGGCATAAGCGTTTCGGACCCGGGGGCAGTACCCGGCGCCTCCACCATTTCTTTCCGCCCCTGGGCGGAACCGATGGGGGCGAACCAGGATCGACGAGCGTGGTAAAGGCGCGGTTTTTGCCCGGTATGGTTCCGCCGTGACGGGCCATTCACAAGTGCTAACGATAACACCGTTACACTCGCTGCTGCCGCCTAAACAGCGGACGTAAGCGCGGTCCGGGGGGCACCGGGCAACAGAAGCCCCCCACTCATCTTCGCGGGCATCTCCGCTTTCCTTCCCGGCGATTGACCGCTATTGCCATCGTTGACTCTCCCGCACAGCGGGCCGATGCTTTCACGAAATTTCCGACAGGCCATGAACGATCGCTTTCACTACGACGCTCTCGTCGACGATGCGCTGCGCAGCGTCGTGCGACGCGTGCTGACTCAGGTCGCGGAAACGGGCCTTCCGGGCTCTCATCATTTCTACATCAGCTTCCGCAGCGGCGATCCCGGCGTGGAGCTGCCGGAATACCTGCGCGCCAAGTATCCCGAAGAAATGACGATCGTGCTGCAGCACCAGTACTGGGATCTCATCCTGCACGACGATTGGTTCGAAGTGACGGTGAGCTTCAACAAGCAGCAGGAACGCATAAAAGTTCCGTTCGCCGCGCTCTCCGCCTTCGTCGATCCGTCGGTGCGCTTCGGCCTGCAGTTCGACCGCCGCGACAAGGCCGGCGAGAAGCTCGACGGCGCGGCCGCGCCCGTAGGTGCCTCCGAGCCGACACCGCTGCCGGTGCCGGAAAAGCGGCCTCCGCCCGCGCCCACCGAGGGCGAGGATGGTCAGGCGCCCGCCGAGGCTGCCGCCGACGACGCGGCCAAGCCCGAGGATGCCGCCTCCAAGGTCGTCAAGCTCGACAGCTTCCGAAAGAAGTAGGTAGACGCCGCGCCCCGGCTGCGGCAGGAAACCGGCGCCCCGACAGGGTCGCCAGGAGAGGACTCATGCCCGAATTCCAGTTCCAGGAAATGTTCCCGAGCCACGAGGACACGACGTCCTATCGCAAGCTCACTTCGGATTTCGTCGGCACGGCAAAGTTCAACGGCCGCGACGTGCTCACCGTCGAACCCGAGGCGCTGACGACACTCACGGCAGCCGCGTTCCACGACATTTCCCACCTGCTGCGTCCGGGCCATCTCCAGCAGCTGCGGAACATCCTCGACGACGGCGAAGCCTCGGACAACGATCGCTACGTCGCGCTCGAGCTTCTGAAGAACGCCAACATCTCGGCCGGCGGCGTGCTGCCGATGTGCCAGGACACCGGCACCGCCATCGTCATGGGCAAGAAGGGCCAGGCGGTGTGGACCGGTGGCGGCGACGAGGCCGCGATCGCCAGGGGAGTCTACAAGACCTACACCGAGACCAACCTGCGCTACTCGCAGGTCTCGCCGCTGTCGATGTTCAAGGAAGTGCAGACCGGCACCAACCTGCCGGCGCAGATCGACATCTATGCGACCGACGGCGACGCCTACAAGTTCCTGTTCGTCGCCAAGGGCGGCGGTTCGGCCAACAAGACCTACCTGCACCAGCAGACGCCGGCCGTGCTGAACGAGGCCTCGCTGCTCAAGTTCCTCGACACCCAGATCCGCACGCTAGGCACCGCGGCCTGCCCGCCCTATCACCTGGCCATCGTGGTCGGCGGGACGTCCGCGGAGATGAACCTCAAGACGGTGAAGCTCGCCTCGACGCGCTACCTCGACGACCTGCCCAGCGAGGGCAACAACAAGGGCGTGGCCATCCGAGATCGCGAGATGGAGCAGAAGGTGCTGGAGCTCACCCGCCAGATGGGAATTGGCGCGCAGTTCGGCGGCAAGTATTTCTGCCACGACGTGCGCGTGATCCGCATCGCCCGCCACGGCGCCTCGGTGCCGATCGGCATTGGCGTCTCGTGCTCGGCCGACCGCCAGGCCGTCGGCAAGATCACCCGGGACGGCGTCTTTCTCGAACAGCTCGAGACCAACCCGGCGCACTTCATGCCCGAGATCGAGCCCAAGCAGCTCTCGGGCGACGTCGTCTCGGTCGACCTGAACAAGGGCATGGCGCACACGCTCTCGGTGCTGACCAAGCATCCGGTGAAGACCCGCGTGAACCTCACGGGCACGCTCATCGTGGCGCGCGACTCCGCGCACGCGAAGCTCAAAGAGCGGCTCGACCGCGGCGAGGGCCTGCCGGACTATTTCAAGCAGTTCCCGGTCTACTATGCCGGCCCCGCCAAGACGCCGACCGGCATGGCCTCAGGCTCGTTCGGCCCGACCACGGCCGGCCGCATGGACTCCTACGTCGACCTCTTCCAGGCCAATGGCGGCTCGATGGTCATGCTGGCCAAGGGCAACCGCAGCAAGCAGGTCGTCGACGCCTGCCGGAAGCACAAGGGCTTCTACCTCGGCTCGATCGGCGGCCCGGCCGCCATCCTGGCGCAGAACGTCATCAAGAAGGTCGAGGTGCTGGAATATCCGGAACTCGGCATGGAAGCGATCTGGCGCATCCAGGTCGAGAATTTCCCGGCCTTCATCATCACCGACGACAAGGGCAACGACTTCTTCAGCGACCTGAAGATCTGAGGTTCGCCGCCGACTGTCGTCCTGAGCGCAGCGAAGGACCTTGCGGAACGACCAGCGCACTCCCGGGCGGGCGTGAGATCCTTCGCTTCGCTCAAGATGACATGTGGGGCTTAGCGATCGATCCAGCCGGCGCCGTTGCGCGCGTTGATGACCTGAAGCCAGTTGCCGCGGCATCCGAGCACGCGGAAGCTGGAGACGCCGCCGTCGAGAACGGCGAGCCTGTCGCCCGTCAGCCCTGGCCGGCTGTAGACCGTGCCGCCGGCTTTCGCGTCGACCCTGAGTCGATCGGCGGGCACCCAGCCGTGACGACGTGCCCCGTCGACGACCGCGATGCGTGCCCAGCCACTCTGGCTGCCGGACATCCGGATCGTCACCCGCTCCTCGCCGCGCAACGAGCCGATCACCGCGGAATCGAACATCGGCTCGGCCCGCACCGGCACGCTCTCGCCCGGCTGCAGCAGCGCATAGGTATCGACTGGCGAACACGAGCCGGCTTGCCCGGTGCTGGCATCGACTGAACGCTCGACGACAGCGAACCCCGCAAGCACGGCGACCGTGCCGATCGTGGCGCGAATCATCGTAGCCCTTCCCACAATACGCCCGACGGCTCCCCAGCCATCGGCCCTTCACCCGTCGCCGTTGTAGGACCGGGTTGCAGCGACGTCGTGGCGCGGTTTGTAAGAATTGTTTCCCGTCCCGCGCTAGAGTGCCGCCATGAACCTCGCCAAGCAGCATCTCGACATCGGCCTTTTCTCGACCAATCGCGACGACCAGCTCGCCTTCTGGCAGCAGACCGTCGGCCTGCCCTACGACCATATGGGCAAGCTGGGCGGCGGCATGCAGCAGCACCGCCACCACATGAACGGCTCGATCCTGAAGATGAACCATTCGCGCGGGCCGCTACCCGAGGCACCACCATCGGGGATCGTCGGCCTCGAGATCGCTCGCGAGGGGCTGGCCGCGCCGCAGCCGCTGGCCGACCCCGACGGCAACAAGGTGACGCTGGTGCCGAAGGGGCTGAACGGCGTCGCGGGCATCGCGATCCTGCTCAAGGTCAACGATCCGGCCGCCCACGACCGGTTCTGGACGCACGCCATGCAGTTCGAGCGCGCCGGCGAGGGCCGCTATCGCTGCGGCGACTCGCTGGTCGTGGTGGCGGAGAAAGGCACGGTCGAGAGCGCGGTCGGCCAGTGGCGCGGCCCCGGCTATCGCTACATGACGGTGCAGGTGTGGGATTGCCTGGCCGAATACGCCGGAATCCTCGAACGCGGCGGCGCCTCGGGCGGCGAACCGCGCGTGCTGGGCGACACGGTCCGCTTTGCATTCGTCTGCGATCCCGACGGCAATCACATCGAGATCAGCCAGCGCGCGTCCCTGACGGGCGGAGCGCTCTGAAAAGAACGGACGCCCGAGGGCGTCGCGCTCTGCGAAGAGTGGGACACCCGAGGGCGTCCCGACGTCCTGACTACCGCTTGCCCTTGCGCGCCTTGCGGGCGGCGTAGCGGGCGTCGCGGGCGGCCTTCTGCTCGGCCTCGGACAGCACCGGCTTGGCGGCCCGCCGCGCGGCACGTTCGGCCTCCGCGGCTTCGGCTGCTGCCTTGGCTTCTGCAGCCGCTGCAGCGGCTGCCGCTTCCGCCGCGGCCACGATTGCGTCCGCAGCTGCCTTCGCCGCGGCGGCTTCGGCCGCGATTCGCGCCTCTTCCGCCCGCTTGGCTTCCCGGCGCTCGTTCTCGCGAGCCTCGCGCGCAGCCGCTACGGCAGCGCGCTCGGCCTGCTTCTTGAGGAGTTCCGGATCGTTGGCCTTCGCCTTGGCCTTGTCGAGCAAGGCCTGCTTGGCCGCCGCGGCGGTCGCAAGGCGATCGCCGAAATCCACGTTCCTGCCGCTCATGGTCCTGGTCTTTACTCCGCCGCCGCAGCGGCCTGCTTCTTGGCCCGCTTGCGATCCTCGAGATTGAGGAACCGCTTGCGCAACCGGATGGACTTCGGGGTGATCTCGACGAGTTCGTCTTCTTCGATATACGCAATCGCCTGCTCGAGCGACATCTTGCGCGGAGGCGTGAGGCGAACCGCCTCGTCCTTGCCGGCGGCGCGGATATTGGTGAGCTGCTTGCCCTTCAGCACGTTGATCTCGAGATCGGTGCCGCGGCTGTGCTCGCCGATGATCATGCCCATGTAGACGGACACGCCGGGCTCGATGAACATCGGGCCGCGATCCTCGAGCTTCCACATCGCATAGGCGACCGAGGTGCCCTCTTCGTTGGCGATCAGCGCGCCGTTGCGCCGGCCGGCGATCGGGCCGCGATAGAGACCGTACTCGTGGAACAGGCGGTTCATCACGCCCGTGCCGCGCGTGTCGGTCAGGAACTCGCCGTGATAGCCGATCAGGCCCCGCGACGGGGCGTAGAACACCAGGCGCGTCTTGCCGGCGCCCGACGGGCGCATGTCCTGCAACTCGCCCTTGCGCAACGAGATCTGCTCAACGACGGCGCCGGTATAGGCGTCGTCGACGTCGATCACGACTTCCTCGATCGGCTCCAGGCGCTGGCCGGTGACCGGATCGGTCTTGAACAGCACCTTCGGACGGCCGACGGCGAGTTCAAAGCCCTCGCGGCGCATCGTCTCGATCAGCACGCCGAGTTGCAGTTCACCACGGCCCGCCACTTCGTAGGAATCGGCGTTCTCGGTATCGGTGACACGGATCGCCACGTTGCCCTCGGCCTCGCGCATCAGGCGCGCGCGGATCATGCGGGTCGTGACCTTGTCGCCTTCCTTGCCGGCGAGCGGCGAGTCGTTGACCATGAAGGTCATGGCGAGTGTCGGCGGATCGATCGGCTGCGAGGAGATCGGCTCAGAAATCGTCAGGTCACCCAGCGTGTCGGCCACGGTGGCGACCTTCATGCCGGCGATGGCGACGATGTCGCCTGCCTCGGCCGCTTCGAGCGCGACGCGCTCGAGGCCGCGGAACGCCAGGATGCGCGTGATGCGGGTCTGCTCCAGCTCCTTGCCGTCGCGGCTCAGCGCCTTGACCATCGAGTTGGGCTTGATCGAGCCCGACAGGATGCGGCCGGTGAGGATGCGGCCGAGGAAGTTGTCGGCCTCAAGCGTCGTCACCAGCATGCGGAACGCGGGATCGGGATCGATCTTCGGCGCCGGCACGTGCTTCACCAGCAGCTCGAACAGCGGCGTCATGTCCGTGTGCTCGGCCTCCAGCGAGGTCGCGGCCCAGCCCTGGCGGGCCGAGGCGAAGAGCGTCGGGAAGTCCAGCTGCTCGTCCGAGGCATCGAGCGCCGAGAACAGGTCGAACACCTCGTCGTGCACTTCGTGCGCGCGGGCGTCGGAACGGTCGACCTTGTTGATCAGCACGATCGGCTTCAGGCCGAGGCGCAGCGCCTTGCCCAGCACGAACTTGGTCTGCGGCAGCGGGCCCTCGGCCGCGTCGACCAGCAGCACCACGCCGTCGACCATCGAGAGGATGCGCTCGACCTCGCCGCCGAAGTCGGCGTGGCCCGGCGTGTCGACGATGTTGATACGCGTGCCGTGCCACTCGACCGAGGTCGCCTTGGCAAGGATCGTGATACCCCGTTCGCGCTCGAGGTCGTTCGAGTCCATGGCGCGCTCGGCCACCTGCTGGTTCTCGCGGAACGTGCCGCTCTGCTTCAGCAGGCAATCGACCAGAGTGGTCTTGCCATGGTCGACGTGCGCGATGATCGCGACGTTGCGGATATCCATAATGATTTGTCCGGAGGGAGTTGGATTGGGCGCGCTTATACGCACGCTCTGTGACGGCGGCAAGGCAGCGAAAGGAGGCGTCTTGCCGCTACCCTGGGCCACTGCCACAGTCCCGGCATGCGCAAACGCTCGGTCACCATCGATGGCCATCGCACCAGCATCTCGCTGGAAGATGCCTTCTGGACGGAGCTTTTAGCCCTGTCCGGGGAGCGCGGCCTGTCGCTGAACGCCCTCGTCACGGAGGTCGATCGGGACCGGGCGGAGAGCGGCGGCAACCTGTCGAGCGCCCTCCGGCTTCATGTCCTCGCCGAGCTGAAGCGGCGCACGATCAGTCGAGCCTGAAGCCCCGGGCGCGCACGAATGCGCCGAAATCGGCCCGCTCCGGCACCGAATATTGCCGGGCCTTGTCCTCGGACCATCCGTAGCCGGCATCCTCGCCGAATTTTTCCACGAAGCGCTGGGTTTTGTACGGCTGGGTCTCGTTGCGACGCCGGTCGTAGGCCTCGACCTTCTCCCGCAGCCCCGTCTCGTCGTAGCGGTCGCGGTGGATCGACACGTCCAGACCGAGCCGAGGGCTCATCACCCCCTCGAAGGACGGCCACCCCACCCCGAGCCCGGCGACCGGAAACACATGCTGCGGGAGCCCCAGCACGTCCGCAACCTGGGCGGCCTGGTTGCGGATCTGGCTGATCGGGCAGGTCCCGAGCCCGACCCGGTCGGCGGCGGCAATGAAAGTGGCCAGGGCGATGCCGGCATCGACGGCGGCATTGAAGAACGGATCGAGATGGTCGTTCACAAACGGGCGGCCGCGCCATTCGAACAGCAGCCGGTGGCGCCGGTTGTTGCCGCAGAAGACCAGCAGCGCCGGGCCGGCCGCGGCCCAGGGATTCTCCGGAATCAGGGCCTGGAGCTTCTCGCGCTGGGCCTTGTCGGTGACGACGACGATGTCGGCCTGCTGCAGGTCGCTCTTGGACGGCGCCGACAGCGCCACGGCGCAGAGCGTGTCGAGCAATGCCGGATCGAGGGGCTTGTCGGAATAGCGCCGCACGACGCGGCGGTTGGCCATCTCGGCCAGGACCTCGACGCCCTTCGGGGACTCGGTCAACTCAGGGGCGGAACCGAACCGCGCCTTCAACACGGACTTCAGACGATCGAGCACGACAACTCCTCAGCGACCGAAAATATTGGGAATGGGGATCGGGATGTTCGGAATGATGGACCGCGATTGCCCTGGCAGCACCTGCTCGAGCTGCTGGACGCCCGGCAGGGTGCTCGCCATGCCCGGCGGGTCCTTGGCGGTACCGCGCGAGACGTTGAGCGACGGCGAGGACATCGCCCCGCGCGCGGTCGTGATCAGGTACGGCGCCGACCCGTCCTCGGCGATGTAGAAATTCACCGTCGTGTCGGTGGTCGAGGCGCCGAGATTGGTGCGCGTGGAAATCCGCGCCGTCGCGCGATTGCCCTGCACCGCGAGGCCCTTGTCGGTCAGCACGCCCCCCGCGATGTCGACACGGCCCGAGATCGGACTGTCGTGGTTCACGAAGCGGTTCAGCACCAGCGAGATCGCGTTGAGCATGTTGGTGGGCGTCATGCCGCGCTGGCCGACCGCGCCCAGCATGTTGCCGAGCGTCTGGTCGATCACGGTGCTGGCAGCACCCGCCGCCATCGATCCCAGCATCTGGAGGGCCCTGTCGGCGCCGATGAAGATGTGGCCGCCGAGCTGGGCACCGCCGGCCATTGACGCCCGGATCTGGTCCGACGTCGTGCCGCCGCCGCGCAGGGTGATCCCGTTGGCGTTCAGCTTGCCGTCGACCGTCACCTTGATGGCGCTGCCGAACTGGTTGGTGCCCGACGTGCTGCGCAGCATCTCGCCCAGGAAGATGTTGTTGGCGTCGCCCCGGAAGTCGATCGAGAGCGCCGGCTGCGTCGCGTTGACCGTGCCCGCCAGCGCCAGCGAGCCGCCGAACAGCGAGCCCTTGAAGTGCTGTACCGTCAGGACGCCGTCCTTGAGCGTCGCCGCCAGATCGGCATTGCCGATGCGCATCGGCGCACTGATCAGCGTGCCGGCGGCCAGCTTCAGCGTGCCGTCGATGCTGCGCAGCGGCCCGGTGTCGATCGGCTTGGCGGCCGCTGCCTGGCCGCGGCCCGCCGGGCGCGCGGGCGCGCGGCCACCCCCGCTGCCGCCGATCCGGTCGAGATCGAGCGTGGTCGCACGCAGGTCGGCATTGACGGTCGTCCGGCCGGTCAGCCGGGCATCGATCGAGCCGTCGAGCGCCTGGCCGTTCAGCACCAGGTTGCCCTTGTAGGCCGCCGATTCCGGTGCGCCCCGGGAGGCGCCCGGCAGCGACAGGGTGCCGGTCGCCTTCACGCTCTGGCCGGCCATGTTCACGGCGACGTCGCGCAGGGTGAGCTGCTCGATCGTGCCGGCGATGCCGCCGCTGGCGCTCACCGCGCCCAGGTCCGAGGGCGCGGTGGTGCCCGCGACCTTCAGCACGCGGCTGAGGTCGGGTGCCTCGAAGTTGAAGGCGATGTCGGGCCGCGGCATCGGCGCCGAATAGTTGGCAACGCTGCCGCGCACCGCGAGGCGCCCTCCCCCCAGGTTCGAGATCTTGATGTCGTTCAGCCGCAGCGTATTGCCCTGCAGCGCCACGTCGACATCGACCCCCTGGATGGTCTCCTTGTTGTAGATGAGCTTGGCCACCCTGGCCTTGAGGCCGACCGACGGTCCCACGACGGCCGGCGCGGACGCCGGTGCGGTGGCGCCCGCAGGCGCCGCGGCCGGCTTCGGCTGCGCCGGCGTCTTCACCAGGAAGGAGTCGAGGTCGAGCGTGTCGAGATTGACGCTGGTCACGATCGACAGCGGCACGCCGAAGGTCACGGTCACGCCGCCGCTGCCCTTGAGATCGTCGAGCTCGAAGGCGGCGTCGCTCACCTGCACGTTGCCGCCGGTCGAGGACATGCGGCCCTTGAGGCTGAGCTTCTGCAGCTTGGACGGCGGCACCGAGGAGAGGTCGACGGCCAGCCACGCCAGCGTCTCACGCAGCTTCGGTCCGACGAGGCTGAACTGACCGGTGACGCCCGGCCGCGCCGCATCGCCCGTCAGGGTCGATTGCGCCTGCAGGACCATGTCGCCCGGCAAGGTCGCGGCGAGCTTCGGCACGGCGACGGCGCCGCCTTTGGCCTCGAGTTCGAGCGCGACGTTGCGAACCGGCTGCTTGTTGTAGATCACCTCGCCGATCGCGAAGGCGAGCCTCGCATTGAGATCGCCGAAGAAACCGCCGCCTGATGCGTTCGCATTGGCGGCCGGTGCCGCTGGCGGTGCAGGCGTCGTCGCCGGCGAGGACGGCTGCTGGAGCGCGGCCAGCCAGCGGTCGAGATCGAGCTTCGGCACCGAAAGCTTGCCCTCGACGCCGAGCTTGGGCTTCAGCGTGACGGCAAGCGTGCCGGAACCGCTGTCCTGGCCCAGCGCCATCTTGAAGTCGCGCGCGGCGAAGGCGGTCTGCGAGACGTCGATGGCGCCGTCGAAGGTGAACTTGCCGGCGAGCAAGGGCGGCAGGGCCGGTTCGGGCTGGCCCGAGAGCTTGACCAGCGTGCCGACGAACGTCGTGAGCGAGTCGGCCGAGACCGAGGCGATCCCGGAAACCTTTGCCGCCGCGCCCAGCTCGCTCAGCGTGCCCTTGAAGCCGAGCTTGCCGCCGCCGGCCTGCAAGGTGACGTCGGCGCTATGGCCGCTGGCACCGCGCGCGCCGACAGCAAGATCGAGCTTGAGCGGCGCGCCGTTCACGGTGGCGCCGCCGGCCAGAGTATAGGGTCCGTCGACAGAGCCGACGGAGGCCGAGAAATTGGCCTTCTCGCCGACCACGGCCAGGCCCGCCTTCGAATCGCTGAAGATCAGCGTGCCGTTGTCGATGGTGAGCCGGCCGAGCGACAGCGGCCGGGGCGAGCTGGGCTTGGCCGCGGCAGGCTTCGCCTCGGCGACCGACGGCGCGAACTCCCAGTTCGGCTTGCCCTCGGCGTTGATCTCCAGAACGATCTTCGGCTCGACCAGCGTCACCTCGCCCACCTCGATCCTGCCGACGAGCAGGGGAAGCAACGAGGGCTGCACCGTGACCGACTTGACCTCGACCATGTTGGCGTTCTTCGAGCCGGCGGCGTTGAAGAACTTCACGCCCGTCACGGAAACGGTCGGCGTCGGCAGCAGCGAGAGCGAGATCGGTCCGTCGATCACCAGGTCGCGACCCGTCGCGGTCTTCACCTGCGAAACGATCTGCGGCTTGTAGGAATTGATGTCGATCAGCGCGGGCGCCACGACGACGGCGGCGACCAGCAGGGCAACGATGCCACCGCCGCCGATCAGGAGACGCTTGCGGGTGGTTGGTGTCATGGCGGGCTCCCCGGTCCGGCTCGTCCGAGACTAGCGCATCGGTGCCAAGCGCGGCATAGAGAAATCCATGGCCGAGATCGTGAACCTGCGACGCGCCCGCAAGGACAAGGCGAAACGCGAACGCGACGCGGAAGCCGACGCCAACCGCCGCCGCTTCGGCCGCACGCGCGCGGAGAAAGAAGCCGACAAGGACACGGCGGAACGCACCGTGCGCACGCTCGAGGGCAAGCGGCTCGAGCCGGAGAAAGACTAAAACTTTCTTGTCGTCCCGAGCGAAGCGAAGGACGACATCAACGCGCCGGGCGGTTGATCGCCAGTCGCTCGAAGAAGGTGCGCGTGCTCTGGTCGGCGCCCGGTCCGGCCACCGCGCGCACGTTGGTGAGTTCGAGACGCCGTCCGCTGACGGCATCGATCAGCACGGGATCGAGCGGCGTGTTGCCGGCGCGGTCGACCAGGTCCATCGGCCGACCGTCGCGCGAAGCGGCGCCGAACCGGTCGCCCCACTGCTTGAGTCCGACGATCACGGTGAACAGCGCCGCGCCTTTTTCGGTGAGACGATATTCGTGGCGCAGCGGACGCTGGCGATAGGCGGTCTTGCGGAAGACGCCGGCCTCCACGAGCTTCTTCAGGCGCGCGGTCAGCACGTTGCGCGCGATGCCGAGATTCTCCTGGAAATCGTCGAAGCGACGCACGCCGTAGAAGGCATCGCGCACGATGAGCAGCGTCCACGGCTCACCGACCACGTCGAGCGCCGAAGCGATCGAGCAGTTCATCTGTTCATAGGAAGTACGCCGCATGGCCGAAAGTATAGGGCGGCGAACGCGCGGCGCAATCTAGGGACGCGGCCCGAGCCTCAGGATGAGATAGCCGACGATCGCCGACAGCAGCGATCCTGCAAGAACACCCAGTCGGACCTGCGATTCGAACTGCGGATCGGGAAACGCCAGCGTGCCGATGAACAGGCTCATCGTGAAGCCGATGCCGCCGAGGATCGAGACCCCATAGAGCGACCGCCACGATCCGCCCGCGGGCATGGACGCAAGCCCGAGCAGGATCAGCAGACCGGCGCACAGCACGATGCCGACCTGCTTGCCGACGAAGAGACCGGCCATGATGCCGAGCGGGATCGGATCGAGCAGCGACGACAACGACAGGCCCGCCAGCGGAAGGCCTGCATTGGCAAAGGCGAAGACGGGCATGATGAACCAGGCCGACCACGGCTTGAGAACGTGTTCGAGCCAGATCGCGGGCCGGGCCTCGTCGGCCTCACCGGCCGACTTCAGCGGAATGAACATGGCGAGCGCGACGCCGGCGAGCGTCGCATGTACGCCGGATTTGAGGACGGCAACCCAAAGCACCGCGCCGATCAGCAGATACGGAGCAAGTCGGCGCACGCCGAAACGATTGAGCGCCGCCAGAACCACCAGGCAGAGCCCGGCCGCGACGAGCGACGCGACCGAAAGCTGGCTCGTGTAGAAGACGGCGATCACCACGATGGCGCCAAGATCGTCGACGATCGCCAGCGTGGTCAGGAGCACCTTGAGAGACAGAGGCACCCGGCTGCCGAGCGCCGCCAGTACGCCCAGCGAGAACGCGATGTCGGTCGCGGCCGGGATCGCCCAGCCGCGCAGAGCCACCGGGTCCGACCAGTTGAAAACCACATAGAACGCGGCCGGCACGACCATGCCGCCCACGGCGCCGGCGATCGGCAGCGCCACCTGCGAGGGCCGCGAGAGCTCGCCCTCGACGACCTCGCGCTTGATCTCCAGCCCGACCAACAGGAAGAACATGGCCATCAGGCCGTCGTTGATCCAGAGCAGCAGCGGCTTGTAGACGCCCAGGCCCTGATATTCGAAGCCCAGCTTCGTTCCCAACAGCCCCTGGACAGCGTCCCGCAGCGGCGAGTTCGCGAGCACCAGCGCCAGGATCGCCGCGGCGAGCAGCGGCAGGGCGGACGCTGCCTCGCTGTCGATGAAAGCCCTGAATCGATTGGTGGGTCGGTGGGCTGACACGTACGCTTTCCCTCAAAAAGCAGAACGCCCGGGTCTTTCGACCCGGGCGTCCTTTTTTGGACTGTCTCGGTGGGTCAGGCTAATCGCGCGACTGACCCATGAAGCTCATCAGGAACTGGAACAGGTTCACGAAGTCCAGATAGAGGCTGAGAGCGCCGAACACGGCGACCTTCTCGATCATGTCCGTGCCCCAGGCCTCGGAGTACTGTTCCTTGATCTTCTGCGTGTCGTAGGCGATCAGGCCCGAGAAGATCAGCACGCCAGCGGCGGAGATGATGAAGCTCATCGTGCCCGACGGCCAGATCATGTTGACGATACCGGCCAGGATGAGGCCGATCACGCCCATGAACAGGAACTTGCCCATGGCCGTCAGGTCACGCTTCGTCGTGTAGCCGTAGAGGCTCAGCGCGCCGAAAGCGGCGGCCGTCACGAAGAAGGTGCGCGCGACGCTGGCACCCGTGTAGCGGAACAGCACGAGCGACAGGCTGACGCCCATCAGGGCCGTGACCGTCCAGTAGACCGCCTGTACCGCGGCGGTGCTCATCTTGGCGGCGCGGAACGAGACGAGCAGCAGCAGGCCGAGCGGCGCGAAGATCGCGATCCAGCCCAGCATGTTCAGGCCGACGACGCGACCCGACTGCACCTGGAAGAACAGGCTGGCGAGTTCCGGCGAGCTGAACAGACCGAAGGCCACGATGCCCGACAGTGCGAGCCCCGAAGCCATGTAGTTGTACACCCGCACCATGTGGGCGCGGAGACCGACATCAAACGACGCCTGGTCGGCGACGGTGCCGGCGCGGTTGAAGGTGCCGAAGTTCGGATTTGCCATTTGGTTTTCAAGCCTCCAAGGGGGCCTCGTTTTGCCGAGCCCCTTCGACCGATAATCTGGGGTTACAGCGCGACTGAATCAATAGCCAACACGCCCCAACGGGATTCCAATTTTGGACCCATTCCGGGAAACGATTAACTCACTCGTTGCGCAACAAGGCAAGCGGCCTCTGCCGCAATGCCGCCAAAGTTCCGATGAGCCCGAACGCCAGGGTGAGCGCCATGGCCCCCACGGCAACCGCCACCGCCACCATCGGCAGGAAGGTCCATTCGAGGTTCATCAGGCGGCGGACGACCAGATAGGCCGCCAGCGTGCCGACGCCGAGGGCCGCGACGGCGGTCGCCAGGCCGAGGAAGGCGAACTCCCAGGCGAAGGTGCCGGCGATCCGCGCCCGCGTCGCACCCAGGACCTTCATGACCACGGCCTCATGGACGCGCCGGCGCTGGGTGGCGAGCATCGCCCCCGCCAGCACCAATACGCCCGCCAGGATGCTGAGGAAGCCGATGACCCGGCTGGCCAGGCCGATGTTGCCGAGCACGCCGGCGGCGGTCTCGATGGCGTCGCGGATGCGGACCACGGTGACGTTGGGAAACTGGTCGGTGACCGCCTTGAAGATCGCGTCCTCGGCCTCGGGTGTGGATTTGATCGTGGCGAGGAAGGTGTGGGGCGCCTTGTCGAGCGTGCCCGGCGAATAGACGAACACGAAGTTGATGGACAGCGTCGTCCAGACGATGCGCCGCAGCGAGGCGATTTTGGCCTCGATGTCGCGGCCGAGGATGTTCACCGTGATCGTGTCGCCCAGTCCCAGCCCGAACTGCTTCGCCAGGTTCTCGTCGAACGAAATGAGCTGCGGCCCGCGATAGTCGGCCGGCCACCACTCGCCCTCCACGATCCGCGACCCTTCGGGCGGCGTTGCGGAGTAGGTCACGCCGCGATCTCCCTCCACGGCCCAGCGCGCATCGGACGGCACCGCAACCTCGCCGATCGGCTTGCCGCCGATCTTGACGATCCGCCCGCGCAGCGACGGCACCTTGTCGAGAGATCCGGCGCCTGGAATGGCAGCGAGGGCCTTTTCGAAAGCGGGCATCTGGCTCGACTGGATGTCGACGAAGAAGAAGGCCGGGGCGTCGCCCGGGATGCGTTGTGTGAGCTGCTCGCGCAGATTGCCCTCGATCAGCGCCGTCGCCACCAGCACGGTGAGGCCGAGCCCCAGCGAGAGCATGACGATCGGCGTCGGCGCACCGGGCCGGTGCAGGTTGGCGAGCGCCAGCCGGAGCGCCGCAAACCTGGGCTTGCCGACCCGGGCCGCAACCAGCATCAGCAGCCGCGCCAGCAGCGGGAAGGCGATGAAGGCGCCGATGGAGCCCAGCACGAAATAGGCCGCGATGCGGCGGCTGTCGGCAGTGAAGATGGTGAAGGCCGCGAGCGCCATGCCCGCAGCGGCGATCACCAGCGCATCGCGCCAGGCCAGGCGCCCGCCCTGCTGCACGACGGCGCCGCGCATCAGCGTCGCGGCCGACACGCTGCGGGCCCGCATCAGCGGCACCAGCGCGAACAGCAGCGAGACCAGCAGGCCGAAGCCCGCGGCCGTCGCGAGCGGTCCGGCATAGAGCGCCACGCGCGCGCGTACCGGCAGGACGTCGGCAATCATCGACTGGGCGACGAACGGCAGCGCCGCGCCGATCACCAGCCCGATCCCGACGCCCAGCGCCGTCAAGGCGGCGAGCTGGATGAAATAGGTGGCGAAGACCAGCCGCTCCGGCGCGCCCATGCATTTGAGCGTGGCGATGGTCCGCAGGCGGGCCGCAAGGAAACTCGAGACCGCATTGCCCACGCCCACGCCGCCGACCAGCAGCGAGGCGAGGCCGATCAGGCCGATGAACTGCGTCAGGCGATCGAGCCAGAAGCGGATGCCGCCGCCGGCATCGGCGAGGCCCCTCACCCGCCAACCGGCATCGGGAAAGCGTGCCTTCAGCGCGTCGATGACGGCGCGGTCGGACCGGCCCGGCGGCAGGCGCAGGCGATATTCCCAGGTGAGCAGGCTGCCGGGCTGCACCAGTCCGGATTCGACGGCGGCGTCCAGCGGGATCATCAGGCGTGGGCCGAGGCTCGCGAAGGCATTCAGACCCCGGTCGGGTTCGCGGGCGATGATGCCGCGCACCTCGACGGCGACGTCGCCGACCCGCAGCATGTCGCCCGGCGCCATGTTCATGCGGCGCAGCGCGGATTCCTCGACGGCAGCGCCCCAGATGCCGTCGCGCTTGCCCATTGCATTGGCGAGCGTGCCGCCGTCGGCCAGCTCGACCTTGCCATAGAGCGGATAGGCGGGCTCGACCGCCTTGAGCTGCACCAGCGTTGGCCGGCCGTCGGACTTGGTCGGACGTGCCATCGCGCGGCTATCGAGCCAGCGCACCATCTGGCCCTGCTCGCGCATGAAATCCATCTGCTCCGGCGTCGCCTCGCGATAGAGCAGCGAGATCGCGACATCGCCGCCCAGGATCTCGCGCGCATCGGCGCGCAGCCCCTCTTCGACGGCCCGGCTGAAAGAGAGGATGGCGGCGATCGCCCCGACGCCCAGCGCCAGGCAGGCGATGAACAGGCGGAAGCCGCCGAGGCCGCTGCGCATCTCGCGGCGCGCGAGGCGGAAGGCGAGGCTCATGATTCGGCTGTCACTGGGCGGCGAGCGCGCGCGGGCGGTCGTCGGCGACCAGCAGTCCGTCGGCGATGCGCAGCACGCGGTCGCAGCGCTCGGCCAGGCCCATGTCGTGCGTGATCAGGATCAGGGTCGTATTGTCGGTTCGCGCCACCTCGAACAGCAGATCCATCACCTGCTTGCCGGTGGCGCCGTCGAGATTGCCGGTCGGCTCGTCGGCCAGCATGAGTTTCGGCCGCCCGACGAAGGCGCGGGCGACCGCCACGCGCTGCTGCTCGCCGCCCGAAAGCTGTGCCGGGTAGTGGCCGATGCGATGGCCGAGGCCGACGCGCTTCAAGGCGGCTTCGGCAAGGTCGAACGCGTCGGGGCGACCGGCGAATTCGAGCGGCAGCGCCACGTTCTCGTGCGCCGTCATGGTGGGAATGAGGTGGAAGCCCTGGAAGACGATGCCGATATGGTCGCGCCGCAGGCGTGCGCGGTCGTCGTCGCCCATCGGGCCCATGTCCTTGCCAACGACCTCAACCCGACCGGAGGTGGCGCGCTCGAGCCCGCCGGCCACCATCATGAGACTGGACTTGCCGGCACCCGAAGGCCCCACCACGGCCGCAATCTCGCCGGCTGCGATGTCGAGAGTGATGCCACGCAGGATATTGACCGTGCCTGCGTCACTCGCCATGTCGAGGTGCACGTCGGTCAAGCGAACGATGGGAAGCGGCTCGGCCAAGCGGGCTCCTGGGACAGGTCTTATGAAACTGCAAACTCGATATGGTGGTTTTACGGCAGCGGTCAATTCACGGATCGCGGCATTTCTGGCGCTCGTCCTGTGCCTTGCGGTCGCGACAGGTGCGGCAACGGTGCATGCACAAACTGAGCCGGTGAAGCTCGCCATCCTCGGCGACAGCCTCGCTGCCGGCTACGGCCTCGCCCCGGCGCAGGCCTTTCCGACCCGGCTGCAGGCGGCACTGAAGGACAAAGGCCGCAACGTCACCGTCATCAATCATGGCGTCTCGGGCGACACCACGGCCGGCGGGCTGGAGCGGATCGACTGGATGATGGCCGACAAGCCCGACATCGTGATGGTCGAACTGGGCGGCAACGACATGCTGCGCGCCCTCGATCCGGCCAGCACCGAGCGCAATCTCGACGCCATCATCGGCAAGCTGAAGCAGGCCGGCGCCACGGTCTGGCTGGTCGGCATGCTGGCGCCCCGCAATTTCGGCCCGGAATACGTCAAGCAGTTCGACGGCCTCTACAAGAAGCTCGCCGACAAGCACGGCGTGCCGCTCTATCCCTTCTTCCTCGACGGCGTGGCCCAGGACCCGGCGCTCAACCAGCCCGACGGGATCCATCCCAACGCCAAGGGAGTCGACGTCATCGTCGAGCGCATCCTGCCCTTCGTGACGAAGAGTCTCGACGATGCCGCGTCTGTTCGTCGCCCTGCCCGTCCCTGACGAGATCGCCGACGCGCTGTCGGCGCTGCAGTCGGGCGTGCCCGATGCGCGCTGGGTGCCGCAGGAGAACCTGCACGTCACCCTCTGCTTCGCGGGCGAGGTCCAGGGCGGCACCATGCGCGACTTCGAGGAGGAGCTGGCCAACATCGCCGGGCCGCCCTTCTCCGTGACCGTCGCTGGCGTCGACCAATTCAGCAGCGGCAAACAACCTCGGGCGCTGGTCGCGCTGGTCGAACGCAGCGAGCGACTCGACTGGCTGCAGCAGAAGGTGACGGCGGTCGCGCGCAACTGCGGCATCGAGGTCGAACGGCGCAAGTACCGCCCGCACGTGACGCTGGCGCGTTTCCCCGTCGGTGCCGAGACCGGCCATCACATCGCGCAATTCATGGCGAGCCACGGCACGTTTCGTCTGGAACCGTGGGTGGCCGAGCACTTCACGCTTTATTCGAGCCGCACCGGTCGAGGCGGGCCGATCTACACGGCCGAGGCCGAGTACCCGCTGACGTTCTGATCATAAAAGAAAAAGGTCCCTCACTTCGTTCGGGATGACACCTTTTCTTGCATCAGCGCACTGCGCCGATCTCAACAAAATTGTCATCCCGAACGAAGTGAGGGACCCTTCGCTTTCTCTCCTCACACGAACGTCAGCAGCCGCCGCGGATTTCCAACCAGGATCGCGTCGATCTCGGCCTCGCTGTAGCCGCGCTTCTTCATCATCGGCACGACGTTGCGGAAGATATGGCCGTAGCCGTGGCCGCCGAAGCTGGCGAGGCGGGTGCGGTAGCAGATGTCGTGGCTGATCACGACGCGCTCGAGATGGCCCGCAGAAATGAGCGCCCGGATCAGCTTGAGTCGCGTCGCGTCGTTGGGCATGTCGATGTCGCTCAGGCCGTAATAGCTCGACTCCTGGCCGAACAGGTCGAACTCCACCGTCACGCCCGAATCGGCCAGCTTCAGCAGGCGCGGCTCGTCGAAGATGGTGCGGTCGATGTGGCTGATGACGATGCGCTCAGTCGGGAAGCCTGCTTCCTTCGCGAAATCCGCGATCTCCTGCGGCTGGTCGGGATCGCGGCCGGGATGGACGTTGATCGCGGCACCGGTCTCGGTCGCGGCGATGAACGCGCCCCGCATCACGCGCTTCTCGGTGTCGGTCCACGGCGACTGGCAGCCGATCTCGCCGATCATGCCGGCGCAGACGTCGGTGCCCCAGGCGCCGTCGTGGATCTGGCCGATCATCTCGGCGGCGAAGTCCTCGACCGAGCGATCGTGGTTCTTCGGATCCTGGTAGTCGTTCACGTAGTAGCCGCAGCCCATCACGAGATGAACGCCCGTGCCGGCCGCGATGCGGCGCAAGCCGTTCGGATCGGGCGAGAGGCCGCCGCACGACAATTCGACGATGGCGTCGCCGCCCTCGTGCTTCATCATCGCCACCTCGCGGGTGGCGATGTCCTCGAGGTCGAGCATGTACTTGCGGCCGGCGCGCTTGATGCCGCGGCCGTAGTTGATCTGCCAGGTATTCTCCAGCGTGATCTCGGGGCCGAGATCGTTGTCGGAGCGCGTGCCGGGCGGGCGGATGTCGCAGAGCACATGCTCGTGCATCAGCGTGCGTCCCAGCTTCCCGGGCTCGATCGGCCCGAGAACGGTCTGGATCTTTCCCTTCAGGTCGGAACGGCTCATTGCGGCTCCAGCTTCGCGGCCTCGACGACCTTCTTCCACTTCGCGTACTCGGCGGTCATGTGCTTGGAGAGGTCCTCCGAGGATCCACCCAGTTCGGCGGCGCCGGCGTCGCGGATCTTCTTGATCACGTCCGGCTGCTTGGACGCCTTCACCAGCTCGTCCGAGAGCTTCTTCACGATCTCCGGCGGCGTGCCGGCCGGCGCGGCCACATACCACCAGGGCGCGGCGTCGAAGCCCGCGAAGCCCTGCTCGGCAATGGTCGGCGTGTCCGGCAGCGCGAACCAACGCTTGCCCGAGCTCACGCCCAACGCCCGGAGCGTTCCGGACTGAATGTGCGGCAGGTAGGGCGGCAGGTTGTCCATTGTGCTGGGGATGTGCCCGGCCAGCAGGTCCTTCAGCACCAGCGAGCTGCCGCGATAGACGACATGCTCGACCTTGAAGCCCGCGAGCGACTGGAAGTACTCCATCGCCAGGTGACCGGTGCCCCCGATCGCCGGAGAGCCGAAGCTCACCTTGTTGGGGCCCTGCTTCTTGCAATATTCGACATACTCCTTGGCGGTCTTGACCGGCATGTCGGGATGCACCGCGAGCACGTTCGCGACCTCGCCGAACAGCGCCACCGGCGCGAAGCTCTTCACGCTGTCGTAGGGCATGTTCTTGTAGAGGAACTGGTTGGTGACGGCCGTGCCGACGGTGCCGAGCAGCAGCGTGTAGCCGTCGGCCGGGGACTTGGCGACGATCTCGGCCCCGACGTTGCCGCCGGCGCCGCTCTTGTTGTCGACCACGAAGGTCTGGCCCCAGACTTCCTGGAGATGCGCCGACGCGATGCGGCCCAGAAGGTCGGTCGTTCCGCCCGGTGCAAACGGCACGACCACGCGGACCTGCTTGTTGGGATAGGTGGACTGCGCCCAGCCGTGGCGAGCCAGCATGGGAGCGGCAAGCGGCGCAAGGGCGGCACCCGCGATGAGAGTACGGCGTCCGATCGTCTTGTTTATCTTGGTCATGGCAAAGCTCCCTGATTTCAGGCGACTATATCGCCCGGCAATTGGGAGATAAATGTGACCGCAGGATTGATTGGCTACTCGGATCGCATCTCGGTACGGAGCGGAGAGAAAATCGCCTTCAAGGTCTCGAGTGCGGGCCCAAACCCCTATCACGCCATGCTGGTCCGTATCGTGCGCGGCGATCCCAATCCCGGTGGACCGCCGCCCAAGCTCGAGGACCTGTCCGAACTGTTCGACGGCCGCTTCGCCTCGCGCGTCCAGCACGCATGGCCCGGCTCCTATGGCCTGATCGAGAAGGCGAAGGATGCGAGGCTGCCGGCATCGCTGCAGGTCGAGGCGCTGATCTGGCCCACCCTGCCCGAGGACGGGCCGCAGACCGTCGTCTCACGTCGCGATCCCGCCACCGGCGCGGGCTTCGCGCTGGTCCTGACGCCCGACGGCATGGCGCTGGAGACCGGCAAGGATCGCGTCGTGGTGGGCAAGAAGTTGCGCGGACGGACCTGGTATCGCGTCTGGGCGAGCGCCGATCCCGATACTGGAACGCTGCGTGTCGGCCAGCAGCCTCTGGCGCGCGCCTTCGGTACCGATGACGAGGGCGAGGCGACCGGCAAGGCGTCCGGCTCGGCGCTGGAGGTCGCGGCGCCGGTGATGATCGGTGCGGAAGCCGCTGCCGACCGGCCGGCGCAACGCTGCTTCAACGGCAAGATCGAGGCACCGCGCATCCAGGGTTTCGCGGCCTGGGATTTCACGCGCCGCATGGACTCGATGGAGATCGAGGATACCGGCCCCAACGGCCTGCACGGCACCCTGGTCAACCTGCCGACCCGCGCGATGAAGGGCTCGGCCTGGACCGGTGCCGAGCGCGACTGGCGCCGCGCGCCGCATCATTACGCGGCGATCCATTTCCACGACGACGACCTGCACGATTGCGGCTGGCTCGACGATTTCAGCTTCACCATCCCGAAGGACATGAGGAGCGGCATCTACGGCATGCAGCTCACCTGCGGCACGCAGCGCGACGTCATTCCGTTCGTCGTGCGCCCGCAGGTCGGCAAGCCGCAGGCCAAGGTCTGCTACCTCGCCGCGACCTTCACCTATCAGGTCTATTCCAACTTCTCGCGCGGCATGTACGACGATGCCTTCCGCAAGCGTGTCGCCGACTGGAAGGCCTATCCGCACAATCCCGACGAGCATCGCGACTACGGCCTCTCGACCTACAACCATCACCGCGACGGATCGGGCGTGGCCTATTCCTCGCGGCTGCGGCCTCTCCTAACCTGGCGGCCGAACTATCTCAGCTTCAACGACGAGGCGGGCTCGGGCCTGCGCCATCTGCCTGCCGATACGCATCTCACCGGATGGCTCGACCGCATGGGCGTCGCCTTCGACGTCATCACCGACCACGACCTCGACGAAAAGGGCGTCGAGCTGCTCTCGTCCTACAAGGTCGTGCTAACCGGCTCGCACCCGGAGTATCACACCGAAGGCACGCTCGACGCGCTGCAGGCCTATACCGAAACCGGCGGCCGCCTGATGTATCTCGGCGGCAACGGCTTCTACTGGCGCGTGGCGCTGTCGCCGAAAGTGCCGGGCGCCATCGAGGTGCGGCGCACCGAGGGCGGCATCCGCACCTGGGCCGCCGAGCCCGGCGAATATTACCATTCGTTCGACGGCGCCTATGGCGGCCTGTGGCGCCGCTCCGACCGGGCGCCGAATCTCCTGTGCGGCATCGGCTTCTCGAGCCAGGGCACCTTCGTGGGCGATTCCTACCGGCAATCACCGGCAGCGCGCGACAACACCCATGCGTGGGTGTTCGAGGGCGTAAAGGACGAATTGTTCGGCGGCTACGGATTCTCGGGCGGCGGCGCGGCGGGCTTCGAACTCGACCGGCTCGACCATCGGCTGGGCAGTCCCCTCAACGCCGTGGTGCTGGCCTCGTCTGAGGGACACGACCGCAGGAACTTCGTCGTCGTGCACGAGGAGCGGCTGGGCTTCACCACGACCATTCCCGGGCAGACGCTGGAGCAGCTCATCCGAGCCGACATGACCTATATCGAGAAGCCCAAGGGCGGCGCGGTCTTCTCCGTGGGCTCGATCACCTATTGCGGCAGCCTGCCCCACAACAAGTTCGACAACGATGTGTCGCGGCTCACCTTCAACGTGCTGAACCGTTTCGGCGAGCTCGGCCTCAAGTGGCCCTTTTGACCTGCGGCGTCAGCCGGGCTAGCAGGCCGCGCGTGGCGGACTCGATCAAGCCGATCGCCCGCTCGTAGTCGTCCGTCGTGCCGCCGAAGGGATCCGGAATATCGAGGATGCCGAGCGGCGGGGCGTAGCTCATCAGCAGTTGCGGCTTGTCGGCGAATTCGCGCGGCGCCAGCCAGCGCATCTCGACCAGATGCCCGCGGGTCATCCCCAGGACATGGTCGAAACGCTCGATGTCCTCGCCCGTGATCTGGCGCGCCCGGATGCCGGTGATGTCGTAGCCGCGCGCCGCGGCCGCATCGATCGCCTCCGGCGTGGGCGGCTGGCCGACATGGCTGGCGCCGGTGCCGGCCGAATCGATCTCGAAAGCCTCGGCGAGACCCGCCTTGGTGGCGAGCGACCGGAATACGCCTTCGGCCGTGGGTGAGCGGCAGAGATTTGCAGTGCAGACGAACAGGATGCCAATGGTCATGGTCGCCGACCCTAGCACGGCGCTAGATTGACGGCATGCATCAGGATTTCTTCCCCCCGGGCATCGCCGTGCTGACCGGCGCCGGCATCTCCAAGGAGAGCGGAATCGATACGTTCCGCGACGCGGACGGGCTGTGGAGCCGGGTCAATCTCGAGGAGGTCGCGACCCTGGAAGCCTGGCACCGCGACAAGAAGAAGGTGCTCGACTTCTACAACGAGACGCGCAGCCTGTTCCGCACGGCCGGCATCGTCCCGAACGAGGCCCACCGGGCGCTGGCGCAGCTCGAGCGCGACTACGAGGGCGAGGTCACGGTCATCACCCAGAACATCGACCTGCTGCACGAGCAGGCCGGTTCGAAGCGGGTGATCCACATGCACGGGCGCGACGGCGAGATCCGCTGCATGGCGTGCAGCACGGTGTTCGAGTCCGAGCAGGACCTGACACCGGCCTCGGTCTGCCCCGCCTGCAAGGCCGTGGGCGAACTGCGCCCCAACATCGTGTGGTTCGGCGAGATGCCGATGCATCTCGAGGAGATCTACCAGGTCCTGGAACGCTGCGGCCTCTTCCTGGCGATCGGCACGTCCGGCGAGGTCTATCCCGCCGCCGGCTTCGTCCTGCATGTCCGCCGTCATGCGTCACGCGCCCGCACGGTCGAACTCAATCTCGAACCGACCGACAACAAGAGCCTGTTTCACGAACACATCTACGGCCCCGCGACGGCGACCGTGCCGCCCTATGTGACGCGCGTGCTGAAGCACGGCTGGAAATAGAAAGAGAAGAGACGGAGGAAGACATGCCCGACATGATTCATGTGCCGCACGGCGCGCATCACATCGCCGCCGACGTCCACGGCCAGAACTTCTACGCGATCGACCGCCAGTTTCAGGACCTGTTGCGGCTCTACATGGAGCCCGGCCTGCGCGCGCAGATGACACCGCATTTCGAGCGGCTGGGCGAGTTGGCCGGCGGCCGTCTCGACGAACTCGCGATGATCGCCGACAAGCACCCCCCGGTACTGCAGCCGCGCGATCGCTTCGGCCGCGACGAGGACTGGATCGACTACCATCCCGCCTATCGCGAGATGGAAAAGATCGCCTACGAGGAATTCGGCATGCACGCGATGAGCCATCGCGCCGGCGTGCTCGGCCTGGCGGAGCCGGCACACCCGCTGGTGAAGTACGCCTTCACCTATCTCTTCGTGCAAGGTGAGTTCGGGCTGATGTGCCCGGTCTCAATGTCGGACACATCGAACTTCACGATGAAGACCCACGCCTCGCCCGAGCTCAAGCGCCTCCTGATGGACCGGCTGCTGAGCCAGGAGCCGGCCCGCATGATGAAGGGCGCACAGCTCATGACCGAGAAGGCCGGCGGCTCCGACGTCGGCGCGCTGGAGACCGAGGCCGAGCGGATCGGCGTCGGCGCCGACGGCATCGAGCGCTGGAAAATCTACGGTCAGAAATGGTTCTGCAGCCATGCCGACGCCGACCTGGCGCTGATCCTCGCGCGCCCGCGCGGTGCGGCGGCGGGCACCCGGGGGCTCGCGATGTTCGCCCTGCCACGGCGCCTCGAGGACGGCTCCCGCAACCGCTACCGGATCGTGCGCCTGAAGGACAAGCTCGGCACGCGCTCCATGGCGTCGGGCGAGATCGTGCTCGACGGCGCCACCGCCTATCTCGTCGGCGACGTGAACCACGGCTTCAAGCAGATGATGAGCCAGGTCAACCTGTCGCGGCTGAGCCATGGCGTGCGCGCCGCGGCCATGATGCGCCGCTGCCTCAACGAGGCGCTGGCCGCCGCGCGCGGCCGCCGCGCCTTCGGCAAGCCCACCTCGGAATATCCGCTGCTGCGTCGCCAGCTCATGAAGATCATGCTGCCCACCGAACAGGCGCTGTCGATGTACGCCTTCTCCGCCGATGCAATGGGCCGTGCCGACAAAGGCGACAAGGATGCCGCGAACCTGCTGCGCGTCCTGACGCCGGTCTACAAGTTCCGCGCCTGCCGCGACAACATCCCGGTCGCCAGCGCCGCCCTCGAGGTCCGCGGCGGCATCGGTTACATTGAGGAATGGGTCACGGCGCGCCTGGTGCGCGACGCACAGATCGGCACGATCTGGGAGGGCACCTCCAGCATCAACGCGCTGGACGTCGTGCAGCGCGCCGTCGGCAAGTCGGGCGGCCACAAGACCCTCTCCGCCGCGCTCAAGGCAAAGTACGAGCCGAGCGGCGCCCTGCCCGGCCAGTACAAGGGCCTGCTGGGCGCCACGCTCGATCGCGTCGAGCGCTTCGTCGAAGCGGTCGCCGCCGACCCCAAACAGGAAAAGCGCTCCCGCCTCGCCGCCGGCGCGCTCTATCACGCGACGACGGCGGCCCTGCTGGCCTGGGAAGGCGCAACGCTGGGCGCCGAAGGCGGCGACGCCCGCCGCCTGCTCCTCTCGCGCCTAGTCATCGAACATCGCCTCGCGCCCCAAGACCCGCTGTCCCTCGGCGAGTCCGGCTGGGAGGAAGAAGCCATCAACCTGCTCCTCGACGACGCACCCGTGCCGCTGGCAAAGGCGGCGGCGCTGGTGGCGGCATAGCGATAAAGGTCCCTCGCTGCGCTCGGATGACAATCTTGGGTTGCTAGCGCACACCATCCCTTAAGTAAAAGTTGTCATCCCGAGCGCAGCGAGGGACCTTTCGCGACCGATGTCCACCTACTACGTCTACATACTCACGAACGTTAAGCGAAACGTGATGTATGTCGGCGTCACCAACGACCTGGGAAAACGCGTCACCGAACATCGCGCCGGAATGGGTGGCGCGTTCACAAGACAGTACCGGGTTCACACCTTGGTCTACGCCGAAGAACATCAACAGATCGAAGACGCGATCGTTCGAGAGAAGCAGATCAAGGGATGGCGACGATCGAAGAAGGACGCCCTGGTCGAAGCGGCCAATCCGACTTGGGCCGATTTGATTGATCCGGGCATCGAGAAAGGTCCCTCGCTACGCTCGGGATGACAATTTTTCTTTAACGAGGGGTGTGCGCCAACAACCCCATGATTGTCATCCCAAGCGCAGCGAGGGACCTTTGGCCTAACGCTTCAAAACCTCGTCCGTGTGCTCACCCAGCAGCGGTTCGCGATATACCGGACTTGACGGTTCGTTCTTGAAGCGGACCACGGGGCCGAAGTGGAGGCGGCCGTCGTCGTCCGTCACCATGAAGCCGCGCTTCTGCAGGTTGGCATCGGCGATGGCTTCGGGGAGCGTGTTGACCGGGCCGTAGCAGATGTCGAGCGTTGCCAGATACTCCATCCAGTGTGCCAAGGGCCGGGCACGGAACGTCTCCGCGAGGAAATCCATCACCGGCTTCTGGTGCGCGCCGGGCCATGCGCACATGGACGCCATCTCGGGTCTCCCGAGCGCGCCCAGCAGGTTCTTGATGAACTTCATCTCCTGGCCCGCGATCACGAGCTGGCGGCCGTCCGACGTGTCGTAGACGCGGTAGAAGGCCGAGCCTCCGGTCGTGCGCTGCTGCTTCACGTCGGGCGCCTTGTTCTCGGCGAAAGTCGTGCCGACCACGTTGGCGCAGGAAGCCATCAGCGATTCGTGCATCGAGACGTCGATGTAATCGCCGCGACCGGTCTCCTTGCGGCGCAGCAGCGCCATCAGCACGCCGGCGAGACCGTGCAGGCCGCTGACGAGATCGGCGACCGGGATGCCGGGGATCGCCGGCCGGCCGTCATCGCCCAGGGTCAGGCTCAACACGCCGGTCATGGCTTCGAGCGCGAGATCGTGCGCGGCGCGGCCGGGATAGGCGCCGTCCTGGCCGAAGGCGCTGATCGAGCAATAGACGATGCCGGGATTCTTCGCCGCGACCGCGTCGTAGCCGATGCCGAAGCGTGCGGCGACGCCGGGGCGGAAGGATTCGACCAGCACGTCGGCCTCGCAGGCAAGGCGAAACAGATCGGCGCGGCCCTGCTCGCTCTTGAGATCGAGGACGACGCTCTTCTTGCCGCGGCCCATGTTGCGGAAGAACACCGAGGTGCGCGCGTCGGGCGGCAGGATGTGACGGCCCGGGTCGCCCTCGCCCGGCGGCTCGACCTTGATCACCTCGGCGCCGTGATCGGCCAGCGAGGTGGTGAGATACGGGCCCGGCAGGAACCAGGAGAGATCGACGACCTTGATGCCCTGAAGCTTCATGACGGCTTGCCCAATACGGAGTCGTTGTCGGCGCCGAGCGGTGAGCACGCAGCTTGCACCAGCCGCTCGCCATCGATGCGCAGGGGATTGGCGAGAACGCGCAGATCGCCCTTCACAGGATGCGGCACGGCCGAGACCATGCCGGTCTCGCGCGCAAAGGAACTGTCGAGTGCCTGGTCGAGGCGATAGACCGGTGCGGCGGGCAGCAGCCCGTTCATCGACGCGAGCCATTCCGCCGTCGTTCGGGTGCGGAACGTCACATCCAGTTCGGCCGACATCGCGGCGCGGTTCTTCGCGCGCGTGTTAGGATCGGGAAAGCGCGGGTCGGTCACGAGGTCCGCACGGCCCATCACCTCGCACAGGTTCAGCCAGAATTTCTGCGTCATGCACATGATGAAGATCCAGCCGTCCTTCGTCGGGAAGGTCTGGACCGGCGCCAGCGAGAGATGGGCGCTGCGCGGCACCCGCGGCGAGACATCGCCCTCGTTCAGGTACCAGAGCCCGGGATAGGTGAGCTGGTGCATGGCGACGTCGTAGAGGCAGGTGTCGACGTCACAGCCCTTGCCGGTGGTGCGGGCGCGCAGCAGGCAGCTCAGGAGACCGACGATGCCGGTGAGACCGCTCATGCTGTCGATCATCGAGACACCGACCCGCGTCGGCGGTCCGTCGGGCTCGCCGGTCAGTTCCATCAGCCCGGCCTCGGCCTGCATCAGGAAGTCGTATCCCGGCCAATCCTTCCGCTCGTTGTCGCGGCCGTAGGCGGAGATGTGCAGGCAGACGATCGACGGCTTCAGATGTTTAAGGCTCTCGTAGTCGATACCGAGTTTCGACGGCTGCGTGCCACGCATGTTATTCACGACGCAGTCGGCGCCCTTCACCAGCGCCTCGAACTGTCGGCGCCCTTCCTCTGACTTCATGTCGAGGGTCACGCTCCTCTTGCCGAGGTTCCAGGCCTGGAAATACTCGCTGTCGTCCTGCCCTAGCTTGTACGGCCCGACCTGCCGCGAGGGATCGCCGCCCTGCGGCGCCTCGATCTTGATCACCTCGGCGCCGAGTTCGGCCAGGAACATCGTACCGTAGGGACCGGCGCCGAACTGTTCGAGTGTGAGGACGCGGATGCCTTCGAGCGGCTTGCCGTTGATGCTCACGAGATCGGGTTCCGCTTGATCAATTGCCGCGCGATGATGATGCGCTGCATCTCGTTGGTGCCCTCGCCGATGCAGGTCAGCGGCGCGTCGCGATAGAGGCGCTCGATGTCGTATTCCTTGGAGTAGCCGTAGGCGCCGTGGATGCGCATCGATTCGATGCTGTTCTCCAGCGCCGCCTCGGATGAGAAATACTTCGCCATGCCGGCTTCCATGTCGCAGCGCTCGCCGCGATCGAAGATGGCGGCTGCATCGAGCGTCAGCAGGCGGGCGGCGCGGGCGCGCGTCGCCATCTCGCCGAGCTTGAGCTGGATCGCCTGGTGCTCGCAGATCGGCTTGCCGAAGGTCTTGCGCATCTGGGAGTAGCTGGTCGCGAGCCGGAGCGCGCCCTCGGCGATGCCGACGCCGCGGGAGGCCACGTTGATGCGGCCGAGTTCCAGCCCGCCCGCGACCTGCGCGAAGCCCTGCCCCTCGACCTCGCCGATCAGGTGATCGGCCGGAATCTTGTAGTCCTCGAACACCAGCTCGCCCGAATCGATCGACTTGTAGCCGAGTTTCTCCAGCTTGCGGCCGACCGTGAAGCCCGGCCCCTTGGGCGTGATGAACAGGCTCATGCCGGTGTGGCGTGGATTGGCCTCGGGGTTGGTCTTCACCAGCATGGCGAAGCAATGGCCTTCGATGCCGTTGGAGATCCACGTCTTGGTACCGTTGATGACGTAGCCATCGTTGCCGTCGCGCTTCGCCACCATGCGGATCGATTGCAGGTCGGTGCCGGCATCGGGCTCGGTCAGCGCCAGGCCGCCGCGAATCTCGCCGGTTGCGAATTTCGGCAACCAGCGCTCCTTCTGGCGCGGCGTGCCGAACTTCTCGACGGCCAGCGCCAGCATCAGGTGGGAGTTGAAGATGCCGGTGATGGCCATCCACACCGAGGAGACGCGCATCACGATTTCAGCGTAGGTCGTGGCCGGGAGGCCGAGACCGCCATATTCAGGGCTGATCGTGGCGCCGAACAGCCCGAGTTCCTTCATCTGCTCGACGATCTCGGCCGGCCATTTGTCGGCATGGTCGAATTCCTTCACGCGCGGCGCCACCTCGCGCTCGATCCACCGGTCGATGGTGGCGAGCAGTTGCGCTTCGTCGGCCTTGTCGATCGTCTTCATTCGGTCCTCCCGGCCGTCATCATGCCCGACGGCGGGGAGCGGACAAGGCCGAGGAACCTCAGGACGAAATCGAATGCCGAACCGGCGACCGCAAGGCCGGCCAACCCCTAGGCGCGACGACACAGGTCGTGCATCATCCGCCCCAAACAGAATCCGACAGGAAGGAAACGACATGAGGAGACGTCACTTCACCGCAGGACTCGCGACCCTGCCGTTCGTGCCGACCTTCGCCCTGGCCCAGGGCGACGACTGGCCCAACCGCAATGTCCGCATCGTCTGTCCGTTCACGCCCGGCGGCTCGCAGGACAACATCGCCCGCCGTCTCGCCGTCAAGCTCAGCGAGGAGTTCGGCCAGACCTTCGTGGTCGAGAACCGCACCGGCGCCGGTGGCTCGATCGCCGCCGACAACGTCGCCAAGTCGCCGCCGGACGGTTATTCGGTCCTGCTGGGCAATATCGGCAGCCACGCGCTGGTGCCGCATCTCTATCGCAAGCCCGCTTACAATGCGGTCACCGACCTCGAGACCGTGGCCTGGATCGGCACGCAGCCCAACCTTCTCTGCTGCCATCCGAGCTTCGAGCACAACACGCTGCCCAAGCTGATCGCGGCGGCGAAGAAAGACCCCGGCAAGTACTCCTTCGGCTCGTCGGGCCTCGGCACGTCGCCCACGCTCACGATGGAGCTGTTCAAGCAGAAGACCGGCTGCGACATCACCTTCATCAGCTATCGCGGCGCCGCCGCGGCTGCGGCCGACGTGCTGGCCGGCCACCTGCCGATGGTGATCTCCAACATCGACTCCCTGATGAGCCAGGTGAGCGCCGGCAAGCTGAAGCCGATGGCTTCCAGCGGTGCCAAGCGCTCGACGGTCCTGCCGGACACGCCCACTTTCGCCGAGGCGGTCTCACCGGATCTCGTCGTGACCTCCTGGTCGATCTGGGCGGTGCCGACCGGCACGCCGGCGAAGATCAAGGACAAGCTTCGGATCGCGACCGAGAAGGCGCTGAAGTCGCCCGACGTGATGGAGAGCATGAAGGCGGGCGGCTTCGAGCCCGGCGTCATGACCGTTCCCGAGATCGACGCCTACATCCAGACCGAGATCAAGCGCTGGGGCGAGGTCATCCGTGCCGCAGGCATCAAGGCGGAGTAACCATCTCATCCCGGACCTGCTGGCGCCCGGTCTCGACCTGGTGTTCTGCGGCACCGCGCCCAGCCCGGCCTCGTTCAAGGCCCGCGCTTACTATGCCAATCCCGGCAACGCCTTCTGGCCGACCCTCCACGCGGTCGGCCTCACGCCGGAGCGACTGTCGCCGCAGCGCTTCCCCGAGCTGCTGGCGCTGGGCCTCGGCCTCACCGACCTCAACAAGACCGAGGTCGGATCGGATCACGAGCTGACGCCCGCGGCGATGGACGCGCCGTCGCTGCACGCCAAGCTGCGGCGCTTCCGTCCTGCCGCCATTGCCTTCACCTCCAAGAATGCCGCGTCGCTGGCCCTCGGCATCAAGACGCCCGCCTACGGACGGCAGGTCGAGCTTCTCGAAGGGACGGTGGCCTTCGTGCTCGCCTCGCCCTCGGGTCGCGCCCGCTCCTTTTGGACCCTCGAACCGTGGCAGGAAGCCGCTTCCTTCGTTGCCGAACGGCGACGTCTGCGCGAGCGAGCGGCGTGAGCATCAGCCGCCGCGCCACGCTCGCCAGCCTCGTCGCCCTGCCGGCGCTCGCCCGAGGCCAGGATGCGCGGGCCCAGGATGCACGGGCCCAGGACACACAGACGACGCTCCGCGACCTCGCGCGCCGCGCCACGATCTACCTCTTCCCGATCTACGAGATGTACTGCGCCCGCTGGCGCGCGACGGTCGACGAGACGAATCCGCAGCGCCAGCGGCTCAACCGCTTCCGCCACATGCCGACGCTCGCCGATCCGAGCACGCGGGACGTCACGACACCGAATGCCGACACACTCTATTCCTCGGCCTGGCTCGATCTCTCGCTGGAACCGCTGTTCCTCACCGTGCCGCCGGTGGGCGACCTCTATTACAGCTATGCCTTCATCGACCTGTTCACCGACAATTTCCTCGTCGTCAGCCATCGGCTTGGGGGCAAGGGCCTGGCCACGCACATGATCGTCGGACCGGCGTGGAAGGGCGATGCGCCAGGCGACGTCACGCTGGTGCAGGCGCCGACGACATCGGTCTGGCTTCTGGGCCGCATCCTGGTCGACGGGCCCGAGGAACTCGACCGCGTGCGCATCCTGCAGAGCCGTGTGCTGCTCGAGACGCCGGACATGCGCAACGAGCGGCGCATCCTCGAAACCGGCGAGTTGATGCGCTTCCGCACGCAGGCGCCGCCCGAACCCGTTGCCGACTGGCCGGCCGCCCATCCCGGCGAGCCCTTCGACCTGTTCGACATCGGCATGCGGGCACTCGGCGAAAGTCCATTGCCCGCGCGTGACCGCCCGCTGTTCGAGGCGCTGGCGCCGCTGAAGCTGAAGCCCGGACGCAAGTTCGACCGGCGCGCCTTCACCGAGACCGAACGGCGCGCCATCCTTGCCGGCATCGAACAGGGCCATGCCGAGATCCGCGCCGCCGCCGGACACGGCCGCACGGTCGACGGCTGGACCTATGGCGAGCGGCATTTCGGCAATTCCGGCGACGACTATCTCTATCGTGCCGCCACCGCCCTGACGGCGCTCGGTGCGCTGATGCCGGGCGAAGCGGTCTATGTGACCTGTGTCGTGGATGCGGAGCGGCGGCCGCTGTCGGGCGCCGACCGCTATGTGCTCACCTTCCCCGCCGGGCGCCTTCCGCCGGTGCGTGCCTTCTGGTCCCTGTCCGCCTACGAAGTAACGCCGGAAGGTCGCGCATACCTCAGCGAAAACGCCATCGACCGCTATTCGATCGGCGACAGGACCCCCGATCTGGTTCACGGTACCGATGGATCGCTCACGATCTATATCCAGCGGGAACGCCCTTCGAGCGACCGTGCGGCAAACTGGCTCCCCGCCCCCGCGGGACCGATGCGCCTCGTGCTGCGTGCCTTTCTCCCCGACGAGGCATTGATCGAGGGGCGCTACCGGGTGCCTCCGGTGCGACGCAACTCCTCCCCCTGACCGGCGTTTCTCCAGCGAACACGCAGGAGTCTCCATGACCGCCATCTCGCGCCGTTCCATGGCTGCGGGCGCCGGCCTGCTGGTGGGCGCCATCGCCATTGGTGCACGTGCCCAGCAGGTGCCGCCGCAACTGGCAAGCGCCGTTCCCGTCCCGAAGGTGACGCCCAGGCCCCTGACCATCAATCCCGAGAAGGTGAAGGGCCTGTCTGCCAATCTCCTCCGCACCCATCACGACACGGAATATGCCGGTGGGGTGAAGAAGCTGAATGCGATCGGCGAGCAACTGGCGAAGGTCGATTTCGCGGACATGCCGCCCGAGAAGGTTGGCGAACTGAAGCGCGAGGAACAGACCACGCACAATGCGGTGGTCCTGCACGAGATATACTTCGACGGCCTCGCCGAAGCGCCCACCCAGCCGTCCGGCCTTCTGGCGCAAGCCCTGTCCCGCGATTTCGGCAGTCTCGACCGCTGGAAGGCGGAGTTCGTCAGCACGGCCAGGTCGCTGGACTCGGGGACCGGCTGGGTGATCCTGGCCTATGCTCCGCGCGACAAGCGCCTGTTCAACTACCGCGCCGAAAACGATTCGATGGCGCCGGCCGCCGCTGTCCCGCTGCTCGTGATCGACATGTACGAGCATGCCTATTCAGCCGACTACGGCTCCGACATCGCGAACTACATCGAGGCCTTCGTGCAGGCGATCAAGTGGACGAATGCAGAGCGCCTCTATCGCGAGGCCATGCGGGTTTAAAGCAAAGCCGTCATCTCGACCGGAGCACCGAAGGTGCGGAGTGGAGAGATCTTCTCTCCGCAAAAAAGCCGGCAAATCGTCGGGCCAAGGTCTCTCCGCTCCGCGCTGCGCGCTACGGTCAAGACGACGGGAGTGTCAGGCGTTCGGCTGGACGCGCTGCGATTCTTCTTCCGCCTTCGCTTCGATCGCTTCCATGTCGTCGTCGCTCAGGCCGAAGTGATGGCCGATCTCGTGGATCAGCACATGGCGCACGATATGCGGCAGATCCTCGCCCGATTCGCACCAGTAATCGAGGATCGGGCGGCGATAGAGGAAGATGCGGTCGATGTCGTTGGCGACATGGCCCGCGCCGCGCTCCACCATCGAGACGCCCTGATAGAGGCCGAGCAGGTCGAACGGCGTATCGAGTTCCATCTGCTTCTCGATCTCGTCGGACGGGAAGTCGTCGATCTGGATGCGCACGTTGCCGATGTGCTTGCGAAACTCCTCGGGGATCGTCGCGAGCGCCTCGGCGGCGATCGCTTCGAAATCCTCCAGTGTGGGCGCCAGGCCAAAGCAGGGCGTGCGCCGAGGATTGTTGAAGACCGGCATGACTCCCCCTTATAGGACCAGCGCGCCCTCGCCAAGCGCTCCGTCGTGACCGTTTGCGGCTCTTGCTGTCGGGAGGTTTGGCGCGGTATTCGCATGATCGCCTTCCTGACCGATCCCCACTAGGCTAGCCGCCGCACATGCTTCGTTTTCTCTTCCGCCGCCTGATCGTGGCGCTGCTCGTCGCCGCGACCGTCATGACGCTTGCGTTCGTCCTGACGCGGCTGTCGGGCGATCTCGCCATCTCGATCGCCGGTCCCAATGCCACGGCGGCCGACATCGAGGCGGTCCGCAAGGCCTATGGCCTCGACCGCCCCGTGCTCACGCAGTTCTTCGACTGGGTCGGCCGCGCCGTGACCGGCGATCTCGGCAACAGCTATTTCTTCCAGACGCGGGTCTCGACCCTGATCGCCGAGCGCATGCCGGTGACGCTGACGCTCGGCCTGACGGGCCTTTCCCTCGCGCTCCTCATCTCGATCCCCATGGGCATCCTCGCGGCGGTGCGCGAGAACACCAACTTCGATCGCGCCGTGCAGATGGTCGCCCTGATCGGCCAGGCGATGCCGTCCTTCTGGCTCGGCCTGCTGCTGATGATCATCTTCGGCCTCACCCTGGGCTGGCTGCCGATCTCGGGCACCGGCTCGTGGGAGCATTTCGTGATGCCCGGCATCGTGCTCTCCTTCTCCGCGGTGCCCGCGCTCACGCGCCTCACGCGCGCCGGCATGATCCAGGCGATGAGCAGCGACTATATCCGCACGGCCCGCGCCAAGGGCCTGTCACGCGCCTCCATCCTTCTGAAGCATGCGCTGCGCAACGCCGCCATCCCCGTCGTGGCGATCGCCGCCGTTCAGCTCGGCTTCATGCTGGGCGGCTCGATCGTCATCGAGCAGGTCTTCGCCCTGCACGGTGTCGGCTTCCTCGCCTGGGAGAGCATCGCCAAGAACGACTTCCCGGTGGTGCAGGCCGTCGTGCTGGTCCTCGCCGTCATCTACGTGGCCCTGACGATGGTCTCCGATCTGCTGAACGCTGTCCTCGACCCGCGGCTCCGCGCATGAGTGCCGCCGTCACGGTCAATGCCGGCCCGCGCCGGGGCTGGAGAAGCGCCGGCACCTGGATCGGCGCCGTCATCGTCGGCATCGCGCTGTTCTGCGCCGTCTTCGCGCCGCTGATCGTGCCGCACGATCCGTTCGCGCAGGACCTCAACCGCCGCCTGCTCGTGCCGTTCTGGATGGAGGGACACAATCCCGACTTCATCCTCGGCACCGACCAGCTCGGCCGCGATTATCTCTCGCGCCTGATCTGGGGCTGCCGCATCTCGATGCTGATCGGGATCACCGTCACCATCGTGTCGGGCGTGATCGGCATCACCATGGGCGTGCTGGGCGGCTTCTTCGGCGGCCGCATTGACGACGCCGTGCTGTTCGCCATCACCACGCGCCTTTCCATTCCGGTCGTCCTCGTGGCACTCGCCGTCGTGGGCCTCCTCGGCACCTCGATGACCCTGCTGGTGCTGACGCTCGGCCTGCTCCTGTGGGACCGCTTCGCCGTCGTCGCGCGCTCGACCTCCATGCAGGTGCGCAACCTCGACTTCGTGGCGGCCGCCTGGTGCGCGGGCTGCTCGCGCTTCCGCGTGCTGTCGCGCGAGGTGCTGCCCAATATCGCGAGCCATCTCGTCGTGGTGGCGACGCTCGAGATCGCGCTCGCCATCCTGCTCGAGGCGACGCTGTCGTTCCTCGGCCTCGGCGTGCCGCCGCCGCTGCCCTCGTGGGGACTGATGATCGCCGAAGCCAAGGACTACATGTTCTTCAGCCCCTGGGTGATCGTGATTCCCGGCGTGGCGCTGTTCGTGCTGGTGCTCGGCATCAACCTGCTGGGCGACGGGTTGCGCGACGCCTTCGGCACACGGTCCCGCTCGTGAGCGCGCTTCTCGAAGTCGAAAAGCTGGAAGTGGGGTTCGGCGGCAGCACCTCGGCGGTGCGTGGCGCCTCGCTCACGGTCGAACGCGGCGAGACCCATTGCCTGGTGGGCGAATCGGGCTGTGGCAAGTCGGTGACCGCGCTGGCGATCATGAATCTGCTGGCGCGCGGCGGCCATCGCACCGCGCAGCGCCTCAGCTTCCAGGGCGAGGACCTGCTGAAGCTCGACGATCGCGGCATGGCGCGCCTGCGCGGCAACGCCATGGCGATGATCTTCCAGGAGCCGATGACCAGCCTCAATCCGGCCTACACGATCGGCTCGCAGATGACCGAGGTGATGCGCCGCCACAAGAAGGTGAGCCAGCGGGTCGCCATCGACCGCGCCGCCGATCTTCTGGGCCGCGTCGGCATCACCGCGCCGGGCCTGCGCCTCGGCCAGTTCCCGCACCAGCTCTCGGGCGGCCTGCGCCAGAGGGTGATGATCGCCATGGCGCTGATGTGCGAGCCGCAGCTGCTGATCGCCGACGAGCCGACGACGGCGCTCGACGTCACGGTACAGGCTCAGATCCTGCGCCTGCTGGCCCAGCTCCAGCGCGACCTCGGCCTCGGCCTGCTCCTCATCACCCACGATCTCGGCATCGTGGCCCGCGTCGCCCATCGCGTCTCGGTCATGTATGCCGGCGAAGTCGTCGAGAGCGCCGCGACCGCGCAGCTCTTCGCCGATCCAAAGCATCCCTACACGCGCGGTCTGCTGCAATGTGTGCCGGTGCCGGGCAAGCAGCGGCAGGATGAACCGCAGGGCTCGATCCCGGGCACGGTGCCGCGCATCGGCCCGGGCTTCGAGGGCTGCGGCTTCCGCGACCGCTGCACCTTCGCCGACGCGACCTGCGCCCATACCGTGCCGCACCAGACTGCGGCGCCAGGCCACGACTATCTCTGCCGGCTGGCCCCATGACCGCGACTCCCCAACCCGCCATCGAACTCAGGTCCGTCGGCAAGACCTTCCGTGTCTCGGGCGGCATCCTGGGCAAGGATCGCCGCGTCGTCGCCGTCGACGGCGTCTCGTTTGCCGTGCCGCCGGGCGGCGTGCTCGGGGTCGTGGGCGAATCGGGCTGCGGCAAGTCCACCCTCGCCCGCCTGATCCTCGGCCTGCTCGCGCCCGACTCCGGCGACATCGCGGTCGAGGGCCAGCGCATCGTCGACATGGATCGCAAGGCCCGCGCGAGGCTGATCCAGCCGGTGTTCCAGGATCCGTTCTCTTCGCTCAATCCGCTGACCCGCATCCGCGACATCGTGGCGATGCCGCTTCAGGCGCAGGGCACCTTCTCGCGCGCCGAGATCGCCAAGCGGGTCGACGAGATGCTGACCCGTGTCGGACTGCCCGGCGAGATGGGCAATCGTCTTCCCGCCGAACTGTCCGGCGGCCAGCGCCAGCGCGTCGCCATTGCGCGCGCCCTCGTGCTGCGGCCGCGCATCGTGGTGTGCGACGAGCCGACTTCGGCGCTCGACGTGTCGGTGCAGGCGCAGATCCTGAACCTGCTGGCGGAGCTGCGCCGCGACCTCGGCCTCACCTATCTGTTCATCAGCCACAATCTCGCGGTCGTCGAGCACGTCGCGACCGAGGTGGCGGTCATGTATCTCGGCCGCATCGTCGAGAAGAAGCCGACGCAGGCGCTGTTCCACGACCCGGAGCATCCCTACACCAAGGCACTGCTCGCCTCGGTGCTGACGCCCGAACCCGGCCTCGGCGTGCCCGACGTGGGCCTGGGCGACGTCATGCCCGATCCGGCCAACATCCCGCCGGGTTGCCGTTTCCATCCGCGCTGCCCGATCGCCGAACCGCGCTGCTCGACGGAAACGCCGCCGCTCAGGCCACGGCCCGGCGGCGGCGTGGAGTGTCTGCTGGTTCCTTAATTCTCTGTCGTCTCGACCGGAGCGAAGCGAAGTGGAGAGACCTTGCCCGCGACAGGCAAGATCTCTCGGCTTCGCTCGGGATGGAAGTAACGCGCCTGCGCGCGTTACTTCCACTTCGCGAAGTAGAAGCGCGGCAGTTCGTCGGGGAAGGTCTTGAACTCCAGCGCCTTCGAGAAGGCGTAGGTGTTCACGTAGGTGTTGATCGGCAGCCAGTAGGCCTTCTCGGTCGCGATCTTCACCGCCGCCGAATAGGCCTTCTTGCGCGCCTCGGTGTTGGAGGTGGCGCCGCCCTCCGCAACAAACTTCTCGAGCTCGGGATCCTTCGAATAGTTGTCGAGCGCGCCAGCGCCGAACATGACGGGCATGATCGCCGAGACGTCGTTGATCGAGTAGCTGCCCCAGCTTCCCATGTAGAGCGGCGCTTCGCCCTTCTGGGCCTTCTGGATGGCCGGCGCGACCTGGAGCTGGGTGATCTTGGCGCGGATGCCGACGGCGGTGAGGTAGTTCTGGATCGCCGCGCCCCACGAGGTCGGCTGCACGTAGCTCACCATCTCCACGTCGAAGCCGTTGGGGAAGCCGGCTTCGGCCAGCAGCGCCTTGGCCTTGGCCGGATCGTAGTCGTACTTCACCGCGGCATCGGCATCGCAGCCGAACTGGCTGGGGAAGCACGGTGCGGGCGGCACGCGGCTGCCGCCGCCGACCAGCTTGTCGGCGAACTGCTTGCGGTCGACGGCGTGCCAGATCGCCTGGCGCACCTTGAGGTTGGTGAGCGGGTTGCCCGCGCCCGAGCGGCCGGCGGCGTCGATCGAGAGATAGCCGACGCGCATCGATTCCTGCCGCACGGCCTGGAGGAACGGCATCTTGTTGATGCTGTCGGTCTGGTCGGGATTGATGTTCCAGATCCAGTCGGCCTTCTGCGCCAGCACCTCGGTCACAGCGGTGGCGAGATCGGGCACGAAGCGGACGTGCAGCTTCTTGATCGCCGGGACGCCCTTGGGCGAGCCCTTCCAGTAATCGTCGAAGCGCTCGAAGAAGATTTCCTTGCCCTGGTCGTTCTTCACGATCTTGTAGGGACCCGCGCCGACCGGCTTGGCCGAGAAGCCCTCGGGGCCGACCTTCTCGCGATAGGCCTTGGGATGGATCGGAGTCACCATGGCGAGATATTCGAGCGCCGCCGGCGTCGGCCGCTTCATCTTGATGCGCACGGTCCAGTCGCCGGTCTTCTCGGCCTTGTCGATCCAGGCGTAGTTCGAAGGCGTCGCCACCTTGGAGGCGGGATCGGCCGCCATGTTGATCGTATAGACGACGTCGTCGGGCGAGAGCGTGCTTCCGTCATGGAACTTCACGCCCTGCCGGATCGTAAGATCGAGTGTGTTGTCGTCGGTGAACTTCCAGTCGGTGGCCAGCGACGGCTTGATCTCGAAGGTCGCGGGATCGCGATGCACCAGCATGTCCCAGGCCTGGTGCGCCAAGATGAGCCCGGTCCGCTGGCTGTTGAAATACATGTCGACGTTGGGCACGGCGTCGTTGAACAGGATGCGCAACTGGTCGGCCGCCTTCTGCGCCGACGCAGGCGAGGCGGCGGTGGCGCCCAGCAGGGCGGCCGTGGTCGAAAGCAAGGCAGTACGTCGGGTGATCTTCAAGAAAGCCTCCGGTTTGTTGGGGGGAGCCTAGGCCGCTGCGACGCGATGAGGCAAGCTTCACGCCAACTGAGGAGAGAACAGATGACCGCCAAACTCGCTGGGAAGGCCCGCACGCAGGCACTCGCCTCGATCAAGAGCTGGAAAAAGGTACGTGGCCGCGATGCGATCCAGAAGAGCTTCAAGTTCGCCGACTTCAACGAAGCCTGGGGCTTCATGACCCGCGTCGCGATGGCCGCCGAAAAGGCCGACCACCATCCCGAATGGTCGAACGTCTACAACAAGGTCGAGATCCTGCTCTCGACCCACGATGCCGGCGGCCTGTCGCTGAAGGACGTCGCTTTGGCGAAGGTGATCGACGGGATCGCTTGACGGCTAGGGCTGCGATCCCGAGCGCACGACTTCGTCGAAATGTTGGCGCACGCGGACGGCGGAATGTTCGAGGAGGAGACGGGCGGCACGCTCCGCTCCCTCCGCGTCACCGGCCGAGACACGATCGGCGAGCCGTCGCCAGTCGGACGCAGACTCCGCGCGTCCTGCCTGGGTGAGGAAGCTGCTGGCCTGGCCGCGGATGAGCTGCCACATGCCCATGCCTGCCAGCCGCTTGTACATGTCGGGCAGATGGTTGTTCCCGCAGCGCTCCGTCAGGAACGTCTGGATGCGCACCGACTGGGTCGCGAAATCCTGCGGTGACGTGTCGGGTTTCGCCGCCAGCCCCTCGAGATCGACGACCAGCACCTCCAGTTCGGCCCGCTGCGCCGGACCGGCCTGCCGTGCGTACCGGCCCGCCGCGGTCGAGAGCAGCGCGGCGCGCAATTCGAACAGGTCGTCGAGATCCTGGCGGGAGAACTCCGCGATCCGTGCGCCCGAGCGCGGGATGCGCACGACATAGCCCTGCCGCGCCAACGCAATCAGCGCCTCGCGCACCGTGGCGCGGCTGACCGCATGGGTCTGGGCCAGCAGCTCCTCCTTCAGCCGGTCACCCGGCTTGAGGCGGCCCGTCATCACGTCCTCCAGCACGCGCTCGGCCAGCCGCTCCGGTAGCGACTTCACGAGCTTTCCGAGCGGCGTTTCCGGAACGAGGCTGGTGTCCATGCGACGATTCCCGTCTTGTCTGACAATAAACAGTATATTGACCGATTATCTGTGCGTTGGGTAGAGTAACAGCTTGGGAGAACTCACATGAACTCACTCGAAATCACCCCTCTGGGTTTTGCGGCCGGCGCCCAAATCCGCGGCATCGATCTCCGCAAGCCCCTGACCAACTCGCAGCATGAGGAGATCAACAAGGCCTGGCTCGAGCACATCGTGCTCATCTTTCCGGAACAGGACCTGACACCGGAGGAGCAGATCGCCTTCTCCCGCCGCTTCGGCGTGCTCGACGATCATGAGTCGCAGGCACCCTCGACGCTGCATCCGGATCACCGCGAGATCCTGGTCCTCAGCAACAAGATGGTCGGCGGCAAGAAATCCGGCACCTACAACTCCGGCCGCAACTGGCACACCGACCTCAGCTACACGTCCCGCCCGGCGAAGGGCGCGATCCTTCATTGCAAGGAGAAGCCGCCGGTCGGCGGCGACACGATGTGGGCCAACCTCTATCTCGCACTGGAGACGCTGACGCCGCCGATCCGCGCGCTGATCGAGAACCTCGAAGCGGTTCACGACGTGTCGATGGTCCGCGGCATCGAGCAGCGCGATCCCACCGTGGTCGCGGAGATGAAGCGGCGCAATCCGCCGATCATCCATCCCGTCGTGCGCACGCATCCCGAGACCGGCCGCAAGTCGCTGCTGGTCAACCAGCGCATTCGCCGCTTCCTCGGCATGTCCGACGAGGAGAGCCAGAGCCTGCTCGCGATGCTGAACGCGCACGCGACCTCGCCGGAGTTCGTCTATCGCCACCGCTGGAGCCTGGGCGACGTCGTGATGTGGGACAATCGCTGCAGCTGCCACGTGGCGCTGGGCGACTTCGACCAGACCAAGCCGCGCGTGATGTATCGCTGCTCGCTCGAGGGCGAGGTCGAGACCGGCCGCGTCGCCGACAATGCCGCGAGCGCCGACCGCGAATCGATGCTTCAGGCGGTCGCCGCGGTTTCCTGACGCCCTTCCTTGGGGCCCATCAAGACAAGAAGACGAACCGGGAGGATGAAAATGTTGCGTTCGAAGTTCATGGGGCTGCTTGCCGGCAGCCTGTTCGCACTTGCCTTGCCTGCCGCCGCCCAGACGCCGGCCTTTCCCGACAAGTCGATTCGCCTGGTGGTCGGCTTCCCGCCGGGCGGCGCGACCGACGTGATCGCCCGCCTGATGGCGCAGGGCCTCACGACCGAACTCGGCCAGAACGTCCTGGTCGAAAACAAGGGCGGCGCCAGCGGCATCATCGCCTCGGAGATGATCGTGAAGTCGCCGCCCGACGGCTACACGCTGCTGTTCGCGCCGAGCTCGCATGCGACCCTGGGCGCTCTTTATCCCAATCTGTCGTTCGATCCGCTGAAGGACTTCACGCCGATCGCCACCGTGGCGCGCACGCCCTACCTGCTCGTCGTGCATCCCGATCTCGGCGTGAAGACGGTGGCCGACCTCATCGCGCTCGCCAAGTCCAAGCCCAACGGCATCGCCTACGCATCCACCGGCATGGGTACGGCGCAGCATCTCGCAGGGGAAATCCTGCAACGCACCGCCGGCGTCCAGATCCTGCACGTCCCCTATCGCGGCAGCGGCGCGGTGCGCGCCGACATCCTCGCCGGCCGCATCCAGACGATGTTCGACAACGTCGCCGTCATGCTGCCCTACGTGCAGCGTGGCGAGATGCGCGCGCTGGCCGTGACCGGTCCGAAGCGCAGCACGTTGGCTCCGGACCTGCCGACCCTGCGCGAACTGAACCTGGCCGCCGCCGAGATCGAGGGATGGTTCATCTTGCTCGGCCCGGCCGGCGTTCCCGAGGCCGTGGTGAAGCGCCTCAACGATGCGGTGAACAAGGTGCTTGCCCAGCCGGCCACGGCCGAGCGCCTCGCGACCCTCGGCGCCGAGCCGCTTTCGGGACCGCCGCAGGATGTCGTCACCCTCGTCGGCAACGACCGCGATCGCTGGGGCAAGGTGATCCGCGAGGGCAACATCAAGCCCGAGTAAGGACCTGCACGCGTCATGCATCGGTCACATGGGCGTGAGGCCTGTGACATGCGACGGCGCGGCGCCCGTCACCGCCCTGTAACCTCTGGAAATCGGCGAACCCTTTCCCAGATGGAGCGCTCAGTAGCGTTCACCACCGGAAAGTCAGCCCTCAGATGTTCTCGAATAGAATTACGCTTGCTGCGGTCCTTGCGGTCGCAGCGGTCGCCCCGTTGCCGATCCATGCCGCAGGCCTGCCCAGCCTCAACGAAATCCAGCAGGACCAAGAACCGGAAGACCACGCGATTGCAGTGCCGCACGACGCACCGCTCGCCAGCGGGCGCATCGTGGCCATCGACAAGGACGCAGGCCGCGTCACCCTCGACTTTCGTCCGCTGCCGCTACTGCCCGAGGGCGGCGTGCGGGTATTCGCCGTCGAGGATCCTGCCTCGTTGAAGGGCCTCGGCGCGGGCGATCGCGTCCGCTTCGAGGTGGAACGCGACGGCCGGGGTTTCGTCGTCACGCGTCTGGAGAACAGCAACTAGTCAGGAGGTCAGCCGCCTGCGCGCGTGACGCAGCAGTTCACCGTCGCTCGGCTCGTCCATCGCTTCCACGCCGACCAGTTTCTTCGCAAGCTGCTCGGCGTGGCCCACGCGCACGTACTTCTCGAAGTCCTGACGCGGCCCGTCGGGACCCGCGATCATCCAGCGCTCGACTTCGGTAAGCTCGGCCAGGATCGCCTCGAAATATTCGCGATCGTCGCGGACCCGTCCGCTGCCTTCGGCCTTGACCGCGCATTTCTCCACTTCGCCGGCACCGAAGCGGAAAATGTGCGCTTCGTCGGCGTTCAGCCAAACAGCGGCATGCGGCGCGCTCACATGCCCCTCCCGCGTTCTTCGGCGCCCTGATTGTGTTCGCCGCCCGGTTGGGCGATCTCGCGCAGGGCATTGCCGGCCTTCCGCGCGTCGTTCTCGTGCGAGGCCACGTCGGCCAGCGAGAGAATGCCGACCAGCCGCTTGTCGCGATCGACGACCGGCAGACGGCGGACCTGCAGTTCGCCCATGTTCCGGGCGACGTGCGCGGTGTCTTCGTCAACGAAGCAGTACTTCACGTCCTGGCTCATGATCTCGCGTACCGCAGTGCCAGGCCCCTTGCCCTCGCCGATGGCGCGCACGGCGATGTCCCGGTCGGTGATCATGCCGACAAGCCGATCCTCGTCGCCCACCGGCAACAGGCCGGCATCGATTGCCAGCATCATCTTCGCCGCGTCCTCGATCGTGTGATCGGGGCGCGCGACACAGATGTCGCGCGTCATCGCATCACCTACTCGCATGGCATCGCTCCGTTGGTTTGGGTTCGCCGAAAAAACGCCGTTGCAGACGGTGTGGTTGCGCGACTTTCCATCTCGCGGAAGGCCACGGCGATTTGGGTGGCATCGTGCGATCCCGGGGCGGATGCTCCGTCCAACCAATTCGGAGGAAGTATCGTGTCACATCGGCGGACATTCATTCTGGGCGGACTTGCGGCGACGACCGCGCTGGCGACCGGTTTCGGTGCGCGCGCTCAGGCCTTTCCGACCAAGCCCATCCGCTTCATCGTGCCCTTTGCCGCGGGCGGCAATGCCGACGTGACCGCGCGCCTCGCCGGCGAGGGCATGGCGCGCAAGCTCGGCCAGCCCGTGATGGTCGACAACCGGCCGGGCGCCGGTGGCGTCGTCGGCCAGGAACTGGTGTTGCAGGCGGCGCCCGACGGCTACACGATGGTGATCGCCGCGTTCGGCACGCTCTTCGTTTCGCCGCTGATGGCCGGCAAGCCGTCGATGGTGCCCTCGTTCGCGCCGGTGAGCATGCTCAGCACGGTGCCGATGATCGTCGTCGTGCCGGCCAACAGCCGCTTCACCGATTTCCAATCGCTGCTGGCGGCGGCGAAGGCCAAGCCCGGCACGATCAGCATGGGTCACGCCGGCAACGGCACACCCAATCACACCGACATCCTGCGCATCCAGGAAAACGAGAAGGTCAGCTTTTCGATCGTGCCCTATCGCGGCTCGGGCGTGGGGCTGAACGACGTGCTGGCCGGGCAGATCAACAGCTACGTCGACCAGCTCAGCAGCTCGCTGCCTCACCTCCAGTCGGGCAAGCTGCGCGCTCTCGTGGTGATCGGCGAGAAGCGCACCCCGGAACTGCCCAACGTGCCGACGCTGGCCGAGGTCGGCTGCACCGCGTTCGACGGCGGCACCACGCTCGGCATCTTCGTGCGGCAGGACACGCCGACGCCGATCATCGCGACGCTCAACGCGGCGGCAGCCGCCGCGCTCGAGGATCCCGCGATCAAGCAGAAGTTCGTCGATCTCGGCGCGACGGTGCGTCCGTCCACGCCGCAAGGTTTTGCCGACTTCATGAAGACGGAAGAAGCCGGGATCGGCGATCTCGCGAAGAAGGGACTGTTGAAGCCCGAGTAGTCGGACTACCGGGTCTTCGCCTTGCCCTGGCCCTTCGGGTCGCCTGCCTTGCCCTTGGCTTCGGCGGCTTCCAGGGCGCCGGCTTCCTCGGAGTCGAGGGCGCGCGCGGCCTCGTGGGCGGCATCATCGACGGTGCCCTTCTTCAGGAACTCGGCGGTGCGCTTGTTGTAGTCGGCGGTGGCGGTATAGCTGCCCTCGCCCTCGATCTTGCTGGCTTTGGACTTGTCCATGGCTCGCTCCTTTGTTGTCCTGTCCGGGCAACGCGGAACGGCGCCACAGGTTACGTGAGCAGGCCGATCTCGCGATAGAAACGTGCGACGCCGGGATGCAACCTTTGGCGTCCCGGCACCACCGCAACCGTGTTGGCGGCTGTCGTGTCGACGAGCTGTGGCGGCGGAGTGCCGGCCTGCTGCACGGCGTACAAGGCCTTCGCGATGCGGTAGGCCGTCGTTTCGTCGAGGCCGGGCCGCGCCAGCACGAAACTCCAGGAGCCAACGGAGGGGATCGCCGCCGCCTGGCCGGGAAAGCTGCCCGCTGCCTGCGTCACCGGCTTCAGGAAAGTGTGCTTGCCGAGGATGCGCTGGATCTCGGCCGCGTCGGGCGCAATGAAGCGTGCGCCGTCCTTGCTGTTGGCCATGGTCATGAATCCGGGCCAGCCATTGCCGCCACCCCACAGTGCGGCGGCCCGGCCGTCGAGCACCATCGCCGGGCCGTCGCCCGCGCGTTCGAGATAGATCGGCTGGAAATCCTTCGCGGCATCCAGCCCGAGACCGTCCATGGCATAGCGGCCGAGGATCACCAGGCCCGAGCCGCCGGCGCCCCAGGCAATCGGCTTGCCCTTGAGGTCGGCGATCGTGCGATAGGGCGAATCGGCCCGCACGACGAACATGCCGGCCGTCGGATACATGGCCGTCAGCACGCGCAGGTCGGCCGGCGCACGACCGATCCCTTGCAGCGATTCATGCACCACCTCGCCCTGGACCAGCGCGATGTCGAGCGTGCCGGCTTCCAGCAGGGGCACGTTCTCGGTGCTGCCCTTGGTGTTGATCGCCTCGATCTCGAGTGTCGGATCGAACCGGCGCACCCCTTCGACGAAGGCCGCGCCATAGACCGGGAAACCGCCCCCGGGCGTGGCAGTGCCGAGACGAACCTTCATGGCCTGTGCTCCCGCCGGCGCTGCCGAAAGCATGAGACCGGCGGCCGCCGCAGCCTGCAGCGCCGCACGCCGGCCGAGAGATGACTTTGTGGTGTAATGCCCGTCATGCGAGTGTGTCGTCCGAGCAGGGGGAGATGACATGCCAAACCGTCCTGAACTCATGGCCATTGGCGACTCCATCTACAACGGCACGCGCTCGCTGACCACCAATGCCGAACTCGCGGCATTGGCCGTGCCGGCGCAGGTCGCGCGGGCGTTCGGGTGGGACTTCAGGACACCCTCCTATCCTCGTGACGTGCTGTTCGATCTGGAAGACCTGTTCCGCTCCGGCCGCTTCGACATCGACGGGCTGAAGCGATCGGTTCTGGACAACGCGCAGGCGTGGCTCGACCAGGGACGCTGGTCGGCCGACGACTGCTTCGACAATCTCTCGATCGCCCAGACCACGATCGCCGACCAGGCCGCCCTCACCTACAACAACAACGTCTCGAAGATCGCCGGATTGATCGATGCAGTGCGCGACGCCGAGGGCTTCGATTTCGTCGGCGTGCTGCCGGCACTCTATGAGGCGGTCAACGTGAGCTTCCTGCTCAACCCGTCGAACGATCCGGCGAGCGAATTTGCCGACAGGACGCCACTCGAGATCCTGGCGCAGCGCAGGCCGAAGCGGCTGCTGGTCAATATCGGCATCAACGACGGAATCTGGACGATCTGCCTGATGGCGACGAAGGATCAGTTCTCGCCCGTGGCCATCGCCACCGACATGCACGATCTCGGTGTGCGCCTGAACGACATGCGGCTGGCGGGACAGATCGACCGCGTCTATCTCAACCTGCTGCCCAAGCCGAGCTGCGTGGCCAACCTGATGCCGCGCGTCGATCCCGGCGCGCTGCCGCGCGGTGCCGACTATTTTCCCGAGTATCTCGGCCGGCTGGGCCAGATCGGCGGCCTGAGCGGCGCCGAGATGAAGGCGCTCGACGAAGGCGTGCGCGATCTCAACCGGCGCATCGCCGACGACCTTACGGAGACCTTCGGCGGCGACGGCATCGCCTTCATCGACGCCTACGGCATGATGGAGCTGCACGACAACAAGCACTATCGCGAGAGGCGCGAGCACGAGATCTGGATCAAGGACTGGCGGATCAACAACGTGCCACTGCAGCGCTGGCCACACAAAGGCGGGCTCTACGGGCTCGACAACCTGCATCCCACGGCGGTCGGCTATGCGATCCTGGCGCAGGCAGTCTGCCGACGGATCGAGGAGACGGAAGGCCTGGCACCCGTGGCGCCGATCGATCTCTCGGCGGCGTTCCGCAGCGATTCGCTGCTGACCGACATGCCGCGCCGGCTCGACATCAGCCTGCTGCTGATCAACCTCGTCGTGGCCTTCGCAGCGCTTGCGCGCCCCGGCGTCTAGGACTTCTTCGCCTCGAAGAAGGGCTCGACGCTGCCCTTGAGCTTGATGGTCAGCGGATTGCCCTTGCGATCCACCGTCTTGCCGACGGCGACGCGGATCCAGCCCTCGCTCACGCAATACTCCTCGACGTTGGTCTTCTCCTGGCCGTCGAACCGGATGCCGATGCCGCGCTGCAGAAGCGCCTCGTCGTAATGCGGGCTCTTGGGATTGGTGGAAAGGCGGTCGGGGAGCGTGTCGGTCATGGGTTTCCTATAGCATCAGCGCGTAGACGATGCCGGCCATCGAGCTGGCCAGCAGGACAGGGATCATCCCGAAGCGGAAGCGGAATACAGCAACAGCACAGGCCGCCGCCAGTGCCACGGCGGCGATATTGGCCGAGCCCAGCACCGGCAGATCGACGGTGGCGCCCAGCAGGCGGACCGACCGCAGCTCCCCGAACAGGACCTGCAGGCCGAACCAGACGGCGAGATTGAGGATCACGCCGACGATCGCCGCCGTGATGGCCGCCAGCGCGCCCGACAGCGCCTTGTTGGCGCGCAGCGCCTCGACGTAGGGCGCGCCGACGAAAATCCAGAGGAAGCAGGGCACGAAGGTCACCCAGGTCGTGAGCAGGCCGCCTAGCGTGCCCGCGAGCAGCGGACTGAGCCCGCCATGGTCGCGCCAGGCGCCGAGAAAGCCCACGAACTGCGTCACCATGATCAGCGGGCCGGGCGTCGATTCGGCCAGCCCAAGCCCGTCCAGCATCTCGCCCGCGGTGACCCAGCCGTAATGGTCGACGGCCTGCTGCGCGACGTAGGCCAGCACCGCATAGGCGCCGCCGAACGTGACCACCGCCATCTTGCTGAAGAAGACCGCGATCTGGGTGAAGATGTCGTCGGGCCCGCGCAGGAACCACAGCAGGGCCACGGGGACGAGCCACAAGGCGAGGAAGATCGAGCCGATCGAAATCGTCCAGGCGAGATTGGGTTTTGCGTGCTCCGGCGTCGCCTCGCCCAGCAGGGAGTCCGCATCGCCCAACGCCGGCCGGTTGCCGGCACCATGGCCGCCGGCCTGGAAAGCCGTCGAGCCGAGCCGCGTGGCACCGAAGCCGATCAATCCCGCCGCCACCACGATCACCGGAAACGGCACGCCGTAGAAGAAGATCGCGATGAAGGAAGCGACCGCCAGCAGGCGCATGGCGTTGTTGCGCAGCGCCCGCCGGCCCACCCGGATCACCGCCTCGATCACGATCACCAGCACCGCGGCCTTCAGGCCGAAGAACAGGCCCTGCACCAGGGTCACCTTGCCCAGCAGCACATAGACCCAGGACAGCGCCATGATGGCGATCATGCCGGGCAACACGAACAGCGTGCCGGCCAGCAGGCCGCCTGCCGTCCGATGCATCAGCCAGCCAAGATAGGTCGCGAGCTGCTGCGCCTCGGGACCGGGCAGCAGCGTGCAATAGTTCAGCGCCTGCAGGAAGCGCTGCTCGCCGACCCATTTCTTCTCCTCGACGACGATGCGATGCATCACCGCGATCTGGCCGGCCGGGCCGCCGAACGACAGGGCGGCGACCCGAAGCCAGACCTTCATCGCCTCGGCGAAGGGAACGCCGTGCGGCTTCGGTGCGCTCATGACTTCCTCGCGGTCGGCGGCCAGTCGTGTCCCTCGTCGACGGCGTCGCGGCACCAGCGATAGAAGGCGTCGTAGAGCGCGAGCCCCGCCTCGAGCTGCGCCAGATCGTCGGCATACATGCGCGACAGGCCGAGCGAGGCGGCGAGAAGTCCGGCCGATTCCGGCGCCAGTTCAGGTCGCGCCGTGTCGGCTCCGCGAACGATGGTCGCCAGCCTCTTCAGCGGCTCGGTATCGAGGCCGAACTCGTCGACCATCAGGTCGAAGGTGCAGCGCTCGCCGCGATGGCTCCAGTGCACCTTCTCGTGATCGACATCGAACGGCGTGGCGCCGAAACGGTCGGCGACGTCGAGGACCTCCGAGGGGGCGACATAAAGAAAGACCGCGTGCGGGTCGACGAAGCGGCGGATCAGCCAGGGGCAGGCGATGCGATCGACCTTGGGCCGGCTGCGGGTCACCCAGACCGTTCGGCCCTGGGCATCCCGGCGCGGCAGGCGCTCGGCCGGCACGGTCGGCAGCTGCGCCGCCTGCCAGGCGACGATGCCGCCTTCGAGCACATCCGTGGGCACGCCCTCGTGGCGCAGCCACGCCGCGACGCCCTGACTGAGTTTCAGGCCCTTCTTGCAGACGACAACCGCAGGGCGGCGGGCGGCGACCAAGGCAGGCCCCCAGGCGGGAACGTCGGCCCACGGGCGGCGCACCGCCCCCGGCACGAGGCGCGGATTGGCGGCAAAGTCTTCCTCGGTGCAGACGTCTATCAGTACGGGTGAATCGGGGCGACCGATGAGGCGAGCAAGCTTGTCGGGAGAAATCGTGTTGGGCGAAGGCATGTGCGGCGTCCTTGTGAAGTGAGGCAGGACGCGATGCTTCGGCTGTCGCCTCGTGGGGAGATCGCGATCCCCATCGCCGCTTCTTTTAAAGAGAGTGCAAATAGTGTCAAGCTTGGCCGATTGCCGCGGCCGCGGCCTGACGTTAGTTTGCGGCCGGGATATTGGGACTGTGAGTGCAGGTATATACCGGGGGTTTCATGGCTTGGGGTCGTCTCTTACTTGTTGCAATGGCCGTCATGGGCACGGTCGTGGCGTGCAGCCAGGCCTCGCGGGTCGTACAGTCGACGGCGCAGATCAAGCGCGCCTATTGGGGGCTGCCACAAGCCGGCCCCGGCGCCGACGTGACCAGCATGGTCACCTGCCCGGGCGGCTATCCCTGCGACGTGTTCGCCAACGGCCCGGCCTATAACGACAACCGCTACGACCTCGCCAAGAAGCTGACCGTGATCTGGACGTGTCAGCCGCAGAACTTCGTGCTGGCCGAGGTCGCACCGCCGACCTTCAAGGTCCGCATGGCCTGCGTCGGCGCCGCCCCGATCAAGCCGCGGCGCATCGACATCCTCGAAGCGTCCTGGGGCGGCCCGTCCTCGACCATCGACGTGACGCAGCAGGTTCGCGACATCTGCGGCGAAGGCTCGACGCGATGCCAGGTGCCGGCAATGGCCTATATCTTCGGCATGCCCGATCGGCTCACCAAGACGCTGCGCATCCGCTACACCTGCGACGGCCAGACCACGCCGGGCCGACAGGCGACCGAGAACAGCGTGGCCGACCTGCGCTGCGAGCAGCCGGCCGACCTGGGTTACTGACGACCGACGAAAAGCCTCAGCGCCGATCGGCGGGAACGCCGGGCGGCGCGGGGCTGCGGCGGCACTCGCCGTGGAGCAGTCCGCCATAGTTTGCGCCGAGCGGCGTCATCGAGAAGGCGCCGTCGTTCCTGTTGTACGTCATTGTGAAGTTCGGAAAGGTCGCGCGCACGGCCTGGAACGTAATCGCAACGCTCGTTCCCTCGGCCAACGACGCCCCGTCCCAGACGCCCGCCGTGTTGCGGCGATCGTCGAACACGACGGCGAAGTTGCGCACCTGGCCGCCCCGGTCCGTGACCTTGCAGGCGAGCCAGCGCGACTCCGCCATCGCAGGCGCGGCGACGACAGCCATACCGGCCACCGTCACCAGTAATGTCGCGAGCCGCATCGGGGCGCTCCGGGCCGCTTACTTCGGCGCCATGCGGATCGCGCCATCGAGGCGGATCGTCTCGCCGTTCAGCATCGGGTTCTCGACGATGCTCATGGCGAGCTGGGCATATTCCTTCGGGTCGCCGAGACGCGAGGGGAACGGCACCTGCGCGCCCAGGCTCTTCTGCGCTTCTGCCGGCAGGCTCATCATCATCGGCGTGAGGAACAGGCCCGGCGCGATGGTGCAGACGCGGACGCCGAGGCTCGCCAGGTCGCGCGCGATCGGCAGGGTCATGCCGACGACGCCGCCCTTCGATGCCGAATAGGCCGCCTGGCCGATCTGGCCGTCGAACGCCGCGACCGACGCGGTGTTGATGATCACGCCGCGCTCGCCGCCGTCCATCGGCTCGGCCTGGCTCATCGCGTAGGCCGCGACGCGGATCACGTTGAAGGTGCCGATCAGGTTCACCTGGATGACCTGGCTGAACATCGCCAGATCGTGGGGGCCCGACTTGGAGACGGTGCGGCCGGACCGGCCGATGCCGGCGCAGTTCACGACGACGCGCGGCGCGCCCAGCTTCTCGACGACCGTCTTCACCGAAGCCTCGACGCTGGCGGCGTCCGCCACGTTGGTCTTCACGAAGAGGCCGCCGATTTCTTTCGCCTTCTGCTCGCCCAGCTCGTCCTGCAGGTCGAAGATCGCGACCTTGGCGCCCGCGGCCGCCAGCGCCGACGCCGTGGCGCCGCCCAATCCCGAAGCGCCGCCCGTGACGATGGCGGCCTGACCCTTGACGTTCATTGCTGTCCTCCGTGGTTGGGCGCTTTTAGCATTTCCACCCCCCTTGCCAAGCCGGGCCGCCGACCCAACCTTTCCCGCATGAACGACGCATCCGATCTGGCCCGCAACGAGGCGACCGTCCGCCGGAACTTCTGGACGAAGGCCCGCCGCAATCTGGGCCGGGTCCCCTTCACCGAGGACGCGGTCGCGGCCTTCTACTGCGCCACCGACAGCGCCACCCCGCTGCCCATCCGCGCCACCCTGTTCGGGGCGCTGGCCTATTTCGTGCTGCCGTTCGACGTCATCCCCGACCTGCTGCTCGGCCTCGGGTTCACCGACGACGCCGCCATCATGGTCGCGGCCTTCACCGCCGCCCGCATGCACATCACGGAGACGCATCGTGCCCAGGCGCGGACCTGGCTGCTCAAGGAGCAGGGCCAGACGGAAGCTTCTCGGGGGGCTTCTCCGGCGGGCTGACGGCGGCGGCGCGCCGCCGTTCGCGTGCGACCACATGCTCGCGATGGGCGATGTAGAGGGCCGACGCGATGACGATCGCGGCGCCGACATAGGTCCAGACGACCGGCATTTCGTTCCACATCAGCCAGCCCATGAACACCGCGAAGGGCAGCCGCATGTATTCGAACGGCGCGATGGCCGACATCTCGCCGGACTTGAAGGCCTGAACCCAGAAATACTGGCCGACCGTGGCGGTGGAGGCGATTCCGATCGCCAGCACCCAGCCCCAGAGATCCGGCCATCGCCACACCCAGATCGCCGGCGGCGCCAGCAGCAGGGTCGAGAAGATCGCAAACTGCGTCAGGATCATCAGCGGCGACTCGGAATCCGAGAGGCGCTTTACCAGGAGGATCGAGATGGCGACGCAGGCCGCGTTGGCCAGCGCGACCAGAGCACCGAGCTGGAGACTCCCCTCTCCCGGCCGCACCATCACCAGCACGCCGGCAAAGCCGACGATCGTCGCCGTCCAGCGACGCCAGCGGACTTTCTCCTTGGCGATGACCGCCGCGACCACGACGGAGAAGAGTGGCTGCGAGAAGGCGATTGCCGTCGCGTCGGCCAGAGGCAGCATCGAAATGGCGTAGAAGCCCAGCACCATCGAGGTGGTGCCCATGAAGGTGCGCCAGAAATGGCCGGTGATGCGCTGGCTGAGCCACGGCTTCACCTTGCCCGACATCATCAGCGGCAGCAGCATCACCACCGAGAGGATGGCGCGAAAGAACGCCGTCTGGACGCTCTCGACCTGTTCCGACAGCAGGCGGATCATCACGCCGGTCGAGGTGAAGATGAAGCCGCCGCTCACCAGCCACAGCGCCCCCTGCACATTGGGCGGAAGGCGCCGCAGCCAGTCCCGCATCAGATCTTCCGCTCGTGGCCGACCCAGTAAGGCTCGCGCAGCGTCTTCTTCAGCACCTTGCCGACGGGGCTGCGCGGCAGCGTCTCCACGAAGTCGACGGTCTTGGGCGCCTTGACGCCGCCCAGCTTCTCCTTGGCGAGCCGGATCAGCTCGTCGGCCTCCACCGTCATGCCGGGCTTCAGCTCGACGACGGCCTTCACCGCCTCGCCCCACTTCTCGTCGGGCACGCCGATCACCGCGCAGTCCTGAACCGAGGGGTGACTCCACAGGACCTGCTCGACCTCGCCGGGGAAGACGTTGAAGCCGCCGGAGATGATCATGTCCTTCTTGCGATCGACGATGTAGACGAAGCCGTCCTCGTCGATCACGCCGATGTCGCCGGTATGGTGCCAGCCGAACGCCGAGGCCTCGGCCGTGGCTTCGACGTTGTTGTAGTAGCCCTTCATGACGAGGCCGCCGCGCACGACGATCTCGCCACGTTCGCCGCGCGACAATAGCTTGCCGTGGTCGTCCATGACCTCGAGCCGCACCAGCGGCGAGACCTTGCCGCAGCTCGCGAGCCGGTGGCGGTTGTTGGTCTCCAGCGCCGCCACATGCTCTTCCGGCGAGAAGAAGGTGCAGATCATGCAGGCCTCGGCCTGGCCGTAGGTCTGGGTCAGCACCGGACCGAACACTTTTACGGCCTCGACGAGCTTGTCGACCGACATCGGCGCCGACGCGTAGACGAGATGCTTGAGGGAGCTGTAGTCGTACTTGGCGACGTCAGGGTGCGCGAGCAGCATGTAGATCAGGGTCGGCGGCATGTAGACATGCGTGACCTTGTGCTTTTCGATTGCGGCCAGAATGCCGCCAGGATCTGCCGTGCCCATGAAGATGTTGGTGCCGCCGAACGCCAGCAGCGGGAACGAGCAGACGCCGGCCGCATGGGTCATCGGCGCCACCATCAGATGGACCGGCGGCGACGTCACCGGCATGCAGGCCCAGAAGATCGAGTTCATCGTCTCGATGTTGCCGTTGGTGATCTGTACGCCCTTGGGCCGGCCGGTGGTGCCGCCGGAACTCGCGAGGAAGGCCACATCGCCCGGCGCGTCGGGCAGGTCGGGCGCCACTTCCTTCTGCGCCGCCAGCCAGTCGGCGAACGACGGCGTGTCGATGCAGATGAAGCCGGTGATGCGCGGACAGGCCTCGCGGATGCGTGCGAGATAGGTCTCGAAGCTCGAATGATAGAACAGCACCTCCACGTCGGTGTTGTTCAGGATGTAGAGATTCTCCTCCAGCGCGTTGCGCGCATTGACCGGCGCCCAGGTGATGCCGGCCCGCACGATGCCCAGCAGGCAGGCATAGGCCGCCGCATGGTTGGGGCTATAGACGGCGGCCTTCGAACCCCGCCCCAGTCCCATCGCCAGCAGCCCATTGGCGACGCGATGCGTCTGCCCGCGCACTTCGCGATAGGTCCAGCCCTGCGTACCGTCATGCAGACAATGCCGCTCCGGATAGAGATCGGCGCCGCGGTCGAAATAGTCGATCAGACGCATGTCACGCCGCCTCGTTCTTGCGGGGCCGACCGCCCAGCTTGCCATTGGCGCGAGCCGCTGCTGCTTTAGCGACGCTCCGCACGCTTCCTCCACGCTGGCCGAGCCTCGAGGCCATCCATCGGTTCGAGCCGAACTGCCCGCTGAGCAGTCCCGGCAGATAGACGTCGGCATCGACACGCGGGAAATGGAGCCCGAAGCCCGACGGCGTGATTTCGATCTCCTGAAGATCGCGCGGCTTTGCGCCCTGCAGACCTTCCACCATCTCAGGCCCGAACAACACGACGAGGCCGGTATTCAACTCGACGATGACGCGCTGCTGGCGCCTGTCGTAGCGCACGCTGACCGCATAGGGCTCGTCTGCCTTCCGCTTCCCACCACGGGCCTGAGCCCGGTCGAACTCGTCACGCTTTGCCATGGATCGACTCCCACGCAGCACACAGGACCGACAGATGCGACGCCATCAACGCCCCGAATTCGGGCGACGTCACGGCGCGACAGTCCATAGACTTCACGCAATACCGGCATCCCCTTGCGGCAGTTCAAATTGAAGATCGCCTCGCCCCCTTGTCGTATGACATGGACATGAGCCGGCCGATGGTCGCCGGGATAAATCACGAAGCGTAGACCCGCAGCCCTCAGGACGGTCGGCATCAAAAATGACCTTAAACCCAAACGGTTGGGTTTTCAAGAACAGGTCAGCGTGGCGGTTGCACGTCTCCCTCGCCCAGCGGTCGCTGCATCAGGACGCTGTCGAGCCAGCGGCCAAACTTGAAGCCGACGCTCTTCAGCGTGCCGGTCATCTCGAAGCCGCAGGAGGCGTGGAGGTTGATCGAGGCGACGTGCGCGGAATCGCCGATCACGGCGATCATCTGACGGCGGCCGTCGCGGGTGCAGAGGTCGATCAGCGGCACCAGCAGCGCCTTGCCGACGCCCTGCCCGACCGCGTCCTTGTCGATGTAGATCGAGTTCTCGACGGTGAAGCGGTAGGCCGGCCGCGTGCGATAGAGGCCGGCATAGGCATAGCCCAGCAGGCGCCCATCCTTCTCGGCCACGATGTACGGCAGGCCGAGATCGAGCACCGCGGCGCGGCGCTTCTTCATTTCGGCAAGATCGGGCGGATCGACCTCGAAGGAGGCCGTGCCGTGCAGCACGTGATGTCCGTAAATCTCCGCGCAACGCGCCACGTCGGCCTCGGTCGAGGCCCTCACCGTCAATCCGCTCACGTCGTCAAATCCCCACGCCGGTTCAGGCGGGGACTATAGCGCGTCAGTTGGCGCCGCGCCGTATCTGACCCGCATCCGGGCCGTCGAACTTGAACAGCGAGGCTGCCAGCGGCAATCCGGTCTGCAGGCCGTTCAGCGCAACGTCGACCCGCTGGCCACGATTGTCGATGATGCTCCAGCCGCGCAGCACCATCGGGTTTTCGCCGAGGCGCACGATGACCTTGCCTTCGTTCGGCTTCTTGGTCTGGCTCATGGTGAGCTGCAGCATGCCGTCGGTGCGCTCCACCTTTTCGACCGTGAGGTCGCCGCCCTGCAGCACCATCGGGTCGCGCACCAGGAAGGAGGCGGCAGTCCAGCCGATCGGCCACTGGCCGAAGTCGCGGTTGGCGATGTCCCACATCGTCACCTGGCTGCCGTCGGCCACGATCTTGAGCTGCGAGGGAGGATCGTATTCGAAGCGCATGCGGCCGGGCCGGCTCACCGAGAGCGTGCCCTGGACGACCGTGCCGCCGGGATTCGACTGCACGAAGCGGGCCTGCATGGTGCGGATGCCGTTGAAGTAGCGCTCCACTTCCGCGACCTGCGGATTGGACGCCGGCGCCTGGGCCTGCTGCACCGGGGCCTGGGCGTGAGCCTGGGCGGTTCCGAGAGTGAGGAGAGCGGCGGCGGAAAGGGCTGTGAGCAGCGTGCGCATGCGGCGGATATGACGGTCGAATACGGCGGAATCAAGCATCGCAGGCACTTCCCAATCAGGTGAACGGCCGTTTACCATGCGGCAACCAGCAGGAGGTAACGCCATGCATGTCGGAATGGCTGCAGTCTTCCAGAACACCGGCCGGGCGCTCAGCGACCGGCAGATATACCTGAACGAGCTGGCGCTGGCCGACATGGCCGAGCCGCTGGGCTTCGACTCGATCTGGTCGGTCGAGCACCATTTCACCGACTACACGATGTGCCCCGACGTGGTGCAGTTCCTGTCCTACATGGCCGGCCGCACGAAGCATGTCCGGCTGGGCTCGATGGTGGTGGTCCTGCCGTGGCACGATCCGATGCGGGTCGCCGAGCAGATCTCCATGCTCGATCATCTCTCTGGCGGCCGCATGATCCTGGGCCTCGGCCGCGGCGCCGGGAAGGTCGAGTTCGACGGGTTCCGCCTCGACATGGGCGACAGCCGCGAGTTGTTCGTCGAATACGGCGAGGCGCTGCTGAAGGGCCTCGAGACCGGCGTGATGGAATACCAGGGCAAGCACTACAAGCAGCCGCCGGTCGAGATCCGCCCCGCCCCGTTCAAGAGCTTCCGCGGCCGCACCTACGCCGCCGCCGTCTCGCCGGAGAGCGCGCGCATCATGGCGCGACTGGGCGTCGGCCTGCTGATCATCCCGCAGAAGCCGTGGCGCGAGGTCGAGAAGGAGCTGACCGAGTACAATACGCTCTATCGCGAGATCAACGGCAGCGACGCGCCACAGCCGATCTCGGCCGGCTGGACCTTCGTCGACGAGAGTGCGGAGCGGGCGCGCGAGATGGCAGTGAAGTACATCGGCGGCTACTACCGCACGGTGCTCGACCACTATCAGTTCGCCGGCGCGCACATGAAGAACCAGCGCGGCTACGAGTACTACGCCAAGATGAACGAGAAGCTCGAAGTCTACGGCGACCAGAAGGCGATCGAGTTCTTCGCCGATCTCCAGGTCTACGGCACGCCCGAGCAGGTCCACGACAAGATCATGGCGATCCACAAGCAGACGAATAACTGCGGCTATGTCGGCGTCTTCTCCTATGCGGGCATGCCGCACGAGGAGGCGGCGCGGAACATGGCGATGTTCGCCAGGACCGTCATGCCCGAACTCAAGGCGTTCGACGCTGGCGCCCCGGTCGACCGCTCGCAGCCCCTGCCCGACCTTCGCTTCGCCGCCGCGGCCGCGGAGTAGAAGGCAGGGCGCCCGGCCGATCTCCCTGATACGCTGGGGCATGGATTCGTTACCGGCCCCTGCTGGCTGATCTAGATGCTGGATGACCTGAGAGCGGCCTGGCGCCTGCGCAGCGGGCAGGCCGGGGGCCGGCGGCTCGCTTTCCTGACCCTGCTGGTCGTGCTGGCGGGCGCCACCGACGGCGTCGGTCTTGCCCTGCTCGTGCCCCTGCTGAATGCGCTGGGCGCCGCCGAAACCGGCGACACGGGCGGCTGGCTCGCCCTGCTGCCGCGCTCGCTGCCGCTCCTGCTGCTGCTGTTCGTGACGGTCGTGATGCTGCGTGCCTTGATCGCCCGCGCCCGGCAAATCGTCGGTGCCGAACTCTCCTTCGACTTCGCTGTGGCGCTGCGGGTCCGCGCCTATGCCGCCATTGCCCGCGCCTCGTGGTCCTACCTGCGCAGCCGGCGCGCCGCGGATTTCCATGCGCTCTTCTCGACCGAGATCGAGCGCGTCGAGCACGCCACGCACCTGCTGCTCGAAGTGCCGGCGCGGCTGTCCATCCTGGCAGCGCACTTCGTCGTCGCCTTCGCCATCGCGCCGGGCTTCACCGCGCTGGCCCTCGCCTTCGGCGTGGCGCTCGGCTGGCTGTTGCGGCACCGGCTCACGGAGAGCCGGCGCCTGGGCGAGTTCGCCTCCGCGGCCAACCTGCGGGTCAGCCGCGAGGTCACCGAATTCCTCCAGGCGCTGAAGCTCACCAAGGCCTATGGCGCGGAGACGCAGCACGTCGCCGCTTTCGATGCCGCCGCCCGCGGCGCCGAGGGCGCCGATCTCGCCGCCACCCGTCTGCAGGCCAACACCGGCTTCCTTCTGGACTGTATCGTCGCCGTCGCCCTGGCGGGCTTCCTGTGGCTGGCCGCAAGTTGGGCCCGGCTGCCGCTGGCCGACCTGCTGGTCCTGATCCTGGTGTTCCAGCGATTGCTGCCGATGCTGCAGAGCGTCCAGGAGCTTTCCCAGCAGTTCGCGCACGTGGCGCCGGCCTATCGCGCCGTCGCCGACGCCGTCGAGGCCTGCGAGGCAGCAGCCGATACCACCCCCGAGCCGACTGAACCGGCCATCGCCTTCGAGCGCGAGATCCGGCTGGAGGACGTGCGCTTCGGTTATGGCGGAGATCATCCCGACGTGCTGCGCGGCGTCGACCTGTCGCTGCCGGCGGGATCCCTTACCGTGATGTCGGGCGTGTCGGGTGCGGGCAAGAGCACGATCCTCGACCTGCTCGGCGGGCTGCTGACGCCGCAATCGGGGCGCATCCTGATCGACGGACGCGAACTCACGCCCGACATCTCCCCGGCCTGGCGGCGCTCCGTCGGCACGATGGCGCAGGAGGCGTTCCTCTTCCACGCCTCGATCCGCGCCAATCTCGCCTGGTCGCGGCCGGATGCGTCGGATGAGGCCATGCTCGAGGCGCTGCACCTGGCCGGTCTTGCCTCCTTCGTCGCCGCACTGCCCCAGGGGCTCGACACGATCGTCGGCGATCGCGGCGCCAGCCTGTCGGGCGGCGAGCGTCAGCGACTGGCGCTCGCGCGCCTTCTGTTGCGGGCACCACGCCTGATCCTGCTCGACGAGCCGGCAAGCGCCCTCGATGCCGGGAACGAAGAACGCATCCTCGACACCATCGCCGGCCTGAAGGGGCGCGCGACGATCCTGCTCGTGACGCATCGCCCGGAGGCCGTCGCGGCAGCCGATCGCCGTGTCACGCTGGTCGAGGGTCGACTGGTCGGGGACGGGCGGGCGTGAACGGGCACGCCATCCGCTTCCTGGCCGGCGGAACCCTCCGCTACCTTCGGAACCTGGCGAAGAACGCCGCGCGGACAGTGCTGGGCCGGCCGCATCGCCAACCCGACGGCGACGTGCTGTTCGGCCAGTACGTGCGCGGGCTGCTCGGCGGCCATGGCGTTTCGAAGATCACCTGCATCTGTTCGACCAGCGAGGGCGCGGGCTCGCAGGCGCTGATGACCATGCGCGCGATCCGGTTCGCGCGCGCTCACGGACTCACGTACGCCCATACGCCCTTCCGGGACATCCACCATGCCGACCGGCCGATGTCCGACTGGGCCGCCGCCTGGGAGGCGCAGTTCAACCTCGGCGCCGGCGAAGCCGGCGACACGCGCGACGCCGTCAACTTCGCCTTCACCTTTCCCGCGCTATGCGCCCTGTACGGAGTCACCGACGACGAGGCGCCGTTCGACGAGGCGCTGGTCCGGGAATTCCGGCACAAGTACCGGCTGGGAAAGCCGCGCGCGGCGGGGACGCTTGCCAGCGTCTGCGTCCATGTGCGCCGGCGTAACCGCCACGACTTCCATGCCGAGGACTGCGCCGACATGGCCTGCGTGGCAGCGATCGTGGCGCAGGTCCGCCGGATACTGGAGGAGCGGCGGCTGCCGCACGTGCTGCGGGTCTTCTCGCAAGGCGAGCCGGTGGAGTTTCATGCGCTCGACCTGCCGCAAGACAGCCTGTTCCTCGATGCCGACCCGCTGTGGAGCATGCGCGAAATGATCGACGCCGATCTTCTCGTGACGACGCGCGGCACTTTCAGTCACGTCACGGGGGTGCTGTGCGAGGGAGTCGTGCTGGCGGACGGTTCGATCCCGCCTCAACCGGACTGGCTGACCTACGATGCCCGCGGTGCGTTCGAGGAAGACAGGCTCGCGTCCGCCGTCTCCGCGAGGATGCGCTCGGCCAGCGGCAGATAGCGGGTCAGCAGCGGCTCGAACTTGGTGTACTCGCGAAGGGCCTTCACGATCGCGAAGAGGCGGAGCCTGAAGTCCGGCAGCGGCCCGCGTGGGTCGATCAGCGGGCTTTCGAAGCGGGACGCCCTGGCGCCGAGTGTGCGGAATTCGAGGGCGAGGCTGAGGCGCGGTTCGGAACCGCCGGCATTGGCGCCACCCCAATGGAGAATGTCGCCGCGCCAACCGATCATCGAACCTGCGGTAGCCGGCAACGCGATCACGTCCTGCAGTGCGCGGCGAAACAGCGCCGGAGGCAGGTCACGGCGCTCCTCCATAGCTGTCGAAATCTCGCGCGACGGCGCGGCCGGCAACAGGAACATGCAGCCGTTCTCGACGGTGGCGTCCGTCAGCGGAATCCACAGGGAGAGGAAAGTGTCGCCGGCATCCCGGTAGTCCTCGTGTGGGCTCCAGCCGGCGACGCCCCGTTCGCCCGACACCCAGTGCGCCCAGACGACGGTGTTCTGGAGATAACCTTCGCCGACCGTGCCTTCGAGGAACGAAGCGATTCGGGGCATACGCGCGATGCTCCAGAAGTCGTCGAAGACGAAAGCAAACGCCACGGGCCAGCCGTCGACGCGAACGGCCTCGACGGTGCGCCGCATCCTGCCGATCAGGGCAGGATCGAAGACATGATCCAGCTTGAAGTAGCCATCCCGATCGAGGCGTCGCTTTTCGCGCGCGGAGATATCGTCGGAAATCGACGCCGGCTCACGGTCGTTCGGTGGGTCCTTGCCGATCGATGCAAAGGGGGCGAGCCGCTGCCACCTGTCGATGTCGAAAACCTGCTCGAACCGCTGCTGCGTCTCTTCGGGCGACAGTTCGGAGCGCTCGAGAAGCGCATGGACGGCCGATGCCAGATGCTCCGGCGACGCGCGCATCAGCCCGTCGACCGCACATGGGCGAAGAGAGGACGGAGATCGTCGGGCAGGCCAGGGATGAAGCCCGGCTCGAAGACCAGACGCGGCAGCGTTTCCTTCCTGAAGTTGACCGGGTCCTGATACCAGCGCCGCGCGTAGGTGGCATAGACCATCGGCCGTACTTGGTTCGACCGGTTCGCCGTGCCGCTATGGTAGGTGCGATAGTCCCACAGCATGCACGAGCCCACGGGAACTTCGGGATGCACCGGCTCCTGGCCTTCGTAATTGCCGCGTCGGTGACTGCCCGGCCACATTGCGGTGGTTCCCGACAGATCGTTCATGTCGACGAGAGGCAGTGCGAAGGTCAGGGCGTAAGCCGGCAGCAGGCGCGATATCTCGGAATTGAACAGGATCGGCCCGTCGTGATGGATGTGCTGGTCCTCGGCACCGTTCAGCGACAGGATCGCGCCGAACGCATCGATGATGGCCGCCTCGTCGAGGACCGAGCGCACCAGCGTCAGCACGTAGGGATTGGCGAATACGCTCGGCGCGCCAAGACCGCCTGAAAAACGCAGCGGTATCATGAAGCGCCGGGCGCCGACTTCGAGGGAATCGGCCGCCTCCTGGTCCCGGATCTGGTCCTTGTAGTTCTCGAAGAACTCCGCACGAAGCGAGCTTATTTTCTCCGTCGACTCGACATTGTCGAGAATGACGTAGCCGTAGCGCGTGAACCAGTCGCTGGCCGCCTGTATCTGCGGCGAAGTGGCGAGCCCTTCGATCGGGACGCCTGAAAAATCGAAACGGTTCATGTGCGCGGCCTGTAACCCCCGACTGCCCAGTGGGGTACAATCCCCCGGTCAAACTGTCCCATCAATCGAGGAAGTCAAGACATTCTGCTATGAGAGTGCAAAGTGTCCGAAGCGGACCGTCGGCAGGAGTGGGCGTGAATCCCCGTCATCGCTATCGTGTGTACGGCCTCCTGCTCGAGAGCGAGTTGCCACTGACGTCGGCGCATGAAGCCGTCGGTGGCGAAGATCGTGCCGACATCACGATACTCGCAGGCTCGCAAGCCGACTTCGATTCGATCTCGCCCAAGGGTGAGCGCGATCCGGAAGACTGGATCGAGCATGTCGTGCTGGACGACGGCAGCGTCTACATGAAATCGAGCGAGGTTTTCGAGGCGGTGATTTCCGCCGACGGCCGGACAGCGACCTGCCGCAAGCTGGCCGACGTGGAACAACGGGCCTTCGAGGCCAACCTCCTGAACTTCATCGTCAGCGCCTCGCTCACCCTGCAGGGCGAGGAAACGCTGCACGCGACCGTGCTGGAGATGGACGGTCGCGCCGTCGGCCTGCTCGGCCAGAGCGGCGCGGGCAAATCCACCCTCGCCGCCTATCTGATCAGCCGCGGCGCCGACCTGGTCACCGACGACATGCTGCGCCTGGCTTTCGCCGACGATGTCGTGCTCGCCTATCCCGGTCCCTATCGTCTGAAGCTCCTCGACGATCCAGCCACGCGTTTCCTGCCCGATGCCGTCACCGACGGGCATTTCAACGCTCTCAGCGGCAAGATCATGGTGCGGCCGCGCCGGGAGGGGCGACGCCATCACTCGCCCGTACCGCTCGCTGCGCTGTTCCATATCGGCTCGCCGGGCGACACGGTCGGCACGATATCGGGCCGGCGGCTGAACGGACTCGAACTGGCCCGGACGCTCCTGTCTTCGGCGATGGATACACGCTACGCGAAAAGCAGTCGCATGGAACGACAGATCCGCTTCGCCGCGCGCGTGGCCGATCTGCTGCCCCTCCATGCGCTGCGCTATCCGAGGACCGTCGAGGCGCTGGACGGCGTCGCCCGAGAGATTCGCCGGGTCGTCGGCGGGTGAAGTCGCTGGGCTCCTTCATCGCCTTGCCGGGCAGCGATCGCCGGCTGCTGATGCAGGCGATCCTCATGTTGATGCTGGTGCGCGGCGCACTTCATCTCGTGCCGATTGCGCGGCTGCGCGACTGGACCGGCCGGATGCAGGCCGGCAACCGGCCCGCCGCCCGCATCATCTGGGCGGTGCGCGCGGCCACACGGCGCGTGCCGGGCGCCACCTGTCTTTCCTCGGCGCTTGCCCTGCAACGCATGCTGTCGTCCAACGGGCATCGGTCGCAGATCCATATCGGCGTCGCCCGCGTTTCTTCCGCTTTCGTGGCCCATGCGTGGCTCGTCCACGACGGCGCCGTCGTGATCGGCGAAGAGGAGCACGAGCGGTACACGCGGCTCACCGCGTGGGACGCGGGCCAGCGCTTCGGCTCGGCAGGTTGACTTGTTCGCCGCCCTGCTCAGCACCGGCCCGGCGCCGATCGACCCTCGGCAGTTCGCGGACGGCGTCGGACCGGCCGGCGTCGAAATCGTGGGCCATGCGGGACGCGTGGCTTTATGCGCCGGGACGGGAAGCGCGCGCGACTCGCTGAACGGTCGCCACTGGATCGTCGGGCGCATCCGTCTCGACGCGCGCGACGAGCTTCTCGAACGACTGGGCGCCGCCCCGACCGTATCGGATGCGAGGCTGTGCCTGCTGGCCTATGCGCGATGGGGCGAGACCTTCACCGATCACCTGGCCGGCGACTTCGCCTTCGCGCTGTGGGACGACCAACGCCAGTGCCTGCTCGCGGTACGCGACCGGCTGGGCGTGCGCAGCCTGTTCCACACCCGGACTGCCGATGCCTGGCTGATCGGCGATTCGCTCGACTGGCTCGCTGCACGAAGCGTCACTGCGCCCGCGCTCGACGACTACTGGATCGCCGACTTTCTGGTCCTCGGCCTGTCGCGGGAATTCGAGCGCACGGTCTATCGCGACATAAAGCGGGTCGCCCCGGCGCACCTGCTGACGCTCGGCGAGGGCGGTCTGTCGCTTCGCCGCTACTGGCGGCTGGAACTCGCGGAGCCGATCTATCTTCGCAACGCCGAAGCCTACCACGAGCGCTTTCGCGAGTTGCTGTCGCGCGCCGTGGCCGATCGCCTGCCATCCGGCAGGGTCGGCATCGCCATGAGCGGTGGCCTCGATTCGACGACGCTGGCGGCGATGGCCGTGGAAGTGACGGGCGATCCCTCGCGCATCGTGGCGGAGTGCGAGCACTACGAGCGGTTGATGCATATCCGCGAGGACCATTACGCCTCGCTCGCCGCCCGGCATCTCGGCATCGAGCTGCGCATCCGGCCGGCCGACGACATCGCCCACGATCCGCAATGGCGCTCGCGCGGACTGCGATCGGCCGAGCCGACGATTGGCATGCTGAACGCCCGCAACATCCGGCGGATCGGGCGCGAGATGGCCGCCATCGCCCCGGTCTGGCTGGACGGCGAAGGGCCGGACAACGCCCTTACCCTCGAACGGGACGCCTATCTCGGCTGGCTGCGCCGCCGGCGCTCGTGGGTGAGACTGTCGCAGGCGCTCCTCCAGTACGCCGCGGCGAAGGGCTTCTCCGGCTGGAGCCAGACGCTGGCGCGGCGCAGCGGGCTGAGACGCGTACCCGAACTGGATCCCTTCGACGTCCTGCCGCCGTGGTTGCGGGAGGATTTCGCAAAAGAACTTAAGCTCTCCGAACGCCAGGAGGCGCTCGGCCTCGGGGGCGATCCGTCCCATCCATGGCACCCGCTGGCCTACGGCTCGTTCACCAGCCCGATCTGGCAGGCCTATTTCGAGGATCATGCGTTCGAGGAATCGCTGGCCGGCTTCGAATGGCGCTACCCCTTTCTCGACCTGCGCGTCCTGCAGTTCATGTTGGAGGTCCCTCCCGTTCCGTGGGGCTGGAAGAAGCACCTCATCCGCGCCTCGATGCGGGACCGTCTCCCGCGGGCGGTGCTGGACCGCGAGAAAACCCCACTCGCCTGCTATCCCGAAATCGCAACGATGCGCGCCACCGGCTTGCCGTCGCTGCCGGAGAACCATGCGGTCGGCCGCTTCGTCGACCCCGCCCTTCTTCCGGATCTCGCCGCACCGGACCCCGACCTCGCCCTGTCGCTGGGGGTCCACGCCCTCGACGGATGGCTGTCCCAAAAGCGCCAATGATGGGTCAAAATCAAAGGCTTATTGCATTTGCCCGGCAAGGAAACAGTTGCTAGGTTTGGGCTCAGCAGTCCTTCGGTCGCAAGCATGAACGGGTCGCCCGGCATCTACAAGAAAACGGCACGTCAGGTTTCCTGCAGGATCAACGACGAGGTCGCGATTCTGGATCTTGATCGGGCGATTTACTTTGGCTTGCAGGGCGTAGGCGTCCATATCTGGGATGCGCTGGAGCAGCCCCGGTCGGTTGCCGACCTGTGCAGTTCTGTGATGGCTGAATTCGACGTGTCGGAAGCGGTCTGTAAGGCGGATATCTTGAAGATTCTCGGGAGCCTCGAGGCAGAGGGTCTTGTCGAAGCGACCCTCCAAAACGGCCCGCGGGAATGAAAGGCCAGTCCATGATCGACAAAGCGATGCAAGGCAGCGACGATGGCGCGGAGCCAGTCTCGGCCACGGCCAAGAAGCCGTATGATCCGCCTGTGCTGACCAAGCTCGGCGCGCTGCGCGATGTCACGATGACGATCTCCGGCGCCAGGGGCAATCGCGACGGCCGCAAGAACCGCTACACCGGCCGCGGCGGCGTGAACGGGCTGTCCCGCGAGTGCGCTTCCTGAGCCTGCGCACATCGTCGGCGATCCCGCCGGTCATGAGGTGACGGCGGAATTCGAGTTGCTCTGTGAGGCCGTGCGTCCGCGCCCGGACCTGGCCCGCTTCAGGGAGCTGCTTCTTCAAGGTACGGACTTTGGCTTGCTTGCGGCCCTTGCCGCCGCTCACGGCGTGCGTCCGGCCCTTCTCGATTGCCTGGGCCAGACCGCCTGGGAGTCGGTCCCAGAGACCGAAAAGACCGCTCTCGAGCAGTTTCGCCAGCAGCATCTGGCTCGCACGCTGGCCCTGACGGGCGAGTTGTACCGCTTGGCGGCCTGCCTCTCCGACGCCGCCATTCCTTTCGTCGCCTTCAAGGGTCCGACCCTGGCGCTCGCCCTCCATGGCAGCTTCGCGGGGCGCGAGTACAACGACCTCGATCTGATCGTGCCGCCACAACAGGTGGACGCCGCCGAGGCGGCCATCGTTTCCCTGGGCTTTGCCAGCCCCCAGGGCGACCGAGCCTTCCGCCGCACCTTCCTCGCTTCGCAGCGCCAGTACGCCTTCACCCGGGAGGACGGCACCGCCATCGATCTGCACTGGGCATTCAGCGGGACCCACGTCCCCTTCCCCCTCGCGCCCGAAGATGTCTGGAAAGAGCCTGCCGGATTGGCGGTTGGGAACCGCACCGTTCCGGTCCTGTCGGCGCCCAATCTCGGCCTGCTTCTGGCCGGCCACGGCACGAAGGAAGGCTGGGCGATGCTCAAATGGGTGAGCGACTTCGCGCGGCTGATCGACCGCCATCCCGATCTCGACTGGGCGGACCTGCACCGTCGCGCCCGGGCCCGCCACTGCGGCGAGGCCGTCCTGCTGGCCTGCGCCGTGGCGCAGGACCTGCTGGGGGTCGCAATTCCCGAGGCTCTCGTGCCGGCGGTCGCGGCCAGCGGGCGCGTGCGTGCCAGGACGCGCGTCGTAAGAGCCTCTCTGGAGGCATCGACTGAGCCACCGCCGTCGGGTGAGCACTTCGCGGATCTCCTGCTCTGCGACCGCCCCATCGACCGGATCGCCGGCGCGCTCCGGCTCACCTTCACGCCGACGGCGGGCGACCATGATGCCCTGAAGCTACCGGCGGCGCTCTGGAGCGCCTACTATGTGACCCGACCGTGCCGCCTGGCGTTCAGGATGGTTCTCGGCCGGACCTGACTCGGGAACCTCCCGACCTGTCATGAGGCGAGAACCGCGACCGATTAGGCTTCGGTCCGGAATTTGCGGAAACACCATTGCCGCGAAGTACCCGGCACACCAGAAAGCGTCGCCCCGAGGGGCGGCCCAAAAAGGAGTTCGCGCGATCACGACCCCGTCCGTTTCCCCACGCCCGCCCTTCGAACGCATCGCCCTCCTTCTCCAGGGCGGAGGCGCCCTCGGCTCCTATCAGGCCGGCGTCTATCAGGCGCTGGCCGAGGCCAACCTCCATCCCGACTGGGTGGCCGGCATCTCGATCGGCGCCATCAACTCCTCGCTGATCGCCGGCAATCCGCCCGAGACGCGGGTCGAGAAGCTGCGCACCTTCTGGGAGACCATCACCCAGCCGCCGATGGGCATGCCCGTCATGAAGGGCTTCGACTTCAGCAGCGACATGCAGCATCAGTTCGTGAACCAGATGCGCTCGTTCGCGACGCTGATGTGGGGGGCACCGGAATTCTTCAAGCCGCGCTTTCCGCCGCCGATCTTCATGCCCGCCGGAAATCCCGGCAACCTCGCCTACTACGACGTCTCCCCGCTCAAGACCCTGCTGGAGCGGCTCGTCGACTTCGATCGCATCAACGCCAAGGAAATGCGGTTCAGCGTCGGGGCGACCAACGTAAAGACCGGCAACTTCATCTACTTCGACACCGACACACACACGATCGGGCCGCAGCACGTCATCGCCAGCGGCTCCCTGCCGCCCGGCTTTCCGGCGGCCGAGGTCGACGGCGAATTCTACTGGGACGGCGGCGTCGTCTCGAACACGCCGCTGCAATGGGTGCTCGACGCGCGGCCGCGCGCCGACACGCTCGCCTTCCAGATCGACCTGTGGAGCGCGCGCGGCGACCTGCCGCGCGACATGGTCGAAGTCGATGTCCGCATGAAGGACATCCGCTACTCCAGCCGCACGCGCGCCGGCACCGACCAGTTCCGCCAGATGCAGGCGCTGCGCCGCGCCACCGCCAAGATCCTCGCGGACCTGCCGCCAGAGCTGAGGCAGACGGCGGAGGCCGAACTCCTGTCCCAGGAGGCCGACAGCAAGGTCTACAACATCATCCACACGATCTATCGCGCACGGAAGTACGAAGGCGCCTCGAAGGACTACGAGTTCTCGCGCCGCACGATGGAAGAGCACTGGGAGTCGGGTTACTCCGACATGAGCCGCACGCTGGCGCATCCCGAAGTCCTGCAGCGTCCCACCAACCCGGACGGTGTATTCACCTTCGACCTCGCCCTACAGGGCCGCAAGGAGACCGAGAAATGAAGATCGCCGACGTCCGCAAGAACGCCTTCGCGATGCCGCTGAACAACCCGAGCTATCCTCGGCCGCCGTACAAGTTCTACAACCGCGAATTCGTCGTCATCACCTATCGCACCGATCCCGAGATCCTGCGCGCCCTGGTGCCGGAGCCGCTCGAAGTCATCGGCGACACCGTGAACTACGAGTTCATCCGCATGCCCGATTCGACGGGCTTCGGCGACTACACCGAGACCGGGCAGGTCATTCCGGTGCGCTTCAAGGACAAGGACGGCCAGGTGCAGGAAGGCGGCTACGTCCATGCCATGTACCTCGACGACAACTCGCCGATCGCCGGCGGGCGCGAGATCTGGGGTTTCCCCAAGAAGCTCGCCACCCCCAAGATCAGCCACGAGAACGAAACGCTGGTCTGCACCCTGCACTACGGCTCGGTGCTCTGCGTCAACGCCACCATGGGCTACAAGCACCGCGAGATCGACCACGCGCCACTGATCAAGGCGCTCGCCAAGCCTGCCTTCATGATCAAGATCGTCCCGCACGTCGACTGCACGCCGCGCATCTGCGAACTCGTGCGCTACTACTGCGAGGACGTCACCCTGAAGGGTGCCTGGACCGGCCCGGCGGCACTTCAGCTCTTCGATCATGCCATGTGCGACGTCTCGCGCCTGCCGGTGCGGGAAGTCGTCTCGGCCAGCCACTACGTCACGGACCTGACATTGGGTCTCGGTGAAGTGGTGTTCGACTATCTCGCGAAATAATCAGGGACAGAGAAGGATCAAGCCATGTCGCGTTTCACAGGAAGAATTGCCATCGTCACCGGTGCCGCGTCGGGCATCGGCAAGGAAATCGCGCTGCGCATCGCCGCCGAGGGCGGCACGCCGGTCATTGCCGACCTCAATCTCGACGCCGCGACCGCGACGGCCAACGAGATCAAGGCCAAGGGCGGCGATGCCTTCGCCGTCGCCATGAACGTGACCGACGAGGCCCAGGTCGAGAAGGGCGTCGCCGACACGATCGCCAAGTACGGCAAGATCGACATCCTGGTCAGCAACGCCGGCATCCAGATCGTGAAGCCGCTGGTCGACTTTCCGTTCGCGGACTGGAAGAAGCTGCTGTCGATCCATCTCGACGGCGCCTTCCTGACCACCAAGGCGTGCCTGAAGCACATGTACAAGGCCAAGTACGGCCGCGTGATCTACATGGGCTCCGTGCATTCCAAGGAAGCGTCCAAGCTCAAGGCGCCCTACGTCACGGCCAAGCACGGACTGATCGGGCTCAGCAAGGTGCTGGCCAAGGAAGGCGCTGAGTACAACGTGGCATCCAACGTCGTGTGCCCGGGCTTCGTGCGCACGCCGCTCGTCGAGAAGCAGATCCCCGAGCAGGCGGCGGAGCTGAAGATCACCGAGGAGCAGGTGATCAAGAACGTCATGCTGAAGGACACGATCGACGGCCAGTTCACGACGACCGACGATGTGGCCGACGCCGTTCTCTTCTATGCCGCGGCCAAGAGCACGGTGCACAGCGGCCAGTCCGCCGTTGTCAGCCACGGCTGGTTTATGCAGTGAGCGTGTTCGTGCAGTGAGCCTGCCGAACTGTTGCCCTGCGGCCACGGTCGCGGGGCGAGTGCCGTCGGGTTCCCCGCGATCGGCAACTTAATTGAGGCAACCCTCGTTGGTGAGGCGTGCGTCCGTCAGCCCCGGATGCTTCACCCAACGAGGGATTTTGGAAAATGAAGAAGGCTCTTCTCGCCGCTGCGGCCCTGATGGTGGCTCCCATGGCCGCCAACGCGCAGTCCATGTGGACCCCCGGACCTTCGAACCCCGGCCTCTACATCGGTGGTGAAGGCGGCCTGAACTGGCTGCTGAACAACAACAACTACAACATGGACCTCGGTTTCGCGGCCGGCGGCTTCGTCGGTTACGACTTCGTGGGCCCCAGGATCGAGCTGGAAGGCGTGTTCCGCTCCAACAACGGCCGCGGCACCGCCAACTTCGGTAACATCTTCAGCAACACCAGCGGCCGCATCGAGCAGCTCGCCATCATGGCCAACCTGCTCTACGACTTCATCCCGGGTGCGACCATCACGCCGTATATCGGCGCCGGTGCCGGTATCGCCTTCGCCGATGCCTCGATCAACGGCTGCTCGCTGTGCAGCACGCAGTTCGCCTACCAAGGCATCATCGGTCTCGGCTGGAACATCGACCAGAACTTCCGCGTCAACCTCGACGGCCGTTACTATGGCACGACGAACCCGGGCTGGTACCAGAACAACAACATCACCACGATGCTGAGCGTCGCCTACAAGTTCGGCCAGCCCGCGCCGGCCGCTCCGCCGCCGCAGGCGGCGCCGGTGGCTCCGCCGTCGTTCATGGTGTTCTTCGACTGGGATCGCTCGAACCTGAGCGAGCAGGCGCTGACCACGATCCGTCAGGCGGCCAATGCCTACAAGCAGAAGGGCAACGCCCGCGTGACGGCGACCGGTCATACCGATACGTCGGGCACCGAGGCCTACAACATGGCGCTGTCGCTGCGCCGTGCCAACGCCGTCAAGGACGCGCTGGTCCGCGAGGGCGTGCCGGCGACGAACATCAGCGTCCTGGGCCGGGGCGAGCAGGGTCTGCTGGTGCAGACGGGCCCCAACGTCCGCGAGCCGCAGAACCGCCGCGTCGAGATCGTGATCCAGTAAACCGGATCACCCTGGAACGAAACGAACGGCCGGGTCTCTCCCGGCCGTTCTCTTTTGGCGGGGCTGCGCTACACTCCGGAAAACGATCAGGAGGAACCGCATGACACGCGCCTTCGACATCGCCCCGCTCGACGCCACCTTCGGCGCCGTCGTCACCGGCGTGAAGCTCGTCGATCTCGACGACGCAGGATGGCGGGACCCTGCACGCCGCGTGGCTTCAATACGCGCTGCTCGTCTTTCCCCACCAGTATCTGAAGCGCGATCAGCAGATCGCCTTCGCCAGGCGCTTCGGCCCGCTCGAATTCGAGATGGTGGCGATCAGCAACGTGCGTTCCGACGGCACGCTGCGCGCCGAGAAGGACAACGACGACGTCATGAAGATCCTGAAGGGCAACATGGGCTGGCATGCCGACAGCACCTACATGCCCGTCCAGGCCAAGGGCGCCGTGTTCAGTGCCGAGGTCGTGCCGACGATCGGCGGCCACACCGGCTTCGCCGACATGCGCGCCGCCTACGATGCGCTCGACGATGTGCGCAAGGCCCGGGTGGAGCAGCTTCAGGCACATCACTCCCTGCACTACAGCCAGTCGAAGCTCGGCCACGAGACGAAGAAGGCGGACGGCGAGTATCACGGATACGGGCTGCACGATGGGCCGGTGCCGCTGCGCCCCTTGGTGAAGACGCATCCCGAAACCGGTCGCAAGTCGCTGCTGATCGGCCGCCATGCCCATGCCATCCCGGGCATGGACCCTGCCGAATCCGAGGCCTTCCTGCAGGAGCTGATCGACTTCGCCTGCCAGCGCCCACGCATCTACCATCACGACTGGGCCGCGGGCGACGCGGTGCTGTGGGACAATCGCTGCCTGCTGCATCAGGCGACACCGTGGGACATGACCCAGAAGCGCATCATGTGGCACAGCCGCATCGCCGGCGACCCGGCCAGCGAGTCAGCCCTCGCCCACTAGGCTCGAAGCGCCGACAGGCTTCTCGGTCGGCGGCACGGCCTGTATCATCGCCATGAGATGAAACCGACCCGACGCGACGCCCTTCGATGGTCCGCCGCCCTCGCCGCGGCGGGGCTGGGCGGTCGTCAGGCGATGGCCACGACGACGGCCATCCGGCTGATCTGCGGCCTCGGCGTCGGCAACCCCACCGATCTCTGCGCCCAGCTCATCCAGGATGGTTTCTCGGCCGCCCTCAAGGAACCGGTCGAATTCGACTACATGCTGGGCGAAGCCGGCCGCCGCGCGGCGCTCGAAGTGATCGGCGCCGAGCCGGACGGCCGCCTGCTGCTGGTCGCCGAAATCCTGAACCTCGTGCTGCTCGAGACGCCGGCGGAACCGCTGTTGTCGCGGCTGCAGCCGATCGCGAAAATCACACGCGGCTTCTCGACGGCACTGGTGGTGAACGGGTTCTCCGACATCAGGGACTGGAACGGCCTCGTCGCGGCGGCGAAGGCCGACCGGCTCAAGGCGGCGACGACGGGCCACGACTCGACCATCGGCCTCCTGCTGGCCCTCGTCGAACGCCGGATGAACCTGTCGTTCCAGGCGATAGAGGTGGGCGGCAGTACGGCGGCCATCGACATGCTGCTGACCCGGCGCGCCGATCTCGCGGCGATGGATACGCGGTCCGTGGTGCTGCACAACGCCCGTAGCCGCACCAAACTGCGCGTGATCGCCACCTCCGGTGCCAGCCGCTCGCCGCAGCTCCCGGATGTGCCGACGCTGGCCGAACTGGTGGGCGATCCCAAGCTCGCCTACACGATCAGCTTCGGCTTGTTCGCACCCGCAAGGACCGCTCCGACGGTGGCGGGCCGCCTGACCGCCGCGCTGCTTGGATTGCGCAACGACAAATCCCTGCAGACCCAGGCAAGGCTCGCCAGCATCCCCATTCAATTCGAAGGCCCCTCAGCCGTCGTCGCGGCAATCGCGCGCGACCGGCGCGTGGCCTCCGACCTCGCCCGCTAGACGACGCCATCGGCATGGGATTTTTCGCTGGGTAGTCGCATTCGCGGCTGGCCGATTGACGGACTGCCAATCCGGCCCAGTATGGATGCAACAGGCATCGCCCGAGGACTTCCATGGACAGCGTTCAGCCGGCCTCTACTCTCAACGCTCCGACCCTCAGCGCCCCCGAGCGGGCTCGTGCCCTGCAGCCGCTGCTCGACCGCGATGGCGCCGAGATCGACCGCCGCCGCGAGCTCACGCCGGACGTCGTGGAGGGCCTCATCGCCCAGGACATGCTGCGCCTGTTGCTGCCGCGCAGCCTCGGCGGACAGGAACTGCCGCTCATCGATTTCTGCAAGGCAGTGGAAGCCATCGCCTGGGCGGATGCCAGCACCGCCTGGTTCGTCAACCAGTCCAACGTCTCCTCCGCGACGTCGGCCGCCGCCATGCCGCACGAGGCGGCTCTCGCCACCTTCGGCAGCCCGGGCGTGGGCCTCGCCTGGGGCGCTCGCCACGGCGCCAGCACGGCAATCCGCGTCGAGGGCGGCTACCGGCTGAGCGGCACCTGGAGCTTCGCCAGCGGCGGGCGCCACTCGACCTGGATGGGCGCGCACAGCGCCGTTCAGAATCCCGACGGCACGCCGCATATGCGCCACGGCCGCGCCGACGATCGCAGTTTCGTGTTCAGGCGTACCGATGCCAGGATCGTCGACGACTGGTTCGTGCTCGGCCTGCGGGGCACCGGCAGCGACACCTACACGGTCGAGGACCTGTTCATCCCCGACGCGATGGCGCCGGCGCGCGACCTGTTGCAGGAACGGCGCGAGACGGGGCCGATCTACACGATCGGCTCGACGCTCCTCTATGCCAGCGGCTTCTGCAGCGTCACCATCGGCGTCGCGCGGCGCCTGCTCGAAGCCTATGTCGACCTTGCACGCGGCAAGCACAGCCGCGCCTCGATCAATTCCATGGCGGCCAACAACGCCATCCAGCGCGAGATCGCCCTGCTCGACGCAAGGCTCTCGGCCGCCCGCGCCTTCCTGCATGCCGAGGTTCGCGCGACCTACGATGCGGCGGAGAACGGCACGCTCGACGTCGACCGGCGCATGCGGCTGCGCCTGGCAACGACGCACGGCATGAACGAGGCGAGCGACGTTTCCATCGCCGCCTATCGCGCGGCGGGAACGACGGCCATCCTCGACAGTGCGCCGTTCGAGCGGCGCTTTCGCGACGCCATGAGCGCCAGCCAGCATCTGCAGGCCATGTTGGGCCATGTCGAGATGGTCGGGCGACACATCCTGGGCGTCGAGAACAAGCTCCAGAACCTCTGAGACGGCGCCGGGCGCCGGGCGACGGCTTTCCTCAGACGATGAGGAACTCGTGCGCGTTGAGGGTCGGGGCGCCCTGGAGCACGGCAAACTGCGTCGCGCCACCCGCGAGGGCGCCGTTGGTGTCATAGGAAAGCGCACCGGTCGTCGTGTCGTACACGATCTGCGCATCCGAACCGGTGGCACTGTCCAGTGAGAACGCCGAATTTCTCAGCCTTCCCGGCGACAACTCGTCGAAGTAGGTCCGGTCGAGCTGGATCGAGTCGTGGGCAGCGAAATAGTCCACGATCGTATCCACGTTCGTCATGCCGTCGAGCGGGTTGTTGAAGATGAAGGTGTCCCTGCCGGCACCGCCGGTGAGCAGATCCATGCCCTCCCCGCCATAGAGCTTGTCGTTGCCGTTGCCCCCGTTCAGCGTATCGTTGCCGGCATCGCCGTACAGGCGGTCGCCGCCGCCACCACCCGTGATCGTATCGCTTCCGGCGGCGCCGTAGATCCTGTTGTCGAAATCGTTGCCGCCGAGAACGAGGCCGGTCGCGCCGGCAATCGCCCGCAGGAACTCGATCTCCTGGCCTGCCGTCAGGGTGAGATTGACGGAGGTATAGAGCGAGTCGCTGCCCTCGCCCGCCAGCTCGGTCACCACGTCGCCTGCGTCGTCGACGAAATAGACATCGTCACCGAGCCCGCCGCTCATCGCGTCCGCTCCTGCCCCGCCGCCGAGCCTGTCGTTTCCGCCGCCGCCCGTCAGCGTGTCGTTGCCCATGTCACCGTACAGCTTGTTGTCGAAGCCGTTGCCTGTGAGCGTCAGGCCGACGACCCCGGCATCCGCACGCACGATCTCGATTTCCTGGCCCGAACCCAGGGTGAGATCGACGCTGGTGTAGATCGAGTCGATGCCTTCGCCGGCCGCTTCCTGAACCTGATCCGCCACATCGTCGACCATGTAGACGTCGTTCCCGAGGCCACCGGACATCAGGTCCGCCCCCGTGCCACCGGTCAGCTTGTCGTCGCCGCCACCGCCGACGAGCGTGTCGTTCTCGGTGCCGCCGTAGATCCTGTTGTCGAAACCGTTTCCCGTGAGAGCGAGCCCGATCGAGCCTGCACTGGCGCGCAGGAATTCGATCTCCTGGCCGTTCGCCAGCGTGTAATCGACACTGACATATACGGAATCGAGGCCTTCGGACGATGCCTCGAGCACCTGATCGGCCGACATGTCGACGTAGTAGAGATCGTCCCCGGCGCCACCGGTCATGGTGTCGACACCGGCACCTCCGATCAGCCGGTCGTTCCCGCCGCCGCCGACGAGGATGTCGTTTCCGTCGGCGCCGTACAGTCTGTTGTCGAACCCGTTGCCGGTGAGCGTCAGCGCCGTCAGGCCCGCGCTCGCGCGCAGGAACTCGATCTCCTGGCCATCGGCGAGCGTGTAGTCGACGCTGGCAAAGACCACATCGGCGCCCTCACCGACCGCCTCCTGTATCTGGTCCGACGCATCGTCGACGTAGTACGAATCGTCGCCGGTGCCGCCGCGCATCAGGTCGACACCCGTGCCGCCGATCAGCTTGTCGTCGCCCCCACCGCCGTTCAGCGTGTCGCTGCCCGCGGCGCCGTAGATCCTGTTGGCGAGGTCGTTGCCGGTAAGCGTGAGGCCGGTCATGCCCGCATCGGCGCGCAGGAACTCGATCTCCTGGTCCGCCGCCAGGGAGAAGTCGATGCCGGTGTAGATCGAGTCGACACCTTCGCCCGTCAGTTCGACGACCACATCGCCGGCATTGTCGACGAAGTAGACGTCGTCCCCGGTCCCGCCGTTCATCGTATCCGCGCCGGTTCCGCCGATGAGCTGGTCGGCATCCGCACCGCCGATGAGGGTGTCGGCGCCCTCGCGGCCGTAGAGGTAGTCGTTCCCCGCACCGCCATTGAAGGTCTCGTTCAACGCGGTGCCGTAGATCGTGTCGTTGCCCGACGTGCCGTTGACCGCGTCCAGGGCGATCGCCGCTCCCGCGACGGAGTCAATGTTTCCGGCGGCGTCCACGACACTGAGCGCCGAGGTGACCGTGCCGCTTACGAACGACGACATGTCGACGACGCCCGCCGAGGCCGCCACGGCGATCGTCTGACCGAGGGAATCGGTGAACGTCACCGTTGCCGTGACGATGTCAGGGTCGATGCCGGAAACGGAGAACGCGACGGCCGTTCGCTCCACGGCGTTGATCGCGGTATCGGAGATCGACAGGAGGAGATTGCCGTCCGCATCCGCCGTCCGGTCGATGGCAACACTGTCGCTGCCGGACCCGCCGAGGTTCAGCGCTGCGTCCGTATAGCTATCGGAGACCACGGTCACGGAGCCCGTGCCGGTGAACCCGTCGGTCGCCGTGAACTGCGCCGTCCATACCAGCGGATCGACTGTTGCCGCCAGATCAGCGATCGTACCGCCGACCACGTCGAGATCCGCGTCGGTGAAGCCCGCCGGCGCTTCACTGAAGGTGAAGGTGACCAATGAACTGGAGTCCGTGTCGCTGAGAGAAGCGTCCGCGATGACCACTGTCACCGTCGGGTTCGTCCGATCGATGATGACGCTGTCGCTGCCCGACCCGCCCAGGTTCAGCGCCGCGTCGGTGTAGCTGGCCGACGCGACGGTTACGGAGCCCGTGCCGGTGAACCCATCGGTCGCCGTGAACTGCGCCGTCCAGATCAGTGGATCGACCGTCGCCACCAGGTCCGTGATCGTGCCGCCCACCACGTCGAGGTTGGCATCGCTGAATCCCGTCGGCACCTCGCTGAACGTGAACGTCACCAGCGAGCTCGCAGCGCCGTCGCTCAACGAGGCTTCGGCAATGGCCACCGCGACCATCGGATTGGTCCGATCAATGGTAACACTGTCGCTACCCGAGCCGCCCAGGTTCAGGGCGGCATCCGTGTAGCTGTCCGAAACGACCGTCACCGAACCCGTGCCGGTGAACCCGTCCGTCGCCATGAACTGCGCCGTCCAGACCAGCGGATCGACTGTCGCCACCAGATCGCTGATCGTACCGCCGACCACGTCGAGGTCGGCGTCGCTGAAGCCCGTCGGCATTTCGCTGAACGTGAACGTCACCAGCGAACTCGCCGTGCCGTCACTCAACGAGGATTCGGCGATCGCGACCGCCACCGTCGGATTGGTGCGGTCGATCGTGACGCTGTCGGTGCCGGAACCGCCGAGGTTCAGGGCGGCGTCGGTGTAGCTGTCCGAAACGACCGCCACCGAGCCCGTGCCGGCGAAGCCATCGGTAGCCGTGAACTGCGCCGTCCACACCAGAGGGTTGGCGGTCGCCGCCAGATCGCTGATCGTACCGCCGACCACGTCGAGGTCGGTGTCGCTGAAGCCCGTCGGCACCTCGCTGAAGGTGAAGGTGACCAGCGAGCTGGCGTCGGTGTCGCTGAGAGACCCGTCGGCGATGGCCACCGTCACCGTCGGATTGGTCCGATCGATGGTGACGCTGTCGCTGCCCGAGCCGCCGAGATTCAGGGAGGCGTCGGTGTAGCTGTCGGAGACGACTGTCACCGACCCCGTGCCGGTGAAGCCGTCGGTCGCGGTGAACTGCGCCGTCCAGACCAGCGGATCGACCGTCGCCACGAGGTCGGTGATCGTGCCGCCGACCACGTCGAGATCGGCGTCCGTGAAGCCCGTCGGCGCTTCGCTGAAGGTGAAGGTCACCAGCGAACTCGAAGTGCCGTCGCTCAACGACGCTTCGGCGATGGCCACCGTCACCGTCGGATTGGCGCGGTCGATCGTGACGCTGTCGCTCTCCGAACCGCCCAGGTTCAGCGCCGCATCCGTGTAGCTATCCGACACCACCGTCACGGAGCCCGTGCCGGTGAACCCGTCGGTCGCGGTGAACTGCGCCGTCCACACCAGAGGGTCGACCGTCGCCGCCAGATCGCTGATCGTACCGCCGATCACGTCGAGGTCCGCATCGGTGAATCCGACCGGCGCCTCGCTGAACGTGAACGTAACAAGCGAGCTGGCGTCCGTGTCGCTTAGAGACCCGCCGGCGATGGCCACCGTGACCGTCGGATTGGTCCGGTCGATGGTGATACTGTCGCTACCCGAACCGCCGAGGTTCAGCGCCGTATCCGTATAGCTGTCGGCCACCACACTGACCGAGCCGGTGCCCGTGAAACCATCAGTCGCCGTGAACTGCGCCGTCCACACCAGCGGGTCGACCGTCGCCACCAGGTCGGTGATCGTGCCGCCCACGACATCGAGGTCGGCGTCCGTAAAGCCGGTCGGCGCTTCGCTGAACGTGAACGTCACCAGCGAACTGGAGTCCGTGTCGCTGAGAGACCCGTCGGCAATCGCCGCCGTGACCGTCGGATTGGTGCGGTCGATTGTGACGCTGTCGGTGCCGGAACCGCCCAGGTTCAGCGCCGCATCCATGTAGCTGTCGGAGACGACCGTCACCGAGCCTGTGCCGGTGAAGCCGTCGGTCGCGGTGAACTGCGCCGTCCAAACAAGCGGGTCGACCGTCGCCACCAGGTCGGTGATCGAGCCACCCACGACATCGAGGTCGGCGTCGGTGAAGCCGATCGGTGCCTCGCTGAACGTGAACGTCACCAGCGAACTGGAGTCCGCGTCGCTGAGAGACCCGTCGGCAATCGCCACCGTGACCGTCGGATTGGTACGGTCGATCGTGACACTGTCGCTGCCGGAACCGCCGAGGTTCAGCGCCGCATCCGTGTAGCTGTCGGAGACGACCGTCACCGAGCCTGTGCCGGTGAAGCCGTCGGTCGCGGTGAACTGCGCCGTCCAGACAAGAGGGTCGACCGTCGCTACCAGATCCGTGATCGTGCCGCCCACGACATCAAGGTCCGCGTCCGTGAAGCCGGTCGGTGCCTCGCTGAACGTGAACATCACCAGCGAACTGGAGTCCGTGTCGGTTAGAGACCCGTCGGCAATCGCCACCGTGACCGTCGGATTGATCCGATCGATGGTGACACTGTCGCTGCCCGAACCACCCAAGTTCAGCGCGGCATCCGTGTAGCTGTCCGAGACGACCGTCACCGAGCCCGTGCCGGTGAACCCGTCCGTCGCGATGAACTGCGCCGTCCACACCAGAGGATCGACCGTCGCCGCGAGGCCGGTGACGATGCCACCAACGACGTCCAGATCCGCGTCGGTGAAGCCCGTCGGTGGCTCGCTGAAGGTGAAGGTGACCAGCGAACTCGAAGTGCCGTCGCTCAACGAGGCTTCGTCGATGGCGACGGTGACCGTCGGGTTCGTCCGGTCGATCGTGACGTTGTTGCTGCCCGAGCCGCCCAGGTTCAGAGCCGCATCCGTGTAGCCGTCCGAGACGACCGTCACCGAGCCGGTGCCGGTGAATCCGTCCGTCGCGGTGAACTGGGCCGTCCAGACCAGCGGATCGCCGGTCGCGGCGAGGCCGGTGACCGTGCCGCCCACAACATCGAGGTCTGCGTCGGTAAAGCCGATCGGTTCTTCGCTGAACGTGAACGTGACCAGCGAGCTCGTGGTGCCGTCGCTCAACGAGGATTCGTTGATGGCCACCGTCACCGTCGGGTTCGTCCGGTCGATCGTGACGCTGTCGCTGCCTGAACCACCGAGGTTCAGCGCCGCGTCGGTGTAGCTGTCCGAGACGACGGTCACGGAGCCCGTGCCCGTGAAGCCGTCCGTCGCCGTGAACTCGGCCATCCAGACCAATGGATCGCCCGTCACCGCAAGGCCGTTCACGGTCCCGCCCACGACATCGAGGTCCGCATCGGTGAATCCGATGGGCGCTTCGCTAAACGTAAACGTCACCAACGAGCTGGCGCCGGTGTCGCTGAGAGACCCGTCGGCGATGGCCACCGTCACCGTCGGATTGGTCCGATCGATGGTGACGCTGTCGCTGCCCGAGCCGCCGAGATTCAGGGAGGCGTCGGTGTAGCTGTCGGAGACGACTGTCACCGACCCCGTGCCGGTGAAGCCGTCGGTCGCGGTGAACAGCGCCGTCCAGATCAGCGGATCGACCGTCGCAACCAAGTCGCTGATCGTACCGCCGACCACATCGAGGTCAGCGTCGGTGAATCCGACCGGTGCCTCGCTGAACGTGAAAGTGACCAGCGAATTCGCAGCGCCGTCGCTCAACGAGGCTTCGGCAATGGCTACCGTGACCGTCGGATTGGTCCGGTCGATGGTGACGCTGTCGCTGCCCGATCCGCCCAGGTTGAGGGCAGCGTCGGTGTAGCTGTCGGAGACCACGGTCACGGAGCCGGTGCCCGTGAACCCATTGGTCGCCGTGAACTGCGCCGTCCAGACCAGCGGATCGACCGTTGCCACGAGGTCGGTGATCGTGCCGCTCACGACATCAAGGTCCGCGTCGGTGAAGCCGACCGGTGCCTCGCTGAACGTGAACGTCACCAGCGAAACCGAGACCGTGTCGCTGAGCGACCCGTCGGCAATCGCCACCGTCACCGTCGGATTGGTCCGATCGATGGCGACGCTGTCGCTACCGGACCCGCCGAGATTCAGGGCGGCATCCGTGTAGCTGTCGGAGACCACAGTCACGGAGCCAGTGCCCGTGAGGCCGTCGGTTGCCGTGTACTGTGCCGTCCACACCAGCGTGTCGACCGTCGCCACCAGGTCGGTCACCGTGCCGCCGATCACGTCGAGGTCAGCGTCGGTGAAGCCGACCGGTGCCTCGCTGAAGGTGAACGTCACCAGCGAACTCGAATCCGTGTCGCTGAGAGAAGCGTCCGCGATGGCCACCGTAACCGTTGGATTGGTCCGGTCGATCGTGACGCTGTCGCTGCCCGAACCGCCGAGGTTCAGCGCCGCATCCGTGTAGCTGTCCGAGACGACGGTTACTGAGCCGGTGCCCGTGAAGCCGTCGGTCGCGGCGAAGTGCGCCGTCCACACCAGAGGGTCGACCGTCGCCACCAGGTCGGTGATCGTGCCGCCGACCACGTCGAGATCGGCGTCGCTAAACCCGACCGGCGCTTCGCTGAACGTGAAGGTTACCAGTGAACTCGCGGTGCCGTCGCTCAACGAGGCTTCCGCAATCGCCACTGTCGCCGTTGGGTTGGTCCGGTCGATGGTGACGCTGTCGCTGCCCGCCCCGCCCAGGTTCAGGGCGGCATCGGTGTAGCTGTCGGAGACCACTGTCACGGAGCCCGTGCCCGTGAACCCATCGGTCGCGGTGAACTGCGCCGTCCACACCAGAGGGTCGACCGTCGCCGCCAGGCCCGTCACCGTGCCGCCGACTACGTCGAGGTCGGCGTCTGTGAATCCGACAGGTGCCTCGCTGAAGGTGAAGGTGACCAGCGAGCTGGCGTCGGTGTCGCTGAGAGACCCATCGGCGATGGCTACCGAGACGGTCGGGTTCGTCCGATCGATGGTGACGTTGTCGGAGCCCGAGCCGCCCAGGTTCAGCGCGGCGTCGGTATAGCTGTCGGAGACGACGGTTACGGAGCCCGTGCCGGTGAACCCGTCGGTCGCGGTGAACTGGGCCGTCCAGACCAGCGGATCGCCGGTCGCCGCCAGGCCGGTGATCGTGCCGCCCACGACATCGAGGTCTGCGTCGCTGAAGCCCGTCGGCGCTTCGCTGAAGGTGAACGTCACCAGCGAACTGGCGTCGGTGTCGCTGAGAGAGCCGTCCGCAATCGCCACCGTCACCGTCGGATTCATCCGGTCGATCGTGACGTTGTCGCTGCCAGACCCGCCCAAGTTCAGTGCCGCATCGGTGTAGCTGTCCGAGGCCACGGTCACGGAACCGGCGCCAGCGAACCCGTCGGTCGCGGTGAACTGCGCAGTCCAGACCAGCGGATCGCCCGTCGCTACCAGATCCGTGATCGTGCCGCCGACCACATCGAGATCCGCGTCGGCGAATCCAGCCGGTGCCTCGCTGAACGTGAACGTCACCAGCGAGCTGGCATCGGTGTCGCTGAGAGACCCGTCGGCAATCGCGACGGCGACCGTCGGATTGGTGCGGTCGATGATGACGCTGTCGCTACCCGACGCGCCCAGGTTCAGCGCGGCATCCGTGTAGCTGTCCGACGTAACAGTTACGGAGCCGGTGCCGGTGAAGCCATCCGTCGCCGTGAACTGCGCGGTCCACACCAGCGGATCGACCGTCGCCGCCAGGCCCGTCACCGTACCGCCGATCACGTCGAGGTCCGCGTCGGTGAATCCGACCGGCGCTTCGCTGAACGTGAAGGTCACCAGCGAGCTGGCCGTGCCGTCGCTCAACGAGGCTTCGGCGATCGCCACCGTCACCGTCGGGTTCGTCCGGTCGATGGTGACGCTGTCTGTGCCCGAACCGCCCAGGTTCAGCGCCGCATCCGTGTAGCTGTCCGAGACGACCGTCACCGAGCCGGTGCCGGTAAATCCGTCCGTCGCGGTGAACTGCGCCGTCCACACCAGCGGATCGACCGTCGCCGCCAGATCAGTGATCGTACCGCCGATCACGTCGAGGTCCGCGTCGGTGAAGCCCACCGGTACCTCGCTGAACGTGAACGTCACCAGCGAGTTGGCGTCGGTGTCGCTCAGAGACCCGTCGGCGACGGCCACCGTCACAGTGGGGTTCGTCCGGTCGATCACGACGCTGTCGCTGCCCGAGCCGCCCAGGTTCAGCGCCGCATCCGTGTAGCTGTCCGACGCAACGGTTACGGAGCCCGTGTCGGTGAAGCCATCGGTCGCCGTGAACTGCGCCGTCCACACCAGCGGATCGACCGTCGCCACCAGATCAGTGATCGTACCGCCGACCACGTCGAGGTCCGCGTCCGTGAAGCCGACCGGTGCCTCGCTGAACGTGAACGTCACCAGCGAGCTGGCGTCGGTGTCGCTGAGAGAGGCGTCCGCGATGGCCACCGCTACAGTGGGGTTCGTCCGGTCGATCACGACGCTGTCGCTACCCGACCCACCCAGGTTCAGCGCCGCATCCGTGTAGCTGTCCGACGCAACGGTTACGGAGCCCGTGCCGGTGAAGCCATCGGTCGCCGTGAACTGCGCCGTCCACACCAACGGATCGACCGTCGCCGCGAGGCCAGTGACGGTGCCGCCAACGACGTCCAGATCCGCGTCGGTAAAGCCCGTCGGTGCCTCGCTGAAGGTGAAGGTCACCAGCGAACTCGAATCCGTGTCGCTGAGAGACCCGTCGGCGATGGCCACCGCCACAGTGGGGTTCGTCCGGTCGATGGTGACACTGTCGCTGCCCGAACCGCCCAGGTTCAGGGCAGCGTCGGTATAGCTGTCCGACGCAACGGTTACGGAGCCGGTGCCCGTGAAACCATCGGTCGCCGTGAATTGCGCCGTCCACACCAGAGGGTCGACCGTCGCCACCAGGTCGGTGATCGTGCCGCCCACGACATCGAGGTCCGCGTCGGTGAACCCGACCGGTGCCTCACTGAAGGTGAATGTGACCAGCGAACTCGCTGTGCCGTCGCTCAGCGAGGATTCCGCAATCGCGACCGTAACCGTCGGATTAGTCCGATCGATGGTGACGCTGTCGCTACCCAAGCCGCCGAGATTCAGGGCGGCGTCGGTGTAGCTGTCGGAGACGACCGTCACGGAGCCGGTGCCGGCGAACCCATCGGTCGCAGTGAACTGCGCCGTCCAGACCAGCGGGTCGACCGTCGCCGCCAGGCCCGTCACCGTGCCGCCAACCACGTCGAGGTCCGCGTCGGTGAAGCCGACCGGTGCCTCGCTGAACGTGAACGTCACCAGCGAACTTGAGTCCGTGTCGCTGAGAGACCCATCGGCAATCGCCACCGTGACCGTCGGATTGGTCCGATCGATGGTGACACTGTCGCTACCCGACCCACCCAGGTTCAGCGCCGCATCCGTGTAGCTGTCCGACGCAACGGTTACGGAGCCCGTGCCGGTGAAGCCATCGGTCGCCGTGAACTGCGCCGTCCAGACCAGCGGGTCGACCGTTGCCACCAGATCGGTGATCGTGCCGCCGACCACGTCGAGGTCGGCGTCCGTGAATCCCGTCGGCGCTTCGCTGAAGGTGAAGGTCACCAGCGAGCTGGCATCGGTGTCGCTGAGAGACCCGTCGGCGACGGCGACCGTCACAGTGGGGTTCGTCCGGTCGATCACGACGCTGTCGCTGCCCGAGCCGCCCAGGTTCAGCGCCGCATCGGTGTAGCTGGCCGACGCAACGGTTACGGAGCCGGTGCCGGTGAAGCCGTCGGTCGCCGTGAACTGCGCCGTCCAAACCAGCGGGTCGACCGTCGCCACCAGATCAGTGATCGTACCGCCGACCACATCGAGGTCCGCGTCCGTGAACCCCGTCGGCGCTTCACTGAAGGTGAAGGTGACCAATGAACTGGAGTCCGCGTCGCTGAGCGAAGCGTCCGCTATGACCACCGTCACCGTCGGGTTCGTCCGATCGACGGTGACGCTGTCGCTATCCGACCCGCCCAGGTTCAGGGCGGCATCGGTGTAGCTGTCCGACGTAACTGTTACGGAGCCCGTGCCTGTGAACCCATCTGTCGCCGTAAACTGCGCGGTCCACACCAGCGGATCGCCCGTCACCGCAAGGCCGGTCACGGTCCCGCCCACGACATCGAGGTCCGCGTCGGTGAATCCGATGGGCGCTTCGCTGAAGGTGAAGGTCACCAGCGAGCTGGCGTCGGTGTCGCTGAGAGAGCCGTCGTCGATCGCCACCGTCACGGTGGGACTGGTGCGGTCGACGGGGACACTCGCGGCCGGGGAAGCCGGGCCTACGTTGCCGGCGATGTCGATCAGGCTTGCCGTCACGGCGACCGTGCCGTCGCCCTGGAGGGCGATCGCACCGGACGGCACCTCGACCGACGCGCTGCCGGCCAGGAGGTCGTCCTCGGTGAGCACGTAGGTGACGGACTGTCCGCCCCAGTTGACCCTGAGCGAATAGCCAAGCGCCGCCTCGCTGCCGGACAGGTCGACCACGACGGCAGTGCCGTCTGCCGCCTCGGCCCCGTTGAGCCCGTCGAGGGCGCTTTCCGGAACGGCCGGCGCGACCGCCAGCGCCGCCGGCGCGACCGTGTCCACCGTCACCGGCGTCGGCGCCGAGGCTGGCCCGACGTTGCCCGCGATGTCGGTCAGGCTTGCCGTCACGTCGAACGTGCCGTCGCCCTGGGCCGCGATCACACCAAGCGAAATCTGGACCGTGGCGCTGCCGGCCAGGACCTCGGCCCCGGTCACGGCGCGGCTCACGACCTGCCCGCCCCAGTTCACCGTCAGCGTGTCGCCGGCCTCGGCGCCGAGACCCGACAGGTCAACAACGACCTCCGTATCGTTCGAGGCTTCGCTCGCATTGATGCCGCCCGCCCCGTTCTCGGGAATGGCCGGTGCCGACGGCGCCGGCGGTGCGGCGGTATCGACCGAGACGATGGTGGCCGGCGAATTCGCACCGACATTGCCTACCGAATCGGTCAGGCTGGCGGTGACGTTGAACTCGCCATCGCCCTGCGCCGCGACGGTTTCCGGCGGCACCGCGACTTCGACGCTGCCGGCCACGATATCCCCGGCCGTCAGGAGGTGGGTTACGACCTCGCCGCCCCAGTTCACCGTCAGCGTATCGCCGGCGACCGCGCCGATGCCGGACAGGCTGACCAGGACCACCGTGCCGTCCGCCGCTTCGGCGGCATTGATGCCGCCGGCTGCATTCTCCGCCACGGTCGGCGCGGCCGGAGGCGGTGGCGGCACGCCGTCGAAGGCGGTCAGCTGATTGCTGCTGGCCGTGAGGCTGCTGGCCGACACGTCCACAAGGTCGATCAGCGAATCGCTGCTGTCCGGCGAGCCGCTGGACGTCCCCTGGATGAAGACGAAGGTGTGCCCGATGCCGCCGATCGTCGCCTTGAAGGCGACCGAGCTGCCGGTGGAGCCGATATCGTGAGCCTGGAGATACTGCACCGCCGCGGCCACGTCCGACAGCGACTGCAGATTCACGGCAGCGGCGTAGGTGGTCACGTCGTCGAAGCTGATGATGCCATTGGAGATGGCATGCGACTTGACCGTCGCGCTGGTGTTCAGCTGCAGCGTCGAGGCCGCCGCGCGGGTGAAGGCGGTGACGACGGCGGCGCCGGAATAGCCGAGCTTCTCGCTGACTCCCGCGGTCGCTCCATGGGCATAGTCGGCGATCGTGTCGTAGCCGGCGATCGTACCGGACGTGCCCGAACCGCCGATCGTGAGAGCGGAGGATCCGGCCGCGAAATTATAGATGTCGAGGCCCGCCCCGCCCGTCAGCGTGTCGGCACCGGCGGCGCCCGTCAGCGTATCGATCAGCCCGCTGCCGACGATCGTGTCGGCGCCCGTCGAGCCGGTCACCGAGACGACGTCCGTGCCCGACGTCCAGTTCGAGAAGGTGAATCCTGACAGGTCGAAGGATCCGGCCGACGGCAGCGTGACCGCGAAGGTCTGCGTCGAGGCCGTACCGGTGATGGTCGACGTGCTGGAAATCTTGCCGGCGCCGAACTGGGTCGCATTGAATGTCGCGACGGAGTTGCCGGACGTGTTGACGAAGGTGATGCCCTCGATGTTGACGAAGCCGTCGGTGCCGTTGGCCGCCGCGGCGGTGAGGCTGATGCTGGTGCCGGCGCCCACCACGCCGATCTGGAGGGCGTCGTTGTCCGCCCCGCCATCGTAGCGGTCGGTGACCTGGACCTGCGTCGCATTGCTGACGATCAGCGTATCGTTGCCGGCCCCGGCCAGGATCGTCGTGCCCTGGATCGCGCCCGTGAAGGTCTCGGCCCCACTCGAGCCGTTGACCGTGATCGTGTCGGTGCCGGAGGTCCAGGTCGGGAAGGTCCATCCAGACAGGTCGGCCGAGCCGCCCGAATCGACATTGACCACGATGGCGTTGGTAAACGCCGTCCCGGTGACGGCGACCGTCGACGCGATCTTGCCCGTGCCGAACTGGTTGGCGTTGAAGGTCGCCGTCGAGGTGCCCGACGTATTGACGAAGGCGATGGCTTCGACGCTGAGGAATCCGTTGACCCCGTTGGAGGCGGCGGCGCTGAGATCGATGCTCGTGCCCGCAGCCGCGAGCCCGATCTGCAGGATGTCGTTCGAGGCGCCGCCGTTGTAGCGGTCGCCCGACGTGACCTGGTTGGACGCGCTGACGACGAACCGGTCGATCAGGCTGCTGGCGACGATGATCTCGTCAGCCGTCGAGCCGGTCACGGTGATCGTGTCGGTGCCCGAGGTCCAGGTGGCGAAGGTCCAGCCCGACATGTCGAGCGAACCACCGGCGGACAGGTTGATCGCCAGCGCCTGCGTGAACGCGGTTCCGGTGAAGGCCACGGTGCTGGAAATCTTGCCGGCGCCGAACTGGCCTGCATTGAACGTCGCGGTCGAGGTTCCCGACGTGTTGGTGAAGTTGACGGCCTCGACATTGAGGAAGCCGTTCACCCCGTCGGTCGCGCCGGCGCTGAGATCGATGCTCGTTCCCGCGCCGGCCACGCCGATCTGCAGGATGTCGCTGCCGAGGCCGCCATCGTAGCGGTCGCCCGCCGACACCTGTGCGGTCGCGGTGACCGCGAGCGTGTCGGTTTCGCTGCTGCCGATGAAGGTTTCGCCGCCGGTCGAACCGGTCAGCGTGATCGTGTCCGTTCCCGACGTCCATCCGGCGAAGGTCCAGCCCGACAGGTCGAGCGATCCGTTCGTGGCCATGTTGGCCACGATCGCCTGGGTCGACGCCGTGCCCGTGATCAGCGCCGTGCCGGATATCTTGCCGGTGCCGATCTGCGCCGAGCCGACTGTGGCTGTCGACGTGCCGGAGGTGTTGACGAAGGTGACACTCTCGATGTTGACGAAGCCGTCGGTGCCGTTGGCCGCCGCGGCCGCGAGACTGATGCTGGTGCCCGCACCGACCAGACCGATCTGCAGCGTGTCGTTGTCCGCCCCACCGTCGTAGCGGTCGCTGACCTGGACCTGCGTCGTATTGCTGACGATCAGCGTATCGTTACCGGAACCGGCCAGGATCGTCGTCCCGTGGATCGCGCCGGTGAAGGTTTCGGCGCCGCCCGCCCCGTTGACCGTGATCGTGTCGGTGCCGGAGGTCCAGGTCGGGAAGGTCCAGCCGGAGAGGTCCGCCGATCCACCCGAATCGACGTTCACCACGATGGCTTGGGTCGAACTCGTTCCGGTGACGATCGCCGTCGAGGCGATCTTGCCGGTGCCGAACTGGTTGGCGCTGAAGGTCGCCGTCGCCGTGCCGGCCGAGTTGACGAAGGTGATGCCCTCGACGCTGATGAAGCCGTTGATCCCGTCGGAAGCCGCCGCACTGAGATCGACGGACACGGCGGCCGTCGTCGAGCCGATCTGGATGACGTCGTTGCCGGCGCCGCCGTCGTACTTGTCTCCGGCGGAAACCTGGTTCGTGGCACCCACGACCAAGCGATCGATCTGGCTCGTGCCGACGATGCTCTCGCTGCCGGTCGAGCCGATCAGGCTGATCGTGTCGGTGCCGGACACCCAGGTGGAGAAGGTGAGACCCGACAGGTCGAGCGAGTTGCCCGCGGCGAGGTTTACGGCCAGCCCCTGGACGCCCGCGGCGGTGCCGATGATCGTCGAAGCCGTCGAGATCTTGCCGGCGCCGAACTGACTCGCATTGAAGGTCGCCGTCGACGTGACCGACGTGTTGACGAAGGAAATGGCCTCGATGTTGACGAAGCCGTCGATGCCGTCGCTCGCGGCGGTCGTCAGGCTGACGGCCACGCCGGCGCCAACCGTGCCGATCTGCAGCGTGTCGATGTCGGCGCCGCCGTCGTAGCGGTCGTTCGCCTGAACCTGGGTCGAGGCGCTGACGACCAGCGTGTCGTTGCCGGCCCCGGCCAGGATCGTGGCGCCCTGGATGGGGCCCGTGATCGTGTCGGCGCCGGCCGAACCGTTGACCGTGATCGTGTCGGTGCCCGCGGTCCATGTGGCGAAGGTCCAGCCCGACATGTTGAGCGCGCCGGCCGTCGCCATGTTGACCACGAGGGCCTGCGCCGACGTGGCGACTCCGGTGATCGCCGCCGTCGCCGCGATCTTGCCGGTGCCGAACTGGGCCGCATCGAAGATCGCGGTCGACGTGCCTGACGTGTTGACGAAGGTGATGGCCTCGATGCTCAGGAAGCCGTTGACGCCGTCGGAGGCGGCCGCGCTGAGGTCGATGGCGGTGCCCGCCCCGGCCAGGCCGACCTGGAGAATGTCGTTGCCTCCCGCTCCGTTGTAGCGGTCCGCCGCGGACACCTGGTTCGTATCGCTGACGACGAACCGGTCGATCAGGCTGCTGCCGACGATCGTCTCGTCGCCCGTCGAACCCGTCACGGTGATGATGTCGGTGCCGGAGGTCCACGTCGCGAAGGTCCAACCCGACATGTCGAGCGAACCGCCGGCGGACAGGTTGACCGCCACGGCCTGGGTCTGGCTGGTGCCGGTGAAAAGCGCCGTATTGGAAATCTTGCCGGCGCCGAACTGGGCGGCATTGAAGGTCGCCGTCGCCGCTCCGGACGAGTTGACGAAGGTGACGCGCTCGATGTTGACGAAGCCGTCGACGCCGTCGGTGGCCGCCGCGCTGAGATCGATGGCCGTTCCCGTCGTGGTGCCGATGCGCAACGTGTCGGCATCGTCGCCGCCGTCGTAGCGGTCGCCGGCCTGGACCTGGGTCGTATTGGTGACGATCAGCGTGTCGGTGCCGGCGCCGGCCAGGATTTGCGCAGCCTGCGTAGCACCGGTGAAGGTCTCGGCGCCGGTCGAGCCATTGACCGTGATCGCGTCGGTGCCGGAGGTCCAGTTGGCGAATGTCCAGGCGGACAGATCGACCGATCCCGCGGCGGCGACGTTGACGGTCAGCGACTGGACGGCGCCCAGCGTTCCCGTGATGGCGGAAGCGGCGGCAATCTTGCCGGTTCCGAGTTGCGTGGCGTTCAGGGTCGCCGACGACGTGCCGGACGTGTTGACGAAGGCGATGCCCTCGATGCTCAGGAAGCCGTTCACGCCATCGGCAGCCGCGGTGCCGAGATCGATGCTCGTCCCGACACCGGCCACGCCGATCTGCAGGACGTCATTACCGGTGCCGCCGTTGTAGCGGTCCGTCGCCGAGACCTGGTTGCTGTCGCTGACGACGAACCGGTCGATCTGTGTGCTGCCGACGAGGATTTCCGTTCCCGTCGAGCCGGTGAGGCTGATCGTGTCGGTTCCAGACGTCCACGTGGAGAACGTCCACGTCGAAAGGTCGATCGACCCGCCCGACGCCACGTTGATCGCAAGGGCCTGATCCGCCGCGGTGCCGGTGATCGCCGTAGCCGTCGCGATCTTGCCGGTCCCGAACTGCGCGGCGGCAAGCGTCGCGGTCGAAGTGCCCGACGTGTTGACGAAGGTGATGCCCTCGACGCTCAGGAAGCCGTTCACGCCGTCCGACGCGGCGGCACTGAGATCGATGCTCGTGCCGGCGCCCGCGACGCCGACCTGGATCACGTCGTTGCCGGCGCCGCCGCTGTAGCGGTCGGCAGCGGAAACCTGGTTGCTGTCGCTGACGACGAAGCGGTCGATCTGGCTGCTGCCGACGATGATTTCGTCGCCGGTCGATCCGGTGATCGAGATCGTGTCGGTGCCCGAGGTCCAGCCGGAGAAGGTCCAGGTCGACAGGTCGAGCGAGCCGCCGGTGGAAAGACTGATGGCCACGCCCTGGGTCGCCGCACTGCCGGTGACGACCGCCGCCGTCGCGATCTTGCCCGCCCCGAACTGAGTGGCGCTGAACGTGGCTGTCGACGTGCCCGACGTGTTGACGAAGGTGATGCCCTCGACGCTGACGAAGCCGTCCACGCCGTCCGAGGCGGCGGCGCTGAGATCGATGCTCGTGCCGACGCCAGCCGTGCCGATCTGGATCACGTCGTTGCCGGCGCCACCGCTGTAGCGGTCGGTTCCGGAAAGCTGATTGCTGTCGGTGACGACGAAGCGATCGATCTGGCTGCTGCCGACGAGGATTTCAGTACCGGTCGAACCCGTGATCGAGATCGTGTCGGTGCCCGAGGTCCAGCCGGAGAAGGTCCAGCCCGACAGGTCGACCGAGGCGCCCGCCGCCGCATTGATCGCGATGGCCTGCGCCGAACTCGTACCCGTGATCACCGCCGAATTCGAGATCTTGCCCGCGCCCAGCTGCGCGCTGCCGACGGTGGCCGTCGATGTGCCGGACGTGTTGACGAAGGAGATGGCCTCGATGCTGACGAAGCCATCGATACCGTCCGAGGCGGCGGCGGTGAGATCGATGCTCGTCCCGACACCGGCCACGCCGATCTGCAGCACGTCATTGCCGGCACCGCCGTCATAGCGGTCCGCCGCCGACACCTGGCTGGTGCTGCTGACGACGAACCGGTCGATCTGGCTGCTGCCGACGAGAATTTCGTCGCCGGTCGAGCCCGTGATCGAGATCGTGTCGGTCCCCGAAGTCCAGCCGGAGAAGGTCCAGCCCGACAGGTCGACCGAGCTGCCGACCGCCGCGTTGATCGCAATGACCTGCGTCGAACTGGCCCCGGTAATCGCCGCCGCGTCCGAGATTTTCCCGGCGCCCAGTTGCGCGCTGCCGAAGGTCGCGGTCGAGGTGCCGGACGTGTTGAAGAATCTGATGCCTTCGATACCGACGAATCCGTCGATTCCGTCCGAGGCCGCGGCACTGAGATCGACCGTCACGCCTGTCGTGGTCGCGCCGATCTGCAGCACGTCGTTGCCGGCGCCGCCGTCATACCGGTCGGCCAGCGAAACCTGACTGGTGGCGGTCACGACGAAACGGTCGGCCTGGCTGCTGCCGACCAGGATTTCGTCGCCCGTGGCGGCGCCGATCGAGATCGTGTCGGTGCCCGACGTCCAGGTCGCGAAGGTCCAGCCGGAGAGATCGACCGACGTGCCGGCGCTGGTATTGACGACGATGGCCTGGGTGAAGGCCGTGCCGGTGATCGCCGCCGTCGTCGATATCCTGCCGGCACCGAACTGGGCGGCGTTGAACGTCGCCGTCGACGTGCCCGATGTGTTGACGAAGGTGATCGCCTCGAAGTCGAGGAAGCCGGCCACGCCGTCGGTCGCGGCGGCGCTCAGGTCCACACTGGTTCCGGCGCCGGCCGTTCCGATCTGGATGATGTCGACGCCGGGGTCGCCGCCGGCGCTGAACGTATCGGTCGCACTCACCGTCCCGGTCGCGACGATGAACGTGTCGCTGGCCGTCGTGCCGCTGAACATGTCGGTGCCCGCCGTCGCGGTGAAGCTTGCCAGCACGCCGGCAAAGGCCGCGACGCCGGAGGGCGTGAGCGGGGGCGGCGGCGACGCGCCGGCCGGCACGTCCAGTTCCCATTGCCCGGCCCGGTCGGCGGCGCCCACGAGGCGTGTCGAGGCCAGGACGGGAACGCCAAGCGCATCGCCCAGCGCTGCGACGAAGACGGCGCCATCGGGGCCGAGAGCGGTCTCGCAGGACCAGAGGCGGACTTCGCCTTCCGAAGAAAGCGCACGGCGCAGGCGCGCCAGATCCTCCGCGTGAGCCGGCAGGCACGCGCGCGTCACCGCGCCGGCGGCGAAGTCGATCTGACCGCCCCGTCCGTGAGCGATGACGTGAACGACGGCGACGTCGCGCCGCCCGGCCAGAGCGGCGGCCATCTGCGCCAGAGCCGGACGCGCGCCATCGAGGAGGATCGCTTCGATGCCAAACTGCAGCGAGCCGGCAATCAGGAGGGGGTTCGCCACTGCGGGATCGACGAACGCCACTTGGTTTCTAATGACCATGTATTCCCTGAGCAGCTGCGACTATGCATTTACGCACATCAGACGCGCGATATCGCGCGATCACTTAGGGCAAACTGCACCGCAGGCGCAAGAATTGCGGAAGTCACAAAAGCGTTAATCTGTGATTATTATTTCAGTCGGGATGCAGACAAAATTAGGCCCAAATCGGCACGAGGGTTGGCCCCGTTCAGGGCGTCGGTCGCCTGGCCCCCCTGCAGCCGAGAGGAGCCGGGCACAGGACCGCCTGCGCTATTTCCGCAATTCCAATGAATGTAGTTCAGGCGCGGCTGGACCCGAAGGGGTCAGCGAGGCTCGTTCAGGGCGCCGGCGCCGGACTCGCGGCCGGAGCCGCCGCCTTTTCGACGACGACCTCCCACGGCGAACCGAGGGGGGCACCCGCGGCCGAGAGGAACGAGAAGGAGAGCTTGCCGGCGGACGGGATGGAGAGGCCGTTCATCGCCGTCAGAACCCGGCTGCGCTGCCGGCCGCGGAAGGAGAAGTTGACCGGCGTGTCGAAGAGGACCGCCTCACCCATCTCGACCTTCAGCCGGACCGACTGGTCGTCGGGTTCACCGGCTTCCTTGACGAACATGCCGACCAGGGTGAGCGACATGGCCGTGGGGAACGACGTGGCCTGGACCTGCTCCAGCAGGTGGAACAGGCTCAGCCGGCCGGTCTGGCTGTCCACCGCACTCGACTGCGCGCACGTCATGAAAATCAGCTGCATGTCCCACCCCGATCGTTCGTCCCCGCCCTCCAGTAGCGCAACAAGGCGGGGTACGACCAGCAGAAGCTAGACGGTCCCCAGTCCCATGCCGCCGTCGACCCGCAGGATTTCGCCGGTCACGAACTGCGCTTCGTCCGACGCGAGGAACAGCGCGGCATAGGCGGTATCGAAGCCGGTGCCCATCCTGCGCCGCAGCGGCACCATGGCGTTCCGCTCGGCGCGCACGGCGTCGGTCGTGCGGCCGGTCGCCTGGGCGATGCCGGTGATGGCCATGGGCGTGTCCATGAAGCCCATCATGATGGCATTGGCGCGAATGCCGTAGCGCGCGTTCGACTGCGCGACATGGGTCGTCAGCCGGTTCACGGCGGCCTTGGAAATCTCGTAGGCGAGCTGCGTCGCGCCGCTGGTGGCGGCCAGCGAGGAGATATTGACGATGGCGCCGCCTTCCTGCTCCCGCATCAGGGGAATGGCGGCCTTGGTGGTCTGCCACATGCCCTTCAGGTTCACCGCAAGGATGCGGTCGAGCACTGTCTCCTCGAGCCGGTGGGCCGGCGCATCGCCGCCGCCGCCGATGCCGACATTGTTGATCAGGATGTCGATCCGGCCATAGCGCGAGCGCGCCTCCTCGACGATGCGCGCGCAGTCGGCCGCCTTGGTGATGTCGGCCGCCATCGACGACAGGACCGGCGCGACGCCAGCCCCGCGCACGAGTTCGTCGGCCGCGACTTCCTGCACGGTCTTCTCGGCGCGCTCGCCGACGCGGTCGACACAGAGCACCGTCGCACCCTCCCGCGCCAGCAGGAGGGAGATGGCGGCGCCGTTGCCGATCGTCTCTCCCGGCGTCTGTCCGGCACCGACCACGACGGCGATCTTGCCGGCTACACGCTTGCCCATGTCCCGTCCCCTCAGGCCGTCTTGGTCTTGAGGATTTCGAGTTCGCTCCGGGCGCCCGCGATCATGCAGGACAGGTCGGACGTCACCATCACCATGTCGAAGCCGCGCTTGATCGCGCCGGCCGCGAAGTCGGCGGTGGCGCAGTGCATGACGCACTTGATGCCGGCCTTGTGCGCCGCCGCGAGAATCTTGTCGCAGGTGGCGATGTGCAGCGGATCGGGATTGTCGCCGCGCGGCGGCAGGCCCAGCGCGAACGAGAGATCGGCCGGGCCGATATAGACGGCGTCGAGGCCGGGGGTGGCGCAGATCGCGTCGAGGTTGGCGATGCCTTCCTTGGTCTCGATCATCGCCATGACGACGATTTCGTCATTGGCCTTGGCGACATAGTCGGCGCCGCCATAGTGCACCGCGCGCACCGGACCGGAGGAGCGCATGCCAACCGGCGGATAGCGGCAGGCGGCGACGGCCTTCGCCGCTTCCTCGGCATTGTTCACCAGCGGCACGATGATGCCGTAGGCGCCGAGATCGAGCGCCTTCATGATGGCGGCCGGCTCGTTCCAGGCCACGCGCACGACCGGCGTCGTGTCGGTCTGCGAGATGGCCTGCAGCATCGGCGCCACGTCGCTCATCTCGGACAGGCCGTGCTGCAGGTCGACGCACAGCGCATCGAAGCCCAGCCGCGCCATCACCTCGGCGGTGAAGGTATGGGACACCGAGAGCCAGCCCAGCGACGCCCACTGCCCGGCCTTCCACTTCTGCTTGATTTTGTTCTGCCGCATGGTCTTTCCCCCGCTCGTTCCAGTCGTTCCGTTGAGCCGTAAAATGGCACCGGATGCAAGCGCGTGCATCCTGCCAATTTCGCCGGCGTCAGACGGGCCGCCTCACCGCCGCGTTGAGGTTCGTGACCAGGTCCTCGACGCTGTAGGGTTTGCGCACGATGGGAACATGCCGGTACTGCGCCGGGATCGCCACGCTGTCGCCGTAGCCCGTGGCGAACACGAACGGCACCTGCAGCGCCGTCAGCGCCGCCGCGACCTCGACCGCCGTACCGTCGGAGAGACTGAAATCCAGAACCGCGACATCGGGCCGGAAGTCGGCCAGGAGTTGAAGCGCGTCCCGGATCGACGGCACCACGCGCACATCGGTGGCCCCCCTGTCCCGCAACGAATGCTCGGTGTCCATGGCGATCAGGAAATGGTCTTCGGCCACCAGGATGGATTTCGCGTCGAGCGACGCCTTCACTTCGTTATGATCCTCTCCTCGCGTGGACGGCGAGTTCGGTACCATGGCTGACCGATCGCGTCGGTCTACAAGTCGACAGTCCGCAGGCCTCTTCCGGAGATGACGATCCATGACGGCTCCCACGGCGCAAGAGCTTCTCGGCAACGCTCTCCTGTCGATCCTGAAGGAGGAGGATCGCCAGCGGCTGGCGCCGCACATGATGGTCATGGACCTGGACGCGAAGGACGTCCTGCAGAAGGCCGGCGAGGACGTGGTGCAGACATGGTTCCCGTGCGGCGGCTCGCTGGCGAGTTTCTGCGTGTGGGTCGAGGAAACCGGGTCGAGCGTCGAGGTCGCCCTCGTGGGCCGCGAGGGTGCCATCGGCGGAGTCGTTTCCAACGGACGGCTTCCCGCCTTCGCCACGTCGGAGGTCCGCGCCGCCGGCCGCTTCCTGCGCATCAGGACGTCGGCGCTGGAAGCGGCGAAGCTCGAATCGCTGGCGCTGCGCCACTGGTTCGCCCGCTACTCCGACTGCATGCTGGCCCAGGTTTTCCAGACAGCCGCCTGCAACGCCTCGCACACGATCAGCCAGCGCACGGCGAAGTGGCTGCTGGCGGCTATGGCGCGCACCGGCGAGACCGAGTTCCAGATGACGCAGGACCAGCTGGCGGCGATGCTGGGTGTCGGTCGCACCTTCGTCACGCGCGTGGTGCGCCAGTTCCGCGAGCAGGGCGTCATCGAGACGCGGCGCGGTGTGTTCCGGGTGAGCGACAGCGCCGCGCTGCGTGAAAAATCATGCAGCTGCACCACGGCGATCGAGGACCATTTCGACGCGGTCCTGCACGGGATCTATCCCGTCGAGTAGCGGGACACGGCAGGGAAATCGTCCTGCGTCCAAGTCGCAGTCGCGATGATGCGCGCCACTGCCCGGCTCCATTGCCAGCCGGCATCCATCTCCTTACGCTCACCGGCGTGTGGGAGATTGCCGGCGACAGCAAAGTCGTCGGGCTGGCGAAATGGGATTAGCAGACCCTTGGGGAGGCCATCGTGACGTCGCTGGTTGCTGATCTGGGCGGTACCGCCGGCTTCGGCGAGTTCTCGCTTTCCCGCAATGACGATGGATCGACCGGATTCATCGACCTCACGCCGATCTTCGGCGCGCAGGGCATCAACTTCTTCGGCCACACCTACACGGGCTTCTATCTCAACAACAACGGCAGCGTGACCTTCAACACGGCCTCCAGCAGCTTCACGCCGAGTGCCATCACGGGATCGACCAGCAATCCCGTCATCGCCGCCTACTGGGCCGACATCGACACGCGCGGCGGCACGGTCACGCCGACGCCCGGCGGAACGTCGACTGGCACGAACCTGCTCTGGTACGACCTCGACGCGGTCACCCAGACCTTCACCGCCACGTGGGACGATGTCGGCTACTACAGCAGCCAGACCAACAAGCTGAACGCCTTCCAGCTCAGCATCCACCAGATCAACGCCCAGGGCGACTTCGACATCACCTTCCGGTACGAGAACATCGACTGGACGACCGGCAATGCATCCGGCGGCAGCAACGGCCTTGGCGGTACGCCGGCCCGGGCCGGCTACAGCGCCGGCAACGGCGTCGAGTATTTCGAACTGACGCAATCGGGCAACCAGGCGGCCCTGCTCGCGCTGGAGAGCGCCAGCAATGTCGGCATGCCGGGTACCTTCGTGTTCGCGGTCCGCAACGGCGTGCCGACGGTCGGCGTCACCGCCGGCGACGGGTCGGTCGACGAGGGCGACGGCGGCGAGCCCAACTACGTCAGCATTCCGGTCTTCCTGACCGCGACGTCTACCTCGACCGTCACCGTCCACTACACGACCGCGAACGGCACCGCGGTCGCCGGGCAGGACTATGTCGCCCAGACCGGCGTCCTCACTTTCGCGCCCGGGGTGACGCAGCAAAACATCCTCATCGAGATTACCGGCGACGCGATCGTCGAGGGCAACGAGACCTTCACCGTCACCCTGTCCGATCCGTCGGAGGGCGCGTCGATCCTCGACGGCAGCGCCACGGGCACGATCGCGAACGACGATTCCGTGACGACGTCGCTGTCGATCGCCGCCGCCAGCGCAGACGGGGCCGAAGGCGATCTGGGCGCCAGGCCCTTCACCTTCACCGTCACCCGCTCCGGCGACCTGAGCGGCAGCACCAGCGTCGGTTGGGCCGTCACCGGATCCGACGTCTTCGACGCCGATTTCATTCCCTTCGACGAACTCCTGGAGTCCGCCGACCTCCTGTCCCAGACCGCGTCCGACCTCGGCGTCTACTTTCCCCAGATCCCCTCCGAAGACGATACCGGCCTTCCGGCATTCTCTCTCTTCGGCGGCGAGATGCCGTCCGGCACGGTGAGCTTCTCCGCCGGGGAGACCTCAAAAACCATCACGGTCTGGGTTCTCGGCGAGACGCTGGTGGAACGGGACGAGAGTTTCCTGGTCACCCTGTCCGATGCCAGTGCGGGAGCCGTCATCGACACGTCGTCGGCCGTCGGCGTCATCCGCAACGACGAAAGCCCCGATCTGATCCTGTCCAGCGCGAGCTACACGCTGCCGGACGGCGTCGCGAACCTGATCCTGATCGGGACCGACAACGTCGACGGCACGGGCAACGACCTGAGCAACATTCTCATCGGCAACTCGGGCCACAACACGCTCGGCGGCCTTGGCGGCACCGATTACCTGTATGGCCTGGAAGGGGACGACATTCTGATCGGCGGTGCCGCCGGCGGCGCGCTGAACCAGCTCTGGGGCGGTGAAGGCACCGATACGGCGTCGTATGCCGGCACGAGCGGAATCGTCTATGCCGACCTTGCGGCGCTAGCCGGATATGTCGACGGCGTGCTGGTCGACAGCATGAACTCGATCGAGAACCTGGCGGCAGGATCGGGCACCAACACCCTGGTCGGAGACGGCGCCGCGAACGTGCTGACGGGCGGGACCGGCATCGACTATCTCTACGGTCAGGGCGGCGACGACATCCTGATTGGTGGCGCGGTCCCGGCGGGCAACACCAACCAGTTGTGGGGCGGTCTAGGCAGCGACACCGCCTCCTACGCGGCCACCACGGGCGTCGTCTATGCCGACCTCGGCGTACAGGCGGGCTGGGTCGGCGGCGTGCTCGTCGACGAGATGAACTCCATCGAAAACCTCATCGGAGGCTCGAGCGCCGACACGCTCGTGGGCGACGCGGGCGCCAACAGGTTGACCGGAGGAAGCGGCGCGGACGTGCTCTGGGGTCGCGGCGGCGCCGACGTCTTCGTCTTTGCCGGCCACGCCGACAGCAACCTCGTCACCGGCTACGACACGATCGGAGACTTCGTCTCCGGCGTCAGCAAACTCGATCTGCGGGCCTTCGCCACCGACGCGTCTCATGTCGTGATCCAGTCGGACGGAAGCTCGACCAGCTTCTACGTCCTGCAGAGCCCGGGCCACTTCGACGCCGGCACCGACGCCGCCATTGCCTTCATCGGCGCCAATGCCATCGCGATGGGCGACATCCTGTTTTCGTAGAGACCCGACGGCTCTCGAGCGGCCGGGCACGGGCGCTTCCGACGTGACGGCGCGATCGGCCCGTTTCCAGCCCGTGCCGTGACGATGTGCGTGTGAGAGAAGTGGTGCCGAGACGGAAGCCAATACACAACTCAAGCTATTGTTATGACTAGTGTTTTTTCTCCAATGACGAATTGATACCCGCAAACGTACCCGCAATTCACTTCGCTGCCGCCTCGCGCAGCGCTTCTGCCATACACACCGTCCGCTTAGCCGAGGCAGCTCGGATGCGCCGTCAGGACGCCTGAGGCCTTCGATTTTCTGCGCAATCAATTGCAAAGACGGCCGCTCGCAGAGGCAGACCACGCCGGCCGAACAGCACACGGAGCGAGCGCGAGGTGGGTACGTGATAGAGCGTGGCCATCAGTCGAACGTCTCCAGCAGCATGGCCGTGGTGTCGAAGATCTACCTCATGAAAACAGAATATCGCCGATCGCAATGGCATGAGGTCCGATGAATGCAATGGCTGTGTCCGTGGACGCGTTGAAGTGGCCCGGGGTCTGCTCGACGTAAACGGCGGTCGAGCTACCGTCCGACTGGATCACGACATGAGACGCGTCGGTGGCGAATGCCCGCAGGTCGAGTTTGCTCACGCCGGAGACGAAATCCCCGATCGTGTCGTAGCCGCTGACAAGGTTGCTCTCGGCATAACTGGAAAAGACAAAGACGTCGGCGCCGCCGCGCCCCCAAAGCACGTCCGCGCCGCCCCCTCCCGTCAACCTGTTGGCGCCTGCGTCACCCACGAGCGTGTCGGCATTCGAGCCTCCGGTGAGGTTCTCGATGGAGTTCATCTCGTCGACGAGCACGCCGCCGACGTAGCCGGCCTGTACGCCCAGGTCGGCATGGACCATACCTGTGGTCTTGGCATACGAAGCGGTGTCGCTGCCTTCCCCGCCCCACAACTGGTTGGTGCTGCCGGCCGGAACGCCGTCGCCGATCAGGAAGTCGTCGCCGCCCTGCCCGTAGAGATAGTCGATGCCGGAGCCACCCGTCAGCACGTTGGCGCCGCCGTCCCCCACCAGGGTGTTGGTGCCCGATCCACCCGTCAGGTTCTCGATGGAGTTCATGGTATCGACCAGCACGCCGTCGACGTAGCCGGCCAGCGCCGCGATATCGGCATAGACGGTTCCCGTCGTGCCGACATACGACGCCGTATCGGTGCCTTCACCGCCCCAGAGCTGGTTTGGCGCAGCACCTGTCGCACCGCCGATCAGCATGTCGTCGCCCGCCTGGCCATACAGGTAATCGGTCCCGTCACCGCCGCTGAGCATGTTCTGGCCTGAGTTGCCGATCAGCGTGTCATTGCCCGACCCGCCCTGCACCCGCTCGATGTTGCGGATTGTGTCCTCGGCGACGCCATTTACCATCACGATGGCATTGGTTGCCCCGTTCAGCGTCACCGACACCGCGGCTGTCTTGTCGGAATAGTCCGCCATGTCGCCAGTCCCGGCACTGCCATCAAGCGTGTCGTCGCCGGCGCCCCCGCGCAGCGTATCGTCGCCCGCATCGCCGTAGAGGATGTCGTTGCCCTCGTCGCCGTAGAGGATGTCGTTGCCCTCGTTGCCGTTCAGTTCATCGTCGCCGGCGAGGCCGCGGACGATGTCATTGCCGCCTCTGGCAAATACGACGTTCTTCCCGGCGTCGCCGACCAGAGTTTCGCCGGCGGAGGTGCCCCTGATGAGGGTGAAATAGTCGGGAGTCGTATCCACCACCAGGCCGGTGCTGGCTCCAGGGGCTGCAGCGATGCCGTCGATGGTGAAGGTGCCCGGTGCGGCGGAAAGGTTCAGCAGCGTGACGACCTCGCCGCCGCTGCTCGTGGCGACCAGGTCGGGCCGGCCATCGCCATTCACGTCCACCGCCGAGAGCGCCACCAGGTTGCCGATGCCGGTAACGCTGGTGGTGCGAAGAGTCGTGGGCGCGCCGAAGCCGCCGGCGCCATCGCCCCGCAGCACTTTGATCTCGCCGAACGCGTCGGAGGAGGCGAGGTCGAGCTTGCCATCGCCGTCCAGGTCGGCCACCGCGACCGCCAGGGCGCCGAGGCCGGCGGCATAGTTCGTGGCGGACCCAAAGCCGCCGAAGCCGTTGCCGAGCAGGACCGAGACGTCGCGGCCCAGATAGTTGGCGACGACGAGGTCCGGCCGGCCGTCGCGGTTCACGTCGGCCGCCACCACCGCGCGCGGAGCCTGCCCCGCGCTGTAGATGAAGGCGCTTTCGAAGTAGCTGACGAAGGGCCCGAACCCGCTGCCGCCATTGCCGAGCCGGACCGACACCCCGCCGGTATCGAAGTCGCCATTGGAGGAGTCGCCCATGAAGGAGGCGATGAGGTCGAGCCGGCCGTCGCCGTTCACGTCGGCGGTGGCGAGGCCGTTGATGCCGAAGCCCATTTCGTAGCTGCTGGGCGCGCCGAAGCCGCCAGCGCCGTCGCCGAGCATCAGCCTCACCGCGGTGACGCCAGCCACGAGGAGGTCGGCATTGCCGTCCCCGTTCACGTCCGCGACCGCAACGTCCTCGGGAGGCAAGCCGCTCGTATCGTGCCGGATGGAGGTGGCCGGCGCGAACGCACCGGCGCCCGTGCCGAGGAGCAGGGACACCGTGGCTGCGCCCTGATCCGCGACGATCAGGTCCAGCCTGCCGTCCCGGTTCACGTCTGCCGCCACGACCGTCCCACCGGACGCGTTCCCGATCACGGGCGAGCCGTCGTGCGGGCCCAGGTCATAGGCCGAGGCGGGGCCGAACCCGCCCGCGGTGCCGAGCATCACCGACACCATGTAGGAACCGTCCATCGTGACGATCGCGTCGGGCCTGCCATCCCCGTCCACGTCCGCGACCGTGCTGCCGGTCGCGTTGCCGAGATCGGTCGCGGCGCCTACCGGCGCCCCGAAGGACAGGCTGCCCGGCACCGAGACGCCCGCGCCGTTGAGGGTGAGCCCGGTTACGGTGAGGTCGGCGGTGTTCTGCCCCGCCAGCACCGTGTGGTGGAAGACGAGGCTCGTCGCGGTGGAGGCGGCGGCGTCGTAGGTGGCGATGCCGCCGTCGTTGAGCGTCAGCACCGGGGTGCCGGACACGGTCACTCCTCCGGTGAGCGCAACGGTGAACGAGACCGTGCTCCCGGCGCCGAGCGATCCGGAGACCGAGGGTGTCGCCTCAATGTCGAGGACCGTCACGGCCGGCGCCGATACGGCGAGGATGCCGGCGGGGTTGACGACGGCGCCGCTGAGGTTCGCCGCCTGGCCGCGCAAATCCGTAACTGCGGCGCCGTTCAGGTTGACCGCGGTGACGGCAAGGTCCGGCGTGGCCTGGCCGTTGGCGACGGTGGTGGTGAAGACGAGCGTGTCGGTGCCGGAACCCGAGCTGTAGGTGGCCAAGCCGCCGTTGCTGAGGGTGAGGGTGGGAACGCCGCGGGTGACGGCGACGATCTTGTCCAGAACCACCTCGAGTGTAATGACGGCCCCGGCGCCGAGGGTGCCGTCGGCCTGACTCGCGGTCAGCGACACCACGCGCGGCGGCGTGGTGACGATGGAGAGTCCAGGGAAGCTGGCCGGGGCGCCGGAAAGATCGGCGTCATTGCCCGCGGCGTCGCGGATGGTCGTGCCGGCCGGGAGTGAAACGCCGGTGACGGCGAGGGCGGTGGCGTCTTTGCCGACGGCGACGGTGGTTCGGAACTGCAGGCTGGCGGTGCCGGAGCCGCCGACATAGGTGGCCGTGGCGCCGTTGTTCAGAGTCATCACCGGGGCGCCGGTGACGATGAGCGGCTCGTCGCCGGTGAGGGTGATCGTGATGGACTGGCCGGCGTCGTAGACGCCCCGGCCGGGATTCGCGGTGTGGGAGACGATGTGCGGCGCCGTGGTGTCCACCACGAGGCCTGTCTGGCTTCCGGCGGCGCCGGCGGCGCCGTCGGGGTCGAAGACGTTCGGCGCGAGGGTCTCGTTCAGCAGCACGAAGACGTTTCCGGAGTACCAGTCCGTCCCGACGAAGTCCGGCCGGCCATCGCCGTTCAGGTCCCCGGCCGCGACGCTGCCCAACCGCTGAATGTCTCCGGACGCGGCCTCGAAGCTGACGGGGGCGGCGAAACCGCCGCTGCCGTTCCCGAGAAATAGCTGCAGGTCGCCGCCGCGCGTGTTGGAAACGACGAGGTCGAGCTTGCCGTCACCGTTCACGTCCGCCGCCGCGAGGTCGGAGGGCTCGATACCTGTCGAGAGGCTGGCGACGGGCCCGAAGCCGCCGCTGCCATCGGCCAGCGCGAAGGACAGCTTGTCGGCGCCGAAGTCCAAGGCCGCGACGTCGAGCCTGCCATCCCCATTCAGGTCCGCCACGACCAGTTCGTTCGGGAATTCGCTTTGGGCCGTGAAGACGGTGGTTGGGGCGCCCAGGCCGCCATTGCCGTCGCCGTACAACACTTGCACGCGGCCGAGCGTGCCACTGACAACCGCACCGACGGCGACCACATCGAGATGGCCGTCGCCGTTCATGTCCGCCACCTGGATGGATTCAGCCGACATCCCCGAGGCGAAGGGCGTCGCTTCGCTGAACCCGCCGTTGCCGTCGCCGGACATGACGACAATGGCGTGGTTGGTGCCGGACGAAAAACTGCCTCTGCCGGCCACTAGATCGAGCGCGCCATCCCGGTTCAGGTCGGCGACGGCCAGGGAATTCGCCAAGAACGAGTACTCCCCGTCCCTCGTATCAATGTGTGTAGGGAGGCCGAGGTTGCCATCGCCGTCGCCGAGCGCCACGGAGATCCCGCCGGTGTTCCGCGACGGAACGACGACGTCCGCATTCCCGTCCCGGTTCACGTCCACGACCACGGCGGGCCCGGAAGCTATGAAGAGCGTCCCCCCCGCGTGATCCGGCCTGTATGTGATCGGCGAGAGGAAACCGCCACCGCCATCGCCCAGCAGGATGGACAGCGCGCCATAGTTCGAGATCACGATGTCGGGGATGCCATCCGCATCCAGGTCGGCGATCGTCGTGCTGTCCGAGGGATTTGGGAAGTTGCCATAGTGGTAGGTCGATGGCGTCGAGATCGACAGCGGCGTGTCGGGAACGGCGACGGTGGCGCCGTTCAGGACGAGGGCCTCGACCGCGAGGTTCGACGCGTTCTGCCCGGCGGCCACCGTGTGGTGGAACACGAGCGTGGTCGCGGTCGAGGCGGCGGCGTCGTAGATGGCCGTGCCGCCGTCGCTGAGCGCAAGAGTCGGCGCGCCGTCCGTCGTCGTGACGACGATGGCGCGGTCCACCGTGGCGGTGAAGGTCACCATGTCCCCGACTCCGAGCGGCCCCGTCTCGGAGGCCGTCGCCGTGAACGCCGTGATGGTGACGGCCCCGGCGTCGATGACGAGCGTGCCCGCGGGGTTGCCCACGGCGCCCGTGAGGCCCGCTGGCCGCCCGGCCGCGTCGGCGATCACGGCGCCGTCGAGGTAGATCGCGGTGACAGAGAGATCCGGCGAGGTCTGGCCGGGGGCGACCACGCTCGTGAAGACCAGCCTGTCCGTGCCGGAACCGGAGACGTAGGTGGCGACGGAGCCGTCATCCAGCGTCAGGTACGGCGTGCCGCCCGACACGGTGACGTTCTTGCTCATCACCAGGGTCAGCGTGACCACGGCGCCGGCGCCGAAGACCGCATCCCTCGGGGTCGCGACCAGGGACTCCACGAACGGGAAGGACGTGTTCACGCTCACGGCGTCGAAGGCTTCCGTGGCCGAGGCGAGATAGGCGTCCGGGGCGCTGGCCGTGGCCGCGCGGATGGACGCGCCGTCCGGAAGGCTCACGCCGGTGACGGCAAGCGCACCGGCATTCTGCCCGGCCGCGACCGTGGTGCTGAACACCAGGGTCGTGGTTCCGTCGCCGCCGACATAGGTGGCGGTGCCGCCGTCGTTCAGCTGCAGCACCGGATTGCCCAGCACGCTCACCGCCTCGCTCATGGTCAGCGTGAAGATGATGACCTGGCCGACGTCGAAGGAGCCGAAGCCGGGGACAACGGCGATGTCGACGACGACCGGGGCGGTGGTGTCGATGTTAAGCCCGGTGAATGTGGTGCTGGCGCCGCTCAGAATCGCATCGTTGCCGGCGGCGTCGCGTATGGTGCTACCAGCCACGCCGACGCCGGTGACGGCGAGGTTGGCGGTGTCCTGCCCGGCGCCGATTGTGTAGCGGAACAGCAGGTCGGCTGTCCCTGAGCCCGACACGTAGCTGGCGGTGCCGCCGTTATTCAGCTCCAGGGTCGGCGTGCCGGTGACGAAGAGCTTCTCGTTGCCGGTGATCGTGATGGTGATGACCTGGCCGGTGCCGAATCGTCCGCTTTCGGGCGTGGCTTCGTCGTCCACCGCGACCGTGGGGCGCGTCGTGTCCACGACGACACCGCCGATCGTCCCCGGCGCCTCGGCCAGGGAGACGTTGTTGCCGTTGACGTCGACGATGCGCGCGCCGGTGGGAAGCGTCAGGCCGGTCACGCCGAGGTTGGTCGCGTTCTGCCCGGCGGCGACCGTGGTGGTGAACACCAGGGTGTCCGTGTTGGTGCCGCCGACATAGGTGGCGGTCCCACCGCTGTTCAACGTGAGCTGCGGCACGCCGCTGACGATCACGGACTCGCTGAAGGCGATGCGGATCTCGAGGGTGGCGCCGGCGCCGAAGCTGCCAGCGGCGGCGGCGCGGCCGATGACGCTCGGCACCCCTCCGTCGATCACGAAGCCGGTGACGGTGCCGGCATTGAGAACGATGCTCGGCAGGAGCATGCTCTCTTCTCGATCGGAGGTGTTCCTGAAGACGGACACGGTGTCGTCGTTGGCGTTGGTGACGACGATGTCGGCCAGACCGTCCTTGTTGAAGTCCGCGACGGCGACGTCTGTGGGGCGGCCGCCGACGACCCACGTCGCGGGCACGGCGAAGCTGCCGTTGCCCCGGCCCTCGAGGACGGATACGCCGTCGTCACCGACGACGACGAGGTCCATCGTGCCGTCGCCGCTCACGTCGCCCGCGGCGACGGCGAGGGGGTTGTTCCCCGCGTTGGAGATGATGGCGGGCGCAAAGCCGCCGTTGCCGTCGCCGAGCAGCACCGACACGGTGTCGTCGCCGCTGTTCGTGATGACGAGGTCGATGTCGTCGTCGTCGTTCACGTCCACGGCCATCACGTCCGTCGGCGAGGCGCCGACGCGGAGAGTCCCGCCGTTGCCGAACCCGCCGAGGCCGTCGTTCAGCAGCACCGAGACCGAGTTTCCGTTCTGGTTGACGACGAAGACGTCGGTATCACCGTCCCCGTCGATGTCGGCCGCGGCGGAGGCGACGGGCGAGGACCCGACGCCGTAGGTGACTCCGTTATCGAAATTGAAGTGTCCGTCGCCGGACAGCACCGACACCTTACGGTTGCTTATGGTGATGACCAGGTCGAGGTTGCCGTCGCCGTCGAGATCGGCGGCGGTAACCGAGACGGGCCCCGCCCCCGTCGGGTCGCTGGGCAGGGTTTCGAAGTAACCGTTACCCTCGCCGTCGAGGACCGTCACCGTGTTCGCCAGAAGGTTGGTGACGGCGATATCGAGCTTGCCGTTGTTGTTGAAGTCGCCGATGGCGAGGGAGCTGGGTCGGGTCCCGGCGTCATAGTCCGTGGCGTCGGTGAAGCCGAAGTTGCCGGTCACCGAGCTGCCTGTGGGGCGGGTGCCCAGCAGGACCGAGACGGAATTGCCGCCGTCGTTCGCCGTGACGAGATCGAGCTTGCCGTCGCCGTTGACGTCGGCCACGGCGATGTCCCTCGGCGCGTCGCCGGTGCCGTATTGCTTCGGGCCGTCGAGGAAGAGCTTCGCTTCCCCGATGATCGAGCCGCCATTGGTGGTCATGGCGATGACCGTGAGGTTGGACGAAGTTTCCTGCAGCCCCACCGTGTAGCGGAACACCATCGACGTCGGGGTGGACAGCGCCGCGACGTAGAAGGCGATCCCGCCATCGGAGGTGATGAGCGTCGGGATGCCCTCCACGACGACGGGGCGATTGGTCATGGCGGTGAACGTCACCGACTGGCCGACCGTGAGGACTCCGGTCGCCGAGGCAACCGAGCTGAGCGATGTGACGCGGACGGTCATGGCGACTGCTTTCTAAGGGGGAATGGGGCAGGCGCGCCGCCAAATCCTAGAAGCCGCCAGAGAAAGTTTGATCGCACAGGCAAATACGACGTGCAACTTGCGCAGCTTGCAAGTGAACGAAATGTTTATGGTTCAACGCAAGACTTGGTTCGGTAGCTGACGACAAAGATCGGCTCGCTCCGATCAGCGAACGCGTAAGGCGAATTCGTTGAGCAGTTGCAGGTGCGTTATAGAGATGTCGCTCATCGCAATGGTGGAATGGCCGATAGCGTGAAAGCGTAGCGGCTTGAGTTCTATCGGCTCTGGATCAACGATCCGGCCTTGGCGAGTGCTCCGTTCGGTATCAGACAGCCAGCCCTGCGGAATAGACGGATACGGCGGCGCTCGGGCGAAAGTTCCGTCGCGGCGAAGCGATAGCTCCCTTTCCCATCGGCCTGCACCAGTTCCCGTCAGGCGCGCCTCCGAGCCAGCATCTTCAGCTTGTTCGCGTTGAGCGATTCGCCAAAGGCCGGAGAGCGGCGCCCTTCTTCTACGTCGTCCGGTGCATCTCCAGCCTGTCGTTCCAACAGCGGACCGTGTGTCGCGCAGGGCGGCCAGTGCGGCCTCGTAACGATCGTGCTGGGAGTATTCATTCTTCACCATCAGCAAACGAGCTTGCGGGCCGACCGGATTAGCGTGGTCACTCTCCGGCGGCGGTCGATAGCTTCGGCAGTGTACCGCCCATGCTTGCGGGCATTTCTGATTACCCTTTGGCGCGCCGGGGGACAGGCCACCGTGCATTCGGCATCGGCCGTTCGGCATCGCCGCTGCCTGTCACGCGTTCCCGCTCCGAGTCTTCGCACCGCAGCGCTTGCTCCGGCGCATGGGTAATCTGCTTTGCATGGGGTTGTTCCTCACTTCCTGCCCGCATCCCTCCCCCCGGGGCCTCCACAGCGCCAACGATGGCCTGGCCCCCGTCGTGGACCTGGACATCTTCGACGGTCACTTTCTGCTGGCCCAGCTCGTCCTTCGGTCCGATCCCCACCAGTGCGGCTATAGCCCCGATCATCTGAGATACCTTGGTCGCGTCGTCGGAATTCTTGAGCCAAAGCGCCGCCGCCGTGTCGGTGACGATGCGGTTGTTCCAGTCGTCCGACTGCGATCCGCCCATGCGCTTGAATTCCCCGCGCAATGGGGCCGGGTCCCCGACAGCGATGCGAACCGGAGGCTCCGGCTTCCCATGGATTTCTTTGGTCGCCACCGGTGCCAGCGCCTGGAAAATCGAGCAAAACAGGGCACATCCGGGTTTTACCGGACGGCCTTGGATCTCGATTTTTAGGAAGGTGGTGCCCCGAGACGGGCTGTACAAATGCAATCAGTTCAGTAGTTTAGTACCGAGTGCGACACCGAACAGGCGCACCGTTTATTGGGGTTTTGCCAACCTGTCTGTCGCACTTTCCGGAGGCGCTGCGACCGCCACGCCGTCGCGCGGGCATCGTTAGGCGTCGCCAACAGTGCGCTCAGCGGCGTACACCGCGATCTTGCCGTAGCCAGGGCGTGCCCAGGGGTTGCGAACCGGACGCTGGCGACACCTTCCTGATGCGCATGCACTTCGAGCCGCTGAAGGACGCTTCAGGCCAGCAAAATCCGCCCTATGGGCGGTCCGTGCAGACCATGCGTGGGGTGCCTTGACTAATGGCCGGCAGTCACGCGAAGCCTACGAATGGCCAAGCCACCATATCCTATAGACGGGACTAATTCGGCGAGTCCGCCAACTCAGGACCAGGACGAAGGCGGTGCTTTCCAAGGCGACGCTTTCCAATCGGACGCGTTTCAGACCGGGTCACCACCTAGCGGCCGCCGGCGCGTGACACTCGATCCTCAAGGGACTTACGCGCCGCCGCATCACCCTCCGCCTGCGTCCTCCCCCTCCTCGGGCACCTTCGGCTCCAACTTATTCGGCGCGGGCGGATTCGGCAGTCCAATTGGGTCTGCGCCTATCGGCGCGACGTCGATAGGCGGCGAAACTAACCTATCGCCCCTCCCCGAGAACACCACGTCGATCAACGTTGCAATGTGTCAAAATGCTGGGCATTCTGGCGACATTGCGGCCCGACCTCTTCGAGGCTCGATACTACCATGGAAACTGCAAGGGCGCCTTTGCCGCTCATCGGCTTCGGAACTGGCGGCCTTACCGGCACGAGATGCATTGAAGCCACAGGCTATGCGCTTTCGTGCGGATATCGCCTGCTCGACACCGCGGCCCGATATGAGAATGAACATGAAGTAGGTGTCGCCCTTCGGGAAAGTCGTATCGCCCGGCAAGACGTTCAGGTCATTACAAAAATCTGGGTGGACCGAATTGACAAGCACGAGATAGTGCTTGCTGCAGAAGAGAGCAGCAAACGCTTAGGGGTCGACTACATCGACTTTCTCCTCCTGCACACCCCTAGCAGCACCACGACTCCTGTAGGCCAAAGTCTTTCCGAGCTCGAACTCTGCCGACAAATTGGAATTGCTCGATACATCGGTCTGAGCAACTTTCCGGCTCGGTTGCTGAAAGAAGCATCGGACCATGCGATGCGAAATGGCTTCTTCCTAGACATGGTTCAACTTGAGCATCATCCCTTCCTTCAACAACAGGTGCTGATCGACTTTGCACAGCAGATCGGATGTCGAATCACTGCATATTCTCCTCTGTGTCAGGGAGCAGTTCTCAATGACAGCGTTCTGAAACGTATCGCCCGGTCGAACGATACAACTGTCTCTCAGGTTGTACTTGGCTGGATGGTCTCAAAGCAGTGTGTCGTGCCGATTCCCAGTTCTTCAAAACGACGCCACATCCTCGAGAATCTAGACCTCGGCTTACGACTGTCGAACACCGAGATTGTAGAGATTGATGCACTTGAGCGAGCTGGTCGAACCATCAGCTTCCCTTGGCTGACCTGGGACTGATTACATATCCTGCCTCGAAGGAGTCGTCATGCCGAGACCTCGGGAAGTCGTAATCGATCTAAGCGGCCTGCAAAAGGCCACTCCGCTGCGGGATTGGCATGAAGTCAGCGCCAGGATTCGCAAGTTCACCACCGAGGTTGTAGCGCCAAATGCGGTCGAGGGTGCCGATACATCCATCGTATGGACTGGCCTCAGCTCTTCTATCAGCGCAGATAGGTATTTGCGATTGATTGGTGAGTTTGGTGTCAAAAGCCCATTCGACCACACTCTGGTCCACGCGATCGAATTGTCTGTTGGATTCGTCGACCACGAATGGATTGCATCACTGATCGGCGGAGAGACGCGGGTCGGCCTACGACTCATTCTCGATCTTCTCGCAGAGAACGCTCAAGAGGCCATTTCACTAATGCCCATGCTGCGGGCTATGGTTGGCTCAGCGCCGGTTGCAAGCATGACCCTAATCATTTCTGCGCTCAGCCAAGTACCGGACGCAATTGCCATACTGAATAGCTTAGCGTCCTCCGGCCTGAAAGAAGTATCCTTCGAGGTGTCCCTTCTTCACGACAGGGATATTGCGCAAGCATACTTCGAGCAACTCTTTCGTGTTACCTGGAACACCTTCAAGATGCACGGTGGACCTAAGCCCGTTCAGATCGTTGAATTGGTAGACAGAATCATTGCAACCCGGACATGGGTGAACCCGAATATTATACCGGGAGCTACCCTTCACTTTGATCCTGTCGAGAGCCGCATGCACACATTCGGCCGACACCATCTACCTGGACAGATCACGCACGCCTGTCACGATGAGAGGCTCGAGGCAAGCCAAAAAACTATCAACCCAGCGATCGCAGCCCTGATACAGGACATCGACGCAGGCATCGGTCTTTGTCGCACGTCTTGCTCATACTTCGATATATGTCAGGGAGGATGGCCGCGAGCAAAATGGAACGAATGCGGCACGGCCAAGGTTGCAGAAACGGTCTACTGCCAATGTCTTCTCAAGGCGCCAGCCAATATCGCTATCGAGATCATTGAGGAGTCGGCGGCCACTATCCTGGAGAAGATGCAAAGATGACCGGCATGAGCGCAGGTCCGCTTCAGTCAGTGGCAATTGTGCTTAGACAGTCTCCCGACTGGGAAGCGCTCTCTCAAAGGTACCTGGAAGGCGAGCTGGTCGCTGTGGCCGAGTATGCACCACCATTCCGCGTCCCCGGATTCCCACCCAACCTGGGAGAGCTCGTTCAGATCTGGAATGACTTATTTGGGCTTGACTATTTTTGTTGCCGAGCGCGGCTAAAGCGCATAGCTCAGGACACCCTATCGCTTGTACCGGCAACACTCATCCCCTATCAGGAACTGGCGCAGGCTGCGGATGCTCTCGCGGCCAGCACATTCTTCTTCTTTGTCGATGACGACGATTGGTTCGCGCCTTATCTAGCCGACGTATGTGCGCTCTTGGATCCGGCTACCTCTTGTGTCTGCTTTCCATTGCCCCTAGTGACGGCAGACTATTTAACACTCGTGGACGCTTCGGAAGGTCCCACAGACCGATATCTCGGTCCCTCTCGTCGCTTCGACCTTCCGTTTCACACTAACAATTACGGAGTTCGAGGCACCCTCCTTCTGACGTCGCCAGCAGCATTCCGCGATCATGTTATCGCCTCTGATTTCGCCCTCAAATCGCAGTTGAGCGTTAGCTACTTCCCTCACGTTGTAAGTGCTGCGGTCAAGACGCCGGCGTCGGCCGGGGCCCTAGGAGGCTTGTTAAACGCCGACGGATATATGAGCGAAATGGTACGTTTCGTAGACGGCCTAAGATCTATTGAGATTCCGGCACACCTAGAGTGGATAGAACGTCCCACCAGGGCGGTTGAGCAACTGTTCAGAGACACTTTGGCCAGCCGGCGCTCAGTCAATCCGAGATGGGTGGTGCCGAAAGACTTTTAGAAGATCCGGGAAGAGCTGCACGCCCTTCTTGTCCACCGATGATCTCTTTGATCTGGCAATGGCATCTAGCCACATTGCCGTGTGCGAAGCCATCAACGAGCTCCAATTGAAGCGTTCCCAGACACGTTGCCGCCCTTTGGCTCCCATTTCACTTCCGGCTTGCCGATTGCGCTCAAGATAGTTCATCGATTGGGCACATTGGGCAAAGTCTAAGTCTACAACCTTGCTGATCGAATCCAGCACGCTGACACGGCTAGGGAAAGCAAAATTAAGTGGGCTGCCCAATTCCTTAGTCTTCAACCCAGTGTCGAAGAGGAAGCCGGTCTGGCCATCGAGAACGATGTCGCGATAGCCATTCCAGTTGCTCGCGACAACGGGAAGCGAGTATGCCATGGCTTCCAGCAGAGAAATCCCGAAACTCTCCTGGAACGAACTAGCCGGACTGACGAACGCATCGACTGCGGAATAGAGCGCGGTCTTCAGCTGCTCATTGGGATTGGCAACCAGAGTGACCTGGTGCGCTGCCCCTTCTACGGATATTGCATTGGCAAGCCGGGCTAGGTATTCCTGGCCAGTACCGGGCGGTACTGAGCCAGCGATAAGCAACTTGACCTCGCGCCTCGAACGAAACATGTCGCAAAAGGCGTGAATAAGGCCGAGGAGATCGGCTTTGGTGAGATCGCAGAGGCGACCGAAGTAGAGAAAACCGTAATCGTGCTCGTCGAGACCGATTTTCCGACGACTTTGCGATCGAGGTGCCGGCCGGATCTCGCTAACATCGATTCCGTGCGGAATTACTGGAAGGCTAATAGCGGGGAGGGGCCTCGAGAAAACAGCCCTTAGCGCCTCAATCTGCGCGATGAGAGCACGCTCTGCAGCGGCACTGGCACATGCAATGGAGTCAAATGGTTGAAGGCCGCCGGCGTATGCCGCCAGAAGCTGGTCATATACCTCAGGATCACTGAGATCATGGGTCAACCCCGCAAGTGGCCAGTTGTGCTGGCCAAGCATGGCTCGGAGGTACACGCCACGCCTCAGATCAGCATTCAAGGTATGCACCACGACATCCGGTCCAAGATCGGTGGCGCGCAGTTCTTCCAGGGTCATTGTTCGGCAGTAAGCCGAGTGCTTCGACGCGAACGTCTGGATCGCAGCCATATCACCAGCCTCGACCAGCGCGATTGGCTCGAAGTCGCGATACTGAAGGGCGCACCGAAAGAACTCAAGGCGAACGGTTCGCGCACCGGAGAACGGCCATGCCACTTCGTTGTCAAAAATCGATTGAAGTGGGAGATCGACAAACAGGAGTGCGGGTTTCATTCGTAGGGGCACTACCAGCCTATGCTTCGCAGACTATCACAAGACCCAGTTCGACAAGTCGAGTGACGATAGCGATCTTGCTCGCTAGGGAGATCGGACCTGCCAACAACTCAACTGCACATCCGTCCGAAGTAAGAGCAGACTTGAGCGTATCCAGAGCGCAATCGGGCGCCTCAAGTCGTAGTGTCTGGCACTCGAGAATGGCTTGGCCGTGATGGCAGGCCAGCCGGTAGATCAGGCTATCCTGCGCCTTGATCGTGGTCTTGGCACGTATGGGTGGCAAATCTGACTTTCTATGAAGTGGAGGAAACCGTCGTGTCTGAATGAAGTCGCGGTCTAGGTTCATCATTGCAAGCTGCGGCCTCGCGAGCAGCCGAAAGGTCTCGAGCAGTTTTTCGAATGCACTGCCAGCAGTACTCGGATCTCTGCCCAATTCATATTGAGGTGGCAGCGCCTCTCTGAATGCAGGTGAACGCAGTGCCACTTCAGAAATGGCCTCGATGAATACTTCAGTCCATGTTCTGGCCTGAATTCCCAGCGTAACATGAAGCGAGTAGCCCCCCACAGCAGTAGCGTTATGGGGCAGCCCTCGTGGCAGGTAGAGTAAATCGCCGGGTTCGAGTTGAAGCTGTGCATTTGGCGTTGGCGGGAAATGCTTGTCCCAAACCACATGTTGGCCGGGAAGGGGAAGCGCAATGAGCGGCTCATAAAGTCGCCAGCTCTTGCGCCCTTCGAGTTGAAGGACAAACACGTCATGGGTGTCATGATGGATAGGAAGTCCCGCTGCCCGATCGCCACTTAAATATGCATTTGCTTGTACGGGGCACCAAAAGACTGCCTCAACGGCAGCACACAGTCGTTGCAAGGTTGGACTGTGCGACTCCAGCCCGCGCAAGCTTATCGTCGCGCCCTCGGATAAGAGCCGGGTCGCTTCTGACTGAGATGGGCGTTTGTCGAATTCGCTCAGAACCAAATCCTTGTTATGGCCGATCATGACTACGTCGCCGCCCCGAAGCCCGCTGCTCTCCAGGGCGCTCCAGAAGGCGCTCAGATCGAAATATTGACTGTAGTAGCCTTCGCGGCTTCGGGCGACGTGTAGAGGTGCCACGCCGTAGTATTCCTGAATAAAGGTTGCCCAACTTGTGGGAGCAACAAAGTCCTTGAAGTTAGATGCGGTCATTTGTGGACCATCGCGGATTCCGTTTGCTTTGGCGAGATAGACTGGCTGACGCCGGTTGCCGCCACGATGTCATCCTCAATGCCGAAAAACTTGAGCCCCAGTCGCGCGAGCGCAGATCTGGAGCGCGCGACGTTATGTACGACAATCATGTCCTCGGTGATGTCCAGAATCTCTGGATCGTCGCTGCCGTGATCAGCCATAAGCGCTTCCTGAAGTTTGTCCCCTATCAAGGACGCTGGAAATCAAGCCCTTCGGCACCGCCGGGACCGAATGTTGCCCCCCAACCCGTCTCGCAGCAACTGCAGCCTCGCGGCGCCGTCACGGCTGACCGGACGCAGCACTTCTACGCTGGCCGCCACGCAACGCCTCAACCAGTTGGTCAAGTGCGCCCCCCCCCCCCCGACACCGCCCCGAGCGCGAACAACAGGTCCAGACGTTCCAATCGCAACCTCCCGGACCGCTGGGTTCTTCGACCTGGTTGTGATGGCCGGCGCGGCGAGCGCTTTCGGTTGAGAGACTCCTCCGCTTGACACTTGACAGGTTGCAGTCGGCTATCCATGCTGTCGTCTTGCAGGCCGTTTATGCATCTTGAACCGCCTGTACAACTATCAGGAGGTGGCGATGTCTGACCCGTATAGGCCATTTATCGACGCGTATGGCGCGAGCAACGGCGACAAGAACGATGTTCTCGTCGCGTTGCCTTCGGCTGAGATGGAAGATGAGCTTCGCCCGTCGTTCTCTGATCGATTGAGAGTAGTGCGGCAGGCCGCTGCCACTTCCAACCAAGGTCAATCCGGGCCAGTGGTGTTGACGCAGTTCCGGAATATCACTGATTTCAGCAACTCAGGGTTCCGGAACAGGTAGTCTCAGTATCCAAAGCGCTAGCTGGCTATGAACCAGCTAGCGATGAAGGTTAGCCAAGTGAAAGCTTTAGCCAGTTCCACTCCTGAGTGCAGGTTGTTGGTGCTGCAGGCTACGCCATTCTGCAATATTGACTGCTCGTATTGCTATCTGCCGAACAGATCATCCAAGCGGCGGATGTCGCTGGATACGGTTGCGGCAGCCTTCAAGAGGGTTGTCGAAAGTGGATGGCATGGCCGGGAGCTCACGGTCGCATGGCATGCCGGAGAACCACTGGCCGCTGGCATCACCTTCTATAGGGAAGCCACTCGGGTATTGAACCGTGGCGTCACGGCCGACATCGATCTAAGGCAAGGTTTCCAAACCAACGCTACGTTGGTGTCCCCAGAATGGTGCGAGTTCTTCAGGAGTGTTGGCGCCGAAGTCGGTGTGAGTATCGACGGACCAAAGTCTCTTCACGATCGCAACCGTGTATTCCGCAATGGCAGCGGCACATTTGATAAGACGATAGCTGGCCTCAGACTACTGCGCGATGCCCGTATTCCCCTACAGGTCCTTACTGTACTAACTCTCGATTCGCTGCAGCGCCCCGAGGAACTATACGACTTTTATGTCAGTGAGGGCGTAGACCGTGTCGCCTTTAATATCGAGGAAATCGAGGGCGCTAATACCTCCAGCTCTCTTAGCGGACCGGCAGCTGCCGAACTATACGAAGAGTTCCTGTCGCGGTTTGCGACCCTCAACGGCAACGGTCAGATCAAATACGTCCGCGAGCTTGACGATATGGTATGCCGCATCAATGCTCCGCCAGATGCGCGAATCGCGAACCAGTTGGTGGAGCCCTTCGCCATCATTAACGTGAAACATGATGGGGATTTCTCGACGTTTTGTCCCGAACTCCTTGATGCTGCGGCATCACGCGACTCCGATTTTGTCATCGGCAATGTGCACACAACGACTTTTCGTGAAGCGCGCTCGTCGTTGGCGCTGTTGAACCTGCATCAGTCAATTCAATCAGGCGTCGCCAAATGCGAGGCCGAATGCGAGTATTTTAGCGTATGCGGCGGCGGCGCGCCCGCTAACAAGTGGTTCGAAACGGGACGCTTTGAGACCACGGAGACGCTTCAATGCAGATTGAACATCAAGGCCGTGGCAAACATCGCGCTGGGCATGGTTGAGCGACTTGAGGCAACAAAATGCTGCCCTTAGCTGAAAAGCCGAGATCTTTCACTGTGAGGGGTATTCCGACTTCGCACCGGGCAATCCATGTTAGCAGTGGCACTACAGAGGTCATTCCTGCAAACAACATCCAGACGTTTGCGGCCGGTGCTCGTTTGCCCCAAGAGCCCTGGGTCGACATGGATCGGACAAGAGTTAATGAAAGACCCTCGGACCTGGCGGATCTCCGAGGTGGCGTGACCATGTATGATCTTCTTGACCAGGATGAGCTGACCCGTATCCGGCGTGCCTCGAGATCGCTGCTCGTAATGCCATTGGAGGACGGTGCGGCAGGCAAGCATCCGATTGTCAAGATGCTTTCAGAGAAAATTGCAACCGTAATTGGCCCAATGGAGGCACTAGAATACGCCGGGGCGGCATTCGATCCACCGATGCTGCCCACAGTATCGAGATGTCCGCAAACGGGCGCTTACGTCGGCCTTCACATCGACACCTTCCACCGCTTGTCACTGCAAAGCCGCGAATCCGCTCCCCTTCGGGTGTCGATAAATGTCGGTTTGGCGGCCCGCTATTTCCTCTTCCTGGATCTGCCCTTGCGATCCCTCGTGCGGAAACTCGACGAACGGCGGACGAAGGAGGTCGCTCCTCACCTAGCCGGACAGGCATTCACGCGTGCATATCCCAACTACCCTATCATCCGGGTCCGGATTGATCCGGGACAAGCATATGTAGCGCCCACGGAGAACATGCTGCACGACGGCTCCAGCGCCGGAATCGCCGGCGTCGGCCAGAACATCTCGTTTCGTGTGCTCTTCAAGCAATCGGTCTAGTCCAAGAAAGACTTGGAGGTCCGTCCAAATGGATCCGGGTGAGACATACCAGGCCTATCGAATAACCGCGCACAGTGACGTAAGAATTCACCTGCCAGCCCGTAGTGTTCCCACGGACATTCTGAGCTTTGCCGACGGCACCATGATCGCAGGGGATGCAGCTTATTCGGACGGAGCGAGAGTGCCTGTGCCAGTTTGGCACGCGCAGCCCACTTGGTATTTTAAGGAGAACGTCAGAAAGCCCTTCAAGAAAGCGACTGATATCGCGGTTATCGATGTTCCAGAGCATATAGAACGACTACTCGCCTATCTGGCCCGAACGCTTTCGTATGAGTGGCCCGTCGATTATCGGGAACGGGTGCTGGCATGGCTTCGCGGACTGTCCGCCACCAGCGACATCGAACTTCGGCCCTTCCGGCAACAATTACCCAATAGACGAACGCTTACACAGGACGAGCATGGCAAACTGATTGGACTGCACCTCGATAATTGGGACGGTTTGCCTCTCAGGGCGCGCGGAGGTGCACGCAATCGTATTTGTGTCAATGTTAGCGGATCCGCTCGATATCTCCTTACGGTTCCGCATTCGGTTTCCCGCTTGGTGCGAGAAGGCCGGATAAGTGAGACCGATACTCATCCGGATGCCGCTGCAGAATATTTTCGCCGGCATCCATCCACCATTGTTGCGCGTTTGCAGATATTTCCGGGACAAGCCTACATAGCGCCGACCGAGAACCTCTTCCACGATGGTTCAAGTGACGGCGAGGCGGAGCCGTGCGTAACGGTGACAGCGTTTGGCAATTTTACTCGACTTATTGGCGCTAGTACTTGATCGGAGATTTTCGTCGTCTACTCTGGTCTTCTCATCCCAAGGATAGCGTTCCAGGTACCAACGAACCGATCGGCGTTTCGAGAATGGTCTTGCCCCAACGTGGTTGTACTGATCAACATTACTACAATGACTACGGAGAGCCATGCCATGCGGACGCTCGATCCTAGGAAGTTCCTGATGCTGACAGAAAGATTCGCTCGCGATCGAGATGAATTGCCAAAGACCGATGAGACGGTTCGCGATGCCGTATGGAATCGCCTTGGAGTGGGTGGCATAGCGTTGCCCGGAGCTGTCACAAGCATTGCGGCTCTCGTTATGTCCGAAAAACGTCAAGGCCGGGGATGGATGCCCACAAGATAGACACGGCGAGGCATGGTCATGTGCACGCGGTTGGAGCGTTGTCCGTAAACGATGTACGTCTTGCCTGCGTCACAACTCCCCCAAATCTATGCAGCACAAAAAAGACAGCGCACTAGCTGTCCGCCGCAGCGAGCACTCCCCCTAAGGGCCTCGGTCATGTTGACTATCTCGCGCGCCAGATTCTGCTCCTGAATGTCAAGGAACGTTAAGAAGCAGGAGCCACCAAACTTCAAGCGCGGACCAGAGGCCCAATTAGACAGCCATAGCCGTCGCAGGAAGTGGCTAGATCAAAGCGCCGGCCCAGGGGTGGCCGATCTGTAGATCTTGTCCCAATGCGGCATGGATGAGGACCGAGTCTGACGCTTCGACAGTTTGCGTCATTGCATGACCCGAGCCGGTTACAACCTGGTGGGCAGAGGATTGGCCGAAATACCGCGGACGTGTAGAGTGCAATCCACTCGGGAAGAGTTGGCACGTAAGCCGCCACTCTAGATGCACCGGAGGGAACTATGGCGCTTGTGTCGGACGTTGCAATATTTGGGGTCGGAGTGGCAGGTGGTTTAGCCAACGAGATTCTCCATTGGTGGGGGTTAAGAGAAAATGCCAACCTGCCGGAATACGCCAAGCGTCCGTTCTACTGGGCGATCACCATCGCAATGGCACTCCTAGGCGGAGCGTTTGCTTGGCTTCAGCTCGGCAACCGCGGTGACGCCTTTATCGCGTTCCAGATAGGCCTAGCGGCGCCAATGATCCTGCAGAAGCTTGCCGCCAGCGTGCCTCAGAGGTCGGGCGGGATGGGTGGCCGCAGTGCATCGTTCCGTGATTTCCTGCGGGGATGACTCCCAAGCGGGTTCTGACGATAAGCTTCGGCATATCGGCCTATCCAACCGACGCGCTTGAGGACGGCGAAAAGCCATTGCATTTCTTGGCAGAGAGCGCACGAGCGGTCTCGATGCTGTTGAGGACGATTTGGCCTGCCACTAACTGCACCCATCTTCTTTGTGTCGACCAGGACGCCACGAGGGAGCAGCTCCAGATGCTGATTGGCCGCTATCGTGGCGAGTACGAAATGTTCCTGTTGTATCTCGGCGGCCACGGCAGAGCGGCAGGCCGCTCGTTTGAGTTCGCCTTCTACGGCCAGGGCAAGGAGCATTCTGCTGCATCGTCTTCTCAATTGGATGGACTGCTCGAACTGGCCGGGGCGGAGCACGTCGTATTGTGGCTGGACGCGTGCCACGCCGGACGTTACGCAGAGGAATCGGGATTCTTTCACGGTCCTTCGAATCGTCGCTCGCGTCACTGTGTGGCATCGTCGACGGCAACCCAGAAGAGTTGGGAGGATCCGCATTTCCGGCGGTCCCTATTTGCCGACGCGATAATCAGGTCGTTGGCGCGGTCGCCGAGTCAGGCGCCCGAAGTGCTTTCTATAGCGGGCGCCTTCTTCGGCGCCGTCAGCAGCGACGTCATTCGCCACGCTTTTGGGCTCAAGAGTGGTATCGCCCAGGAGCCCCTGATCGTGGGCGCCTCAAACGTCGATCTTCATATTCCGACCGGCATCTATTCTGTGCAGCCTCCTCAAGCAATGAGCACTCACAAGGCTCTCGTTCGCAGGGTGCGCGAGGTCGGCATCAGTGTTGCAGTCGCGGCGGTCATATTCATCGGCTGCTTGTCTGCATTGATCTGGAGACCGGCAATCAATGGATCGGGGTTCCTCGAACTGCGACCCGGGCCAAAATGGCTCTCCCCTCTCAACATCTACGCTTGGAGTGTTCGGGTAGAAGCGGAGGCGACCCGTAGCGACGTCCGGGACGAGAGCCTGGATCCGCAGGTATGGACCGACCTGAGAAACGAAAGTGGCGTGTTCCTCTGGCCAGGCTCAAACGTGGCTGGTAGCCGCCGATGGGCGGATGAATTCGTAACTCGGTATCTGCGGCCCGAAGCTGAACAACGGTGGCGTATCCGCCTAGGCTATCCCAACGCCGTCGCAAGCCTGAAGCGCGCAGGGCGCGCGCCTCTGCCGGCCGACATCGTCGTCGGCGCGCATGCGACACGCCTCGCAGCCGAGGCAAAGGTTCTGCGCCCCAACGAAGACAGCGCGGCCATTTGGAATCTGCAATGGAAGCATATGTTCACCGATGGCGAATGCAGCAATCGCCCCCTTTCTGAGCAGGCAACTGCAAGATTAGGGATTTATCTCACTCCAGGCAGCGCTCCTGAATTCGTTGCTTGGATCGACGGCCTGACATTGCTAGCGAGTCTAGACGACGCCATCGGGTTTCAGCACCTATTCGGCATAGCCCGTATGCTGACTTCGGCATATGCGCAGTGGGACCGCGAGTATCGGGCTGTCATGGCGTCTGACGAACCCCTGACCGTGGCGCGCTTGTCTACCCGCTTCGACGAGCGACCGACTCTCGAAGAGAAGGCTGCTGTCGGGCGCCTTGGGCGCGCCATTCTCGAGCGGCGACTTGCGACGAGGTCCGACGCCTTGTCACCACGGGAGCGTGACGAGATGCTGTCGCTTATGCAAGGGTGTGAGGACGTCGCCGTACGAATACTGGCAAGACTGGGGCCTTACGCCCATCCACCTGCTGTCACAAATTGGGCTCGAGCTCGTCCAGTAACATCGGATCTCGGCAAGCTCGCGCTGCTCGACCTTGCGAACGCTAAGAGTTTGCCAGACGAAGAAATTTCATGGGTTCTGAATACGCAGGGGTTCAATGGAACGATCAGCGAAAGGAAGCGAGCATTTTATCAGAATCGCGAGTGGCTCATTGCTGTAGCTGATCATCAAAACCTACCGCCGAAGGTCGTGGCCGCTCTCCTGAAATACAGCGCCGATCGCCTTGTCGACAATGAGCGAGCCGAAGCATTCAACTCCCTTGTCGTGGCGTTGCACAGCCCACGGGCATTCGACGTCGAACTCCAGAACGACACGATGCACCTTGTGGAGGCGTTGTCCGCATCCATGCATCCCTCGGTCCCCAGCGCCGGGACTTACGAACTCTTGGGCCTCATTGCTCGCTCTGGCGGGCCACTTACACAGGAACAGCGAAAGCTTCTTTTAGAGCTCGGCGCTGGCGATTCGAGCGATCACCTAGCCCGGGTGTCTTTCCCGTCCCCCGAGGACGATAGGAGTGGAGCAACTCGTCTGGCACCTGGTTTGACGATGTCTCACTTATTGGCCTTCTCACGGTTTGTGAATACCAGCGACGAGAGTGCTCTCCGGAATGACCGGACCCTGCCTTTTCTGCGCCAGTCGTTGACAGACGGCTTTAGGGCTGGGCTGTCCATCCGTCGCCTGCGTGAGCCGATTTGGGCTGCAGCCCGCACGCACGCCGCGCAGAATGGCCGGGCGAGCGCCATCGCCATCAGGGAGGAAATTGCCGCTCACGCTGCCGACGCAGCCGCTCGGAGAACAAGCCAAGAGATCGCTGCAGCAACAATTCACGCGCTGCCACAACCAGAACGGGACCTGCTTTCAAGCGATTTGCGAGCCCTCTGGAGCATTGAACCCGAACCCGAAGTAAAGCTTAGCCTAGCAGCAGTCCTAATCGGCGCCACGAACGCCGAACTCTGGCAGCGGCTCAGGGCCGGAAGGCAATGATTAGAAGAGCTTATTCTCGATCAGAAGAATTGCTTGGCCAACGTCGCCTCCGCCCTCCACTCGAAGCTCGATATCGATCTCTCGGCGATTGCTAGTGCGGCGCTTGCTGTGGGCCACTCTCCATTTCGAAACCGCATGGTTCCAGCCGGCGGTTGTCGCGATCCATTGCGCAAAGTCATTGGATGTTGCGAGCTCTTCAACCAAGAGCAAATCAACGTCCCGCTCCGTCGCATGTGAGAGCGTCAGCAACTCATCGGCATTGACCCCTTCTTTCATATCTTCATTGCGCCGGCTCAGGCGACCTCCCTCAGATCGAACTGCGGGCAAGCTTACCCGCTTGGTGAACAACAGGGGGCCAAGGAAAATCTCCAAAAGAGCAAAGTCGTCTAACTCATTGAAATAATTCACTTATTGACTGTTCTTGCCTCTCAGATATGCTACAATAGCGGGCAGTGTGCCCGCAGAAATGAGGGCAAATGGCAGGGCGACAAGCCAAGATTCTGACTGAAGGCCAGCTATCGGCCGCGCTCAAGGCGACACGTACGACGCGCTATCCCGTTCGCGACAAGGCCATGCTGCTGCTGTCAGCCAAGGCCGGGCTCAGGGCGGCAGAAATCGCAGGGCTTACTTGGGAGATGCTGATCGATGCTGATGGCCGCTTGGCCGACCACATCGCGCTCAGCAATCACATCGCCAAGAAGGGATCGGGGCGCTCCATTCCCATCCATGCGCGTCTGCGGGCCGCGCTTCTGCCGCTGCAGCGCCAGGCCCAAAGCCGAGGCCACGTCATCAAATCAGAGCGGGGAGAGGCGATGTGTCCTGGGGCTGTTGTGAACTGGTTCCGAAGCTTTTATGCCAAGTTGGGCTTACAAGGCTGCTCCTCTCATTCAGGACGACGAACCTTCATTACCCTCGCTGCAAGGCGCGTAGCGCGCGCCGGCGGCTCCATTCGGGATGTCCAGATGCTGGCAGGTCACCGAAGCCTGAAGCATACCCAAGCGTACATCGATCCCGATAGCGCGGCACAGCGGCGGCTCGTCAGCTTGCTCTAGCCTCTCACGAGCGCGCAGCACTTCTCCGCCAGGCCGCCACTCGGAGAAGTCGTCCAAGCCAGGCGGCTACAGTCAATACAATTTGGAGTTCGACATGCGACGACCGAACCGGTCGCCTCGCCTTGCGACGCTATGCGTGCACGGCGACACGGCGGCTTCCACCACACACAACGACGAACGCATTGAATTGCTTGAGGCACTTGTAGGTGTCCTCAGCGAACACCGGGCGTGGCATCCCCTCGATGCCATCCTTCTTCCAGGTGGCTTCTTCTGGCTCTCGAAGGCCCTTGGCACGGCAGACTTCGGACGGCGGTCTGCCGCCATCGCCCAAGAGCGATTCAGCTCATCGGTTATCCGTGCGCTGACCGAGCTGCACACCCTCAGTCCGGGCGTAAAGATCGTCACGGGCGTCATGGCACGTCCTCGGAACAAGTCCGAACGAACCGAGCAAGCGTGTATCGCCTTCGACCAGAGCGGCGTCGTCGGCGTTGCTCGCAAGATGTTCCCCACTCACGCCGAGTCGCGCGGCCGGCGCTTCATGTCGCCTGTCACGACTGACTACAGCTCCTCCGAACGATTCGTAGATTTGCCCAACGGCAGCATCGCCGCGCTGCACTCTTGTTACGATCTGTTCGGCACGGCCGACATCGGCACGGGTACCAGCACGCGTCGGGCGGCGATTCGCACGCTCCGTGATGCCCGCGGCCGAATGACCGAAAACGACGAAGGGTTCCATGAGAAGCGCGACGCCGGTATCTCCGCTTGGGCAGACCTCATGGCCGTCAAGAAGCCCGATGTGCTGATGACATCGATACACGCTTTCGAGCGACCTGGTCTCGACGGCTACTGGCAACGCCATGGGATTGCCAGAGCGTCAGCTGCATTCGATGGCGCAATGTCGCTGGGGGCGGCGCATTTCCTGGAATCCCTGCCAGAGGACCGCTCGACACTTGCTGCCTGGGCTGTTCCGAAGAGTGAGCTATCGGCAGGCGTCTCGAGGCGGGCCCATAGTCTGCCCGCCAGCAAGATCCTTACGGTATCGACCCCACGAACGAAGGCACTGCTTCGACTGTATCTTCCCTCGCGCAAAAGGGGGGCAGCATGAGCCTTCATCCCAACGCCGCGCTGACCTGCTCCTTGGGCTGGGCGCAAGCCCCAGTGCTTGCGGCCGTCGTCGACGACCCGAGCCTCGCCTGGCATCTCCTAACCGTTCCCCACCAACGCCTACACTTTTTGGCGTTCGTGCTGGCCGTAACGGAGCCCACCACGCCGGCTGGCTTACTGCAGGACGCCATCAAGCTGCCAATGCGCGACGTGCTGCCTCGACTGGGCCTGCCTGAGATACGCGGGTTGCGCCGCGTGCTGGGCCGAATTCATGGGCCAGTCCTCGACGCCACTTGGTATCGGCAGCTCACGAGCCTCATCTGCGAGCCGAATACGGCACAGATACTTTTCCATGAGCCGGAAATCACGCCAGAGCTATTGGCCAATTTGGTGGCTCTGCCAATCGCCATGCGAACACCGGTGATCGCCAGAGCCGCAGGCCACCTGCCCGGTGCGGCGGTACGCATTGTCCAGTGGACGGAGATCGTCTCGGCTCGACTCTCAACACGGTCGGCGGAAGACATTCAGGGCTCTATCGGTGATAGCCACTCTCTCACGGACCTCAAGAGCCGACTGACGAAGCTGCTCGACGCTTTGCCCGCGCTGGATGGCCCCCCTCCTCGGGTGCTCCGAAACGCCCGTCGCGTCGATCCGCCTTCTCACATCCGGCAGTTGGGTCGGCACTTCAAGAACTGCTTGGACGGCTTTGTCGCCGCCGAGATTGATGGGAGCAATCACATCTATCACTGGCGAAAGGGCAACGAAGAGGCCGTTTGCGCAGTTTCGCGTTCTGGCAATCTCGGATGGTTCCTCGACAGCGTTCTCGGACCACGGAACGCCGAACTGCACGCAGAGGCTTTGGCCGCCGTAGCCAGTGACTTCCGGACCGTTGGCATCCACGACATCAAGATCGTCGAGACTTACGACGACTTCTTCCATGCCATTGGCCACCGCAGCCGCGGCAGCGTGAACGACAACGACGGCTACACGGCCCGCAATCGCCGACGGCTCGCGCCCTAAGTCGCCGCGCGACTCCAGCCAGCGCCTCTGGCGCAGATCTCAATCCACTCCGCCATCAGAAGAGCCGTGACACATCGGCACGACGTCCTATGGAGCAAACGATGACCTGCACGCAAGAAAAGACAGCCCGTATTCGCGCACTCAACGACCAACTGCGCCAGTCCCTGACGGGCGGCCGCATAATGATAACTTCCGGCGTCAACGCCCTGGGCTCCAGAGTCGTAACCCAGCTACTGGATCTTCTTTGTCGCCACGATCAGTTTGACGAAGGCAATGATCCCTACGGGGAGCACGATTTCGGAGCGTTCGATTACAGCGGCCAGAAGTTCTTCTGGAAGATCGACTACTATGACCTGACGATGGAGTTCCATTCGGAGGATGCCGCGGACCCCGTGAAGACCACGCGAGTCCTAACGCTCATGCTGGCTTCTGAATATTGAGCCGGGCCCCGTCATGACCACAAATCCAAAACGAATGCCGCATGGGCCGGCAGAATCGTTAGCAGAGAGAAAATTGCTGGCGCGCTTGCTGGCCTTCTCTCAGAGCCCCGCCTGTCCCGAAACGCTCGTGCAGCACTTCCCCAGCATTGGCCACGTGATGGCAGCAGAGCCAGATCAACTGCAAGCTCTGGGACTCACACTCCGCGACATCGAGCTATTCCGGCTCGTGCAACGTACTGCCTGTCAGATGGCCAAGGCTGCCGTACGCGACCGGCCCATACTAGGTAACTCGCCAGCCTTGCTGTCCTATCTCCAAACCGCGATGGGGTACGAACAAATTGAGCAGTTCCGGATCCTGTTTCTCGACCGCAAGAACAAGCTGATCGCCGACGAAGTGCAGCAGCGCGGTACCGTAGATCACACGCCAGTTTATCCGAGAGAGGTCATCAAGCGCGCCCTGATTCTCAACGCATCAGCCTTGATCCTGGTCCACAACCACCCGTCCGGCGATCCCACGCCGTCGCGCGACGACATCGAAATGACCCGCCGCCTCAAGACCGCAATTTCGGCGCTTGAACTCAATTTGCACGACCACATCGTCATCGGGCACGCCAGCCACACGTCGTTCCGGTCCGCAGGACTACTGTAGCAGTTTACTTCGACGCCTTGCGCCCAGGCCTCAACGTCGGCGTTGGGCCCCGCGCCTCCGGGAGGCTCGTCACGAGATCGACGATATCGGCCCCGAGGGCCTTGGCGATCTTCTCGAGGGCGGAAACGGTCGGATTTTCGAGATTGCGCTCGATTCGGCTGATGTAGGTCCGATCAAGTCCGGCATCTACCGCAAAAGCCTCCTGAGAGAGCCCCGCCGCTACCCTGAGGCGGCGAACGTTGCGGGCAACCCGGGCACGCGCATCCATACCCGGAGCCAATAGCAGCGGGGTGTATTAAACCACGGACTATAGTCCTATGATAGAAACGGAGGAGTAGATGGTCGCCGTAATGAGACTCTGCTGGATCACCCTTGCTCTAGTCGCCGCAAGCTGGCCCGCCCAGGCCGATATATGGACGGGCAGTTTCACGAGCCAAAGCGGGATTCTTTGGGCCTACAAGGTCCAGACCGCTGGAACGAAGGTCAGCGTCACGGTCCAAGGAACGCGGGATCGCTCGACATTCCAGGCGACTTGCGTCGACGCCATACTGGATACCTCGCAATCTTTCGAGGCCAAATGCCAACATAAGGGTAACGGCCTTCGGTTTACGGTCAAGGCACGGCTCGATGGCGACACAGCGCCACTGAGCTACGTCACAGAGAGCGGCGACCGCGCAGCCGTCCAATTGTTGCGCGCGACCGCCCCTTCGATCCCATCCACCACGTCCAACGAGGTCGCGACAACGGCACCACCCTCGCGGCCGACGGCTCAGCCTGGCGATCTCCAGCTGCCGTCGTGTCGAAACGTTCGATATCTCAGCAACTACACTCGGTATTGGTTTGCCAACAGGAGTGACCCCGTTCTGGGCGTTCCGCCGACAGGTTGGAATGAATCTGTGTTAGCTAGAGTAGCCCAGTGGGCGGATCGTTGCCTGGCATCGGAGGTACCCGCAAACCAGGCGGCCAGCTTCAAAGACTACTGGCAGAACTTCCGAACAGAAGCCCTGGCCGGTATTGCTCAGCTCAAGCAAAAAACAGAGCAGCAGACGGCGCGGCAACAAGAAATCGAAGCTATTCGGGCGGAGATGACTAAGGCAGTACCTCTTAGCAAGGGCGGGGCGGTCTCATGCGCGTCGCTTGGAAGTGACAATCCTAGTTCAGATCTGGACGCCGTACTGTTTGGGCAAAAGATTCGCGACTATTCCGATAACGATTTTACTGCGCTACGTGATCTGCTCGCGCAGTGTGACACGCTCGTTGCTGAAAAGCGCCGGTCGGGACGGGTCGAAATCATCTACGCGCCCAACCGGTACTTCTTTCAGAATGTCGAATCTTTCGTATCTCGGAAGCGCGCCGAAGAGGCGGAGGCACAGGAGCGCGAGCGTCTTGAGCGGGAGCTGCAGGACCCCGAGAAGCGCGCCCAGTACGAGGCCAAAACGAAGGAACGCCGCTTCGACGCGCAGGAGGCCCAGATTCGCGGTGGTCTGGAAGGCAGAGCGACTCGTCAGCCGACCAATAGCCCCTCCGATCAAGTCATCTTCTGCGGCGGGTATTTCTCGGTCTATCGCGCAATCGACGCATTGGTGCAGGCCGACATCACGCCGTCCGCTGACGACTCTGCAATGCGCGCGCTGGGCTTTCAGACCCTGGCCCAGACCTGGATGGGAAACCGCCAGGGCGTTCTCGGCGAGGCTGCCGTCATACGGGACCTCATGCCGATTTTCGCGGCAGGGCTCATCGCGGGCCTCTCGGCCGATGTAAGCGGCACTAAGAGTGTCTATCGCAGGTGCGTGACCGCCGCCGAGGCGCTTGCGCGCGAGCGCGCCAATCTCAAATAGCCGCACAAATGTACAGACTGCTGCTCTCCGCTGTGATGTTCATGGCGCTCGCCGCACCTGGTCAGGCACAGCTGCCGGACGCAAGCTGGGCCACACGTGTGGCGGCCCTCTACGAAGGCGAGCTGGTGAGCGACGGCCAGTACGCCCCCGTGTCGACCTACTTCAAGATCGGTCATTCTCCGCTGCCAGTCGGCCACTACGTCTTCGTCGAGCCCAGTGGCAAGCGCATAGGGGGCGAACTGACCGATTGCACGCCAAGTCCGTCGTTTGAACTGGCCTGTCGCTGGCACGATCCCTATGGATCCGGTCGTGTCGTCTTCATGTTTTCCAAGGATCTTCGCTCTTTCAAGGGTCGATGGTCCGATGCCGACCAACGCGCCTGGCATCCATGGAACGGCAGCAAGAAGGACTGAGCTGGCACGTCGGCTCGCCCAACAGCCTGCCGCTGCATGCCACCTACCATCCGCATCGACGCAAGGGCGCTGTCAGGCACCCCGCCCACAGAACTCATCGCAATAGTGAATCGTGACATTTCTTACAAACTGTACTGAGTCGTTCACCTCCGGATACTAAGCGCGAGCAGGAGGATGCCCGCGCTCACGGTATGAAGAACGTCGTCATCACAGGTGACTGGGACGGCCGCCCTATCTGGCGCTGGAAGACGATGGCCGAAGTTCTGGCGGACGAGGTCCACAAGAACGAAGAGCTACGGCAGGAAGAGCAAGAAGCCGCGGGGACTTCACGAATGCATCTCGCTACGCCTGGGCGCACGCATCTGGCACTTGCGAGCGAAAGGCTGGGCCATCGAGACAAAGGAACACCGGACAAGAACACCGTCTACGTGCTGGTCAGCAAGCCGGCGCCGCAGCAGTTCACCATCGCCCGACGCCCGCTCTCGCGCTTGCTGCTCGGTCTAAAGCAATGCCTGAAGAGCGGCGGCCGATTTTCGCAACTCCTCCAGAAGACGCTCGAACAACTTTTGGTAATCCTCAGGGTCGACATTGAGGTTGGCGGCGACCTGGAGCATTCCTGCGTCGCCCATGTTGTGCGCGGCCCACAGGCGCAAATCGTAGAGATAGAAGAACGGCGCGATGAGGTTGTTGGTATCGCGCAGTACGTTCACATAGAGCAGCTCGAGAAGCTTGTTGCCCTTCATGCCTTTGTCGAAAGCGACACCCTTCGCAGTCAGATGAGCGCGTATGTCGGTGTTGTTGGTCGTTTCAGTGACCATGCCGCTGAGTTCGGTGAGGAAGCGTGCGAAGTCGTCGAGGTTGCCGAGGATGATGCGGTTGTAGCGATTAACGTCTTTGTTGGGGTCGTCGAGCGCGGCCGGGTCGTAGAGGTGAAAGCCGAGCGTGAGACAAGCCTTGGAGTTGAGGCCGCGGATGGCGCGTAGTGCTTTGAGGGCCGGCGGTGGCTCGGAGAATTCGATCTCAATCTGGGCGTCGTAGAATTCTGAAGCGATGTCGTGTTGGGAGGGAATATTCTCAGTGAGCCACAAGTTCTGTTCAGCATCCGGAAGGCCTTGAAGGTCGCCCAGCCACGCGATCACTGAGCCATGCCGGTTGAGCCCGAGGGAAATGTGCCATTCGTCGGCGTAAAGGGTGGCATACGTGCCACCGGCGAAAACGCACTGGAACCGCTTGTCATAGAGATAGCGTGTCAGTACCTGCTTGTTGAAGTAGACGGGCCTCAGAAGGGGGCCCAGGTGACGAAGCTCCTGCGGATCATAGTTGAATTGGGTGGGCATCGGCGGATGGTAGCCGCCGGATGCGGAGCGATAAAGGGCCGGGGTAAGTGCTCGGTGAGGAACGGGTTTTTCGACACGTAGGCCACGAGCGCTTGATGTGCGGAGGGTAGGTTGATGGCAAATCACGGGCTGCCGGTAGGTGCCGGGTATCTAGAAATGCTCGATGGCGTGGCGATGAAAGTGCGGATCGATACCCACAAGGAGCTGAAGAAGTACGCCGCCACGGTCGAGTGCATCGGGACAAGCCTCTACGTGCTTTACCAAGCGTCTACATGCCATCGCAGTTGCAACGGTGGCAGTCACTTGCTGGAGCGCCTCGCCGGCCGAGCGCACAATCTTGCGAGCGCGGCGTTCAATCTGCTGAGAGATGGTCTGTACGACGAAGCGCTGAATCTCATCCGGTCGCTAGGTGAGCTGCAAAATCTCGTGCTCCTGTCGGTGTTCGACAAGACATCATTCTCGGAATGGCTGAACGCGGACGCGAAGACGCGGAAGCGGAAGTTCGGGCCGGTGCATATCAGGCTGTTGCTGGAGAGGGTGCAGGGCGGGCCGCCGCTTGTGGTCTCAGAAGACTGGTATGGAGAGCTTTGCGAAAAGTACGTCCATGTTACGACGGAGACGGCACCGAACATGCACGAGGGGGAAAGAGCACACGTGGGCAGTGCCTATCAGGAGAAGGGTCTTGAGAAGGCCTTGGAGGCTCTTTCGGATACGGCGGGAGGACTGGCGTTGCTCGTCTGCCACTATTTCAAGTTCGAGGACATCCTGGACGAGTTGGAAAAGCAGTTCCACGAAGCGGCGAAGGATTGATCGTGTCGGGCGACAAGGTTCTGCGCGCGGGCATAGAGGCGCTGACGAAGGCGATGTTCCAGGCGTCTTATGACCGCGTCTGGAAGGCTCTCACCGAGTACGGAGGCCATCGCCTTGCACGAGCGACCGATGCGCTGGCGAACAACCGCTACAACTGCTTCGCCTACGCTCTCGGCATCTATGCGCGGCCGGACTATCAGCAGCTTGTCGACGAGACGGCCGAGCGCAAGAACGCACTGGTGGACGCTACGTTCGTCGGTAGCCTCTTGAAGCGCGGCTTTATCACGGAGTGCGCCTTCGCTGAAATGCGGTCAGGCGACATTGCTCTCTACTCCGACGATACGAAGCTTCAACACGCCGCGCTCGTGGTCGCCAGTGACGGCCTGTGTCGGTCCAAATGGGGGCCGGCGGAGCTGTATGAACATGGCGTATGGGAAGTGCCGTCAAGCTACGGCGACAATCTGCGAGTGGTGAGGCTCGCCTCGCCGCCTGATGTCATCATGGCGGAACTGGTGGAGTGGATCGCGGCAAGGAATTAGCCGCGCCCTGTGAAACGAAAAAGGCCCCGCGAGGGGCCTTCGCCGTTAAAGTCTTTCTGGAGCTGACGGAATCGGAGGGGATTCCCAAATCGAGAGGACTGTGATTCAAACTGCTGATTGATGGGAGGTCAGCAGGATGACCCGAGCCTATTCGATGGACCTGCGGGAGCGCGTGGTGGCGGCGCTCGGTGACGGTCAGTCGTGCCGTCAAGTCTCGGCGCTGTTCCGGGTGAGCGTGTCGAGCGTCGTGAAGTGGGCACAACTGGCGCGCTCGACCGGCAGTCCGGCGCCTAGGCCGATGGGCGGCCGCCGAGGTTGCAAGCTGGATGGCGAGCGGGACTGGCTGTTAGTGCGGCTGGAGGAGAAACCGGATCTGACGCTGCATGCGCTGCTGGCCGAGCTGCGCGACCGGGGCGTGATGGTGTCGTGCGATACGCTGTGGCGGTTCCTGCGTGCGGCTGGGATTGGCTTCAAAAGAAACCGTGTTCGCCAGCGAGCAGGATCGGCCTGACGGACCTGCGCAATCTCTTCGACTACGACCTTCTTTGGATCAATCCATCGAACCTGCATGTCGAGATCGCACCATCGCTTCGGGCGACGACGTATGGCGTGTTCCACGATCGCCCCTACGCAGGCCTATCGACCCGCGCAACGCCCCGCTTCGCCGAAGTGTGCAACTGCACTACGACCAATGCCGTGCCTCACATTCTAAGGCGTTTGGTTCTTCGCCCCTACAGGCGTGTGCGCCAGCTTGTGCCGAGAGCGACGCCACACTGATCGAGCGTGCCGACTCAGCAGGAAAGAGTAGTTTTACACTGAGTCCTAATACGCAGCCAACTCCGCAATCACAAGAAAGCTCGCTGCGCCAGCGCGATCACTCTTTCCGTGGAGTGATGACAAGCTACTTCTGCACGATGGCGTGAAGACGCTTTGCTCTTGACCGAGCTCCAACTTGGCGCGGCGAGTCAGATCCGGTAAGCTGATGGCGATCGTACTGATGATTGATAGCAGCGCCCGCCGGAAGTCTCTGCCGAGGTCACTAAGCGTCCGACCGCCGTGGATTTCCCCTAGTTCTTGGTTGCGGGCCTAAGGAAGAGGGGGCGGCAAGTTTTGCCTGAGAGGCGGATTCCGGAGGGGCTCCCTCTTCAACGCCGATATTTACCGTTTGCGTTGGTAGCTGCGGCGGTGAATCTAAATCGGCCTCGACCGCTTCCGGATCATCATGCTCCGCCAACGCCAAAACAACAGCTGGTGTCGATGGAAACGACCAACCCTTCCCTCGCGCGAGCCAGACGCAGCCCTTTAGCTTTCGAATAACGCCCGGAGCTGGGACTAAATGGTCTGTAACGAGAGATATCCAGAGTCTATCGTTTTCGATTTGCTCTCGGAGCGCATTGACTTTCAACGTAGTGTCCCGAATTGTCTTTTCGGCGCGTTCGCCTTCGTTGGGCAACGCAGCAAGACGTTCTTCTTGAGTAGCCAACAAGTCGCGGCACTCTGCGTACAGCTTTCCCACGATGGATGGGATCACGCGCAGAGCGAGCTTGTCGCCGAACCGGGCGGCTACGACCTCGTTCCGATCCAGCAAGACTTTAAATGGCCGGTCGTTGCCCTCTCTCTGAATGCTTGCTCGCATGGGGCGCGCGAACGGTGGCATGACCGGCGGCCCCACGCGCATGAGATTTGCACCAAATTGTTGCTGAAGCTTGAGACCGTATAACGGCCGCAGGCGGTCGCGATTGGAAGTATCAAGCTCCATCTCCGAGAGATGCTTCGAGAGCTCTCCGAGTTTGACGGTCCTGAAGGTGTCGAAGTCCCAGTCGATCCGGTAGACGTCGGCCCCAGATACCATGCCCTCGATGTGTGCACTGCCTTGCGTCGCCGACTCCGAACGGATTGATGTGGGCCGACCGTCGACGAGTATTACGCCACGGTTGCGGTCTGGAGCACGAGCCTCGATCGTCGAAAAGGCCAGATCGCAGTCTGCGCTCAGCACGACCACCGCTTTCGTACGCTCGACGTTCAGAAAGACGTCGCCCAATTGCACTAGCGGAACATCGTCGTATCCTGACGCGGCGGTTGCCCTTGGATGCGACTCGATTGCGCCGAGATTACGCGCGAAAAGGGCGTCGTGATAGAGATTGGCAACACCGATCGATGGCACTGCCGGACTCAGTGGACCATCTTGAAATTCCATTCTATCGACGGCGCGTTGCTGTTCACGAAGTCCTCCTTCGAAGGCCAGTGCCATGAGATGAGTTGACAGCAGCCAAGATAGGTAGTCGCCCAGCGGATGGCCGTCGGCGTGAAGTGCGACGCGTTGTATGTAAGCGAAATCTCCAATATCCAGATCGTCGATCGCATCCGACAATTTCTTCTGCGCAAGGTCGACATTCGCCTTCACGCCGTCGATATAATCACCCAAGGCACCTGCGTGCGGCATCGCTCGGGAGAGCATTTCGAGATGTGCGCGAACTTTCCACGGCTCGTCGAGATCCTTCTTCGCTACAAACGCGAACGATGCACCGTTGATTTGAGCTTGCTTCCGGAAGGCAGCGCGAAGATCCCTTACGCTATCCACAGAAGACATCAGAACGATCTGCTGGTTGCGCCCCGCATCCTTGCGTTGCTGAACCTCCGCGGCGATTGCTTCCGCGCGATCTCCAGTGTTCGTCGCGTCGTCGAGATAGTAGTCGAGGAAAACGACATCGAATCTGGAGATATCCTGGAGCGGCGCATCAGGCCCCATTTCCACGACTTCGCACTTCGTGGTGCTACGCATGGAATGAGTGACCTGGCGCATGGTATGCCGCCGCTCGAGAATTCGCGCTAAGTCGGCAGACACATCCGCGATCTTTTGGAAACCGATCCCCAGCTCCAAGTCTGGTAGCGTGAGCATATCGAGAGCTTTCGCTGGTGCCTTGCCGATTTCGGCGCGAGCGATACCTCTCTCCTCAAGTTCGGCCGCGACTTCCTCGTCCAACAACAGCTTGGACACCGCTTCACGAACAGTTTCGTCAACATGTTCCCATTCGAGGGTGAGAAACGCGTCGTCTATGACTGCCACTGCACTTACGTGCGGAAGTTCTGCGAATTCGCCCCCGTCATTCATCGCTTTCCCCCAGCTCCAGCGTCACCGTGTTGATCATTCCGTCCTCGTCTGCATCGCCGAGGGTGAGCGTACCGCCGTGATACTCAGCGATTTCCCGCGCAATGTATAATCCTAGACCGCGCCCTTCTTTCTGACGTTTAGTTGTAAAGAAGGGTTGAAATACTAGCTCACGCCGGTCCTCCGGGATACCGGGCCCATCGTCAATCACCGATATCCTGTTTGCCGTAGTTTCTATGCGTACGGTAATCGTCCCGACCGGATCCGCGCCGGTCCGATCTCCGCGGGGGCCATTGTCGTACTTGTCTTGCTGCAGGATCCAGTGAACCGAATTCGACAGCAGGTTTTCGATAATCTGAACGAACATTCCTTTTACGGCACGTATCCGGCGCGTGGTTCCGCGAGGGACGACAGCCGTTCTGAAAACGATTCTGTCGCGACTGCTCTGAGATGCAAAGCTGTCAACAATTTCCCTTACCCAGTCGACGAGGTCGAATTCCTCCTTCGTCTGACGAGCATTTGTGCTGAGCGGATCGAGAACCTTCAATCTCTTCTGAAGGGTCTTGAGCTGAGCTTCCAAGACGCGCAGGGAAGTATCTGTGGAGTTGGGATTTCTCGACGTTCGCGCTACCGCGATAGTTTTTAGGCCGCCGGAGGTGGCGCGATAAAGTTCATGGGCGAGAATCTCAATCATGAGACCTATGCTGGCGAGATGCATGACACGCCCCCGCTCCTGCTCCTGCGCGGCAGCGGCTGCCTCCACCTCCGCGGCCGCCTCCCTCAACGACCCCAGCGATTCCTTGACTTGCCGGGAAAGTTTGATGCCGCCGGAGGTTTCGGACAGCGCCTCAACTAACTCCGGTAAAATGTCCTCGATCCGCGCGTCTTCTGCTCGAAAGCGGTCCAGAGCGTCCCGGGCTCCGACGCGATGTGCGCGATTGAGTTCCTGATCGATTTCGACAAGGAAACCTCGGAAGAATTCCATCGTGGCCGACAGCAATCGCACGAAGGCCGCCTTCTCCGGACTGTCGGTCAGGCCTTCCCGATTAGTTTGATCTGTAAGATTCGGATTGCGTGCCTTGCTGATGAGTGCGCGCCCGACGATCTGGCCTCGATTGAGCTTGAACCCGCTGGTCGAAAATGCATCTCGATCCAAGTCAAGCCAATCGTCCTTCGGCCCGGCGTATGGGTTGACCCTGTAACCATCGCGATACAAAGCGACGCCGCCCGCCCACTCGGCAAGCATTCGCCTCACTTGCGCAAGGGTGCCAATCCCCTCGAGCTTGGTAAGTAGGCGGCGATTGAACCAGTGGACTTCCAATGAAAACGGCCCAATGCGCTTGAGTAGTTCGCGAGAAACGTCACCGCCCATTTCTGCGACTTCGGCACCCTGAAAGGCGAAAGTCCGCCTGCGGTTACGGAGTCGGTAGTTCATGCGGCCAGACAGGCTTGGCTCTCCACGCTCAGGCACGGCGTAATCCGCGGTGAGAACGCCATGTGCTTGCCCGATTAAAAATGCGGCAAACGACGGAACGGAGACGGACACGCCGTTAAAGCTCAACTTGAGCGGGAGAGTTTCCGACGCGAAAGGATCGACTAGTCTTGCGAACGTGTCCCTCGCGAGGTCTTCCAGCTTAGCCTGGCTCCAAGGGGCGGTGAGTGCTGTTATTCGGATAAGAGTACCTTTTACAGAGCGATCTTTTTCGGCACCCGTCGTGGGCTCGACGGCTATGCTGTCGATGTCCTCGTCCGCGGCCCTTGCAAAAGCATTCCAGTCGATTTCGAGGACGCTCCATCGCGCCCCACCCTCAATACCCGTGATGACTTCCATGCCGTCACCCAGGCGCATCGCCGAAAGTCGACCGAGCCCCTTCTCACCGAGAATTACCCGGCTCTCGTCGTCACTTTCCGCTCTCTCGCGCGCCCTATAGCTCGTCCCAATCGTGAGGTAGACGTCGCGCAGAGTTCGCGCCGACATTCCGTCTCCATCGTCATCTACGTCGATACGATTGGCGGCACGAACGGCCGCAACAAATCGTTCCCGCGTCGTCGCAGCTTCCAGCTCATCGCGCAGTTCGATTGCTTCGGTCGCTTCGTCGTCGATGTGCTCGATTACCAATTGGCGGAGATCCCGCCAGGACCGCGGACGGGAGTCGTCGCTATCAGGTATGTCTCGACGCTCTCCTAGCTCACGCAGAACAAGATCGTAAATATCGAAGGGCAGTCGCACGACAACGGCAACGCGAATCTCCGGAGAACGAGCATCGAGAGAATTCTTTATGAGTTCGTAGAACGCAACTCCATCGGAGCTGATTAGCTCAGATCCGAGATGGAGGATCGTCCGCGCGGTTACGCGGAAGCTCATGAGTTGCCCGCGGGCCCGGAGTAGGCACGCGTCTTGAGAACGGTGTGACGCTCGGCCCTGGTTTGTAGTTGCCCGCATCCGTTGCGGATCGTCTCTATTCTGGGCAAGCGAGCGCCCCCCCGAAGATACGGAAACTCATTTCTTAAACCTCCGGCTATGCTACCGGATTGTACTATCAAGTCGTTACCTTCCCACAAGCGCCATTATCGGCTCCTTTTGGGTCGAGTATGCACGATATATTCAGAGGAACACAATCTTCAGTTGTGACAAACACAGATTGCAGGCACTTCTATCATAGGAGCGGAATAAAAGAGAAGATTGCATTAGCTCATATTGGACTCCCCGCCTACCCTGGAGTTCAGTTTTGCAGGATTATGTGATAATAGGACAGGCTGGCCACTTGATGTCCCAACATCGAATCGCCCCCGAGAATTTAGTCTAGCGTGCTTACTACCGAACCTAAGCGGTCTGAGCGTCAGACCACATCACTTAGACGCAAGTCCACGCTCAGTGTTGACCTAGGATTTCACCCCAAGACCCCCTACAGGCGTCACGCTGGTCAGGCCGACTACCGTTTCGATGAACAGAGAATCCACGTAGGGCACTTGGGAAAAGGACAACCCACGCTCGCCTTCTAGTTTGGCGAGCATGTGGCCGCGTCCCAGCAGCCGTTCGGCTCCTCTCTCTCCCAGCGCGATATCGGATGTGCCCTCCGAGTCGACGCGAAGGATCAATCGATTACCCAGGTTGGCTCGAAGCTGCATCGGCATAACGTTGACGTCGGGACGCTGCGCGGCGAAGACTAGATATATCCCCGCCGCCCGTGCCTTGATTCCGAGCCGCTGCACGACTGTCGACACGGCCTCCTTATACTCGTCGATCAGCATCCATTCGGCGAATTCGTCATGGATCAGCCAGATGACAGGTAGCCGTTCGGTATCAGGCACCTTGGAGTTGTATTCGGTTATGTTCGCTACGCGCCGCTCCTTGAAGCGGACGTACCGACTGTTCATTTCGACGATGAGTTCGGCGAGCCGCTGCGAGGCCCGTTCCTGCTCATCGATGATGCCTCCGTTGAGATGAGCCAGCCCCTCGAAGGCGAAGTAATCCACGCCCTGTTTGGGATCGATCAACACAATCCGGGCCTGTTCGGGGGTATTGGTGGCCGCGATCGCCAACAGGATATTCTGGACCAGCACCGACTTCCCGCTGCCGGTACTTCCCGCGATCAACGTGTGCGGTGCGTGGACGCGTCCCGGCGACAGATACATCAAACTGCCGTCCGCTTCGCGGACGCCGATAAGCAGATCCTGGTTGCCCCAACCAGCCCTCGTCGGATTCCATCGGGCCCAAACTTCCCTGATGTCGACGACCTGTCGGACCTCCCTCTCCACAGCGATCACGACCGCGCCCGGCTCGGGGCGAACGGAGATGATGTTGAGGCCGAACGTCGTTAGCAGTTCGGATCGCTTCTTGAGGACCTGATCCACCGTGAGATTGGCGCTGCCGGCAAATCGAAGAAGCGCGGAGTTCGGTGTCATCGAGGAACTGATCAGCTTCGCTTGCAGCTTCATCTGTTGAAGGGCCGCACGCGCCGAGGTGGAGGTCTTCGACAACCACTGTTCTTCCGTTTCAGAAGCCGCCGAGACCGAAGCTTCCGTCAAGAGACCTTGGATCTGCGGATATACCCATCCGGCCGGGGCGGCGGCCTCGCGCGGTACGTCGGAAATCTCGGAAGCGGTGTCGGGACCCTCCGCCGATCTACGCGGAGGCGGCGGATCTTCGCCCGGAGCCGCACCCGACAAACTCTGCTTCTTTTCCGCCGGCATTGTGACCGGCGTGACTGCCGGCTCGCCGGACCCGGGCTTCCGCCACGTCGGATCGGACGTCAGATAATCCGCACCGGCGGCGATACGGATTTCCCGTGGGCTCTGCTTTCGCCAATACGCGAGAAGAAGTTGTTTCAGCGTGGTGCGGCCGTAGATCTCCTGATAGGCGTCGGCGACCGACGGTACGGCGAACGCGTCGGTGCGGTCCGCGCCCTCCACAGCCGTCGGCACGAAGACATGGGAATACCCGCGGATGTGGATCTCGCAGCGCCCCTCGCGGATCGCCCTACGCCATGCCGCCAGATCGATGCCGCTGGCGGCCGGCAACCGGATCCCGTCCAGCACCAGATCCCCTATGCGGGACAGCCAGGAATTGCGGTCGAGACGGTTCGGGTTGCCGAATATCGCCTCGCTGATGCGGTGCATCGTGTCCCGCAACTGCTTCTGGGATTCCTTGCGTTTAACGGCCAAGCTTGCGTCGTCGACGTATTTCGCCTCGGTCACCACGATCGTAAGCTGCAACGTTCCGTCAGCGGTCGTTTGGGGACTGAGGGTCAAGAGATCAGCGAGTTGCTCCTCACGCTGGCCCATCCATGCGGCGTAGTCGTCCAGAAAATACCATCCGACGGCTCGATCGTCACCGATCTCGTCCTTTACCAGGGCTCTGCTCAGCACCACGCCGATGAGTTCGCTTGCGCTCTGGCCGCGTCTGGCCGCCCGCAGCACGATATCTCCCGAAACGTCGTTGGCGTCGTCTATCAGTCGCTCGGCCAGCAGCGCGAGGTCCGCGCCATCCAATTCAAGGTTCAGCGCCCTCAAGCGGTGCAGGATCATGGATCGAAGCAGGCTCAGAGAGGCTCGGGAAGAGATGATGACGTTCCGCCCCTGGGTCGCTGATTGCTTGTAGCGGATGATACGGACTTCCTGGTTCAACAACTGGCGCCGATCCAGCAACTCGTCGAAGTTCACGACCCAGTTGCCCAGATTGTGGGTCTCTTCGAAGATCCGGGCCGTGCGGCCGTCGCGGAAGTCGAGCTGCCTCACCGGCAACAACCTACGAATCCCGTCGTCGTCCCAATCGCCGCGGAACAGCGAAGCTACGGCCGTCAGATAGGACCACCCCTCGGCGCTTTGCACCGGACAGCAGAGGTACACCGACGACTTCAGATCGTCGGCGGCCGCCGGCCGCCGACGAGACCATCGAGAGGGCAGAAGACTAGTTATGTCGTCCGGATCCGCGGTCTCCTTGTGCCATTCGAGTCTGGCGTGCCTGGAGATGACGTCCTGCGAAAAGACTATGTCGTACGGACAGCCATCCTTCGGGTCCGGAGGCGGCGCCTGGTCGGCGATGACAGATATGCGCAGCCGAGCCATGAAATCTTCGGTCGCCTCGCTTGCGTTGTAGGTGTCCGACGTTGTGGTCGCGCCCAAGATCGAATGGTAGAGATCGCGAAGACGCTCGGACGCGACGTGACGCAGAAGAATTTGGCAACGGATGTCCTCGTCGTCGTCGTGAATTGAGCCGATCTTGTCCACGACGGCCTGCGGAAGCCGAGCGGAATCGCAGTTGAAAAGCACCACCGACATGTTGGCGCGTTCGTGCGGTTGCAGCGACAGGTACCGTCTGACCAGGTCGACAACGCATTCGCTGCCTTCCGCCGGACTTTCGTTGGTGTCGTCACCCTCCTCCGCCGAAGTGATCGGAGGTTCGTGCAGACTGTAGTCGAGCAGCACGTCGCTGACGGAGAGAAGCTGGGGCCCGTCTTTCCCATGCGTCGCCACCACCTCCGGATAGAGCGAGTGCGAGAGATCCTGCGATATGTCCTTAAAGAACAACCGGGCGTCGTCGCCTGCCGCGCCGGGAGAGTTCAGGAGCAGGTCGACGAGTTCGGATACGAGCCGGGCTTTCCTCCACATCGCCGCAAGACGGAAGGGATGCCAGGGAGCCACGACGGCGGCAGCGGCCCCGCCGTCCACCGGCACGAGCCCGATATCGAGGATTGGCTGCAACAGGCTGTCGCGGTTGCTGTCGCCCTTGGCCAGGGAGACGATGCCGTCTAGCAGGTAGGCATAGGATTTCAGCTGGTCGAGGTTCGCCTGGCTTCCCGACCCGTGTTCCGAAAAGCCGCCGATTGCCTTCTTGTAGTTGGCGACGAAGGAGTCGAATCGGCGCTCAAGATCGTCCGCGACCGCGGGCCTCAGAAACTGGCTTTCCCTACGGTCCGCAAGATTCCTGCGCCATTTCTTTTCGATGTCGCGCTCTTGCCTGTAGACCGGAACGAAGGATCCCCTGTCGCGGTCGTAGGCCGGAACGAACGTCTTCACGTCCGCCAAATCGACGGTCTTCGCCCGGGACTTTGCGCCGGCGAACTCCCGCGATGCCCGGCACACGACCATCGGATTCTCCAAGAGTCGGGACCAGTCGTCCGCTAATTGGCTGGACACTGCGTTCGGCTCGAACTTCCATACGATCTGGGTCGAACAGGTGACGGACGCACCTGTGTCGGCCTGCGTCTCCAGCTCCAGCACGAACTTCAGCTGGAGGGCCGGCCTTGCTACCGAACGGTTCGCGGAGTATTTGCCCGCGGCACGCCATGTCGCGACCAGATCGGCGAAATCGAACAGATCCCCGACATCCCATGACACATCCTCGCCGAACAGTTGGCGCAGTCCTGCGTACCGATGCGCGAAAAAAAGGCCGGCGTCTTCGTTGAGCTCTCGGAGGTCGCGTTTTGTCGCCCTGTCGCAACGGACCCAAAGCTTCCTTCCGGTACCGGAGGGTCTCCTGTTGAACAACGGCTCCATGGCCGAGGCGATTCCGGCCAACAAATCCGTGGTCTCGATCGCGCGCCCGTAGACGAAACGGTCCCAGGCCGACTTGAGCTTCTTGTCTTCCTTTAGCTCGTTACGGTGAGCTTCGTAGAAGGCGGTATCCTCTTCGCGAAATTCGGTGGTTCTCCGTCCGATCAGGAGCTTGAGGTACTCCACGTCGTCGACGGAGAGCAACCCTTCTTCACCTTCGGCGTAGAAGTTAAGGGTTTCCTGACCGAGATTGTACTTCTCGCGCTGAAGACCATCGAACAGCGGCTTGACGTCCTCCCATTCGCATTCAGCCAAAGCGGCGGCTTCGGCATTCCACCCGCTTCCCGCCGCGACGAACCGTTCGACGACGGGGTGGCATGCCTCCGGAATGACGTCTTTGATCTTGGCGAACGCTGCCGCGAGGTCGTCCTCGCTGAGCAGCAGTTGGCTTGGAGTAAGCTTGAGAAGTAGGCTTCCGCGCTTGCGCGCGGCGTCCGTGAAGAACCTCCGCCAGGCGGACGTATGACCTCTGGATTTCTCCTTGATCCCCTCAAAGTAGCAACTGTCCTTCGGCAGCCTGAGGGCCGGCAATGCGGCCCCAAGCGCGTGGATGAGGGGATGGCCTTCTTCCACGACGCCATGGCGCGTCCGCAAGACGTATGTCGCGAACCGATCGAGCGAAAACTGGCGGGTATCGCGCAGGCCCGTCGCCGCCTTTTCCCACCACTTCGCATGTTCGGAGGAGAGATGCAGACCGGCGGACACGATGCGGATCCACAGGTCCAGCCGATCCATGATTTCGGCCGGTCCCAGCCGAGCTATCTCGTGTAGCGATGCCTCATCGGTATGTTCCACGCTTGCGAGCAGCATGACGGGCTTGCTGCATTCGGCGTTTCTCAGGTACGTCGCCGGTTTCGTAGTGAGGACGGCTTCGGGCAGCCCGTGGCTTCCGACGTACGAAACCGGCAGCTTGATCTCCACTCTGTCCCGAAGATAGGCGTCGTTCAGGACGGCGCGCGCGACCGCGGCGGTATGATCGGGGCTGAAATTGAGCGCGAAGCGGGCCGTCCCCTGCGGCGAAGCGGCGGAATCTTCCGGTATGTCATCCCGGAGAAGCGCCGCACAGACGGCACCTACCAAGTCTGAGACATTCATGACGCTGCTTTCCGGAGTGGATTCTCGACATAGGCGCAGGCATCCGACAGGCGGCGAAGCATGCCGAGCGTGCGTAGTCGGCTCTCCAGCCTGTCAGCATTGGCTTGGAACGCGCGCTTGTCGAATTCTTCGGGGTTCAAGACCTGCATGGCTTCCCGTTCGCCGAATACGAACCCGTAACGACGGAAGAGCAGATCGAGAAACTCGCCGTATTCCATGCGGACCGCGACATTGGCGAGAATCAGCGCTTTCAGCAGATCGTCGGTCGGTGCGTATCTGAGCCGGTTAGTGCCGCGGCGTGAAACTAGCCCGGCCCCTCCTCCGTAGCTGCGGTGGACATTGCCGACATGCTGCCTGTGGCGGGCTAGCGCGGCCTTGCGCAATTCGATCAGCAGGACAGAAGGGTCTGCCGGACCTTCGTAGTCGTCCTCAGCTCGCGGCCATCTCACCTGCTGGCGCATCAGCTCCCGACAAGCGGCGAAGCCCGACGCTTCGCCGGAGGCGGCCCGCCACTGCTCACCTTCTCCAATCCGCTTTACGTACTCCTCAACGGCGCGCGCGGACATCTGGCTATTCTGGAGATAGCTCATCATCGAAAGCTCGCGGATCAGCGTCTTGCGGGGCGCGACAACCTCGCAGATGAAGTGCGGATTCTGCGCTCCGCATACTTCGGCGGCCACGACGAGCTGGTAGAGGGCGAGATGGAGCGCGGCCAGCGTTGAAAGATGAGGATAGGCGTCGAAGCGCGGCAGCCCCAATTCGAAGAGATTGCGCCAATCCTGGCTCAGCGCATCGAAAGTCCTGTGGGTTGCGTAGGGAAGGTAGCTGTCTCCGCGGCTTTGGAAATCCTCGGGGATGTCCGGCTGCATCAGAGCCAGCAGGCGGTCGCACGAGTCGTTCGACTCGAATGCCGCGGCCAGGTGGGTCCGCAAGGCCGCAGCGTCCTTGGAACGCGCGAGCATCTGATAGAGAAGCTCGCCGGGGCGGCCAAAATAGATGTACTCACGGCTCGCGGAGCCGCCGCTCACGTTGAGGTCCTCGTAGATGGCGTGCCTGCCGAAGGGGAAGATGAAGCGCGAGCTCCACCGCTTGTTGGAAGCGCTTTCGATCGTAGACGATCTTATCATGCCGACGAGAGAAGCGAATTGGTGAAAGGAGCGGAAGCGCCTCTTCAAATACGAAAAATCGAGATTGGGAACCGCCTGTGCGTGATCTTGCATCCATTGCAGCCATAGCCGCCAAGCGGTCGCATCGTCCGCGTACTTCTCTGTAATCCGGAATATCTCCTCGTTGTTGTAGAGTATGTTGCGCAGATACATCCGCTTGTAGGGACGGAAGTTCAGCGGTTCAGGGCGGTTCTGGTCGTCGACTGAAAGTTCCTTCAGAAGGCATCCTTCGCGATGGCACGCCTCGGCGACCGTCAGGAATTCCAGGAAGATGAGCCACGGACTTTGAGCGTCCCACAGGCGATGGCCCCAGATCTGCTCGTCGACCCACATCTTGTTGTCCGGATGGGCGGCCGGCGGCGGCGGACTAAGCAATTGCCACCTCCACGTTTTCGTCGTTGGGGTTTCCCATCTGGTCCAGACTGAGGAGCCTGAACGACAGTTCTGTCGTTCCGCTCTCGTACCTATGAGGCTGGGCGGCGGACAATAGCGAGCTCTTGAACGCCAGTATGTCCTCGTAGCATTCCCTAGAGAAGTTTCCGGGGAGCGCGCCGGCGCTGACGCGCATGAGGAATTCGTAACGCGTGAGGTTCAGGCGGAGTGAGCAGAGCTTCCCGCCCGGGAGCGAGACGTCCAACGACGGGAAACCCCGATTCATCGTTATCCCGATGGATTCCCGGCCCCGCGGCCGGACTGAGATTTGATCTTCGAGCAACTGACTGACCCGCGCGGTCGACAGCGAAAGGCTGGTCGCCAACAGCAGTTCCCGCTCGGTGGATACGAGCATGCCCGTGAAGATCCGGTTCAATCCCTTCACGAGCCGTTCCACGATCTTCCTGGCGACCGACTGACCTGCCTTCAACGGACCGGCGACATCGTTCAGAAACTCGCCGGCGCCGGTGAACACCGTCATGTGCCAAAGCTTGAGTTCGTCGACGAGGTCGGGCGGGATCTTGAAGAACAATGCGCGACGTTGATCGGCCAGCATTTCCAAGAATTCATGCTCGTCCCCGCTGACGTTTTCCGGTCCCTCCACGTAGTCGTGCTGCGCGGCCCTAAACCTGTCCGTGGCCCCGTAGAAGGCGTCCTCGACCATCAGTGACTGATAGTAGGGAAGCAGCTTCTCGTCCTCTGAGCCGAAGATTAAGATGTTGTCGATGCGGTTCGTCGTTTCCTGGCCTATTCCGAACCTCGAGAAGTATTCGAATATTTCTAGGGATTCCCGCTTGGTGCGGGCGAGATTGGCGCCGAACAGATTGCTGTAGATGCTCGCCTTGTAGCCGGTCTCCCGCTCGACGACGCCCCTGACGTCGCCGGGCACCAATAGCTTGTCCTTGACCTCTGGATGTCCGAGGATCGCGTTCACCAGCAGCATGAGCACGCGCCGGATCGGCGTGTGAAGCTCGTTAAAGTCGCAGAGCTGGAAGAGGCTCCGCAGCCTGCTCTGCATGAGCGGCGCCTTGAGCAATTCGTAGTTCCGGCGGATCGGGCATCGGGGTCCGAAGAAGCCTAACTCCTGCTGCTCCTCGTAGCATCGCGACCATCCTTCGTGCTCGAGAAGGGCGGTAGAGACCAGGTCAAACACGGCGGTGCTGGACACGGTGCTCAAGTTGAGGAACGTCAGCTTGGCGTCCGGCTCGGGATCCGTTTCGTTGATTAGGCGGGCTTCGAGCATGGCGTGCGTGCGCATGGCGGCGTCAGTGATAGAGGCCTTGCGCCAAGCTTCCATAAGCTGGCCGTCGTTTGCCGTCAGCAGAAACACGTCTTCGGGCGCGTCCGCAAACACCGAGGCCGCCATCCTGCTCAGGAGTTCGCTCTTGTCGACATACCGGCCCGCATCGTCCGTATCGGGCAGGGCTGTGATATCTCTGATCACATGAACCCTCACCGCGCGATCGCCGATGACGACGTTCTCGAGTTGGAAGTAGATTTCGTTCGTGGACCATTCCTTGCTGGAGCCGCCAAGCATCTCCCAGACCTTGCCGCAGAGATGGCTCTTGCCGTCTCCCGCAGTGCCGGTGAGGACGACAGAGCGCGCCCCCCCCGCTTCGGGGCGGAACACGGAAAACAGCGCGCCTTCGAGCGGATGCTTGAAGGATATCTGCCGGATCTTGAGTCGTCGGGCGGAGCGGCTGATGTGCTCGTCGTACATGCTCTCGTTACGGGGCAACGGCCCGTACTGACGCAGGAACGTGATCCATTTTTCTCCGTCGGAGGCCACTAGCGAATCCGCTCCGACTTTGCAAAGTAGAAGGTTAAAGCGAACATACCAGGCACCCGTCTCTCAAATGGCTCTCGTCCTCGGGCTCCAGGCCGCCGAGCGTTTCGACCAGGGCCAGGTTCTTGCGGCTGGCTCGCTTCTTCGCCTCGCTCGCCTCCCAGTTCCGCTTGATCTCCTCCACTCTCTCCGGTCGCTCCAGCTGCGCGAGCGATTCCGACCGGGACCAGTAGAACTGTTCGCCGAAGCCCAGGCTCCGCTCCTCGTACTCTTTCGCGCGCTCGAACAGATCCGGATGCCGCTCCTTCAATCGCACCCATTCGATCTTCTGTTGGTAGAAGCAGAAGTAGCACCCCGATCTGGACCTGCCCCACGCCATGTACGGAGGAAGGCCCAGGCTGGACTCCTCGAGTATTCTGATGATATCGGCGCGGACCAGACCGTCCTCCTGGAAAGGATAGACCGCCTTGATGTTCGGTTTGGTGCTGATGTAGCCCGTTCGATTTTCGTCCGCCCTAAGGCCGACGTAGTTTATCACCGGGCCGTCTCCGACATAATTTTCGAAGGGCTTGAGCTTCAGCATCCTGGTGCACCATCGGCGGTGATTAGATGGGAGCATGCCCCCGTAGACGGACAGCCAGTGGTCGAACGTGTCCGTCGGCGACGTCTTCACTATCGGCTTGCCCAGGATTGCTTCGAGGCGCCCGAGGAAATCGTATGTTTCCGGAAGCTCCTTATCGGTGTCGTGGAAGATGTATTCCATCTCGGGCACGCGGTCGCGCATGTAGATCGCAAGGGCGGCACTGTCCTTTCCTCCTGACAGGCTCAAGATGTGCCGCGGCTTCTGGCCTTCGAAGAGTTCATGTCCCAAGTTCGCGTAGTCCGTCATTGTGCTAACCTCGAAATTGCCGGCTGGCCTGCGGCGGCATTATCAGCGCCGGCTTCGGTTCCGCCGAGCTCCGACCAGAGCATGCGCGCCAGCACGTCAATGCGTGCCTGCTGGTCCTTAGGAAGCAGGTTGTTGAAGACCCCGAAGAGTTCGGCCGTCGCGGCATCCTCCTGCAGGCGAGGTTCGATCACCCGGACAAGATCGACCCCGTCGCCGCGGGTGAGATTCAACCGCACCGCCATCGGGCTGGGCGTCTCTCCACCGGCTCCGAACGCCGCAGCCTCGACCTTCTTGAACAGTTCGGCGAGGGCGGAGATCTCTTCGCGGAACCGGGTCTCGTCTCCCGTAGTCCACCGCGCTGGAGGCTTCGATACCACGTAGCTGGCCAAAGCCTCGGCCCAGGTCTCGTCCGAGAGCCCCGGATCGCGGAGACGGAGGGCGAACGTCCGCAACCGCGGCTCGCGGGCGGCCAGCGTGACACGGGCCGCACGCGCCGCCAGCTTGGCCCGGTCGAACGTCTTCTTGTCTTCCCCGATGGACTCCGAGACGCTCGCGACGATCCTCTCGAGGAGCGCGGGATACGCGCCGCGCATCTCTCCGATCGCGTCCTGCAGCGATGCCAGGAAGCCTTTCACGAGAGCCGCATTGGGCGCGTCGCCCGGATCGAATTTCCCTACCCCGCAGGCCTGAGGAAGATCCTGGAAAAGCAGAACGACGGGTTCGCGCGCGGACAGGAGCGCGTCGCGGACTGCAATGGCGGTGGCGCCTAGCGCCGTCGACCGCCGCGTGGCCTCGGGCAATTGTGCTGCGAATTGGCAGAGGGGCCTCACGACGTCCAGCAGATCGGGCCTTCTGTCGCCCACGCCTTCCGCGAACGCACTCGCCAGATGACTGAAGACCTCGATCCTGATCCCCTCGACGAGGCAGTGCTGGATCTCGAAGGCCGCGGGCGACTTCGTCAACCTCAGAAAGTCGGACGCTCGAATGCGGTGGAGGAACGTGCCGTGCTCGTACACCGCGAGTTCGTGTCCCCTGGTCTGCAGCAGGATCGCCAAGAGTAAGGGAGCCACTCCCGCCCTGACGCCGAAGGGCCGCTGCTTCAGTTCGGTCAGAATGTCCGCTACCGATACGCGGCCGCCGCGCGCCCTCTCGATCTTGGCGAGGACCGCGTTCAGCGCGGGGCGAAGGCGCAGGACGTCGGCCTTGCCCTCAGGTTCGACGATCTTCATGCCGAGACCGTCGCGTACGTGGATCCCGCCCTTCTGGAGCACCGAGAGATACATGGACTTCTCTGGTGGTGCCTTTTCGGCGTCCATGCCGAAGAACGGCTTGTCACCGGAGGTGAAGAGTCCCTCGATCAGCCGCATTCTTGCTGCGGCCGCGGCGCTGCTCAGGCTGTTACGGTTGAGAAGCTCGTTCGCGATGAGCGGCGATTGTGGGTATAGGATGTCGCAGATCTCCGAGAGAAAAGCCGAAGCTCCTCCGCGCTTCGGAAGCGCGACTTTCTTTCCGGCGAGAAACCAATCCATCTCCAGAACGACCGCGCCGTGCGTCCCGACCAGCGTGGCTGCTCTCGCATTCAGGGCTCGATGTGCCGAAGACAATTGTCGCCTCGCTTCGGCCAACGCATATGCATCGCCGGACAATTCGGGAGTGTTCTCGGCTACCCATCGCCACCGCCTGAGATCCTGCAATTCGACGGCCAACGAGCGCAATGGGCTCGGGATGCCCAAGACCACGTCGTTCCGTTCGGCGAAGGAGGGAGAAGCCGATGCCTCGATGGCGGCCGTTCGATCGGCCTCGCTGTCTGGAAGGACAATGACGACCAGTCCATCCGCATCGGTATCCCTTGCGGCGACCTGAGAAAGTGCATCGACCTTAACGTATCTTACCTCGAAGTAACGCATCGTACCGCTTTCGACGTAGTGACGTCGCGCAAGCAGTGGCTCTCGATCCAGGAAGGGCAGAAGTCCGTCAGCAACGCTTTCGAGAGGCCCGAGGGCGCGCGAGGCGGTCTGAAGGGCGCCTTCCAGGTCGACGCTCGAATGAGGCCAGAGACGGTAGGCCCCATTCTGGCCGCGGCGGAACACCAGGCCGGCGTTCGTCAACTCCTTCAGTGCCGCTTCGACCTCTCTTTCTTTCTTCGGCGCGAACGCGGCGACCAGCGCCTGCTGGGTGGCCGCGAGATCGTCGGCGTCGAGAAGGTTCAGGACGCCGATCGCCTTCAGCAGGCGCTCCGCAAGCGGACCGAGGTCGTGGGCGCCGTCAATGGTCTCGAGAATGCGGAGCCACTGGCTGCGGTAGCTGGCTCCGGCGAGTTTGTGTCCGAAGACGGCGCGGACATAGTCGTAGAACTCGGCCAGGTCGTACCAGGTGTCCAGGTTAATGGTTCGGTTGGAAAACGACTGGATGCCGAACGGTTCGGTCGATAGCAAAAATCCGAAAAGCGAACGTTCATGCTGGCCGAAGCGGGCGAAGAACCTCACGGCGACAGGCAGCACGGTGGGATGGACGGGATAGGTTCGTCCGGAGCCGAAAGCTTCCAGATTGCGCTTCGCCGATCCGATCCAGCCGGCCGAGGCCGCTGCATGCGCGGTACGTTTGGCGGCCGCGCAGACCGCGTCCGGAACCCGCCGCAGGTCGATGTTCAGAGCTCCCGCGACGAGAGCGGCCGTGTGGGACAATGGTTGGTCGAAGACGATCTCGTCGAACCGACCCGCTACCTTCTCCCACTCGTGGCGGACGGCCGACGGCAGGCTTTCCGCATAGGCGTGGAAGCCCTGGTGGAGCAATCCGAGCAACACGAACGCGCGCTCTCCGCTGCGGGCCGCCAGTTCCGCCAGACGTTGCAGGACGTAGACGTCCTCGAACTCGGGCCGTTGGGCGGCGTGCTCGAGGTTCTTTCCTAGCTCGTCGATGACGAGCAAGACGCCTTGACCATTGGCGCCTGCGTACTGACGGATCTTCCCGATCAGCTTCTCCACCTCCTTGAGGTTGCCCGATCGTTCGACGTCTTCGGCGAAACTCACGATATCGAGCATCGCCTGCGGCATCCGCCCCGGTTGAGCGCGACGCTTGCGAAGAGCTTCGGCGACGCCACGGGCGACAGCGGGAATGATTCCTTCGCGGGAGCCTGTGACCAGGACGGGAAACATCGGCTGCACGCCCTTCGGCCAATCGATCGCGCGCGCGATCTTCGAAATGTCGGGCGGCGAACGATCGAAAAGCAGATGGGCGAGAACCAGCGCGAACGAGGACTTGCCGACGCCGTAATCACCGGTGATGCGCCAAGCCCGGCGTCCGGATCCCGCGGCAAGCCCCTCGGCGATGCGCAAGAATGCGTCCGCCATGGAAGGCGTGACGATGTAGTTCTTGCATGCCGCGACGTCGTGGAAGTCGCGATCGATCTGAACGGACCGGAGGAATCTCGTCGGAATGTCGAACAGGCTGCCAATGGTCTTATGCATTTCCAGACATCTCCGAGTAGACATCGGCCAACGTCGGAACGCGGCCTCCCTTCTGTCGGGACAGCAGCCCTTGGACGGCCGAGGACTGGTAGTTGAAGGCCGTGGTACGGCCGGCAGCTCCGATTCGCTCGAGCCTGGTGCGCACATCGTCTTCCGGCAGCTTGAAGACTTGGCCGGGCGAGCACGGCGCCAAAGCGACTTCGCGAAGCGTCAGCGACTTTTCGCCGGGTCGGAAACTGTCCCAGAATTCGAAGATGCAGAAGGTGAACAGCGCATCGGATATTTCCGGCTTCGGTTCCCGCCTGAATGAGTAGACGCTTTCCCAGCGCTCGCCCTCGACCTTCCGCTCCCCCACGGGCTGCAGAAGCGCGAGCTCGACCAACGGACCATCGAGGGAATCCTCGATACCGACGGAGGCAGACCTCGTCGGGCGATAGGTGTGCAGGAAAACATCCAGGTGCTGGGACAGGGTGATCGCGGAGTGCGAGTGGCCGAGCCTAGCCGATTCCCTCGCGAACGCGCCGAGCGCTTCCGATCGCGTGAGTTCGGGGTAAGGCCAATAGTTCAGCAAGAAGCGCCATGCGAATAGGCCGCTCTTCCGGCGAGAAGAAAGCTTCCAGTGAAGAAGCCACAGAGTGCGGATATCTTCGAGGTACGGATCGAACCCCCTCGGACCAAAGATCGTATGCGCGAAATCGGTCAGACGAAGATCCCGATTCTCCGGCTCCGCCAAGCCGGTCGCTTCGACCCAGAACCGGAGTGATCTAACCATGTTCTTGCCGATGCCAAGATCTACCATTGCTGCCTGCTCGTTGACGAACGCCGCCGGATTGGCCTTGATCGCCCTATAGGCCTTCGGAAGCCACGCGTAACGGCAGGCGAAGCTCTCGTGTCCGGAGAACCGCAGTACCTCGTTCGGGCTCGAGATCAACGCGCCTTCGATCATCCTGAAACTCCCCGCATCAATCCGGCGACTTCGCGGACGGCCACGATGATTTGGGCGCCGGCGCGATCAACTTCATCCTGGGTGGTGTACTTCCCGAGTCCGATCCGGATCGCGCCTTCCTGCATGTGCTCCGACAGCCCCATAGCCTTCAGCACGTGAGACGGCGTCTGAGCTCCTGACGAACAGGCGGCGCCAGTTGAGACCGCCACCTTGTTGCGCAGCCTGGCGATGACCGCATCGTTTGGTATGCCTGGCAGAGAGAGGTGAAGGTTGTGCGCCAACCTGTTTCTGCGGTTTCCGTTCACCACGATGTCGGGAAGGTCGTGCAGGAGACGGGCTTCCAAGCGGTCGCGGCACGCTCTGATACGCCTCTCGTCGCCGGCACCCTCTACCTTCATCAGGCGGCAAGCCTCTCCGAAACCCACGATCCCCGGGACGTTCAAAGTGCCGTCATGCCCCAGGACATGCTCCGTGATTTCGGAATGGACCTTGTCGCTGCTGACAGCCAGGGCGCCAACCCCTTTCGGGCCGTAGATCTTGTGGGAGCTGAAAGCGAGGTAATCCAGATTCCAATCCAGCACCCTCAGGTTCACGCGTCCCACGGCCTGAGTGCCATCCACCAGCACTTTCGCACCGGCTAGATGAGCGTCGCGCGCGATCTGCTCAACCGGATAGATCGTGCCGACTTCGTTGTTCGCCCCCATGACGCAGACGAGATCGACCTTCTCCCGCAACGCGGCCTGAAGACTTTCCGGACGAATGTTGGCTTCGGCGTCAACTTCCATCCAAAAGACTTCGGCAAGACCGGAGCGGCCCCCGATCCTGATGGCATCGAGCACCGCCTGATGCTCCACTCTCGTCGCCGCTATCCGCAACACTCGGTCGCGGCGCGTCGCGATAGCGTGACCGACAGCAAGGCGAATGGATTCGGTCGATCCGGAGGTAAATCTAACACCGGCAGCGTCAGAACCGATCAAGTCGGCGATTTGCGCAGTCGCCTGCTCAACGATTTCCTGCGCCGCCTCGCCATGCGTATGGTCGGTGCTGTTCGCATTCCCAAAGACGTTGATCATCGCATTGAGCACGACCTTGGCGACCCTCGGATCGACAGGCGTAGTGGCATGATGGTCCAAATAAATCGCACGCGGTGAAGCGAACGAGTCACCCCGAGCAGACCGCTGCGTTTCGGCCATGTTGTTCATGGGTTGAATCCAAAGGAATACACCACGGTGCTGGTGGCACTCTGCATGATCTGACGTCTGCGAGCGCCTTGAAACTCGGTCTGCAGGTCGGAGAACAGGGAGTGCAAAGGATATCCCGGCCCCGGCCCACTCTTCTCTATATCACAGCGGACCCACATTCGGCCGCACCGACCATCCGGCGGGACCGTTTCCCAGAACCTAGGAGCGGTGGCCCTCCTGGATTCAGGCACGCTTAGTAACCCGACCGTTTTCAGCTTGAGCGACGCCAATGATCTGCGCGGTTCGGCCGTTTCGACTGGTTTGCGCCCAAGCCTGTCTTTTAGACCGGATTTTTTCCTTTCTTGCATGCCGTAGCCCGCCCCTGAGCTGGCCGATTCCGTCCCATACGTTGTATTAATCGGCAAGCAAAATCGCGCGGGGCCGATGTATGAATGTGGGCAATCGATTAGACGGCTAGACGAGCGCTTCGGCACGTTGCTTACCTCGAATGTCATGAAGGTCGGCATCGAGATCAACGAGATAGACCTGGCTACTCAAGTCGAAGATCGCATTGCGCGAAACGACAACCGCGAACGCCTCTACCCCGAACTCTCCAAGGGGTTCCTGAAATGGTGGAATGAAAAGCGGCGCTGGCAAAACGAGCCGTTTCAAATCATCCCCTTTAGCGTCAAGGCACAGCTGCCTATCCACGAGGTCAGCGGGCTCGTAAAAATCGAGAATCTTCTCGCCGTAACCGTTGGTCCGCCCTCCAACGACAAGCAGTCGGACCGTATCATCTATCCCTACTTCAGCGAGCATCCGGCCCTAGGAGATGAGGCCATTAGGCTTGGCCTGTGGGCGCTCTCCACTGCCCTGGGCCAGTACTCGCCAGACGATCTGCGGCTGCTTGATGTGATCCGGGGTACCTCGTTCGGCATCGCCGACTGTCCCTTGCGTGGAGACGAGCAGGCTCTCTTCATCCGTAACTATGGGGCTCTGTTGCGCGAGTGGCGTGAGCTCTGGGAGGACTACCGCCCAGCCGCCTGAAACCACGCCGCAACGCCGAGCATGCCGATTCTTGAGCAACTAGTGGCCGGCCCACTCATGACATTTTGGGCTTTCATCCACGAGTCGCCGCCCAGCTGCTCCACGACCTCCTTGACGGTCTCCCTGGCGCGGCGGGTGGCGATAGTCAGCAGCCCACTCCCACTCGACGGTGGCATCTCGTACATAACTAGCGCGCCGCCCCCGGCTACAGCAGAGCAACTGGATGGAACAATCTGCTTTTTTGCAGCACATAGCGCACCGAAGGATCCCAGCAGCAGCGTGAGCTTGGCAGGCACACAATTTTCACGCACAGACCTAGTCTGCCGCCTTAGAAGCGCTTGCAGGAGTGAGAGGATGCTTCGCGGGTGCTTCCGCCAGCGCGTGCGGACAGAGGTATCTCGGCTTTGCAGCACAGTGGCGAAGGCGACGCTGTTAAATTAGCGTGGGCGTTCACAACGAGCCCTAACGTCCATATCTCCTTAGATGGCTCCAATCTCCCTACTCCTGAGCAGGAGACAAGAATGCCCAACACGAAGAGTCCGTCCCGGAAAACTACGCTTTCGGCTGGACAGAAGTTCATCACTAGCTTGGGTAAAGGCCCCACATTTGCGCTCAAAGAGGTCGCACGGGCGCTCCACATTGCAGTTCGGGGTGGGCAAGCAGAGGTGCTCAACGCGCTCAAGTCTGGGACGTTAGTTGCCTCGGTATCTTGGCCGGATCCATCTATAGCAGTAGAGCTATCTACGGAACTCTGGGCAGAAGTTGGTCTTGAAGACTTTTACATCTACGAACGGGGACCACGAGGATGGCACTCAAGTGACTTCATACTGAAGCGCTGGCGTCTTGTTCGTAATTTAGCCCTCCCTCGGCTTCGGGCGATAAGAGCCCATCTGGAGCCGATGATTGGAAGTGCGGCTGTTTCCCCATCTACTTCGGAGGCTCTGGCGGATCTTGACCGGGTAATTCGGGACTTGGAAATCGCGCGCGCGTCCGCCGAGGTGTTTGTAACGTCGGCGAATGCCCGCGCCTTCGCTCTCGAATACTTTGGCAGCATAGAACACAGAGGGCCGGGTCGTCCGAAGACATTGCCAGAAATGATAAATTCAGCACAACTCGAGGCATTCGGAAGAATATATGGAGCTACACCACGTCCAAAGCAGGACGTTCTGGCATCGGATCTAGCGGTATGGTGGCAACGCCATTTCCATAGCAAGCGGAGCGCCGACTGGATCAGAAAGGACATCTTGCGCCCCATCTGGAAATCTCTTCGCTTACCCGAGGACTCATGATGCATCGACAAGTCAGGCAAGCTGAGCTTGCGCGCGAAGAGTGCATCTTCCCCTAGGTGAAGTTCTACAGAGACGTACGGCGAGCTCTTGCGGGACCGTTAGCACGCGGCCGATGTGTGGTCAGCGAGACGTGCTGTTCTAAGAGCGCCTCTCCATCGTAGCCTTGTACTGATCAGAGATGTCGTGGCTCATACATGAGCCCGTACTGTCTACAATTGGCGATGAAGACAAGCGGCTAGAATGCAGACCGCGTGCCGACCCACATTTCTTCTCCGGAGAGGCCGCTGATACGTATCTCGGAGCGTGGCTCACGACGCAAGTCGGCGACGCTTCAACTTAGCGTACTGCGCACGCTCCATGAGTGCGTTCCTTTGCCTTGAATCTCCACAGTGTTCCTGTTCCCGGTCGAGGATGCTGGACGGCCAAAAGCTGTCTGAAAACAGGATCTGATCGAAGGCTTCAAAGGAGCGGAACTCCTTCATAGAGTAGAGCACGGCCCCCTCGGGATCGTATACGCTCTGGAGATGCACAGTGCCGCTCGGTACAAGCTGCCTCCAGTACAATTCTAACACTGACCCCAGCGTTGATCTCGTCGGACGCCTGGCGCATTGGTATCTTACCAAGCAGTGAAAGTGGTAATTGCTGTAAACGTGCTCCGGAAACGCTACCAAAAAGGTTCTTTGTTCCTGCTTATATCTGTAGCGAGCTCCTAACAAATGGCTGTCTAAGCGCTGGATTAGTTTTCCAAGCTGGGTCCTGGCTGCCCGCTGATTTGAGTGGCAATTGAAATTGACAGTTAAGTAGTCGTCCCATTTCTTCTGGCCGAGCCAGCGAACCCACTCTGCCTTATATCTGTCGATGGTCATTCATATCTCCAAACCCATAGGATCATCTCCGAGAAGGCCAAGATGATGTCATTCTGGCCCGTGAGAGGCTTAGTATCGGCTCACTGGACTAATGCGGGTTTGAATCATCACTAAGCCTTGTGCATTACCTTCTTCCACTTTTTGCAAATCCCGCATTGCTGCGGCCTTCTTCTTCCATTTTCTCTGCTTCCATTTTCCTCGTATCTGACTTCAATCTTACCGCTGCATACGGCGCGCTTTTCAATCCTTGGCCGTCTCCGCTTTGCGAACTAATTCGCCAGGATGCCTGTTAGGTGAGCTCGAAGTATTTTTCGCCCATTTCCTTGACGCGAGTTGCCGCGGTTTCGCGACGCTCCATTAGACCGTGCAGTTTTGTAAGGCCGTACTTCCGCAGCCAGCGGAGCCGCCGCCTTCGTGCGACCTCGCTCTCACCCAGACAAAACTCAACGCAATCAGCGTATCTGGTCATTGTTGAACCCTTGCCGTTAATTCCCAGGGTTTCCAACAGCCGGAGGTACTTGGCAGCCCCTGGCTTACGCTTCTTCGCATTCACCTCTTCTGCGAGTTCGGCATATTCGACCTCGTAATCTTGCTCCGCATCGATCCGCCGACCCACTTCGATAACCATCTCGATCATCCGTGTGAGACTGCTTTGAGGTCGCGGCTTCAAATTCATGATCGCAATGCATTCCTCACGCACACTTCGCAAATAGCGGCGGGCGGAGTTTCTCTTGCCTGATCCATATACGGCGTATGTGTTCAACGTACTTCATGCCTCCCGCTATTCAGCACACGCTTTTTCACCTGTTGGTCGGGAAGCATTTTCTGACATATCCACTGAGCGCAATATGCTGCGCTGGACTCTTGTCTCGCGGTGCACCCCGGAACCCAGGTCCTAAGGGAAGCTCAAACTCAAGACAAACGTCAGGTTAGGCAGATATTGGCACAAAGGCGGATATTCAATCACTTCTGTGGCGCGATATCCGGCACATGAGAGGTCTCAGGCTGGCGTGATAGGATTCACTAAGGTCTGGTTCCTGTTGGATTTTTCACGGCCCTTACGAGTGACCCGAAGCCAACGGTGAGTTTTTGCCTAAGGCCGAATATCTGCCGGCAACAGCATGTGACACGCGCTCCGAGAGTTACCAAGTTGGCAGCAGGATCTTGGTGGAACTCGTGGCAAACACTCGCGACTCAGCAGAAATAGTTTTGGTCGACGGTCGAATCTTGCCGTGGCCTGATATCGAAGATGCTCGACAACCATTCAGTAACAGCGGCCGCATCTCGCGACCACGCTGGGGCACACCTCAATGCTAGCGGCTCTCGACTACCGCGAGCTGTGATGACTACATTGAGCCGCCAGCTTCGTGCCCAGAGCCAGCCGCGCCGTGGCCTTCGTCGCGAGGAAGCGGCGGCTTACCTCGGGTTCAGCGCGCGTAAATTCGACGAACTGATCTCTGATGGTCGGATGCCGAAGCCAAAGCGCATCGACGGCGTCGTAGTCTGGGATATTCACCGCCTGGATGTTGCATTCGACGCCCTCCCAGACGATGGCGGCAGTGACGGCAACCCCTGGGGCTGAAGGCGCGACCATGGCCGCTGTTAAGATCGAAACTGAGTTCCGGTACTTGCTGCGAGATAGGGACCGACTCGGTAACCCTCGCGTTTACTATCGACCGCCGGGGGGCAGGATGATTCGCCTGCGGGCAACCATCGGCACCCAAGAGTTCGTTGAGGAGTATCGACGCGCTAGGGACGGCATTACCGGAGCGGCAGAGAAGCCCCCCGGATCGGCTCGCGCAGAGCAAGGCTCGCTGAGGAACCTGGTCGAGGCCTACTATCGAAGCGCCAACTACCGAAGCCTGAGCCTAAGCACCCAACGCGCTCGGCGGGGAATTCTCGACCATGTCTGCGAGAGCGTCATCGACACACCGGCGGGCCCCAGGGCTCGGGGCTCACTTCCCTTCGCTCAAATGTTACCCAGGCACGTCCGGGCGATCCGCGACGAGAAGCTTGATTTTCCCGAGGCCGCCAATGGCCGCATTAAAGCGTTGGGACAGGTCTTTCGATGGGCAGTCGAAAACGACCTCGCGGAAACCGACCCCACGGCGGCCGTGGATTACCTAAGCGGAGGGTCAGAGGGCTTTCACACTTGGACTGTTGAAGAAGTTCGCCAGTACGAGGCGACTCATCCCCTCGGCACCAAAGCGAGGCTCGCGCTGGCTCTTCTGCTGTTTACCGGCGTGCGCCGATCAGATGTGGTCAAGCTGGGTCACCACATGGAGCGAGACGGCGTCTTGCACTTCACAGAAACCAAAGGCGCAAACAGTCGGGCCTTGGGGCGGAAGAAGACAACGGATGCAAAGAAGCGCGTCCTCCCCGTTCTGCCTGAACTCCGAGCCATCATTGACGCTACGCCGTCAGGTCAACTCATCTACCTCGTCACGGAATTTGGGAAGGCGTTCACCGCAGCCGGCTTTGGGAACAAGTTCCGAGACTGGTGCAACGAAGCCGGTCTCAGCCATTGTACTGCGCATGGCTGCCGGAAGGCTGGCGCTAAGATGGCAGCCGAGAACGGAGCGACGGCGCACCAGCTCATGGCGATCTTCGGATGGGAGACCCTGCGGCAGGCCGAGGTCTACACTCGCAACGCCAACCGCACGCTGCTCGCCGAGCAAGCCATGCACCTGCTAGTGCCACGCGAGAAGAACAAATCGAGGGCCTGAATTGTCGCACTTTTCGATTCAGTCAGATGAGTGCGACAAAAAATGGAGGCTAACCCATTGAAATCGCTACACGTCGAAAAGTAATGGTGCCCCGAGACGGAATCGAACCGCCGACCCCATCATTACGAATGACGTGCTCTACCAGCTGAGCTATCGGGGCGCGGAGGCGGGTGTAAGGGAAAGGGAGCGCGGGCGCAAGGCGGCGTTTTTGGCCCCTTCCGACGCCCCTCGGTTCGGCCGAAACCGAAGCATGCGGCGTGCGGTAAGGCTATAGAACGCCGGCATGACGACGCTCCTCTCCCTGCTGCCCCTCCTCCTCGTCCTGGGCCTGCTCGCCTCGGGCCGCGCCAGCGCCCTGGTCGCGGGCCTCGCGGGGCTGGCGGCCACCCTCGCCGCCTCGGCCGCGCTGGTGATGCAGGCGGATGGCCCGGCCGCGGTGGCGCTGCTGTTCCGCCGCGAGGTGCCCGCCGGCCTGTGGCTCTCCTGGCACGTCATCGCCATCATCGTCACCGGCGTCTTCTTCCATCGCGCCAATCTCGCGCGCGGCGGCGGCGGCACGACCGCGGCGCTGGAGGCCACCCCGCGCCGCCTGTTCTCCGTGTGCTTCCTGCTGGCGCCCTTCGCCGAATCGGTGACGGGCTTCGGCGTCGGCTACATCATCGCGCTGGCGGCGTTGCGGCGGCTGGGGATCGGCGGGATGCCCGCCCTGCTGCTCGGCCTCTATAGCCAGTCGCTGGTGCCGTGGGGCGCGCTCGCCATCGGCACCACGGTCGGCGCGACCCTGGCCGGCCTGACGCCCAACGAACTGGGCCTCGGCTCGGCGGTGCTGCAGGTGCCGATCCACGTCCTCTATCTCGCCCTCTACTGGCGCTTCGCCCGCGAGGCCGGCGTGGCCGTGCCGGTGCGGCAGAAGCTCGACGACGCGCTGTGGACGGCGCTGCTGCTGGCGCTGATCTGGCTGGCCAACCGCCACAGCGACGTCGAGATCGCCGCCGCGGCGCCGACCGCCTTCCTTTTGGCCGTGCGCTACTGGCGCGACGAGCGTCCGGACATGGCGCAGGCGCGCGCCACGCTGCGCTCGGCTGCGCCCTACGTCGCCCTCACCCTGGTCCTGTGCGCCACGCGGCTGGTGACGCCGCTGCGCGACCTGCTGAAGCCGCTGTGGGCGATGCGTCCCTTCGACAACCAGCCGGCCTTCGCGCCCTTCTATGCGCCGGGCTTCTGGCTGCTGGCGATCGGCCTCGCCGTCGCGCTGGCTGCCCGCGCGCCGCTCGCCAAGGTCACGGGCGAAGCGCTGCGCGGCGCCTGGCGCGCCTGTGCGGTGACGCTCGCTTTCGTGGTGATGGCCGAATTCTATGTCGGCTCCGGCATGGCGACCTCGATCGCCGAGGCGTTGCGGTCCGTCGCGGGACGCGGCGCGGCGCTGGGCGTGCCATTGTTCGCCGCGGTCGGCGGTTTCCTGACCGGCAGTGGCGCGGCGGCCAACGCCATGCTGATGCCGATGGAGACCGCGCTGGCCCGCGCCGTCGCCGTCGACCCGGCCTGGATCGCCGCCGTCCAGAACAGCGTCACGACCAACCTCACCATGCTGTCGCCGATCCGCGTCTCGATGGGCGCGGCCATCCTGGCGCTCTCGACCTCCGACGCGATCCTCTACCGCCGCGCCTGGCCGCTCGCCCTGCCGCCGCTGCTGACCGGCCTCGCGACAGTGCTGGTGCTGCTGATACTTTCCTGAAGCGGCCACATCCAGGAAGCAGAGAGACAAGCAATCATGACCGATAAAGTCGTCAAGGGACCAGCCTCCTACTTCCCCTCGATCGAGAAGAAGTACGGGCGCCCCATCAGCGAGTGGCAGGCAGTCGTGCGAAAGGCCCTTCCGGCGAAGCACATGGAATTGGTCACCATGCTCAAGAACGACCACGGAATGGGACATGGCCATGCCAATGCCATCGTGGCGCACACGCTGGCGGAGGACGCGAAGTAGAACGGGGTTGGCCCCGAGCCACTTCACACCCTCTGGCACAGTCCCATTTTGCCTCTATGATCGCGGCCGCCCTGCAGGACAGGGACGGAATTTCGCGGGAGAGAACGATGGCCAAGGTGGCATTTCTGGGACTGGGCGTGATGGGCTTTCCGATGGCGGGGCATCTCGCCGCCAAGGGTCACGAGGTCACCGTCTATAACCGCACCTTCGCCAAGGCCGAGGCCTGGACGCAGAAGCACAAGGGCAAAGCTGCGAAGACGCCGAAGGAAGCCGCCACCGGCCAGGACATCGTGTTCTGCTGCGTCGGCAACGACGACGACCTGCGTTCGGTCGTGCTGGGTTCCGACGGCGCCTTTGCCGGCATGTCCAAGGGCTCGATCTTCTTCGACAACACCACGGCCTCGGCCGACATCGCCCGCGAGCTCCACGCCGCCGGCAAGAAGCTCGGCATCGATTTCATCGACGCGCCGGTCTCCGGCGGCCAGGCGGGCGCCGAGAACGGCCAGCTCACGGTGATGTGCGGCGGCGAGCAGGGCCCGTTCGACAAGGCTAAGCCGGTGGCCGATGCCTTCTCCAAGGCGGTCACGCTGATCGGCCCGCCGGGCGCGGGACAGATCACCAAGATGATGAACCAGATGTGCATCGCCGGCATCGTGCAGGGCCTGGCCGAGGCGCTGAACCTCGGCCAGCGCGCCGGCCTCGACATGGAGAAGGCGCTGGGCGCCATCTCCAAGGGCGCGGCGCAGAGCTGGCAGATGGAGAATCGCTGGCAGAACATGGTCAACGGCAAGTTCGACTACGGCTTCGCCGTCGACTGGATGCGCAAGGACCTCGGCATCGCCATGGCCGAGGGCAAGCGCCAGAAGGCCGGCATGCCGCTGGTCGCGCTGGTCGACCAGTTCTACGAGCGCGTGCAGGCGCGCGGCGGTGGCCGCTGGGACACGTCGAGCCTGATCCAGCCGTTGCAGAAGCCGTAGGCCGGTCGGGGGGCGCGGCATGAACGGCGGGTACAGACTCTGGGGCCGGTCCGGCTGGGGCTCGGCGATCGTTGAGGCGCAGCTCGACTGGTACGGGCTGCCCTTCACCTTCGAGCCGGTCGAGGACCTGTTCAAGACGCCGGGCGCGAAGGCGCGGCTCGAGAAGGTGAACCCGCTGGCGCAGGTGCCGACCCTGGTCCTGCCCGACGGCACCGTCATGAGCGAGAGCGCCGCCATCACGCTTCTGCTGGCCGACATCACCGGCACCGACTCGCTGGTGCCGGCCGCCGGCAGCGCGGAACGCGCGAAGTTCCTGCGCTGGCTGGTGTTCATCGTCGCCAACATCTACCCGACCTTCACCTACGCAGACGATCCGTCGCGCTTCGTCTCGGTGAACAACGCGCGCGATCCGTTCCGCGCCGCCACCGATGCCTACGCGCAGCGCCTGTGGCGCCAGGTCGAGAGCGAGGCCGGCGCGCCGTGGTTCCTGGGCGAGCGCTTCTCCGCCCTCGACATCTATGTCGACGTCATGACCCGCTGGCGCCCCAAGCGCGGCTGGTTCGAGGGCGAGACGCCCCGCCTCTTCGCCATCGCGCGCAAGGCCGATGCACGGCCGGAACTGAAAGAAACCTGGAGGAGGAACTTTCCATGAAACGCCGCAACTTCGTCGCCCTTGCCACCACCGGCCTTGCCACCACCGCCCTCGCCGGCGCCGCCCGTGCTCAGGCCAACTATCCCGACAAGCCGATCACCATGGTGGTGCCGGCACCGCCGGCCGGCGGCACGGATCTCGTGGCGCGTCTCTATTCGGATCTGCTCGGCCAGGAGCTCGGCGTGCAGGTGATCGTCGACAACAAGGGCGGCGGCAACGGCAACATCGGCACCGCCATCGTCGCCCGCGCCAAGCCCGACGGATACACGCTGCTGATGCAGTACTCGGCCTATCACTCGGCCAACCCGGCGCTGATCAAGGACCTCAACTGGAAGCCCGACGATTTCGTGGGCGTCGCGATGGGCGCGGTGGCGCCGCATGTCATCGTCGTCGCCAAGAAGGTGCCGGCCGACGACCTCAAGAGCTTCATCGCCTACGCCAAGGCCAATCCCGGCAAGTTGAACTATGCCTCGGTGGGCGCCGGTTCTGTGCCGCACCTGGGCGGCGTGCTGCTGAACAAGGCGGCGGGCCTCGACCTGATCCACGTGCCCTACAAGGGCGCCGGCCCGGCGACGGCCGACACGGTGGCGGGCCAGGTCGAGCTGCTGATCGTGACGCCGCCCTCGGTCTCCGCGCACATCCGCAGCGGCAACCTCAAGGCGCTCGCGCTGGCGAGCGGCCAGCGGCATCCGGCCTTCCCCGACATTCCCACGACGGCGGAAGCGGGCCTGCCCGGCCTCGTCCTCGACGGCTGGTTCGCCCTGTTCGCGCCGGCCGGCACACCGCAGCCGATCGTCGACAAGCTGAACGCGGCGATGCGCAAGATCGGCAAGATGGAAGCCGTCGTCGCCCGCGCCAACCAGCTCGGCACCGTGCTGAAGGACTGGACGCCGGCCCAGATGAACGACTTCGCCAAAGGCGAGGTCGAGACCTGGGGCAAGGTGATCCGCGACAACAACATCACGTTTACGGAGTAGCTTTCTCCGTCGTCTCGACCGGAGCGCCCCTCGGACGCCTCGGGGCGGGCTCCGCTGCGGAGTGGAGAGACCTTTTTTCCACTCAAAGCCGTCAGACAAGGAAAAGAGGTCCCTCCACTCCGCTTCGCTCCGGTCGGGACGACGGGTGAAAAGAATCAGAACACGTGCCGCACGCCGACGATCTGGCCGAGCGACCGGCCAACATGCTCGGCGGTCGCGGGCTCCAGCCCTTCGACTTCGATCTCCACATTGAGTCCGTCGCCATCGGCCTGCGCGAAGACGCGGGCCGGGACGAGACCGCGCTTGGCGATCAGCTCGAGCGCGCGCGGCAGCACGCCGGGCTCGGCGTCGGCCTCGAAACAGTAACGGACGGTGGAATTGCTACGCTTGAGGGAGAGAACGGCAGACATCGGACGAATCCTTGGACGAATGACAGGCGAACGCGGCAACGCAGCGGTTTGCAGTGCAAACCGTGGTGCTAATTCGCTTTCCAAGGAGGTCCGTGCGGGCCATGACGCGACTATAGCGCCCGAGACGGCCGGCGCGCTAGGGTCCCCGCAACGAACCCGCCGGGAAGGAAACAAAGATGCGTTCGACGCCCATCTACGAGGTGCATGCGGTCAAGTATGCCCACCTGCCACGCAAGGCATGGGAAGTGCAGATCAACCCCGACCCGCACGACGCCGACTTCCCGATGGACTATTTCGTCTGGGTCGCCATCCCGCTCGACGAGAGCGGCCATCGCACGATCGGTGGCAAGCCCATCGTCATCGACACCGGCTTCAATGCGACGGTCGGCAAGCAGCGCGGCCGCGAGGTAAAGAAGAATCCGGCCGATCTCCTGGCCGACATCGGCATCGATGCCAAGGAGATCGAGGACGTCATCGTCACCCATCTCCACTACGACCATATCGGCAACTGGGACCGCTTCCCCAAGGCGCGCTTCCATCTCCAGGACAAGGAGATGAACTTCGCGACCGGCCGGCACATGTGCAAGGGACCGTTCCGCCATGCCTACGAATGCGAGGACATCGTCGGCATGGTGCGCGCGCTCTACGGCGGCCGGCTGGTGTTCCATGACGGCGACGAGGAGCTGCAGCCCGGCATCTCGCTGCACCTGATCGGCGGCCACACCGCCGGCATCCAGTCGGTGCGCATCAACACGCGCAACGGCTGGCTCGTGCTCGCCTCCGACGCGTCGCACTACTTCTGGGGCGTCAACAACGACAAGCTGTTCTCGATCGTCTACTCGGTCGCCGACATGCTGGCGGGCTACGACAAGCTGAAGAAGCTGGCCGACGGCCGCGTCGAGATGGTGATTCCGGGCCACGACGCCGAGGTGATGACGCGCTATCCCGCCTCGGGCAAGGGACTGGAAGGCATCAGCGTCCGGCTCGACTGACCCGGAAGGAAACAGCGTGGCCCGGCTCGTCTTCGGCATGAACCAGTCGCTGGACGGCTACGTCGATCACCTGTCGTTCGGGCCGAGTGCCGCGCTCTTCCGCCATTTCATCGAAGAGGCGGAAGGGCAGGCCGGCAGTCTCTACGGCCGCCACGTCTATGAGCTGATGCGCTACTGGGACGACGATCAGCACGACTGGGATGACGAGCGCCGCGCCTTCGCGGCGGCCTGGCGGAGACAACCGAAATGGGTCGTCTCGCGCTCGCTGCAATCGGTCGGGCCCAACGCCACGCTCATCCGCGACGATCTGGAACGCACCATCCGCACGCTGAAGGACGAGCGCGACGGCGACATCGAGGTCGCCGGCCCGATCCTGGCGAATAGCCTCACCGAGCTCGGCCTGATTGACGAATACCGGATCTACCTGCATCCCGTGGTGCTGGGCCACGGCACGCCCTACTTCGCCGGCCCGCGCCCGCCGCTCCGTCTCGTGGCCCACGACCGGATCGGCGAGGACGTGCTGAGGCTCCGCTACGTCCCGGCCTGATCCGCCAACGAACCGCCTACGCCGCGAGGGCGGCGCGGGTCTTGCCGATCATCAGCGCGGCGCGAGCGGCCTCCCGGCCCTTCTCGACGAAGTGCGCGCGGAAGATCGCGTTGTGGTGCTCGGTCTCCTGATAGTGATGCGGCGTCAGCGACACCGACAGGACGGGTACGCCGGTGTCCATGCCGGCGCGCATCAGCCCGTCGACGACGGCCTGGGCGACGAAGTCGTGGCGATAGATCCCGCCATCGACCACGAAGGCGGCGGCAGCGACGGCTGCATACTTTCCCGTCGCCGCGAGATCGCGCGAGAACAGCGGCAGCTCGAAGGCGCCCGGCACGTCGAACACGTCGACCTGCGCGGCGGGAATCAGTTCGAGGAATCCGTCGAGCGCACGATCGACGATGTCGGCGTGCCACCTGGCTTTGACGAAGGCGTAGCGGGCTTGTGTCATGGCAATCTCCTTTGGCGAACAGACACGTCACCCAAGGCGATCACGCGCGGACCCGCTGCTCTGCGGGAGCAGCGGGACACACGTTCTCTTTCATCCGGACTATGACCGTCGGCTCAGGCCTCGCACCTGATCTGCTGACCCTTCCTCGCGGAAGGCGCTCGCGGGCTCGCAGCTTGCGCTGCATACCGCCGGTAGGGAGTTTCACCCTGCCCTGAGAACGCTAAAACCATAGTTGCGAGCCCAAAGGCTGGCAACGTGACCTCGCATTACTTCTTCTCGACGTTCCACAACGCGAGCGCAGGCGAGGGCAGCAGGCCCGAAGCCTTGCGGCCGACGGCGGTCGGGGTCGTGAACTGGCCGAGTGGCGCGTGCGTGGGATACTCGGCGGCGCGGGCCTGGACCTGCGCGGCGATCTCCTTCTGCTTCGCCGGATCGGTCTCCTTGGCGTAGGCGTCGCGCAGCTTCTCCAGCTCCGGATCGCACGGCCAGCCGAACGTCGCCTTGTCGCAGGACGCGTTGAGGAAGGCCGCGGCCACCGGATCGAGCACGTCGACGGCTGCCCATGAAGTGAAGAACGCGCTCCAGCCACCGGCGTTCAGCGGATCCTTCTTGGCGCGGCGGCCGACCAGCGTCTGCCAGTCCATCGACTGCAGGTCGACCTTAAAGCCGGCCTTCTCGAGCTGCGGCTTGGCCACGGTGGCCAGGTTGTTGTGGCCGGCGATGTCGGTCTGGTGCATCAGCACGACCGGCGTGCCGTCATAGCCCGCCTCGGTCAGGATCTGTTTCGCCTTGGCGGCGTTGCCCGAGAGCTTGTCTTCCCAGCCCTTCGTCGTCTCGCTCGGCGAGCCGCAGGGGAACAGCGACTTGCACTCCCGGTAGAACTCGGGATTGCCGACATTGGCGTCGAGGAAGTCCTTCTGGTTCAGCGCGTAGAGCACGGCCTGCCGGACCTTGGCGTTGTCGAACGGCTTGTGCAGCACGTTGAAGCGCATCGAGTACTGGCGGCCGGCCTGGTTCACGACCTGGATCTTGATGCCCTTCTCCTTCTGGATCAGCGGCAGCAGGTCCGGCGGCACGATCTCGATCATGTCGACTTCGTCGTTCAGCAGCGCGTTGACCTGCGTCTGGGTGTCGGGGATCCAGACCCATTCGATCCGCTCGACCTTGGCGACCTTGCCGCCCGAGAGGCCGGCCGACGGCTCGGCGCGCGGCTTGTAGTTCGCATTCTTGACGTACACCGCCTTCTCGCCGGGCTTCCACTCGTCCTTCTTGAAGATGAAGGGGCCGGAGCCGGTGGCGTCGGTGATCTGCGTGTTGGGATCGGTGCTGGCGACGCGCGCCGGCATCATGAACGGCACGTTGGAGCCGGGCTTGCCCAGCGTGCTCAGCACCAGACCGTAGGGCTCCTTCAGCACCATCCTGATCGTCTTGTCGTCGGGCGCCGACAGCTCAGACACATAGGACATCAGCTTCTGGCCCATCGCATCCTTGGCGCCCCAGCGCTTCAGCGAGGCGACGCAATCGGCCGCCGTCACCGGCTTGCCGTCGTGCCAGGCCAGCCCGTCGCGCAGGGTGAAGGTCCAGGTGAGCTTGTCGGGCGAGGTGTCCCACTTCTCGACCATCTGCGGCTTGACCTGCAGCTTGTCGTCGAGCGCGAACAGCGTGTCGTAGACCAGATAGCCGTGATGCTGGGTGATCAGCGCCGTGGTCCAGATCGGATCGATGATCTTGAGATCCGAATGAAGCGCCACCTTGAGCGCGGACTGCGGGGCTTGCGCAGAGGCGGGCGCAGGCGCCGCGAACGGCACCACCGCGGCCGCGGCGGCGAGTGCGCAGATGAAACGACGACCGATGTTCAGCATGAAAACTCCTTACCCTTAGCCTTCCCCGGCGAACCGACAATAGGGCCCGCGGGCCGTACGCGCGACGCCTGCGTCGACTCGAAGAAACGTCAGTCGCCCTGCGCGATGTCGAGAAGCGCCTGCCGGTCGACCAGCTTGAGGCGCGGCCGTCCGTGGGCGGCGCCGGCGGCGACCTCCGCTTTGTCGATGCGGCGCCAGCCCTCGGCATCGACCGCGAGCGGCAGGATGTCCGGGCCGCTCTTGGGATCGCGATCCTCGAGCCAGGCGATGACGTCCTTGGCCACGGCATGGCTGTCGGCGCGATTGGTCGGGATGGTGCCGCTCGGACCGCGCCTGGCCCAGCCGACCGCAAAGACGCCATCGGCCTTGGGGAACGCTTCGCCCGTGTAGCCGATGCAGGTCACGACAAGGTCGGCGGGGATCGTGCCGGTCGACAGCTCGACCTCGCCGGCGCGGATCGCCTTTGGCGTCTCGTGGAACCGGAAATGAACCGTCACCGGCTTCTCACCGGCCCTGCGCGCAGCGAAGCCCTTCAGCGTCTCGATGTTCTTGGCCTTGCGCAGCCTCTCCGGCGTGGGGTCCGTGGCCGGCGCCACCGCGCCGAGGACGCTCGCATCAGCGACCGACACAGCGCGCGCCAGCCGGCCCATCTCCGCCAGCTCGTTGTTGGTGAACGACGCATGCTCGGCGCCACGCCGGCCAATGACATGGATGTCCGTGAGAGGCGCGGCCGCAATCGCCGCCGCCGCCTCCGGCACGATGTCGGACTTCGCCATTTCCTCCGGCGTCTTGGCGAGCAGGCGCGCCACGTCGAGCGCGACGTTGCCGTTGCCGATCACCGCCACCGACTTCACCGACGACAAGTCGGGGCCATCGCGGAAATCGGGGTGGCCGTTCAGCCAGGCCACGAAGCGCCACGAGCCCCAGACATGCGGCAGGTCCTCGCCGGGGATGCCAAGCGGGCGGTCGATCACCATGCCGGTGGCGACGATCACCGCGTCGTAGGCCGCGACCAGTTCTTCCCAGGTGAGGTCGCGGCCAATGTCGAGGCCGCCGGCAAAGCGCAGGTCCGGCTGGTCCAGGAGCTTATCGAACTGGCGGACCACCGCCTTGGTGCCCTGGTGGTCGGGCGCGACGCCGGCCCGAACCAGCCCGAAGGGCGTCGGCAGGCGGTCGATGATGTCGATGCGGAGGTCCGGCCGGCCGCGCAGCAGCCCGTCCGCGGCATAGAAGCCGGACGGGCCGGCGCCGACGATGGCAACCCTGTGAGTCATGGCGGCCCGCTTAGCATATGATGGGCGGATGGCTAAATACGCAAAACTCCGACAGCTCGGGCAGGCCACCGGCCTCCCCGCCTCGCCCGCCCAGGCCGTGCTCGAGACGGTGCCCAACCCCCATCCGGGCACGCTCTATCTCGCACGCTTCACGCAACCCGAGTTCACTTCGCTCTGCCCGGTGACCGGCCAGCCCGATTTCGCGCACCTGGTGATCGACTATGTGCCGCGCGCGAAGCTGGTCGAGAGCAAGTCGCTGAAGCTTTATCTCAACGCCTTCCGCAACGAGGCCGCCTTCCACGAGGATTGCACCGTCGGCATCGGCAAGCGGCTGGTGAAGCTGCTGGCGCCGCGCTGGCTGCGGATCGCGGGCTACTGGTATCCGCGCGGCGGCATGCCGATCGACGTCTTCTGGCAGACCGCCACGCCGCCCAGGGGCCTGTGGCTTCCCGACACCGGCGTGGCGCCCTATCGCGGCCGGGGATAATGGCCAAGCTGCCGCCCCGCCCGAAGCGGCCGCCGAAGCAGGCGACCCCGCGCGAACTGCGCGACGCCATTGCCGCCAAGGCACTGGAACTCGGCTTCGACGCCGTGGCCTTCGCGCCGGCGCAACTCTCGCCCGAAGCGCGGCAGCAGCGCCGGGAGCGAATGGCAGCGTTCCTCGAACGCGGCTTCCAGGGCGACATGGGCTGGCTGGCCGACCGCGCCGAGCAGCGCATCGATCCCTCGACCCTGTGGCCCGAGGCGCGCACGGTCGTGTCGGTCGCGCTCAACTACGGGCCGGCCACCGATCCGCGCGACGTGCTGCGGCAAAGCGAGCGCGCCGCAGTTTCGGTCTATGCGCAGGGCCGCGACTATCACGACGTGATGAAGAGCCGGCTGAAGCAGCTCGGCCGCTTCATCTGGGATACCTATCACGAGAGCCTGAAGGTCTTCGTCGACACCGCGCCGCTGATGGAGAAGCCTGCCGCGCAGCGGGCGGGGCACGGCTGGCAGGGCAAGCACACCAACCTCGTGTCGCGCCGCTTCGGCTCCTGGCTGTTCCTCGGCGAACTGCTCCTGTCGATCGAGCTGCCGGCCGACGACGCCGAGACCGATCATTGCGGCCAGTGCCGCGCCTGCCTCGATTCCTGTCCAACCGACGCCTTTCCTGCGCCCTACCAGCTCGATGCACGGCGCTGCATCTCGTATCTCACCATCGAGCATCCCGGCCCGATCGATCGCGAATTCCGGACGGCGCTGGGCAACCGCATCTATGGCTGCGACGACTGCCTCGCAGCCTGCCCATGGAACAAGTTTGCCCGCCAGTCGCACGAGGCGGCTTTCGTGCCGCGCGCCGAGCTTCAGGCGCCGCTCCTGACGGATCTTGCGGAACTCGACGACACCACCTTCCGCACGCGCTTCTCCGGCACCGCGGTGAAGCGCATCGGCCGCAACCGCTTCCTGCGCAACGTCGCCTATGCGCTGGGCAACAGCGGCACGCCGGCCCAGTCGCTGCCGGCCGTCGAGCGCCTGCTGCTGGACGACTCGGCCCTGGTGCGCGGCGCCGCCGTCTGGGCGCTGTCGCAGCTCGCACCGGACGAAGCGGCGCGGCGTGGGCAGAGCGTCGATGAGCCCGACCCCGACGTCCGCGCCGAATGGGCCGAGGCGATCAGGACCTAGCGCCGCTCTCGGAAGAAGGCGCGCAGTAGTTCCCCCGCCTCGCGTTCGCCGAGGCCGGGATAGAGGTCGGGGCGGTGGTGGCAGGTCGGCTGGTCGAAGATGCGCGGGCCCTGCTCGATGCCGCCGCCCTTGGGATCGCTGGCCCCCCAATAGATACGGCGCAGCCGCGCGAAGGAAATCGCCTGGGCGCACATCGGGCACGGCTCCAGCGTCACATAGAGATCGCAACCGACCAGCCGTGGCGAGCCCAGCGCGGCAGCCGCAGCCCGGATCGCCAGCAGCTCGGCATGGGCGGTCGGATCCTTCAGCTCCTCGGTGCGATTGCCCGTCTCGGCCAGTACCGCGCCGCCCGGCTCCACGATCACGCAGCCGATCGGCACCTCGCCGCGCGCGCCGGCGGCGCGGGCGGCGGCAAGGGCGCGGTCCATCGGCGTCATGGGAGGCGTGGGTTTGGCGGCATCCGGCATCGTGGCCGCACTATAGCGCGCGGCGGCGCACGCGCGTATCTTGGCCCGCATGCCCCGTCCCCTGATCGGAGTCACCCTGGATGCTGAAAAGCCAGGCGGATACTCCAAGTTTCCCTGGTACGCGCTGCGCCAGAACTACCTCGACGCGATCGACGCGGCGGGTGGTCTGGCGGTCGCTTTGCCGCACGAGCCCGACCGGGTCGCCGACTATCTGGAACGCATCGACGCGCTGGTCGTGACCGGCGGCGCCTTCGACGTCGACCCGTCCTACTATGGCGGCGGCGCCCGCCACGCCACGGTGATCACCAAGGACCGCCGCACCGCCTTCGAGTTCGGCGTGACCAAGGGCGCGCTCGAGCAGAACAAGCCGGTGCTGGGCATCTGCGGCGGCCAGCAGCTCCTGCACGTCGTGCTGGGCGGCAAGCTGATCCAGCACATCCCCGACACGATCGCCCAGCCGCTGGCGCACGAGCAGCCCAACCCGCGCAACGAGCCCGGCCATGTCGTCAAGGTGGCCAGGGGCACGCAGCTTCACGGCATCGTCGGCGCCGAGGAGCTGCAGGTGAACAGCGCCCATCACCAGGCCGCCGCCGACCAGCCTGCGGGCGTCGTCGTGAACGCCGTCGCGCCGGACGGCGTCATCGAGGGCATCGAGGCGCCGGCCTACCGCTTCTGCATCGGCGTGCAGTGGCATCCCGAGTTCCATATCTCCGATGGCGACGCGAAGCTGTTCCGCGCCTTCCTGGGAGCGGCGGCCGCACGATGAGCGAAGCACCCGTCAAGGAAGGCGAGCGCATCGCCAAGCGCCTCGCGCGCGCCGGCCTGTGCTCGCGCCGCGATGCCGAGCGCTGGATCGAGGCCGGCCGCGTCAAGGTCGACGGCAAGGTGCTGGAGACCCCGGCCTGCGTCGTCACCGAAAAGAGCGTCATCGAGGTCGACGGCAAGCTGCTGGGCGCCCCCGAGCGGGCGCGCATGTGGCGCTACCACAAGCCGCCGAGCGAGATGGTGACGGCGCGCGATCCCGAGGGCCGGCGCACCATCTTCGACTCGCTGCCCAAGAGCCTGCCGCGCGTGGTCACGATCGGCCGCCTCGACTACTTCTCCGAAGGGCTGCTCCTGCTCACCAACGACGGCGGACTGGCGCGACAGCTCGAACTGCCGGCCAACGGCTGGACGCGTCGCTACCGCGCCCGCGTGCACGGCAATGTCGACGAGGCCAAGCTCGCCGATCTCGCCAACGGCATCACCATCGAGGGCGTGCGCTACGGCTCGATCCAGGCAAGCCTCGACCGCCAGCAGCGCTCCAATGCGTGGATCGACATCGCGCTGACCGAGGGCAAGAACCGCGAGGTGCGCCGCGTGCTGGCCCATCTCGAGCTGCCGGTGGTGCGCCTGATCCGCGTGGCCTTCGGCCCCTTCCATCTCGGCGAACTGGAGCGTGGCCTCGTCGATGAGGTTCCGCCGCAGGCGCTCGAGAACCTGCTGGGGGTGAAGCGCCCGCCGCGCAAGGAAGGCTGGGCCAAACCGAAACCCAAGCCCGCCCCGCCCCACGCCAAACGCCGGCGGACCTGATGATCAGGATCATCGGTGGCAAGCATCGCGGCCGTATGCTCGAAACGCCGCCGGGCGACGCGACACGCCCGACCTCCAATCGTGCCCGGGAATCGCTGTTCAACGTGCTGATGCATGCGCGCTGGCGCGACGGCGATGACGATGGCGGCACCTCGCCGCTGATCGACGCGCGCGTGCTCGACGCCTATGCCGGCTCCGGCGCGCTGGGGCTGGAAGCGCTGTCGCGCGGCGCGGCCCACGTCACCTTCCTCGACAACGACGCCAACGCGATCAAGGTGGTCGGCGAGAACCTGCGCAAGCTGGGCGAGACTGGCGCGGGCAAGGTCGTGCGCGCGGATGCGACGCGGCCGCCGCCCTGCCGCGAGGCCTGCGATCTCGTCTTCCTCGACCCGCCCTACCGCTCGGGCCAGGCGCCCCTCGCCATCGCGGCACTGGCCGCCGCGGGCTGGATGACGCCGGGCTGCGTCGTCACGGTCGAACTCGCGCACAACGAGGACATGGTCGCGCCCGAAGGCTTCGAGACGATCGACGAGCGGCGTTACGGCGCCGCCAAGATCGTCATCCTGAAGCGGGGTCCGTGAGGCGCGTACGGTGAAGCTGACGGCCCCGCTCTACATGCTGAGGCACGGCGAGACCGCGTGGAACACCGAACGCCGCATGCAGGGCAGCAAGAACTCCGACCTGACGCCGCGCGGCCGCATCCAGGCGCTGGCGATGGGCCGCACGCTGAAGGCCGAACTCGAGCGCGAGCCCGGCCCCACGATCTTCCTGCGCAGCCCGCTCGGCCGCACCCGCGAGACGTCGGAGATCATCGGCCACGAACTCGGCATCGCCTCCAGCGAATGGCGCGAGGACATGCGGCTGGCCGAACTTTCCTACGGCACCTGGGAAGGCTTCTCCTGGGCCGAGATCGAGATCGATCATCCGACGGCGCTCGCCGACTGGCGCGCCGATCCGCACGGCTACTGCCCGCCCGGCGGCGAGACCCACATCGATCTGCGCCGCCGTTGCGAGGCGGTGCTGGCCGAGATCGCGACCACCGGCGTGCGCACCGTCGTCGTCAGCCATGGCGTCAGCGGCGCCGTCGTGCGCGGCCTCAATCTCGGTCTGGATGCACGCGCCATGTTCGTTCTCGAGAAGCCGCAGGATGCCTTCTTCCGGTTGATGGCCGGCAGCGAAGAACGCATCGCCTGCGATCTTTAGGGCCGAGCGAAGCTCGGCCCTTTGAGCGTCAGGACATCGCTTTGCGATGTACGGAAGCGCCGAAGAACGAGCGAACTCTCATGACCCCTCCGTCGCATCAGCGGCTTGGTTACAAATCGCGGACGCGACACCTCCTCATTTGAATGGCGAGGAGTGAGCTTCTTTCCCGCCAGAAAGACCCCAAATGTCGCCTGCAACGTACCTGTGAACGTAACGGTGTGCCGGCTATAAGCCCCGGCATGGAAACGGTTGCGCAGACGGAAAGCACGGAACGAGCGACATGGCGCGGCGAAGCGCGCGCGACGCTCGTGCTCGCCTGGCCGCTGATCCTCACCAACCTCGCGCAGACCTTGATGACCGCGACCGACGTGGTGATGATGGGCTGGCTCGGCCCCGATGCGCTCGCCGCCGGCGCGCTGGGCTCGAACCTCTACTTCGCGACGATGATCTTCGGTCTCGGCCTCACCACGGCGACCGCGCCGATGATCGCGCGCGAACTCGGCCGCAAGGGCCATTCGGTGCGCGACGTGCGCCGCACCGTGCGCCAGGGCATGTGGACCGCCGTCGTCGTCACCGTGCCGATCTGGATCGCGCTGTGGCAGAGCGAGGCGATCCTGCTGTTGCTTGGGCAGGAGCCGGCGCTTGCAAAATCCGCCAGCGAGTATGTCCGCGCGCTGCAATGGTCGCTGCTGCCGTTCTTCTTCTTCCTCGTGCTGCGCTCGTTCATCTCGGCGCTGGAACGGCCCTTGTGGGCGCTGGCGGCCGGCATCGTCGGCGTGACCGTCAATGCCGCGGCGGCCTGGTGCCTGATCTTCGGCAATCTCGGCTTCCCGAAACTCGGCCTGGTCGGCGCCGGCTACGCAACGACCTTCGCCGACATCGTGATGTTCGCGATGATGGCGGCCGTCGTGCTCATGGACCGCAAGTTCCGCCGCTATCACCTGTTCGGCCGCTTCTGGCGCGCTGACTGGCCGCGTTTCCGCGAACTGTGGCATCTCGGCCTGCCGATCGGCGCGACCCTGGTCTTCGAGGTCGCCGTGTTCAACGGCGCGACTTTCCTGATGGGCCTGATCGGCGCGGCTGCGCTGGCGGCGCACTCGATCGCCATGCAACTCGCCTCGCTCTCCTTCATGGTGCCGCTCGGTCTGGCGCAAGCCGCAACCGTGCGCGTCGGCCGTGCCTTCGGGGCGCACGACAGGGAAGGCATCCGCCGCGCCGGCTGGACGGCCTACGTGATGGGCGTCGGCTTCATGGTGCTGACGGCGCTGGCGATGATCCTGGCGCCGCGCCTGCTGGTCGGCGTGTTCCTCGATCTCGACACGCCCTCGAACGCGGCCGTCATTGAACTGGCGGTGGGTTTCCTCATGATCGCAGCGCTGTTCCAGGTCGCCGATGGCGGCCAGGCGGTGGCCGCCGGCATGCTGCGCGGCCTGCACGATACGCGCGTGCCGATGATCTATGCCGGCATCGGCTACTGGTGCATCGGCCTGTTGCTGGGCGTGGTGCTGGCCTTCTGGGCGGACATGCAAGGATTCGGCCTGTGGATCGGCCTGGCGACCGGCCTCGCCGTCGTGGCGGTGCTGCTGCTCGGCCGCTGGCTGCGGCGCGAGCGGCTGGGCCTCGTCAGCTTCGGGTGAGCCGCGCCGTCCGCCGGCAGCCGCTGTTCTCAGTGACGACCAGGCTCGACGCATCGCCGCGGGCGGTGAGCTGCATGCGCTGGTGCGTCGGGCCCTTCACCGAGGCGAGGCTCAGCAGATTGAACGCGGCCCCTGCCTTGGCCACGCCGTGGATCTGCCACAGGCCGGGCGTGGGTGCCGGCGGAGCGGACCTGTTGGGATTGGGCACTGGCCCGCGCGCGGTCGTGTCGTAGGCCGAGCCGTCGACGAAGCCCGATTCGATGGTGAGTACATAATCGAGCGGCGCGTTGCACGAACCGCCATCGCTGGTGCCGCGCCACGTCCCATCGAGCGGCGAGGCCGGTGCCGGGGTCGGCGAACCGGACGGCGGCACGGCCGAGGGCGGCGGAGCGGCACGGTTCTGCGCCGACGCCCCGGTGGCGACGGTGCCGGCGATCATGAGCAGGGCGAGAAACTTCTTCATCGTCTTCCGAACAGCCGCTCGATGTCGGCCAGCTTGAGTTCGACATAAGTCGGCCGGCCATGATTGCACTGCCCGGAGTGCGGCGTCGCCTCCATCTGGCGCAGCAGTGCGTTCATCTCCTCGACCGTGAGCCGGCGACCGGCCCGCACCGAAGTGTGGCAGGCCAGCGTGCCGCAGACTTCCTCGACCTTCTCCTTGAGCGACAGATGATCGCCCATCTCGGCCAGCTCGTCGGCCAGATCGCGGACCAAGCCCTGGATATCGACCTCGCCCAGAACGGCCGGCATCTCGCGGACGACGACGGCGCCCAGCCCGAACGGTTCCAGCACCAACCCCATGTCGGCCAGCTCGGCGGCGCGCTGCGTCAAGCGGCGCGCACCATCCTCGCCGATCTCGACGACTTCCGGCAGCAGCAGCGCCTGCCGCTTCACGCCCTCCGCTTCGAGCTGCGTCTTCAGCCGTTCGTGCACCAGCCGCTCGTGGGCCGCATGCTGATCGACGATCACCACGCCCTGGTCGGTCTGCGCCACGATGTAGGTCTCATGGAGCTGCGCCCGCGCGACACCCAGCGGATAATTTCCCGGCGCAATGTTCGCAGGCTGCTCGTCGACGCGCGCCGACAAGCCATCGAGCGGCGCCATGAACTGCATCGCCGCTTCCGCGAGACCGCGCGGCACCGACGAATATCCATTGCCATTGCCGTAACCGCCCCCACCACCGCCCATCGGCAGCGGCGTCGCAAAGCCCGTGTGCGGACGAAACGCGCCGAGTGCCGCATCGGAAACGGTCGTGCTGGCGCGATGGCCGGCCGCCGACAGCGCGGTGCGCAGCGCGCCGACGATCATGCCGCGCACGATGCCGGCGTCGCGGAAGCGCACCTCGGTCTTGGCCGGGTGGACGTTGACGTCGACCATCTCGGTCGGCGCTTCGAGGAACAACGCCACCATCGGATGGCGGTCGCGCGCCAGGAAGTCCTGATAGGCGCCGCGCACCGCGCCGGCCAGCAGCTTGTCGCGGACCGGACGGCCGTTGACGAAGAGATACTGGTGCTGGCCCGTCGGGCGGTTGAGCGTCGGCAGGCCGGCGAAGCCCGTGAGTCGGAAGCCCTCGCGGTTAGCGTCGATCGCCACGGCGTTGTCGGCGAACTCGCGGCCCATAATGGCGGCCAGCCGTTCGAGACGCGCGGCGTCGCCCGACAGAAGCGAGCCGTTGGCGGCGGCGAGATCGATCAGCGCCCGCTCCTCACTCTCCAGCCGAAAGGCGACCGCGGGATGCGCCATCGCAAGCCGGCGCATCGCATCGGCGACATGGCCCGATTCTGTGCGCGGCTCCTTCAGGAACTTGAGCCGCGCGGGCGTGGCAAAGAACAGCTCGCGCACCTCGACCCTCGTGCCCGGCGGATGCGCGGCCGGCTTCGGTTCGGCCTTGGCGCCGCCGTCGATCTCCAGGCTCCACGCCGTGTCGGCGCCCACGGGGCGCGAGGTGATGGTGAAGCGGCTGACCGACGCGATCGACGGCAGGGCCTCACCGCGGAAGCCCAAGGTGCGGATATCGGTCAGGTCGTCGTCGGGCAGCTTGGAGGTGCAGTGCCGTTCGACGGCGAGGCGCAATTCGTCGGGCGACATGCCGACGCCGTCATCGACCACCGAGATGAACGTGCGGCCGCCTTCCTTCAAGGTCACCGCGATGCGACGCGCGCCGGCATCGATCGCGTTCTCGACCAGCTCCTTCACGGCGCTGGCCGGGCGCTCGACCACCTCGCCGGCCGCGATTCGGTTGACCAGCGTCGAGGGAAGCCGTCGCAGGGTGCGGGTGGCGCTCATGGCGCCGCCATTTTACGACCTGCGCCTTGCGGAAAGATACTGGCGGGTCAGGATCTTGCCTTCCTCCACCGCCGGCTGGTCGAACGCGTCGACGCCCAGCAGGTGGGCCGCGAACATCGTCTCCAGCATGTAATGCATCATCAATGCGCCCATCACCCTTTCGTCGAGTGTGGTGATGCGCATGACCCTCGTCGGCCGGCCGTTCTTGATCAGGGTCGCGGCCGTGGCGTCGGCCTCGGCCAGTAGCAGGTCGCCCAGCGACTGGTTCTCGAGATAGGCCAGTCCCTTGTCGCCGCCCAGCGCCTCGGACGTGATGGGCTTGCCCTTGCCCGCCGTGTCGAGGATCAGCACCGTGAACATCTTGTCCGGCGCGCCGCCGAGATAGAGCTGGAGCTGGCTGTGCTGGTCGACCGTGCCCATGGCGCGCACCGGCGTGGTGCCGTTGCCGCCCTTGCCCAGGCTCTCGGCCCAGAGCTGGCGATACCAGAAGCCGAAATATCCCAGCCGGTCGCAGTAGGGCATCAGCACCGTCGTCCCGATGCCCCGCTCGCGCGCGAGACCGATCGACAGGGCCGCACCGACGGCCGGCGCGAGATCGTGGGCGTCGCTGGCTTCGAGTACCGGATCGAGGACGCTTGCCGCACCTTCACGGATCGCGCCGACATCGAGGCCGGCGATCATCGCGGGCAACAGGCCGACCAGCGACAGCACGGAGAAGCGGCCGCCGACCTTGGGATCGTGGTCGAGGATCGGGCAGCCGATGCGCGCGGCCAGCCGGCCGAGAGCATTGTCGCTGGGCTCGGTGATGGCGATCACATGCTCGGCGAGCTTGTCCTTGCCGACCTTGGCCTCGAACTCCGGCAGCAGGGTCAGGAACTGGGTCAGAGTCTCGGCCGTCGTGCCGGACTTGGAGATGACGATCAGGCCGCAACGCGCCAGCGGCAGGCGGGCGGCCAGTTCGGTGAAGGTCGAGGGATCGACATTGTCCATGAACCAGAGCTTCGGCCGTCCGCCCTGGGGACCGAATCCCTGGTCCTTCAGCGCGACCAGGGTCTGGCCGCCGAGGCTCGACCCACCGGTGCCCAGCACGATCAGGTGCTCGAACTTCGCGAAGCGCTCGGCATGCGGCTTCAGCAGGGCGAGGTCGTCGCGCGTGCCGGGCAGGCTGAGCAGCGGCAGGGTGCCGTCGGCCTTCCACTGCCTGAACTTGTCGAGCGCCGCCGAGGCCCGTGCAAGCTCGCGGTCGAGCACGGCGCGCGGCAGGCCGCTCTTGCCGACCTTGCTCTCGAGGGCATCGTCGATCACGTGGCTGTAGAACATGCGAACCTTCCCTAGGGTTCCGGCGTGACGCCGACCGGCTTGCCGACCACGACCGTGGTCAGCGACTCATCGCGCAACAGACGCCGGGCAACACTTCGAACGTCCACGAGCTTGACCGCGCCGATCAGCGCGGCGCGCCGCGTCAGGTGATCGGGCGAGAGGCCGTCGATCTGCATGGAGTGCAGGAGCCCCGCGATCGAACCCGAGGAATCGAGCGACAGGGCCAGCGCGCCCGTGAGGTAGGTCTTGGCGTCCGTCAGTTCGGCTTCGGTGAAGCCGTCATTGCGCATCCGGGCCATCTCGGCGCGAATCACCTTGATCGCCTCGGCGACACGCTCGTTGGCGCTGCCGGTCGACATCACCAGCAGCGCGGCGCGCTTGTAGGTGCGCAGGCCGCTCGACACGCTGTAGGCCAGGCCGCGCTTCTCGCGGACCTCGTTGAACAGGCGCGACTGCTGGCCGCCACCGCCCAGAATGTGGTTCATCACCAGCGCCGCGTACCACTCTGGATCGTTGCGCGGGATGCCGGGCAGCGCCATCACGGCAGTGCTTTGCGGTACCGGCCGCTCGACGACGACGGTGCGCGGCTTGGTCGGCGGCACCCATTCCGGCGGCAGTGCCTGCGGCGTGCCGGTCGGCAGGACGCCGAACGAGCGGTCGATCTGGCGTGCCAGTTCCGCCTCGCCGATATCGCCCACCGCCGCGACGACGAGGCTGTTGCGCAGCAGGAGTTCGGCGGCGCGCTTCTTCAACAGTTCGGGCGTGACGGCGGCGAGCCCCTGCGGCGTGCCATCCGGATCCGCGGCATAGGGATGGCCGGCGAACAGCGTCTCCATCAGCGTGCGACTGGCCACGGAACCCGGACGCTGCGCCGCCTGGTTCAGGCTCGCGAGGGTCTGCGCGCGGCGCTGGTTCAGCATGTCGGAATCGAAGCGCGGCTCGACGAGCGCCAGCCGCAGCAGTTCGAAGCCCTCATCGCGGCTGGCCGACAGCACACGCAACGAGCCGGTCAGCCGGTCGAGCGAGGCATTGAAGCCAAGCGACGCGGCGGCATTCTCCTGGCGCTGGCGGAAGGCCTGGGCGTCCATCGGGCCGGCGCCGTCGGTCAGGAGCCCCGCCATCAGTTCGGTGATGCCGGCCTGCCCCGCCGGATCGGTGGCCGTACCGCCCGAAAAGGAGAAGGAGAGCGCCACCACGGGCGCGCTCTTGTCCTCGACGAGCCACGCCTTGATGCCGAGCGGTGTCGTGATCTGCTTGATGTCGATGGCGAACGCCATCCCCGGAACGAGGACGAGCCAGGCGGCGAAGGCCGTCGCGAGCAGGCGCAGCCGCTTCATCGGCTGCCCTCGGCCGGCGTGAGCAGCGCGGTGACCGCGCCATCGTCACGCCAGACATGACGGGCGGCCGCCACCACGTCGTCCGGCGTGACGGCGGCAATGCGTTCGGGCCATGCATCGACATCGGCCACGGTGCTGCCCGTGCTCAGCGCCGTGCCGTAGATGCGCGGGCCGCTCGCGAGCGAATCCTGCGAGTAGATGGCGGCCGCCAGAAGCTGGTTCTGCGCGCGCTCGACTTCCTCCGCCGTGACGCCGCCGTCGAGCAGCTTCTTCATCTCGGACGTCACCGCTTCCTCGACGTCGGCCAGACTGCTCGACTTCGCGGGATGCACGCCCACGTCGAAAGACGTCAGGCCGAGACTCGACGGACCGTACGATGCATAGGCCGACAGGCCGACCTTGCGCTCGTTCACGAGGACTCTCGACAACCGGCTGGTCTCGGTGCCGCCGAACAGCCGCGCCAGCACCTGCAGCGCATAGGCGTACTTCGTCTCGCCCACGCGATAGGACGGCGCCAGCCACAGCCTCGACCAGCGCGGCTCGGCGACACGCGCATCGGCGCGGACCACTTTCTGCGGCAGGTCGGTGCCGCCCCGCGACGGGCGCGTCCGCGGCTCGGTCCTGCGCCTCGCGATCGGGCCGTAGTACCGCTCCGCCAGCTTGCGGACCTGCTCCGCCGTGGTGTCGCCGGCCACGATCAGGACCGCGTTGTTGGGCGCGTAGTGGCGACGATAGAAGGCGAGCAGGTCGTTGACGCCGAGCTTCCGGATGTCGTCGGCATAGCCGATGACCGGCATGGCATAGGGCTTGTGGCGGCCGTAGAGCTGCTCGCGGACCGCCTCGTCGAGCAGCGACGACGGCACGTTGTCGGTGCGCATGCGGCGTTCCTCGAGGATGACCTGACGCTCCGGCACGATCTCGCGTTCGGTGATATGCACGTTGGTCATGCGGTCGGCTTCCATGCGCATCACCAGCTCGAGCTGCTCGGCCGCGATGGTCTGGTGATAGCCGGTCGAATCGAAGGTGGTGTAGGCGTTGTCGCGTCCGCCGTTGCGCGAGACGATGCGCGAGAACTCGCCGCTCGGTACCTTGTCGGTACCCTTGAACATCATGTGCTCGAGGAAGTGAGCGGCGCCGGTATGACCGAAGGTCTCGTCGGCGCTGCCGACCTTGTAGACCACGACCTGGGTGACGATCGGCGCGCGGCGCGACGGCAGGACGATGGCCTGGAGGCCGTTCGCGAGGGTGAACGTCTCGGCGTCGCGCCGGCCCACGGCGAAGAGCTTCGCGAGCGCCGGGGCGGGCGGGATCGCCGCGCCGGCAATAAGGCCGCCGAGCAGGGCGCGGCGGCCGAGGAGCGGCATCGAACTCAGAAGATGCCTTCGAGCAGCCCGCGCTTGCGGCGTGTGATCGTCGGCGTCGGCCCGGAGGCCGGCTGCCCAGCCGCCTGCGAATCGCGGATGCGCTGCTGTTCCGCGCTGGGATCCACGAGCACGCCGGGCGGCGGCGAACTCTGCCAGAAGATCAGGCTGTCGAGGAAAGACTTGTCGCTCTCGCCCAGCGTCCTGGTGTCCTTGTTGACCTGCCCGCGGATGTTGGGATCGATGCCGCCCTGCCCGGCGCGGGCAACCAGCGCCTGCTCCGAATTGCTGCCCGACCGGGCTGCGTCGGGACCGGCATTGACGCGCGCCTGGGTGCGGCCGGCCAGCGCCGGCGACAGCGCTTCCTTGGCCTGATCGGCCGGCGTCACTTCCTGCGGGCGCGGTTCGCCCGGCCGCGGCGGCCGCAGCTCGGCATTCGGCGGCATCGTCAGCGGCGAGTGCGAGACGATCTTGAACTCGTCGGGCGACACTTTCTTGCTGCCGCCGAGATTTTCGAACATGCCGCAACCGCCCAGGGCAAGGCTGCTGCAGGCGAGGAGTGCCAACGGAATCGGGAAGAGAGTCGGTTTCATCGTCCGTCCTTGGTAGCAGGCTTTTGTCCGCCGATCATGGCTGCTTCAGGGCGCCTGTTTTTTTTCGACGAGCAGCGAGTCGACAAGCATCAGTCCGACGCCGACGACGATCGCCGCGTCGGCCACGTTGAACGCCGGCCAGTGCCAGCGCCCTATGTGGAAATCGGCGAAATCGAACACCGCTCCCCATCGGGCACGGTCGATAACATTGCCGATGGCTCCCCCCATGACAAGGCCGATGCCCCATCCTGTCAGGGGACGGTCGGTGCGCCGCAGCCAGATGAACAGCCCGATGCAGACCGCAATCGCCACGCCGGAAAGAACCCAGGGCGGCACCGCCTGGTCGCCGCCCAGCAAGCCGAAGCTGACGCCGCGGTTCCACACGATCACCAGCCGGAAGAAACCGTCGATCACGGGCACGATGGCGCCGGCCTTGAGAAGGAACCCCAGCAGCAGCTGTTTGGAAACCTGGTCCGCCACGAGGGTGACGGCCAGCAGCACCATCGCCTGCCGATCGATGGGCCTCATGCTGAAACCGCGTCCTCGCAGCGCAGGCAGAGCAGCGGATGGGCGGTCGACTTGCCCACCTCTTCCAGCACCTGCCAGCAGCGCGCGCACTTGGTGCCTTCGGCCGCGCTCGGCACGACGGCGACGCCGACCACGTCCGGCAGGGTGAAGGCACCGGACGGCGCCTCGCCCTCGACCAGATGGCCGCCGGAGGTGATGCAGATCTCGCTGAGGTCGAGACCTTCCAGCGCCTTCAGGTATTCCGGCGCGACATGGACGTGCGGCGCGGCCTGCAGGCTGGACCCGATGCGCTTTTCGGCGCGCTCCAGTTCAAGCGCGCCGGTGACGACGCGGCGCAGGGCGCGAACGGTCTTCCACTTCTCGCCCAGCGCCGCATCGAGCCATGCGGCGGGGATGATGGGATAGAGGCGCAGATGAACGCTCTCGGCCTTGCCGTCCGGCATGTCGCCCGGCCGCGCAAGCCAGGCCTCTTCGGCCGTGAAGCAGGTGATCGGCGCCAGCCACGCGGTCAGAAAGGAGAAGACCTCCGCCATGACGGTGCGGGCTGCGCGACGGCGTGGCGTGCCCGCCGCGTCGCAGTAGATCGAGTCCTTGCGGATATCGAAGTAGAAGGCGGAGAGATCGACGGCGCAGAAATTGTGCAGCTCCGTCGCGATCGTATGGAAGTCGTAGTCGTCGACCGCGCGCCGAAGCACCGCGTCGAGTTCGGCCAGGCGATGCAGCACCCAGCGCTCAAGCTCGGGCATCTCGGCATGGGCCACCGTCTCGTCCGACGAATAGCCTTCGAGGCTGCCCAGCAGGTAGCGAAGCGTGTTGCGCAGGCGGCGATAGGCCTCGGCTTGGTGCTTCAGGATCTCCGGACCGATGCGCTGGTCCTCGGTGTAGTCGGTGCCGACCACCCAGAGGCGCAGGATGTCGGCGCCGTACTGGTCGCAGACCGACTGGGGTGCGGTTATGTTGCCCAGCGACTTCGACATCTTGCGGCCCTGCTCGTCGAGCGTGAAGCCGTGCGTCAGCACGCCGTCATAGGGCGCGCGGCCACGCGTGCCGCAGCTTTCGAGCAGCGAGGAATGGAACCAGCCGCGATGCTGGTCGGAGCCTTCGAGATAGAGGTCGGCCGGCCACTTCAGCCGGTCGTTGCCCTCCAGCGTGAAGGCATGCGTGCAGCCGGAATCGAACCAGACGTCGAGGATGTCCGTCACCTGCTCGAAGTCGGCGGCATCGTACTTGTTGCCCAGGAAGCGCTCGGGCGGGCTATCGAACCAGGCGTCGGCACCCTCGGTCCGGAAAGCCTCGACGACGCGGCCCATCACCTCGGCATCGCGCAACGGCTCGCCGGTCTTCTTGTCGACGAACACCGCGATCGGCACGCCCCAGGCGCGCTGGCGCGAGACGTTCCAGTCGGGCCGCGTCTCGATCATCGAGCGCAGGCGGTTGTAACCGGCGCGCGGCACGAAGCGCGTGACGTCGATCGCCGCCAGAGCTTTTTCGCGCAGGGTGCCGCCGATCTCGGGGATCGGCTTGTCCATGGCGATGAACCATTGCGGCGCGTTGCGGAAGATGACGGGTGCCTTGGAGCGCCAGGAATGCGGATAGGAGTGCGTGATGCGGCCCGATGCGAGCAGCTTGCCCATCTCGTCGAGCAGCGCGATGGCGGTGCGGTTGGCGTCGCCCTTCTTGCCGTCCTGCGTGTAGACGCGCTTGCCCGCGAACAGCGGCACGTGCGGATAGTAGCTGCCGTCCTCGGCCACCGTGTCCGGCACCTCGACGCCGTTGGCGATGCCCAGCTCGTAGTCGTCGGCGCCATGGCCCGGCGCGATGTGCACGAAGCCCGTGCCGGCATCGGCCGTCACGAAGTCTCCGGCGAGCAGGCGCACGTCGAACTCGAATCCCTTGCCGCGGAACGGATGCGCGGCGATCAGCCCGTCGAGATCGTCAGCCGCCACTTCGGCCACGATCTTCGGCGTGAACTTCGTTTCCGCCGCGACCGCGTCGACCAGGTCGCGCGCCAGTACCAGTTTCTCGCCGACGCGGGCCTTGCTGCCCTCGCCGACCGAGGCAACCTCGACCAGCGCGTAGGCGATGTCCCGGCCGTAGGCCAGCGCGCGGTTGCCCGGCATGGTCCAGGGGGTCGTCGTCCAGATCACGATGGCGGCGCCATCGAGCTTGCCGCCCTTCGACGTCACCACCGGGAAGCGGACATGGATCGTGTCCGAGGTATGGTCGTGATACTCGATCTCGGCCTCGGCCAGCGCGGTCTTCTCCACCACCGACCACAGCACCGCCTTCGAGCCCTTGTAGAGGCCGCCGTTCATCAGGAACGTGCCCAGCTCCCGCACGATGACCGCCTCGGACTCGTACTTCATCGTCGAGTAGTAGTTCTCCCAGTCGCCGTCGACGCCGAGCCGCTTGAACTCCTCGCGCTGCACCGTGATCCAGTGATCCGCGAAGGCGCGGCACTCGCGCCGGAACTCGACGATCGGGACCTGGTCCTTGTCCTGCTTCTTGGCGCGGTACTGTTCCTCGATCTTCCATTCGATCGGCAGGCCGTGGCAGTCCCAGCCCGGGACGTAATGGCTGTCCTTGCCCAGCATCTGCTGGGTGCGCGAGACGAGGTCCTTCAGGATCTTGTTGAGCGCGTGGCCGATGTGGAGGTTGCCGTTGGCGTAGGGAGGGCCGTCGTGCAGCACGAACTTCGGCCGGCCCCGGCTCTCGGTCCGCAGCCGGTCCCAGAGCTTCATGTCGGCCCAGCGCTTCAGGAGCTCGGGCTCCTTCTTGGGCAACCCGGCACGCATCGGGAAGTCGGTCTTCGGCAGGAAAACGCTTGATTTATAGTCAGTTGTCACAAGAAACTCGGCACTGAGAGGAGCGATGGCGGCCTTCCCGAAGGCGGCCGCGAACAGGCAGGACAAACCCGGCCGCGATCAGCGGACCGGGCGGATAATTCGCTCCTGGAAGGCCCCGATAAACATAGGGCCGGCAATCTAGGGATGGGGGTCGGGGGGGTCAAGGAGCCGCTAGGATCGCCCGCGCCGCCTGCCCGTCGGCGGCGATCTGCGCCTTGAGAGCGTCGAGGCCGGCGAACTTCATTTCGGCCCGGATGAAGTCGACCAGGGCGACGCGCAGGACCTTGCCGTAGAGGTCGCCGGTGAAGTCGAACAGGTGGACCTCGAAATTCTCCTGCAGCTTGCCGAAGGTCGGGCGCTTGCCGAGGTTGGCGACGCCGTTGCGCCAGACGCCATCGACCAGCGCCCGCACGGCATAGACGCCGAAGCGCGGCCGCAGATGCTCGCCCAGGCCGACGTTGGCGGTGGGGAAGCCGATCGTGCGGCCGCGTTGGTCGCCCAGTTCGACCGTGCCCTCGATTTCCCAGTCGTGGCCCAGCAGGCCGGCGGCGTCGCGAGCCCAGCCGTGCCGCAGCGCCTCGCGGATGCGCGTCGAGGAATAGATCTCGCCCTCGTGTGTCACCGGATCGAGCACCGTGACGCCGAAGCCGTGCGCCTTGCCCTCGGCGCGCAGCATCTCGACATTGCCGCTGCGCCGCGCGCCGAAGGTGAAGTCGTAGCCGCACACGACATGGCGCGCGCCGAGACCATTCAGCAGCACGTCCTCGATGAACGACGCGGCGGACAGTGCCGCGAAGGATTCGTCGAAGCGCTGAGCCAGCACGGCCTGCGCGCCATGCTGCGCCAGCAGGCGCGTCTTGGCCGGCAGCAGGGTCAGGCGGAACGGACCGGTGTCGGGAACGAAAAAGCCGCGCGGGTGCGGCTCGAAGGTGAAGGCGACCACCGGCGCGCCCAGCGATGCCGCCTGCTCGCGCGCCCGCGCCAACAGCGCCTGGTGGCCGCGATGCACACCGTCGAAATTGCCGAGCGCCACCACGCCGCCCTTGCGGTCGGCCGGCACGGACCGCCAGTCGTCGAACACCGGGATCATCGCGCCGGCTCAGGCCGCGTCGCGCCGCGGCACCAGCACGACGGCCTCGCCGTCGATCACGACCTTGTCGCCGTTCAGGCACTGGGTCTTGAGCGTCACCCGACGGCGCTTGTCGTCGATCGCGGTGATGGTCGCCACCGCCGTGATCGTGTCGCCGATGATGACCGGCGCCATGAAGTTCATGGTCTGCGAGATATAGACGGCGCCCGGCCCGGGCAGCTTGGTGCCGACCACTGTCGAGATGAAGCTGCCGCTCAGCATGCCGTGGGCGATGCGCTGGCCGAACCGCGTGGTGCGCGCGAAGCCGTCATGCAGGTGGATCGGGTTGGTGTCGCCCGAAACGCCCGCGAAAGCCATGATGTCGGCCTCGGTCACGGTCTTGCCGAACATCGCCGACATGCCGGGCTTCAGGTCTTCCAGGAACAGGCCATTCATGGCCGCGAAGGCGCTCGACACGTGCTTGATCTCCCCAGTTGGCGCGGTCCTCTTACCACGCGCCGGAGCCTGTGCCACAGTCCCGGTAAATGACCGTTCACATGCCATCTGAAACCGAAAACGTCGCCCGCGTGCTCGCCGAAGCGACCAGCCGCCATTTCGGCGCCCCCGCCACCATCGAGAGACTGAGTCGGCAGTCCGGCGGCGCCTCACGCCAGACCTGGAGTTTCGACGCGCTGGTCAACGGCGAATGCCACGCGCTGATCCTGCGCCGCGATCCGCCGACGCAAGGAAAGACCGATCGCGAGCGTGCCGTCGCCATCGACCGTGCCACCGAGTTCCGCGTGCTGCAGGCCGCCCATGCGGCTGGCGTGCGCTCGCCCGAACCCCTGTTCGAGCTGACGGCCCAGGACGCCTTGGGCGAGGCCTATGTGATGCGCCGCATCGGCGGCATCGCCATCGCCCGCAAGCTGCTGCGCGATGCACCCTATGAGGTGGCGCGCGGCCGGATCGCCGGCCAGCTCGGCGAGATCCTGGCGCGCATCCATGCGACCGATACCGCCTCCCTGCCGAGCCTCGTCCGTCGCGAGGCGGCCGACCATATCGCCGAGCTGCGCCGCTCGCTCGACATGCTGGGCCGTCCGCAGCCGGTGTTCGAGCTGGCCCTCTCGTGGCTCGACCGCCGCAAGCCCGCGCCGCTCGCGCGGCCGGTGCTGGTGCATGGCGACTATCGCACCGGGAATTATCTCGTCGACGAGACGGGTGTGACGACGATCCTCGACTGGGAACTCGCCCATCTCGGCGACCCGGTCGAAGACCTCGGCTGGCTCTGCGTGAAGAGCTGGCGCTTCGGCTCGATCGACAAGCCGGCCGGCGGCTTCGGCACCCGGGAGGAACTGTGGGCGGCCTACGAGCGCGCTGGCGGCGGCAAGGTCGATCCCGTGCGCGCGCACTGGTGGGAAGTCTTCGGCACCGTCCACTGGGGCATCATCTGCCTCAACCAGGCCTGGAAACATCTCTCGGGCTCGATCAGGTCGATGGAGCACGCCTCGATCGGTCGCCGCGCCGTCGAGACCGAAGTCGATCTGTTGCAACTGCTGAAGCAGGGAGCCTGACCGTGGCCCAGGACCGTCCCACCGCCGCCGAGCTTCTAGCCGCCATCGCCGACTTCCTGCGTGAGGAGGCGACGCCGGCGCTCGACAAGGCCGAGCCGCGTCTCGGCTTCCAGATGAGGGTCGCCGTGAACTCGCTCGCCATCCTCGAACGCGAGGTGCGCCTCGGCCCCGCCGCCGACGCCCGCGAACACGAGCGCCTCGTCAGATTGCTTGGACGCGAAGCCACGCTCGAAGAGTTGAACAAGGAGCTGGCGCGCCAACTGCGCGCCGGCGAACGCGACGAAAACGACGCCGCGTTGATGGCGCATCTCGACGCAACCATCGCCGACAAGATCGCCATCGCCAACCCGAAGTGGCGTTAAGTCCGTGTCATCCTGAGCGCCGCGAAGGATCCTTCGCTGCGCTCAGGATGACACCTATACTTCGGCCTCGGCCGAACCATTGACCGTGGCGGGCCACCGGACGCAGGCCTAGATTTCCGTCCATGACCACCGTGAATGCCCTTTCCGAGATCGCCGCCCTGATGGGCGACCCGGCGCGTGCCTCCATGCTGTCGCTGCTGATGGACGGTCGCGCCCATACCGCGTCGGACCTCGCGCACAACGCCGGTATCACCGCGCAGACCGCGAGCGGGCATCTCGCACGCATGGTCGAGGCCAACCTGCTGGCCGCCCGCGCCGAGGGCCGCAACCGCTTCTATCGCCTGGCATCGGCGGACGTGGCGCACGCCATCGAGTCGCTGATGGCGCTGGCCGGCACGCGCGCGGCGCCGGCGTCCAAGGCCGCGGCGTGGCGGCGCGATCCGGATCTCCGTTTCTGCCGCACCTGCTACGACCATCTCGCTGGACAGGTCGGCATCGCCGTCACCGATTCGCTGACCCGGCACGGCCATCTCGAACCCAAGGGCCCGCGCGACTGGCAGCTGACAAACTCGGGCGAGCTGTTCTGCGAGCGGCTGGGCGTCGATCTCGACACGGCGCGCAAGACCAGTTCGCGTCACTTCGCGCGCCAGTGCCTCGACTGGAGCGAGCGCCGGCCGCACATCTCCGGCGCGCTGGGCGCGGCCATCGCCGACACGTTCTTCAAGCGCGGCTGGGCCGAGCGGCTGCGCCGCAGCCGCACCGTGCGTCTGACAGATTCAGGCCGCCGCGCGCTCGGCAGCCATTTCGGCGCGACGGTGTAGCGAGGGAAAGTTCTACGTCAGGTCGACGAAGCGGCTGCAGCGGAGCGCGCAACTCCAGTTGCGCTCATGTCTTCTTCTTCGACGAGGCCTGAGCGCCACTGGAGTGGCGCGCTCCATTGAATCACCAACCCTGGAAGCGCGGCCACGGCTCGGCGTTACCGGCCGGCGTCACCGCGAGATAGGACGGATACTGCGCACCGGTGGCGCAGGCATGGTTGGGCAGGATGCGCAGCCGCGCGCCGATCGGGAAGCGCTCGACCATGCCGGAATCGGCCGCACCGTCACGGCGCGAGACAATGCCGTGCTCCTGATTCGCACCCGACACGATAAGCCCGTCGATCACGTTTCCGTCGAGGCCGCATACGGCGCCATAACCATAGTCGATCTTCTGGCGCTGGGTGCCGCGGTCGCGGCTCATCGCCATCCAGCCGGCATCGACGATCACCCAGCCCTTCTCGGGCTGATGGCCGATCACCGTGGTCAGGACGGAGAGCGCCACGTCCCGCGGCGTGCAGACGCCGACATTGGACATCACGAGATCGAAGAAGACATAGACGCCCGCGCGCACCTCGGTGACGCCTTCGAGGTTCTGCGCGGCAATCGCCGTCGGCGTCGAGCCGATGCTGACCTCGGGACAGGCGATGCCCGCGGCCCGCAGCCGCTCGGCCGCGCGCACGCACAGCGCCCGCTCCTGCTCGGCCAGCGCCTGCAGCGCCTGCGGCGTGTCGAGATCGTAGGAACTGCCGGCATGGGTCAGCACGCCCTTCACCGTCGCGCCGCCCGTCTGCAGGACCCTGCCGATGTCGAGCAGTTCCGGTGCCTCGGGCTGCACGCCCGAGCGATGGCCGTCGGAATCGATCTCGATCATCACCTGGAAGGTCTGGTTCGCGGCCTTGCCCTTCGCCACGACGGCCTCGGCCGCCGTCACCGAATCGACGAGCAGCGTCAGTGAACAGCCTTTGCGGATGAGCGCCACGGCGCGGTCGAGCTTGTCCGGCGCGATGCAGACCGCATAGAGCACGTCGGCGAAGCCTGCGGCGAAGAACTGCTCGGCCTCCTTCAGGGTCGAGACCGTGATGCCGGCGGCGCCCGCCTTCTGCTGCGCCTGCGCGACCTCGACGCATTTCGACGTCTTCACATGCGGCCGCAGGCGCACGCCGAGCCCGGCGAGATGGTTCTGCATGCGCGCGATGTTGCCCGCCATGCGGCGCTCGTCGATGAGCGCCGCCGGGGTCTCGATGTCCATCAGCTTCAAGAGTTCACCCTTCAGTCGAGATACTCGCCGCGCGCCTTCAGCGCCGGCACGTCCTTCTCCAGCCCGCGCGCGATCAGTGCCGTCACGGTAGCTGGCTGCAGCGCGTCGGGCGACGGCAGATCGACACCCACCGCAGTCATCTGCTTGACCAGTGCCGGATCGGCCACCGCCGCGCGCAGTGCCTGGTTCAGGCGGGCCATGACGGGCTGCGGCGTGACCTTCGGCGCGAACAGCGCGTTCCACGAGCGGAGGTTGACGTCGTAGCCCTGGCTCGCCGCCGTGGCGACGCCCGGAAGCTGGGGCAGCGCCTGGTCGCTCAGCACGGAAAGCGCCTTGATCTTGCCGCCTGCGATCTGCGGCAGCGCCGTCGTCGTCTGATCGCACATGAAGTCGATATGGCCGCCCATCAGGTCGTTCATCGCGGGCGCCACGCCGCGATAGGGAACGTGGGTGATGTTGAGCTTGAGCGCCGACAGCAGCACGACGCAGGCATAGTGGGAGATCGAGCCGACGCCGGCGCTGCCATAGGTCATGCCGGCCTTGTGCTGCTCGGCATAGGCGATGAACTCCTTGAGATTGGCGACCGGCAAACCCGCCTTGGCGACCAGCAGCAGCGGCGCCGTGCCGGCCAAGCCGATCGGCTCGAAGCCCGTCAGCGGATCGTAGGGCAGTTTCTTGAAGAGCGCGGCATTGGCGACGTGCGTGCCGATCGTGCCGAAGCCGATCGTATAGCCGTCGGGCGCGGCGGCCATCAGCTTCGCGAGCCCGATCGTACCGCTGGCGCCGCCGATATTCTCGACCACCACGGTCTGCTTGAGATCCGCGGCCATGCCCTGCGCCAGCGCGCGGGCCAGCGCGTCGCTCGGTCCGCCGGCCGGGAACGGCACGATCAGCGTCAGCGGCTTGGTGGGATAGCCCTGGGCCGTGGCGGCGGTGGCCACCAGCAACAGCGGCGCGAGGGTGAGCAACAGTCGGCGCATGATCATGACGGACGTCCTTCCAGCCAGGGGAGAAGATCGTCGAGCGTCGGCCGCTCGAGGGAAGCGACCGGCGCGCCGTCGGGGCGCGCGAGGCCGACGCGGTTGTGCCAGTAGGTCCTGAGGCCGACGGCCGAGGTCCCGAACAGGTCGTAGCCGGAGCCCGCGACGAACGCCGCCTCTTCCGGCGCGACGCCCAGCGTCGCCAGCGCCAATCGGTAGGGGCGCGGATCGGGCTTGTAGCAACCCGCTTCCTCGGCCGTGACGATGCAGTCCCAATCCGTCCGTAAGCGGCTCGCCGCCTGCCGGCCCAGCCGGATCGAGCAGTTGGTGACGACCGCCAGTTTGGTTCGGCCCGCCAGCGCATCGAGCGCGTCCTGCGCACCGCTCCAGGGCGGCAGTTCCAGCCAGCGCGCTTCCAGCTCGTCGGCCGCAGCGGCCGGCAGACCGGTTGTTACCGCCGCCTCCTGCACCAGCCGCTCGTAGGGCGCGTAGGTACCGCAGCCATAGGTCAGTCGCAGATACTCGGCCCGCCACGCACGGCCACGTTCCTCGGAACCCGCCACGTCGTTCCACAGGGTCCAGGAATCCAGCAGCGCCGTCAGCAGGTCGAAGAGCACCGCTTTGGGAAAGGTCGTCGTCATGCCGGCACGGTAGCAGGCGGCAGGCCATCGGTGCTTAAATCGGACCAACAGTTCAGTTAAGGAAAACTGAATGATCTCTCTCGCCGATCTGCAGTTCATGGAAGCGCTGGCGCGGACCGGCTCGCTGAGCGGCGCGGCGCGCGCGCTCAACGTCACGCCGCCGGCGCTGTCGCTGCGCCTCAAGAAGCTCGAACAGGCGCTGGGCATCAGCCTCGTCGTGCGCAGCTCGCGGCGCGTGCGCTTCACCGGCGAGGGCGAGCATCTGGTGAGCGAGGCGCAGGCGATGCTGGCCCGCATCGGCGCGCTCACCGACCTTCTCGGCCAGGAGGGCGGCGCCCTGTCGGGGCCATTGCGGATCGTGGCGCCCTTCGGCTTCGGCCGGCTGCACGTCGCGCCGCTCGTCGCCCGCTTCGCCCAACGGCATCCGTCGATCCGCGTGACGCTCGATCTCTCGGAGCGGCCCTGGACCGACAGCGAGGATGCCGATGTCGTCGTGCATATCGGCGCCGTCCGCGATTCGACCTGGGTGGCCCACGTGCTGGCGCGCAACGATCGCTGGGTCTGCGCCGCGCCGGCCTATCTCGAGCGGCGCGGCATTCCGGCCGATCCGCGCGACCTGCTGCAGCACGACTGCCTCTGCGTGCGCGAGAACAACGAGGACGTGACGCTGTGGCGCCATCGTCGCGCCGGCCGCGCCGGCGCCGTGCGCGTCACTCCGACGCTCACCAGCAACGACGGCGAGGTCGTGCGCAACTGGGCGCTGGCCGGCCTCGGCCTCATCCTGCGCTCGCAATGGGATGCCGCGCCCTTCGTGAAGCGCGGCGAGCTCCGGCGCGTGCTGGCGCCCTGGTCATTCGAGGGCGCCGACATCCTGGCGCTGGTGCCGGCGCGACGCGGCATCTCGGCCCGCGTCACGTCCTTCGTCGACTTTCTCAAGTCGTCGCTCAGGTCGCGGCCGCCGGGACGCTAGCCTCGGTCTTCGTGTAGCCGGTCCCGTCGCCGGAAGAGATCTTGGCGATCGACGAGGCGCGCAGGATCTTCTGCTCGCCCACCGTCAGGTAGATGTTGGTGAAGAGCAGCGTGCGCGTCTGGCGGATCAGCTCGGCGCGCCCCTCCACCCAGTCTCCGACGCGGGCGGGCGCCACGAAGTCGAACGTCATGCTGACGGTCGGCAGGAACTTGCGCAGGCCCGCGAGATAGCCGCCGCCCATCGTGCCCACCAGGTCGGCGACGGTCATCATCATGCCGCCGTGCAGGCCGCCAGCCGGATTGCACATGTTCTGCTGGACGCGGATCGCCAGCACGAACTCGTCGCGCGTGCCCTTCTCGCCGCGCTTGGCGTACATGTTGCCGACATGGGTGTTGAAGGTCGGCTCGGGCCGGCCACGCGCGAAATCGACGAGCTTGAAACCTTCGGGCGGATTGTCGGGAATATCGGAAGACACGCTAGCTCCGGACTTTGAGGGGGCGTCCCGGCCGCAGCAGCGCGAAATCGCCCAGCCCGGCCAGAACATCGTGGCGCGGACCATAGAGTCGGCCCCTCACCTGCGCCACATGCTCGTCATGACCCAGCAGTTCGCCCGTGGCTTCCAGCCAGTCGCCGACCCGCGCGGGCGTCAGGTAGTCGAGCGTGAGCTTCAGGGTGACGCAGCGCCGGTCGATGGCGCGATAGACCACGGAGCCAAGGGCCGCATCGATGAAGGCAGCCATCATGCCGCCATGCACGATGCCCAGCGCATTGGCATGTTGCGGGCCGGGCATGAAGCCACGCCAGACCCTTTTGCCCTCGACCTTCTCGAACCACGGTCCATTGGCCGCGGTGAAGCCGGTCGCCTCGGTGAGTTCTCTAAATCCTGCTGGAATGTCCACGCGCCATCTTAGGCAATCCCGGCCAGCAGCACCAAGCCGTAGCCGACATAGTAGAGGCCCAGGATCGTGATGAGCCGGCCGGCCCAGCTGCGGAACTGGGCATCGGACAGGCGTTCGAGGATCTGCTTGCCGAGCGACGTGCCGAGCATCGAGGCGGCGACGGCCATCGCCAGCACCCAGGGCTCCACCGATCCGGCCTGCTCGATCAGCGCCCCGAAGTAGAGGAGCTTCGCGCCGTGACCAAAGACCTGGCACGAGGCCTTGGTCGCCACGATCTGTTGCCGGTTCATGGTCGAGCGCAGGAAGAGCTGGTCGACCAGTGGCCCGGTAACGCCCGTCAGGAGCATCAGCGCCATGCAGGCGATGCCGCCGCCCAGCGCCTGCGCCGGCCCCAGGGTCGCGGGCATGAGCTTCGTGGGCACGATGCGCAGCACGAAGGGTGAGAGACCCAGCATCAGCAACGCGATGGCCTTCTCCGGCACGTAGAGAGTCAGCGACCAGACTCCCACGGCGATGAAGCAGCCCATCACGTAGAACACCGTGATCCGCCACTGGATGTGCCTCCGCCACAGGAAGGCGCGCCAGCCGTTGGACGCCATCTGCGTCACCGCGTGCAGCACCATGGCCATCGGCAGTGGCAGCACAATCAGCAGCACGCCGATCAGGACCATCCCGCCCGCCATCCCGAAGATGCCGGACAGGAAGGCCGTGAACACCATCAGGAGGCCGAGCCCCAGAGCCATCGTGATCGTCATCTCGCCCTCGTTCATCCGGGAGCATCCTCACGCTGAGGAGCCGCGCAGCGGCGTCTCGAAGCATGGGCACCCACCGGAGCCGTTGCCCACCCTTCGAGACGCGCGCCCTGCGCGCTCCTCAGGGTGAGGATGAGGGTTTGTCTAAGGTCAACTTATGCAGTGTTCAAATATATGATATAGATGTCTTTGATACTTATTGGATATCCAGATGGAACTGCGACACCTCCGCTATTTCGTTGCCGTCGCGCGCGAGGGGCATGTCACGCGCGCCGCTGAAAAGCTGCACATGCAGCAGCCGCCGCTCAGCCAGCAGATCCGCGCACTGGAACGCGAGATCGGCGCGCCGTTGCTGCTGCGCCATCCGCGCGGCGTCAGCCTCACCGACGCCGGCCGCTCTTTTTTTGCCGATGCCGAGGCGATCCTGGCCTCGGTCGAACGCGCGACCGTGAAGGCCCGTCGCACCGCGCGCGGCGAGACCGGCCGCATCGCCGTCGGCTTCACGACGTCGGCCCCGTTCCATCCACTGGTCGCGCGCGCCATCCGCGAGTTCCGCCGCGAGCGGCCCGACGTCTCCTTCGCACTTGAGGAAAACAGCTCGGGTGACCTCCTTGCCGCCCTGCGCGAAGAGCGGCTGGACATCGCCTTCATCCGGTCCGGCCTCACCGATCCGCAGGGGTTGGCGATGCATCCGTTGCTGCAGGAAGAGATGGCGGCCGCCCTGCCCACGCGCCACCGGCTCGCGCGGCGCCCGACCCTCACGCTCAAGGATCTCGCGGCCGAAGACTTCATCCTCTATCGCCGGGCCGACGGGCGCGGCCTCTACGACGCCATCATCGCGGCCTGCAGCGCGGCAGGCTTCAATCCGCATGTCAGCCAGGAGGCGCCGCGCATCGTCTCGACCCTGAACCTGGTGGCGGCCGGCCTCGGCATCACCATCGTGCCGGCGTCGCTGAGCCGCCTGCCGCTGGAAGGTGTAACCTATCGCCCCCTCACCGGGCGGCCTGCGCTCAAGGTGCCGCTCAACCTCGCCTACCGCCGCGACGAAGCCTCGGCCGCGACGCTCGCCTTCATCGATCGGGTCCGCCACCTCGCATGAAACCGGTCAAGACCATCGGCCATTCCAATCATCCGATCGAGCGCTTCGTGGCACTCCTGAAGGCCGGCGGCGTCGAGCGGCTGGTCGACGTGCGCTCCACGCCGTGGTCGCGCCGCCATCCGCAGTTCGGCCGGGAGAAGCTCGCGAAGTCGCTGGCCGAAGCCGGCATCGCCTATGTGCATGAAGGCGCCGCGCTGGGCGGCAAGCCAGCGGCCGGCGGCAGCTACGACCAGCTTGCCGCGCGACCCGACTTCAAGGCCGGCCTCGACCGTGTGATCGCGGGCGCGAACGACAAGACGTTGTGCCTGATGTGCGCGGAGAAAGAGCCGCTCGACTGTCATCGCACAGTGCTGGTGTCGCGCCGTCTCGCAGAGCGCGGCGTTGCCATCGAGCACCTGTTGGCCGATGGCGCCACACGGTCGCATCATGAGATCGAGGAAAAATTGCTGGGCAAGGAGGCCACGCCCGACCTGTTCGAGGATCGCGCCGCGCGACTGGCTCGCGCGTGGCGTCGCCTCGAGGTGCAGTGGGGTCGCGCCGGCACCGGCGAAGGAGAATGAGGGAATGGAAGTCCGCGAGATAAAGACCGCGCCCGGCCTGGTGTTCGATGCCTCGGTCGCCGGCAAGGACGACGACACGCTGGTCCTGATGCTGCATGGCTTCGGCGTGTCACGGCATTTCTGGAAGGCCCAGGTACCGGTGCTGGGCCAGGCCGGCTACTTCGCGGTGGCGCCCAACCAGCGCGGCTATTCGGCGGGCGCACGGCCCGATCCGGCCGATCTCGATTCCTATCGCTTCGACAAGCTCACGGAGGATGCGCTCGACCTCGTCTCGGCGGTCGGACATGGCGACAAGCGATTCCATCTCGTCGGCCACGATTGGGGTGCGAGCCTCGCCTGGGCCATCGCCTTCCGGCACCCCGAGAAGCTGCGCTCGCTCACCATCCTCTCGCGTCCGCATCCGATGTCGTTCGCGCGCGCTTTGGCGATGCCGGATGGCGAGCAGAAGCGCCGCTCCGGCCATCACCAGGCGTTCCTCGAACCCGATGCCGTGCCGAAGGTGCTGGAGAACGATTGCGCCTGGCTGCGCAAGCGGCACGCGAAGGAAGGCGTGCCGAAGGAAGCGATCGACCTGCATCTCTCCGTGCTCGGGAATGCGCCAGCCATGGAAGCTGCGCTCGCGTGGTATCGCGCGCGTGGCGAGCGGATGCTGTTGGGTGCGATCAAGGTGCCGACGCTCTATGTCTGGGGCGATGCGGACGACACGGTGGGCCGCGCCGCGGCCGAAGGCACGGGCGAGTTCATCGACGCGCCCTATCGTTTCGAAGTGCTGCCCGGCGTCGGCCACTACGCTGCCGACCAGAAGCCTGCGCGCGTGAACGAACTTCTACTGGAGCATCTCGGCCGCCACTCGGCTTAGATCTTTCCCTTCCCCATTCAGATGGGGAAGTGCCCCGTCATACGGGGCGATGGGGTCATAAGCGTCGCAACACTATGACCCCTCCGTCGTCGTAAGACGCCGACACCTCCCCATTTGAATGGGGATGATGGCATGAACCTACGCGGCCTGAGTTACTTCTTGCACTCGAGCTTGGTGAGGCGCGGCGAAAAGGTCGGAAGCGCCGTCGAAGCGCCGGCCGGCCAGGCGCGCGGCCAGGCCTTTTCGCCCAGCTTCTTCTCGACGATCGGCACGAGCAGATTGAACGCCGTCCAGGCCCGGATGCGCGTGCCGGCGTAATTCGTGTGCACGGCGTCGGTGAAGAGGTCCGGATCGAACGGCATGGTGCCCGCGACGTCGAGGAAGTCGATGCCGTGGGTGGCGGCATATTTGGCGAACAGCCGGTTCTGGAACTTCGCCAGCCGTTCGAGGTCGCGATAGCGGTACGGCCAGTTGGCGGCGTTGAGCTGTTCGACGATGTACTTGTGGCGGACCGGATCGACGACCAGCCCGTCCTTCACCATCAGGAAGAACGACGCGAGCGCCATGTCGGCGCCGATCGTCGCGAGATCGCCGCGGATCTGGTCGAGGTCCTTCTGGATGATGCTGAGGCTGACCGGCAGGTTGGCGAAGTCGAGCTGCGGCGACATCTCGTCGAGTCCCTCGGGCCAGACGACCTTGTAGTCGGGCTTGGGCCATTCACCACCGCCACCCGTGCCGGCGCCGGCAATGGCGAACGCCGCCTGGACGCGGCCGATCAGGGCGGAGTAGCGCGCACCCTCCTTCAGCCATGCGACCGCGGCCGGCTCCTGCGCGCTCGATGGCCGCGCGATCGGATCCGTCGGCACCTTCTCGACGATCGACGCCGGCCGGAACTGGTTGCCCCCCTCGTGATAGACGACGAGATCGGGTCGCAACGGCAGAACCTCGGTGCGCACGATGGCGGCCAGGTCGGCCGCGATTATGCTCTCGCGGCCCGCGTTCAGGACCTCGAACCGGATGCCGAGACCTCTGGCCTTCGACCACATGTTCATCCAGTGGCCCACATACTCGGGCCAGGAGTATGGAAGATGGTGGGCCTCGACGACGGTCGAGGAACCCACGAAGACGATCCGGACCGTCTTCTCGGCGCGCGGATTCTCGATCGGAGGACCGCGCCAGCCGATCTGGTTGGTCGTCAGGCCGCTCGGGATCGTGACGTCGGGCAGGAAACGATAGGGCGGCCGCTCCTGGCCGTCGGGCGGGTCGTAGAGGAAGAGCTGGCCCGGTGCGTGGCGCAGGAACCAGTGATTGCAGGGATCGCCGGAGAAGCGGGTGTTCCAGACCTTGAAGGCATCGGAGGGACGAAACCACATGCCGCCGACGGGGTTGGCCTCGACGAAGCGATAGAGGCGCTCCCAGTCCTCGGGAACGGCGCGCTTGTTGGGCAACGGCGCGGGCTCGGTGGAGAACCAGGCGCGCTCGACGCCGGGTGCGCGCGGCACCTTGTCGACGGACTCCTGCTTGACGCTGGCAAGCCCGGTCGGCTCGCTGAGCGGCATGTAGAAGATCGTGTGGCCGTCGATGTAACGGACGACACCCTCGGCAACGACCACGCACAGGGAGATCGAGACCAGGAAGAGAAGCGCGTCCTTGAGAAAGCGCATTACTTGCAGCCCTTGCCCTGGTCATTGCACAGACCGTCAAGCAGCTTGTTCAGTTCCGGCACCATCATCGTGGTGAAGGCGGCCATCGCCGCCCCGTTGGGATGCGGATCGGGAACCGTCACCCAGAGGCTCGCCGGGTCGAGATTTTGCACCGTCGGCAGCATGTCGAAGAACGGCACGCCCAGCCCCTCGACGTCGGCCTTCACCTTGGCGGTGACCTCAGGAAAGGGATAGGGCTTCAATTCGCGCAGCTCGGGAATGTTGAACACGACCAGCTTGACGCCCATCTCGCGCGCCGTCGTCGCGAAGCCCTGGATGGCCTTGCGGGTCTGCTGCCAGCCGGCGGCGTCGTCCTTGTAGAGTTCGCGGTAGTAGCGCTTCCAGTCGGGCGCCTCGCCGAACTGGCGCATCAGCGAATCGAGGCGATACTTGAAGACCACCCACGCCGCCGAATGCTCGTCGAGCCACGAGGTCTGGCCGTAGGTCGGCATCGGCTCGGCATCGTTGATGAAGTAGCTCAGCACGATGATGTCGGGCTTCAGCTTTGCGGCGCTGTCACGAAACAGGGTGAGTTCCTGCAGCGTGTTGTGGTTACCGACGCCCAGGTTGTAGCTGTCGACCTTGCGGCCTTCCTTGACCAGCGCGGCGGTCACGCGGGCGGCGGCGGTCTCGTTCTGGGCGACACCCCAGCCCAGGGTCGTCGAATCGCCGACGAAGGCGATGCGCGCCACGCCGGCCGGCGCCTTCTCCGGAATCTCCGATGAGCGGAAGCCGTGCGAATCGGTCGTCACCTTCACGCCCATGAGCTGGGCCTCGGCATTGGGACGGTGGCGATGGCCGAGATCGGGATTCATGTCGCGCACCTTCACGTCGCGTGCGTAACGCCACATCTCGAGTTCGTAGAGCATGCCGGTGTCGAGAAACAGCCGGGTCATGCCTTCGAGGCAGAGTGCACAGACAGTCGTGAGGACCACGACGAGAAGCGTATTCTTCAGAAAGTTCATCGACCTTGTCGCTCGAGCGGTTCATCCAGAAAGCACGCGGACGGACGTCCAAGCCCTCGGACGGGGCGCTTTGGCTGGGGCGCCAGGATTCGAACCTGGGAATGGAGGAATCAAAATCCTCTGCCTTACCGCTTGGCGACGCCCCAGCAGGCGCTCGTTCGGGCGGGCGGGAACATAGTGGGTTGGCGCGGGGGCGCAACCCCGCTGCGTCAGGCGGCCTGGGCGGCCTTCTTCAGCGCGGCGCCGTGGACGAACGTCCCGTCGGCATAGAGAAGCGGCGAGGCCGTCTCGTGCAGCGCCACGTCGACGATCTCTCCGATATAGATCGTGTGCGTGCCGGCCGAGAGTTCGGTGACCAGTTTGCAATCGAACGAAACCGGGCAGCCCTTCAACACCGGCGCGCCGGTCGTGAGCGTCGTCCACTCGCCCAGGTCGAGGAAGCGGTCGTCGCCTTCGATCCCGTCCATGCCGGCGAACCGTTCCGCCAGCTTGCGATGCTCGGGACACAGGATGTTGACGCAGAAGAAGCCGGCCTCGCCGATCGGATCGTGGGCACTCGCGGTCTTGTTGACGCAGACCAGGATCTGGGGCGGTTCGGCCGAAACCGAGCAGACCGCCGTGGCGGTGAGGCCGCCCCGCTGGTCCTGAAGCTTGGTGGTGATCAGGGTTACGCTCGCCGCGAGGTGGCGCATGCCCTTCTTGAAGGCTGCCGCATCGATACTCATGGCGTGACTCTAGGCCACGCCGGGCGGCTGCCGCCACTGCAAACGGCGGCTGATGCAATGGCTAAACCCGCGGCCGGCCAGCGAAATCGACGAAATCCGGGAAAATCTACAGCCTCCCTGTTGCAATAAAACCTTCATCAGACTGTCGTTCTTTGAGGTTGCCCCCTCCCTCGCGGTCGCTACGGTCGAACCGATGCCTGCCTCCGGGTCCCGAGTCGCCGCCGAAACGGCCCCCGACGTCGCCCTGCGGCGGATCGCGGCGGCGTGCCGGGCCGACCTTTCCAGGTATCGCGCGATCGTCCTAGAGAGCCGCCGCCCCATCGGCATCCACCAGGCCCGCGTCGCGCTGCGGCGCCTGCGGGCGGCTTTCAGCGTGTTCCGCCCCGCCGTGGATGGGCCCGAGGTGCGGGCGCTGTCCGCCGAAGCCAAGTGGCTGGCGGGGGAATGTGGACCCGCACGCGACCTGCATGTTTTCCTGACCGAAAGCGTCACGGACGTCCCGCCGGTCGTAAAGCGCGTGGCCGCCCGGCTGGCCTCCAGCCATCTGCAGCGTGCCCGGGCCGCCCTCTCCAGCGTCCGCTACTCGGCCTTCGACGAACGGCTCCAGGCCTTCGCGGACGGCACGGCCGACGCCGAACCGTCCCCGGACGGCAAAGCCCCGCGCCTCGACGCGTTCGGTCGCGCGGTGCTGGATGCCCGTCACGGCAAGGTCGTGCGCCGCGGCCGCTCGTTCGAGCGGCTGAGCGAGGAACAACTCCATCGCCTGCGCATCGGCATCAAGAAACTGCGCTATGCCGCGACTTACCTGGCGCCCGCCTTTGCGTCGCCTGCGGCCAAGCCCTATATCGAAGCAACGGTGCGCCTGCAGGGCGCGCTCGGCGCCTTGAACGATCGGGCGACGGCGGCCCGCATGCTGGCCGACATCGCCACGGCCGCCCGTCCCAGAGAGGACACGGCCGCACCCCTCAAGGTTCTCGCCCGGCAGGCGGCAAGCGGCGAAAAGCGCCGCCGCCGCAAGCTCGAGCGGGCCTGGAAGGATTTCAGGAAGGTCGGGCGCTTCTGGCGGGCGTGAAGCCAGAACACAGGATTTCCCGAATGAGCGACCCGCAGAACGCCGCCGAGCAGCGTATTCCCGTCACCGTGCTGACGGGCTTCCTCGGCAGCGGCAAGACCACCCTGCTGAACAAGCTGCTGCGCCGGCCGGAACTGGCCGACACCGCCGTCATCATCAACGAGTTCGGCGAGATCGGCCTCGACCATCTGCTGGTCGAGAAGTCCGACGACGAAGGCATGGTGACGCTGAATTCCGGGTGCCTGTGCTGCACGGTGCGCGGCGACCTGGTGCGCACCATGAGCGAGCTGTTCCTGAAGCGCTCGCGCGGCGAGGTCTCGCCGTTCAAGCGCATGGTGGTCGAGACCACGGGCCTGGCCGACCCCGCCCCCATCCTGCACACGCTGATGACCGATCCGCTGCTCGCTTCGCGCTACCGCCTCGACGGCGTGGTGACGACGGTCGACGGCGTGAACGGCGCCAGCACGCTCGACAATCACGAGGAGGCCGTGAAGCAGGCCGCCGTCGCCGACCGCATCCTGCTCACCAAGGTCGATATCGCCGACGCGCCCAAGCTCGCCGAGCTCAAGCACCGGCTGCATCACCTCAATCCCGGTGCGCCGTTCCACACGGTCGCAACGGGCGAGATCGATCCCAACCAGATCCTCAATGCTGGCCTCTACAATCCCGAGACCAAGAGCGCCGACGTGAAGAAGTGGCTGCAAGCCGAAGCCTATGAAGGCAGCCACGACCATGGACACGGCCATCATCATCACGGCCATGACCATGGGCATGGGCACGACCATTCGCATGATCACGGGCACGGCGAGCAGGATCCGCACGACGTGAACCGTCACGACGACCGCATCCGCTCCTTCTGCATGACCTTCGACGAGCCGATGAGCTGGTCGACCGTGGCCGCCGCCTTCGACGCGCTGGTGACCTATCGCGGCCCGGACCTGCTGCGCATGAAGGGCATCCTGAACGTCAAGGACACCGACAAGCCCGTCGTCATTCACGGCGTGCAGCACGTCTTCCATCCGCCGGCCACGCTCGACGCCTGGCCCGAGGGCGACGACCGCAAGAGCCGCGTCGTGTTCATCACCCGCGATATCGGCGAGAGCACGATCCGCAAGGTCTTCGCCTCGTTCTTCGATGCCGAGAAGAAGGGCTGGGGCAAGGACGCGGGCGAGCCGGACAAGGCGCAATGAAACTCGCGACCATCACGCACGGCGGCGTCACCAAGGCCGCACTGGTCGCCGCCGACGGCCAGACCTTCTGGCCGCTGGAAGGGATGCTGGGTCGCACCGTTCCCGATCTCGGCGCCATCGCGGGCGAACTCGACGCGATCAAGCCGAAGCTGAAGCCGGCGGGCGCCGGCCTGCCGCTCGCGGCCGTGAAGATCGAAGCGCCGATCCCGCGCCCCGCACGCAACGTCATGTGCGTGGGCAAGAACTATCACGAGCATGCGAAGGAGTTCACGCGCTCGGGCTTCGACAGCAGCGCCAGCTCCGCCGCCGACGCCATCCCGACCGCGCCGATCGTCTTCACCAAGGCGCCGGAATGCGTGATCGCCGACGGCGAAGACATCCGCTACCCCGAAGGCGTCAGCGACTCGGTCGACTACGAAGCCGAACTCGGCCTGGTCATCGGCAAGGGCGGCCGCGGCATCACCAAGGCCCAGGCCTACGAACACATCTGCGGCTACACGATCATCAACGACGTGACGGCGCGCGACCTGCAGGGCAAGCACAAGCAGTGGTTCCTCGGCAAATCGCTCGACACGTTCTGCCCGATGGGCCCGTGGCTGGTGACGTCGGACGAAGTCGATCCTGAAAACCTCACGGTGAAGTGCTGGGTCAACGACGAGTTGCGCCAGGACGCCAACACGCGCGATCTCATCTTCGACATCCCGACCCTCATCGAGACAATCTCCGCCGGCATCACGCTGAAGCCCGGCGACGTGATCGCGACCGGCACGCCAGTCGGCGTCGGCATCGGCTTCACGCCGCCAAAGTTCCTGAAGCGCGGCGACCGCGTGACCATCGAGATCGACGGCCTGGGCCGGCTGTCGAACAAGGTGGCGTAGAAGTCGTCCAACGAAAGGTCCCTCGCTACGCTCGGGATGACAATTTGCTGGGGTCTGCGCAGGGCGCCCGTCAAACAAGCGGTGTCATCCCGAACGCAGTGAGGGACCTTTACCCTCCCCAGCCTGTCCGGGTCAGCCGCCCAGCAGGCCCATGTCGAGCTTCAGCAGGGCCATCAGGCCCAGCACGACGAAGGCGCTGGCGGCCAGCGAGCGCACCAGCTTCAGCGATACCTTGCGCGACAGCACGTCGCCGAACAGCACGGCCGGCACGTTGGCGATCATCATGCCGAGGGTCGTGCCGGCGGTGACGGCGACCAGATCGTTGAAGCGCGCCGAGAGCGCCACGGTGGCGATCTGCGTCTTGTCGCCGATCTCGACCAGGAAGAAGGCGACCGCGGTGGCGATGAACGCGCCGGCCGCGCCTGCGACCTTCGGGCCTTCGTCGGCCTTGTCGGGAATCAGGCACCAGACGGCCATGGCGAGGAACATGATGCCGAGGATCCAGCGCATCGCGACCGGTCCTAGCCAGGCGGCGACCGCGGCGCCGGCCCAGGCGGCGAGCGCGTGGTTGGCGAGCGTCGCGACGAGGATGCCCAGGATGATGGGCACCGGCCGGCGATAGCGGGTGGCGAGGATCATGGCCAGGAGTTGCGTCTTGTCCCCGATCTCGGCGACGGCAACGAGTCCTGTTGAAACAAGAAAGGCTTCCACGGCGAATCACGCAGCGGGACCGGGCACGAACCAATGACTCCCCGCACTGCCCGATCCCGCGGGTGTGAGTGCTGGAAGCCAAAGGTCTCGCCAAGCGCGGTCCGTTGGACCGTCGTTCGCCGGATGGGCCATGGTTCCGAGGAACCAAGTCTGTTGACACATCCGCCTCTGGGGTGAGGCCGGCTACTCCCCAATGACGGGGCGTTGATAGTCCTCTGTTTCGGCACCTGCAAGGCACGGAACGTCGCGGGTTCTTGCGAGTGTCTCGCAAGCCGCTCTGACATCAGGAGCGCGTTGCCCTAGAGTTGCACGAACCGTCCGAGGTGCCCGATGCCGTCCCTGTCCAAGCGTCGTCTGCTCGCTCTCTCCCTGCCCTTATCCCTATCGGCCGCACCGTTCGCGCGCACCGCCTTCGCCCAGACATGGCCGGACCGTCCCATCCGCATCGTGGTGCCGTTTCCCGCAGGCGCGGGCGTGCTCGACATCATGGCGCGCCTGCTGGCGCAGCATCTCGGCCCCGCACTCGGCCAGCAGATCGTGATCGACAATCGCCCTGGTGCGGGCGGCACGATCGGCGCCGATGTCGTCGCGAAGGCGCCGCCCGACGGCTACACGGTGCTGATGGGCAATCCGTCGCTCGTCGTGAACCCGTTCCTGATGGCGAAGATGCCCTACGACCCGATGACGGATTTCATCCCGCTCACCCTGGTCAACACGGCGCCGCTGCTGCTGGTCGCGCATCCCTCGCTGCCGGCCAACTCCGTGAAGGAGCTGATCGCGCTGGCTCGGGCAAAGCCCGCCGAGTTGAACTACGGCTCCGGCGGCGTGGGCAGCACGCCGTTCCTCGCCACCGAACTCTTCCGCTCGATGGCCAACATCGACGTGACCCACGTTCCCTATCGCGGCGGCGCGCCGGCCCTGGCCGATCTGGTCGCGGGCCAGCTCAGCTTCATGATCGAGAACATGCCGGGCACGCTGCCGCTGGTGAAGTCGGGCAAGCTCAAGGCGCTGGGCGTCACGACCGACCATCGAGCGGCGCTCGCGCCGGACATTCCCACCATCGCCGAATCCGGCGTGCCGGGATACGAGGTGGTCGGCTGGAACGGGCTTTTCCTGGTCAGGGACACACCACGCGCGATCGCCGGCAGGCTCTACGATGAGGTGGCGAAGGCCCTGCGCAGCGCCACCGTGAAGGAGCAGATGGCGGCGCTGGGCGCCGAGCCCGGCGGCAACACGCCGGCCGAGTTCACCGCCTTCGTGCGCGCCGAATCCGCGCGCTGGGGCAGGATCATCCAGGACAAGGGCATCAAGCCCGAGTGACACCCGCGATGGCGGCCGATGCGAGCTTCGTGTCGACCACATCCTCGAAGGCGATGTCGCGCGACAGGATGCCGGACGAGCGCATGGCGGCGTGCAGCCGGTCGTAGCCCTCGCGGCGGATGACCGGATCGGGTCCCCAGAGATTCAGCGCACGATAGCGGTCGATGCAGGCCGCGAACAGGTCGCGCGAAACGTCGGGAAAGAAAGACTGCACCGCATCGACGATGTCGAACGACGGCGCCGTGGCGAACCATTTCAGGGTCGCGTCCATGCCGCGGATCATGCGCGAGAGTTCGTCCGTGCGGCTCTCGAGCAGCCCGCGTCGCGTCACCAGCGTCGTGTACGCGGTGAGGCCGCGATCGGCGGCGGCGTACCAGACGTGTCCCGCGCCCGTCGAGATCAGGCGCTCGGCGTAGGGCTGGAAGACCTGCACGGCGTCGATCTTGCCTTCACGCAACGCGGCTTCGTTCTCCGCCATGCTCCTGTCGGTGACGCGGTCGACTTTCGAGGGATCGACGCCGGCGCGCCGCAGATCGTCCTGCAGGCAGACCCAGGGCGTCGGCACTTCCGACACCGTCGCGAGCTTCACGGACAGGAGATCGGCGAACCTGAAGTCGGGACGCGGACGGGCGCCGATCACGAAGAACGGATCGCGCGCCACGACATCGCAGAAGCAGGCCAGGTCCGATTTCGGGTCGGCATCTCGCGCGATCATGACGCGCAGAGGGCCGCCCCACATCACATCGACCTCGCCGGCCCGCAGTGCCGCGGCGGCGGCCAGCGGATCGGGCGAGGGCCGCAGCTCGACCTCGACGCCCGCCCGTGCGAAGGCACCCGTGGCATGAGCCGCATAGAAGGGAGCGTAGAACAGGGCGCGGAAATTCTCGGAAAGCACGATAGCCATGCACCGATCCTATCACGGCGCATCTCCCACCGCAGGGCGCCGCGTGCTAGGCCTTGGGCATGGCGAAATCCAAGGCTCCCGCGAAGACCCCGGCGGACGGCGAGAACAAGCCGATCCGCAATCTCTATCTGATCGACGGCTCGGGCTACCTGTTCCGCGCCTATCACGGCCTGCCGCCCATGAACCGGCCCGACGGGACGCCGATCAATGCGGTGTTCGGCTTCTGCCGCATGCTGGTGGCCGACCTGCTGGACAATCCGGAGATCGATCACATCGCCATGATCCTCGACGCCGGCAGTGTCACGTTCCGCAACAAGATCTACGACAAGTACAAGGCCAACCGGCCCGAGCCGCCCGAAGACCTGATCCCACAGTTCCCGCTGATCCGCGAGGCGGCGCGCGCGTTCAACATCACGGTGTGCGAGCTCGACGGCTACGAGGCCGACGACCTGATCGCGACCTACGCCCGCATGGCGCTCGAAGCCGGCGGCACCTGCACCATCGTCTCGTCGGACAAGGACCTGATGCAGCTCGTGCGGCCGGGCGTCGAGCTGATGGACCCGATCAAGAAGATCAAGCTGGGTCCCGAGGCGGTGTTCGAGAAGTTTGGCGTCACGCCCGACAAGGTCGTCGACGTGCAGGCGCTGGCCGGCGATTCGACCGACAACGTGCCGGGCGCGCCGGGCATCGGCGTGAAGACCGCCGCGCAGCTCATCAACGAGTACGGCTCCCTGGAAGCGCTGCTCGAGCGCACCAAGGAGATCAAGCAGCCCAAGCGCCGCGAATCGCTCGAGAACAATGCCGAGCTGATCCGCATCTCCAAGCAGCTCGTCACGCTGCGCGACGACGTGCCGGCGCCGGCCGATCCCGATTCCTTCGACAAGCGCCGGCCCGATCCCAACGTGCTGCTGCCGTGGCTGGAACAACAGGGCTTTAGAACGCTGTTGCAGCGTTTCACCACTGAGCTGGGCGAAGCGACGGCGCCGGTCGCGCCCCCTTCCGCGCCCGCGCCGGCGAAGAAGGCCGAGCCGACGCCCGCGCCCGCGGCTTCCGCGTCGAAGAAGCCCAACCGCGACTTCACGACGGCAGACTACGAGCTGATCCAGGACGAGAAGCTGCTCGACGAATGGATTGCCGAGGCGACACGCGCCGGCACGGTCGCGTTCGACTGCGAGACCGACGGACTCGATTCCAACAATGCCGGCCTGGTCGGTGTCTCACTGGCCCTGCTCGAAGGCCCGTGGGGCGACGTCAACTCGACGCGGCGCCGCGCGGCCTACCTGCCGCTGATGCACCGCGTCCCCGGTGCTGCCGTGCAGGGCGCGCTCGATCTTCTGGGCGACGGCGGCGACAAGGATGCCGGCAAGCTGCTCGAGGGCCAGATCCCGCTGAAGACGGCGATCGAGAAGCTGAAGCCGCTGCTGGAAGATCCGGCCGTGCTCAAGGTCGGCCAGAACATCAAGTACGACATGGCAGTGTTCCGCCGGCACGGCATCGAGATCGGCCCTGTCGACGACACGATGCTGATCTCCTTCGTCCTCGACGCCGGCAAGAACAACCACGGCATGGACGAGCTGGCGGAGCTGCATCTCGGCCAGAAGACCATCAAGTTCTCCGACGTGGCCGGCAGCGGCGCCAAGCAGGTGACCTTCGACAAGGTGCCGCTCGACAAGGCGCGCGACTACGCGGCCGAGGACGCCGACGTCACCATGCAGCTGTGGGCGCGCCTCAAGCCGCGACTCGTCCCTGAGCGTGTCACCTCGATGTACGAGACGATCGAGCGGCCGCTGATTCCGGTGCTGCTCACCATGGAAAGCGCCGGCATCAAGGTCGATGCGCTGAAGCTCAAGGGGCTCAGTGCCGACTTCGAGAAGCGGCTGGCCGAACTCGAGGGCGAGATCCACAAGATCGCCGGCCGCGAGTTCAACGTCGGCTCGCCCAAGCAGCTGGGCGAGATCCTGTTCGACGAGCAAAAGCTGCCCGGCGGCAAGCGCAACAAGAACGGCTCGTGGGCGACCGACGCCTCCGTGCTCGACGATCTCGCCGCGCAGGGCCATCCGCTGCCGGTGAAGATCCTGGAGCACCGCCAGCTCGCCAAGCTCAAGGGCACCTACACCGACGCGCTGGTGCGCCAGGTCGATGCCAAAACCGGCCGCGTCCACACGTCGTATCACATGACCGGCGCCGCCACAGGACGCCTCGCCTCGACCGATCCCAACCTGCAGAACATCCCGGTGCGCTCGGAAGAAGGCCGCAAGATCCGGCAGGCCTTCATCGCCGAGGCGGGCCACAAGCTGCTCAGCGCCGACTACTCGCAGATCGAGCTGCGCCTGCTGGCGCACGTCGCCGATATTCCCGCGCTGAAGGAGGCCTTTGCGCGCGGTGACGACATCCACGCCATCACCGCGAGCGAGATGTTCGGCGTGCCGGTGAAGGGCATGGACCCGCTGATGCGCCGCCGCGCCAAGGCGATCAACTTCGGCATCATCTACGGCATCTCGGCCTTCGGGCTCGCCAACCAGCTCGGGATCGGCCAGCAGGAGGCCAAGGAGTACATCGGCAAGTACTTCCAGCGCTATCCCGGCATCCGCGACTACATGGAACGGACCAAGGAGTTCGCGCGCAAGCACGGCTACGTGCTGACGCCGTTCGGCCGCAAGATCCATCTGCGCTTCATCCACGACAAGAGCCAGGGCATGCGCGCCTTCGCCGAGCGCGCGGCGATCAACGCCCCGCTGCAGGGCGGCGCCGCCGACATCATCAAGCGAGCGATGATCCGCCTGCCGGGTGCGCTGACCGAGGCGAAGCTCAAGGCGAAGATGCTGCTGCAGGTCCACGACGAGCTTCTGTTCGAGGTGCCCGAGAAGGAACTCGACAAAACCAGGGACGTGGCGCGCAAGATCATGGAAAGCGCTGCCTCACTCACCGTGCCGCTGGTCGTCGACACCGGCGTCGGCGACAACTGGGCGGCCGCGCATTGATGCGGCTCGAAACCCGACCACAACACCCGTGTCATCCCGAGCGAAGTGAGGGATGACACCGTTTCCTGCATCGACACAAAATTGAGGAACGCCATGAAGATCTGGGGCCGCGCCAATTCGATCAACGTGATGAAGGTGCTGTGGTGCGCCGACGAGTGCGGCGTGAAGTACGAGCGCACCGACGTCGGCGGGGCGTTCGGGGGCAACGACCAGAAATGGTACCTCGACATGAATCCCAACGGCGTCGTCCCGACCATCGACGATGGCGGGCGCATCATCTGGGAGAGCAACTCGGCGGTGCGCTATCTCGCGGCCAAGTATGCCGCGGGCTCGCTGTGGCCCACCGATCCCGGCCAGCGCAGCGAGGCCGACCGCTGGATGGACTGGCAGCTCAGCACCATCGCCGAGCCGATGCGCATCGCCTTCTGGGGCCTGATCCGCACACCGCCGGAGAAGCGCGACATGGCAGCCATCGGCAAGGCCGCGCAGGAGGCCGGCAAACTGTTCGGCCGGCTCGATGGCTGGCTCGCGGGCCGGCGCTACGTCGCGGGCGACCATTTCACGATCGGCGACATCCCGGTGGGCTGCTTCGTTTACCGATGGTATGCGCTGGAAATCGAACGCCCGGAGCTGAAGAACGTGCGGGCGTGGTACGAGCGGCTGACGACGCGCCCGGCCTATGCCCGACACGTCATGATAAAGCTGACCTGAGCAGCACGCTTCCCGCGTCGTTCCAGCTGGGAAACCTCCGCGTCGCCAGCGCCTGCGCGATCCTGTCCCTCGCGGCCGCCAGGGCCGCGCCGTCGGAGATCCAGGTGGCCATTGCCCGCGTCAATCCCTCGGCACTTGCGGGATCGAAATAGGTGGCGAGGTCGAGGCCGGCCTCGCGCGTCGCCCCGGCATTCGAGGCGATGCAGGGCACCCCGAGGGCAAGGCTCTCCTGCACCGCGAGCCCCCAGCCTTCCCCGTGACTCGGCATGACCGTGAAAAGAGCGTTCCGGTAGAGGGTCCCGAGATCGCCGTCGGAAAGATTTTCAAGCCAGAGTAGGTTGCCGTTGCGGGAGCCCGCTGCCAGCCGTGCGCGCACCTCGGCCGCTTTCCAGCCGTAGCCACCGACGATCACCAGACGCGGGACAACGTCGCCAAATCGGGCGCGAAGCTCATCGGTCGCATCGAGCAGCGCCGGGACATTCTTGCGGGGCTCGATCGTGCCGACCGACAGCATGAACGGCTTGTCGATCAGTCCATGACGCTCGAGGACCAGACGGTCGGAGAGACGATCATGGCCCGCGTCGCGCAAGGCATCGAAGCTGTCCCAGCCCATCGGCAAGACGGCGATCGGCTTTTCCGGAACCGACCGGTCGGCGAGATAGCGCTGCACCTGTTGCCTGACGAATTGCGAGCTGGTCAGCCAGCAATCCACGCTCGGGGCGATCCCGTGAAGTTGCTCGGCAAAGACCCGCACGGCACCGGCGGGAGTCCATTCCGGCCGCTCGATGAGATAGAGGTCGTGGATCATCTGGACGATCCGCACGCCCGTTCGCTTCTTCAAGCCAGCGACCGTCGCGACGTACTTCTTCTGCCACCAGAGATCGCCGGGATTGAACAACGCGTCTTGCGGGCCGGGGGGCGCAACGATATCGAGCGCCGGCAACGACCGCCGCGCGGCTCCTTCCGTCCAGGCCTCGATGAGACCTTCCATTCGGGTCAACCCGGCCGCCAGATACGGCAGATGGAAGTGCCGACCTTCGGACAGCATTTCCGGGAGCGTCGCCAATCGCAATCCCTGCGCCAGGATGCGTCGAAGGCGCGAGATTGCCGAGGAGCGTCCGCTACCGAGGTTGGCGATCAGTTCGGGTTCGATCCGGTAGAATCGATCGCTACCGAGTATGCGCACCACGAACTCGACGGTGGACGATTGTCGGACGACGTCCGAGGACGCCACCTTTTCGATAACCCTCTGCACACCGCCGGGATGCCGGAAGTAGGCATACCAATGCACCAGTCCCGTCAGGTCGTAGAGCAGCCGCGCACTCACGGGTCGCGTCCGCTTCCGTCGAGGCTCGCCTGCTTCAACAACACCTGTCCGGCATCGTTCCAGGTGGGGAAATGCTCCGAGTCCAGCGCCTCGGCAATTCTCACCCGCTCTCGCTGAAGGGCGGCGCCATCGGTGATCCAATGGGCCATCGCAGACTTCAAACTCGCGGGATCCGAAGGATCGAAATGAACCGCGAGGCCACGACCGGACTCGCGCAACGCTCCGCCGGTCGAGGCGATGCAGGGTACGCCATGAGCGATGCTCTCCTGCACCGGCAGTCCCCATCCCTCGGAATGACTGGGCGACACAGTGAAGAGCGCCGCGCGATAGAGGGTGGACAGATCGGCGTCGCGAACCCTGGTCAACCATCTGGTGTGCGGGGTGCGCCACAGGCGCGCCGCAAGACCCTTCGCGCTCCACCCGTAACCGCCCACGACCACCAACGCTGGAACACGCTCACCGAGGTCCCGGCGCAAGTCGTCCATGACATCGAGGAGCGTTGCCAGATTCTTGCGCGGCTCGACGGTTCCGACGAACAGGATAAAGGGTTGATCGGCAATGCCGGAGCGCTGGAGCGCCGCCCTGGCACCGGGGCGATCCTCCCCCCTTGAAACCGCGAAACTATCCCAACCCATGGGAAGGACCTCGACAGGTCGCGGAGGGAGCGAGTGGCTCTCCATGTAATTCCCGAGCTGTTCCTTCACGAAGGTCGAATTGGTCAGCCATCGATCGACGCCAGGTGCAGCCCCGCCGAAGGTGGACGTGAATGTGCGCACGAAGGTTGGCGAGGCCCAGTCGGGCCGTTCGATAAAGAAAAGATCGTGGATCATTTGCACGACCTTCACCCCTGTGCGGGCCTTCAGCCGAAGCACGAACGGAGCGTAGTGATTCTGCCACCACAAGTCGCCTGGGTTGAAAAACGTGTCCTGCGGACCGGGATCCCGCACGACTTCCAGCGGCGGCAGGGCGGTCGGCACTCGCCTGCCGAACCAGGCCTCGACCAATGGCGCCAGACGAGCCCGGCCGAGGAGGAAGTAGGGAACGTGGACAATGGCCATGTCCGACGATGGACCCCCGCGCCGTGCCTGTCGCATGGTCATCGTGAAGAGCGCGCGCAGTCGGGCTATCGTCGCCCGGCGCCGCAGCGGATCCTGGAGATCGCGCAATATGCCGCCATCCACCCTGTACAGTTCGTTGCCGCCAAGCGCCCGCGTCACGAACTCCACGTGCTCGTTCCCCTGAACGGCCGTCGAGGAAAGCAGCTTTTCAGTCACCCTTTGGATGCCAGAGGGATTCGGGAAGAAGGCGTACCAGTGAAGCAGCCCGGTGACGTCGAAGAGCAATCTACGGGTCACGTCCCGACTTTCGACCATCGGTCAATGCGCTGTCGGTCAACATAATTGCGTGGTCCGGCACTCGCAAGGTCACTATCATTTCAAGACATCTGCCCGAACATGAAAACATTCCGCCACATCATCATCACTGGCGCTTCGAGTGGCATCGGGGAGGCGCTGGCCATCGACTATGCTGCTCCTGGCGTCGTCCTTGGCCTGACGGGCCGTGACGCCGGACGTCTGTCTGCGGTGGCGGATGCCTGCCGAACCCGGGGAGCGACGGTGCTCGCCGATACTGTCGACACCACCGATCGATCCGCAATGGCGCGCTGGTTGACGGCATTCGACGACGCTCATCCGGTCGACCTGCTGATTGCCAATGCCGGGATATCGCTCGACCAGAACAACCTGGGAATCGAACCCTTCGATTCGGCTCACAGGACCATCGCGGTCAATATCACGGGCGTACTGAACACTGTCGAGCCGCTGATTGATCGCCTCATGGCGCGGCGCGAAGGACAGGTCGGCGTGATTTCGTCCCTTGCGGCTTTCTTCGGCCGCCCGCGATCGGCTTCGTACAACGCGAGCAAGGCCGCGATTCGCGTCTGGGGAGAGAGCCTTCGCTTCCCCCTCGCAAAAGCCAATGTCGGGTTGAGCGTCGTCTGCCCGGGCTATGTAACGAGCCGCATGACCGATGCGATCGCCGATCCCAGACCGAAGACGATGAGCACCGGGCGCGCGTCGCAGATCATCCGGCACGGTCTCGCCCGCAACAGGCCGCGCATCGCATTTCCCTTCGGCCTCGCCATCGGCGTCTGGTTCACGGCGCTGCTTCCCGCCTGGCTGAGTGCGCGGATGTTGAAGGAATAGCGCCGCATGCCGTCCGCTATGGAGAACGGACCAAAGACGCGTACCATCGTATTTTGCCATATCGACAGCCTGTGTTGCCTCCCGGCATTGAACGCGGTGTTCGCGGAACTCGGGGACGACATAGGCCTCGTCCTGTCCTCGCGGCGGTTCGGCTCCAGTCATGGCACCTTCTGGGAGCAAGCGACCGCTGGCTTCCGGCGCTTTGGCATCCCGCTCAACCTCTGGCTGGGCTTCGACCTGGTATCGGTACCGATCGTCGCCTTTTTCGCGCGCTGGCTTTCGCGGGTCACTGGACGTACTCCGTCACTGGCGACATTGCCCGAGCTGGCGCGGCGCCATGGCGCGCGGTTCGTCGAAACATCCGACGTCAATTCCGCCGAGACACTTGCCGCCGTACAGGCTTGTGCTCCCGATTTCATTGTCGTCATGAATTTCGACCAGATCCTGCAGCCCCCGCTGATCGGTCTGCCGAAGGTGGCTGCGGTGAACGTTCACCCGTCCCTGCTTCCAAAACTGCGCGGCCCCTGCCCCGTCCTGTGGGCACGAGCGAGGCAGGAGCGCATTTCAGGCGCCACGGTTCACGCGATCGAAGATCGCACGATCGACGCCGGCCGCATCATTGCCCAGGTCGAAGTGCCGATCGACGGCGCAACGTCGGTCGGCGAACTGACGACGCAATTCTTCTCCGCCGGTGCGCGTGCCCTGCCGACAGCACTGGCGCGTCTCGCGGCCGACAGGACCGCAGGACAACCGCAGCAGCTCTCGGACGGTCAGTATCTGGGGTATCCGACGGCGCTCCAGATGAAAGACTTCCGGCGCGCAGGACTTCGCCTCTGCCGCCTGCGTCACGCCGCCCGGCTGGTGTCGGCAGCTCTCGGCGTGACCCGCTGGAAGCTGTAGCTGGAAGTAACTAGCGGCGCTTCGGGAGCTTCGAACTCTCGGCGACGATGGCGCGATCGACCACCGTGAACAGGTAGGCGTCGGGTGACAGCGTGCAGCCGCCGCGCACCAGATGGGCGAGCTGGGCGCCCTGCTCGCCGTCGGGGATCATGACGCCCCGCACGCGCGCCGAATGCTCGGCGAGGAACACCGCCAGCGCCTTGCGCGCCTCGGGGTTCATCGCATGCGCTTCCCTGCAGGTGATGTAGGCAGCCTGATCGAAATTGAGCGGCGGCATCTGGGCCTGGGCCGATGTCGAGAGGCCGACGAGGGCCGCACCGAGCGCGACGATGAACCTGGAGGTCATGTCGATCTCTCCTTACTTGCTGTTGCCGATGGCGGTGCCGCCGAGATAGCCGACCGCGCCGCCAATCAGGCCCGCGCCGACCACCGCACCGAAGCTGCCGCCGGTCGCCAGGCCGATGCCCGTGCCCGCCGCCGCGCCGACCAGCGCGCCGGTCTGGCCGTCGGACAGGTTGTTCATGTTGCAGCCGCCCAGGAAACCGGCTGCCACCAGCAGCGTCAGGACCTTGGTCTTCATCGAACTTCTCCCCCTAAGCCCGCCTCCCTCACGGAGGCGTCATGTCCGCTTTCACCCAACCCTTATCAGGATTGAAGGTCGTCATCATCCCGGCGCGCTGCGCCGTGTCGGGGCCGAGATCCTGCTGATAGACCTCGCCCTTGTAGTCAACGATGAAGGTCATCACGCCGGTCACGCCGTAGCGCACCGGCCAGGCGATGGCGGCGAAACCGCCGATCATGCGGCCGTTCACGATGTAGTCGCGGGCGCCGCCCGGCGCCGCAGGACCCTGCGCATAGAGCAGGCGGAAGTAGTAGCCGTAGTGGCCGTCCGGCGACTTGCCGTCGACCTGGGCGCGGGCTACGGCCGGTCCCAGCGGGCTCTGCGGCTCGCCGGGCTTGGTCTCCCAGTAGAGGCCGTTCTTGGTGCCGGGCGAGCTGAGCAGACGGCGCGCATAGACGGGCGAGCCGCTCTTCATCGGGTCCATCGCCACGTAGTCGCGCTGGGCATCGACGATGGCCAGCATCGTCTGGATGACGGCGGCTTCGTCATGGCCGATCTGGCGCAGGCGCATTTCGCGCCAGCCCGCGACGGCATCGAAGCGCCACTCCGCGCCGTCCTTCACGATCGGAATGGGCAGCGTCCAGCCGGCCTTGCCGGCCACGATCGTCGCCTTGTCGCCCGAGACCTTGACCTCGTGACCTTCATCCCAGGCGGCGAGATAGGCGGTGCGACGCGCCTGGACCTGCTCGGAAGTCGCCGGCACGAATTCTCGCCATTCGGGCCCGAGCAAAGCGCCCAGACTCTTTGTATCCATCTTGCGAACCGCGTCCGTGAACGCATTGGCGGCCGCCTCGGCGGTCGGGAAGCCCTGCACCTTCGCCGCCTGCTGGGCGATCGCGCCGCCTGCCAGGCCCCCCGCAAGACCGACGAACACGACAAGGGCCAGAAGGCCGCGCCGGAACATCGTGCCGCTCATCGCCGTCCTCCCCCGAACCTGCCGCCACCGCCGCCGCCGAAATGGTCACCGCCGCCACCGCCCCAGCTCCGGTTGCCCCAGGACTGGCTGCCGCGCTCGAAGTCGCGGCTGGCACCGCTGCCGCCGCGGTTGATGTCGCCGAACGCACCGCGCTCGCCGGCGGAACGATTCTCGAAGTTGCGATTCTCCGCCCCCCGGTTCTCGACCGGGCGATTCTCGGCCGGCCGGTTCTCGCCCGGACGCTGCGTGTAGTTGCCGCGTCCGTCGAGCTGGCCGCGGAACTGCTCGCGCTGCTGCGCATCGGGGCGATTCTGGCGGTACTCCTGGCGCTCGGCAGGCGTGCGATAGGGCACGCCGTCACGATGGGCCGGATCATGGTTCCACTGTCCGTTGCGATAACGGTCGCCGTTGAAGTTGTTGGCGCTGATGTTGGTGGCCTTGTTCACATTCACGGTCGTGTAGCTGTTGCCCCAGCCGCCGCCGCTGTAGCCCCAGTGCCAGCCGCCGAACATCGCCGCGCCGGCGGCGACGCCCAGGCCGAACATCATGCCGGTCATGAGCGCCGCGCCGTAATTGGGCGGCGGAGGATAATAGGGCGGCGGATAGGCCGGATAGGGCCAGGGGCCGTAAGCCCAGGCCGGATTGTAGTAGGGCACGTACATGACTTCCGGATTGGCCGGCTCGATGACGATCGCGTTGGCGCCGCCGCTCGACTGCGTCGTCACCTTCTGCTGCGGCGTCGACTTCAGGTTGCCCGCCGCCTCGGCCTTGGCGCGCAGTCGCTGAACCGAGGCCGCGACGTCCTTCTGCTGGCCGATCATCGCGTCGCCGACTTTCTGGGTCCAGTCGAGCTGGTTGCTCATCATCTGCAGCGTCTGCGGGAAGGCGGTCAGCGACTTCACGCTGACGTCCCAGCTCTTGTCCTTCACCGCGGCGACGGCGGCATCGCCCTTGAGGTTGGGATTGGCCTGCGACCAGCGCGCGGCCTCGACGATCTCGAGAGGATAGGTCGCGCCCATCAGCACCTGGGCGAGCAGCGCGTCCGGGTACAGCGCGATCGGCGCCAGCATCTGGTCGAGCTGCTCGGTGGTGAACGGCTTGTTCGACTCCTGCGCCCGTACGGCGAAGGGAGCCAGGGCCAGCACGGCCGTCGACAATGCAAGAAGTTTGCGTCGTTCCATGTGCTGCTCGTTCCCTGAAAATGCCAACGAAAAGAACGGCGGCACAGTAACGGCGAAGACCATATCGCGTCCAGCGCAGGGCTCGATTCACATCAGGCGATGGACCTGCTCCGGCTCGTCCCTGCCCTTCACGTGCCGCAATTCCGGAGTTGGCAATTCGCCCAGGACTTCCGGGTGCTTCATCGCCGCGATCGTATCGCCGCTCGCCAGCACGATCACGTCCTCGTCGTCGCGCATGAACTCCTTGCCGAGCTGTTCGAAGCGCTGCGCGACGTTCACCGTGTCGCCGACCACGGTGTAGTTGACCCGTCCCGGTGCGCCGATGTTGCCGACGACCACCGGCCCGGAGTGAATGCCGATGCGTAACCGCACCGGGGCCTTGCCCGAGGCGGCGCGCTGGCGGTTGTCCTCCTGCAGGACACGGCCCATCTCCAGCGCGGCATGCACCGCACGATCGGCATGGTCGTCCATCTTGGAAAGGCCGCCCCACACGGCCATGACGCAGTCGCCGATATACTTGTCGATAACGCCCTGGTCGTTCTCGATGCAGGCGCCCAGCAGCGCGAAATGATGGTTGAGCATGTCGGCCGTCTCCTGCTCCGGCAGATCCTCGGCCTGCGGCGTGAAGCCCACGATGTCGGTGAACATCACCGTGACGGTGCGGCGTCGCGACGCCACCGCGTCCTCGCCGAGTTCCATCAACCGGAAGACCAGGCGATGCGGGACGTAGGCGCCGAACCATTTCAGCGCGCCGCGCGCCTTGTCGAGACTGTGGCCGGCATCGTCGATCTCTCGCAGCCGCGACTGGCGATGGAACGGCTCGTCGAACTTGAGATGCTCGATCGATTCGGCGGCCGAGGTCAGCGTGCGGATCGAGCGCGCCATGCTCAGCCCCATCAGCAGCGCCAGCAGCGCCGCGACGGCCAGCGTGATGGCGCCCACGATGGCGCCGTTGGTCAGCCTGTCGAGATCACTGGTCGCATCCTCGATCGGGTAATACTGGCCGATCAACCAAGGATCGGGCCCGAAGCGCTTCAGCTCGCGATAAACGAACACCCAGCGCCGCCCGCCGGCCTCGACGACATGCCCGAGCGATCCCAGGGCCCGGTCGATCTGCGGCGAGCGCACCGGCGGGTCCCAGATCTTGGCGAGGACCGGGTCGTCGACTTCCTTGATCGTCGGCAGCGACCGTTCCTCGGAGAGGCCCAGCCCCCGCGGATCGATGAGGCGGCGCGTCGCCAGGACCTTGTCCCGCCCGACAAGGATGAAGAAGCCGCCGTCGCCGCCGTTCTTGGGATCGATGAGATAGGAGAGATCGCCGACCGCCACCGTGGCGATCAGGCCGCCGATGAAGGCGTTGTCGATGCGCCGCACCGGCGTCCGGACGTTGACCACCGGCTGCTTGTTCGTCTCGCTCCAGAACAGCGCCCCCCAGAAGGTCTGCTGCGCCGTCTGGAGCTGGCGGAAACGCTGCATGCCCTGCGGCATGTCCACCAGCGAAAGCGTCTCGCGCTCGATATGGCCATCGGGTTCGCGGACGGCGCGATGCAGCTGGAGATCGAGCGTGGCGAAGCCCGCGGCCGACACCGCGGGCACCTGCTGCATCATGACCGCCAGCGCCTCGCGGACATCGACGGGCGATTCGATGTTGATGCGCCCCGCCGCGGCAAGGCCCGCGATCAGCTCGAGCTGCTCGCCCACCGGATCCAGCCGGCTGCGCACCAGCGCGACCTGCCCGTCGACCACTCGGGCGGCGCGGTCGACCAGGAGGCGCTCCGCCGTGCCGCTCGCACCGGCCAGCACGACGATGTAGGCGATGCCGGAAATCAGCGAGAGCGAGACGAAGGCGAGCGCCAGCGCGGCGACCATCGGCAGGCGCCAGGGCCGGCGCGGGGCGGCAGCCGCTGCAGGAAGGGAGTTCTGGGGAATCGGGCTCACGCGGCGGACATCATAGGATGTCCGCCGTGCAGAAGCGATGTCGCGTTGCTTCAGGCCGCGGCGCGAATGGCCGACTTGTTGACCTTGTCGTCGACGTGGCTCTCGAACTGCTGGAAGTTCTTCTCGAAGCGCTGGGCGACGTCACGCGCGGCGCTGTCGTAGGCCTTCTTGTCCTTCCAGGTGTTCTTCGGATTGAGCACCTCGCCCGGCACGTCGGGGCAGGTGCTGGGCACCTGCATGCCGAAGTGAGGATCGGTGGACGACGCAACGCCGGCCAGCGTGCCGTCGAGGGCCGCGCGCACCATCGCGCGCGTATGGCGGATCGACATGCGCTCGCCGACGCCGAAGCCGCCGCCGGACCAACCGGTGTTGACCAGCCAGCACTTCACGTTCTGGCGGGCCATCTTCTCGCCCAGCATCTTGGCGTAGACCGTCGGATGGCGCGGCATGAACGGCGCACCGAAGCAGGTCGAGAAGGTCGCCTGCGGCTCGGTCACGCCCTTCTCGGTGCCGGCGACGCGCGCCGTGTAGCCCGAGAGGAAGTGGTACATCGCCTGCTCCGGCGACAGCCGCGAAATCGGCGGCAGCACGCCGAACGCATCGGCCGTCAGCATCACGATGTTCTCGGGCGTGCCGGCGATGCCGGTGGCCGAGGTGTTCGGGATGAAGTCGAGCGGATAGCAGGCGCGCGTGTTCTCGGTATAGGCGCCGTCGTCGAGGTCGAGCCGGCCGGTCGCCGGATCGATCACGACGTTCTCCAGCACCGTGCCGAAGCGGCCGGTGGTGGCATAGATCTCGGGCTCGGCCTCGCGGCTGAGCTTGATCACCTTGGCGTAGCAGCCGCCCTCGAAGTTGAAGAGGCTGTCCTCGGCCCAGCCATGCTCGTCGTCGCCGATCAGGGTGCGCGTCGGATCGGCCGAGAGCGTGGTCTTGCCGGTGCCCGACAGGCCGAAGAAGACCGCGACGTCGCCCTTCGGGCCGATGTTGGCCGAGGCGTGCATCGGCAGCACGTTCTTGTCCGGCAGCAGGTAGTTCAGGATCGTGAACACCGACTTCTTGATCTCGCCGGCATACCAGGTGCCGCAGATCGCCACGACGCGGTCGGTGAAGTTCACCAGGATGGCGCAGTCCGACGCCGTGCCGTCGAGCTTCGGATCGGCCTGGAAGCCCGGCAGGTTCAGGATCGTGAACTCGGGCTTGAAGCCTTCGAGTTCCTCGGGGCGGGGCCGCAGGAACATGTTGCGGGCGAACAGGTTGTGCCACGCCGTCTCGTTGACCACGCGCACGCCAATGCGGTGCGCGGGATCGGCGCCCGCCCAGCAGTCGCGCACGAACAGGTCGCGGCGCTGCGCGTAGGCGATCATGCGATTGTAGAGCGCGCGGTAGCGATCGGGCGTGATCGGCTTGTTGGTCTTGCCCCAGTCGATCCGGCCCTTGCTGTCCGAATCCTCGACGATGAACTTGTCATTGGGCGAGCGGCCGGTATGGACGCCGGTGCGGACGACAAGCGCGCCGCCATCGGCCACGACGCCTTCGCGGCGGCGGACAGCCTCCTCGTAGAGCGAGGGAACCTGGAGATTCCAGTAGACGTTGCCCGGGTTCTTCAGCCCGAGCGTTTCCAGTCCAAGTTTCGGTACGACGAAGCCCGCCTGATGCACAGCGTTTCTCCTGCTTTCCGGCTAATCCGAATGGCGAAGGTGTTATTGCCCTATGCGCTACTGGCAGGGCTATAGGGTGGCAAGTGCCTGCGACAAGTTAGTGTCCAGGATCATGTGGATCGGACTTCGCAACCGCGAAATGAATGCCGCGTCGCGGAATCATCTTTCTTCCTGTTTCGCTGGAGGACCGGACCGCGCCCGGGCGACCAGGGCCACCAGAACCTTGCGCGCCTCGCCGGCCGCCGTGAGCGGAGCGTCGAAGTCGAGCCGCGCAGTCTCTCCGCCCCGCCTTAGATCGAGGCCCTCCGGATCGATGCCCGTCATCGTCCACCCGCCGGCGGTCCGGCCGATCAACTTCTCGGCATAAAGCTGGATCGCATCGCCATGGTCCTCGTTCATATGGCCGACGATGCCCGGTTCGGCCGCCGCCAGGCCCTCGGCCTCGGGGGCCGCCAGCCCGGCCCGGTCGATCCAGCGGATCTTGCCGAAACCGCCCACCAGATGACTGCGCTCCACGGAAACACGATAGAATCCGAAGTCCCTGAAGCCGGCATAGAGGGCCGCATCGGGATGCCGGGCCAGGAAACGCCCCTTCAGACGTTCGTCCTCAGTCCGTTCGGCACGCCCCAGCACGGTGACGCGCGGTCCGGTCAGGGGCTGGTCGAGGCCCGCCGTACCGTCGAACAGCAGGGAAACCCGACCGTCGGCCCGGATCGCCTTCGTATGCTCTGCAAGATCGCTCAGCAGCAGGATGGGTGTCAGGTCGTGATCAACCGCCACCAGAACCAGCGATGCATAGGGCCAGCCCGCCGGTTCGGCAGGCAGGAACGTGGCCAGGGACGCCCGATCGAGGCCGCGCAACAGGGCGCGGACGGTGCGAGACATGTCGTCTTGGGTCATTTCGGTTCAAAAAAGCCGCAATTATTCGTTGAGTATTGTGGACCGGGGAGGCGGCGGCGACGGCCCGGTCTGTGATACCATGGTCAGATTGCCGTTGTCCGCTGCAGGAGAAGCCACGCCGTGCGCAAGAACATCGCCCTCGTCGACGACGATCGCAACATCCTCACTTCGGTGTCGATGCTGCTCGAAGCCGAGGGGTTCCAGATCAAGACCTACAATGACGGAGCGTCGGCTTTGGAAGGCCTGAACCAGGCGCCTCCGGACCTCGGTATCTTCGACATCAAGATGCCGCGCATGGACGGCATGGAACTCCTGAACCGCATCCGCAAGACGCAGCAATTCCCGGTCATCTTCCTCACCTCGAAGGACGAGGAGATCGACGAAGTGCTGGGCCTGCGCATGGGCGCCGACGATTTCATCCGCAAGCCGTTCTCGCAGCGCCTGCTGCTCGAGCGCATCCGCGCCGTGCTGCGCCGGGCCGACGTGGGCGGCGCCAAGGGCGAGTCCGCGGCAGAGCGCATCGTGCGCGGCGAGCTGGTCCTCGACCCCAGCCGCCACCAGTGCACCTGGAAGGGCAAGGAGGTGCACCTCACGGTCACCGAGTTCCTGCTCCTGAAGTCGCTCGCCGAGCGGCCCGGTCACGTCAAGAACCGCGACCAGCTGATGGACGCGGCCTACGGCGAGACGATCTACGTCGACGACCGCACCATCGACAGCCACATCAAGCGCGTTCGTCGCAAGTTCCGCGAGGTCGACGGCGAGTTCGAGCAGATCGAAACGCTTTATGGCATCGGATACCGATACCGCGACTCCTGAGCCCGCGCCGCGTCCGCTCGGGTCACCGACTTTAAGTTCCCGGATCGCGACGGCGCTCGGCCGCCTGTTTCCGCGCGCGGTGCGTAAGGCATCGGCGGGGACGCCGGGTGCTGCCGATTCGCCGTCGCTGCTGCGCCGGCGCCGCAGCGTCGATCGCAGCCACTCGCCGCTGACCCGGCGCATCCTATTGCTCAACCTCATCCCGGTGGCGCTGCTCACCCTCGGCGCCGTCTACCTCAGCGACTACGAGGAGGAGTTGATCGACACCGAACTCGCCTCGCTGCTGGTGCAGGGCGAGATGGTGGCTGCCGGCATTGGCGAGGTCGCGGTGGTCGGCGGCGAGACGACCGTCAACCGCATGGACGCCGACGCCGCGCGGCAGTTGCTGACGCGGCTTGTCCGCCCGACCGGCGTGCGCGCCCGCCTGTTCAGCGAGACCGGCGAACTGCTGGGCGATTCGGCGATGCTGAACGAGGTCGGCCGCATCCACGTCGTGCCCCTGCCGCCGCCGGAAATGCCGGTTGCCGCCACCGAAACCGAGACGAAGTTCGGCGATCGCGTCAGCGACTGGATCGCCCGCCAGCTCTCCCGGGTCGATCACTATCCCGAATATATCGACAAGCCGGTGCCGACCCTGCGCGACTTTCCCGAGGCGGCGAGCGCGCTGCGCGGCTTCAACGCCTCGGCCGTGCGCAGCGCAGGCGACGGGCGGCTGATGCTCAGCGCCGCCGTGCCGGTGCAGCGCTACAAGCAGGTGCTGGGCGCCCTGCTGCTGACCCGCGACAACCGGGCTATTGCCGCGTCCCTGCGCGAGGTCCGCTACGACATGCTGACCATCGCGGCGGCCGCGCTCGGCATCACGGTGCTGCTGTCGCTGTATCTCGCCGGCACCATCACCCAGCCGATCGTGCGGCTGGCCCGCGCCGCCGACGAGGTCCGACTGGCGCGCGAGAGCCGGCCGGAGATTCCCGATCTCGGCAAGCGCGGCGACGAGATCGGCGATCTCAACGATGCGCTGCGCTCGATGACCGAGGCGTTGTGGCTGCGCATCAACACGATCGAGAGCTTCGCCGCCGACGTGGCGCACGAACTCAAGAATCCGCTGACGTCGCTGCGTTCGGCGATCGAGATGGCGGGCCATCCCAATCTCGATGCCGAGCGGCGCGCCAAGCTGATGGACATCGTCATGGACGACATCAACCGCCTCAACCGGCTGATCTCCGACATCTCCGACGCCTCGCGCCTCGATGCCGAGCTGATGCGCGGCGAGGTACGACCGGTCGAACTCGACAAGCTTCTGCGCGACATGGTCCACCACTATGCGGTGACGGCCAATCAGAAGTCCGGCGTCGAGGTCGAGTATCGCGTAGCCGCCAATCCGCCTTTCGTGGCGCATGGCCATGACGGCCGCTACGGCCAGGTCTTCCGCAACGTCATCGACAACGCGATCTCCTTCTCGCCCAGGGGCTCGAAGATCGTCGTCGAGTTGAGCCGCGAACCGCGCAACGGGCCGTTCGTCGTCACCATCGACGACGAGGGCCAGGGCATACCCGAGGACAATCTCGAATCGATCTTCCAGCGCTTCTATTCCGAGCGCCCGACCGAGCATTTCGGCCAGCATTCGGGCCTCGGCCTGTCGATCTGCCGCCAGATCGTGGAAACCTACGGCGGCACGATCGCGGCGATTAACCGGCGCGCACCGGACGGCAGGATTCTCGGCGCCCGATTCACGGTCCGGCTGCCCTCGGCCAGCGGGCGGAAGTGACCGTCACGGTAACGACTTTCGTTCACGCGACCTGCGTCGCGCTTCAAGCGAGCGGCAGGCGCTGGCGGGGCATCCTGCTGCGAGGCCCGTCGGGCGCCGGCAAATCGGACTTCGCGCTTCGTCTCGTCGATGCGGGCGCCAGGCTCGTGGCAGACGACCAGACCGCCCTGTCCAGGCGAGGGCGGTCTCTCATCGCCGCACCGCCGGGCACGATCTCGGGCCTGCTGGAAGTCCGCGGAATCGGGATCGTGAAGGTCGGCCGCCCCCGGCTTCTCGCGCGGGTCCCGATCTCCCTGCTGGTCGACCTCGTGCCGCCGGAGAAAATCGAACGCATGCCGGAGCCGGCCCGCGAGGATCTGCTGGGTGTCGAATTGCCGGTCGTCAGGCTGGCGCCTTTCGAAGCCTCCGCCCCTGCAAAGTTGCGCCTTGCCCTCGCGCAAATCCCGGCGGCATGATCGAAACAGCCCGCTATGCCAGACAGCCCTGCCTTGCCCGACCCTGCGACCGCGCAAGACGCCCGTCGGCCCTTCGTCGTGGTCACCGGCCTGTCGGGCGCGGGCCGGGGCACCGCGCTGAACGTGCTGGACGATCTGGGCTATGTCGCCGTCGACAATGTGCCCCTGCCACTGCTTCACGACCTCATGCGCTCGACGGGCGGCGCGCCCGGTGAAACGGCCCCACCTCTGGCCCTGGGCGTCGATACCCGCACCTTCGGCTTCAACGCACGGACTCTCGTCGAGCAGGTCGCCGAACTTCGCGAGCATCCGGGCCTAGCCGTGCGGCTCCTGTTCCTCGAGGCCGATACGGAGACACTGCAGCGGCGCTACACGGAATCGCGCCGGCCTCACCCGATGGCGCCCGACCGCCCGGTCATCGACGGCATTACCGAGGAGCGCCGCCAGATCGGCTGGATGCGCGACGCGGCAGACCTCTCGATCGACACGTCTTCTCTGTCGCCCCACCGCCTCAAGCAGATGCTGGCAGGCTATTTCGGCCGCGGGCGCAGCGTCGGCACCCGAATTTCCGTAATGTCGTTTTCCTTTCGGCGCGGCCTGCCGCGCGAGGCGGACCTGGTCTTCGATGCGCGATTCCTGAAGAATCCGCATTACGACCCCGTTCTGAAGCCGCTGACCGGCTGCGATCCGGCCGTGGCGGCGTTCATCGCAACCGACCCCGACTACCGTCCGTTCGTAAACAACCTGCAGGGCCTGATCGGGCCGCTGCTGCCCCGGTTCGACGCGGAGGGCAAGAGCTATCTGACCATCGCGATCGGCTGCACCGGGGGCCGTCACCGCTCCGTGGCGCTGGCCGAGGAGATTGCAGACTGGTTGCGAAGCGCAGGCCGGTCCGTCACTCTCTCGCACCGGGACGTCGGGGCGGCCGGGGAGGCCGGGGGCGCAGGGTAGAGCAAAGAATGATCGGTATCGTACTCGTGACTCACGGCAATCTGGCGCAGGAATTCAAGGCCGCGCTGGAACATGTCGTCGGGGTGCAGCAGTGCCTGTCTACGGTCTGCATCGGCGCCGACGACGACATGGAGAAGCGACGCGCCGAAATCCTGGAAAGGGTTCGGGCCTGCGAGACGGGTGAAGGCGTCATCGTGCTGACGGACATGTTCGGCGGCACGCCGTCCAATCTCGCGATCTCCATCATGGAGCAGGCGCGGGTCGAGGTGCTGGCCGGCGTCAATCTGCCGATGCTGGTGAAGCTCGCCAGCGTCCGCACGCGGCCGATTGCAGAGGCCGTACGCATGGCCCAGGAAGCCGGCCGCAAGTACATCACCGTCGCCTCGCGGATCCTGGCCAAGGAAGCCTCGTGAGCGACACCCTGCCGGGATCCAGTGCCGAGGCCGGTATTGGCGCGCTGAAGCGCAGCCTCGCCATTGGCAACAAGCGTGGACTGCATGCAAGGGCGGCCGCCAAGTTCGTGCGCACCGCGGGCCAGTTCGACGCCGTCGTCCGCGTCTCCTTCAAGGGCCAGGAAGTCTCCGGCCTGTCCATCATGGGCCTCATGATGCTTGCCGCCGGGATCGGCAGCTCGATCGAGGTCGTCTGCACCGGCCGGCAGGCCGCGGACGCCATGGCCGCCATTTCGGCCCTCGTCGAAGGAAAATTTGGCGAGGATTGAGGTTCGACGAGCCCGGTATAAAGGCTCGGGCATGCCGACATAAATTATTGCTTATATGTTGATCCAGCGCGTTGAGGCTGCTCCCCGCCGCTGATAGAACACGCCCGCTTTCGCAATTCGCCGCCTGCCGGAACCGGCACAGCCAAGGAGCGCCACATGGCCGACTACATCGTCAAGGATATCGGACTCGCCGACTGGGGCCGCAAGGAACTCGACATGGCCGAGACCGAGATGCCGGGCCTCATGTCGATCCGCAAGGAATACGGTCCGAAGAAGCCGCTGAAGGGCGCGCGCATCGCGGGCTCGCTGCACATGACCATCCAGACCGGCGTGCTGATCGAGACGCTGAAGGCGCTGGGTGCCGACGTCCGCTGGGCCTCGTGCAACATCTACTCGACGCAGGACCATGCCGCCGCCGCGATCGCCAAGGCCGGCACGCCGGTCTTCGCCATCAAGGGCGAGAGCCTCGAGGAATACTGGGACTACACCCACAAGATCTTCGAATGGCATGACGGCGGCGAGCCGAACATGATTCTCGACGACGGCGGCGACGCCACCCTGCTGGTCCATCTCGGCGCGCGCGCGGAGAAGGATCCGTCGCTGGTCGCCAACCCGACCAACGAGGAAGAGGAAGTCCTCTACAAGGCGATCCTCAAGACCAACAAGGAAAAGCCCGGCTGGTACGCCAAGCTCGGCGCCTCGATCCGCGGCGTCACCGAGGAGACGACCACGGGCGTCCATCGCCTCTACAACATGGCGAAGGAAGGCAAGCTCCTGTGGCCGGCCATCAACGTCAACGACTCGGTCACCAAGTCGAAGTTCGACAATCTCTACGGCTGCCGTGAATCGCTGGTCGACGGCATCCGCCGCGGCACCGACGTGATGATGTCGGGCAAGGTGGCGATGGTCGCGGGCTTCGGCGACGTCGGCAAGGGCTCGGCCGCCTCGCTGCGCCAGGCCGGCTGCCGCGTGATGGTGTCCGAAGTCGATCCGATCTGCGCCCTGCAGGCGGCGATGGAAGGCTACGAGGTCGTGACGATGGAAGAGGCGGCGCCGAAGGCCGACATCTTCGTCACCGCCACCGGCAACGTCGACGTGCTGACGCTCGAGCACATGAAGGCGATGAAGCACCGCGCCATCATCTGCAACATCGGCCACTTCGACAGCGAGATCCAGATCGCGAGCTTGCGTAACTTCAAGTGGCACAACGTGAAGCCGCAGGTCGACGAGGTCGAGTTCCCCGACGGCAAGCGCATCATCGTGCTGTCGGAAGGCCGCCTGGTGAACCTGGGCAACGCCACGGGTCATCCGAGCTTCGTGATGTCGGCCTCGTTCTCGAACCAGACGCTGGCCCAGATCGAGCTGTGGACCAACCCGACCAAGTACGAGAAGCAGGTCTACACGCTGCCGAAGTTCCTCGACGAGAAGGTCGCGGCGCTCCATCTCGAGAAGGTCGGCGCCAAGCTGACCAAGCTGCGCCCCGACCAGGCCAAGTATATCGGCGTGCCCGAGGCCGGCCCGTTCAAGGGCGACCTCTACCGCTACTAAGCGGCCGGCAACGGCCCACAGCGGCTCATGCTAAGAAGTCGGCATCGCAAGATGCCGACTTTTTCTTTGCCCCTTCCCGACGAGGCCGCGACCGAGCGGCTGGGCGCGAGCCTGGCCTCCCGCCTGCGGCCGCGCGACGTCGTGGCCCTCGAAGGCGGTCTCGGCGCCGGCAAGACGACCCTGGCCCGCGCGATCCTGCGCGCCGCCGCGGGCGAGCCGGCGCTGATCGTGCCCAGCCCGACCTTCACCCTGGTCGAGGTTTACGAAACGCCGCGCGGCAGTTTCTGGCATTTCGATCTCTACCGGCTGGAAGAGCCGGAACAGGTCTTCGAACTGGGCTGGGAGGAAGCGCGCGTCGACGGCATCGCTCTGGTCGAATGGGCCGAGCGGCTGGGCCCGCTGCTGCCGCGCGAGCGGCTCACCATCAGCCTGTCGGTCGAGGGCGCGGGCCGGCACGCTACCCTGGAAGGAGAAGCCCGTTTTGGCGAAGTCTGAACGCGATCACCTGCGCGCCGAGTTCGTGAGCAGGGCCGGCTGGGGCGATGCCGGCGAGCGGCTGCTGGCGGGCGACGCCTCGTTCCGCAAGTACTTCCGGCTGAGCCGGCCGCGCGGCTCCGCGGTCGTGATGGATGCGCCGCCGCCGCAGGAAGACGTGCGACCGTTCGTGCAGATCGCCCGGCACCTCATCGGGCTCGGCCTCAGCGCGCCGGAAATCCTCGCCGAAGATGTCGAGCACGGCTTCCTGTTGCTGGAGGATTTCGGCGACGACACCTACGCGCGCGTTCTGAAGGCCGGCGGCGACGAGGGCGAACTCTACAGCCGCGCCACCGACGTGCTGGTCACGCTCTATCGCGCCGGCGACCGCAGCCTGGTGCCGGGCCTCGGTGCCTATGCCGGCGATGCGCTGATCGAAGCGGCGATGCTGCTGCCGGAATGGTACCTGCCGGAAGCGACCGGCCGGCCCACTCCCCCCGAGGAGACGGCGCGCTACGTCGCGGCCTGGCGCGAATGCCTGGCCGCCCTGCCCGCCATGACGGAAACGCTGCTGCTGCGCGACTATCACAAGGACAATCTCCTGTGGCTGCCGGCGCGGCCGGGCGTGAAGGCGTGCGGCCTGCTCGATTTCCAGGACGCCCAGCGCGGCCATCCCTCCTACGATCTCGTGTCCCTCATTGAGGATGCGCGGCGCGACGTGGCGCCGGCGGTTCATGCCGCCTGCCTCGACCGCTACATCGGCGAAGCGGGCATCGCCGACGCTGCCGGCTTTCGCACCGGCTTCGCCCTGATGGCCGCGCAACGCCATGCCCGCATCATCGGCGTTTTCGTCCGCCTGTTGCGACGCGACGGCAAGCCCGACTACCTGCAATACCTCCCGCGGGTCTGGCGCATGTTCGAGCGTTCGCTCCAGCACGACGCGCTCGCACCGCTGCGCGCCTGGGTCGACCGCACGCTGCCGCCGGAACTGCGCCGCATCGGAGCGCCGTCGTGATCCGCAGCGCGATGATCCTGGCGGCGGGGCGCGGCGAGCGCATGCGGCCGCTGACCGATTCGATTCCCAAGCCGCTCATTCCCGTTGCCGGCCGGTCGATGCTGGAGCGCACGATGGACCGGCTGGATCGCAGCGGCGTGCAGAACGTCGTCGTGAACGTGCATCATCTGGGCAACCAGATCGCCGAGCGGATCGGCGGCCGCGCCCGCATCATTCGCGAGGACCGACTGCTGGAAACCGGCGGCAGCGTCCGCAATGCACTCCCGCTTCTCGGCAACGCGCCCTTCTTCGTGCTGAACGGCGACGGTCTGTGGCGCGACGGGCCGGACTCGATGCTGGGCCGCCTTGCCGCGATGTGGAATCCCAACCGAATGGACGCGCTGCTGCTGCTGCATCCGCTGGCGACGGCCATCGGCCGCGAGGAAAAGGATCGCGGCGACTACTATCTCGAACCCGACGGGCGCGCCCGTCATCGCGGCACGGCGGAGACCGCGCCCTACCTGTTCGCGTCCATCTCCGTCTGCGATTCGCGTCTTTTCAACGGCTCGCCGGAAGGTCCCTTTTCGCTCCTGAAGCTGTGGAACCGCTCGGAACAGGCGGGCCGCCTCTACGGCCTCGTGCACGACGGCGACTGGTTCCATGTCGGCACGCCGGCCGCGCTCGCCGAAGCCGAACGCGTGCTGGGATGAAGGGACTCTTCACCATCGGCACAGAACGCCGCTTTGTCGACGAGCTGGCGCGGGTCGTGCTCGCCGAGCACGGGGGCGATCCGCTGGCGCTTGCCGATGTGCTGATCCTGTTGCCGACGCGTCGCTCGGTGCGTGCGCTGCGCGAAGCCTTCCTGCGCGCCGCCGACGGCAGGCCGACGATCCTACCGCGCATGGCGCCGCTGGGCGACGTCGACGACGGCGAATGGGAGATCGCTTCAGGCGACGGCGACGCGCTCACCTTGCCGCCCGCCATCGACACCGTCACGCGCGAAGCGTTGCTCACCCAGTTCGTGGCACGCTTCAAGGACGACCAAGGCCATCCGATCGCCCAATCCGCCGCGCAGGCGTTGATGCTCGCGCGCGAACTCGGCCGCCTGCTCGACGAGCTTGCCATTGAAGGCGTGTCCTTCCGACAACTCGAGGGACTCGTCGAGGGCAACTTCGCCAACCACTGGCGGCGCACCCTCGAGTTTCTTGCCATCGTCGGCGAGTACTGGCCCGCACTTCTGGCAGAGCGCGGGCGGATCGACGCCATCGAGCGACGGACGCTGGCGATCCGCAACCAGGCCGCCCGCTGGCGCGCAAACCCTCCGGCAACACCTGTCATCGCGGCGGGCTCGACCGGCTCGCAGCCGGCGACGCGCGAGCTTCTCGCGACCATCGCCGGACTGCCGCAGGGCGCGGTCGTCCTGCCAGGCCTTGATCGCGAAATGGACCAGGCAAGCTGGGACGCGCTCGAACCGTCGCATCCGCAATACGGCCTGCGCGAGCTACTGACCGCACTCGGCCACACGCGTGCCGACGTCGAAGAATGGCCCGGCGCCCCGGGCGGTTCCGCGCGTCATCTCCTCCTCACCGAACTGATGCGTCCCGCCGAGACCAGCGAATCCTGGGTGAAGCCCGACGCCACTTCGCTGGAACATTTGACCCGGGCCGATTGCGCGACGCCGCATCAGGAAGCCCTGGTCGTGGCACTGGCCCTGCGCAGCGTACTCGAGACGCCGACGCGCACCGCAGCGCTCGTCACGCCCGACCGTGAGCTGGCGCGGCGCGTCACCGCCGAGCTGAAGCGCTGGAACATCGACATCGACGATTCGGCCGGCGCATCGCTCGCCGACACGCCACCTGCCGGCCTGCTGCATGCGTTGATCGCGGCGGTCGACTCGGGCTTCGCGCCGGTCGAGTTGCTGGCCCTGCTCAAGCATCCGTTATGCACTCTGGGGGGCGAACGCGCCGCCGTGCTCGACGCGACGCGGCGGCTCGACCGCAAGTGCCTGCGCGGCCTGAAGCCGCCACCCGGCCTGACCTCGATCCACGCCCTCGTCGAAGCAGCAAAGTTCGGCAATCCCGGCGACCGGACGACAGTACAGACGCTGATCGATCGCCTCGATGCGGCGACCTCCGACCTCGTTGCCCTGATGCAGGGCGATGCCGCACCCGACGCACTGCTCGATGCGACCGTCGCCGCGGCGGAGAAGATCGCATCGCCCGAGACGCTGTGGGTGGGCGAAGCCGGTTCCGCGTTGGCCGACGCGCTGGGCCGCCTGCGCACTGCCTGGACAGGCCAACCCGCGATCGCAGCCGGTGAATGGCCCGGCCTGTTTGCCGCCATGCTGGAGCCCGAGACGATTCGCCCGGCCTTCGGTCGCCATCCCCGCCTCTCGATCTGGGGCCCGCTCGAAGCCCGTCTGCAGCGCGCCGATCTGCTGGTGCTGGGCGGTCTGAACGAAGGCACCTGGCCTCCCGCCGTCGAGACCGGCCCGTGGATCAATCGCCCGATGCGCGCGGCGCTTGGCCTGCAACAGCCCGAGCGGCGCATCGGTCTCTCGGCGCACGATTTCGTGGCCGCGCTCGGCGCCGGGCGCGTGCTGCTGACGCGCGCCGAACGTGAAGGCGGCGCACCCACCGTGCCGTCGCGCTGGCTGGCGCGTCTCGATGCCCTGTTCGGCTACGAGCCCGGCGGCAACGCGCCGGTGCCGGAATATATCCTGCGCGGCCGGCGCAGCTTCGTGGCGTGGGCGGAGCGGATCGACCGGCCGGATACTTACGACCCGTGGCTGCGGCCCGAGCCGCGCCCGCCGGTCGAAGCACGCCCCACGCGTCTGTCGGTCTCCAGCGTCGAGCAGTGGCGGCGCGATCCCTACGGCCTCTACGCGCGGCGTATCCTGCGTCTGGAGGCGCTGAAATCGCTGGAAGAGGAATTGGGCGCCGCCGATCGCGGCAACGCCCTGCACGACGCGCTCGACGAATTCCTGAAGGCTCATCCTTCCGGCATCCTGCCGCCCGACGCGGTGCGCGAGTTCGAAGCGCTGGGCGAGAAGCATCTCGCCGACCTGCTGACCGCGCCGGCCGAACGCGCCTTCTGGTGGCCGCGCTTCAAGCGCCTCGCGCGCTGGTTCATCGCCGAGGAGAACAAGCGCCGCGCCACCGGTACGAGGCTGCTCGACAGCGAGAGCAAGGCCGCGATGACGGTCGGACCCGCAAGCCGTCCGCTGCGCATCGAAGCCCGCGCCGACCGGGTCGACGCGCTGGAGCGCGGCGCCTGGGAGATCATCGACTACAAGACCGGCCGCGTGCCCACCAAGGACGAGATGGAAGCATTGTTCGCGCCACAGCTCCTGCTCGAAGCGGCGATGGCCGAACGCGGCGGCTTCGAGAAGATCGACGGCAAGGCGGAGACGGTGCGTCTCTCCTACTGGCAGGCCAATGGTCTCGGCGATGGCGGCAAGGTGAGCCCGATCAACGATAGCGACGCGCTCGTGGCCGAGATGATGGTGCTGGTCGAGAAGATGGCGAATCATTTCGCCAATCCGAGCACGCCCTATCCCGCCCTGCCGTGGCCGGCCTACGGCCCGCACTTCAACGACTACGCCCATCTCGAGCGCGTCGCCGAATGGTCGACCGCGGGCGGCGGTGACGAATGAGCGACATACTCGACGCCCTCGCTCTCGCGACCAACGCGCAGCGAAGCGCGACCACGCCCGATCATTCGGCCTGGGTCGAGGCCAATGCCGGCACCGGCAAGACGAAGGTCCTGACCGATCGCGTGACGCGGCTGCTGCTGAACGAGGTGAAACCCGAGCGCATCCTCTGCCTCACCTTCACCAAGGCGGCGGCAGCGGAGATGCGCAATCGTCTCGCCCACCAGCTCGGCCGCTGGGCGCTGACGGACGAGGCCACGCTCGACGCCAGCGTCGGCAAGCTGATCGATCGCGCGCCCACCCCGAAGGAGCGCGTGGTCGCGCGCCGCCTGTTCGCGCGCGTGCTCGACGCGCCGGGCGGCATCAACATCCTGACCATCCACGCCTTCTGCCAGGCGCTGCTCAAGCGCTTTCCGCTCGAGGCGGGCGTGGCGCCCGGCTTCGAGATCCTCGACGAGGCCGAGGCCCAGACGATCCTGCGCCGCGTGCAGGACGAGCAGATGGAAGCGCTGGCCCGCGAGGATGCGCCGCCGGCCCTGGCCGCCGCGCTGGCCTCCGTCGCCGGCAAAGTGTCGATCGCCGAATATGCCGAGCTGATGACACGGCTCCTGAGCGAGCGGGCCTGGATGCTGGCGCGCATCGGCAACGAGGCCGGCCTCGACCGTGTCCGCGCGCACCTCGCCGGGGTGATGGGCTGCAGCCCGGACGACACGGCTGCGGGGCTGACGGAAAGCGCCTGCCTCGACGCGGCCTTCGATTCAGTCGCGCTGCGCGAGGCGGCCCGCGCGCTGGCGAGCGGCGGCAAGCAGGACAAGGCCCGCAGCGCAACGATTGCCGAATGGCTGGCGGCGCCCGATCGCGCGGCGATGCTGCCGACTTACGCTCAGGCCTTCTTCACCGCCAAGGGCGAGATCCTGGCGCGGCTCGCGACCAAGGCGGCCATCCAGGCGATGCCCGGCATCGAGGACGTGCTGCGCGGCGAGGCCGAGCGGCTGTCCCGCACGCTCGACCGCATCAACGGCGCCGCGCTGGTCGAGCTGACCCTGGCGCTGCTGCGGCTCGGTCTCGACGTCACCGAGCGTTACACGAACGCCAAGCGCCGCCGCGCCGTGCTCGACTACGACGACCTGATCGTCTCCACGCGCCGCCTGCTGGAAAGCGCGGAGAATGCGGCCTGGGTGCTCTTCAAGCTCGACGGCGGTATCGACCATGTTCTGGTCGACGAGGCGCAGGACACCAACCCCGACCAGTGGGAAGTGATCCGCAGCCTCACCGCGGAGTTCTTCGTGGGCGAAGGCGCGGTCGACCGCAGCCGCACGATCTTCGCCGTCGGCGACACCAAGCAGTCGATCTTCGGCTTCCAGCGCGCCGATCCGCGCAAGCTGAAGGAGATGCGCAAATGGTTCGACGATCGCAGTCGCGTCGCCGACCGGATGTTCGTACCGGTCGAGCTCAACGTCTCTTTCCGCTCGACCCCGGCCGTGCTCGATGCCGTCGACTGGGTGTTCGGCGAGATCGAGGCTGCGAAGGGCGTCGCCGAACCGGGCGGCGTGATTCACCTGCCCAGCCGCAAGAACGAGCCCGGCCGCGTCGAGCTGTGGCCCCTGGTGGTCGGCAGCGACGACGAAACCGACACGAAGGACATCGAAGCCGCGGGCAGCGGTGCGGCACTTTCCCTGCCGCACGAACGGCTGGCGCAATTGATCGCCGTGCACGCCAAGAGCCTGATCGGCACGGAACGCCGCGCGCGCGACGGCGAGAATCTGCATGCCGGCCACTTCATGGTGCTGGTGCGCAGGCGCAACGAGTTCGTGAACGCGTTGGTGCGTGCGCTGAAGCGCGAGGGCGTCGAGGTGGCAGGCGTCGACCGCCTCAACCTCGGCCAGGAACTGGCGATCCAGGACCTGCTGGCGATGGCCCGTTTCGTCCTCCTGCCGCAGGACGATCTCAACCTCGCGGCGCTCCTGAAGTCGCCGCTGATCGGTCTGCCGGAAGAGCAGCTCTTCACACTCGCCTGGGATCGACCCAGCCATCTCTGGCGTGCCTTGCGCGAGCGCCGGAGCGAGGCAGCGTTCGCTGCCGCTTACGCGACCCTCTCCGACTGGCTGCGCCGCGCCGACTACGAAACTCCTTTCGATTTCTTCGCACGCGTACTGGGCCCGGAGGGCGGCCGGCGCCGCCTGCTGAAACGGCTCGGCCGCGAGGCTTCCGATCCGATCGACGAACTGCTGGCGCGCGCGCTGCAGTACCAAGGCATCGAGGGCGGCTCGCTGCAGGGCTTCCTGCGCTGGTTCGAGACCGGCGGCGGCGAGATCAAGCGCGACCTCGACCAGAACCGGCGGCGTGAATTGCGCATCCTCACCGTGCATGCCTCCAAGGGCCTGCAGGCGCCGATCGTCTATTTGCCCGACACCACGCGCGTGCCGCAGAACCGCGAGCGGCTGCTGGTCGACGCCGACGACGAGGCCCGCCTCTGGGTGCCGCGCACCGACGACGCCAACGAGGCGGCGCGCACGTGGCGGGGCGAGGTCCACGCGCGCACGCTGGAGGAACAGAACCGGCTTCTCTACGTCGCCATGACGCGCGCCGAGGATCGGCTCTATGTCGGCGGCTGGGTCGGATCGAAGAAACCCGATCGCGGCTGCTGGTACGAACGCATCGAGGCCGGCCTTCGCGCCAGCGGCGAAGCCGAGATGCCGTCCAGTCGCCCTTCCCTCGTTCGAGCCGTGCCGCGGTCATTCGATTTCACGTCGGTGCTCGGGGCGAACGGCTGGTCGGGCGACGGCTACGAACTGGTGAACGAAGGCCACATCGTCGAAGCCGAGCAACCGGAGCTGCCGATCGACGACGAGGCGCAAATGCCCGACTGGTCGAGCGAGCCCGCGCCGGGCGAGCCCGATCCGCCGACGCCGCTCGCACCCTCGCAGCCGCTGCCCGACAAGGCCGCGGCCGAACCGCGGGCCTACAGTCCGCTGATCGCCGACGATCCAAGGCGCTGGCAGCGCGGCCTGCTGTTGCACGATCTGCTGCGCCATCTCCCCGGCCTTCCGTCGTCGGCGCGCGGCGAAGCGGCCCGCCGCTTTCTCGCCCAGCCGGCGCATGCGCTCAGCACCGAGGACATCGAGAGCTGGACCGCCGAGGTGCTCGCCGTCACCGAGGCGCCCGCCCATGCCGCCCTGTTCGCGGCGGGATCGCGTGCCGAGGTACCGTTGATCGGCACGGTGAAGACCGCTCGCGGCACCTTCACCGTCAGCGGTCAGGTCGACCGGCTGGCCGTCTCGGCGACGGAAGTCCTGATCGTCGACTACAAGACCAACCGCCCGCCGCCCGAGCAGGCCGCGGGCGTGGCGTTGGCCTATCGCCGCCAGCTCGCGCTCTACCGGGCTCTGCTGCAGCAGATTTATCCGGGACGCACGGTGCGGGCGTTCCTGCTCTGGACGGCGGCTCCCCGGCTCATGGAGATTTCTGCAGAAACCCTAGATAAATCAATGCCTTATGCCGCCGCATCTTGACTCCGGGGGCGTGCGTTCCTAGCTTCTGCGGCAAGGGCGGCGCCGGTCCCTCCGACCGGCCTGTAGCGTTTTTGGGAGAACCCACGATGACCGTTAAAGCGACCGATGCTTCCTTCGAGCAGGAAGTCCTGAAATCCGACACGCCCGTCCTCGTCGACTTCTGGGCCGAGTGGTGCGGCCCCTGCCGCATGATCGGCCCCTCGCTCGAGGACATCTCCAAGGAGATGGACGGCAAGCTCAAGGTGGTGAAGGTCAACATCGACGAGAACCCGATGGTGCCGACGCGCTACGGTGTCCGTTCGATCCCCACCCTGCTGCTGTTCAAGAACGGCCAGGTCGCCGCCACCAAGATCGGCGCCGAGCCGAAGCAGAAGCTGGTGAGCTGGATCAACACCGTCGTCTGATCCAGTGCGGGCTCAGCCGTTGCGGACGAGGACCTCGCCCGCGACGTAAAGCGAGCCGCAGATGAGAATGCGCATCGGCGCGGGCTGGGTGGCCAACAGGTCTTCCAGCGCCGCGCCGATGTCGTTTGCGGGCGCGCAATCGAGCCCCACATCGGCGGCCTTGGCGCAGGCCTCCTGCGGCGTGTAGGCGGCATGGCCTTCGGGAAACGGGATCGCGCGCGCCGCCGTGGCGTAGCGCGCCAGCGGCCGCAGGAAGCCCGAGGCGTCCTTGGTGGTCTGCATGGCGAAGATCAAATAGAGCGGCAGTGCCGCCGGTTCCTTCGCCCACTCCGCCGCCATCCGGCCGAGCGCGATGCCGCAATCCTCGTTGTGGCCGCCGTCGAGCCACAGCTCGCAGCCGGGCGGCAGCGAGCTCGACAGCGGGCCCTTCGTGAGACGCTGCAGGCGAGCCGGCCATTCGACCGATGCGAGCCCCTTGCGAATTGCGGTATCGCCGATGTCGAAGCGCGCCGCGCGCAGGCGCTCGATGCAGGCGATCGCGGTCGCTGCGTTGTCGATCTGGTGCGCGCCGATCAGCGCCGGCGCCGGCAGGTCGAGCGTGAGCAGGTCGCTTTCGTAGCGGAATCCCGAGTCCTGCGGGGTCACCTGCCACTCGCGACCCATGCGGAACAGGGGCGCCGCGAGCTGGGCCGCTTCGGTCTCGATAACCTGCGCACTGACCTCGCGCTGCCGGCCGATCACGGCGGGCGTCGCGCGCTTGATGATGCCGGCCTTCTCCCAGGCGATACCTTCGAGCTTGTCGCCCAGAAAGCCCGTGTGGTCGTAACCGACCGGCGTGATGGCCGACAGAACAGGCTCGATCACGTTGGTGCTGTCGAAGCGGCCGCCCATGCCGACCTCGATGATGCCGAGTTCGGCCGGCACGCGCGAGAATGCAAGGAATGCGAGCGCCGTGGTGATGTCGAAGAAGGAGATCGGCGTGTCGCCGTTGGCCTCCTCGCACTCGGTCAGCAGCTCGTCGAGGACGTCGTCCTCGATCAACTCGCTGGCGATGCGGATGCGCTCGTTGAAGCGCACGAGATGCGGCGAGGTATAGACGTGGACGCGGTAACCCGCGGCTTCGGCCATGGCACGCAGGTAGGCGACCAGCGAGCCCTTGCCGTTGGTGCCGGCGACATGGACCAGCGGCGGCAGTTTTTTGTGCGGCGAACCCAGCCGCTCAAGCAGCCGTTCGATGCGCTCCAGTCCGAGGGTGATGACCCTCGGATGATGGCTCATCAGGCGCTGGACGATCGGGTCGTTCGCGGTCACGTCAGCGCCTCACGGTCGCGGCGCGCTCACCGCGAGAGGGCGGTTTTCGACGACGAGCGGATCCATGAACAGCGAGACCATGCGGATCAGCGTCTCGCGTAGCTTGTGGCGATGCACGACGGCATCGACCATGCCGTGCTCCAGCAGGTACTCGGAGCGCTGGAAGCCCGGCGGCAGCTCCTGGCGGATCGTGTCCTGGATCACGCGCGGGCCGGCGAAGCCGATGATGGCGTCGGGCTCGGCGATGTGGACGTCGCCCAGCATGGCGAACGAGGCCGACACGCCGCCGGTCGTCGGGTCGGTCAGCACCACGATATAGGGCAGACCGGCTTCCTTGACCTTGCGCACCGCGATCGTCGTGCGCGTGAGCTGCATCAGCGACAGGATGCCCTCCTGCATGCGTGCGCCGCCCGAGGCCGAGAAGACGATCAGCGGCGCCTTGCGCGCGACGGCAAGATCGGCCGCCATGACGAGGCCTTCGCCTACGGCCGTGCCCATCGAGCCGCCCATGAAACCGAAGTCCAGCAGCGCCAGGATCGAGAGGCGGCTGCCCATCAAGCCGCTCGCCACGACCAGCGCGTCGGTCGTGCCCTCGGCCTTGGCCTGGGCCTCCTTGAGGCGTGCGTCGTAGCGCTTGGTGTCGCGGAACTTGAGTGGATCTGCATTCACGCGCGGCAGCGGATGCAGCTCGTACTTGCCCTCGTCGAAGAGGAACGGCAGCCGCTTCATCGGCCGCAGCCGCATGTGGTGGCCGCAATGATTGCAGACTTCCTGGTTGGCCTCCCAGTCGCGCGTGAACAGCATCTGTTCGCACTTGGGGCACTTAACCCAGAGATTGTCCGGCGTTTCCTTGCGCGCGACCAGCGCACGAAGCTTGGGCCGGACGAAATTGGTCAGCCAGTTCATGGGCGCGGTATCGCACGAATGGGGGGACGGGCCAAGGTCAGCGCCAGAACCCGCTGAACGGGGCCGCCATGTCCGAAGGTTTCTTCACGACGCAGAAGGATTTCCGGGCCTGGTACTCGGCACAGAGCTTCTGCGCCGCCTCCGGCTGCAGATCGGCGATGATGGCCGCCTGCTTCGTCACCTGGTTCGACGCGACCGGCAGGATCCATTCCTTCCCGGCCTGAGCGACGCCCATCGCCAGAAGCCTCGCCTGTCCGGCATCGAACGCGGTCTTGGCGCTGCGCCAGTCGCCGAACGTCCCGAGCCAGACGGCATCGCCCGGCATGTCGTAGCGGATCGTGCCGCATTCGCCGTAGGGCAGAACGGTCGCCGGGCCACCCTCGCCGTTGCGCAGCTGCCAGATCTTCTGGCGGCTGCCGGCGGTCTTGAGCGCATAGGCCTCGTCGAACAGCCGGACCAGGAACTCGTCGCGCAGGTCGGAGCGGCGGAAGCCGAAGGCGACGGCGACCAGCCGCCGGCCGTCGCGCACCGCGCTGCCCACGATGTTGAAGCCGGAAGCGCAGATGAAGCCGGTCTTGAGGCCGTCGGCATAGGGCGAATAGAGGTCGAGGAACTTCACGCCGGGCCCGATCCGCTGCTTGCCCAGCATGAAATCCTTGGTGCGGAAGTAGCCGTAATACTCGGGGAAGTCCTTGATCAGCGCGAGCGCCAGGATGGCCATGTCGCGCGCCGTCGTCACCTGACCGGGATCGGGCCAGCCGTTGGCGTTGCGGAAGGTCGTGGCCGTCATGCCGAGGCGCTTCGCGGTGTCGGTCATGCGCTGGGCAAAAGCCGGCTCCGAGCCGGAGATCTGCTCGCCGAAGGCGGTTGCGACATCGTTCGCGGAGCGGGCAACCAGCGCCTGGATGCCCTGCTCCACCGTGATGCCCTGGCCCGGCGCGAGGCCGAGATGGGACGCCGGCTTCTTGCGCGCATTCTCCGAGAACGGAAGGGTCGCGGCGAGCTGCAGCCGGCCGGCCTTCAATTCCTCGAAGACGATGTAGATCGTCATGATCTTGGTCAGCGATGCCGGATACCACAGCGCGCCAGCATTGCGGTCCATGAGGGTCTCGCCGGTCGCCACGTCGACGACGACATAAGGGCCCGCGGGAACCGGTCCGGTCGGCGAGGCGACCGTGGCGATCTGGGCCCGGGCGGAGGCCAGCGACAGGGCGAACAGGCCCAGAATGCACAGCAGAAGACGCACGTTCATTGCCATCGAAGCCGGAGGGGTCTTGAGCATACGCCCTTCCAACGGCCCGCGGGAGGCATTAGATCGGAGGGATGCTCAAGGTCATGATCGCCCCCGTCACCCCGTTTCAGCAGAACTGCTCCATCGTCTGGTGCGACGAGACCATGGAAGGCACCGCCGTGGATCCCGGTGGCGACTTCGACATGCTCAAACAGGCCATCGACCAGCAGGGCATAAAGGTCACCAAGGTCCTGCTGACCCACGGCCATGTCGACCACGCCTCCGCCGCCGGCACCATGGCCGAGCATTACGGCGTGAAGATCGAGGGCCCGCACGAGGACGACCTGTTCCTGATCGAGGGCCTGCCCGACTCCGGCAAAAAATACAATTTCCCGGTCTACAAGCCGTTTGTGCCCGACCGCTGGCTGACGCACGGCGAGACGGTGAGCCTCGGCAACGTCACCTTCGACGTGGTGCACTGCCCCGGCCACACGCCCGGTCACGTCGTGTTCGTGAACCGGCCCGCGAAGGTCGCCTTCGTCGGCGACGTGCTGTTCCGCGGCTCGATCGGCCGCACCGATTTTCCGCGCGGCAACCACGATCAGCTCCTGGACTCGATCCGCAAGCGCCTGTGGCCGTTCGGCGACGACATCACCTTCGTCCCCGGCCATGGCCAGACCTCGACCTTCGGCTGGGAGCGCAAGACCAATCCGTACGTCGCCGATCTGAACTTTGAGGACTAGTTAAGTCTCGTCGTCTCGACCGAAGCCTCGCGCAGCGACGCGTAGCGGAGAGACCTTCGCCCGACAAAACGCCGGCAAATCGTGGAGAGAAGATCTCTCCACTCCGCGCGGAGTTTATCCCGAGGAACTCGAGGGGCGCTCCGGTCGAGATGACGGAGTCCTTTGCGGACGATCAAGCCTTCCGCACGCCTCTGACGCCGTCGGCCAGCGCCTTGATGTAGGCGAACACGCCCGGCACCAGTTCGGGCTTGGCCTTGCCCTTGTCGTCGAGGCCCGCCTTGACGTGGTCGATGATGGCGGTGCCCACGACGGCGGCATCGGCATGGCGCGCGACGGCCGCCGCCTGCTCGGGCGTGCGGATGCCGAAGCCCACGCCCACCGGGAGCTTGGTGTGGCGCTTGATGCGCTCGACATGCGTGCGGACCGCTTCTTCCGTCGCCGACTTGGTGCCCGTGATGCCCAGCACGGACACGAAATAGACGAAGCCCGAGGCGAACTTCAGGACGGCCGGCAGGCGCACGTCGTCGGTGGTCGGCGCCGTCAGCAGGACCGTATCGAGGCCGTTCGCCACCGCGTGCGGCTTCAGCTCGTCCGCCTCTTCGGGCGGCAGGTCGACGAGGATGAAGCCATCTACGCCGGCCGCAGCCGCGTCCTTGCAGAAGCGCTCAGGCCCGCGCTGGTAGATCAGGTTGTAGTAGCCCATCAGCAGGATCGGCGTGTCGTTGTCGCCGGTTTCCTTGCGGAAGCGGCGGACCATGTCGAACGTCTTCTCGACCGTCATGCCGGCCTTGAGCGCGCGCTGGCCCGCGAGCTGGATCGACGGACCGTCGGCCATCGGATCGGTGAACGGCATGCCGAGCTCGATCAGGTCGGCGCCCGCACCCGGCAGGCCCTTCAGGATCTGGTAGCTGATCTCCGCGTCGGGATCGCCGGCGGTGATGTAGGTGACGAGCCCGGCCCGCTTGTCGGCCTTGAGCTGGGCGAAGCGCTTGGCAATGCGGCTCATGGTCAGATCTTCATCCCGAGGCGTTCGGCAACGGCAAAGACATCCTTGTCACCGCGTCCACAGAGATTCATCACCAGCAGATTGTCCTTGGGCAAGGTGGGCGCGAGCTTGATCACATGCCCCAGAGCGTGGGCCGGCTCGAGCGCCGGAATGATGCCCTCCAGCTTGCACAGCATCTGGAAGGCCGCGAGCGCCTCGTTGTCGGTGGCCGACACATACTCGATGCGGCCCGTTTCCTTCAGCCAGGAATGCTCGGGCCCGATGCCGGGATAATCGAGCCCGGCGGAAATCGAATGCGCCTCGGTGATCTGGCCTTCCTTGTCCTGCAGGAGGTAGGTCCGGTTGCCGTGCAGCACTCCCGGGCGGCCACCCGTGAGCGACGCGGCATGTTCCCCGGTCTCGACACCCTTGCCGCCCGCCTCGACGCCGACGAGGCGCACGCTCTTGTCGTCCAGGAACGGGTGGAACAGTCCCATCGCGTTAGAGCCGCCGCCGATGCACGCCACCAGCGTGTCGGGCAGGCGGCCCTCGGCTTTCATCATCTGCACGCGGGTCTCGTTGCCGATGACGCACTGGAAATCGCGCACCATCGCCGGATAGGGATGCGGACCCGCCACCGTGCCGATGCAATAGAACGTGTTCTCGCAGGTCGCGACCCAGTCGCGCAGCGCCTCGTTCATGGCGTCCTTGAGGGTAGCCGAACCCGCGGTCACGGCGCGCACCTCGGCCCCCAGCATGTTCATGCGCACGACGTTGGGCGCCTGGCGGTCGACGTCGACGGCGCCCATGAAGACCACGCAGGGAATGTCGAACAGCGCACAGGCGGTCGCGGTGGCGACGCCATGCTGGCCGGCGCCCGTCTCGGCGATGACCCGCGTCTTGCCCATGCGCTTGGCCAGCAGCACCTGGCCCAGCACGTTGTTGATCTTGTGGCTGCCCGTGTGGTTCAGCTCGTCGCGCTTGAAGTAGATCTTGGCGCCGCCCAGCTTCTCGGTCAGGCGCTTGGCGTAATAAAGCGGGCTGGGGCGGCCGGCATAGTGCTCCAGCAGATAGTCGAGTTCGTTCTGAAACGAAGGGTCGGCCTTGGCCGCGTTGTAGGCCTTCTCCAGATCGAGGATCAGCGGCATCAGCGTCTCGGCGACGTAGCGGCCGCCGAAAATGCCGAAATGGCCCCGCTCGTCGGGGCCGGTACGGAAACTGTTGGGTGCGCTGGGCATTGCTTTTCCTATCGGGACGGGCCGGCTTAGCAGTCCCGGCCGGGGTCGGTCAAAAGCCCTAGATTTTCTTCTTCTTGGCGGCTTTTGCCTTGGGAGCGGCCTTCACCTTCGGCGCAGCCTTGGGCTTGGCGGCCGGTCGTGCGGCGGCGATCCGCGGCGGCGGAGCGTCGTCCTCGATCTCGACGATCACCTCGATCTCGACCGGGATGCCGCGCGGCAGCGAGCCCATGCCGACCGCCGAGCGGGCGTGGCGGCCCTTGTCGCCAAACACCTCGACGAAAAGATCCGAGCAGCCGTTGATGACTTCGGGATGGCTGCCGTATTCCGACGTGGCGTTGACCATGCCCAGCACCTTGACGATGCGCTTCACGCGGTCGAGATCGCCCAGCTCCGCCTTCAGGGCGCCGAGAATGCTGAGGCCCGTATCGCGCGCGAGGCGGTTGGCCTGCTCGAGCGAGAAGTCGCGGCCCACCTTGCCCACCGGCAGCGGCTTGCCCGGCAGGCCCGGACCCTTGCCCGCCATGTAGATCAGGTTGCCGGTGCGAACGGCATTCACGTAGCTGCCCAACGGCGTGGTCGGCTCGGGCAGCTCGATGCCCAGTTCCTTCAGCCGTTCTTCGATCTTCATGCAGCCTGCTCCTTACAACGCTTTTACGGCGCCCACGAAGGCGCGGATAAGTTCAATCGATTTCACACCGCGGCTCGATTCCACACCAGAAGAAACGTCGACGGCGGGTGCGCCGGTCACGCGCACGGCGCCGGCAACATTGGCCGGCGTGAGCCCGCCGGCGAGGAACCACGGCACCGGCACGGTGCGCCCGGAGAGAATCGTCCAGTCGAACGCCATCGCGTTGCCGCCCGGCAGCGTGCCGTCGGCCGCGTCGAACATCAAGCGATCGGCGACGCCGGCATAGGCCGCGATGCCACGCTCGACATCGTCCGGGCTCGCGACCTTGACGGCCTTCATCACCGGCTTGCCGGTGCGCGCCTTGAGCGCCGCGAGCCTCTCCGGCGTCTCGGCGCCGTGAAGCTGCAGCAAGTCGATCGCGCCCGTCGCCAGGCGCGCATCGATCAGCGCATCGTCGGCATCGACGAACAGGCCGACACGCACCACCGTTCGCGGTACGCGCGCACCCAGCGCCTTCAGCAGGTCGAGCGATTCTACGTGACGCGGCGAGCGCGGAAAGGTGACGAAGCCCACGAAGCCTGCGCCGGCCTCGACCGCGGCATCGACCGTCTCCGGCGTCGACAATCCGCAGATCTTGGCCTCTACGGTCATAGGTCGTTTACACCCGCTTCGCGCGCGATCGCCTCGGCGGCGGCACGCGGATCGGTCGCCTGATAGATCGGCCGGCCGACGACGAGGTTGGTGGCGCCGAGATCGACGGCCTGGCGCGGCGTCATCGCGCGCTTCTGGTCGTTGGCGGCACTGCCGACGGGACGGATGCCCGGCACCATCAGGATGAAGTCGGGGCCACAGCGCTTGCGCAGCGCTTCGATCTCCAGCGGCGAGCAGATCACGCCATCGAGCCCGCTTTCCTGCGCGAGCGTCGCAAGCCGGACGACCTGGTCTGACGGATCGGCGTTGACGCCGGTGGCTTCGAGATCGGACCTGTCGAGCGACGTGAGCACCGTGACGCCCAGCAGCTTGGGCCGCGCGACGTTCTGCTTGAGCGCCTGCGACGCAGCCTCTTCGACCGCCGCCTTCATCATCTCGCGGCCGCCGCCGGCATGGATCGTGATGAAGGTCGGCGCCAGATCGACCACCGCGCGGATACCGCCGGCCACGGTGTTGGGAATGTCGTGCAGCTTGAGATCGAGGAAGAAGCCCACACCGGTCGCACGGACCGGCATCGGGAAGGCGTAGCGCACGCCCGGCGCGCCGTGCGCCAGGAAGAATTCCAGCCCCAGCTTGATGCCGCCGACGGCCGGCTTAGGCCCCCCGGCGATGCTCTGGATCAGCTTGGTGGCGTGCGCAAGATCGGTGGTGTCGATGCTGCAGTAGACGGGATTGGCGCGGGTCTTCATGGCGGGCGCAACCTAATGGCCGCGCCCCTCACCAGCAATCAGGAACTGCGCACCCGGCGAACCGCGTCCTTCCAGCCGGCATAGCGGCGGTCGCGCGCCGCACTGTCCTCGGCCGGTTTGAAGGCCCGGTCGAGCACCCAGGTTCTGGACAGGGCCTCCAGCGAGGGCCACAGGCCTGCCTTCAGGCCCGCCAGGAAGGCAGCGCCCAGCGCCGTCGTCTCGGTGACTTCCGGCCGCTCGACGGGCGTGCCCACCGTGTCGGCCAGCCGCTGCATCAGCGGGTCGTTCACCACCATGCCGCCATCGACCCTGAGTTCGTCGATCTGGGCGCCGTCGCCGCGCATGGCTTCAAGCAGATCGCGAGTCTGGTAGCAGACCGAATCGAGCGTCGCGGCCGCGATCTCGCCGGGGCCGGAATCGCGCGTCAGGCCAAGAATCGCGGCCCGTGCCTCGGGGTCCCAATGCGGCGCGCCCAGCCCCACGAAGGCCGGCACCATGTAGACGCCGTGGCCGTCCTTGGCGCCTGCAGCCATCTTCTCGACGTCCGACGATTTCTCGATCAGCTTCAACCCGTCGCGCAGCCATTGCACGGCCGCGCCGGCCATGAAGATGCTGCCTTCGAGCGCGTAGGTGCGACGTCCGTCGAGCTGGTAGGCGATGGTGGTGAGCAGCCGATGCCGCGAATGCACGGCGATGCTGCCGGTGTTGAGCAGTGCGAAGCAGCCCGTGCCGTAGGTCGCCTTCACCATGCCGGGCTTGATGCAGGCCTGGCCCACGGTCGCGGCCTGCTGGTCGCCGGCCATGCCGAGGATGGGAACGGGCGTGCCGAGGATGTCGGCGTCGGCGACCCCCAGTTCGCCCGAGCAGTCGACGACCTTGGGCAGCAGCGAGGCCGGCACACCCAGGAGCTTCATCAGTTCCGCGTCCCATGTGCCCTTGCGGATGTCGAGCAGCAGCGAGCGGCTGGCATTGGTGGCGTCGCTCGCATGCACCTTGCCGCCGGTCAGGCGCCACAACAGGAAGCATTCGATGGTACCGGCGGCGAGGGCGCCCTTCTCCGCCGCGGCGCGCGCACCGGCGACATGATCCAGGATCCACGCGATCTTGGTGCCCGAGAAATAAGGATCGAGCAGCAGGCCGGTGCGGTCGGTGAAGAGCTTCTCGTGACCGTCCTTCTTCAGCGCGGCGCAGCGGTCGGCGGTGCGGCGGTCCTGCCAGACGATGGCGTTGTGGATCGGCTTGCCGGTGGCACGATCCCACACGACCGTCGTCTCGCGCTGGTTGGTGATGCCGATGCCGGCCAGCGCCTTGGCGTCGAGTTTCGCCTTGGCGAGTGCGCCGCGACAGACCTCGACCGTCGCCGACCAGATCTCTTCCGGGTCATGCTCGACCCAGCCCGGCTTCGGGAAGATCTGCGGCAGTTCTTTCTGTGCCGATGCGACGGGGCGCCCCGTGTCGTCGAAGACGATGGCGCGGGTGCTGGTCGTGCCCTGGTCGATGGCAAGGATGTGGCGGACAGGCATGCCGGATTAGAACACACCAGCTTTTGGCTGGCATCTTCGTCTTTGTACGTTCCGTGCGGGCTCTCGCGCTTGATTACAAGCGCTGCCGCCCGCCAGCGCCTTCAGCTTCGCCGAAGGCGCTTTAGTGTGCGCGGTCGATGGCGAAGTCGACCGCCTCGAGCAGCGCAGCCTTGAGCGGCGAACTCGGGAACAGGCCCAGCGCGTCGCGCGCCATGGAGCCGTAATGGCGCGCGCGCTCCAGCGTGTCGGCCAGCGCACCATGCCGCTCGATCAGGTTGTATGCCTGCTCGAGGTCCCCGGGCCGCTGGTCCAGCTTCTCGATCGTGCGCTTCCAGAATTCGCGGTCGACGGCACCGCCGCGCAGGAACGCGAGGATCACCGGCAGGGTGATCTTGCCCTCGCGGAAGTCGTCACCGACCGACTTGCCCAGCTTGGCCTCGCGGCCTGAATAGTCGAGCGCATCGTCGACAAGCTGGAAGGCGATGCCGAGATTCATGCCGAAGCTCTGCAGCGCCACGCGCTCCGCGCCATTGCGGCCGGCCACCATCGCGCCGACCTCGGCCGCCGCGGCAAAGAGCTTGGCGGTCTTGGCCTTGATGATCTCGAGATAGGTCGCCTCGGGCGTGCTGATGTCGCGCTGGCTGACGAGTTGCAGCACCTCGCCCTCGGCGATCGTCGAGGAGGCGTTCGACAGAACGCCGAGGACATCGAGCGAACCGACCTCGACCATCAGCTCGAAGGCGCGCGTGAACAGGAAATCTCCGACCAGCACCGAAGCCTTGTCGCCGTACACCGTGTTGGCGGTGGGCTTGCCGCGGCGCAGCGCGCTCACATCGACGACGTCGTCGTGCAGCAGGGTGGCGGAATGGATGAATTCGACGCAGGTCGCGAGCTTGATGTGACGATCGCTGTCCTCGCCATAGCCGCACAACCGCGCCGCCGCGACCGTCAGCAGCGGACGCATCCGCTTGCCGCCCGCGCCGACCAGATGATTGGCGAGTTCGGGGATCAGCGCGACCGGCGAACGCATGCGCACGACGATCTCGCGATCGACCCGCGCCATGTCGTCGGTGCAGAGCCCCAGCAGGGGTTCGAGACTGGGCGACTTGCGCTTGCCTTCGAGGGAGACGACGGTTGCCATGACGGGAGACCAACTCTCCGATGAAGCCTGTTATTGCGACATGTTATCGAAGCAGATGAGTAGCATGGAATCCGCGCCGACCGAAAACACCGTAATGGGCGGCCGCGTCAAACTCTTGCAGCCCCGACGCGGATACCGGATTGCGGTGGATGCGGTGCTGCTCGCGGCGGCGGTCGATGCAGGCGCCGGCGATCGCATCCTCGACCTCGGCGCCGGGGTGGGAGCCGTGGGACTCTGCATCGCCGCGCGTGTGGCGGGATGCGACATCACCGGAATCGAGCTGCAACCGGCACTGGCAGCGCTCGCGGAGCGCAATGCTCAGCTGAATGCCGCGGAATCGCGGGTCCGGACGCTGGTCCACGATCTGGCTCATCCGTTGCCCGCGACGCTCGGCCCGTTCGAACACGTCGTCACCAACCCGCCCTATCTGACCCCGGCCGTCGCCGATCCGCCGCCCGATCGCAGCAAGGCCCTGGCCACCATCGAGTCGAGCGCCAATCTCTTCCGCTGGCTGACCGTCGCGACGGGCGCGCTCAAATCCGCAGGGACTCTGCTTGCAATCCATCGCAGCGATCGCCTCGAAGAGATCGTCGATGCGCTTGCCCGCCTGGGCTGGAGCGACATCACGGTGAAACGGCTGCCTCCCGCCGCCCGGGTCCTTATTCGCGCCCGTCGTGCGGACGGTTTGCGGCGCCGGGAGGTCCAACCCCTGATCCTGCATCGACCCGACGGCGGCTATACGGACGAGGCCGAGGCGATCCTGCGCCACGGCCAGCCGCTTGCCTTCTAGAAGCGCCGCCGCGACAGTGCCCGGCATGTTGGATTGGATCAGGAATCGTTTTCGCCGCGGGCCGATCGTGCCCGTCGTTCGCCTCTCCGGCGTCATCGCCAATGGCGGCTTGCTGGGCGGCCGTAGCCTCTCCATCGAATCGGTCGCGCCGCTGCTCCGGCGGGCCTTCGAGACGCGCGGCGCCCGGGCCGTCGCCCTGGCGCTCAACTCGCCGGGCGGCTCGCCCGTCCAGTCGGCGCTGATCGCGCAGCGCATCCGGCTGCACGCCCGCGAAAAGGGCCTGCCCGTCATCGCCTTCGTCGAGGACGTGGCCGCCTCCGGCGGCTACTGGCTGGCCTGTGCCGCCGACGAGATCATCGCCGACCCCAGTTCCATCGTCGGTTCGATCGGCGTCATCAGCTCGGGCTTCGGTTTCCAGGACCTGATCGCCCGCATCGGCGTGGAGCGTCGCGTCCATACGTCGGGCGAGAACAAGTCGATGCTCGATCCCTTTCGCCCGGAGCAGCCGGAGGATGTCGTGCGTCTCAAGCGCCTCCAGGCGGAGATCCACGACGGCTTCAAGGACTGGGTCCGCGAGCGACGCGGCAGGCTCCTCAAAGGCGACGAGAACACCCTGTTCAGCGGCGAGTTCTGGACGGCGCGGCGCGGCATCGACCTCGGCCTGGTCGACGGGTTCGGCGAGTTGCGCGCGACCTTGCAGCAACGATACGGCGACAAGGTGCGCCTGCCCGTCATCGGTCCGCGTCGCCGCCTGCTGTCGCGCTTCGGCCTGCAAGGCGGGCTCGGCGGCGGTATCGACATGATCGGACCGGCTACGCTCGCCGCCCTGGAAGAGCGGGCGCACTGGCAGCGTTTCGGACTTTAGGAGAGACTTGCGATGAACCTTCGTACCCCCGTCACCGCCGACGACCTCGCCGCCGTGCGCCAGTGGTTCGACACGCTGTCGAAGCACTGCCGCGCCGTCGACTACGAGGGCGCGCGCTCGATCTTCGCCGACGACATGATCGCCTTCGGCACCTTCACCGACTTCATGATCGGCCGCGAGCTGGCCGAGCAGAAGCAGTGGCGCAACGTCTGGGGCACGATCCGCGAGTTCCGCTACGACCTGTCGAAGATCGAGGCCATCGTCTCGGCCGACCGGCTGACCGCCGTCGGCATGGGCGTGTGGCAGTCCTACGGCTTCCATCCCAACGGCGACCGCTTCGACCGGCCGGGCCGCACGACGACCGTGATGGGACGCAAGGCGGTGGGCGACCCGTTCGTGGCCACCCACACGCACATGTCGCTGTTCCGGGGCACGCCGGAGCGCAGCTACGGCAACTTCGCGAAAAGCGAAGTCGTCTGAGGCTCAAGCCGCGCTGGTCAGCTTCAACCCGATGATCCCCGCCACGATCAGGCCGATCGAGGCGAGGCGCGGCAGGTCAGTCGCTTCGCCGAACAGGAAGATTCCGAGGATTGCCGTGCCGACGGCGCCGATGCCCGTCCATACCGCGTAGCCGGTGCCGACCGGCAGCGTCTTGAGCGCAATGCCGAGCAGGACCACGCTCACGACCATCGCCGCACCAGTGAGGACCGACGGCGTCAGCCGCGTGAAGCCTTCGGTGTATTTGAGGCCGATTGCCCAGCCGATCTCGCAGAGACCGGCAATCAGAAGAATGAACCAAGCCATGGGACGCACCCTTTGCAAGAAGCCGGGCCGTCCCGACACTTGCCCCTCGAAGGCGGGGTCGTCCCCGCCGGGCGCAAGCTCAGATAGTCACATCGCGAAGGCTGTTCAAGACGTTACGAGGGCGTAACGGAGAAGAGAAAGGTCCCTCACTACGTTCGGGATGACAATGCTGTTGGGGTTGGCGCAGTGCGCCAATTCAAAAATCGCTGTCATCCCGAACGTAGTGAGGGACCCTTCTCTCCTTCTCAAACTGGATCCTGCGCGCCCTTGCGGTCGACGATCATGCGGTACTGATCCGGCTGGCGATGGACGGCGAAGTTGAAAGTCGTCGTCTTGTAGCTGCGGCCGGCATCGAGGTCGCAGCGATGGACGACCAGCTCGTCGCCGTCGCCGCCCGCGCGCGCGACGACCTTGCCCGAAGGCGCCACGATCATGCTGTCGGCGAGCGAGGGCACGCCCTCCTCGTTGCCGCCCTTGGCGACGCCGACCACCCAGGTGCCGTTCTGGTAGGCGCCGGCCTGCATCGAGAGCTGGTTGTGGAACCAGGAATGCTCGTCGTGATCGGGCGACGGCGCGTTGTGCAGCGGCGTGTTGTAGCCCAGCAGCACCATCTCGACGTTCTGCAGGCCCATCACGCGATAGGTCTCGGGCCAGCGGCGGTCGTTGCAGATGCACATGCCCATGTTGCCGCCGAACGCCTTGACGACGGGAAAGCCGAGATTGCCGACCTCGAAGTAGCGCTTCTCGAGATGCTGGAACGGCCGCTCGGGTTCATGTTCCGAATGACCCGGCAGATGGACCTTGCGGTACTTTCCGACGATGCGGCCGTCGCGTTCGACCAGGATCGACGTGTTGAAGCGCCGGACGCGCCCCTCCTCGTTCGCGAGCTCCGCGTAGCCGAGACAGAAACCCATATCGAGCCGCTTCGCCTCGTTGAACAGCGCCGCTGTCTCGTTCGACGGCATCTCCTGCTCGAAGAAGGAATCGATCTCGGCCTGGTCCTGCATCCACCAGCGCGGAAAGAAGGTCGTGAGCGTGAGTTCGGGGAACACCACGAGATCGCAGCCCATGCGCCTGGCCTCGCGCAGATGCGCGATCAGCCGCTCGACCACGTCGCGGCGGGAATGGCTGCGCTGGATGGGACCCATCTGCGCCGCACCGACAGTCAGAAAACGAGTCATCGTCACCTCTTCGATGACGAGTATAGCGCCTAGGAGACGATGCGCTTCACGTCGTTGGTGAACTCAGCCGAGCAAAAAGTGCCGCCCTGGAAGAGATCGCCGACCGGATCTGGTCCGATCTTTGCCTGCTCCGCCTCGGCGTGGGCGCGATGGTCCTCGGCCTTGTCCTGCGGGCGGTAGCCGAGCTTCTCAGCCCGCGAATTGTCCCACCAGCCCGCCGCATTGTCCGACGCACCGTAGAAGATCTCGCTGCGCAGGTCGGGATGGTCGAGCCCGATCTGGAAGAGCTGGACCAGGTCTCGCGGCGAGATCCAGATGGAGAGGCGCCGCACGTCGAGCGGCATCGGGCCGACATTGCCGATGCGGAGGCAGGTCACGCCGATCCCGTGCTTGTCGGAATAGAGTGAACCCAGCGCCTCGCCGAACACCTTGCTGACGCCGTAGCGGCTGTCGGGCTTGACCGTGAGGTTGGTGCCGATGCGCTTCTTGCGTGGATAGAAGCCGATCGCATGGTTGGACGAGGCGAAGATCACACGCTTAACGTCGGCCTCGCGCGCCGCCTCGAAGACATTGTAGCAGCCAACGATGTTGGCCTGCAGGATCTGGTCCCACGTGCCCTCGACCGAATGGCCGCCGAGATGGATGACGCCGTCGGCGCCTTTCAGCGCCGCGGCCACCTCGTCGGGCCGGGTGAGATCGGCGGCAACGAAGGTCTCGCCCGGCTGCAGGTCCGGGGGCGTTACCCGGTCGCTCAGCACCAGGCCGGGATAGAGGCTGGCCAGCAAGGGCCGCGTCATGGTGCCGATGCCACCGGCGGCGCCGGTGAGGACGATGCGGCGCGGGGCGTTCCTAGCGTCGGCCATTCTTCTTTCCTCCTGCCAGCTTTCGATAGCGCTCGAGCGAGCGCGTGAGATGGTCGCGCATCGCGCGCCGCGCCTCGACCGGATCGCCGTCGGAGAGCGCCGTCACGATGCGCGTGTGTTCGAGCTGGATGCGTTCGAGATAGAGGCGGCGCTCGGCCGGCGTATCGACTTCGAGCCGCACGCTCTGGCGCGGGATCACATGGTTGCCGAGATAGGCGAGGAAGCGCGGGAACTGATCGTTGCCGGTGGCTTCGGCGATGGCGCGGTGAAAGGCGAAGTCTTCGGCAACCGCGCCCTCGCCACGCTGCAGGGCGGCCTCGATGGCGCGCCATGCCGCTTCGATCGACGCGAGTTGCTTGCGGCCGGCGCGCTCGGCCGCCAGGGCCGCGGCCTGCACCTCGACGGCCAGCCGCAGCTCCATGACGTTGATGATGTCGGGCAAGGAGGTCGCGCGGGTCGGGACGATGCGAAACGGACCCGCCGCCGGATCGGCGACGTAGGCGCCGGAGCCGCGGCGCGTCACCACCAGCCCATCGGCCCGCAGAGCGGCGACCGCCTCGCGCACGACGGTGCGGCTCACGCCGAATTCCGTGGTCAATTCCTGCTCGGTCGGGAGGCGCGCGCCGGGCGCCAGCCGGCCGCCGCGTATGTCGGCGCCGAGCCGCGCCATCACCTGCTCGGCAAGATTGTTGGCGGGCTGCTTGTCGGCCATCGAGGGGATGCTAGCGGCCATGAAGTTGTCAGACAATTGAGAACGGCGATCATCCCGGCCCGCCGCTCGCCGTACAGAAGCTATGTGTCGGCCAGCTCCAGCATCAGGTTGAGCAGGACCTGCGCGCCGGCCGCGAGGTCGGCGGCTTCGGTATGCTCCTTCACATTGTGGCTGAGGCCCGCCACCGACGGCACGAAGATCATCGCCGTCGGGCAGAGGCGCTGCATCATCTGCGCGTCGTGGCCGGCGCCCGAGGGCATGCGGCGCGTGCTGAGCGACAATGCCCTCGCATGGTGCTCGACTCTGTCGACGAGCCCCGAGTCGAAGATCACCGGCTCGAAGCGCGCCAACACCTTTGCCTCGACCTCGACCCGCTCGGCCGCGGCGACCTCCGCGATATGGGCGGCGACGCGGGCCTCGGCTTCCTTGAGCTTCGCCTCGTCGGTGTTGCGCAGGTCGACCGAGAAGATCGCGCGATTGGGCACGACGTTGATGAGGTTGGGCCGCAGCGCCAGAGAGCCCACCGTGGCCACCTGGTCGCCGCCCATCTCCCAGGCGAGCCTGCGCGCAAAGAGATTCACCGACGCCGCGAGGTAGCCCGCATCGCGGCGCAGGCGCATCGGCGTGGTGCCGGCATGATTGGAGACACCGGTCACGGTGTATTCGGTCCACGAGATGCCCTGCACGCTCTCGACGACGCCGATCTGGACCTTCTCCTCGTCGAGGATCGGGCCCTGCTCGATATGCAGCTCGACGAAGGCATGCGGCTTCACCGCGCCGGGCTTCACCGGCCCGAGATAGCCGATGCGGCGCAGCTCGTCGCCGACCGAGGTGCCGTCCTTGTCGACGGCGGCATAGACCTCGCTCAGTCCGACGCCGCCGGCATAGACGAGGCTGCCCATCATGTCGGGCTGAAAGCGCGCACCCTCCTCGTTGGTGAAGAAGGCGACGGCGATCGGCCGGCGCGTCGTCACACCGGCCTCGTTCAAGGCCCGCACGACTTCCAGTCCCGCGAGCACGCCGTAATTGCCGTCGTAGCGCCCACCGGTACGCACCGTGTCGATATGGCTGCCGGTCATGATGGGCGCGATGTCCTCTCGACCGGCACGCACGCCGACCACGTTGCCGATCGCGTCGACCGTCACGGCGAGCCCCAGCGCCTTCATCCAGCCCACGACGAGATCACGTCCGACCTTGTCCTCGTCGGTCAGCGCCAGCCGCGCGCAGCCGCCGCCCTCGATGGCACCGACGGCCGCGAGGTCGTCCAGGGCGCCCAGCAGGCGCCTTTCATCCAGTCGCAACATGAATTTCTCCAGTGTAACCAAGACCTTAGACGTTCGCGGGATATCGGGCAAAATATCACGGCGGCTTGATCCGGATTGCCTTGCCAGCGCCACGGGCCGGGGTCACTTAGGAAGGCGATGGGACGTTTCCTCGCCTTCCTGCTCGTTCTGCTGGCAAGCCCGGCTTTTGCGCAGTCTGTCGTCCAGACCGACCATGTGCGTTCCGAGCTCGTGGCCGAAGTGGCGACGGTGAAGCCCGGCGAGCCCTTCTGGGTCGGCCTGCGCCAGACCATCCGGCCGAAGTGGCACACCTACTGGAAGAATCCGGGCGAATCGGGCCTGCCCACGGAAATTGCCTGGAAGCTGCCCGAAGGCGCCAAGGCCGATCCGATCGTGTGGCCGGCGCCGACGCGCTTCGATATCGGCGGCATCACCAATTACGGTTTCAAGGACGAGTCGGTCCTGCTGGTGCGCATCACGCCGCCGGCCAACCTCTCGGGGCCGCTCACCCTCGCGGCCGAAGCCAATTGGCTGGTCTGCGAGGATGTCTGCATTCCCGAGGAAGGCAGGTTCGAGCTGGTGCTGCCGTCGGGTGCCGCCGCGACGCCGGCCTCGCCGGAGACGCGGACCCTGTTCGAGCAGGCGCGCCGCGCGCTGCCGACACAGAGCCCGTGGCCTGCGCGCTATGGCGTGTCGAAGGCCGGCGATCCCACCCTGCTGATCGAGGCCAAGGGGCTGAAGGCCGACGCGATCAGCGACATCTACTTCTTCCCGGCCGAATGGGGCCCCGTCGCCACCATGGCCCGGCAGAACGCCACGGTCACCGCCGAGGGCATCCGCATCCCGCTGAAGAAAGGCGACGCCAAGACGCCAATGCCCGCCGAGCTCGCCGGCACGCTGGTCCTCACCGAGAAGACCGCCGACGGCAGCGTGAAGCAGGCCTTCGATCTCTCGGCCAGGCTCGATCCCGCCTTCGTGCCGACGGCCACGGCGTCGCTGGCGAACGCCGTGGGCGCGGAAGAAATCTCGCTGGTGCAGGCGCTCCTGTTTGCACTGCTCGGCGGCCTGATCCTGAACCTGATGCCCTGCGTCTTCCCGGTGCTGGCCATGAAGGCCGCGGCCTTCGCGCGCCTCGCAGGCCACGAGCAGAGCGCGATGCGCCGCGACGGCATTGCCTACACCGCCGGCGTGCTGGTTTCATTCGCCGCCATGGCGGGCACCGTGATCGCGATCCGCTCGGCCGCGGGCGAGGTGAGCTGGGGCTTCCAGTTCCAGTCGCCGGTCTTCTCGCTGCTGATCGCCTATCTCTTCTTCGTGGTCGGCCTGAACCTCTCCGGCGTGTTCGAGGTCGGCGGCCGGCTGGCCGGCGTCGGCCAGGGCCTGGTCTCGCGCGGCGGCACCACCGGCGCTTTCTTCACCGGCGTGCTGGCGGTGATCGTGGCGACGCCCTGCACCGCCCCGTTCATGGCCGCCGCGCTGGGCTTTGCGCTCAGCCAGCCCGCGCCCGCCACCGTGGCGGTGCTGCTGGCGATGGGCCTCGGTCTCGCCCTCCCTTATCTGGCTCTGTCGATGACGCCCGCGCTGCAGCGGCTGATGCCGCGGCCGGGCGCCTGGATGGACCGGCTGCGCCAGTTCCTCGCCTTCCCGATGTATGCCTCCGCCGTCTGGATGATCTGGGTGCTGACCCAGCAGACCGGCGCCGACGGCGTGCTCTACGCACTGGGCGGCATGATCCTGATCGCCTTCGCCATCTGGCTGCTGCGGATCGGCAGCGGCGCTTCGGCCGGCACCTGGGCACGCCGCGGCCTTGCCGCCGCCGCCGTGCTGCTGGCCTTCGCCGCGACGCTGAAGCTCGACGACAGTCCCGCGACCGCCGCCTCGGCGTCGGGCGGTGCCAATGCCGGCGTCAGCTTCGAGGGCTGGGAGCGTTTCTCGCGTGCCCGGATGGCCGAGGCCGTTGCCGCCGGCAAGCCGGTATTCGTCGACTTCACCGCCGCCTGGTGCATTACTTGCCTGGTGAACGAGCGCGTCGCGCTCGAAGTGCCGGCCGTCCGCAAGGCCTTCGAGCAGGCGGGCGTCGTCAAGCTCAAGGGCGACTGGACCAACCGTGATGCCGAGATCACGGGCGTCCTGAAGGAACTGGGCCGGGCGGGCGTGCCGCTCTACCTATTCTGGGCACCGGGGGCGGATCGACCGAAGATCCTGCCGCAGGTCCTCACCGAGTCGCTGATTCTCTCGGAACTGTCGTCGATCCAGCAAGCCAAACGTTAGGAGGCACCATGTCGAAGCTGAATGTTCCCCGTCGAACCCTGCTGCTCGGCAGCGCCGCGATCGCCATCGCTCCGGCCGCCGCCTTCGCCACCACGAGCCCCGATGTGGGCAAGCCCGCCCCTCAGTTCAGCGCCGTCGACAGCAACGGCAAGACCTGGTCGCTGGCCGACCTCAAGGGCAAGATCGTCGTACTGGAGACGACGAATCACGACTGCCCCTATGTGCGCAAGCACTACACGGCCAACAACATGCAGGACCAGCAGCGCGAAGCCGCGGCGAAGGGCGTCGTCTGGCTGACCGTCGCCTCCTCTGCCACCGGCGAGCAGGGCCACGTGACGGCGCAGCAGGCAAACGACCTCACCAAGAGCCGCAACGCCGCGCCGGCCGCCGTGCTGCTCGACCCGCAGAGCAAGGTCGCGCGCGCCTACGGCGCGACGGTGACGCCGCACATGTACATCATCGATGCCAAGGGCACGCTGGTCTACAAGGGCGGCATCGACTCGATCCCGTCGTCCAGCACCGCCGACATCCCGAAGGCCACGCAGTATGTCCGCGTCGCGCTGGGCCAGGTGCTGGCGGGCCAGCCGGTCGCGGATGCCTCGACCCGCGCCTATGGCTGCACGCTGAAGTACCCGAAGACCTCGACCTGACGGACCGGCCGTGCCGCACGACGGCTGGCATCCGCACGACGAGGAGACTCACCACCATCACCACGAGCACGGTCCGCTCACGCGGCGGACCGTGCTGGCAGCGGCTGCCTTGCTGCCATTCGGTGCCGCCAGCGCCCAGACGGTCGACGCTGCCCAGCGCATCGCTGACGCCGCCAATCGGTTCCTGATCTCCCTCGACGAGGCCCAGCGCCAGAAGGCTATGATAGCCTTCGACTCGGCCAATCGCCTCGACTGGCACTACATCCCGCGCAGCCGCCCGGGCCTCGCCCTGGGCGAGATGCGGCAGAACCAGGCCGACGCGGCCCGCGCGCTGTTCGCCTCCGTGCTGAACCAGCGCGGGCTCGAGCTACTCGACGGCGTGCGCCTGCTCGAGGGCGTGCTGCGCGAGCAGCAGGGCAGCTTCCGCGACCCCGCCCGCTACTACGTCTCGGTGTTCGGCACGCCCGGCCGCTTCCCCTGGGGCTGGCGCTTCGAAGGCCATCACCTCTCTCTGAACGTGGCCCTGCCCGCCGCCGGCCACGTCTCCGTGACGCCGTTCTTTACCGGCGCCCATCCCGCCACGGTGCGCGACGGCCCCAATCGCGGCTTCCGCCTGTTGGGCGCCTCCGAAGACATTGCCCGCCAGATCATGGCCGGCCTCAACGAACAGCAACGGCAGGCCGCGACCATCGCCAACCGCTCGTTCGGCGAGATCGTGGCGAGCCCGCAGCGCGAGCAGGATCTCGGTAGCCCAAAGGGCCTGTTGCTGGGTGAGATGACCGGCGCGCAACGCACCCTGGTCGAGGCGCTGATGGACCGTTTCCTCGGCACGCTCGCCGCCGATCTTCTGGCCCAGCAGAAGCAGCGCGTGATGCAGCAGGGTCTCGCGACCTTTCGCTTCGCCTGGGCGGGGTCAGTGACGCCAGGCGAGGCGCACTACTTCCGGGTCCACGGCCCCGCGACCCTGATCGAGCACGACAACACGCAGAACGGCGCCAACCACGTCCATGCGGTCTGGCGCGACCTCGCCGCCGATTTCGGCCGCGACGCGCTGGCCGATCACTATCGCCAGCAGAAGCACCGCTGACGCGGGCTAGGCGACGGCAGTCGGCTCGGCCGGAGCGACCGCAGCCGGCGCGAGCCCGCCGCGCACGAGTTGGTGGATGAAGCCCAATTTCTCGATCGCCGGCGGTGACAGCACGAACGGATAGAGGTCGGGCTGGCCCATGGCGCGGTTGAGGCTGTTGAGCGCCAGAGAGAGCGGCAGCCAGCTGTCGATGAGCTGCCCGATCTCGGCCGCGCGATAGGGATCGTAGTCGACACTGGCATCGAGCTCCTCGCCCTTGGCCAAGTGGGGCTGGGTCGACAGGCCGAAGGCGCGCGCGATCTCCAGCGTATCGACGATGTGCAGGTAGTGCGCCCAGGTCTCCGCGAAATCCTCCCACGGATGCGAGGTCGCGTACTGGCTCACGAAGCTGTTCTGCCAGTCGGGCGGCGCGCCGTTGGCATAGTGGTTCTGCAGCGCCTGCCCGTAGTCCTGGCTGTCGTCGCCGAAGATTGCGCGGCAGGCGTCGAGGTGGCCACCGTCGCGCACCAGGCGATCCCAGTAGTAGTGGCCGATCTCGTGCCGGAAGTGGCCGATCAGCGTGCGATACGGCTCATGCATGGCGACGCGATTCTGTTCGCGACAGGCATCGTCCGCCTCGGCCAGCGCCAGGGTGATCAGCCCGTTGTCGTGGCCGGTCATGACCTTGGGTGCATTGGGGTCCGGAAGCTCTGCCAGGAAGTCGAAGGCAAGCCCCGCTTCCGGCGATTCGGCCTTGGTCGGGGCCGGCAGCTTGAAGCGCAGCAGGGAATAAAACATCCGGTGCTTGGCGATCTCGATCTTCTGCCAGTTGGCGAGATTGTCGGCGATCGACAGGTCGGGGATCACCCTGTTGTGCCGGCAGGAGAGGCAGAAGGTCTCCGCGGACGTCGACTCCACCAGCCAGTTGCAGGCAGCCTGCCGTGCGTTGCCGCAGAACCGGTAGAGGACGTTCGGCGACGCGAGGGCCCGCCAGAGCTCGCCTTCCGGCTCCAGCGCCGACAGCGTCGCCGCCTCGGGCACGTAACCGAGCCTGTGCCCGCATTTCACGCAGACATCGTTCTCGAAATACAGGATCTGCTGGCAGCTCTGGCATTTGAAGAGTTTCATCGCGGCCACAACGTCCGACCTGCCCCTATGTTGCCGTGCTTTCCGGTCGCAGGGGAACTTTTGACCTGCACCGCCCGTTCATGGGGCCTTACAGGGGAGACGCGGATGAGCGCCAAGACGAAGGCCCAGGATACGACGCTCCCCGAAGAGCCGGTTACACCGCCTTCAGTCCTCGTCCATGGCGGCCGTGTCCTGCCCGCCGTCACGGTGGATACTTACAATGAAGAATTGCGCGACGAAGAAGGCTTCGTCGGCGATCGCGCCAGTCGCCGCGCCTTTCACGCCATTCTGGCCGATTGGCGAGACCGTCTGAAGGAGCGCGGAGAGGATCCGTTCGGCGACGTGCCGATGGAGGAAATCTCGAAGTCGAAGCTCGACAAGATGCTATCCAGCGGCGACCCCGTGTCAGCGGGCCTCGTCCACACCGTCGTGGAGGAGTTCGCCGGCGAACTGGCGACCGTGATCCGGCGCTTCCTCCGACTGGACACGTGGAAGGACACGCAGCGTATCGTCATCGGCGGGGGCATGATCGGCAGCCGGATCGGAGAACTGGCGATGGGCCGGACCGGTATCATGCTGGCGGCCGACGGCATCAAAATCGAGCTCGCGGCGATCCAGAACGATCCCGACGAAGCGGGCCTGATCGGTGCCGTACATCTCGCCCCAAGCTGGGTGATGGCAGGGCACGATGCCATCCTCGCCGTCGACATCGGCGGCACCAACGTGCGGGTGGGCGTTGTCGAACTCAATTCGGGCAAGCGCGGCGAAATTGAAGAAGCCGACGTGTGGAAGCGCCAGGTCTGGCGCCATGCCGACGACAAGCCCGGGCGCGACGAAGCGGTCGAGAAGATCGGCGCCATGCTCACCAAGCTGATCGACCGCGCGAACGATGAGAAGATCAAGCTGGCACCCTTCATGGGTATAGGCTGCCCCGGCCTGATCGACGAGCAAGGCTTCATCCTCAAGGGTGGGCAGAACCTGCCCGGCAACTGGGAGGGCAAGTCCTTCAACCTCGCCGCCGCGCTTTCGGCGCACCTCCCCAAGATCGGCGCTCACGATATCTTCATCCAGATCCACAACGACGCGGTCGTCCAGGGCCTGAGCGAGGTGCCGAACATGAAGGATGTAGAGCACTGGGGCGTGATGACGATCGGCACCGGGCTGGGCAATGCGCGGTTCACCAATCGCGAGTGACGCAATCGAAGAAGGAAGGATCCTTCGCTGCGCTCAGCATGACACCGGTTGCTCAGGATTACACCGGTTTGCTGCATGGGCGCATCTGCGCCAACGTCAACAAGACTGTCATCCCGAGCCTAGCGAGGGATCCTTCTCTTCCGGCGCCCTAGCCCATCTGATAGCCGGGCGTGGACTTCGAAATCGCAATCTCGGATTCGTCCATGTCGTCGATGATGCCGTCGAACAGCGGCGTGGTGAGATAGCGTTCGCCGGTGTCGGGCAGCATGCAGAGGATGACCGAGCCGGGCGCGGCCTTCGTAGCGACCTGCAGGGAGACGGCGAAGGTCGAACCGCCGGAAATGCCGGTGAAGATGCCTTCCTTTTGTGCCAGAGCCTTGGCGCACTTGATGCCCTCGGCGCCGGCGATCGGCAGAAGCTCATCGTAGAACTTGCGGTCGACCGATTCTTGCAGGACCAGCGGGATGAAGTCCGGCGTCCAGCCCTGGATGGGATGTGGCTCGAAGGCCGGATGGCTCACGGCGGGTGAGCCGTCGGCGCCGCGTTCCTGTGGCTTGCCGCTGCCAACGAGCTGGGCGTTGGCCGGCTCGGTCAGGATGATCTTGGTCTCGGGCCGCTCCTTGCGCAGCACGCGGGCAACGCCGGTCACGGTGCCGCCGGTGCCGTAGCCGCTCACGAAATAATCGAGCCGCTGGCCCTTGAAGTCGGCCAGGATCTCGCGCGCCGTCGTGGTCTCGTGGATCTCGGCATTGGCCTCGGTCTCGAACTGGTGCGCGAGGAACCAGCCGTTGGCCTTCGCGAGTTCGACGGCCTTCTGGTACATGCCGAAGCCCTTCTGCGCGCGCGGCGTCAGCACCACCTTGGCGCCCAGCATGCGCATCAGCTTGCGCCGCTCGATCGAGAAGCTGTCGGCCATGGTGACGACCAGCGGGTAGCCCTTCTGGGCGCAGACCATCGCGAGGCCGATGCCGGTATTGCCGCTGGTCGCCTCGACCACGGTCTGGCCGGGCTTCAAGGTGCCGTTGCGCTCGGCCGCCTCGATGATGTTGACGGCCAGACGGTCCTTGACCGATCCACCGGGGTTGAAGGCCTCGGCCTTCACGTAGATCGTGACGCCCTTGGGCGCGAGCGCATTGATCCTGATGCAGGGCGTATCGCCGATCGTGTCGAGCACGTTATCGTAAAGCCGACCGCGACCCGCGGTGGTCCGGACCTTGGCGCCCATTGTCGTCTCCCTCTGCGTGAGCCGAAAGTCTACGCGCTTCGGCCGGAACGTTAAACCGGAGTAGGATGGTCGGAATCCAGGAGGCCTTCGATGAAACGCCGGACATTGCTGACGGTTATGGCCGCAGCGGGCTTCATGACGGGTACCCGCGCGGGCCTCGCCCAGGCGGATTTGCTGCCGTCGTGGAACGACGGCCCGGCACGGCATGCCCTGCTCGACTTCATTGCGCGCACGACCACCGTCGGCGGACGCGACTGGATACCGGTACCCGAGCGCATCGCCTGTTTCGACAATGACGGGACCCTGTGGACCGAGCAGCCGGTCTATTTCCAGGTGGCATTCGCGCTCGACCGCGTGAAGGCGCTGGCGTCGCGTCATCCCGAATGGCGCACGCAGGAGCCGTTCCGCTCCGTGCTGGCGGACGACCGGGCTGCGCTGGCCGCCTTGGGCGTCAACGCGATGATCGAAGTCATTGCGGCGACGCATACCGGCATGACGACCGAGGACTTCACGAGGACGGTTGTGGAGTGGCTCGCGACGGCGCGTCATCCGCGCTTCAAGCGGCCCTACACCGATCTCGTCTACCAGCCGATGCTCGAGCTGCTGGCGCTGCTGCGCGCCCACCAGTTCAAGACCTTCATCGTTTCCGGCGGCGGCCTCGAATTCATGCGGCCCTGGACGGAGCGCGTGTACGGAATCCCGCCGGAACAGGTGGTCGGCTCGTCCGGCGTCACGAAGTTCGAGCTGAGGCCCGACGGCACGCCAGTCCTGATGAAGGAGGCCAAGGTCGAGTTCATCGACGACGGGCCGGGCAAGCCGGTCGGCATCGACCGGTTCATCGGCCGCCGCCCGGTCCTGGCGTTCGGCAACTCCGACGGCGACCAGCAGATGCTGGAATGGACTGCGGCCGGCAGCGGCGCCCGTTTCATGGGCCTGGTGCACCATACCGACGGCGTGCGCGAATACGCCTACGATCGCCCCTCGCCCGTCGGCCAGCTCGACAAGGCCTGGGACGAGGCCCTGCGCCGCGGCTGGACCATCGTCGACATGAAGAACGACTGGAAGGTGATCTATCCGTTCGAGCTGAAGTGACGGAGCGCGGGCACTCCCTGCCGCCCCAGGAAGTGCGCGAGGTTCTCAAGGGCCACTCCCAGCATAACGATCATGAATGCCCCGATGGGTGCCGCATAGAATCGCGTGGGATAGGCCAGAACGGCTTGCGCAAAGAACAGGCCGACGAACGACAGACAGACCAGATTAATGGCGAGACGCTTGTCGCACGCCGGCGTGCCGCAGCTTGCGGCCCGGCCATTCGAGACAAAATGGACCGCCAGGACGAGCGGCAGGAACAGCCACGGTGGTGGAAAGTAGTCCGGTATCCTGTTCCTCAGGATCGACCAGGACTTCTCCATGTAGATGCGCATCACTTCGACCGGATCGTCCACCCATCGCGCGAAGTAGAGCGACCACATCAGCCGGAAATAATCCTTGGACAGATACTTCACGTCAGGCGCCACCCGGGCGGCGGCTTCCCGGCCCACTGCATCGTCGTATCGGATGCCGAACCGGTTCGGCACCGTGCCGAGACCGATGTAAAGCGTGTGCGCGAGGCCGTGCGTCGCCACCAGTTCCGCCGGCTCCACCGGATGCATCCGGTCTCGAACGGCCACCGTCAGGCGCGCGGCTTGCGATGCCAGCACCGTGACCAGCGCGAGGACGAGCAAGCCGGCAACACGTCGCTTGTCGCCCCGGTTCGCCATCGCGACCCAGGCAAGAGTGCCGAGGGTGACGACGAGCGTCATCTGAGCAATGGCCTCCCGGACGAGGGACGCGAAAGCCAGGGCAAACACCCCCAGAAGGATGAGGCCTGTGCCCGCAACGGGCGGCACCCAGCGCCGCCAACGTGCAATCAGCGCCAGGGGCAGGATCGGTTGCATGGCGGTGAGCCCGATGAAGGCCCAGTGCGGCGACGTCCCGAACCATTCGAGGAAGACATACGGACCGAAGAGCAACAGCACGATGGCAGACACGTACGATCCGAGCACCATCAGGAGGCCCGCAAGCAGGAGCAGGCCGACAAGATTGATGACGAGGTTCAGGTGCGCGACGTCGATCACGAGGATGGAGCGATCGGCCGCGAGCGCCCAGAGCGCAAGAACCAGCGCATGGCCCGGATCGTCCGCTAGAGCCCTGTCGGAAATCGGAACGAGTTTGCCCTGGTCGCAGATCACCAGCCAGGCGCCGCTCTCGCGGGCGCATTCGGCACTTTCCAGCCAGACATTGGTGGCCTTCCAGTCCGATGCTTCGTCGCCGCGGTATCGGGTGGCCGCCTCGAACGACCATTCGAGCTGCGGCCAGAGGACGAGGCCGATGCAGGCGAGGAGGCCGAGGGCCTGCAGCACAAGAAGCGCGGTTCGCATCAAGGGTGTGGCACGCATCGAACGGACTGGCTGATTTCACCGAGGCGCTTTGCGAAGTGGCGGCGCCGGGAAGCCTCTCCCGGAATGGCACGGCGCCACCAAGCGGACTCTAGCCGTACTGGTTTCGCAGGGTGCCGATGCCGTCGATGGCGATCTCGACGACGGTGCCGGCCTTCATCGGCAGCACGCCCAGCGAGGTGCCGCAGGCGATGACGTCTCCCGGCACCAGGGTCATGTCCTGCGAGATGCGGCTGACCAGCTCGGCGGGCGAAAAGATCATGTCGTCGACCCGGTAGTTCTGCCGCTCGCGTCCGTTCACCAGAGTGCGCACCGTGAGCGATTGCGGGTCGAGGCCGGTCGCAACCACCGGTCCGAACACGCCGAACCCATCGAAGTTCTTGGCCCGCGTCCACTGCGCGAAGGACGGATCCCGGTTCAGCAGTTCCATGGCCGTGACGTCGTTCACGCAGGTGTAGCCCAGGATATGGCCCGCTGCGTCTTCCGGCGAGACACCGCAGCAGGTCTTGCCGATCACGATACCCAGCTCACCCTCGTAGGCGACGCGGCCGTCATAGGATTTCGGCACCGGGATCGGCTGGCCGTGCGCGGCGAAACTGCTGGGAGCCTTCAGGAAGGCAAGCGGCTCAGCCGGGATCGCCCAGCCGTTCTTTTCGGCCGCCGCGCGGAAGTTGTTCCACAGCGCCACCATCTTGGTGGGCTCGGTCGGCGTCAGCCAGCGCGCGTCGGCCACGGCGACCTCTTCGCCCGTCGCGGCACCCGGCTCGAAGATCGTGCCTTCGTGGAGGCGAATCGTTTCGCCATCGAGGATGCCGACGCGCGGGCGCCCCGCCAACTCGATGCGTGCCCAGAGAGTCATGCGGCGTCGTCGATGCGCTTGCCGGTCTGCGAATCGAACAGGTGGATATGCTCGGGCTCGGCCTTGTAGCGGCGCTTCTCGCCGGGCTTCGCCAACACATGGCCGCCCTGCCGCACCGTGACGACCTCACGCGCCTCGCCGAACCGGCCGTGCAACAGCGTGTCGGCACCGAGCGGCTCGGCCAGCTCGATCTCGAACTCCAGCGGGCCGTCGGCGGCCGGATGAAGGTGCTCGGGCCGGATGCCCACGGCGACCGGCGTGCCGGCAGCGGCCACGGTGGAGACGGCGAGCGGGAGCGTCACGTGCACCGCCCCGGTGCCGGCCAGTTCGATGGCCCGGCTTCCCGCCGAGACCTTGCCGGCCAGGAAGTTCATGGCGGGCGAGCCGATGAAGCCCGCGACGAAGACCGAGGCCGGCCGCTCGTAGACGTCCATCGGCGTGCCGATCTGGTCGGCGACGCCGGCATTCATGACGATCAGCCGGTCGGCCAGTGTCATCGCCTCGACC